>JGI12048J13642_10382846_pt1 | contig 141617 bp, 122 predicted proteins | sample ElkSlonscriptome_16_FD_13642 | JGI IMG/M metagenome (IMG submission 13642)
TGCGGAGGATCGTCGCCGTTGGGCCGCGCCGATTCGGTCGTCATGCGTCGATCTGCGCCTGCGCCGTGGGCATTGCTTGCTGCGTCTTTTGTTGCAGCTGGGCCGTGTCTTGGATCAGCAGCTGGAGTTGCGCCAAGCGCGTCTTCAGCGCCTCGCTGCGGTCGGCCTTCTGTTCGCGCGTCTGCCGCCGGGAGAGTTCGATCTGCGCGAGTTGTTGATCGAGGCTCGCCGTGCGACTGTCCATGACCTGATGGAAGGCATCGGCGGCGTCACACTCAACACAATCGGCCATCGTGTGGAATTGATGAGCCGCTTGCCGTTGCGCGGCGCGCACTTGCTCCGCGAGCGCGCTTTGCAGTTTTGCCAGCACCTTGTCGCGCCGTTTGTCCTCCATGGCGTTTCTGGAAAAATAGACCCCGGCGAAGATCGCGACGATCAAGGCCGGCACGGCGACAACCGCCGCCACCGGGGCGAATACCATGCTATAGCCGGCTAGCGCATACCACACCATCGCCGAGGACGTGGTTGCGCCCCTGAACGTCACGCGCGTTCGCTCGAACAGGGGCTCGGCAGAGTCCATGGGCACGACTTGGTCAGCGACCGCTAACCGCGGCTCGTCGGCTTCGAGGGCGATCTGCAACGCGGCGTCCATACGCCCGGTCGTCTGCTCGATCAGGTTCTGCATGCGTTGTTGATAGGCCTGATGGATGGCCAACACCTCGGTTGCGCAGCGATCGATCAGCTCGGATCGATAATCATCGACTCCCTCCACCAACTGCTCCGCGGATCGTTCCGACGCGCGCAACTGCGCCATCATGGCGCCAACGATTGGGCCGGTCGATCCGGGGTCGAGTTGGTTCTGGAGTTCATGCAGGAGTTCGCGTCTGATGGTTTTGCCGCGGCGCTCGAAGTCCTTCTTCAGGTCGGCATACTTCGATTCCTTCCATTTCCGAAAGGCGTCGCGCGCGGCCTGCGCGTCCCGATCCAGGGCGTTCAGATCATCCGCGCTGGATGCGCTCAGCACCTGCAGTTGTTGGGCACCCTGCTGATGGAGCGCGTCGGCCTCGACCTGGATCGCCAGGGCCAAGTGGCTGGCCAGATGGGCGTCCTTGTTGGCCATCAGGTCCTGTTCCAGGAACTCCATGAGTGCCGCGTAGCCGCTGTCACGCAGCAGGTCGCTCGACTGGCGCCGGTCGGCGGCCTGTTTGAGCTTCGCGCTGAGCGGAAAATAGTGCAGCGTATCCGGCGAGACCTGCAGGGTGTCGGCCAGGATCTCGAGATTGCGCGTCTGCCACTCGCGCCATTGTTCGCCGGGCGCGAGGTCGGTCTTGGTCTGCACGAAGTACAGCAGCGGCGTCATCCGCCGCAGCCGTGCCAGGGCCTCCATCTCGGGGCGGCTGGCCAGCGCCTCGACCGAGTCGAGCACGAAAAACAGCGCATCGGCGGACGGGGCATAACGCCACATGATCTCGGCGTGGGATTTGAACAGACCGCCCAGCCCTGGGGTATCGACAATCGTCAGGCCCTGTTCCAGCAGCGGATGGGGTAGCGTTACCGCGATGAAATCGACCCGTCTGCGGTTGTTCGGGTTGCCGTCTTCCGTGCCGTAAGCGGCGACCTCCGCTGGTTCGATGGCGAGCGGCGGCGGTGTGGTGGCGGCGGGTGCGTGCGGGTCTTCCGGTTGGAAATGGACCTGGTAAGCCAACTGCTTGCCCCAGCCGATCTGGTAGACGGTCGAGGTCGCCACGTCGCTCAGGGCAGGCAGCAGACCCGGCTGGCCGAGCAGCGCGTTGATGAAGGATGATTTGCCCTTCTTGATCTCGCCGACCACGACCAGTTGGAAGGTTCCGGAGGCTGCCCGTTGCAGCAGCATGGAGAGACGATCGGAAGCTGCCGAGTCGTCCAGTGCGTCAGCGAGTTCGATGAGCCGTGCGCCCTGTTCTTGCGCCATCGCTGTGGTCAGGCTCGCCATTCAGCGTCCTCCTTGTTTGGGATATAGGATCAGCAGCTTGACCGACGTACGCAGCGCTTGCTAACGCATTAGACAGGCCGACGCACAGCGCGATCATCGACTCGGCGCAGACCACGAAGGTGTCAGCAGGATGGTCGGTGTTGCGGCCAGTTGTCCGTTCACGGGGACGCAAACGAAGGTGCCATATTACCGCGAAATTTTTTCGGTTGCCTTGTGGAGACCCTTTTTCGAGTCGCAACATTTGCGAGGCGAAGCCCGCAGGCTAATTGGTTGAGGCAAGAAACCCAGCCTGCCTAGGAACTGGGAGTCCTGGGGACAGTAGAGTCCCTGGGACAGTATATGTAAATCGTGGACGTTGCGAGTGTCCGCTGTCGATTCCAATGCGGACTCATGCCGCCGGGGAGCCAGGGGCTGCATTGGGTCGGTAGCGGACAAGCGAAAGATCGAAATGACGGCGGGTGTCCCGAGTGTTGGGTCTACCCCTGCGAACTTGGTCAGCCTGGAGAGAATGCGTGCCAGGCGCACTTTGCCTTGCGCGTTCCGCATACCTTGCATAGCGCTGGTTAGAATGGCGGCGGACCGTCATCGAAGGGTGGCGGCTGCTCGGCACCGCCGAATGGATCATCCTGGCCAGCCGGGGTGACTCGCCAGGCCTTAACATCGGTGTACCAGCGGCCATTGTACTCGCGGCTCTCCAAATCGACGCTGACGCAGAGCTCCTGCCCCTGCCGAATCGCCAATTGGTCGATGCGATCGCCCCAGACCATGAAGCAGACCTGCTTCGGATAATCGCCGGGAACCTCGAGGATATACTCCTGCTTGCGCCATGGTCCACGCGCCGAGGTTCCGGATTTCTCCGGGAGAATTTGTACAATTTTACCTGTCAGTTCCAAAACGAAAGCAACCTCTAAGAAGACTCAATGAAGTGGCGCAGGCGGACCGAGCCATCGCGCTTGTTGTCAGAAAACGCGGTTTACCCGCAAGCACTTTGCGTCGTCGGGCATGCTAATGGCTAGCCAACTGCTCTATGTAGCCGTTCAGCACCAAGCCGGCCAGGATCAGCCCAATCACGATCAGCCAGCCGGTGATCTTGCGCCCGCTCCGGGTCGCCCGCTGCGACGGCGGTTTGACCAGATACTTGGACAATTCGCCCGACGCCTCCAGGCGCTCATACTCCAGCCGGTGTTCGTGCTTAAACTCCTCTAGCGGCACGGCACCGGTGGCCATGACGGTGTCCATCGGGAACTTGTCGGGACGGAAGTGCACGTTGAAATAGTGGACGGTGAATAGGAACACCGTCGCCAGGATGGCCTCCTCGGCATGCACGATCGTCGCGATATTGAACACCCAACCCGGCAGCACGGAGGCGGTCTGGATGGGGAACCATAGCATCAGGCCGCTCAGCCCGATGATAAACATACCCCAGAACGGCGCCCAATAATCGAACTTCTCCCAATAACTCCAGCGGTCGAAGTCCGGGCGCGGCGCAAGGCCAAAGAACCATTTGAACATGCGACCGATGTCCTTGAGGTCCTGCAAGCTCGGGATCATCGACGTCGGTCCAAGCCATTGGAACTTGCCGCGGGCGCGGGCGCGGCTGATGTTCCAGGCCGCAACGACAAGATGGCCAACAAAAATGGCGATAAAGGTCAAGGCAGCCCCTCGATGAATGAGTGCCGCCGTCCGCGGCCCGCCGAGCACATTGATGATGTATTGTGCCCAAGGCTGCCCAGAGAACAGCACCGCGGTACCGGTCAGCACCAAGATCATGACGGCAACAGCGAGCACCGCATGGGCCAGCCGCCAGCCCAGACTGAAGCGTCGGAAGTAGACCGTGGCCGGCTTGGCCGGGTCTGCACGGTAGCCCTTGCCCTGCCGTCGGTCGCGCCATTCACGGAAGATCCAGAGCAGCATGTGGGTCCAGAAGAAGGCAAAGACCCCGATAATCAGCGCATCCATGAACCGCCGCGCTATCCACATCTCGGGGTAGTTCTCAAAATCGTTGGCGTCGCCATGGGCATGAAAGCCCAAAAAACCCTCAGGGGCGTTTTCGTGACACTGCCGACAGGTCTCCAGGCGATTGTTCGGATGCACCTTCGACCCCGGATCATTCACGTCCATAATGGCGTGGCTGCCATGGCAGTCGTAGCATTTCGCGGTGTAGGCATAGCCAGCGCGCACGACCTGGCCATGGTACGAGGCCTCGTAGGTACGCACCTGCTTTTCATGGCAAGTACCGCAGTTCTCGGTAATCATCAGCTTGACCGGGTCTTTTTCCGGCGAATCGATACTGTGCGGCGTGTGACAGTCGGAACAAACCGCCGCCGACATTCGATGGGAGCCATCGGCCTGCGGTTGCGCGCTGTCCTCGGCGTCACCGGCGCTAGCGGCGGCCGTTGCAATCAGGCCAAAACCCTCGCCAGGGTCCTTGCTAAATGCCTGCCCAGAATCGCGCCCTGAGCCTTGCCCATCGGCTGCGACGCCGACCGTTTCCGCGGAACCAGGAGAACCATGCCCGTGAACGGACTTGACATAGTCATCCCTCTGCTTGCTGTGGCAGCGACCACAGATCTTTGGGTTGTGTTCCCGGTATTCGGCCCGTGCAGCACTGCCGATGGTGCCCACATTGTGTGCATCATGGCAGTCGTAACAGGTGGCGTTGGTCTTAGACTGATCCATCAGGTTCGGCCTGGCATGGACCGAGTTCATGTAGCTGTCGATCTGCGCCACCACCACGTCTAGGCGCTTGTACTCCGGGTTATCGGTGCCTTGCTGCTGCTCCCAGGTCTTCATATGGCATTCGACGCAGCCAATGCTCTTCGGCAGCGGCTTTCGGTGCTTTGTCTTTTTCACGCTGTTGTGGCAGCCCATGCAGGGTTGCTCGCCGTGAACGCTGTGCGCAAAACGGTCGGCATCAAGATAGATGTTGACGATGGTGCCGTCGTCGCGCTCGGAGGTCTTATCGTCCTCGTCGTTGTGACACTTGAGACAGCGACGATTTGGGATCAGCTTGACGGGCTCGGCATCGCTCGCGCCTTGCGCCGCACTCAGGCTCGGGCTGAAGGCACAGGCCGACAGCGCGCCCAAGAGCAGCAGCACAACGAGCGGCAAGCAATGACGGCGAGGGTGTGGTGGTAACCTGTTTGCGGGCATCTTCGGCCTCTGGCTATATGTTCGGAGCGGTCGGCGCAAAACAACGACGACCGGGGTATGTTTCCTGATAAAACAGCTCGGAGATACCGCTTTTGTCGGAAGATCAGCTCCCGCTCGGACGACCTTTTGGCCCGTTTATAGCATTGTTTGGGGCACCATAACCGCAGCGGACATTGATCGATATCACAAAGGTTCGCGAAGACACGCATGCATCGAACTGAAGCAGCCACCTTATAGAAAGAATAGGCTGAATCTAACCGCGTTGTTGCGGTATCCTTTCCCGCTGAACAGGTTCTTCGAGCTGTGACTCACAGCGACGGAACTCAACGGCCGGATCACTACCACTGGATCATCACCATTGGATCACATCGGCACTGGATCACATCGGCGGGGAACGGATCAGCGAATCTTCATCAACCAAGGTTTGGATTCTAACCAAACCCCTGACGAAAAAAAATACATCAACCACTTCACTTAAACGAGAACGACTATGCTAGTCAGCAACTACATGACAGCGGCACCCGTCACCATTGCGCTGGACGCCGACTATGGCTCGGCCTTCGACGTCATGCAGGACAGAAATATGCATCACCTGCCGGTCGTCGATGCCACTGGGCACATCGTCGGCATCGTGACCCGCCGAGACCTGCAGCTCGCCGCCAGCCACTTCCAAGAAGCGCCCGTCGAGGTCTCGGATGTGATGCACACGCCGGTCTCCACGGTAAAGCCCGAAACGACTATCTCGGAAGCGGCGGCGATGATGGTGGACCAGCACATCGGTGGACTTCCGGTGATCGACGGCAACAATGAAATCGTCGGCATGGTCACGGAGACCGACCTGTTTCGCGCTCTGACCGACTGTCTGCAAGGCTAATGCCGGCGGCGGCGCCGCTGACCGACAAGCGCACGGCGCCATATTGCTCGACTGAGGCGTTTCTTCAACAGGTTTAGGGGCCAAGGGCCGGCTTACCGCGTAATCGCGCGATTCGGCCCTTGGCCGTCGGTGCTGAAGCCTTCGCGCGACAGGATACAGACCTCCCGCAAAAGGCGAGGAAATTACCTCGGTTGTTGGACAATCTTGCCGTAATCGTAGTCTTGCGGTAACCCGACTGCGACAACGACCAGGATTTCGGCCTCGCTCGGTTAGGCTAGCACAGCCTTGGATGACCAGGGATCGCCATCTTTCACAACCCCACTCCCTTCAATCCGGCCTGCAACGTCTCATTGACCGGTCATGCCCAGGGGCCGGGCATCGCCACCGACTGCCGGCGCGCCACCTATGCCAGACCTCTCCGTGCTCGCCGTCTTGCTGCTGTCCGCATTTGTGCACGGCGCCTTTGGTTTCGGCTTTCCGATGGTGGCCACGCCGCTGCTCGCGTTGATGATGGACCTGCGCGCGGCAATCTTGCTGACGCTGATCCCGACCATCTGCATCAATCTGGCCAGCATCCTGGGCGAAAAGCACCGGCGCGAGGCGCTGCGACTGTTTTGGCCGGTGCCCAGCTTCACCATTGTCGGCAGCCTAATCGGCACACAGCTGCTGCTGTCGGTAGACCCGGAGCCGTTCCGACTTCTGCTGGCGTTGGTGTTGATCGCCTATCTACTGACAGAACGGCTTCACGGTATCGACCGTGAGCGCAGCGTGCCCATGTGGGGACTCGCCCTACTGGGGCTAAGCCTTGGCCTGTTGGCCGGCGTCGTCAACATCTTCGCGCCGGTGCTGATCGTATTCGCGCTCTACACGCGCATGCGCCCGGAACTCATGGTCGCCGCCTTCAACCTCAGTTTCATCACCAGCAAGACGGGCCAGTTGATCGGCTTCACGCTCAACGACGCACTGCAAATGGATGTGCTCACACAGGCATTGTGGGCACTACCGCTCGTGCTCGGCGCACTCTGGATCGGGATGGCGCTACGCCGGCGCATCCACCCAGAGCAGTATCGCAAGCTGCTGCGGTTCGGGCTTTGGGTTATGGCAGCGGCCTTGATCTGGGATACGCTACGCACCATCTAGGCTCAGCCGCCGCCGCGAGTGATTTGGTCGAGGCGCCCCTTGGCGAGACGGCCCTCGCTGGAATCCGGAAAGCGTTCAGCGACGCTCATCAGCACCTTCCTGGCCTGTTCCAGCTCATTCTGGTCGTAATAGACATAACCGAGCTTGAGCATCGCGCCGGGCAATTTCGGGCTCAAGGGATAGTCGCTGATCAGCCGGTTGAAGTGAATCATTGCCGCCGGGTAGTCCTTGGTCACATAGCCGATTTCACCCAGCCAATAGAGGCCGTTGTCGGCGAATTGGCCCTGCGGGTAACGGGCCAGCATGGACGTGAACGCCTGCTTGGCCCCCGGATAGTCGCGGTCCTTGAGCAGCTCGAAAGCGCCGCGGTAGGCCTCGCGCTCTCCGCCGGCAGCGGTTTCCGGCGACGGCAGCGCCAGGGTCCCACCGCGGCCATCGCCACGTCCAAGGGCACCGAGGCCCTGCCGTGGTGGCGGTGCGACGACCGGCGCCAGGGCATCGATACCAGCATCACCCGTGTCATCGGCTTCGGCGGCTGCTTCGCCGGCCGGCACTCCAGTGCCCCCAGGAACGGCAGCATCCGTGCTGCCGGTCTCCCCGCCCTTGGGCGCATCGACGGCTTTGCTACCCGGCAACGGCGGCCTGACCGGGCCGGCAGCGAAGCCGGCAAAACCGCCGCGGTCCATCTGCTGCATCCGATGTTGTTGCAACTCCACTTGGCCGCGCAGGTCCTGCACCTCTTGTTGCAGGCGCTGGATCTGCAACACCAAATCAGACAGGGTTTGTTCGTTGAGCATGCGCTCAAGGCGATCGAGCCGGACCTCGATGCCGTCACCGCTAAGCGCGCCGCCAGGACTCAAGCCGCCGAGCCCCGGTGAACCCAGTGTTTGCGCATTGGCGGACGGTGTCGCGGTTAGCAGCATGACCGCGGCCAAGGCGGCGAGATTAGTCAGCAGGGTGGGACTTTGTGTTCGGGGCATCATCTGTTGTAGACCTCTGGCGAGGCGATGCCTCGGACCGACGGGAAAAGGGACGATGTAAAAACAACCTAAAGGGGCGGTTCCTGGAAGGGGTAGAAGCGCTGCGCTTGTTCCACCTTAGCTGTCCAGGTTGTCTTTGCACCATGACTATGCACCATGACTAATAGACCAGCTCGACACGCCGATTCAACGCCCACGACTGCTGGTTGTGGCCGGGATCGGCCGGGCGTTCTTCGCCATAGCCGAGCGTAGTCAGCTTATCGGCCGGTACACCCTCCGCGGTCATGAACCGCTTGACCGCGCCGGCGCGACTGTCACTCAACGCAAGATTGTAGCCGCGCGTACCACGCTCGTCGGTATGTCCCTGAAGTGTCACCGCGGTGCCCGGCGTCCGATATAGATAGTTGGCATGCACGCGCAACAGATCGAGGTATTGGGGTTGGATTTCGGCGGTGTCGTAATCGAAGTAGACCACCTTGCGATACAGCGGGCTCGACGGATCATCGAGCGGAGACAAAGGCTCCACTTCCAGCGGCTTAGTGCTGATCTCGCTACCAGACGATGGAGTCATCGCGTCCAAATCGGCCGCGCTTGGCGCCGTATCGGTTGGCTGGGATTGCGGTGTGGCGCAACCGGTGACAATGGCCAAAGCGAGCACGACGGCAAGCAAGAGGCGGGACGAACGCAAACCCTGGAACACGGCTTTTCTCCTGGCAATAGACATGACGACTGAAGGCTTCAACGCAACAGCGGCGACCAGGCAGGTTCGCGGACCTCACCTGAGTCTTGCGACAATCGCTGGCTCGCGCCGCCGCCGATGGGTTTAGCCGCAAGCACGCCGCGACCGTTATTCTGGGTAGCGTAAATTATCATGCTGCCATTCGGCGCGAAACCGGGGGACTCGTCCAAGTTGCCATTACTGAGGTAGCGCCTTTTACCACCGCGTTCGTCGGTCAGCACGATGCGGAATCCGCCGCCGTCACGCGTCACCATCACCAGCGAGCGCCCGTCTGGCGCGTAGGACGCGGCGGCGTTGTAATCGCCCTCGAAGGTGACCCGCTGGGCCGGCCCGCCAGCCGCGGAGACGCGATAGATCTGTGGCTTTCCGCCGCGGTTGGAGGTAAACAACAGCTGGCTGCCGTCGGGCGAGAAAGCGGGCTCGGTGTCGATGGCGTAATGATCCGTGACTTGGACCAGTTGGCGTGTGCCGAGATCAAGCACATAGACGTCCGGATTGCCACCCTTAGACAGCGTCATCGCGAGCCGGCTGCCGTCCGGTGAGAACGCCGGCGAGCCGTTGATGCCATCATAGCTGGCGACGCGCTCGCGCCGACCGCTGGCCAGTTCTTGTATGTAGATCGCGGACTTGCGGTTCTCGAAGGAGACATAGGCCAACTTGCGGCCGTCAGGCGACCAGGCCGGTGCCATGATGGGGTCAGCGGAATCGACGATGGTCTGCGGGTTGAAGCCGTCGGCATCCGACACCCGCAAGGCCACGCGCGACTTCGGTCCCCGCCCGCTGGCCGTCACATAGGCGATGCGGGTCGCGAACATGCCGGGCTCTCCGGTCAGTTGCTCGTAGACGGCGTCGGCAATGCGGTGTGCCGCGTGGCGCAGGCCCTTTTCGGTGGACGGGACGGAATTGGACAAGAGTTGCTTGCCGCTGAAGGCGTCGAACAGCTGATAGCGCAGCATATAGCCACCGACCGGGTTCTTCACGACCTCACCGACCAACAGGCTGTTCACCGACAGCAACTGCCATTCGCGAAAGTCGATTTCTTCTTGGCGGTGCGGCGTTACCAACATCTCGCGCCGCGACATGGGTGCGAAACGACCGCTGCGCGCCAAATCCGCGGCAATCACAGAGGCGACATCGACGCTGGGCCTAGCCCCATCGACATCGCCGAACGGCACGACAGCGATGGGCTGGGCACCCTCGACACCGCCTGTGATCTCAATGGTCAGCTTGGCATGGGCTCGCGGACTAAACAGCACCACGCTCAACAGCGCGGCGCCCATCAGGCTAATGAGCAGCACCAAGAGCGGCTTGTGAAGCTGGCTATGCGTTGTCATGGCAGCGGACTCCTAGGGCCGAAAGACAAAATTGAAATCTCGGAACAGATCAAACTCGCCACCGTCCGGCACCGGCAGCGGAGATGCCTGATAGATGGCAACAACGACGGATTGATCGAAGGCCGCGTTGCCGCTGCTCTCGATCACTCGCACGCTACCGGGCACGACCAATCCGCCGGGCTCCAGGCGCAGGTTAACCAGGGTATCAAGGCCGCCTTTGGAGACCGTAGGCCGCACCCAGAACCGCTGCACGCGGCTTTGAATGGCAGGCACCCACCGACTCGCGATCTGCGCACGTGCGGCGGCCGTGCGCTGCTCGAAGGCCGCATCCGCGGCGCGTTGTTCCGCCTCCAACTCGGCGGCCAAAGCGGCCTCCAGCGCACGCTCGCGCGCCTCGGCGTCGCGGCGCTCCTGTTCGGCCCGCCGTTGTTGTTCACGTTGCGCCTCGCGCTGGCGTCGCTGTTCATCTTCGCGGCGCGCCTGTTCCTCGGCGGCTTCGCGTCGGCGCTCCGCCTGCTCGGCGCGGCGACGCGCTTCCGCCGCGGCTCGCCGCTCGGCCTCTTCCGCGACCTTGCGCCGGACCTCGTCCTCGGCCTTGCGCCTGGCCTCGTCTTGAGCTCGGCGCCGCGCCTGTTTGGCCTGGCGTTCTGCCTCCCGCTTCGCCTGCCGTTGGGCCTCCAGCGCTGCCTGACGCTGCGCCTCCTGCTCGGCCCGACGCTGGCGTTCAAGCTTGGCCTTGCGCCGGGCCTCTAACTCGGCCTGGCGCTGCTGCTCCGCAAGCTCGGCCTGACGCGCCGCCTCAATGCGCGCCTGTTCCGCTGCCCGCTCCTCGGCGATCAGTGCCGCCGTGGCCGCAGCGTCAACCGGTGCCGGCTCGGCTTGCGACGGTGGTTCTGGTTGCGGCTCTGGTTCTGGTGTCGGCGTCGGCGCTGCCATGGCCCGCAGCGCATTGATACGCCGCTCAATGTCCGGCGACTCGCTCATGCGTGCCTGGACCATATTCTCAAAGCCGCCGACCTCTTGGCTGCGTACCAGCCAATCGATACCGGTCAGCATCAGCACCAGCAGCGCCAGATGCAGCAGGACCGACCACAGATAGGCCCTCGGATACCGCTTCAGAATCTGCCACATGGCGGTCCTGTCAGCGTGCCTGGTCCGCGGGCGGGCGCGTGACCAGCCCAACGCTCGGCGCACCGGCGGCCTGCGCCGCGACCATCGCATCCACCACCAGCCCGTAATCCACCGACGCGTCCGCTCGCACCATCACTGGGGTTGCCGGTGCACTGTCGAGAAGGCTGCGCAGCCGCTCAAAAAGCAATTGCTGGTCGACCGGCAGCAGCTCAGCGTCGCCGAGATCCACATAGGTGTCGCCGAACTGGTCGATGTGGATCACCACCGGCGGCGAGCCCTCGCCCGGCTGCGGCTGCGCGTCGGCCTGGGGCAGCTCCACCTTGACACCCTGGGTGATCAGTGGCGCGGTGACCATGAAGATCACCAACAGCACCAGCATCACGTCGATGTAGGGCACCACGTTGATGTCCGCTATCGGTTTGCGGCGATCGCGGCGTTCCTTTTTTCTCATCGGGTCTTTTTCATCAGGCTTGCCTCACCAGGCCTCTCTCATCGGGTCACGAATCATGGAACGGCGTCAGGGGCCGGCATCACGAGGCGACCGCGTCCACGCGCCGGCCCTGGCGCTGCAGCAGCGTCGAGAACTCCTCCATGAACTCCTCATAGCGGTTGTTCAGCCGTTCGACCTGATTGGAATACCGGTTGAACGCAATCACCGCCGGAATGGCCGCGAACAGGCCGATGGCGGTGGCCACCAGCGCCTCCGAGATACCGGGCGCTACCAACGCCAGTGTCGCCTGCTGCATATTTCCGAGGGCATGGAAGGCGTGCATGATGCCCCATACCGTTCCGAACAGGCCGATATAGGGGCTGGTGGAACCGACCGTCGCCAGGAAGGATAGGTTCGACTCCAGGCGGTCCATCTCGCGGCTCAAGGCGACGCGCATCGAGCGCTCCGCCCCCAGGATTACTGCCATGGTGTCGTCGGGCTCGATCTTGCGCAACCGCACGTACTCCTTGAATCCATTGCGGAAGATCGCGGCCAATCCGGTGAGCGCATGCTCGTCCTGACCGAGCTCCCGATACAGCGCGCTCAGATCGCCGCCGGACCAGAACTGGCCTTCAAACGCATCGGCCGCCTTGCGGGCGCGCTTGACCACCCGCGAGCGGTCAAAGATGGCGGCCCAGGACAACACCGAGGCCAGGACCAGGATCAACAACACCAGTTGCACGACCAGGCTCGCGTCAAGCACCAGGTCTAGCAGCGAAAGCTCAGAGCCCATCGACAATCTCCGAATCTACGGCCAGCAGAATGGCCTCTGGAATGCGCACCGGACGCAGGCTTGCAGCATCCACGCAGGCGATGTTGATGCTGGCGCGAACGCAAACACCGCCGTCGTCATCACGCAGGACCTGCTGCGCGAAGTCAAAACTGGCCCGCCCCCGCCCCGACAGGGAAGCGGTCACGGTCAGGCGATCATTAAAGCGGGCCGCGCTGCGAAACTCGATGCCCATGCGGCGCGCGACGAACAGCAGGCCCTGCTCCTCGCGCAGCCGATCCTGTTCAAACCCCAGCGCGCGCAGCCACTCGGTGCGCGCGCGCTCCAGAAAGTTTAGATAAGTCGCGTGGTAGACAACGCCGCCAGCATCGGTGTCTTCGTAATAGACGCGCACCGGCCAACGAAACGCCGCGCAGGGCACGGTCTCCGGGTTCATCAGACTGCTTCCCGTGCAAAAAATCCTGCAATCATAGCGAAAAGCAAGCGATTGAGCATCGCTGAATCCGGCCCGAGTTGCTTTCGCACCGTCCTTTGGTCGTTGTCCGAGAGGTAGCGCAGGAGCAGCAACGACAGCATCTAGCCGCGGAAGTCGCTGGCGTGCATCGCGCCGCGCAGGTCGTCAGCGATGGCGTAGCGCACCTTGCCAAATCATCTTCGGTACGGCTACAGCCCTGTTACCTGCGCGCCAAATCTCTCGATACTGGCAAGATGATCGGTGTCAATCAGCGGCAGATGCCGATTCTCAACTGTCCCTAGGTTAACAATGAATCCGGCATAGCGGCACCATCAACTCCGCCGAACTCAGCCCGCCGTGGACCCCGATCTGTTTGAAGGGTTTTTCGAACGGCAGGTGTTCCCGAATGACGTTGTTGCCGCGGGCGATCAGGGTATAGTCTCCGATGCGCTCGGCCAGCCTCGGATTCGGCTCACCCAGTCCGAACAGGCCGGCGTCGAGCAGGGCGCGGCTGCGCTCTAGCTCGAAACGCTCGCCGAGCACGTCTTGGCAGTAGCGCTCGAAGGTCTCCGCGCGGTCCGGGTGGACGTAGCAGAATGCGGCGCGCGGCTCTCCGCACAGCGGCAGGGTCAGGCAGTCCACGAGTTGGGGGTGATCGCCAATCAGGGTCTGGTCGGCCTCAATGGTGTCGATCTGGCCGTGATCGGCGCTGACCAGTATCAGGGTGTCGCTGCCTAGCATGCCGCGCACGAAGTCATCCAACCCTTGCTCAATTTGTCGCAGATGCATCAGCGCCTGCTGGCTGTCGATGCCCTGTTCGTGCCCGATGCTGTCCAGGCCCGGCCAATACAGATACAGATAGCTCGGCTGGCGGGCCTTATGGATAGCGCGCGTCGCCTGGTTGAACATGTCCCGCAGGGTCTCAAAGGAGCGCAGTTGCGCGCATCCGAGATGGGCGCGGTTGAAGTCGGAGTTGGCGATATGTATCGGTGAGACCGCTACCGTGTTGGTGATCATGCGGTCGAATACGATTTGATGGTCGAACAGCCGTTGCGCGTCAATGCCGGCCTGGCGATAGCCGACACCGCCATAGCGCGGCTGGCCCGGCAGCACGGTCATGACGCAGCCGAGTTCACGCATCCAGGTGTGCCAGCCGGTCAGCGCATGCTGCTGCGGTGCATCGCCGGTGAGATAAGTGGTGATGGCGCTGGCCGTGGTGGGCGGAAACACCGAGGTTATCTCGCCGAGCAGATGGCTGGCGAGCAGGCCATTGGGTTCGTGGCGCCGCAGCCAGTCGGCCCCGAGACCGTCTACAACCAGCAATACGATGTGCTGGATCTCGGCCATCGACTGCGCAGGCAGCAATTTTAGATCGGCATAATCGGCACTGCCGCCGCGGGCGCGGATCAGCGATGCCATCAGGTTGACGATGCCGCCGCCGTTATAGTCTGGGCGCGGCCCTAAGATTTGCTCTAGCTGATTCATCGGGAGAGGATAGCCGATGCGCTTGCCAGACGACAGTGAGCGGCCCGCCAGCCGTGGTCGAGGATGCCGTCTCCGAACCCGATACGAGATCAAGTAGGCGGGCGAGCAGCCTTAAGGCCAACCGCTTAGAGACCGAGAGATGCCGAACAACGAACCGGATCAGACCCATGTCATCCCTGTTGCATCGCCGCTGAGCCGTCGCATCGAACTGGAGTGCATCGTGCTTGAGGTCATCTCCGGGCGCGAGGCCGGTTTACGCACCAAGCTGTCGCAACCCAGTATCCGCTTGGGCTCGGCCACGGGCAATGATGTGGTGCTAACGGATTCCACCGTGTCGCGGCATCACGCGCAGATTCGTATCACCACGCAAGGGTTGGTGGTGCGGGACCTGGGATCAACCAACGGTACTTTTTGCGATGGAGTCCGCGTGATTGAGGCCTATCTGCGACCGGACATGACCTGCGCGCTAGGCGAGGCCCAGCTCCGGGTCACGCGTGAGTTCGAAGCGAGGCACTATGAGGTTGGCCAGGAGCAAAGCCTGGGCTCACTGGTCGGGGCCAGCGCGCCGATGCGCGAGTTATATGGCCTGTTACGCGCGGTCGCGCCGAGCTCGGCCACGGTGTTGATCAGCGGCGAATCGGGCAGCGGTAAAGAGGTTGTTGCGCGGACCTTGCACCAGCTATCCGGCAGGCTTGGGCCCTTGGTGGTCTTCGATGCCTCGGTGACGGACCCGGAAATGGTGCGCAACGATCTCTTCGGTCACGTCAAGGGCGCTTTTACCGGCGCAGCCGGACCTCGCGAGGGCGCCTTTCGCCGCGCCCACGGGGGCACCCTCTTCATTGACGAGATCGGTGAGTTACCGCTCGAACTGCAACCGCGTCTGCTGCGCGCGCTGGAGAGCCGAGAGGTGGTGCCGGTTGGCTCCGACGAACCGACCAAGGTCGACGTGCGCGTGGTGGCAGCCACGCACCGTGATCTCAATGCCATGGTCCGTCAGGGCGACTTCCGCTCGGACCTGTTCTTCCGCCTGTCAGTGCTGACGGTGCCGGTGCCGCCGCTGCGTAGCATCAAAGAAGACATCCCGCTGCTGGTCGGCAATCTTGCGCAGCAACTCGGCTTCCGCTGCCAGCTATCCGTCGCCGCGATTGAGGCATTGTCGCGCTATCATTGGCCTGGTAATGTCCGCGAGCTTCGCAATGTGCTGGAGCGGGCGGCGGTGCTCTGTCGAGACCCTGAGATCCGCCCGGAGCACTTGCGCCTGCCGGAGAGCCAGCCGGAGCCGCCAACGCAGGACGCCGTTCGGGCCGATTGGGCGGCAACGGCGTCGGACGCGCAGCCACATCTCAGGGACCTTGAGCGAAACATGATCCAGCAGGCCCTGGCGCGCAATGGGAATAACAAGAGCGCGGCGGCGCGGGAACTGGGCATCTCGCTGTCCACGCTGAAGCGTCGGGTTGCGCAATTCGGGCTCTAACGCTGTCTGCCGGTTTGCGCCTTGGCTTGCATGCTGGTTCCCATACTGGCTGCCGCGGTGCCGAGGGCATACAATGCTGTGCCGGGTTGCTCTGCCGCCACGGCATTGCTAGCAAGACGCGCTACGCTCATGCGCCTGCTTCGATGATTGATGCGCGGTTGACCTATCGCTCCCCGCCGAACGCCCTGCCGCTTGATTCCGCTTCTCATGACCAGGTACCCGACGATGCAACCGGTGCAGCCGGCCGATTTATGCAGCTTCGACCTTGACTGTAGCCGCTGCCCGCGGCTCGCCGATTTCTTGACGCAAGTGCGTTCATGCCACCCCGATTATCATGCTCGGCCGGTGCCGCCCTTCGGCGACCCAGCGGCGCATTTGTTGATCGTCGGCTTGGCGCCGGGCATGCACGGCGCCAATCGCAGCGGCCGGCCCTTTACCGGGGACTATGCCGGCATTCTGCTGTATCGGATGCTGCACCGCTACGGTTTCGGTACCTTGCCGGAGTCGGTGGCCGCGGACGATGCGCTTCAACTGCATGATTGCCGGGTCACCAACGCGGTCAAATGTCTGCCGCCGGAGAACAAGCCCAGCACCGAGGAGATCCGCACCTGCAACGGCTATCTGGCCGCGGAACTGGCCGAGTTGCCGGATGGCGCGGTGCTGCTGGCGTTGGGGGTGATCGCGCATCAGGCAGTGCTGCGTGCGCTCGGACTCAAGCAGTCTCAATGGCGCTTCGGCCACGCGGCCGAGCATGCGCTGCCGGGCGGTCTGCGCCTGATCGACTCCTATCATTGCAGCCGCTACAACACCAATACCGGGCGGCTGACGCCAGCGATGTTCGACGCCGTGCTAGCACGCTGTCGGGCGCTGATCGACGCGCAATGACCGATCCAGCCTTTGACCAGCGTGCCGCGCTGAAACAGGTCCCGGCGCAACCCGGCGTCTACCGGATGCTCGACGCCGAGGGCAGCGTGCTCTACGTCGGCAAGGCCAAGGACTTGAAGCGGCGGGTGTCGAGCTACTTCGGTCGCGCCCTGAATCGACGCCTGCTGTCGATGGTGTCGCAGATCGCCGACATCCAGGTCACGGTCACCCGCACAGAGGGCGAGGCCCTGCTGCTGGAAAACAATTTGATCAAGGAGCACCGACCGCGCTACAACGTGCTGCTGCGTGACGATAAGAGCTATCCGTTCATTTACCTCAGTACGCCGGACAATTTTCCGCGACTGGCCTTCTACCGCGGGCCGCGTAAGGGCAAGGGGCGTTATTTCGGCCCGTACCCGAGCGCATGGGCGGTGCGTGAAACGCTGCAGCTGCTGCAGAAGCTGTTCCCGGTGCGCCAATGCGAGGACAGCTTCTTCAGCAATCGCTCGCGTCCCTGCCTGCAATACCAGATTAAGCGCTGCACCGCGCCCTGCGTCGGTTTCATCTCGCCGCAAGACTATGCGCTCGACGTTGAGCACAGCATCAAGTTCTTGAACGGTCGCGCCGATGAGGTGGTTGCCGAACTCGGCGAGCGCATGGAGCGAGCGGCGGAGGCGCTGGAGTTCGAGCGTGCCGCGGCCCTGCGCGATCAGATCGCGACCTTGCGCCGCATCCAGCAGCGCCAGTACGTCAGCGGCGATGGCGGCGATCTAGACATTGTCGCCGCGGTGGAGGAGGGCGGCAGCGTCTGCGTGCAGGTGTTCTTTATACGCAACGGGCGCAATCTGGGCAACAAGGCGTTCTTCCCTAAGGTGCCGGATGCGGCTGGCCGCGAGTCGGTGTTGTCCGCATTCTTGGCGCAGTTCTATGCCGATAAACAGATCCCGCCGGAGATCCTGGTCAATGCCGATCCCGACGAGCGCCTGTTCCTAGAGGCCGCGTTCCGCGAACAGGCCGGTCGGCGCGTCGCCATTCGCCATCGCGTGCGCGCCGATCGCGCACGCTGGCTGGAGATGGCCGAGAGCAATGCCGAGCTGGCGCTCAAGTCCCGCCTAGGCAGCCGGGCCGGCTACGGCCGCCGGCTCGCGGCCCTGCGCGACGCGTTGGACCTGGATGAACCGCCGTCGCGCATGGAGTGCTTCGACATCAGCCACACCCAGGGCGAGCTGACGGTGGCCTCCTGCGTGGTGTTCGACGGCGACGGTCCGCGCAAGTCCGACTATCGGCGGTTCAACATCGACGGTATTACACCCGGCGACGACTATGCCGCGATGGAGCAGGCCCTAACCCGGCGCTATCTGCGCATTCAAAAGGGGGAGGTTCCGCTGCCGGACCTGCTATTCATCGACGGCGGCAAGGGCCAACTCGGTGCCGTTGAGGGCGTCTTGCAGGAACTCGGCATCACCGGGGTGCAATTGGTCGGCGTCGCCAAGGGACCGGATCGCAAGGCCGGTGCCGAGCAGCTCTGGCTGCCAGGCCGCAAGACGCCGATCTTGCCCGCCGCCGACTCGCCCGCTAGCCATCTGGTGCAGCAGATCCGCGACGAGGCCCATCGCTTTGCCATCACCGGCCATCGCCAGCGCCGTGACAAGGCGCGACGGATCTCGGTGCTGGAGGAGATCCCGGGCATCGGGCCGAAGAAGCGTCAGAACCTGCTGAAGGCTTTTGGCGGACTGCGGGGCCTCAAGCGCGCCGCGCCCGAGGACATCGCGCGGGTCGATGGGATTAGCGGTGAGTTGGCGCGGCAGATCCATGCGGCGGTCAGTGAAGTTTGAAGTTTAGGCGGACCTGCCGGAGAGGCGAGAGAACCACCTCGGTTGTTTGACAGCCTTGTTGTTCTCGTTGTCGTAGCCGTAGTCTTGCGGTCACTCGATTACGACAACGCTCGTGAAATCCGCCGACATTGGCGAGGCCAAGTGTAGGGAGACGGAGGATGGGTGGCGGCCGATGCTTGGTCCTTGGCCCTCGGGGTGTCCCGTGTAGAATAGCATTGGCTGTCAGGGGTCGAACCTTCAGACTTGAAGAATTTATGCTCGCCAGGAAAGAACCCTTATGTGGAAAATTCCGAACATCTTGACCCTACTGCGCATTGCGCTGATCCCGGTGTTTGTGGTCATCTTCTATTTGCCTGTGCCTTGGGCGCAGTGGGTCTGTGCGCTGGTGTTCACGACGGCCGCACTCACCGACTGGCTGGATGGCTGGCTCGCCCGACGCTGGGATCAGACCTCGCCGCTGGGTGCCTTCCTCGATCCGGTTGCGGACAAGCTGATGGTGGCCATCGCGCTGGTGCTGCTGGTGCAGTCCGATCCCCGCATGGTGCTGGCCTTGCCGGCAGCGGTGATCATCGGTCGCGAGATCACTGTCTCGGCCTTGCGCGAATGGATGGCCGAGATCGGTGCCCGCGCCCAGGTTGCCGTCTCCATGGCCGGCAAGCTCAAGACCGCGGCACAGATGGTTGCCATCGTGTTGCTGATCCTGCACGAGCCGGTGCTGGGTCTCCCGGTGCTGCCGATCGGCATGCTTCTGATCTACGTCGCCGCTGCGCTGACGCTGTGGTCGATGTTTTTGTACCTGCGTGCGGCTTGGCCGAGCCTCACCGGTTCACCTGGGACATCGCAATCTGATCGCAACTGAGGGTTGACAGCAATCGCGAGTTCGCTAGAATACACGGACTTCGCAGCGGGAATAGCTCAGTTGGTAGAGCACAACCTTGCCAAGGTTGGGGTCGCGAGTTCGAGTCTCGTTTCCCGCTCCAAATCTCAAGAAAAAGGGCTGTCTTTGGGCAGCCCTTTTTCTTTGCCTGGCGTTTTGTGATAGAAGCTTCAGCTTGGCCGTTGCCAGCGCCGATCGGCACCGTTGAACTGTGGACGTCAGTCCATCCGAGGCTCAAGTCCGGCAGAGCCGCGCATTGCCCGACATCCAGGTGCTGTTGTTCGAGCCGATGGGTGCCCCGTCGGTTGATCAGATGCCGGTGCGCACTAAGCGCCCGAACATGACGCCGGGCCGTCCCTTGCTGATTCGCCTGCTGGATCTGTACGGTCGTCAGGGTTACCGGCACAGCTTGCCGGAGGTACAGAAGCTCGCTAAACCCCAGCACATCCAGAAGGCGTACTCGCGGTTGGAGCAGCAGGGTTGGGTGTCGGCCTGATGATGCACCGGGGATAGCGCGGTAACGGAGCTCCAATTACTCGGAAGATGCACTGATCGAACAGCCGGCCATTGCCTTGTTCGCGGAACTGGGTTGGGAGGTGGCCAACGGCTCTTAGGAGTTCAACGCTGCCGGTGTCAGTCCCTTGGGGCGCGAGGCGAAGTCGGAAGTGCTCCTGACGTCAGGGCTGCGCGCTGCCCTGGCGCGTCTGCACCCGGATCCGCCCGCTGAGGCGTTTGACCAGGACGCCGAGGCGTTGAGCCGCGACCGCACCGCCATGGCCCCGGCGCAGGCGAATCAAGAGAATTACGATCTGCTCAAGAACGGCGTCAAGGTGAAGGTCCCGGACCCGGATGGCGACGGCGAGACTGTCGAGACCGTCCGGGTCATTGACTGGGGCGACTCGGCCAACAACGACTACCAGTTGGTCAATCAGTTCTGGGTGACAGGGGATCTGTATACCCGGCGGGGGGATTTGGTCGGCTTCGTCAACGGCATTCCGCTGGTGCTGTTGGATTCCTACTATGGCGGAGGTCGAGGGATCCACGCCACAGCGCCTTGATCAACGAGGTCGAACGAGACCTGGTCGGATATGCCCTGCTAGGCGTTGTGTAAAACCAGCTACACTGAAGAAATAGGGCTGTCCTGCGACGGCCCTTTTTCTTTGTATCGCGCCATTTGTGTCTTGGCTCTCGGTATGGCGCCATCTCCGCGGATGACGGCTCTTGCCGGTTCAGGAGCTATTCAACCAGCGTTTTCAGGTTGAACGGTGGTGACTTGCCCCGCGCATGAGCGCGCGGGTCGCGGCGAGGCGCCGCTCCTACCGGGCCTTGAGCGGGTCGCGGCGAGGCGCCGCTCCTACCGGGCCTTGAGTTCAAGGCGGCGGCGGTGGAGGGCCGGTTCGGTGTAGCCGTTGGGCTCTTGGCGGCCGTTGAAGACCAGATCGCAGGCGGCTTGGAAGGCGATGCCGTCGAAGCCCGGTGCCATGGGATGGTAGGTTGGGTCGTTGGCGTTTTGACGGTCGACGACCTCGGCCATGCGCTTGAGCCTGGCCATGACCTGATCCTTGTCCACCACGTCGTGGTGTAGCCAGTTGGCGATGTGTTGGCTGGAGATGCGCAGCGTGGCGCGATCTTCCATCAGGCCGGTGTCGGTGATGTCCGGTACCTTGGAGCAGCCGACGCCTTGGTCGATCCAGCGCACGACGTAGCCAAGGATGCCTTGGCAGTTGTTGTCCAGTTCCTGCTGGATGTCGTCCGCGGACCATTGCGCGGGATCAGCCAAGGGGATGGTGAGGATGCTGTCCAGGCTGGCACGAGGCCCGCCCGCGGCCAGTTCCGCCTGGCGTGCGGCGACGTCGACTTGATGGTAGTGCATTGCATGCAGCGTGGCACCGGTCGGTGAAGGTACCCAGGCGCAGTTGGCGCCGGCCATGGGATGACCGATCTTGGTATCGATCATCGCGCGCATCTCGTCGGGCATGGTCCACATGCCCTTGCCGATCTGGGCATGGCCGGGCAGGCCGCAGGCGAGGCCGACATCGACGTTCCAGTCTTCGTAGGCCAATAGCCATGGTGAGGTCTTCATGGCGCCCTTGCGCAACATCGGGCCTGCTTCCATGTCGGTGTGCATCTCGTCGCCGGTGCGGTCGAGGAAGCCGGTGTTGATAAAGATGACGCGCTCGCTGGCGCGGCGGATGCATTCCTTGAGGTTGACGGTGGTGCGCCGCTCCTCGTCCATAATGCCAATCTTGATGCTGTTGCGGGGCAGGTCCAGCGCGTCTTCGATGCGGGCGAATAGGTCGACGGTGAGCTGTACCTCGTCCGGGCCATGCATCTTGGGCTTGACGATGTAGACACTGCCGGTGCGGCTGTTGCGAACACTTCCTAGACCTTTTATGTCGTGCATGGCCGCGAGCACCGTGACCATACCGTCGAGAATGCCTTCCGGTATCTCGGCGCCGTCGGCGGTGAGCACCGCGTCGTTGGTCATCAGGTGGCCGACGTTGCGAACCAGCAGCAGGCTGCGTCCGGGCAGGGTCAAATCGCTGCCATTGGGCGCGGTGTAGACGCGATCCGGGTTTAGGTGGCGCTCCGTCATCTTGCCGCCCTTGCTGAAGTTGGCGCTGAGGTCTCCGCGCATCAGGCCGAGCCAGTTCCGGTAGACCTCGACCTTGTCTTCGGCATCGACGGCGGCGACCGAGTCTTCGCAGTCCTGGATCGCGGTGACGGCCGATTCCAGCACCACATCTTTAACGCCGGCCGGACTAGCGGCGCCGATTGGATCGGCCCGGTCGATCAGTAGCTCGATATGCAGACCATGATGGCGCAGCAGGATCAGCCTGGGGGCCTCTGCGTCGCCTTGGTAGCCGGCGAACGCGGCCGCGTCGGCGAGGCCGGTGGTGGTCGCATCGGCCAGCGTCGCGACAAGCTTGCCATTTTCTACCCGATAGCCGTCGACCTTCGCGTGGGAGGTGCCGCCGGCAAGCGGCACCGCGGCGTCGATAAAGGCGTTGGCGGCGGCGACGACACGCTCGCCACGCACGGGGTTGAAGCTGCTGCCGCGTTCCGCGCCGTCGTCTTCCGCGATCGCGTCGGTGCCGTAGAGCGCATCGTAGAGGCTGCCCCAGCGGGCGTTGGCGGCGTTCAGCGCATAGCGCGCGTTGTTGACCGGTACCACGAGCTGCGGGCCGGCGATGCTGGCGATCTCGGGATCGACCTTGTCGGTGGTGACTTTAAGGTCCGGCCCCTCCGGCTCCAGATAGCCGATCTCGGTCAGAAAGCCCCGGTAGGTCGGCAGATCGATCGGCTGGTCGCGGTGCGCGAGATGCCATTGGTCGATTTGCGCCTGCAATTTGTCGCGTCGCTCCAGCAGCGCCCGGTTGCGCGGTCCGAGTTCGGCGACGATATCGGCCAGCGACGCCCAGAAGGCCTCTGGCGCGATGCCGGTGCCGGGGGCGATCTCGTTGGCGATCAGGTCGTACAGGGGCTTTGCGACCGCAAGGCCGCTGGCGTTGATACGCTCGCTCATTGTTTGTTACTCCGTTCGTCAGTGGTATTGGCGAAGCCGCCGAGTCATCGGCTGGCAAAATGCCGGATCGTGGTAGTGCGCAGTGATAGTGCGCAACATTGAAGGTATGAACCAATTAAACCAAACTGATCAATGATACCAATTACGGCAGGCTGCTGGATGCCTTGATGCTAGCCCAGCGGAGCTGAAACCGAGAAATTTGGCGCGAGAACCCTGGTCCTGGTCGTTGGCGTGCGCATGTTCGATTACGACAACGACAACGAGGCCGTATGGATGATTGGTCTAAGCTGTTGTGGGCTTGAGGGTCAAGAATAATGCCGCGGTGCTAGCTCGGAATCAGCAGCCATGTGTGCCGGGCCCAAGCCCGGCCCGTCGCTCAACCGTCCGTCGCGATCGCGTCCCTGTCGTCGGCCTCGGCATAATAGGCTCGAATAATGGCCCAGGCGTCTTCGGCACGCTCGGCGAATTGGATCAGATCCCGGTCCTTTGGATCGATCGTCCCTTCCTCGACCATCGCGTCGAGATCGATCACGCGGTTCCAGTAGGCGCGGCCAAACAGCACGACCGGCACCGGCTTGACCTTGCGGGTCTGGATCAGGGTCAGCGTCTCGAACAACTCGTCTAAGGTGCCGAAGCCCCCAGGGAAGGCTACGAGGGCTCGCGCCCGCAGCAGGAAATGCATCTTGCGGATCGCAAAATACTGGAACTGAAAGCATAATTCCGGCGTGATGTAGGGATTGGGCCGCTCCTCGTGGGCCAAAATGATGCTGAGCCCGATGCTCTTGCCGCCGACATCGGAGGCGCCGCGGTTGGCGGCCTCCATCAAGCCCGGTCCGCCGCCGGTGACCACGACATAGTGGCGATGCCCGTTCTCTTGGCTAACGCGCGTGATCATCGCCGCCAAGCGCCTGGCTTCTTCGTAGTAGCGAGACTTGTCCGCGATGCGTTTGGCTATCGCTGCTTGTCGGGTCAGTTCGTGGTTGTCGGGGTCGGCAGCGGCTGCGGCCGTCGCCGCACGCGCCTGCTCACGCGCCAGTTTGGGCTCCAGAACACGCGTGCTGCCGAAGATGACCACCGTGGACTCTACGCCCTGCTCCTGTTGCAGCAGTTCGGCCTTTAGCAGTTCCAATTGCAGCCGCGCCGGTCGCAGGTCCTCACGTCTAAGGAAGTCTACGTCGGTGTAGGCAAGCCGGTAAGAGGCAGATGCGGTCTGCGGGCTGTCCGCGGCCTGGTTCGTCTCGCTAGCGGCTACAGGAGAGGGTTCTGCGGCGAGTAACGCAACCGATGAGCTGGGGGCAGATTGGACCCTGTCGTTGTCGTTGTCGTTATCGTTGATGTCGATGTCCTCGCTCAAGGATCGGGATCTGGTGCCGTTCAAAGTAAGACAGGGATGCTGGTCAGCGACGATCCGCAAGCATTAGTCAACAGCCTTCGTGCTGTCGTTCGCAGCCCGCTGCCAGGCCGAATGCCGAAGAATCAATGCACCCACTGCCTGTGCGGCCGAGGCAATCGCCGCGGCCGCCTGATCACCGGCTTCGGCCGCGCTCACTTTCGCCGCCTGCATTTGCTCCCTAGCAGCATCCATCCTGCCGTCCCCGTCTTGTTTCGCCGCAGAGGTCCTGGGTGCTTTGGCCTGCTCCGTGGGCTCGCCTTGGTCGCCGTCGCCGCAACCAGCCAGTCCCAAAGCCATCGCGGCCATCATTGCAAAGGTCAACTTGGTGTTCATGTCATCTCCTATGTCAAGCGCCTTGTAACCACCCCGCTGTCACCCCGACCGATACGCGCAAACGGGTTGCCAGCGGCGATTGGGCAACATGGGGCTGTCGACGATATTCGAAAGTACGGTTGGCTGCATGACATTTTGGTTAAGTATCGAGCTGGCATCACGCTTTGCCCTCACTCGTCTATCCTGAGCCTTAGGGCTGAGCCTTAGGCGACGGCGATGACGGCTTGCCGTGCGAAAACAGAGACGGGAATCGGCCCAGGCCGTGATACCCCGCATTTAATCCCAGAGGAGGTTTCCCAATGCAGACGGTTTCCCAACTACTCGACCACAAAGGCCGCCAGGTCTGGACTATCGACCCGGATGCCACTGTACTCGACGCCATCGGCGAGATGGCGGACAAGGATGTCGGCGCGTTGGTGGTGATGGAAGGCGCACTCTTCCTCGGCGTGATCTCAGAGCGGCACTACGCCCGCAGCGTGGCGCTGGCTGGACGCTCGTCGGGCGACACCCGCGTGCGCGATATCATGCGCACCGCCGTGCCTCGGGTCACGTTGAGCACCGATGTCAACACCTGCATGCAACTCATCACCGAGCATCGCGCTCGGCACCTGCCGGTGATGCAGGGCGAGGAACTGGTTGGGCTGGTCTCGATCGGCGATCTGGTCGCAGCCATCATTGCGGAACAGCGCTCTACCATAGAGCAACTGGAAAGCTACATCGCCACCGGCTGACCTGGCGCTTGTCGCCGGTTTGGCCTCGGCATTGCGCTTCGCGGTTGAAATCCGCGCGCGCTTTGTATAGCTTCCGTACTCGAGTCCTGCTGGGGGTGCCCGTTCGTTCGGGCTGAGACAGTCCCTTGGAACCTGATCCGGTTAACACCGGCGTAGGGAAGCACGGACGAGTCGGCCTTCCAGTCTGCTCGTGTACGCTTGCTCGGTTCCTGCTCCGCCCCCCGCCAAATGTCCGTGCCACCCTGATCGGGCCGTTAATCGATCCGTTGATTTACCCCTTGATCCAACGGGCCGTCCAGCTTTCGGACCGTCGAACTACTGAGCCATCAACCTATGGGGCCGTCAAACCCCAGGCCGTCAAACTGAGGAACCGACATGAGCGCTATTCTCCCGACTTCGATCCGGGCCGACTTCGTGCAGACCACCGCGCGGCTGTCCGACGAGGTGACTAAGCCGTTTCCGGCATCGCGCAAGCGCTACGTGGAGGGTTCCCGCCCAGATATCCGCGTGCCGATGCGTGAGGTTGACCTCTCCCCGACCCATACATCCTCTGGTGTTGAGGAGAACCCGCCGGTCTACATTTATGATACCTCGGGTCCGTATACTGATCCCGACGCGGACATCAACCTGCTGATGGGCCTGCCGGACCTGCGCGCCGCCTGGATCGAGGAACGCGGCGACACCGAACTGCTCAGGGGCCCCAGTTCCGACTTCGGCCTGCGGCGCCAAGGCGACCCGGCGCTCGCCTACCTGCGTTTCGAGCACATCCGTACGCCTCGCCGCGCGAAGGTCGGCGCCAAGGTCACGCAGATGCACTATGCGCGACAGGGCATCGTCACGCCGGAGATGGAATACGTAGCGATCCGCGAGAACATGAAGCTCGACGCGTTGCGCACGGACCCGCGCTACGAGAAGCTCTTGCGCCAGCATCGCGGCGAGGCTTTCGGCGCATCGCTGCCGGATCAGATGACGGCCGAGTTCGTCCGCGACGAGGTCGCCCGTGGGCGCGCCATCATCCCTGCCAATATCAACCACCCGGAGCTGGAGCCGATGATCATCGGCCGCAACTTCCGGGTCAAGATCAACACCAACATCGGCAATTCCGCGCTCAGCTCCAGCATTGAGGAAGAGGTGGAAAAGATGGTCTGGTCCGCGCGCTGGGGTGGCGACACACTGATGGACCTGTCCACCGGCAAGAATATCCACGAGACCCGCGAGTGGATACTGCGTAATGCACCTATGCCCATCGGCACCGTGCCTATCTACCAGGCGCTGGAAAAGGTGGAGGGCAAGCCCGAAGAGCTGACCTGGGAGATGTTCCGCGACACGCTGATCGAGCAGGCCGAACAGGGCGTCGACTACTTCACCATCCATGCTGGCGTGCTGCTGCGCTATGTGCCGCTGACCGCCGACCGCGTCACCGGCATCGTCTCCCGCGGTGGTTCGATCCTAGCCAAGTGGTGTCTGGCGCATCATCAAGAGAACTTCCTCTACACCCACTTTGGCGAGATCTGCGAGATCATGCAGGCCTATGACGTCTCCTTCAGCCTTGGCGACGGCCTGCGCCCTGGAAGCATCGCGGACGCCAACGACCGCGCCCAATTCGCCGAGCTGGAAACCCTGGGCGAGTTGACCAAGTTCGCCTGGGAGCAAGACGTGCAGGTCATGATTGAAGGGCCGGGCCATGTACCTTTGCAGATGGTGCAAGAGAACGTCACCAAGGAACTCAAAGACTGCTATGAGGCGCCGTTCTACACCCTGGGGCCGCTGATCACCGACATCGCCCCGGCCTACGACCACATCACCTCAGGCATCGGCGCCGCCAACATTGGCTGGTACGGTACCGCGATGCTCTGCTACGTGACGCCGAAAGAGCATCTCGGCCTGCCGAACAAGCAGGACGTGCGCGACGGCATCGTCACCTACAAGATCGCGGCCCAGGGCGCCGACCTGGCCAAGGGTTTGCCCGGCGCCCAGGTTCGCGACAACGCGCTTAGCAAGGCGCGGTTCGAATTCCGCTGGGAAGATCAGTTCAACCTATCACTGGACCCAGAGCGCGCCCGCGAATTTCACGATCAGACCATGCCGCACGAGTCCCACAAGGTTGCGCATTTCTGTTCCATGTGCGGCCCGCACTTCTGCTCCATGAAGATCACCCAAGACGTGCGCGACTACGCCCAGGCGCACCGGCTCGACGATGTTGAGAAAGCCATTGAAACCGGCATGCAGGAGAAGTCGGACGAGTTTCTCAAGACGGGTGCGGAGATCTACCGGGAGGTCTGATCTAGGCTAGCCGATCGAGCAGCGTCTCCAGCATCAGACTGATGGCGGCGTAGGTCGCCACCTTCGCGCCACGCATCTCCGCGGCGGTTTGGATGGTGGCTGCTGGTTGGATCTCGTCGGCACAGTGGGTACAGATGGCGGCGACGCTCTCTGGAGTCGATTCCAGGTGAAACTGCAGGGCCAGCACTCTGCCGTCGAACAGAAAGCCTTGCTGCTCGCAGTGGGCGCTGCGCGCGAGATGCACTGCGCCGCAAGGCAGTGTGAAGGTATCGCCGTGCCAGTGGAAGACCTCGGCCTGCGTTGTCAACCCAGCGCAGATCGGATCGCCACGGCCTGCCTCGGTCAGCTCGATCGGGAACCAGCCGATCTCCTTGACTGGGTTTTGATAGACGCTGGCGCCGAGCACCTCGGCGATTAACTGTGCGCCGAGACAGATGCCGACCACCGACTTGCCGGTCGAGATGGCTTCGTCGATGCGGGCTTTTTCGTGCGCCAGCCAACTGTGCTCGGCCTCATCGGCGACGCCCATCGACCCGCCCATGACGACGAGACGGTCGAAGCCGTCGAGATCCGGTAACGGGTCGCCAGCGTAGAGATGGCTGACCCTGAGCGAGTGTCCGCGCCGTTGCGCCCAGTCACCGATGCGTGCCGGGCCTTCGAAGGGTGCATGTTGTAAGCAGTGGATACGCATAAGGATCAATCTACTGGTTTCGAGTTGCTGGTTCTGAGCGAGGCGCTGAATCAGGCCGACGCAGAGACATTGCCGTAGCACAATTGAGCCCCTCGCTTGCCGACCGAGACGGTTCCGTCCTTACGCGGCAGAGCCGGAACCCTTATCCTAATCGAGTATCCGTACGACAACGACAACGACAACGACAACGACAACGAGACTTCTTCGACGGTTTGTTCAACCCTTGCTGGGTCAGGGAGAAACAAATTGACCGCATCCGCGACCCGCTTGTTCCATCGGCACTGATTGGTGCGAAACCACCTTGACCAGCGCCGCGGTACTGCTTAGCCTAACTTGTCTGATTCTCCCTATGGCGCCGCTGACGCAGCGCTGCAAAACACCACCATTTGGAGTCGCCATGCCTCTTTCCGTGCCACATTTCATCCGGCCTTTCGCAGGTGCTGCCTTGTCATTAGTCATCTCAGGGTACGCGCTGGCCGACCCGGTAGTGGAGCAGATCGAGCAAGGGCTAGAGCTCTATCAGACCGGCGAACTGGGTGCCGCGATCACGGAGTTGGAATTCGCCATCAACGACATCCGCAAGGCGATGTCTGGCCAACTCGGTGATACCTTCCCTTCCCCGCCAGAAGGCTGGACCGCGGGCGAGGCCGCGTCGTCCTCCGAAGCCGCTGGCGCCGCTGCAATGTTCGGCGGCGCGATGGGCACGCTGTTGGAGCGCAGCTACACCCAGGAGGACGGCAACGCCAAGATGACCGCCACGCTGATGCTCGACAACCCAATGGTGCAGGGAATGGCGGCCCTGTTCAACAACCCGATGCTCATGGCCGCGCAGCCGAATACCGAGCGGCTTCGCATTGGCCGCGAGACCGGCATGCTGAGATGGGAACCCGACGCAAGAACCGCCGAGGCCTCGCTGCTGCTCGACGGGCGGATCATGATGCAGGTCAAGGGAGAGGATCTGGACTCGCCCGATGTCGTCGCGGAGCTGCTCAAGTCATGGGATATCAAGGCGGTACGAGAGCACTCGGCACGCTGACAAGCTGGTCGAGTTGGCGGCTGAAGGGGCCGGCGATCGGCGCTGGACCGGCATGCAGCGCCGGGGACGCGGAAGGACCGGGATCGAGGTGGGGCCCGGGTTCTCCGGCGGGTCCGTGAAACCGTTCCGCGAGGAGGTCGAGCCGCTCGGCGGTCTGCGCGAGATGCGCGTCACGGCTCAGCCAGATGGCGCAATTGAGCGCCTCGACCGCGGCGGCGCTGCTCACGGCCTGGGGTCGACTGGCGGGCGCAAGCCGGGCCATCCCGGCCAGCTTCGCAACCCTGAAGCCCGAGCAACACAGGCCCAAGCAGACCAAGGACGGTGCGGCGCGATGGGCCGCGTCCGGCTCCCAACCGCGGAGCGCTCGCCTTGACCGTCATGGCGTCACGCCGCCTTCAGTACCGTTGTCCCCTCCGGCGCATCGCCGTGAAACTGCTGAAACGACGAAATCAGCGGCTTGTCTGCCCCGGCGAGCGATGAGAGGTCGAAGCGCCTGTAGTTTCGGAAGCCGAAAGCACCGCTGTTTCATTCGGAACCGGCGCCTCGGGCCCGGCAGCCAGCGGATAGGACGGCAGACTGAAGGTCAGACCTTGATCATTCAGACCCTCCAGAACCTTGAGATCCGCCGGGCCGAAGGGGTCGCCAATGATCTCGATGTCCGCGAGCGGATCAGCATCGAGGACCAACAGATCAGCCTGAGCTCCCGCCGCGATGACGCCCAGCGGATCAGGATAGGGGCTGCGCTGCCCGGAAAGCGCGAGCAGCTCGGCATTGCCGCTGGTCGCGCGGGTGAGCACCTCCGCTGCCGGCATGAAGCGGGCAAATTTGGCCAATTGACGCCCCTCGGTCCAGGTTCGATCTGGACTGAACAGGATGTCGGTGCCGAGCGCGATCTTCACCCCGTGGCCCCGGGGGACCAGCGCCTCGATCCGCTCGCCTGCCACCAAAACATCCCGGCCCTGCAAGAGCTTAGCGGACTGCCCATCGAAAATGCGGGCTCGCGCGAGTAGGCGTGGCGTCGTCGCCGGAACCTTGGCTGGGGCTGTCGCCCGTGTCAGCGATCCGAGCGCGGTCGCGGCGAGGCTCCCTCGATGCCTGACGGCACAGCCCGGCGCGAGACGCCGCATCCGACTCCAAACCGCATCATGTTCTCCTAAGCTAAATCGGGGATCGACATCATCAAGTTCTTCCCTGGTCGCCCATCAGTCGATCGGCCCCGTCGTGACAAGCATGTTGAAATTTCCGGGACCGCAGCGCCGCTCCAAGTGATCGACGATGCGCTTGGCCTGCGACAAGGATTCCCTCGGCCCGCGGATGTAGAATGGCTTGTCTTCGTAGCCGTACTCGAATCGTTCCGGGCAGACGGTCGGGTCGATCGCATCCAACAGGGGAATGGTGCGCTGATAATCCTTATGGGGCCTAAAACCCAACCCGCCGGCATACTCCACCACGCCCAAGATGAGTTTCTTAAAGCAGCTCGGATGCATGTTCGTGTGGATCCCTTCGCCATGGGAAGCGATGAGTCCCGACTTGAGCCTGCCCTCGTATTCGTCTATGTCGAGCAGGTTGAAGAACGCATCCTTGATACCGAGACAAAAAACATCGACCAGAAAGACGGCCGTGGCGAATTGGCCGGTGGCGGTCTTGCGACTGGCCAGCAGTGTGCCGATGCCCGACTCGAACAGCGTGCTCGGCACTAGGCACTCATGCATCAGCAGATGCGAATAGGCGCTCGCTCGATCTAGCCTAACGTCACCACCACTGCTCTTTTGCTTGGCCAATTTGCGCTTCTTAGCGCGCTTCTCTATCTGTTTTTGACGCTGCTTCGCACTCGTAGTCATCGGAATTGATGTCTCCTCTCGGCCTATCGACGACGTGCCGGTCGGCAAACCGGCGCTCTCGGTCTCAGCCCTCGATCTGCGACAGATCGCGCACCGCGCCATGGGCGGCGGAGGTCGTCAGCGCGGCATAGGCGCGCAGGGCCTGCGAGACCGAGCGCTGGCGGTCGATCGGCTTCCAGGCCTGCTCGCCGCGGGCCTTCATCGCCTGCCGACGCTCGGCCAGCACGGCGTCGTCTAGGACGACGCGGATCGAGCGTCCGGGGATGTCGATCTCAACGATGTCGCCTTCCTCTACCAGGCCGATGGTGCCGCCTTCGGCCGCCTCGGGTGAGCAATGGCCGATGGAAAGGCCGGAGGTGCCGCCGGAGAAGCGCCCGTCGGTGATCAGGGCGCAGGCCTTGCCCAGGCCCTTGGACTTCAGATAGCTGGTCGGGTAGAGCATCTCCTGCATACCGGGGCCGCCCTTTGGGCCCTCGTAGCGGATCAGCACGACGTCGCCGGCATTGATCTGGTCGGTGAGGATGGCCGTGACAGCGGCCTCCTGGCTCTCGAAGATGCGCGCGGGACCGACGAATCCGCGCAGCGTCGAGGTCGGTACGCTGGTGGTGTAGCGCAGTTGCTCGGCCTGCAGCATGCTGAGGTCCACACCGGCGGTCTTGACGATGCAGCCGTCCTCGGCAATGTTGCCGTAGAGCACCGCAAGCCCGCCGTCTTTGGAGTAGGCGTGCTCAATGTCGCGGATGCAGCCGTCGGCGCGATCCAGGTCCAGTTCCGGCCACTGGCTGTCTTGGCTAAAGGCGACCTGGGTTGGGATGCCGCCGGGGCCGGCCAAATAGCGACTCCGCGCCTCCACCGCCCGGTCGCTGATGACATCCCATTGCTCCAGCGCCGCGCCCATACTCGGGCTGTGCACGGTATGGCAGTCGCGATGAATCAATCCGCCGCGATTGAGCTCGGCCAGGATGCCGATAACGCCGCCGGCCCGGTGCACGTCCTCCATGTGGTACTGCTGCGTTGCTGGCGCGACCTTGCACAGGTTCGGCACCTTGCGGCTCATGCGGTCGATATCGGCCATGGTGAAGTCGACCCTGGCCTCGTGCGCGGCGGCCAGCAGGTGGAGTACCGTATTGGTCGAGCCGCCCATCGCGATGTCCAACGCGATGGCGTTTTCGAAGGCATTAAAGGTGGCGATGCCGCGCGGCAATATGGTCGCGTCGTCCTGCTCGTACCAGCGCTTGGCCAGATCCACGACCAGCCGACCGGCCTCCAGGAACAGGTGCTTGCGCCCGGCATGGGTGGCCAGCAGCGAGCCGTTGCCGGGCAGCGATAGGCCCAGGGCCTCGGTCAGGCAGTTCATCGAGTTGGCCGTGAACATACCAGAGCAGGAGCCGCAGGTCGGGCAGGCGGAACGCTCAATGGCCGCTACGTCCGCATCGGTCTCGTCGGGGTTGGCCGCCGAGACCATGGCATCGACCAGGTCCAGCTTCTGCTCGCCCTTGTTCGCCAGGCTGACCTTGCCGGCCTCCATTGGGCCGCCGGAGACGAACACCGTCGGGATGTTGAGTCGCAGCGCGGCCATCAGCATGCCGGGGGTGATCTTGTCGCAGTTGGAGATGCACACCAGCGCATCGGCGCAGTGGGCGTTGGCCATGTACTCGACGCTGTCGGCGATCAGGTCGCGTGACGGCAGCGAATAGAGCATGCCGCCATGGCCCATCGCGATACCGTCGTCGACGGCGATGGTGTTGAACTCCTTAGCCACGCCGCCCGCCTGCTCGATCTCGCGCGCCACCAATTGCCCCAGATCCTTCAGATGCACATGGCCCGGCACAAACTGGGTAAAGGAGTTGGCCACCGCGACAATCGGTTTGTCGAAGTCGCCGTCCTTCATCCCCGTCGCGCGCCAGAGGGCACGCGCGCCAGCCATGTTGCGGCCATGAGTGGTGGTGTGAGAACGGTACTGAGGCATGGAGGTCTCCGGGCGGTGCTTTTGCGGCGATGGTTGCGGTCAGCGCTACATTATGGACATTCGACGGACTTGAAGAAATAGCGGCTCAGGGCCTGCCGGACCCTGGGCGCTATTAGGCGATTAAAATCAGATCCTTGCGACCTGAGCCGCCCTCAAGAGACTCAGTATGTTCCATGCCGCGGCACCGATCCAAGACTGGCCGTTGGGTGGACCTGATTCAGCGATCCTTGACCGCTCGGTATCAACCCCTTCCGCCGCAGCCGATACAGCCGCTGCATCAGTAACAACCACAAGCACAGCACCGCAACCGTCATCAGCGCCATGATCGCCTGAGACGACATGCGCAGGTCGCGGGGAATCAGGTCGTCGAGCGTCAGGGCCAATACCGCCAGCACGAGTGCGGCCGTGAGCCGGCTGCCGACGGTCTCTCGGGGGTCGAACACGGCGTCACGCAGCAGTATCAGCGCAGCGGGCAGCAACATGACCAGATGGTGGGTCCAGCTGGCCGGCGCCGCCAGGAACACCAGCACCGACAACAACGACAACTCCAAGTCGACGACGCGCGGCTCCGGCGCCGCCCGCGACCGCCAACCTGCCCGTATGCAGTCTTGCAGCAGCCAGAACGTGGCCAGCGCCAGCGCCAACACCAGTCCGGTCGAGACCCAGGCCGAGGCGGCGGGGCTGTCGAACAACGGCTGGCTGAACTTGTTGGGAGTCAGCAGGCGGGCTATCTCGCCAGGAATGCTGCGGTTCCATGGCGCGGCGATCGAGCTATGGCCCGGCGGCAGCTCGGTCAAACTGGTGCTGCCGGCCACCAAAGTCAGCCAGGAGCCCCAACTGCCGGCTGGGGCGATCAACAGGCTCAGGGCAAGCAACAGCAAGCCGGCAAGCACGGCCCCGAGTAGGGGGCGAAAGGGCTGCATCCATGCCTGTGTGATCGGCTTACCTCCGGCTTGATCGGCCCTGTGCTCGGTGCCTTCGGCGCCGGTCCGGCTGCCCTTTGTTGTGCTCGCTCGCCGCGAGCCCGGCCATTGCAGCGAGCCAAGCAACAGCAGGCCGTAATGAGGCTTAGCCACCGATCCCAGCGCCAAGGCCGCCCCGCTGCCATATCCGGCAAGTCCGAGCCGGACGGCACGCCAGTACATCCACAAACAGAGCAGAATCGGCAGATTGACCTGATGGTACACCTTGAGATCCAGATCGCGGGTCGGCAGCGTGCCAGCAATCAGGGCAAACAGCAACAAGCCAATGGGGAGTCCGGCGGTCTCGGAGCTAAGGCGCATCGCAGGGAGTCAATCCGGAGAAAACAGCCTGGTGGTCCAGGCTGAGCCACGGGTCAAAAGCAAGTTAAACACACAGACAACTGATCGCATGCCGAGGGGTGTCGTCTTGGGCAAAATAACGGTTACGCCTATGCCAACGGCTTCACATGCACGTGTGGCTGCTCCTTTGCGCCATGTACATGGCTCTGCTCGGTGGTTTCGACGGACAAGATAGAGAGCTTGCCGTGACGCACGCCGGGCTCGGCGATGACGGCGTTGGCGAAGCTGCGCACCTGCTCTGCCGGGCCGCGCAGTACGACGGTTTCCATGCAGTTGTCGTGGTCGAGGTGCACATGCAGCGTGGACACCGCAAGGTCATGATGCGCGTGGTGTGAGCGCGTCAGCCGCGAGGCCAGCTCGCGTTCCTGGTGGTTGTAGACGTAACTGAGGTTGGCCACGCAATCCCCCAGCGGCTGCTGTGCGAGGCGCTCGCGGTCGAGTCGGGCGCGGATCAGGTCGCGGATGGCCTCGGAGCGGTTGCGATAGCCGCGGTGCTGCAGATAGGTCTCGAATTCCTGAACCAATTCGTCATCGAGGGTTACGGTCATTCTTTGCATGGGGCCTGTTGCCTTGGAATGAATCAAAAAGCGGTTTTCGCTCTGCATCTCATGCGGGTATGATGATTTTGAAATTCGTCTTATCTTGTTCGCGGCTGTGCCATGTCGAAGATGCAGCCTAGAATAGTGCCAAATGGAGCGCATCATGCACCTTTTCCGCGCGATTGCCGATCTCTCCGGCCGGTTGGTCGAGACCTTGTCCGCGGTCTCGGCGAGGGCGCGGCTTTGCCCTTGTAGCGGCGTCCGCGACCGCATTCGGGTCGGCATCTGGTCCGGCACCCTCGGATTATTTGCCGTCGGGTGGAGTCCGTTAGCGCAGGCCCATTTTCTGGAACTGATCCCGTCGACCGAGATCGTCGATGCCGCATCCGGTCCGGCGCTACGGCTAGACTTGCGCTTTACCCATCCGATGGCGCGGGGGCCGGTGATGCCGATGGGCGTGCCGGTGCGCTTTGGCGTGCTGACGTCGATGGGGCCGCAGGATCTGCTCGGCGCCTTGGAGCCGGCGGCTATCGCGGGAGCCCGTGTTTATAGTGCCGGTTTCCAGGTAGAGCGGCCTGGTGATCACGTCTTTTTTGTCGAGCCGGCGCCTTACTGGGAGCCTGCCGAAGGCAAGCTGATCCTGCACTATACCAAGGTGGTCGTGGATGCCTTCGGCGGCGGCGGCGCCTGGGATGCCGAGGTCGGGCTGCCGGTGGAGATTGCGCCACTGGTGCGGCCTTATGGGCTCTGGACCGGCAATCTGTTCCGCGGTATCGTCAAGCGCGATGGAACACCGGTGCCTTTTGCCGAGGTCGAGGTGGAATGGCGCAACGACGGCTCCGTGACGCCGCCGGCGGATGCCTTCGAGACCCAGGTGATTAAGGCGGATGCCAATGGTAGCTTCGCCTACGCGATGCCGCACGCCGGCTGGTGGGGCTTTGCGGCGCTATTAGAGGCGCCGGAGCCACTACCCGGGCCGAATGGCAAACCGGTACCAGTGGAGCAGGGGGCCTTGATTTGGGTGCGCGTTCATGACATGACGGCGGCTCCCTAGTCTGTTGCCCCAACCAGCGCCGACAAGAACTGGTCGGCCTGAGGCGAAGCCCCCTAGCCAGTCGAAAGCGCCTATGGCCCATATTCCCGACGCTGTCCTGTCCGTCCCGGTCCTGGCCACCGGCGCGGTGGTTTCGGCCGCGATGCTGGTGGTGTCGCTGCGTCGGCTCGACGATGACCGCATCCCGCAGGCGGCGGTCTTGTCGGCGACTTTCTTTGTTTCGTCCCTGATTACGGTGCCGCTTGGGCCAAGCAGCGTTCACCTGCTGCTGAACGGGCTCATGGGCCTGCTGTTGGGCTGGACAGCGGTGCCGGCGTTATTTGTGGCCTTGATCCTGCAGGCGGTGTTTTTCGGCTTTGGCGGGCTTACCGTGCTTGGGGTCAATCTCATGAACTTGGCGCTGCCGGCGTTGCTCTGTGGCGCGTTGTTGCGTCCGCTGTTGAGCCCGCTGGTCAGTGCGGCGCCGCGCGTGCGGGCTGTGCATCGCGCGCGCTGGATCGGCGCCGCCGCTGGTGCCCTCGGCGTGGTCGGCACGGGCGTGATGTTGGCGGCAACGCTGGTCTTGAGCGGCGAGGTTTTTCTCCCGGCGGCGCGCCTGGTGGCGCTGACCTTCGCGCCGCTGGCGTTGGTCGAGGCCCTGATCACTGCCGTCATCGTCGGCTTTCTGGTTCGTGTAGAGCCGGCGCTGTTGGCTTTGGCCGATGACCAAACAGATGCTTAGAGGGCGCAACCGCGCTGTTATGGAGAGACGCCAAGTTGCGCGGGCGCGGCCTGCGCTTAGGGCCTTCGAGATAAGGCCGAGCGCCAAGGGTCGAGGGTCGAACAGGCATGCGCTGGATCACGCGCGGCCCATGGCGCTTGACGCTTGGCGCTCGGCTTTTGCCCTTTGGTTGCCTGTTCTGCTTGTGGGGCTGATGTCTGGACTGATGTCGGGCCCCGCGACGGCGCACCGTTTGCAGGTGTTCGCCGCGGCGGTTGGGGATGTCATCGAGGGCTCCGCGTATTTCGCCGGCGGTGCTCCAGCGGCGGGCGTCAGGGTGCAAATCGAGTCTGCCGATGGGCGCGTGCTGGCCGAAATCCACCCTGCCGCCGACGGTAGCTTCAGCTATCGCGCCAAAGGGCCGGTGGATCATCGAGTGGTGGTGCTGAGCGCCGACGGGCATCGCGCGCAGTGGCTGGTTGAGGCGCTGGAGTTGGCGCCGGCCTTCGGCGAAGCCGTTGACCTGAACCCACCGAAAGCGGACGCATCCGCTGAGTCCGGCATCGCTGCGGTGGCCGCGACCGATCCCGCGGTCAAGGGGTCTTCCGTCGATCCGGCGCCCGGGCTTGGGTCTGCCGTGCCCCAGACCGCAACGGTTGACCCGGCCCTGATCGCGGCCCTTGAGCGTGCTGTAGCGAGGCAGGTGCGGCCTCTGCGCGAGGAGCTGGCCGCGGCGAGCGCGCGCGCCGGCTTCCGGGATCTGCTCGGCGGCATTGGCTACATCTTCGGACTGGCCGGGCTCGCGCTCTGGTGGCGTTCCCGCGGCAGCGGTCCAGGGCGATCCGGATGAGCGCTCCGCCTTGGGCGGGGCTGCCCGCGGGGGGCGGGATGGGTGCTGGCTGGATCAGCGCACGTGACCCGCGGCTGCGCATCGTCGCGGCAATGTTGTTCGCATGCTGCGTCGTGCTGCTGCACCGACCTGTGCCCTTGCTGCTGGCGTTGCTGTTCGCGCTGTTGCTGGCCGCCACCGGCGGTCTCGGCGCTCGCTTGCTGTTGGCGAGGTTGCTGCCGGTGGAGTGGTTCATGCTGGTGTTGCTGCTGACCCTGCCGTTCTCGGTCGCCGGTGATCCGCTGCTGCGTCTGGGACCGCTGACCGCAAGTCTCCAGGGCCTAGAGTTGGCGCTGGCCATCCTGGTACGCGCCAACGCCATCCTGCTGGCGATGCTGGCGTTGTTGGGGACGCTTGCGCCCGCGCGGCTTGGCCAGGCGCTGGCACGCCTGGGGATGCCTGAGCGCCTCGCCCATCTGCTGCTGCTGACGCTACGCCAGATTCAATTGGTCGGCGACGAATACGGGCGGCTGCGTCAGGCCATGCGTGCCCGTGCCTTCGTGCCGGGCAGTGACCGCCATACCTGGAACAGTATCGGCTGGCTGATGGGGATGCTGCTAGTGCGCAGTCTTGCGCGCTCGCGGCGGGTACTTGATGCGATGCGCTGCCGCGGCTTTGATGGCCGGCTGCGTCTGCTGCATACCCTGCGCTGGCGATTCGCCGATAGCGTCGCGCTGATCTGCGTCGTCCTGTTGACCGCGGCGCTGTTGTTGCTCGATCGGATGCCGGTCGGTCTGAGCCCCGCCTGATGAACGGCACCGCGATCAATGGCCGTGGTGAAGACTTACTGCGTTTGCAAGCTGTCGATTTCCGCTATGGTAGACGCTGGGTGCTGCGCGGCGTCCAATTCCAGCTCAATGCCGGCGATCGTGTCGCGCTCGTCGGACCCAACGGCGCCGGTAAGAGTACGCTGTTGCAGATCATGGTTGGCCTGCATCGGCCGACCGCTGGTGAGGTGGTCGCCTTGGGTAAGGTCTGCCGCGGCGAGGCCGACTTTCTACCCGTGCGCGCCCGTGTTGGGCTATTGTTCCAAAATAGCGACGACCAACTATTCTGCCCCACCGTGTTGGATGACGTCGCCTTCGGCCCGCTGAATCTGGGCCGAGCGCCAGCGCAGGCGAGCGCCGACGCTCGGCAGGCACTGGCCGATCTCGGATGCTTGGACTTTGCCGAGCGCGTGACCCACCGCCTGTCCACCGGCGAAAAGCGGATGGTGGCGCTGGCGACGGTGCTTGCCATGCGACCGCGCGTGCTGCTGCTCGACGAACCCACCAACGGTCTCGACGATACGAGCGAGGAACGGCTGATCGCGCATCTGTCGATGCTGGAACAGGCCATGGTCATCGTCTCCCACGACCGCCGCTTTCTAGAACGGTTGGTCAATCGCGCCGTGGTGCTCAAGGACGGTCGACTGCGGGAGGCGGTGCTGCATCGGCATCCGCATCGCCACGAGCACTTGCATGTGCATCTACCGGACGACGCCGCGCCGCATCGGCATGCTGGTGGGCCAGAGGAGATGGCGCCGGAGCATCCGGATCATCATGCGGGGGAATCAGTTTAATTGCTTTTTTTTCTGTCGCTTGTCGGCAATCAACGCGCCACTGCCACCTATTTGGAGAAGCTATGAGTAAGCCGGGCCGCGTCGTCTTTTTCGGCACCTGTCTCGTCGATCTGATCTACCCGCAAGCTGGACTCGCGGCGATGCGCCTGATCGAGCGCGCTGGCGTGACGGTGCGCTTTCCGGCTGGGCAGACCTGCTGTGGTCAGCCTGCCTACAATTCGGGGTTTCGCGACGACGCGCGTCGGGTCGCTCGCCAACAGCTTGATGTGTTGGCGGGAGATGAACCGGTGGTGGTGCCATCGGCGTCTTGCGCTGGGATGCTGCGCGAGCATTATCCGCGGTTGTTCGCCGATAGCACCGACGAGGCGCGTGCACGGCAACTTGCCGGGCGGGTGTTGGAGTTGTGCGACTTTCTCGCCCTTGTGCTCGATATCGAACTGGCCGATCAGGGCCCGCCGGTCAAGGTCGCGCTGCATCAATCCTGCTCGGCGCGCCGCGAGCTGGCGGTAGCACCGGCGGCATCGGCGCTATTGGGGCGGCTCGCCAATGTCACCGTCGCGGAGCCGGATCATGCCACTGAGTGCTGTGGCTTCGGCGGTACCTTCTCGGTCAAGGAACCTGAGATCTCGGCGGCTATGGCCGCGGATAAGGCCGCATCAATCGCGGCCACCGACGCTCATCTACTGCTGAGTCAGGACTGCGGTTGCCTGATGAACATCGACGGCACGGCGCGTAAGGCTGGGCTCGGCTTTGGTGTGCAGCACATTGCGGAGTTCCTTTGGCAGCGTACTAGCGTCGGTGGCGCGGTGTGACCCCTGCGAAATGACGCCGCTGTTTCATCCTAGCCTTCATCGCAGGGTGCCGCCGCCGTGAGATGATCCCTCTGTTTCAAGGACCTGATGCGTCAGCACAAGGTGCGCATCCGCTCCGGCATGATGCACATCTATTCGGCGGCGGGCGGCGAGCGTCGATCGGTGTTCGGGCGGATTTTGAGTTAGCATAGTCGGCTGCGGGTGGCCGAGAACAGACCTGATCATATCGGACCAGCGGATCTGCTGTCACAGCCCGTTGCAAGACGGTCGCATGCGGTCGTCGCGTGGGCAAATCGCAACCTCGCACAATCTGGCATTACCTGGAGAGTTTTATGTCAAATGAGGGCTCCAGTGCTGGCGCATGGATACAGCCTGCTGGTGCACGGCTAGAGCTTGCTGTGTTCATCCCGCGTCCGGGCGGCTGTGCGCGTCGTCTGCTCTCGATTCCAGGCGGCGCGAGGGCGGCGGTCTTGCACAGCCTCAATCTTTGACCGAGAGGATCGAGCATGGCCGATTTCCATCAAGAACCGCAGATCACGACGCTGCATGCCCTCTACGAGGCATTCGACAGCGCGACCTATTTGAACAACCTCGAGCGCAAACTCGAACAACATGCCCGCCATGAGCACATCAGCCTGCTGTTGCCGTCTCTGCACAGCGAGATGGGCAACGCGGGCGTGCTCGACCGCATCATCGAGCGCATCGCCGAAGTGCACTATCTGTCCAGCGTCGTCGTCGCCTTAGGTGGTGCAAGTGACGAGGCCCAATACCGCGAGGCGAAAGAATACTTCGGCCGCCTGGCCACGCCAAAGCGCGAGTTGCGGGTGGTTTGGATCGACGGGCCGCGCATCCAGGCGCTGCTGGCAGAGATGGCGCAAAGAGAGATCACCACCGGCGAACAGGGCAAGGGGCAATCGGTCTGGGTCGCGCTTGGCTACCTGTTTGCGCGCGCTCAGGCCAACATCATCGCGCTGCACGACTGCGACATCGTCACCTACAGTCGCACCATGCTGGCTCGCTTGATCGAGCCGATCGCCAATCCGAACAACGACTTCCAATTCTGCAAGGGTTACTACCCGCGTATCTCTCCAAGCGAGCGCTCAATGAAGGGACGGGTGACGCGGCTGTTCGTGACGCCGTTTGTCGATACCCTGTCTAGCCTCATGGTCCAGCAGCAAGCACCGGATCTGCAGCGATTCTTTGATTACCACCGCAGCTTCAAGTATCCGCTGGCCGGTGAGTTCTGCTTTACGTCCGATCTGGCTCGCGGGATCAACATCGCCTACGATTGGGGGCTGGAGGTGGCCACGCTATCACAGGTCTACGATCAACTCACGCGTCGGCAGGTGGCGCAGATAGATTTGGCGTCTAACTACGAGCACAAGCACCAGGACTTGTCGCCGGACGACACCAGCAGGGGCCTGCATCGCATGGTGGTGGACATTGCAAAGTTCTATCTCACCTACATGCGCTCGCACGGCGTACCGCTGGACGACTCCTACGTCGACATGCTGCTGCACAGCTATTATCAGAAGGCGCTCCAGTACATCCGTAAGTACAGCTATGACGCCGACGTGAACGATCTGTGCTTCGACCTTTACCAGGAGGAGTCCGCCGCGAGTCATTTCCGGGGCTTCTTGTGGGACGCATGGATGCAGAGCAAGGGGCCGCAAGAGGCTAAGCTGATCCCGTCTTGGAATCGCGTCGCCTACACCTTTCCCGAGGCCTACGAGCGTCTGCTTGAGGCCGTGGAGGTGGACAACGCAGCCTAGATCGCTAAAGGCCACCAAGACTTTGCGGATGAGTCGAGTTTCATGGCGATGACGCGCTTGTCACCGGAAGGGCCGAGCGTCAAGGGCCAAAGATGCGCGATTGCCCCGTGGAGCGATCCTCGGCCCTTGGCCCACTTGCAGACCCAAGCAGGTCGAAAATCGTAGCGCCCTGGTCTCGTTGGTCTGAGGCATCGCCTCGCTAGCAACTGTTTTTGTAACCGCGTCGGATGTATGCTGTTAGACCCTTGCCGAACCGGTTTCGGCCCCGCCGCGGGGCGCCATGCGCGTTTCCGCTCTACTCACCCGTTCTATGCGTCGAGAACACTATTAAGGAGTGCAATCGTGTCCGCATCTGATTCAGTCGCTGCTCAAAAACTTAACCGCAAGCGTTTCCTGCTCTATCACGTCCCTTATGTGGTGCTCTATGTCGTGGCCTTGGGGCTGGTGGCAATGACCAGCCATGATGCGGCCGGCACGAGCTCCTACTGGCAGATGTTTATCCCCTTGATCGCATTGGTATCGATCGCAGGCGGTTGGCGTTTCGCCGGTGCGCCAGGCGATCCACGCTGGCACTACATTCTCAAGCAAGTGTTGCATTGGGGCGCACTGATCCTGGTCATTCGACTCCTGTACGCCCATGATGTGCAGGATTTTCTCAACGATGAGCAGGACGGCTTCGTGACCGTCTATGTGATCGGGCTGGCGGCCATCCTCTCGGGTATCTATCTAGATTGGAAGATGGCGCTGTTTGGGCTCTTCCTGCTGCTGAGCGGCGTTGCCATAGCCTGGTTCGACGATAACGCGATGTTGATCAGCCTGGTCTTCGGTGCGGCGGCGATTGCAGTTGCAGTTACCCTATTGATCCGACATCGTGTGAAGCGTGTCCCAGAGTCCGACTAGCCCGTCCGACTAGCCCGAGTCGCAAGCGTTGCTGCGGCAAACGCCAAAGCACAGGGGCGCTGGGGAGGCGCTACCGAGGGATCAGGGCCGGTCGGGGAGACACCGAGCCCGACTCGGTCTCGATTATCTATTCGCGCACACTATTCGCGCACACTATTCGCGCACAAGGGTGCCTCGGACTCGGCGCCAGATCAGGGTGCGGTTGTTGACCGGCATGGCGATGTCGGCCGCCAGCGCCAGCCCGGCGTCGGCGGCGAAGCGACTGAGATCCTCGAGATCGCGAACACCGCTCAGTGGGTCGTACTGGCGCAGGTAGTCATCGAATCGGGCATTGCTCTCACTGGTGTGGCGACCGCCGTCGCTGAACGGGCCATAAAGTACGAACGGCGCGCCAGGCGGCAGCAGGCGCCCGGCGCCGACAAACATCGACTCGACCTGATTCAGAGACATGATGTGTGCCGTGTTTGCGCTGTAGATTGCATCGAATGGGCCTTCGGGCCAAGTCGAATCCACGTCTAAGGCGATCGGTGCCGGCAGGTTGGGTAGCGCGGCCTCGGTGATCCAAAGCCCAATGCCTGGTAGCTGTGCCTGTACATCGCTGCACTGCCAGCGTAAGTGCGGCATGGCGGCGGCAAAGTGCACCGCGTGTTGGCCGGTACCGCTGCCGATCTCCAAAAGGCTGCGGGTGGTTGCGAACAGAGGTTCGATGACCCTCTGTATCGGCACTTTGTTTTCTTCGCAGGCAGGGGAGTAAGGTTTATCGATGCTGATCATTAGTCATTTGCTGAACGGGTTGGCGGTCGGGCGTGACACATCGGAATTGGGCTCGCCGCCTACCGAAGCAAGGCCTCCGTAGGAGGGGCGCCTCGCCGCGACCGGCCGCAAGGCCGAACAGGATCTGGCGAGGCGATGCCTCAGACCAACGAGAACATCTGTCGCCAGCAAACAACCAAGCTACGACGGCCGCCCCGAAGCAGGGCTGCTAACAGTGGATCTGGCACCCTTGCCGCAGTGAAATCCGCTATCATTCCAAAAAAGATCAATGCAGTCTTGATCGTTGCCTCTTCATGGCGCCGAGCGCACCTCCTTATCCTATGGCTCCTTCCGCTCCAGGCTTGTTGCTCATTGCCGCTGTGCTACTCGCGGGCTGTGCGCCTTGGTCGCCCGCCGAGGCGCCCACCGCGCTGCCGCGGACGTCGACGCCTGAGCAGGGCCCGCCGAATTGGCGTTCCGCCGACACACTAGTCGATGCCGGTTCGCGGTCGTCTTCGGGTCCGTCATCTAATCCGGATTACCGATTGGTTGGCTCCGACACCCTGGCAGTGCAATTGGCCGAACGCTGTGCAATGGAGGGCTCAGCCGGCAGCTCCGAGGATGCTTTGATCCGCGAACTGGTTGCCGATCTTTACGCGGACGGTGTCGATCCCGGCCTGGCCAGCGAGGCGATGATCAGATCCCGCTGCGGCGAGGCGCGCGGTATCGTCAGCGAACTGATTGCACAAGGGGGAGATACGGCCGTGTCGCCGGTGGTCGAACGCGCCGTTGCCGCGCAGGGCTTGGTCTCGGTCGATGCGCTGGAGCAGGCCGCCGCTGACGGGCTCCGGCGCTGGCGCCGTGCCGCGGGTATCGAGACGGCGCCTATGTCGGCGCCCCTGGCAGGGGTCCGTCAGTCGTATTCCATGATCTATTTTCCACTCGGTGGCAGAGGTGATCCTGCCGGGCCCTCATCGACTTTGGCGGCGCCGTTCGACTCCGCCCTGCCCGGCTATGGGATCTACACCTTTATTTTGCATGGGGGCTTGGGCAACGCTGTAGAGCCCGTCAATCTTGACACCTACAGCGAGCTTCTGCGTGTCATCGAGACCTATGTTCTCGCAGCTGATCGCGATGCTGGAGACGGCGTCGGTGGTGCCAACCGCCAAGCCCACAGCTTCTTGCTGCCTGTGCATGCTGATCGCAGCGGCGAAACCTTGCTTGATCGCACCGGGCCAGAGCTATCGGCGGGGATGCGAGGCGACTTTGCCGCATACCTGCGCGCTGGTGGGCAGATAGAGCTGGCACAGCGGCTGGATCAGGACTCTGGGCCCTTCTTGATCTCCAGCCTGGAGCCGCGATTGGTGCCCGCGGACCCGCGGGCGCCTTGGATGTTTGTGGACCTGAGTGAAATCGGGCCCGAATACATGTATAGCGTCGTCGATGCCTATGATCGCCTCATCCCAGCCGAGCAGGTCGGTCGTGTTGAGAGCCTGGCCGAGATCCGCGCCCGTTTGATCGACATGTTCCCAGACACCGCCACTGATGCCTCCGCGGTGGCATCGCCAGCCGGTGTTTGGCTGTATCTGTTCGGGCGCCGGCAAGATGCGATGTTGATGCCGGCTGTCTTCATGCCTCCGGTTTCTACGCCAGGTCTGCTCGCGTCCGTCCCCGGCACCGCTCGGGTTGGCCGCGGCGGCGGCGTTGCGGTGACACGCTGATGCTGTGGTCTCGCATTGGTGGGTTTGTCAAGTTCCTAATCGGCATCCTGTTGTTGCAGGGCGCGACCGCGTTGCTGACCTATACCGCACTGAAGACCGATCTGCAGCAGACCGCCTGGCTGTTTGCCGCTTTGGCCGGGAGCCTAGGCGTGCTCGTGGCGCTGTGGTTCGACTCGGTCATCGGCAGCGTCAAGGAGCACGCAATGGCGCGGCAGCAGAAGAGGCACTCGCGTGAACGCGAGAAGCTGCGCGTGCAGGCGGAGCGCGACAAGTCCAAGCTGTCTCGCGAACGCAAGCGTATCTCCGGCGGGGTGACGCTGAAGACCGGTGTTGCGGTTGGCGGGCTGGTGGGTGTCGGCGTCGCCATGGTGTTGGCGCAATTCGTCACGCTGGGTCTGCTCACCATCTCTACCGCGGGTGGCGCCGCGCTGGGCTATAGCCTGCGTTCACGGCAGGAGAAATTGATCCGAGCTCGTGAACAAAAGCAGGCCGAGAGGCTGGTCCTACCGCACGAGGACTTGGTTGCGTTGGAGACTGAGCCTAAGCCGCAGCAGCTCACGGGCAAAGGCCGTCGGCGCGGTTGATCACCGGATCGCTGTCGAACATCATCGCTATCTCGGGCCCTGTATCGCCCGCCTACGGGGTTTGGCGCGGGCGCTGCCGGGGCGGGCCAATAGCGACTGACCGCGGTGCAAGCTGTTTTCCGCCCCGCGCATCTCCTGCCTCAACAGCCAGAAGGTAACCCGGCCAGAGCCATTGCCACCTCGGCATCGTCATAAACCAGGTCTTTCAGCTTGCCGGCCTGGTAGTCCATGTAGGCTTGCATGTCAAAATGGCCGTGTCCGCAGAGGTTGAACAAGATGGCCTTGGAGTCGCCGCGCACGCGGCACTTTTCGGCCTCGTCGATGGCCGCGCGTACGGCGTGGTTGGCCTCCGGTGCCGGCAAGATGCCTTCGGCCTTGGCGAACTGTATACCAGCAGCGAAGCATTCGAGCTGATTGTAGGATCGCGGAGCGATGAGTCCGAGTTTGGCCAAGTGGCTGATCTGCGGCGCCATGCCGTGATAACGCAGGCCTCCGGCGTGAAAGCCTGGGGGAACGAAGCCAGAGCCAAGTGTATACATCTTGACCAACGGCGTCAGCTGAGCGGTGTCGCCGAAGTCATAGGCGAAGGCGCCTTTAGTCAGGGTCGGGCAGGCCGAGGGCTCGACGGCAATGAACTCGGTGTTGAGGTCGTCGCGCATTTTTTGATGCAGGAAGGGGAACACCAGCCCGGCGAAGTTGCTACCACCTCCGGTGCAGCCGACGATCATGTCCGGGTAGTCGTCGGCCATCTGCATCTGCTCGATGGATTCCAGTCCGGTGATGCTCTGGTGCAGTAGCACGTGGTTGAGCACGCTGCCTAGCGCGTATTTGGTGTCGTCGCGCAGGGCGGCCAGTTCTACCGCTTCGCTGATCGCGATTCCCAAGCTACCGCTGCTGTCCGGGTGCTCCGCGAGGATGGCACGACCGGACTGGGTCATGTCGCTTGGGCTGGCTATGCACTGCGCGCCGAAGGTCTCCATGTAGGCGCGCCGGTAAGGCTTGCCGTTGAAGCTGACGCGGACCATAAATACGACAATTTCCAGCCCGAACAGCGAGCCCGCCAGTGCCAGCGATGAGCCCCACTGTCCGGCGCCGGTCTCGGTCGTGATGCGTTTGACACCCTCTTCCTTGTTGTAGAACGCCTGCGGTATGGCGGTGTTGGGCTTGTGGCTGCCCGCCGGGCTGACGCCTTCGTACTTATAGTAGATGCGCGCGGGCGTATCCAATGCCCGCTCGAGTCGCCGCGCGCGGAACAGCGGCGAAGGACGCCACTGTCGATAGACTTCGCGTACCGGTTCCGGTATCTCGATCTCGCGCTCGGTGCTCATTTCCTGCTCGATCACCGCGCGCGGAAAGATGACGGCCAGGTCGTCCGCGGTGATCGGCTGTTTGGTGCCGGGATGCAGCACAGGTGCCATCGGTTCTGGCAGGTCGGCGTTGATGTTGTACCAAGCCTTGGGCAGGTGCGTTTCGTCGAGCAGGAATTTTACGGTGTCAGACATGATGGCCTACGGCGGCTCCAGTGTTTTAGAGGTTTGAAGCAGGATGCGTTGGGTATGGTTTGACCCTTGGCGAGCCATCGCAGACTAGACCGTCGTTACGATGAAACAAAGGCTTCATCTCGCTTGAGCGAGATCGAGGAGCAGCTTGCCTATAGCTATCCTGTGGCGGTGGGTTCCGTCGGGAGCCTGACTGCCGACGTCGTTGCGAAGCGACCGCGGCGGTGGCTCTGGAGCGAATTTCGTCGTCGAATGGTCCGCGGCGGATGTTCTCAATCGGCCGATTATCGAGGCCGTCATGATCGGCCCCAACAGGCTGTCCTTCAAGAGCCGAGGTGAGCCGGTCGAGCGGCGCTGATGTCGCACGGCACAGGCGCATTATAAGCGCATTGTTGGCGCCTGACTGGCGCTTGGCATTTCTGTCACCGGGTTCCCGCCTAATTTCCCACCCTTCTTGCGCCTTCTTTCCGCTCCTACTCCCTTCTTTTCCGGCGCTTTTTTCCTGAGTCGCCCTTGCCCGGCGATGTCCGGCCATATTGTGATAGTTAACTTTAGCTTGACTCTGTAGGCTATTGATAAAGGGCCATTTAGCCGAGTGAAAAATTGTATCATGATGTCTTTGCAAGCTTCTGACGAACAAGAAAAATTGATCTCTCTGGGCGCTTGACCAAAGCGAGATCCTTTCCTAAGATAGCGAAAAGTGGGGAGCAGTGGGGAATTCTGGGTTGCGCGGGGGCGTAGCCAGATCGGGGGCAACTGCGGTGGGAAACGCCATTGTTTCGGGGGACGCAATATCTGCATGTCGATGCCAAGGGGCGGCTCGCGATTCCGGCGAGTCAGCGCAACCTGTTGGCCGATTTCTGCGACTCCAAGCTGGTTGTCACCGCCGATCCGCAACGCTGTCTCATCGTCTATCCCGAACCGCACTTTTCCGAGGTAGAGCGCAAGCTCAATGCGATGCCGGCGTTTGCCGACGCGACGCGGGTATTGCAACGGCTGATCATTGGATATGCCACGTCGGTACGGCCTGATGCGCAGGGGCGCATCCTGCTGTCACCGTCACAACGCGATTTCGCCAGGCTCGACAAGCAGGTAGCACTCGTCGGTGTTGGTAACCGATATGAACTCTGGGACGAGGGCGTATGGCGCGAAAAGCTCAGCGAGGCCGAAAATTTCGATCTCCAGAGCCTCGCAAACGACCCGGCCATGTCGGACTTCACGCTCTAGTGCAAGAGAGCCTAGAGATTCGAGAGCCAGGAAGCTCAAGAGCCAACAATAGCTAGATAAACAAAAAGCACGCATGGAATCGCGACAACACATACCAGTTCTGTTGGGGGAAAGCATGCAGGCCTTGGGGGTTACTGCAGAAGGGTTCTATGTCGACGGCACCTTCGGCCGTGGCGGACATTCGCGCGCGATTCTGGCTCAGCTCGGTCCCTTGGGTCGCCTGCTCGCCGTTGACCGCGATCCGGATGCCGTCGCTGCTGCTCGCGAGTTGGCGCAGGCCGACACCCGCTTCACCATCGACAAGGCCCGTTACGCCACGCTTCCTCGCATCATTGCCGAGCAGGGGCTGACGGGCCGTATCAGCGGCCTAATGCTCGATCTCGGCTTGTCCTCGCCACAGCTCGATCGCGCCGAGCGGGGCTTCAGTTTCTCTCATGATGGGCCGCTGGATATGCGCATGGATCCAGAATCCGGGACCAGCGCCGCGGACTGGCTGGCCAATGCCGGGGAACGCGAGATCGTCCGTGTCTTGAAGGACTACGGCGAGGAGCGCTTCGCCAAACGCATTGCGCATGCCATTTGCGAGACTCGTATGACGGGCGCGATCAAGACGACTGCGCGCCTTGCGGCGCTCTGCGAACGCGCGGTGCCTTTCCGAGAGCCAGGCAAACATCCCGCTACACGAACCTTCCAAGCCTTGCGCATTCAGGTCAACGGCGAACTTGATGAGCTGCGGGCGCTGCTGGGCCAGGTCTGCGACCTGCTGGCCACTGGCGGCCGGCTGGTGGTGATCAGCTTCCACTCGCTGGAGGATCGCATCGTCAAACGCTTCATTCGCGACGAGTCTCGCGGAGCATGGCTGCCCAAGGGGCTGCCGGTGCCCGATCATGAGCTTCAGCGTCGGTTGCGGCCGATCGGCGGCGCGGTGCGCGCCGCCGAGGCCGAGGTGCAAGTCAACCCTCGCTCGCGCAGCGCCGTGTTGCGCGCGGCGGAGCGTCTGGCATGAGCGCGAGCATCCAGGCCGGTTCTGGCCGGTTTCCAAACAAGGCGGCACTGATGGTCGTCGGCATGCTCGTGCTGTCCGTCATTGCCACCGCCGTGGCAGTGATTCAAGTCAAGTACCTGACTCGCACCGAGTTCGGTGTCCTGCAGCAGGTCCGCGCCGAGCGCGACGAGATCGATGTCGAATGGGGGCGACTTCAGATTGAGGAGGCCGCGCTGACGTCGCATACCCGGATTGAAGAGAACGCCAGGCGCAAGCTCGACATGTACTTGCCGGAAGGCGGTGAGGTCCGCGTGGTTGAGGTGTCGGTTCTAAAGGGGCAGGACAATGTTCAGTAGAAAATCGTCAAGCCGCGAGCAAATGAAAGAGCGCATGCGCCGCGCTGAACTGGCTCGCCGCAGACCGCCGAATTTCAGGGCCCGGCGGGCCGCATTGGCGCTGATGTTAAGCGCGGCCTTTTTCTCCGTCATCGGCGCTGCCTTTTATCGCCAGGTGTTGGAGCACGAATTTCTGCGAGACGAGGGCGAGAAGCGCTTTTTACGTGAGCGTGTGATCGCCGCGCGACGCGGCATGGTTACCGATCGCAACAGCGAGCCACTAGCCATCAGCACCCCGGTGTCAACCGTCTGGGCAGATCCAAAGTTGTTGACCACGCAGGAGCATGCGCTGCCAGCGTTGGCGAACGCGCTGGAACTGGAGCCGGCAACGCTGAAGGCGCGTCTCATCCGTTACCAGCAGGATGGCAAACGCTTTATTTTTCTGCGTCGGCGAGTTGAGCCCCATTGTTCGGACGCCGTATCCGACGTAATGGACGCCTATAAGCTTGCAGGTCTGGGCATGGATACGGAATATCGCCGCTATTATCCGGGCGGGGAGATGTTTGGCCAGGTGGTCGGTTTCACCAACGTCGACGATATGGGGCAAGAAGGCGTTGAGCTGATTTTTAACGACTTGCTCAGTGCCGATCCAGGAAAACGCCGGGTCATCCAGGACGGCCGCGGTCGCGTTGTCGAGGAGGTGGAGCAGCTCGAGCCGCCGAGTCATGGTGCCGATCTCGCGTTGAGCCTGGACCGACGCTTGCAATTCCTGGCCTATCGTGAGCTCAAGCGTGCGGTGACCGAGCATCGGGCCGCGTCCGGGTCCGCCGTATTGCTCGACGTGCATACCGGCGAGGTACTGGCGATGGTTAATCAGCCGTCGTTTAATCCCAATGCCGCGCGTAGCGAGCCCATCGATTCACGCCGCAATCGTGCCTTGACGGACGTCTTCGAACCCGGCTCAACGGTCAAGCCCTTCGTCGTCGCGACCGCACTCGAGGCCGGCATTATTGGTCCGCACTCCGCTGTCAATACCTCGCCCGGTTTCTTGACCGTGGGCCGCAATCGGGTCAAGGACCTTCGAAACTACGGCTTGCTCGATACGACCGCGGTGATCACCAAGTCGAGCAATGTCGGCGTGGTCAAGATTGCGCATCGGATGGACCGGACCCTGCTGTGGCAGACCTACAGCCAGTTGGGCTTCGGCCGACCGACCGACGCCCAATTTCCGGGTGAACGCAGCGGACTACTGCCGAACTTCGAAGAGTGGTCACGCTTTGAGCATGCCACCCTGGCCTTCGGCTACGGTCTCAATGTGACCACGCTGCAATTGGCTCAAGCCTATGCGGTGCTGGCCAACGACGGAGTGCGGCGGCCGGTGAGCCTGCGCAAGCTCGATGCCCTGCCGGAGGGAAAGCGCGTGTTCTCCGAGAAAACCGCCCGCGCCGTGCGTCTGATGATGGAGACCGTGGTCTCGGCAAAGGGCACCGCCCGCCGGGCCGCGATCCCAGGTTATCGGGTCGGCGGCAAGACCGGTACCGCAAAGAAGGCGACGGGTCATGGCTATGCGCACGGGAAATACCAGGCCGTATTTGCCGGTATGGCGCCGATCGCCAATCCGCGCTTTGTGATGGTGGTGATGATCGACGAGCCCAAGGGCAAGTATTACTACGGCGGCATCGTCGCCGCTCCGACCTTCTCGAAGGTCATGCAGGCGGCGCTGCGTTTGTACAACGTGCCACCGGATGATCCGAAGGATTCGCTGCGGCTTGCGGCGCGTACGGATTCGAGATCGCCCCGATGATGGCGCGGCAGCATCGTGTTCAGCGTGCCAAGCGTCTGTCGATTCCGCTGGCGGCGTTCAGTGCGAAGTCGGTCTTTTCGGTCGGGTGGTGCGCGTGATGAAAAACATCGTGTGGACACTTGCCGAGTCGGTCGATCAAGTCGGGGGACAACTGTTGGGGACGGATGTCGGCTACGGCGGCGTGGTCACCGACAGTCGTGGTGACTGTCGCGGCCAGTTGTTCGTCGCGCTTCGGGGAGAGCGCTTCGATGGCCACGACTATGCTGCCAAGGCCGCCGCGAATGGCGCCGCCGCGGTCATGGTCGACCATGCGCTGGATTGCGACATCCCGCAATGGGTGCTGGACGACACGCGCCTCGGTCTCGGTCGGCTGGCCGCCGCCTGGCGTGATCGCATTCCGGCTCGCGTTGTAGCCATTACCGGCAGCAATGGCAAGACCACGGTCAAGGAGATGGTCGCGGCCATCCTATCGCGCGTTGGCGAGACCCGCGCTACCAAGGGGAATCTCAATAACGACATCGGCATGCCTTTGACGCTGCTCTCGGCCCGGGATGAGGAGTTTTTGATCCTGGAGATGGGCGCCAATCATCACGGCGAGATCGGTTACATGACCGACATCGCCCGTCCCGAGGCGGCGCTGATCACCAATGCCGGGCGCGCTCATCTGGAGGGCTTCGGCAGCGTCGAGGGCGTGGCCCAGGCCAAAGGCGAGATCGCCCGCGGCATCCGCCCAGACGGCACCTTTATCTTCATGGCCGACACGCCCTGGACAAGGCTCTGGCACGAACTGGCCGGTGCGCGGCGCGCGCTGACCTTCGGCACCGGACCAGGCGCACAGATCCGTGCTGACGAGAGCGCCGTGACCAGCATCTGGGACGACGATGGCTTTCGCACCTGCTTCACGGCCGACCTAGACGGCGAGCCGGTGGAAATCGCACTGGCGCTGGCCGGTCGGCACAACGTCCGCAATGCGCTGGCCGCTATCGCCATGGCCGCGGCGCTCAAGATCCCTAGCCGTGCCATCCAAGATGGTCTCGGTAGCCTGCGGCCGGTTAAGCGTCGGCTGCAGCCCCGTCAGGGGCGTGACGGGCAGCGTATCGTCGATGACAGCTACAACGCCAATCCCGACTCGCTGGCCGCTGCCGTTGACGTGCTGCTGAGTCTGACCGCAACGGATGGCGGCGGCCGCGGCCTGCTGGTGCTTGGCGATTTCGGTGAGCTCGGACCGGACAGTCAAGGTCTGCATCGCGAAATGGGCGCCGCGGCCAAGGCGGCGGGTATCCAGCGTCTGTTCACGGTCGGCCCGCTCGCGGCGGAAGCCGCGAGCGGCTTTGGTGACGGTGCCGCCGCCTATTCCGACCAGGCAGCGCTAATCGCCTCGCTCACGTCCGAGGCAACCACCGACGACCTGCTGTTGATCAAGGGCTCGCGGGCATCCGGCATGGATCGGGTCGTGGATGCGCTGTGTGAGAATCAGTCGGGGGGGATGAGCTGAGATGCTGCTTTGGCTCACAGACTGGCTGGGACAATACGACAGCGGCTTCTACGTGTTCCGTTATCTGACGCTGCGCGCCATTCTCGGCGTGGTCACCGCGCTGGCCATTTCATTAATTATCGGGCGGCCCCTGATTCGCTGGCTCAGCACTTACAAGATCGGGCAGAACGTCCGTGACGACGGCCCGGAGTCACACTTTTCAAAGGCCGGTACGCCCACCATGGGCGGTACGCTGATCTTGGTAGCCATTGCCGTGAGCACCTTGCTGTGGGCGGACCTGCACAATCGCTTCGTCTGGGTCGTGCTGATCACAACCATGGCCTTTGGCCTCATCGGTTTGGTTGACGACTACAAGAAACTGGTCATGCGCGACCCGAAGGGCTTGGCGGGCCGTTGGAAATATTTCTGGCAGACCCTGGCCGGCCTGGTCGCCGCGCTCTATTTGTACTTCAGCGCGACGACGCCCAGCGAGACCGCCTTGCTCGTGCCCTATTTGAAGGATGTCAGCATCCAGCTCGGGCCGTTGTTCATCCTGTTCGCCTACTTCGTAATCGTCGGGTCCAGCAACGCCGTTAACCTGACCGACGGCCTGGACGGTCTCGCGGTGCTGCCGACGGTGCTGGTGGCTGGCGGTTTGGGCATCATGGTCTACGCCGCCGGCAACGTGGAGATTGCCAGCTATCTGCGCATCCCCTACGTGTCGGATGTCGGCGAGGTGGTGATCTTCTGCGGTGCCATTGCTGGCGCCGGCCTGGGGTTTCTGTGGTTCAACACCTATCCCGCCCAGGTCTTCATGGGTGATGTTGGTGCGCTGGCCTTGGGCGCGGCCCTCGGCGCCGTCGCGGTGGTTGCCAAGCAAGAACTGGTGCTACTTATCATGGGTGGCATCTTTGTCCTGGAGACCTTGTCGGTCGTCCTGCAAGTGGCGTCGTTCAAGCTGACCGGCAAGCGCGTCTTCCGCATGGCGCCGTTACATCACCACTATGAACTCAAGGGTTGGCCGGAGCCTCGCGTGATCGTGCGCTTTTGGATCGTCACGGTCGTTTTGGTTCTGGTCGGATTGGCGAGTCTGAAGATTCGATGATAATTAACCCCGCCCCATCGGCCCCGCGCCCAGGCACCAAGGTTCTTGTCGTCGGTCTTGGCAAGACCGGATTGTCCTGTGCGCGCTATCTGCACGCTTGCGGCTGCACCGTGGCGGTGACCGACAGCCGGGAATCGCCGCCGGCGCTTGACCTGATCCGCGCCGAGTTGCCGGACGTGGCCCTTATGCTGGGCGGGTTCTCCGAGGCCGCGTTCGACGCCGCCGAGCAGATCGTCGTCAGTCCCGGCGTCCCGCTGGCGAAGCCGCCAATTCAGCGTGCCCTGGCCGCTGGCCTGCCCGTGCTGGGCGATGTGGAATTGTTTGCTCAAGTCGCGCGGGCACCGGTGGTCGGTATCACCGGCTCCAACGGCAAGAGCACCGTCACAACCCTGCTTGGATTGATGGCGCGCCAGGCCGGGCGCCGAGTTGCCGTCGGCGGTAATCTCGGTGATCCGGTCCTGGAGATCCTCTCCGATGACGTTGACTTGTACGTCGTCGAGCTCTCCAGCTTTCAACTGGAGACCACCTATTCGCTACGGCTCCGGGCAGCGACAGTGCTGAATCTGTCGCCGGACCACATGGACCGCTATCCGGACATGCCGGCCTATGCCGATGCCAAACAGCGCATCTTCGCCCACGCGGACTCGGCGGTCGTCAACCGAGATGATGCCCTCGCCGCGGGTCTCGCCGACGGCGTTGGGCAGCGCATCGGCTTCAGGCTCAGCTGCCCGCTTGAGGCCGGCGACTATGGCGTCGGCGATTATTGCGGCGAGCCCTGGATCTTGCGTGCTTCGATCGCTGACCTGGAACCGCTGATGCCAATCGCCGCACTGTTACTGCCCGGTACCCACAATCTCGCCAACGCGCTCGCCGCCTGCGCCCTGGGTGATCTATGTGGTCTGGAACTGGAGTCCATGTGCGCTGTGCTGCGGACCTTCCGCGGGCTCGCCCATCGCAGTGAATTAGTGGCCGAGTGCAACGGCGTGCGTTGGATTAACGACTCAAAGGGCACAAACCCGGGTGCGACTGTTGCGGCGCTGACGGGACTGGTGCCCGAGCCGAGCCGCGGTAAGGCGGTGCTGATCGCTGGCGGTGATTGTAAGGGTGCCGATCTTAGCGGTCTTGCCACCGTCGCGGGCCTGACTACCCGCGCGGTGGTGCTGATTGGCCGTGATGCGCCGCGGCTGGCACAAGTCTTCGGCAGCGAGGTCGAGGTGCTACACGCCGACGATATGAACGAGGCGGTGCGCCTCGCCGGCAAGGCTGCGCTGCCGGGCGACTGCGTGGTGCTGTCTCCAGCCTGTGCGAGCTTTGACATGTTCGACGATTATCAGCATCGCGGGCGAGTCTTCGCCGAGGCGGTCCGGAGGTGGGTTGCATGAACTCAGGCTTAAGCGCCAAAGCTTATTCCGTGCAGGCCTTTCCCCTGCAGGCTCACAGCGCACAGGCACAGGCCGCACCGGGCATCCGCCGACGCCAGCGCAGCGAGAACCGCGGCCCCGCGCTCGACTATGGTGTCTTGCTTGGCGTGATCTTCCTGCTAGGGCTCGGATTCATCATGGTGACGTCGGCGTCGATGCCTATTGCCGACCGCAACTATGGTGACCCGTTCTTCTTCGTACTGCGCCACGGCTTTGCGATGACGCTCGCGCTCGCCTGTGGTGCCCTGTGCTTCGCGGTACCCATCAAGGTCTGGGAAGCCTCCGCTCCATGGCTGTTGCTGTTCGGCATAGTGCTGCTGGCGATGGTATTGGTGCCTGGCATCGGCCGCGAGGTCAACGGCGCCACGCGCTGGATTCCGCTCGGGGTGCTGAATCTTCAACCGTCGGAGTTGATGAAGTTCTTTGCGGTGCTCTATGTCTGTGACTATCTGATCCGCCGCCAGCTTGACGTTCAGACCAGGTTCGTTGGCTTCTTGCGGCCGATGGTGCCAATCGGTGTCGCCTGCGCACTGATCATGTTGCAGCCGGACTTTGGAACCACCGCCGTGATCCTCGCGACCGTGATGGGTCTGCTGTTTCTCGGCGGCGTTAGTATCATGAATTTCGCGGTGCTGTTTCTAGGCGTCGGCGCCGCGCTCGTCGGACTGATTATCGTCGAGCCTTATCGACTGAAGCGCGTCACATCCTTCTTGGACCCGTTCGCCGATCCGTTTAACTCCGGTTATCAACTCAGCCAAGCGCTGATTGCGTTCGGTCGTGGCGAATGGTTCGGGGTCGGTCTGGGTAACGGCATTCAAAAGCAGTTCTATCTGCCGGAGGCCCACACCGATTTCCTGCTGGCGGTGGTTGGGGAGGAGTTCGGGCTAATCGGGGTCCTGCTGGTGATCGGTGTGTTTGCGTTCCTGACCTGGCGCGCATTCAACATTGGCAATCGCGCCCGTGCCCAAGGTGAAGGATTTTCCTGCTATCTGGCCCATGGCTTCGGTCTGATGCTGGGCCTGCAAGCCTTTGTCAATGTCGGCGTCAACACGGGGCTGTTGCCAACCAAGGGGCTTCCATTGCCCTTCATGAGCTATGGCAGCAATGCGCTGATTGTTGCTGTCGTGGCGGTGGCGGTGCTGCTGCGCATCGACTACGAATTGCGCCGTCGGGTCGTCGAGCCCATCCCCGAGGGCAGCGTGCATCGGGAGCGGAGGATACGATGGCGCTGAGCATGGCAGTCATGGCCGGCGGTACCGGCGGGCACGTGTTTCCAGCGCTGGCGGTGGCACAGGTGCTGCGCGCGCGCGGCGTGGATGTCTTCTGGATCGGCACCCGCGTCGGTATGGAGGCACGGCTGGTGCCGGAGCATGGCTTTGACATCGAATGGATCGGGATCGAGGGCATTCGCGGCAAGGGCATCAAGCCGTTGCTTATCGCCCCGTGGAAGCTGTTCTCGGCGCTGCGCGAGGCCGGCGCGATCCTGCGTCGGCGAGATCCGCGGGTCGTGATCGGCATGGGCGGCTTCGTCTCCGGGCCCGGCGGCTTGATGGCGCGTATGCAGCGTCGTGCGTTGCTGATCCAAGAGCAGAACAGCGTGCCGGGCATGACCAACCAGTGGTTGTCGCGCATCGCCGAGTCCGTGTTCGAGGCGTTTCCTGGAAGCTTTCCCGTCTCGCGGCAGGCCATCGCAAGCGGCAACCCGGTGCGCGCGGAGATCGTCGCATCGGCGGCGCCGGCAGAGCGCTTGACCGGTCGCGACGGGCCCGTTCGGTTGCTCGTGGTGGGCGGCTCGCTCGGTGCCAAGGTGCTAAATGAGATGCTGCCGAAGGCGCTGACGCTGTTGCCGACCGACCAGCGTCCGTTGGTCCGCCACCAGGCCGGCGAGCGCACGCTGGCGGCTGCCCGGCAGGGTTATGCGCAGGCCGGCGTTGAGGCCGACGTGATGCCGTTCATCAGAGATATGGCCGAGGCCTATGGCTGGGCCGATCTGGTGGTTTGCCGCTCTGGCGCCTTGACCGTCTCCGAACTCGCCGCGGTTGGTTTGCCTGCCATCTTCGTGCCCTTCCCTTATGCCGTGGACGACCACCAGGTCGGTAACGCCCGCTATCTCAGCGACGCGGGCGCCGCACGCCTGATCATCCAGCGCGACCTCACCGCCGAGGGCCTCGCGTCCGTACTCTCAGAATTGCTCGCCGACCCGGCTAAGCGCCTGGCCATGGCCGAGGCGGCCCGAGCGAAGGCAAAGACGGACGCAGCGGAGCGGATTGCTGATGCCTGTATGGTGGCGGCGAGATGAGTATCGAGTGTCGAGTATCGAGTATCGAGGTGATCTGTCGTGGCCGATCATTGGCATCTGCCAGCGCCGTCCTAGTCACTAGCCACTCGGAACTCGCAACTTCTTCATGAACGCCCATCGCACCCACAGCGCGAGTTACATGGGCCGCATCCGCCGGCTGCATTTCATCGGTATCGGCGGTGCCGGCATGAGCGGTATCGCCGAATTGATGGCCAACCTCGGTTATGAGGTCCAGGGCTCGGATCGGCGTGCAAGCGCGGTCACGGAGCGCTTGCGCGGCCTTGGGGTGCAGGTGTTTATCGGTCATCGTGCCGAACAAATCGAGGATGTGGATGCGGTCGTGGTGTCCACCGCTATCGATCAGACCAATCCCGAGATCGGCGCTGCCCGCACGCTGCGTTTGCCGGTGGTGCGCCGGGCTGAGATGTTGGCCGAGTTGATGCGCTTTCATTACGGCGTCGCCGTGGCCGGCACTCACGGCAAGACGACGACCACCAGTCTAATCGCAAGCATTCTGGCCGAGGGCGATCTAGATCCGACCTTCGTCATCGGCGGACTGCTCAATAGCGCCGGCGCCAATGCGCGTTTGGGCAGCAGCAAGTATTTGATCGCCGAGGCCGACGAGAGCGACGCGTCGTTTCTGTTTCTGCAACCGATGATGGCGGTGGTGACCAATATTGACGCCGACCACATGCAGACCTACGGCAACGACTTTAATCGGCTGCGCAATACCTTCGTCGAGTTTCTGCACCATCTGCCGTTTTATGGGCTCGCGATGCTGTGCATCGATGATCCCGAGGTCGCGGCGTTGGTTCCGACCCTGGCACGTCCGGTGCGTACCTACGGCACCGGTGCCGACGCCGACATCCGTGCCGACAACATCCGCCAACAGAGCACGAAGATGTACTTTGACGTGCACTGCGACGGCGCCGCACCGCTACCCATCGAACTGAATCTGCCCGGTCGGCACAACATGCTCAACGCGTTGGCGGCCATCGGCATCGCGCTGGAACTCGGCGTCGACGAGGACGCGATCCAACGCGCGCTGGCGGGCTTTCAAGGTATCGGTCGCCGCTTCGTCGTCACCGATTTCGCCGCGGCCGACGGTCGTGCCCTGACCCTGGTCGATGACTACGGTCATCATCCGCGCGAGGTGCAGGCCACCATGGCTGCCGTCCGCGGTAGTTGGCCGGGTCGCCGTCTGGTACTGGTGTTCCAGCCGCATCGGTATTCGCGGACTCAGGAGCAGTTTGATGACTTCGTACACGTGCTCTCAGAGACCGACCTACTGGTCCTTTGCGAGGTCTATCCGGCCGGTGAGCAACCGGTTTCAGGCGCCGACGGCCGCGCCCTAGCCCGCGCCATACGCCAGCGCGGGCAGGTCGAGCCGCTGTTCGCGCAGGACTTGGCTGAAGTGCCGGAGGTTCTCGACAAGTTACTGCGCGACGGCGATCTGCTGCTGGTTTCCGGTGCTGGTGACATCGGAGGATTGGCTGCTCGTTTGCCGCTGCGCCTGCAAGAGGGATGGTGCACCGGATGCGTGTAGCGGCGACCAAAGCTGTGGTTCTGCGCGGCGAGTTGCGTCTCGACGAGCCGCTCACCCGCCATACCAGTTGGCGTGTGGGCGGGCCGGCCAGGCGCCTGTACCGCCCGGCCGATCGCGAAGATCTGATTGTCTTTCTGGCTGGACTGCAAGCCGACGAACCGCTGCTTTGGCTTGGACTTGGCAGCAATCTGCTGATTAGCGATGCCGGCTTTCCCGGGACCGTCATTCAGACCACTGGTCGGCTCAATCGCATGCACTTGTTGGAGCCGACTCGCTTGCGGGCCGAGGCCGGTGTGTCCTGCGCCAAGGCGGCGCGGTTTGCGACCCGTCAGGGTTTGATTGGGGTCGAGTTTCTGGCCGGCATCCCCGGCACCATGGGCGGCGCGCTGGCCATGAACGCTGGTGCCTGGGGCGGGGAGACCTGGGAGCACGTGGCCTTAGTGCGCACGGTAGATCGTTGCGGTGCGGTGCGCGAGCGTCCGCCCGCCGACTTCAAGATCGGCTATCGCCACGTGCTGATCCCGGACGGCGAATGGTTCTTGGAAGCCGAGCTGGTGCTTGAGCCGGGAGATACCGACGCAGCACAGGCGCGAATCCGCGAGCTGCTTGATCGTCGTGCCGCGACCCAGCCCTCCGGGCTGCCGAGTTGCGGCTCCGTGTTCCGCAACCCACCCGGCGACCATGCAGCGCGACTCATTGAGGCGGCCGGGCTCAAAGGGCTGCGCATCGGTGGGGCCGAGGTGTCCCCAAAGCACGCCAATTTCATCATCAATACTGGCGAGGCCAGCGCCCGCGATATCGCCCTGCTGATCGACCGGATTCAGGCCGAGGTGGCGCGCAACAGTGGCATTCGACTGATACCCGAAGTGCGTCGGGTGGGAGAGCTGAGTTGATGAACCGAGAACCTGCCGAGTTTGGCAAAGTGGCGCTGTTAATGGGCGGTCGCGCCGCGGAGCGTGAAGTCTCTCTCAAGAGCGGCAACGCGGTACTGGCCGCCCTACAGCGTCTTGGCGTCGATGTGCACGACATTGACCCCGGGGCCGATCTGCTTGAGGTGCTGCGCATTGGCGGCTTCGATCGCGTGTTTAATATCCTGCACGGGCGTGGTGGCGAAGACGGTCAGATACAGGGTGCCCTGGAGACCATCGGCATGCCCTATACCGGCTCCGGCGTCCTGGGGTCGGCTATCGGCATGGACAAATATCGAACCAAGCTGCTCTGGGCCGGTGCCAGCATACCGACCGCCGAGTTCGCGCTGATCTACGGGGCGGAAGACCTGCCAAGGGCGGCGGCGCTGGGGTTTCCGCTAATGATTAAGCCTGCCCAAGAGGGTTCAAGCATCGGCATGGCCAGGGCCGCGAACGTCGCCGAACTTGAGAGCGCTTGGCGTGGCGCGGCGCAATACGACACGGCCGTGCTGGCGGAGCGCTGGATGCCCGGGGCCGAGTTTACTTGCGCGATTCTGAACGGTCGCGCGCTGCCGTTGATCCGTATCGAGACACCGGAGCTGTTCTACGACTTTGAGGCCAAGTACAACGCCAGCACCACCCGCTATTTCTGTCCCTGCGGTCTGCCGGACGATGAAGAGGCGGCGTTCCGGTCACTGTGTCGGCGTGCCTTCGACGCCGTTGGTGCCAGCGGTTGGGGTCGGGTCGACTTCATGCTTGATGCCGAGGGTGTGGCCAACTTATTGGAGGTTAATACCGTACCGGGCATGACTGATCACAGTCTGGTGCCGATGGCGGCTAAGGCGGACGGAATCGACTTCGACGCGCTTTGCGCGCAGGTGCTTGAGACGAGTTTTTCAAGCGAGGGGCTGGGGGCTAGTGGCCAGCGGCGGGGAGCGTCGCAGTGACGACGCTTGCTTCGTCGATAGAAACGGACCCGGTTACGAGTGTGCCGCAAGGGTCGAGCCGCATGGCGCTGATCGCGCGGCTGTTCACGGCGGTGGTGATCCTGGGCGCCTTGGTTGGGGCCGGATTCATTGCTTTGAAGTGGGAGCCGCTCCTGTTACCGATCCAGGTCGTGACGATCGATGGAGAAATGCGCGGGCTGTCGAAGGAGTCCCTGGAGCAGACCATCGCCGAGCACATCTCGGGCGGCATCCTGACCCAGGATCTAGCCGGTCTCAAGGCGGAGGTGGAAGGGCTGCCCTGGATCGAAAACGCGAGCGTGCGCCGCATCTGGCCGGATCGCATCGTCTTCACCGTGCGTGAACATGAGGCCGTCGCGCGCTGGGGCGAGAACGGGCTAGTGACATCTAAGGGGGTCGTCTTTCGGCCGCGTGACGGCCGATTGCCAGCGGGCCTGCCCCGACTCGACGGTGCCGACGATATGGCGCCAGAGGTGGTTGAGCGCTTCCAGCGGTGGCATCCGCGTCTGGCCGAGCTTGGTCTGATCATCAACGGTATCAACCGTGATGCCCGCGGGGACTGGAGCCTGAGGCTGCTCGGCGGCACCGAACTCTACCTCGGCACCGAGGAAATCGAGACCCGCTTTGAGCGCCTGCTCGCCGCATATCCGCAGGTCGAAGCGATCGGAATCCCGGCGCGCATCGATCTACGTTACAGCAATGGGTTCGCGGTCCGCTGGCTGCCTAGGGCCAGCGCGGGCACTGGGCTGGACCGCGTGGCCGCAATCAAACCTCGCGAACGGAGTTGAACTGAATGGCCAGACGTAGTGAGAAGAACCTGGTGGTTGGGCTTGATGTCGGTACCTCGAAGGTCGCCGCAATGGTTGGTGAGATCAAGGCGGACGATACCATCGAGGTCGTCGGCATCGGTACCCATCCATCGCGGGGTCTGAAGAAGGGCGTGGTTGTCGATATCGAGTCGACGGTGCAGTCCATACAGCGCGCGGTGGAGGAGGCCGAACTGATGGCCGGCTGCGAGATCCACTCGGTGCATGCCGGCATCGCTGGCAGTCATATCCGCAGCCTCGACTCGCACGGCATCACCGCGATCAAAGAGCATGAGGTGGCGCAGGCGGATGTCGAGCGCGTCATTGACGCCGCCAAGGCAGTGGCGATCCCGGCCGACCAGAAGATCCTGCATATCCTGCCGCAGGAATTCATCATTGACGACCAGGAGGGCATTCGCGAGCCCATTGGCATGAGCGGCGTGCGCTTGGAAGCGCGGGTGCATATGGTCATCGGTGCCGTGAGCGCCGCGGAGAATCTGTTCAAATGCATCCGTCGCTGTGGACTGGAAGTGGACGATCTCGTCGTCGGGCAGCTCTGCTCCAGCTACTCGGTGCTCACCGACGACGAAAAGGAGTTGGGTGTGTGCGTCATCGATGTCGGTGGCGGCACTACCGATCTGGCGGTGTTTACCGACGGCGCGATCCGGCATACCAAGGTCATCCCCATCGCCGGCGATCAGGTTACCAATGACATTGCGGCGGCGCTGCGCACGCCTCGGCAGCATGCCGAGGAGATCAAGATTCGCCACGCCTGCGCGCTATCGTCGAAGGACGTCAGTGAAGACATCGAGGTGCCCAGCATCGGTGAGCGTCCGGCACGGCAGTTGTCTCGCCAGAACCTGGCGCAGGTGGTCGAGGCGCGGCACGAAGAGTTGCTCGGTCTGCTGCGTGACGAACTTCGTCGCAGCGGTTTTGAAGAGCGCGTGTCTGGCGGCGTCGTTTTGACGGGCGGTAGCGCCAAGACGGAAGGCCTGCTGGAACTGGCCGAAGAGGTCTTCCACATGCCGGTGCGTCTGGGGCTTCCCCAGTACGTGACGGGCCTTGAGGAAACCATCGCTGACCCTGCCTACGCGACGGGGGTCGGCCTGCTTATCTACGCCCAGCAGCACCGCTTTGCTGGTGGCCCCGCCTACACCGAGAACATCGGTGCCTGGGGGAAGATGCGTAAGTGGTTCAGTGGGAATTTTTAGCTCAGTCGGTCGCAATGGCGCATGACAATGATGTTGCACGGCTCGGACGCCGCGCATCTTGGTTACTAAACGGGCGAAGCGACCCCGCGGCCCGAGGGGACGGCAGTCATCTTCAGCAACAGCAAGCAGCATATCGAGAGGCAACTTCACATGTTCGAACTGATGGACACCCAGACTCAAACCGCGGTGATCAAGGTTATTGGCGTTGGTGGTGGCGGCGGCAATGCGGTCAACCACATGGCAGCGGCCAATATCGAAGGCGTTGACTTTATCTGTGCCAACACTGACGCGCAGGCGCTAGAGAACTCCACGGTCAAGACCATCCTGCAACTCGGTGCCGGTATCACCAAGGGCCTCGGCGCCGGGGCCGATCCGGAAATCGGGCGCAAGGCGGCGGAAGAGGATCGCGATCGCATCAAGGAGGCCCTGGACGGTTCTGATATGGTCTTCATCACCGTTGGCATGGGTGGCGGCACTGGCACCGGCGCCGCGCCCGTGGTGGCAGAGGTCGCTCGCCAACTCGGCATTCTGACCGTCGCCGTGGTAACCAAGCCGTTCCCGTTCGAGGGTGCGAAGCGCAGCAAGATTTCGCAGGAAGGCATCCAAGAGCTAGCCAAGTTTGTGGACTCCCTGATAACGATCCCGAACGAAAAGCTGCTGCAGGTCTTGGGCAAGGATATGAGCCTATTGAACGCCTTCAGCTCGGCCAACGACGTGTTGCTCAACGCCACCCAGGGCATTGCCGAGTTGATTACGCGCCCAGGTCTAATCAACGTCGACTTTGCTGATGTCAAGACCGTGATGTCGGAAATGGGTGTTTCGATGATGGGCACTGGCGCTGCATCTGGCGAGAACCGTGCCCGTGAGGCCGCGGAGGCTGCCATCAATAGCCCACTGTTAGAGGATATCGACCTTGCAGGCGCCAAAGGCATTTTGGTCAACATCACTGCCGGACTGAGCCTGACCATCGGCGAATTTGACGAGGTCGGCAATACGGTGCGCGATTTTGCTGACGAGGAGGCTACAGTGGTGGTCGGTACGGTGATCGACCCAGACCTCGAGGATGAATTGCGCGTCACGGTGGTGGCGACCGGTCTGGGTGAGCGCGGTGCCGCGCGTATGGTTCCTCGCAACGAGGAGCCAAAGATGCGCCTGGTCAATGGTCGTGATGAAGATGCGGTGCTCGGCGATTACCGTGACATGGATCAGCCTGCCTATATTCGCCAGCGCCGTGTGGCCGGTGCCGGTGCCAGTGGAGGCTCCGCCTCGGAGCAGGCGGGTAGCGACTTGGACTATCTGGATATTCCGGCCTTCCTACGCCGTCAGGCCGACTGACGCCAGCGTATTGTGCGCGGCCGGATCAGCGTCTCGACTTGATCTAGGACAATCCCTAGCCCCTTAAGTCGAGCAAAAACAGGATGTTTGCTCGACAATAGTTTTAGTGCTTGATAAAAATTCGGGAAAACCCTAACATGGGTATTAACAACAACCCGACGGGCCCGTTTCGTTGTGCACGGGCGTTGTCTTTTTATTGGGTACCAAACCGCACGCCGGGTATCGTCGAGCTTCTCGCCGACCCACAGACGCGTAGGGGAAGCTGCGATGATCCGCCAAAGAACGCTGAAAAATGTCATCCGCGCCACCGGTGTTGGGCTGCACACTGGCAACAAGGTTTACCTGACCCTGCGGCCGGCCGCGCCAGACACTGGCGTAGTATTTCGACGTGTCGATCTGGAACCTCCAGTCGACATTGCGGCGCGCCCTGAGAATGTCGGCGATACACGCTTATCCACGACGCTAGTCAAGGGCGATGTCAAGGTCTCGACGGTCGAACATCTCCTGTCGGCCTTCGCTGGTCTCGGCATCGACAACGCCTATGTTGATGTCAGCGACGCGGAAGTGCCAATCATGGATGGCAGTGCTGGGCCTTTCGTCTTTCTGATTCAATCCGCCGGGATTGAAGAACAGAATAGGCTTAAGCGATTTATTCGGATCAAGCGCCCCGTCGAGGTAGGAGATGGCGACAAGTTCGCCCGCTTCGAGCCCTTCGAGGGATTCAAGGTGGGGTTTTCCATCGACTTCGATCATCCGGCCTTCACATCGCGCGTGCAGGAGGCGACAGTCGATTTTTCCTCCACGTCCTTTGTGAAGGAGGTCAGCCGCGCACGCACCTTCGGGTTCTTGCGTGAGATCGAGGCCTTGCGCCAACAGAATCTTGCCCTGGGCGGTAGCCTTGACAATGCCGTCGTGGTGGACGACTTCCGCGTGTTAAACGACGACGGCTTGCGCTACGAGGACGAGTTCGTTCGACACAAGATTCTTGATGCCATCGGCGACCTGTACCTGCTTGGGCACTCGCTGATTGGCGCCTTCCGCGGGCACAAATCCGGACATGCCCTAAACAACCGGCTGTTGCGGGCTCTGTTGGCGCAGCAAGATGCGTGGGAGGAAGTCACAATCGACGAAACTGGCGAGGCGCCGATCAGCTATGCCCGCCCGATCCTGGCGAGTTGACCACCGGGCGGTATCAGCATAGCTCGGTTGGGCCTGTTCGAGGGTAAGCCGTCGGCCACGCGCCGTTGCCCAGTTGGTATCCTGGCCAGCGGCTTGCTGGGTGTACCTACCGGATCGCTGTTTTGGGCGCGTATTTTAGACGGTTGTGACGCGCGGATAGGATGGGCTGTTATGAGGGCGGCGTATGTGCCGCAAAATTGCTGGCCAGCCGTTTTAGGCTTTCGGCCAACTCAGGGCTGGTTACGCATTCAGCCGCTTGTAACAGATGGCGTGCGGCATTCGGAGAGAAGGGCGCACCTTGAGCCAGATTTTTGTTAGCGATGGCGGGCTGTTCCGGCATCACGCGAACACGGCATTCGCAAGCGGTGCAGTGTTCGCGGGTATTGGCTAGCGCATCAAGGAGTTGAGGCGAGTGAAGTTTTAGGCGGGCCACCCAAGCAGGGGAATCTACCAACAGCGTCAACCGGGCGTTCTGGATAGAGGCCTGTTTGCAGTGCGAACGGATTGCCGCCGGGATGGCGCGTCGCACCTGTTCCAGCAGGTTGTCTTGTCTCTTGATCTCATCCAAGAGCGAGGCGGTTGCGGTTGAGTTGCGGAGAAATCCGCGAACATGGCGGGCATAGTGGGACAAGGGCGTCTCGGAGGTCATCGTCTCGTCACACAATAATACGTTATTGGGGGTAGAACCGTATTTGCGGTTCTGTGTTAAGAACATCAACAAAAATCGGAGTTACCATGCGGCGTCCGAATCCTATCCCAGTCCGCCAGCGGGCTCGCCAGTCCGCGCAACGCGGTTTCAGCTCGGTGATTTTGCTGGTGGTCATATTGATCGCCATCGGCTCCGGCGGAGTCGGGTTCTGGCTCGGTAAATATCGACTGGCATCAAACGATGCTATTGCGTTACAGACCGGGGGTGATGGCTCCGGCGCACAAAGCTCGGCTGAGTTACGCGCCCTCCTGCGCGCGGATCAGCGGCAACTAGAACAGCAGCACGGCGCGGTAGAGACCCACATCGATACCTTGGCCGTGCGTGTCGGGGAGATGCAGGCCGAGGTGCTTCGCGTCAATGCGCTCGGCCAGCGCTTGGTCGAAATGGCTGGGCTAGACGCTGACGAATTCGATTTTTTGAATCCTGCGCCAGCTGGTGGCCCGGACGACTCTGCTCCTGGGGCCAAGCTGCGCTCAACCCGCATCGACGATGTGGCGCAAGATCTGGCCAAGGTTCTCGCGGAGCTCGATGATCGCAAGCGCAAATTGGTGCTGCTTGAGACCCTGATAATGGAGCGGGATCTCAGGAGCCATTCGGTTCCCGAGGGCTGGCCGTTGATCACAGGCGGGGTGGTGACCTCCAAGTTCGGCTATCGCCGTCATCCGATCACGGGCCGCAGCAGTATGCACAAGGGAATCGATATTGCCGGGAAGCGGGGTTCCGACATCGTCGTCATGGCCGATGGGCTGGTCATCTTCTCAGGTAGGAAGAGCGGCTATGGCAACATTGTCGAGGTCCGTCATGCCAATGGTTTGGAAACGCGCTACGCGCACAACCAGCGCAATCTGGTCCAGGAGGGCGATCTGATTCGCAAGGGCCAAGTCATCGCCAAGCTCGGTTCGACCGGGCGCTCCACCGGCCCGCATGTCCACTTCGAAGTGCGTCGCAATGGTAAGGCCGTCGACCCGATGCGCTATCTCGATCTTAGCAAGCGGTCGCGCGTCGCTCGGTTGTAGGAGCCCCGCGAGTTCGGCGCTCCACTCCGCCGCGGGGCGTTGACTGCCCAGACAGACAAGGCGCCGGGTCGTTGCATGAACGACCCCGGCGTATCCTGTCGATAGCGCCATCTCAAAGCCCGACCCTTGCGCGCTGCGCGGGGTTGGGCTTTTCCGCTATCATGGGGGCCTTTTTCTAAGCCCTAGAGCTTTTTCAAGGCCCCAGAGGAGCCCGCAAGGGCAACAGCACATGGCTTTCAATCTATTTAAGAAGGTATTCGGTAGCCGCAACGAGCGTCTCGTAAAGCGATTGCTGAAGACCGCCGAGTCGATCAATGCGTTGGAGCCGGAGATATCGGCCCTCTCCGACGCTGATTTGAGTTCGCGTACCGACCAATTCCGGCAGCGCCTACAACAAGGAGCGAGCCTAGATGATCTGCTGCCCGAGACCTTCGCGGTGGTTCGCGAGGCCGGTAAACGCGTGTTGGGAATGCGCCATTTTGACGTGCAGTTGGTAGGCGGCATGGTGCTAAACTCGGGCAAAATCGCCGAGATGCGCACCGGCGAAGGTAAGACCCTGGTCGCGACCCTGGCCGCGTATCTGAACGCCTTGCCTGGAAAGGGCATGCACGTTGTGACCGTCAATGACTATCTCGCGCGTCGCGATGCGGCCTGGATGGGCCAGATCTACCATTTTCTCGGGCTGAGCGTCGGGGTCATCAATTCATCCGGTGGCATGGGGCCGGATGCGGCCTCCTATCTCTATGATCCCGACTACGATCCAGTTGATGGTCGCGGCTTTCGGCACTTGCGTCCGTCGACTCGGCGCGAAGCCTATCACGCCGACATTACCTACGGCACCAACAACGAGTTCGGCTTCGACTACCTGCGCGACAATATGGCATTTACCGCTGAACAGCGGGTTCAACGCGATCCCTTCTATGCCGTCGTCGACGAGGTGGACTCGATCCTAATTGATGAGGCGCGCACACCGCTGATCATTTCTGGGCCGTCGGAGGGCAATACCGATCTGTATGCGAAGATCGACCAGATTATCCCGAAACTGACCCGGCAGGATCCGATCAAGGACGAGGAAGGGAAGCCCGACTTTGGGCCTGGCGACTTTTCTGTCGACGAGAAGGGCAAGCAGGTCTACCTGAGCGAGGACGGGCATCAGAAAGTCGAGGACATGCTTACAGACCTCGGCCTGCTCAGTCAGGGCGAGAGCCTATACGATGCCGCCAACATCGTGCTCATGCACCATGTCTACGCCGCCCTGCGTGCGCATGTGCTGTTCCAGAAGAACGTCGACTACATCGTCCGCGACGGCCAGATCATCATCGTCGACGAGTTCACCGGGCGCACCATGCCCGGTCGGCGCTGGTCCGAAGGGCTGCACCAGGCGGTAGAGGCCAAAGAGGCGGTGCCTATCCAGCCGGAAAACCAGACTATGGCCTCGATCACTTTCCAGAATCTGTTCCGGTTGTATCCAAAGCTCGCCGGCATGACTGGCACCGCCGATACCGAGGCCTTCGAATTTCAGCAGATTTATGGGCTAGAAGTCGTGGTCATTCCGACCAATCAGCCAATGGTTCGCGACGATCGCGGCGATCTCGTCTACCTGACCCAAGAAGAAAAATACCGAGCCATCATCGACGATATTCAGGAATGCGTGAAGCAAGGTCAGCCCTGTCTTGTCGGCACAGCCTCGATCGAGACGTCTGAGCTAGTCTCGAAATTGCTAGCGGGCCAAAAGATCCCACACGAGGTGCTGAACGCCAAGCAGCACGAACGCGAGGCGACCATCGTCGCTCGTGCTGGCGAACCCGGCGCCGTGACCATCGCGACCAACATGGCCGGTCGCGGTACCGACATCGTACTTGGTGGCAATCTTGATGCGGAACTTGAAAACGCCGTTGACGACGCCGAGCGGGATCGTATCAAGGCCGACTGGAAGGAGCGCCACGCGCGCGTAATTCTGGCCGGCGGGCTGCACGTCATCGGTACCGAGCGGCACGAGTCTCGGCGCATCGACAACCAACTGCGCGGTCGCTCCGGGCGTCAGGGAGACGCGGGTTCGAGCCGCTTTTATCTATCGCTAAGAGATAACCTGATGCGCATCTTCGCATCGGATCGGGTCAGCTCAATGATGCAAAAGCTCGGGATGCAGGAGGGCGAGGCCATAGAACATCCTTGGGTCACCAAGGCCATTGAGAACGCCCAGCGTAAGGTCGAGGGGCGCAACTTCGATATCCGTAAGCAATTGCTTGAGTACGACGATGTCGCCAGCGATCAACGCAAGGTCATCTACCAGCAGCGGCGCGAGTTGATGGACGGTGAGGATATCTCCGAGACCGTGGTCGCGATGCGACAGGATGTGCTGAGCGCGATCATTGATCTCTATGTTCCGCCGCAGAGCTTGGAAGAACAATGGGATGTACCAGGGCTCGGCTCGGCGCTGGTGGATGCCTTCGGCGGTGAATGGCCGATCCAACAATGGCTCGACACGGACGCGGACTTACATGAGGAAACCCTGCGCAAGCGCGTCGCCGATGAAATCGCATTCCATTATGCCGCGAAGGAACAGCAGGTCGGCAGTGAGACCATGCGCCAAATCGAAAAGGCGGTGATGCTGCAAACGCTGGATACGCAATGGAAAGATCATTTGGCGCAAATGGACTACCTGCGCCAAGGTATTCATCTGCGCGGCTATGCGCAGAAGAACCCGAAGCAGGAATACAAGCGAGAGGCCTTCGAGATGTTCTCCGCCATGCTAGAGAGCATCAAGCTTGAGGTCATCAAGACGCTGTCGCGCATGCAGATACAGACCCCGGACGAGGTGCCGCCGATGGCGCCTAAATCGCGTGAATTTGAGTTCAAGCACGAGGCATTTACCGGGCTTGAGCCAGCGCCGGAGGCCGTGGCGGATCCGAGTCTGGCAAAGGGTTCGGGGGATGCTAGGCAACCGGCCCCGACCCGCCATGCGCAAGGCGAGCAGCAGCCCTTCGTGCGCGATGGGCGCAAGGTGGGCCGCAATGAACCTTGTCCCTGCGGATCAGGAAAGAAATACAAGCAGTGCCACGGCAAGGTTGCCTAGCCGGCAATGATGCTCCCGATCATCTCTGGCGTGCGCGTTGCGAGCGTCGCCGCGGGTATCCGTTACCCTGGTCGCGACGACCTCGTGTTGCTGTCGCTGCCGGCCGGCGCAATCACCGCCGCGACCTTTACCCGCAACGCCTTCTGTGCCGCGCCCGTGACGGTTGCTCGCGCGCACCTTGCCGTCGCCGCACCTCGCTTCTTGCTCGTCAATGCTGGAAACGCCAACGCTGGCACCGGGGAGCGGGGGCTGGCCGACGCCCGCGCCTGTTGTGCTGCGTTGGCCAACTTGGCTGGCTGTGAGATCGAACAGGTGTTGCCCTTTTCTACCGGCGTCATCGGCGATGACCTGCCTGTGGATCGGGTCACCGAGCATTTGCCGGACGCCCTGGCGTTGCTCGCCGACGACGGCTGGGAGGCCGCCTCGCGTGCCATTATGACCACTGATACGGTCGCCAAGACCGCTGCTCGTCGTTACCTCGTCGACGGTCGTGAGGCCAGGCTGGTGGGTATTGCCAAGGGCGCCGGGATGATCCGCCCCGACATGGCGACCATGCTGGCCTTTTTGGTCACCAATGCGACGGTGAGCCAAGAAGCGTTGCAGCACTGCCTAAGCCAGGCGGTCGACAGCTCATTTAATTGCATCAGCATCGACGGCGATACCTCGACCAATGACGCTTGCGTCTTGAGTGCCGCAGGGACGCTCAACAATAGTCCGATTGCGACTTTGGATGGCGTCGACGGTGCTTCGCTATTCGACGCCGTCAGCGCCGTCTGCGACGATCTCGCGACCGCGATTGTGCGTGATGGCGAGGGCGCGACGAAGCTGGTGAGCGTGCAGGTGACTGAGGCGCGAAGCGCGCTTGAGGCGCGCGCCGTCGCTGACACCATCGCCCATTCGCCGCTGGTCAAGACCGCCCTGTTCGCATCCGATCCGAATTGGGGTCGCATTCTCGCGGCCGTCGGTCGAGCGGGTGTTCAGGATCTTGCAATCGATCGGGTGCGAATCTGGCTCGACGACTGCTTGCTGGTCTCCGCGGGAGGGCGCGACCTCGGCTACGAAGAGGCCGAGGGCCGCCGGGTGATGGCGCAGCAGAGCTTTGGGATTCGGGTGTCCTTGGGCCGCGGCGACGCCAAGGCGCGCGTGCTGACTTGCGATCTCTCGTACGATTACGTCCGCATCAACGCGGAATACCGTAGCTGAGGCGGCGCATACCGTGTCGGATGTAACTGCCGCTGTAGACAACCCTTTGATCCATGTTGCGGCGGGCGCCTTGGCGGATGCCCAAGGCCGCATCCTGATTGCAAAGCGACCGGACCGCGCACATCAGGGCGGTCTTTGGGAGTTTCCCGGCGGCAAGCTGGAGCCAGGCGAGACACCCGCGGAAGCTTTGGCGCGGGAACTGTTCGAGGAGTTGGGCGTGGAGATCCGCTCCTGGAGACCGCTGATCCGCATTCCGCATGACTACGGTGACCGCCGTGTCTTGCTGGACGTCTATCGCGTCGATATTTTCGAGGGTGAGTCGATCGGCCGCGAAGGGCAGCCGCTGGCCTGGGTCGCACCGGATGCGATGGACCCCGTCCTTTTTCCCGCCGCCGATCGCCCGATCATCACTGCCCTTCGGTTGCCAGAGTTTTATCTGATCAGCGGTGCTGATGCGGCATGCCCCGATGACTTCATCAGGCGTCTGAGCAAAGCGCTCGCCGCGGGCATCAGGCTAGTTCAGTTGCGGGCAAAGGGTCTTTGCGACGCGGATTATACATCGCTGGTGCGCTTGGCTTACCCGCTTTGTCGTATTGCCGGCGCCCGCTTATTGTTGAATCGTGATCTGAAATTGGCAAAGAAGCTGCCTTGCGACGGTCTTCATTTGACATCGGGTATGCTGCACAGTCTGAAAGAGCGGCCCTGTGACTTCGATAGATTGGTGGGAGCATCCTGTCATAACGCGGAGGAACTGCGTCTCGCTGAGCGGCTCGGCCTCGATTACGTCTTTTTGTCGCCGGTCGAGGCAACGGCGACGCATCCCAATGCGGAACCCTTGGGTTGGGAGTGCTTCGTGCGATTGGTTGACTCCGCGCATCTGCCGGTTTACGCACTGGGCGGCATGACGCCAGCGCATCTGGATCGCTGCATTCACGCTGGCGCTCAAGGTGTAGCCGCGATTCGCGGGCTTTGGCCAGATTGAGCTGTCTGAGGTCGGGGATTGAAGCGGCTCTGATTAGCTCCGCCGTCAGACGCGGACAAAAGCTGCCGCGAGCAACGCCAGCAGCGCGAAAAGTCCAATGAGATCGAACAGCCGTGCCCAGAAACGATGCGAGCAATGCAGACGCTCGACCCGGTATTGCAGATTTGGGTCCTGTGCCAGTTCTGGATCGAGATAAATGCGCCGATGCGGTAGTTCGATGGCTTCCGAAATCGCAACCGCCTCGGTCTCGCTCGCACGGTAAAGCCGCATGTCGACGTTGACCAAGCGTCGACGTAGTCCGGTATGAAAATGCATCAGTGCCGCGTCGATGTCGGAGAATCGAGCGACATATTTTAGGAAATGGGGGAATTCTGTGGGAAATGATTCCAACTCGCGCAGGCAAACCATCCCTGGATGCGCGAGATGAGTTTCAATCGCTAAATAGCCCTGCCGCATACCGCAAACTGAGTGGATCAGGCGTGGAAACAAGGCGCTTAGCTGTCGTTGGGATCAGCAGCAATAGGCCTGCCAAGTCTAGGGCAACCAACTGATGCGCCGGAAAATGTCGCTGGCGTGCGCTAGTTCTAGGCGGCTTCTGAATTTAGGCGGCTCTTGGCCGGACCTCGTCGGGCTGTAGTTCCCAGTTACAGGTTCTAACCAGTTGCGCAATCTCTCGCGCCAACGGAGTCCGACCGCTCAGTTGTAGAGGCTGCCCGTCCGCCCAGGCCCGTTCAGCTTGGTCCGCGACCTCATGCAGTCCTTGGCGGCAAAGTTCCCAAATTGCTTTTCTCTGGTTGGTTGTCATTTCGTTTGTCTCAAAATCGTCAGGCATTGCCGGGTCCCGGCGGCCGTAGATCAATTACTGGTTCCCGCTTCCTGGCGAGATCCGTTAAACAAAAGCATCGTCAGTTTGCTGTCTGTCTAGGTCTTGCGTCGTGGCGTTGGGGGTGTAGAACCACCAGGTGCCGACTGGAGCCTTTGACAAAAGCATAGCCCAGCCACATGGGATCACAATTGGTAGTTTCCATGTCTCTGATGAGAGACATCCCCTGCTAGCGATGGTTGACTCGGCAGGACTCGTTAAAGTATCAGCTGAAGAAGACAATGAATAAGGCGATCGCGACAGCCGAGAAGACATCGTCGTCCAGCAGGCGTCTCCGCCGTGCCCGGTCGGTGTCACTCGCGATGAAGCAAAGCTAGAGTATGTCGATCACAGAAGAGATCGGCACAGAGTAAAGTTATCCTTCGTCGGTGGTACCAAAATTGTTACCTTATTCATGACAATGCCTACCTTGTATCGAATCGCTGAGTGCTGTCATTGGTGCGATAAATCGATCGAGCTGACTTTGGATTGGTCGTATCAGAGATCAGCGCTCGTCTCGAATTATTAGGGCGTTGTTCTTGACATTTTTATTAATCAGATTAAATTACGCGTGAGAAGCACGGTAGGCGTGCGGACATTGATCAGCACGGTCTCGATTGTGGCGCTGTTGATAGGACGATTGCTAGGAGCTTTTATCTGCGGCAGCAACGGATTATGGTTCATCTTTTTCGGAACAAACTAAGTCTCGCCGCTATCACGATGTCGCTGTTTCGCTCAACAACGGCTCGATGTACTTTCTTGCAGGCTCTGTTTTTAAGCCCTGTTTTTTCGACTCTGTTTTCCAGACTCTGGCGGTTACTGCCGCTATAACCTCAAACATTGATCGCCGGGAGGCATTACGTGGAACTTGAAAATCTCAGCGTCGAACAACTTCAGGATCAACTCAACAAGATCGAGCAGAGTAAGGTCGATCTGGAGAAGGTCCTCTACCAGCGCTGGCTTGAGGCCAAAACCGAACTGGTTCAGGAAATCCGGGACATGATCGAAAGTCGAGGTTACGATCTCGACGAGATTGCAGCTATGATTCCGCCGCGTCGACGCCGTGGCGCAGGCAGTGCCGGTAAGAAGGGCAACCGCAGCTATGTTCGGTATGTCGATCCGGAAAATGCTGACAACGTCTATATCCGTGGGGTTCTGCCGCGCTGGATGAAAGAAAAAATGGTTGCGCAGGGCTATGATCCGACGGCTAAAGAGGATCGTGAGGCATTCAAGACGAATTATCTGCAGGCCGTTCAGGACTGATATTGCAGCGGTGGCAGGATCGCTTTGCTATCTATCTCCGCCGGTACGAAACGACCGCTAACCAAGCTTCGCGATGCGGTCATACAAAATCTCGGTAAACAGTGGGTGGTCGCTGATGAGTCGGGACTCTACCGCGCGAAGGCCTGGGTATCGACCCATTGCGGTCTCGACGATATCGCCGATATCGCCGCCGGGGCCCGCGTGCCTCCCGGGTGAGATGAATTGCATGGCCAGTACAACATCCGTTTGTACATCCCCACCCAGGGGTTGCGCCCGCGGGTGTTCCGGCACTTCCAAAGGCGTTGCGGTCGCCAGGGCTTCTTCGAGCAACTGACCGTTGAAATCGTATTGGCGGCCCTGACGGCGCTCCATCACCGCCTCTGTCACGCGTAATTCGTTAGCGAATCGCCGCGAGAGTCCTGCCGCCAGCCAGTGCCGCACGGCTGTCACCTGCGGCACCGGCGAGCCATGGTCGACTAGTATGACTTGGGAAGGACGCAGGTCGTGCCGCGCCATGGCCTCTCGCGTCTGGTCCTCCAGGATATCGACAAGGCGAGCTTCACCTTTTGGCAATGGGCACAGTACGGGCGCGACGCGACTGTCGAGAGGTCCGTAGTCTGCTTCGATGTCCGCGAGAATGGTTGGTAGAGACTGCTCGATGGCGCGACTGGGGCCGAAGAACAGGGGCACAATTGAAAAGCTGCGCTCTCCTTGTTGTACTTGCCTCTTCAGAAACGCCTCTATCGTCTCGGCGGGTTGCCCGTCGAGATCAGTCGGCGCGATGGCGGACGAATGCAGCAGCGAAACCGGATGCACGTGCTCACCGGCGCGGCGGGACATCTCGGCAGCAAGCCGGCGTAGGTTCTTTGTGGCTGCTGGTCGCTTCGAACCGTTGTCAATGAGGACAATCATCTACTGTTCTGATCAAGGTTGCGGGCATGAACGGATTGTTCTTCGCGCATAGAGTTCCTCACCCTTCGTCTTGGCTCGGCTTGTCAGACGTCCGCCCGGGTAAAAGCCAACCGCCGAATAGAATTAGTAGAACGCCGGCAAAGGATATCCAATACCAGCCCGGAAAACCGGCTGGGCCGTAACGATAGACAGAGCCCGCGCTTAACAGAATTCCATCGCCATGGGGCAGTATCCAACTGATGCCGTAGCGGACATAATCCGGGGGAACCTCAATTGCGCTCGCGGAGGCTTTGGCCTCAATACCGTCGGCGTCTTCCCTGATGTCCACGTAGTAGAGGCCCTCGTCGCTGCCTATCCAGAGTCGGCTGGATGCTTGATCATCAGTTCCATCGGGCTCGGCGGAGACGAGTTGTAGTGACAGGACTCGGCTGCTTTCAAGCCCGGTCTTTAGCGGCTTCCACGGTCCAAATGGCGCCCCCTGCCAATACAGGCCCCTGTCAGTGCCTGCTACCAGGCGACCACCGTCGGTCTCGCTAAAGGCAAACACGTAAGCGCCCTCCGGAAGTCCATCGCGGTTGGGCTGCCAGTCAGCCAAGGCATTGACGGATGCGCTGTAGACGCCGTTGCCGACGGTTCCGGAGTGCACGTAGCTGGTGCCATCAACCGTTTGAACTTCGAGCCGGTAAATGTTGACGCCCGGCAGTGCTGGCTGCCAGACTCCCACTCCCTGCAGGTAAAGACCCTCGCCGGTACCGACCACTAGCCCTCTGTCGGTGAGGATCTCGTCGCTGATACGCATCGACAGGGGCGGCATGCCGGCTGGGGGGTTGAAGAGCCCGGCGGCTGTGCCGACGGGCCGTTGGGTTGGATGTCCGATCGGTTCGGCAGTCAGCGCGGTGACGGGCTGGCCGCCGAGGTCGATCGCCACGCGGCCCCATTGGCCACCGAGCAGTCGCCAGACCTCGCCGTCTTGGGTGCCTGCCAATACCGAGGCGTGGTCGCCCGGCGCAAGATCCGTGACATGACTCTCGCTGGGTAGGTCGAGACGGCTGAGCCGTTTGCCGCCCGGTAACAGCGGGCCAGCGATGAGCAGGGCAAGGCCTACTGCGACAATGGCGAATGCCGTCGTGCGCGATATCTTCATTCTGATCCTCAGTTGTATTGGTTGTGTATTGCGCGGAGCGCCCCCGCCGGCGTCTTGCTGGCGCTTGGCGTCAGTGGATATGGGCAACGGCGCCAGTTTCCATCGCCGTCGAGCCAATTGGGCGTGGCGAGGAGCAGCAACGCTAGACTGCTTGAGGACGGAAAAAGTCCTCTTAGCTCTGTTAAAATTAGCGCCTCACTTCAGCATGATCGCATCAATCCAGCCATGACAGTCCGCACCCGCTTCGCCCCGTCGCCTACCGGTTTCCTGCATGTTGGTGGTGCCCGCACGGCACTATTTTGCTACTTGTTCGCCCGTAAGCATGGTGGGCAATTCGTACTGCGTATTGAGGACACGGACCTAGAGCGCTCCACCGCGGAATCCGTCAACGCGATCATGGAGGGAATGACCTGGCTCGGACTAGACTATGATGAGGGCCCCTTCTTTCAGACAGAGCGTTTTGGTCGTTATCAGGAGGTCATCGACGATCTGCTCGACAAGGGCCTTGCCTATCGTTGCGACTGTACGAGAGATCGCCTTGATCGCCTACGCGACACGCAGATGGCCGCCAAGGTCAAGCCGCGCTACGATGGCCATTGCCGCGGGCGCGCGATCGATCCCGATCAGTCGCACGTCATTCGCTTTAAAAATCCCGCCGACGGCGCCGTGGTGGTGGACGACATGATTCGCGGGCGTATCGCCTTCGCGAATGCGGAACTCGACGACCTCGTCATCCGTCGCAGCGATGGCTCACCCACCTACAACTTGACCGTGGTCGTGGACGACTCCGACATGAGCATCACCCACGTCATCCGCGGTGACGACCACGTCAATAATACGCCTAGGCAAATGAATATCCTACAGGCCATGGGCAAGGAAGCGCCGCGCTATGCCCACCTGCCCATGATCCTCGGCGATGACGGCGCGCGTCTGTCCAAACGTCACGGCGCGGTCAGCGTCGTCTCGTATCGGGATCAGGGCTATCTGCCCGAGGCATTGCTCAATTACCTGGTCAGACTCGGTTGGTCTCACGGCGATCAGGAGGTGTTTTCCGTCGAAGAAATGATCGAATTGTTCGATATCGCCGACGTCAACAAGGCCGCATCGGCCTTTAACACCGACAAGCTTGAGTGGCTCAATCAGCATTACATTCAACACGCTGATCCCAAGCGCATTGCCCGCCTGCTCAGTCCGCACATGGGCCAGATTGGCCTCGATCCTGCCGAGGGGCCTGATCTGGTGGACGTGGTGTCGGCCCAAGGCGCTCGTGCTAAAACGCTGATCGAACTGGCCGAGATCAGCGCCTTTTGTTATCGCGACTTCGATGATTTTGAGCCGTCGGCGGCGAAAAAACATCTGCGCCCGATTGCACGCGAGCCCTTGGTGCGACTGCGTGCCGGGCTCGACATGCTGTCCCTCGAAGACTGGCAGCCGGAGATGTTGCACCATGTCGTCGAACAGGTCGCAGCCGAACTGGAGTTGAACATGGGCAAGGTTGCACAACCCTTGCGCGTCGCGGTGGTAGGCCGCGCTGCATCGCCAGGCATCGATATCACGCTCCAATTGGCCGGAAAGGACGCCACGCTGCGCCGCATCGACAAAGCACTGGGCTTCATCGCTGCACGCGAGGCGCAAGCCTGAATTTTCAGCCGTGACGGCGGCCTGGATGCTTTATTGTCCGGGAGGCGCGCTCACACGCAAACCGCAACCCGACTCGCAACCCAATCCAGCTTGAACGCCATGCATAACACAGAGCGCTCGGCCCTGCTCAGCGACGCCACCGAAGATCTGATCCAGGCCGAGTTCGAAGCGCTGCGGCGCCGGATCGAGCATCAAATACTGGGGCAGCATGCGCTGGTGCAACGGTTGCTGATCGCGCTGCTGGCCGACGGGCACCTATTGGTAGAGGGTGCGCCCGGCGTAGCCAAGACCAGTGCCGTGAAGGCATTGGCCGCAGGGGTTGAAGCGGACTTTCACCGTGTCCAGTTCACACCTGATCTGCTGCCCGCGGACTTGACCGGTACCGAGATCTATCGCCCCGATGATGGCAGCTTCCGTTTCGATCCTGGCCCCATTTTTCACAATTTGCTGTTGGCCGATGAGATCAACCGTGCCCCGGCCAAGGTGCAGTCCGCATTATTGGAGGCCATGGGCGAACGGCAGGTGACGGTGGGGCGTGCGACCTTTGCTCTGCCTAAGCTCTTCCTTGTTATGGCCACGCAGAACCCGATTGAGCAGGAGGGGACTTACCCCTTACCCGAGGCGCAGTTGGATCGCTTCCTGATGCATGTGCGGGTCGGCTATCCGGCGTTCGACACCGAGAAGGCCATTCTGGCGTTGAACCGAGGCGAGGCACTCGAAGAGGCCGCTGGAGCTTCGGCGCGTCGCGTCACTCAGGCGCAGGTGTTTGAGGCCCGCCAGCGCGTCCTGCGCCTGTACATGGCGCCAGCGTTAGAGGATTACATTGTCCATCTGGTGCTGGCAACACGCGAGCCGGGGCGCTATAGCGCTTCACTGGAGGGCTGGTTGCGTTTCGGCGCCAGTCCGCGTGCCACGATCACCATCGATCGCTGCGCCCGGGCTCATGCCTGGCTATCGGGCCGTGATTTCGTGACCCCGGAGGACGTGCAGACGGTGGCCCCGGATTGCCTGCGCCACCGTCTGCTGCTCGATTTCGAGGCCGAGGCCGACGGTCGTAGCGTCGATGGCTTCATTGAGGCGTTACTGAGCCGGGTACCAGTACCATGATCACGAGTGCCATGATTTAGCCAGGCTTTGCCTCAGACCGACCAGGGCAGGGCGCCGGATTGCTTGGCCTATGCGCTTTTTCAAATGGGCCAAGCGCCAATTGTAACGACTAACAGACACAGCTCGGGTCAGTCATGCCATCTGAAACCGCAAGGCCGATTGATAGCGCAATGCAAGGCATCGCCGTTTCTCTCGCAAGTCTGGTTGCGGCCCGTGCCGAGGCCCTAAGGCTGGGCCTTGGCGCCGGCCGGCGGGTCTTGTCGACCCAGGCCGGCGGCCATTTGAGTCCATTCCGCGGTGCCGGTGCTGAACACGACGAATCCCGCCTCTATGTCCCCGGGGATGATCCACGTCACATGGACTGGCGTGTCACGGCGCGCTCCGCGCGCGCCCACGTGAAAGTCTACCGCGATGAGCGCGAGCGCCCGGTCTGGCTGCTGGTCGATCAGGGTCCAACCATGCACTTTGGCACCCGTGTTGCCTTTAAGTCGGTGATTGCCGCGCGCGCCGCCGCGCTGCTCGGTTGGGCTGGAGTCGAGCATGGTGATCGCGTTGGTGGACTGGTCTTCGATGAGCGCTGGCGCAGCGAGCACATGCCGGCAAGTCGGCGGCGCGGCCTGCTGCCATTGCTGCAAGCGCTGACGCCAGCCCCGCGTCGCGTGCGCCGCGCAGGTTGCGTCTCCGTCGCGCAAGCCACGGCGGAACTGCACCGGCTGGTTCGACCGGGCAGTCTGGTCTTTATCATCAGCGACTTCGACGGTCTCACATCAGGCAATGCGGGGTGGCTCGGGCGCCTCTGTGCGCATAGCGAGGTCGCTCTGGTCTCAATTCACGATCCCCTTGAAGAGCAGGCACCTCCACCAGGACGTTATCCACTGCTTGATGGTAGTGGCGGCCGGCGGTTGTTGGATACTTCCAGCGCCGGCCGCCGGGCGCTGTACGAGAGTTGCTTTCAGCAACGACGGGCACTGCTGCAAGATTTGGCTCGGCGTCACACGGCACATTTGCTGACCTTGCGCACTGACTGGCCGGTAGGCACCGCGCTCGCCCGCGGTCTTAATCAACGCATGGTGGCGTTGCGCCGATGATATGTCCGGGATGATAGGTCACCCACTCACGGATCTCCGCGATTATCACCTGCCGGAGCCCGTCTCCTGGTGGCCGCCAGCGCCCGGGTGGTGGTTGCTTGCTGCCTTGGTCATCTTGATTGCCGCCATTCTGTCATGGTGGCGTAGCCAACGAGTTCGGCGGCGGCATGCGTCGCGTCTTGCGTCCCGCGAGCTTGGGGAACTCCGCGACGCATGGCAGGCGGAAGGCGACGATCTAGCGTTGCTGCGCGGGCTATCGCTGTTGACGCGCCGGTTCTGTCTGGCGCGCTTTCCGGCGGACAGTCCGGGCGGTCTCTATGGAGACGCCTGGCTCGCTTACCTGGCAGCCAAGAGCGCCGAGCCGGCCTTTGTTGATGGTGTTGGTCGTCGTTTGACGGACGCCCCCTATTGGCCCGAGTGCCGCGGCGAAACTCCGCCCGATCAAAAAACGGGTCTCGAAACCGATGCGCCCGCAATCGCGGATTTGGTCGAGCGGCTCATTGTGCGCAACGCCGGGGCGCCAAGGGAGCTCGGATCTTGACCACGCTTGCCTGGCCCTGGCTGTTGTTAGCACTGCCGTTGCCAACGCTGCTGCGCTGGCTGCTGCCGCCTGCAGTTCCGCTGAGCGGACGCGCGCTTCGCCTGCCCCGGCGTGCGGGGTTGGCTGGACTGGCCGCGGAGCCGGATCATCTGTCTCGCCGATGGAGACTTGGCGCCCTGCTGGTCTGGCTGCTACTGGTGACAGCGGCCGCGCGACCGCAGTGGCTCGGTGAGCCGATGCCGTTGCCAGTGGCAGGACGCGATCTGATACTCGCGGTCGATATTTCCGGCAGCATGGACCAGCAAGACTACAGTCTTGCAGATCGTCCGGCTTCGAGGTTGGAGGTAGTCCGAGCGGCGGCCAGCCGCTTTATTGACCGGCGAGATCAGGATCGCATCGGGCTGATCCTGTTCGGCACCCGTCCTTATGTTCAGACTCCGTTGACCTATGACCGCGAGACGGTGGCACAGATGCTGCAGGAGGCCGTGGTCGGCTTGGCCGGACGCGATACCGCGATTGGCGATGCGATTGGGCTCGGCGTCAAGCGCTTGCGCGAGCAGCCAAGGGACAATCGTGTACTGGTGCTCTTGACCGACGGTGCCAACAGCGCCGGTGCGCTTGATCCGCGCCAGGCCGCGGCGCTGGCCGCTGAATTGGGCATCCGCATCTACGCCATTGGCCTGGGTGGTTCCGTTGGCGCCAAGGGCCCGGGCGGGTTTCGGCTCGACCGTGCCGCGGCCGATCTTGATCCCGGCACGCTACGGGCCATCGCCGAGGCCACCGGTGGATATTATTTTCAGGCCTCGGATGCCCGTGAGTTGGCCGAAGTCTATGCTGCGCTGGACAGGCTCGAACCCACCATCCGGGGCAAACGGACCTATCGGGCAACGACGGAACTCTACCCGCTGCCCGCGGGTGCCGCGTTGTTGTTGAGCGCGATGCTCGCCTTCCTCGTCGTGCGGCGTCGCAGCCAGGCGCCGGATCCGACGCCATCCGACCCGTCTCCGTCCAAGGAAGCCAACGGGCATGCCGGCTGATCTGCACCTGCTTCGCCCCGAGTGGTTGTTGGCCCTGCTGCCACTTTTGCTGCTCTGGGTTTGGCTCGCACATCAGGTCCGTGCTCGGCGGCGCTGGGAGGATCTGATCGATCCGCACTTGCGCGATGCGGTACTGACAGCGGAGCCGCAGGTCAGTTTCAAGATGCCGCTGCTTGTGCTCGGGTTCGGCTGGCTACTACTGGTCACCGCGCTTTCCGGGCCGGTCTGGCAGCGGGAATTGCGCCCGGTCTATCGCATTGAGCAGCCGCGGGTGTTGCTGCTGGACCTATCGGATGACATGGCCTTGAGCGCGCAGGATGCCGAGGACGGCTCGACGCCGCTGGAACGTGCGCGCTTTGAGATCATGGATCTGTTGCGTGGCGCCGATGAGGGTCAGACCGCGCTGATCGGCTACGGCGCTGAGCCCTTCGTGATTGCTCCGCTGACCACCGATGCCGCGACCATCATTGAGCAGGTGCCTGTGCTAGGTCCGGAGCTGTTGCCCTTGTCGGGGGCGGGGCGGGTCGATCTCGCGCTGGATATGGCCTCGGCATTGCTGCGGCGCAGCGGTGCGGCGCAGGGTGACGTGATTCTAGTCGCTGGCGGGTTGTCGCGAGCCGATTCGGCGCTCACCGCAGCCGCGAGGCTGCGTGCCGACGGCCACCGCTTGTCGGTGCTGGCTGTCGATGAGGTGCCGGCCTTCGCGCAATTGGCAGGTGCCGGCGGTGGGCTGATGTTGCGTGCCCGAGCAGACGGCTCGGACACGGATCGCCTGTTGGCGCTGGCCGGCAATCATGTCCCGACGCCATCCGGAGACCGCATCGTCGCGGATGCGCAATGGCGCGACGAGGGGCACTGGCTACTGCTCCTATTGCTGCCGATAGCCGCGCTTGCATTCCGTCGCGGCTGGCTTGGCCTGGTGCCCCTTGCCCTGCTGCTGACCCCTCCGACACCGGCGCAGGCTTGGAGCTGGCACGACCTGTGGCTTAGACCTGAACAGCAGGCGCTGCGCCTCCTCAATGATGGTCAGCTCAGCAATGCCGATGAGCGGTTCAATGATCCCCGTTGGCGGGCGGCGGCCTTCTATCGCGCTGGTCGTTATCAGCAGGCGCTGGCGGCGTTGGCTGAGCAACGCGGCGCCGAGGCGCATTATAATCGGGGCAACACATTAGCTCGATTGCAGCGTTACGACGAGGCCGTCGCCGAGTATGACGCCGCATTGCTCATTGATCCTGTATACGAGGATGCGCGCTTCAACCGCGATCTGCTGCTGTCGCGGATCGGCCCGCGGCCGGATGCTACGGCAAGCGGTGTGTTGGAGCCTGATTCGCAGCCAGCCTCGAAGCAAAGCTCTGCCGATGCTCAAGGATCAAACGGCGCCGGTGCCTCTGAGCCGGCAAGCCAATCCAATGTCCGGTCCGGTGATCGAGCTGGCAATGGCGACGACACCTTCGCGCCTATGCCGGACCTCCCAGGGGCAAAGGCGGGCTTGCGGACAGGCTCCGAAGACCAGGCCGAGACCGCGGGTGATGGTGGCGCCGACCGCTCCGGAGGGCAGCCTCGCCAGGGCGTGGAGCGCCCGTACGGCGGCGTTGAAGCCGTCTCCGGCTTGGACGCACCCGCCGGTCCGCGGGACGCTGAGCCGTCGACAGGATCAACCGGCGATGTCGAAGAGGCCGCGGTGGACGATGGGCGTGCCGTCGGGTTCCAGCCGGGCAGCGAGAGGGGCGCGCAAGGCGAAGCTCGGGTACTTGCTCAGCCGACCGGCGGCGACGCGGCCGCTGGCGCCGAATTGGGCCAAGACCCCGTCGATTATCTACTGCGCCAAGTACCTGATGATCCGGCTGGACTGTTGCGGGAGCGTCTATTGATGCAGTATCTGAGGCGGCATGAGCAACTTCGCTAGGTGTCACGGCGCGGTAACACCCCGCAAGATGAAGCGATTGTTTCATCCTAAGCGGCATGCGAGCGCTCCGCGTAGGATGGCGCGCTTGGACGGGGCGTTTTCAGGTGCCGGATGGCGCCCTGTGCTGTTGTTTTGCATCGCCGCGTTGTTCCTTAGCGCGGCCGAGTTAGGGATGGCTGCTGGGGACGCGTCGCAAGTCGCTGAAGACGTTCTGTTTATAGAAGTAGAGGCGGTGCCGGAGGCACCTTATGTCCAGTCACGTGTGCGTTACCGGGTCCGTATCCTGGCGACCGTGCCCTTGCGCCAGGCGACGCTGTCGGAACCCGCCGTGGAAGATGCGACCCTGCGTCGAATCGGCGAAGATCTGCGATTTGATGTCGAACGGGAAGGCCGACGCTATCGGGTGCTGGAGCGCCTGTATGCCGTCATCCCGCGGCAGCCTGGGCCTTTGGTTATCGCCGCTCCGCGCCTGTCCGCAGCGGTGCCTGAGACCGCCGTGAGTGGCGAGGATACAAGCGAGGCCGGGCAGAACAGGGTGTTTGAGCGTCTGAGAACGGTCACCCGCACCGGCCCAACCCTGACGCTGGAGGTGCGGCCCATCCCATCCGGCGCTGAAGCACCCTGGTTGGCGGCGGAGTCGATCTCCATCAGTGAACGATGGGAGCCAGATCAAGCGCGCGTGCGTATTGGGGAGCCCATCACTAGGGTGCTCGTCATCGAAGGCGCCGGCCTGATCGGCGCCTCCATTCCCGAACTTGGCGATGATCCGCTCGACGGTTTTCGTACCTATCCGCAGACGCGTCGGGTCGACGAGCGGATCAGCGGAGACGACTTGCTGGTGAGTGTAACGATTCGCCAGACCTTTGTGCCGACCAAAACCGGCCTGCTGCACTTGCCGGCAGTGCGTCTGCCCTGGTGGAGCCTGGGAATGGATGAACCGCGGCGGGCTGGTGTTCCCCCCCGTGAGATCAGAGTCGAGGCCGCGACGCCCGTTGTCGGCGACGACCCGGCTGAACAGGCACGGATGGCGTTTGCGCGCACTGCCGCCGACGATCTTTGGGGCCAGCACTGGGTCGCCGGCCTGTTCGCATTGGCCTGGATGGCCACCCTGGGGCTCTGGCTGAGGGAGCGACGCAGGTGCAGGCAGGAATCCGAGTCTAGCGCCCGCGACAGGTCGCGGGAAATCGCCGTTTCGCCAGTGCCGAATGATCATGCGCAGAGTTTCAAGCGGTCTTGCCAGGAGGCAGACGCGCGCGCGGCTCGTTCGGCGCTGCTGAGTTGGGGGCGTGCAACCTGGCCGCTACATCCGCCGCGAGGTCCTGTCGAACTCGTGCAGCGGCTTCGCGGCGGCGAGGATGCGGTGCATGCGGCGATGGCCCTAGAGCGGGGGCTCTATGCGAGGGATGCCGCGGGCTGGAATGCTCAGATGGGGCTAGAGTTGATCTTACCGTTATTGGTGCAAAAGCCGCGCGTGACGCCCGGTCCCCTGCTGCTGCCGGCCTTGTATCCGGAGCAGAGCGAAAGCCTGTCTAGGTGAGGGGCCTGTCAAGGGGAGAGGCCGGTAACGACCAATTTCTTGATCCAGCTCCATGTTTGAGGGTTCGATGGATGCCATGATGGCATCCATTGATTGGGTTTAGGTGTCTCAGGCGCCCCAGTGTCGAACCCGACCTGTATCGAGATGCACGAAGTCCGACTTCCTGTAATAACCGACGCCGCCCCGGCCGATGGTTAACGCGGCATCGCGGATTCGCCGTGTCGGCATTTCGGACAGGCGTACGTCGACGGCCTTGCCGCTCATATGCAGGCTTTGCTTGGCCACGCCGGACGATGCGCGCCGAAGCATGGCGTTGGTCTTGGGTGAGCGATAGCCGCTGACGATCTCAAATACGCCGTCGTCATGGCCGAGTTGCGTCTTGATGTCGAAGAGTAAATCGTAGACGCGCGGGTCAATGGAGGTGCTTTCGCCAGTGCGAAAATCTCGCAGGAAGCGGCTCAGACGATGCAGTGCGCTGCGCTGGTAGTGCTCCCCAACCCGGTAGGTCAGACTCAGACGCTCGTCTGTGTGCAGATGATGTAACGACAGCGTTCGGGATGCGCTTCCGCGGCTCTTGGTACTCTTGGCCAACGCGGGAGTGGACGCCAGCGAGAGGCCTGTGCCGAGACTGGCGCCCAGACTGGCGCTGAGGCCAACGCCGAGTCCGGCGCTGAGAAAGTGACGCCGATGCATAAGAATCCCCCTAAAGATTGTCACTATTTTTTCGACCGCATCAGTTTAGCGGCGGCAGAACTGTAAACAACGCGACCGAACCTATGGTTGACGTACGGCGCGTCCCCTATAAAATGGTTAAGGAAAACACCCCAACTTGTCAAGATAAAAAAGTTTTTTATTCGAGTTTCGGATGTACGGGCCATATCTTGCAGTCGTGGAGGATGCTCGGCTGACTTGTGGCGCAGGGAAGTGCATGGTTGCTGGCGATTTGATGACGATGAAACGACTGATTGACGGATTTCGTTTGCTGTCCCCGCTGTTCCTGCCGCCCCTGCTTGTCCTAACGGGCGTCGCGGCATGGCTGGCCTTAGCGCAAACCGCCATTGCCGACGTCTTCAAGTACGTCGACCGGGACGGAAACATCTACTTTTCCGATGAAGCGCTGCCAGGCTCGCATCTGAGTCTGGAGTGGAAGCGAACCTCGAAACGGCTGGTCAATGAGAACAAGCAGCAGTCGGACAAGGTGCGGCGCGAACAGGAGGAGGTTCAGGCGCGTATCGCTGCGCGACTAGAAGCGCGGCTTCAGGCCCGAACGGACCCCTACGCGCTGCGCCCGGCCACCCCCGTCACTGGTTCGATGTCGGTTCGGCGCGCCCGCTATCGGCACCTGATCGACGATGCGGCACGGCGTCATGGCCTGACCCCGGAACTGTTGCACGCGGTCATCCGCACCGAGTCTGCCTACCAGGCTAATGCGCGCTCCCATGCTGGGGCTTGTGGGCTGATGCAGTTGATGCCGCAGACGGCGTCGCGTTTCAGAGTGGGCGACATCTGGGACCCGGCCGAGAATATTGAGGGAGGAGCTGCCTACTTGCGTTTCTTGCTCGATCTGTTTGACCACGACCTCCGGCTCGCGCTGGCCGGTTACAATGCGGGAGAAGGTGCGGTCAAGAAGTACGGCTATGAGATACCACCGTACCGCGAGACTCGGGACTACGTGCGTAAGGTGCTGCAACATTTGTCCGCGGAGCGAACGCCGCGCCAGTCCTGAGCCTGACCGCTGCGGTCTGGCCTTGCCGATCGCTCCGCGGGGGGTCACTCCGTGGCCGGCTTCGGTTGCTCGGCGTCGGGCGTTCGCGCGTCGTCGCCTGCTGCTTCGCCTTGGCTCAAGACCTTTCGCACCGACACGAGGGCGCGCTCAATGAACGGGTGCTGCTGCTTTGGGATGACACGTGCGCGCCCGCTCAGGATCTCCTGCGCGAGCTCGCCGAGGGTCTTGATCTCTGCCTGCATGCCGGAGCGGTCGACAAACATGCAGGTCGAGGTGAGTAGGCTCATCCAAGATAGCTTGATGCGCTTGGTCGTGGCACCGTCGTCCCCGGTGAATTCAAACCAGGTGCCGAACTTCAGTTTGCGCAATCGCTCGATCATCGCCCGCTCCTCGTCGCTGAGGGACTCCTCATTGCTGTCGTCGACGATCGCGCGCATATAGCTTGTGGCCGAAGCAGTCTGTTCGCTGGCGCTCAGCAGGGCGGCGGCGGTGGCCTCGGAGTTATCGGTTGCACGCCGGTTTTGCCACTGCTGGGGATCATCAAGCAGTTGATTGAGCGCATCTAAGATGGCGTGGTTGTAGCTGCCCATGCTGCGAACGCTTTGCACAATGCGGGTGCGAAGTCGCCCGGTGCCCATGATGCGTTGCTGAAACACCTCCTCCGTGAGTTCTGGTTCGAACAGGCCAATCAATTGCTCCGCGGTCCCGACCGCCTCTTTCCATGCCTCGCTGTCGTCGCCGGCCTCATTGCGCAGCACGACGAATGCGAGCATGTCAAGCCAGGTCCTTTTTAGGAATGCCAGCACTGGCTCCGGTAAGGAGCGGTCTTTGGTCAGTGATTGAATCTCTTTCGCAGCGCGCTGCTTGGCCAGCTGCAGCCGCTCGCGCCCGCGGGCTGTTTCCTTGGTTCGCCGTTCCATGCTGTCGGTGCGTTTGCGCTGTTCTGCAACGGCTTTCTGAAAGTCCGCCAGCAGTTCGTCGAACAGGGATACGTCGTCGCCGAAGCCTTGAATCACGCGGTCCACTGTGCGCTGGATATGCGGAAAGATGCCGCGATTCGGGTTCGATTCCTCTACCCATAGGCTGCCGGCCTCGACCATATCGTCGAGCAATTGGCGGGCCGGGTGATTGCGGTTGACCAGTAAGCGTCGGTCGATCAGCGCGACCTTCAAGTAGGGGGTATGCAGATGGCTGATTAGCGCCTTGGCCGAATTGGGTAGGACCGGGTCGTTGAGCATGTACTCGAACAGCATGCCGATTAGGTCGATCAGGTCGGCATCCACCGGCGCCAGTTGGTCGCGATCAAGGGCGTCGAGTACCTGTTCGCGCTCGTCGCTCAGGGTCTCCTTGACGCGGCCGAGAAAGCGCTCGTCGACCTCGACGTTGGCGACGCCCTCAAGCGCCGGAGGCGGCGCTTCGGGGCGAGTCGGCAGGTCGGAGGAAGGCACCTTTTTGAAGGCCGACACGACTTGTTCGCGCGCGATCGGCGGGCGTGCCTGCCCGTCGCCACGGGTGCCGCCGCGCTTGGTGGCCATGAGTTCGAGAATGCTGTCGAACAGTTCGCTTCCGAGTGACGTTGTCGACTCATCGCTGTCTCCCTGTTCAGCCGCAACCTTCTCCGCTTCCGCCCTTGCGCGAATTTCTCGCTCACGGGCCTTTTTGATGCCTACCGGGCGGATGTGCGGCAAAATGCCATCTTCCTTGAGGACGGCGTTTAGGTTTCGGTATAGGGGATGCGCTTGACGCATGAATAGCTTGTCGAATAGCGCGTACATGACGATCTTGATCTTGACGTCGAGATCGATCGTGCGAAGCGCATGACGGAAGGCCCGTACCAAATGGTGCGGCCCGGCCAAGATCTCGTAATCCTTGAGTTTCTGGCCGTCGTTGACGACAGCGAGCCGCTGGCTCAGTGAGTAGAGTTCCGGGAAGAAGTTTGCATTGGCCTTGATGATGATGTTCTCGGTCGCGACCGACTCCTCCATTTCTTCGGGGGCGATCAAACTCAGTTCGTCGTCGAAGTCCTCCATGTCGACACTCGGCGGCGGCGCGTGGCCGAACTGCTCAAAACCTTGTTCGATCTCGGCCAGAAAGCAGCCCGTTATCTGGGCACGGCCACGATTTAGATGCGAGATCGCCTCGAAAAACCGTCCTTGTACCGTGTTTGACTCCGCCCGCTCGGCGAAGTCCAGCAATGCGGTACCTGCACGTTCAAACAACTCGTCAAGGTGTTCGCCGCAAAAGTCGAGCACCTGTTGACGGTAGCGCAACATCGCCCCCGCGTGGGATGCCTGTCGTAACCTGCTCGAAGGGCCGGGTGCGTTCATTGCGTCATTATCACTGGGTGTCGTCTAGGCGGATGTTGATCCGATGCCGTGAATCTATCGCGCCCAGTCCCCGACCCTGGCAACTGTCGTGCCTATTGCGGTCGCCGCGGCCCTGGACTCTGGGCCAAGGGGTATGGGCCGGGAGCCAACTCCTCAATCCTCGCCGATGACGCGCTCGTCTCGCGGCGTTGAAAGCAATTTTTCAGCCTCGCCTTGCTGATGGGCGAAGATCAATCTGTAGTCGGCGTCGTCGCCCTCGGCACGGCTTTCTCGCAACTTGCGTACGATGGTCCGAGCGTCCTGATAGCGCGCTTCAGTGCCGATGTAGGTGAGCTTAAGGCTTGGCGAGATCTTGTAGACAAAATAAGGCATTTGGGGAACCCTTTGAGTTCGTTCGCTGTTCGAGCATCGTCCTGGTAGAGAACTGCGAACACAAGTGCTAACTCGTTCACAGTATGCGCGTTTTCAACGCATTTTGTCGCAGAAACCCGACTGAATTGCAAGGCCGCGCCCGCTGTCGCGACGATCGTCGCACACGTCCTCAACACGCCGTCACCTCTCTATCAAATCGGCTTTCACCGGGCATAAGGAGAACCTTGTAAATTCAACGCTTGACATGTGGTAAGGTCGGCATCTGTTTGTGGTGTCCGCAATGACGGCGCCACCGCGCATGCATACGGTCGCTTGGCCGTCTATTCCCGCTTTCGTCTGCGCGGCTGACCGCGACCTTAGGGCAACGGGCGCACCCGCCTAGATAGCCTGCCGCTTGTCCGCTGCCGCGAGCCCCCTGAGGAGGCACGTCATGATCAGACCCGTCGGTTCCGATGAGCTCAAACCCCTGTTCGTTTATGATCCAGACGAGCATCATCGATTGATGCGCGAGGCCGAAGGTCTGCCATCAGTTACCATCAGCTCACAGGCCGCTGGCAACGCGGTCATGATGGGCGCAGGCTATTTCACGCCATTGCCCGGTTTCATGAATCTGGCCGATGCGCTCAGCGTGGCCGAGACCATGCAGACCAAGGCAGGCATGTTCTTTCCGGTCCCGGTGCTCTGTCTGGTCGAAGCCGCCGATGCGGACCGGATCGGTCAGGCCCTGACCGGTGGGCCTGGGCGCGTTGCGTTGCGCGATCCCAACATGGACGGCAATCCCGTGCTAGCGATCATGGACCTAGAGTCTATTGAGCCGGTCTCCGACGCGCAGATGGCAGTGATGACCGAACGCGTCTACGGCACCCTGGATACAGATCATCCGGGCGTCGCGGCCTTCACCGCCCAGGGCCGCACCGCACTCTCCGGTCCGATCCAAGTCCTGCATTTCTCCTACTTTCAAGACGACTTTCCGGACACTTTCCGCACTGCCGTCGACATCAGAAACGAGATCGCGGAGCGCGGCTGGAAGCGCGTTGTCGCATTTCAGACCCGCAACCCGATGCACTTGGCACACGAGGAACTCTGCCACATGGCTATGGAGCGCCTGGGGTGCGATGGCTTGGTGATCCACATGTTGCTCGGCAAGCTCAAGCCTGGCGACATTCCGGCCCCGGTGCGCGATGCCGCCATTCGCAAGATGGTAGAGCTATACTTTCCGCCAAACAGCGCCATGGTCACCGGCTATGGGTTCGATATGCTCTATGCTGGTCCGCGCGAGGCCGTGTTGCACGCCTATTTCCGGCAAAACTTGGGGGCGACCCATTTCATTATCGGACGTGATCACGCTGGCGTTGGTGACTACTACGGCGCATTCGATGCCCAGGCGATCTTTGACGATCAGGTGCCCAAGGGCAGTCTCGATATCGAGATCTTCAAGGCCGACCACACCGCCTACTCGAAAAAACTGAACAAGGTGGTGATGATGCGCGAGGCACCCGACCATACCAAAGACGACTTCGTACTGCTGTCCGGCACCAAGGTCCGGGAGCTGCTGGGTAGCGGCGTTGCGCCGCCAGCGGAGTTCTCACGGCCGGAGGTGGCGCAAATCTTGATGAATTACTATCAGTCGCAGAACCAGCGTGCTTGACCGCGTTCGTATGCGGCTTGTCGTGCAGCCGGAGACGCTAGTATGTCCGACGTCCTGAATCGCCTGGCCGAGGTGCTCGAAGAGCGCAAGGTGGCGGACCCCGAATCCTCCTACGTGGCGAAGCTTTACGCCAAGGGCCTTGACGCGATCTTGAAGAAGATTGGGGAAGAAGCTACAGAGACCGTCATGGCCGCCAAAGACGGGGACGCGGATAAGATCGTCTACGAGGTTGCCGATCTGTGGTTCCATTCGCTCCTGCTGCTGTCGCACGAGGGGATGCATCCGGACGCGGTGCTTGCGGAGTTGGATCGACGTTTTGGCCTCTCGGGGCTTGTGGAAAAAGCCAGCCGCACCAAATGATATTCTAGGTCGGCGTTTCTGCATACGCCGCCGCATTTGCGCTATCATCGCGAGTCCGCGAACGGTGCTGCGACGGCTATGCCTAACGGTGATGGCACGGCCCCGTATCGGTACCTGATCCCACAATGCTTCAGGCTATCCACGGCGGTCGCATCGTCCGCAATCAATCGCGCACCAGGTAAAGCAATGTTTGACTGCCCAGTCGGGTGGTCTCGGAGGTCGGCATGGGTATGGGTGGAATCAGTATCTGGCAACTGTTGATCGTGCTGATCATCGTGTTGTTATTGTTCGGTACCAAGAAGCTGAAGAACATCGGTTCGGACCTCGGCGGTGCCGTCAAGGGTTTCCGCTCGGCTATGGGCGGCGACAAGGACGCCTCCGATGAGGAGCAGCCACAGCAGATCGACAGCGCGCCTGATGGGATAGCTGCTGAGACCGCCGATGCGACTAAAGCCAATCATGCCGCGCAGCCCAATCCGACGGCCGCCAAGTCCGGCGACAAGACCAAGGCCTGATCGCAACAGGGCCCGACGGAGCGGTCGCGATGTTTGACATCGGAGCACTTGAACTGGTCCTAATCGGCGTGGTGGCGCTGCTAGTGGTAGGCCCAGAGCGGCTGCCCAAACTGGCGCGGACCGCCGGGCTCTGGATGGGGCACGCGCGGCGTGCCTTTGCCTCGGTGAAGGACGAGATCGACCGCGAGATCAAAGCCGAGGAATTGAAAGAGATCCTGCGCAAACAGGCCGAGAGCAATCCGCTGAAATCAATTATCGAAGACGACGGCGGGTTGCGGTCCAGCGACCGGTCGACTTCGGGCCATGCTGGCCGTCCGCCGCGCCCGAGCGGCGGAGCCATGCATCAGCCGCCTGCCACAACGCCGCGGGACTCCCGTGGCCCCGCCGGGGATACGGCCGACTCTAACCAACCATAGGCAAGTCTTCGGGAACATGCCGCGGCGGGGGCGGCCTTTCGCACCAAGTTGCGGCCTAATTGCTGGTCGCCGACCGACGACCACCCTCTGAAGTCTCGCCCCCTGAAGTTTCGCCAAATGATCACCTACCGATGAGCCTGCCAGCATCCAACGGAGAACCCGACGACGGGCTCGGCGCCGAACAGCCGTTCATGTCACATCTGGTGGAGTTGCGCGACCGGCTGTTGCACATGGTCATCGCCATCCTGCTGGTCTTTCTGGTGCTGTTCCCCTTCGCCAACGAGGTCTACACCTTCATTGCCGAGCCTATCCGCGCCCAGTTGCCGGAAGGCTCGCAGATGATCGCAACGCAGGTGGCCTCGCCGTTCTTGACGCCTTTCAAGTTGGCTTTGGTAGCAGCGGTGTTTGTTGCGATGCCCTACCTGCTTTTTCAGGTATGGGGCTTCGTTGCGCCCGGCCTGTACACGCATGAGAAGCGTCTTGGCGTGCCGCTATTGGCGTCGAGCATCGTGCTCTTCTACTTGGGCATGGCCTTTGCTTATTTTGTTGTCTTTCCCCTCGTGTTCGGCTTCTTTACATCAGTGACGCCCGAAGGTGTTGCGCAGATGCCGGATATCGCCTTCTATTTGGAGTTCGTGCTCAAGCTGTTCTTCGCCTTCGGTATCGCCTTCGAGATCCCGATTGCGACCATCTTGCTGGTCGCCATCGGTGCCACCACGCCGGCGGCGCTGGCGCAGAAGCGGCCCTACGTCATCGTCGGCGTATTCGTCGCCGGCATGCTACTGACGCCGCCGGATGTGGTGAGCCAAACGCTGCTGGCGGTGCCGATGTGGCTGTTGTTCGAGCTTGGAATCTTCTTCTCCCGCTTCTTCCAACGCCAGCGTCAGACCATTGCCGACGATGGCGGTGCCGGACCGCCACCACAGGCGAGCCCGGTACGGCCCCAGCCGCCTCCTGCCCCAAGCGCTCCGGCTCAGTCGCCGGTTGCCGCTAGCAGGAATGAGGTCACCTCTGGCAACAAACCCGAGGCAGTCTACGAGAGCAGCCCGGTGGGCCGAGACATCGACGGCGGCGATATCGATGAGCCCGGACGTTTCCGCCCGATGACCGACGCGGAGATGGATGCGGAGCTTGACGCCATTGAGGCCGAGGAGGCCGCCGAGGATATCGACGAGTCCGGCCCCGACTTGGTCGAGGCCATGATCCTGCGCGCCAACGAACTACGAGCCGCGGGCAGCATCGGCGCTGCCCGGGCCCTGCTCTATCGCGTGCTTGAAGACGGCGACGACGATCAGCGCCGGGTGGCGCGAAACATCCTCGCCGAACTGGACCAGGACTGACGCTGCTAAGGACCGGATTCGGGGTGGGCGTCACGCATCGTCGATCTCCATCCGTGCCGTTCCATCTCAACAAGAGGAGCCGAACCTTGCCAACAGTCGCCATCTTGATTCGAATCAGCGTCTTGTCGCTGCTGCTGTCCCCGGTCGGCTATGCCGCCGAGCCGCTAGGTCGCATCGGTCTGGTCTGTACCGAGCAACCAATGAAGCATGTTGTCTTCGGCGACGCAGGCCAAGTGGACTATCGCGAGGAGCCGCCTCTGGAAACGGCGCCGGTGCGTCTGTCCGTGATCAAGGCCGATCCAACCGGAACGGCAGCGACCGAGCTGGCCCGCATCGAAAGCGAGACTCCCGATCTGACCGCGAGCCACGCCCTTTGGTTCGATGGGCGACAGGTGGAGGCCCGTGACGGTAGGCTGCAGCTCGATCTACAGACCAACGTGCTGACCATTGCCGAAACCGGCGCCAATGCCGAGACCCTATTTCGACGCTTCACCTGTTCTCCTGACGTCTCCATCTAGGGAGCGGCGTCCGCGGTCGCGGCCGTCAAGGTCTACTCGCCCAGCGGGCCTGTTGGCGGCATCGCCATGACTGCGTCGAGCCGCGGTTTTGCGCTAGACTCGACAATCGGCGGACCGGTTGTTGGGCTCTTCCCGAGGCACCGCTTAGCGCGGCTGCCTTTCTGTAATTTTGGTCGAACCGTCTCGGGCCAAAACTGACTTGTGTCGAACAGGGCGCTGCGTTTGAGTCCATCGCTCAAGTTGCACAAGATGCGCCCGTTTCCCTGGTTAATCCCCCTAGGTCCAGAAAAAAATGAAGATCGGCATCCCCAAAGAGATCAAAAATAACGAGTATCGGGTCGGCATGACCCCTGAGTCGGTCGCCGAGGCCGTCCACCATGGCCATTCGGTGCTGGTCGAGACAGAAGCTGGCTTGGGCATCTCCGCGACCGACGACGACTACCGCGCAGCTGGTGCTGAGGTCGTCAATTCTGCCGGGGCGGTATTCGAGGGGGCCGAGATGATCGTCAAGGTCAAAGAGCCTCAGGCCGTCGAGCGGGCGCGTCTGCGCGAGGGACAGATCCTATTTACTTATCTGCACCTGGCCCCGGACCCCGATCAGACGCGCGATCTGGTGGATTCCGGCGCGGTTTGCATCGCCTACGAGACCGTTACCGACAGCGCCGGCGGACTTCCGCTGCTCAAGCCAATGAGTCAGGTGGCCGGGCGCATGTCAATTCAGGCCGGCGCGTCGGCGCTGGAGAAATCCCATGGTGGGCGCGGCTTGCTGCTCGGAGGTGTACCGGGTGTGGCGCCGGCCAAGGTGGTGGTCATCGGCGGTGGTGTGGTCGGGTTCAATGCCGCTCAGATCGCGGTCGGCATGCACGCGGACGTGACCATCCTAGATCGCAACCCGACGACGCTGGAACGTCTGTCCAACCACTTCGAGGCCAGCGCCAAGGTCGTATTCTCGACGCGCCAGGCCCTGAGTGATTATGTGCTGCAAGCGGACCTGGTTATTGGCGCCGTGTTGATCCCCGGTGCCGCGGCGCCGAAGCTGGTCACGCGCTCAATGCTTGATCAGATGGCCCCAGGGGTCGCGATCGTCGATGTCGCCATCGACCAAGGCGGCTGTTTCGAAACCTCCCGGGCGACCACCCATGCCGACCCGACCTATATCGAACAGGGCGTGGTCCACTACTGCGTCGCCAACATGCCGGGGGCGGTTGCGCGCACATCCACCTACGCCCTCAACAACGCGACGCTACCCTTCACGCTGAAGATCGCCGATCTGGGCTGGAAAGCGGCATTGTCCAAGGACCCGCACCTGCGCCAAGGTCTCAATGTCTGTGGTGGCAAGGTGACCTGCGAGGCGGTCGCTCAAGACCTGGGATACCCCTTTGTTCCAGTCGAGCAAGTGCTCTGAATCAGATGCGAAGGCCGCGTGGCGGAGTGATCCCACACCGAGGTTGCGATCCTTCTGCTGGTGGCGCGAGACCGGCCCTCGGCCCCGGATGGCTTTCATCCGAAAATGACGCAATAGCTGCATAGCTTACCGTCGGTGAGTGATCGCTTGCTGTTGGACCAGCGATGGTCCGCCAATGCCACGGCCGCGGCGCCTGCCGCTTCAGCTCCTCGTCGCGCTTGATGGTGTGTTCTAGCGGGTGTCAGTCCCGCCTGGGGAATCGTGCTCGACGACCTCAGCATACGAGCGATGACGCCTGGTCATGCGGGTCGAGCGAAGGGGGCGGCCTGAGATAACGCGCGGGTGAAACAGGGTCTAGGTAACTCCGGCATCCTCGCGATATCGGGGCTTGTCACCGACGTCACGCCACCGCTGTCGCTGGTGGCCCTGGCGACCTTGCTGATGGTCAACATCCTGTTTTATTTCCTGATGGGCGCACCGACCCAAATTGGCCGACGCCGAATGTTTCTGGGGACGTCTATCAGTTTGCTGTTGAACGGCGTTTCGGTTCCATTCGAAACCTATCCCCCAGAGCCCGGATACGTCGCCAGGCGTATAGCCAGTCGATGCGTTCCTGTTCCAGTCGAACATGATGGCCCCATCGATTGGCCAGTAAGCCTTCGAAAACGGCCTGTTCGGCACCGGTGAGCCGATCTAGGGTGCCAGTGACAGGCTTGTCTTCCGCTTGCCAAAGGGCCTGGTGGGCGAGCAGGGTGTCTGCATCCATCAGCAATGATTGGGCCTGGGGAAGCTGGTGCCGCAAGCGGTTTAAGATACCGAAGCCGTGGGTGTCGAGATCGCCCCAGTAGTGGCAGCGGCAACCCTCGAGCCAAGTGATCTCGGTGAAGACCTCGACGGCATAGCCGCGTGCCATGAAGCAAAGCGTGCCTGGCAGGTCGGTCATGGCCAGGCCGGTCTGCAAGTTCTCGACGATGAGGATGCGTTCTGGTTGCAGCGGCAGTGCGGCGATGTCGTGCACCGGCGCGCTGAGATCGGACAGGCCGCCGACAACGGCTCGCAGCGCAGGATCAAGGATGCGCAGGCGCAACAGATCGGGTTCGCGGCGCAGTCCGGCGAGATGGTGCAGGTCGCCGTCTTGCCCGGTGACTTTGCGCAGCAGATCGCAGACCCGGGTGCGGTTCGCGGCGAGCCATTTGGTGTCGACGCCGGGAATCGGCAACTGGCGGACGTAAAGGCCGGAGTCTGGATGAGTCCTGATCCAACGCAACACCGACAGCAGGCGCTCGAACTCGGTATCGGCTGCATCGGCCAGCCAGTCAAAATGGCGCCCCAGCGATAGCTCCGGCCGTTGCAGCTCGGCGCGCAGCCGGGTTGCCCTTGCCTCGGCGCCGAGCCAACGGGTCTGCTCGCCGATCCAGTCGGCGACGCTGGCTGGGTTCGGGATCGATACCCGCTCCGGCAACCGCTGCCGGCCCAAGCCGGGCCATTGGCGCTCGGTCCAGATCAGCTCGCCGGGGAATCGGCCTTGCTGCCAGGCATGGATCCAACCGCTCATGCCGGCCAGGTCTTGCGTCGCTTCTCGCTCGGTTGGCGCCCCAAGCAGGATCTGCAGCGGCCAGTTGCCGCCGCCGTCGAGCCAGGCGCGATGCTTGCCGTTCCAGCGCCGACGCAGTTGGCGGACGACTGCCGCAGGTTCAAACCGGTGCGTCTTGGCCATCGAGTCAGGGTCGTGGCGATGGTTGCGATGGAGTCTGAGTAGGCGGCTGCGGTGTGCGCGGAGACGGTTGTTGCGACTCGCTCGGTTGCGGCCTGGCCATCTGCGCTGGTGTTCGCTTTGGCCCCGGAGCCGGTTGCGGCAGCGCTAGACGACGGTGCTCGTGATCGTAGGCGACCTGCAAGGTGGTGGAGTGCTTGCGGTCTTCGATGGCGACGAAACAGGCACCGCCGATGAAGGGCTCCAGCGTCATCACGGCCTTTAGCGGCGTGGCGACGATCATCTGGAAGCCGAAGCGCTCGAAGATGCGCATGGCCAGCTCGGTAAATTCGTTGTCGGCCTTGCCGAAGGCCTCGTCGAGGATCACCGGTGCGAATTGCGGCAGGCCGCCCTCGCGCCCGCCGAGCTGATAGCGTAGGGCCGCGGCCAGGCAGGTGGTCGCGAGCTTCTCGCGCTGGCCGCCGGACTTGCCGGCCCCGGAGCGGTAGATCTCGACCTCTTGCCCGTCCGTGTCGAGCTCGCGGCCGATGAATTCGACATGCAGGCGCACATCAAGCACCTGCTGGCGCCAGCGCTTGTCGTCCGGTTCGTCGCTGGAGAGGCGCTTGACGATGTCGGACAGGACCTTGAACCTAGTCTCGGCGTCGGCGGTATCCAGGGTGCTGGTCCAAACGTGCTCGAGTACCTCGCGCACCTGCTCGCGGAACCGCGGCACGTCCGGCAAATGGCGCTCGCCGACCTCGATCCGCAGGTGCGTGCCGGTGTTGAACTCGGCCTCGGCGAGGCCCTCGTTGACCAGTTCCATGCGCTCGCGGATCTGTTTGCGGGCCTCCTCGACGTGCCGGCTCAGCGCCGCCAGGTTCTCGGTGCTTTGGTCCTTGAGCAGATTCGAGAAGCGCTCTTCAAAGCGCGGTAGGCCGTCCTGCTCAATGCCTGTCAGCAGCGCCAGATACTCGGGCGCCGATGCCAGCGTCTCATCCAGATCCGCGGCCTCCAGAGGCCAGCCGCGCTTGAACTCGCCGAACCGGCGCTCGATCAACGTCGCGAGCCGATTGCGATCGTCAATGCACGACCGACGCTCTTCATTGATGCGCCGCTCGACGAGACGGCCCCGATCGCTCAGGTTGGCAAGGGTCAGCAGGGTCTGGGCGGTCTCGAAGCGCTCGGCCAGCGCCTCTTGCTGCGCTTCCGCGATGACGCAATCGGCCAGGTCGCGGTCCAGTTCGGCCAGGTTCTGGTTGTGGGTATTCTTGCTCTGTTCGATTTGTCTGCGCCGGGCGCGGGTGTCATCCAGGGCCTCACGCGTGGTGCGCAGCGCCGCTCTTGCTGTATCAAGCTGCCCACCGAGCTCGGCCAGGTCGCGGTTGTCGTCGCGCAGGACGCGCAATTGCGTCTCCAGGCCCTGGATCAGATCGAGTTGGGTCGCGACATCAATGTCCTCCCAGCGGAGGTTCATCAATTGCCGGCAGGACAGCGCGTGCTGGTTCGACTGGTTGCGCTGCTCGGTCAGTTTCCTAAGCTCGGCATCGCATTGCGCCTGCGCGGTGCGCAGCTCGCCGACCCGCCGCCGGAACAGTTCCAGCTTGTCGCGGTTATCGAACCCGAGCACCCAGCGACCCCGGTCGTCGATGCGATGGCGGTCGTCCTTTTCGTGCCGGCCGCGGCCGTGTTTGACCTGGCCCTCGCGCGTCACCGCGCGCTCGGCTTCCTGGAAGGCACGCAGATTGTCCGCGCAGCGGTAGTCGAAGCGGCGGCTCAGCTCGTCGAACAGCCAGTCGCGGTAAGGGGAAGGCTTGAGGTCGAGCTTGGCGACCAGGGACTGGCTGCCGATGCGGTTGGTGGTGCGCGCCTGCCCGAGGCTGACGCGGTGATAGACCAGCCGCTGGCCCAGGTGGATATCGTTGACGTAGCGCGAGACCGCCGCATAGCGTGGCTCCTGCACCAACAGCGAGGTGGCGAAGCTGTGCAGTACCCGCTCGATGGCCCCGCTCCATGCCGCCGCCTCGGGGCGCACCTGCACCAGCTCGCCGACAAAGGGCAGCGCCGCCTCCGGGATACCCAGACCCTCGGCGATCCGAGCGCGCAGCGCCAGCATCCGCGCCGGGATGTTCGATGGCTGCCGCAGCAGGGCCTTGAGCTCGGCCTCGGCCTCGTTGAGATCGGCCGACAGCGCCTGGTGCCGATCGCGTACCGCATCGCGCTGCTGCTCGGTTTCGTCCTGCGCTTGCTGCCAGCGCTCCACCAGCGCGCGGGCGCGCTCGGTCAGCGCGGCCAGTGCCTCCGGTCGCTCGGGCAGCTCCCAGCCCAGGCCCTGGCACAGCCGAGCCGCGTCGCCGCGATGGCCGAGGCGCTTGTCGCGCTCGCGCCCGGCCTGATCAATGCCGCGCTGCAGGTCTTCAATGCGGCCACCGCCTTGGGCGCGATGGCGTTCCTCCAGCCGCTGCACACTGTCCTCGTCTTGATCGACGCGGGCCTGTTGCCGGGACTCGTGGCCGGCCAACGCGTGGTCCTCGGTGGCGAGCCGGGTCAGCTCCGCCTCCAGCAGGTCCCGTCGGCGCAGCTTCAGGTAAGGGTCGATCGCGGCGAGTTGGCGGTCCAGCCCGAGTAGGCGCTGCTCACTGTGCTGATGGTCGTCGCAGGCGTCGCGGGCGGGTGTCAGCACCTCGATCTGCCGGCGCGCCGTGATCACGGCCTGATGCGCCTGATCCAGCTCGACGAACTCCGCCACCAGCCGGTCGGCGACCTCGAAGGTGCGCGGCGGGTCCAACATGAACTCGCGCAGAAAGCTGTTCAGGTCCCCCAGGTTCTTGGCCGACTGCGTCTTGTGCAGCAGCTTCAGGGCCATTTGCGAGTCGATGCGTAGCAGCAGGCGTAGACGTTCGCCGTAGCGTTCGTACTCGCTGAAGTGATGCAGGTCGGGCAAGGCCTTCTTCAGGCCGCGCAGGTCTAGGTCTTCGGCGAACCCGGCCAGTTCACGGCGGATGTCGAAGCCTCGGCCGGCGATCATGTAGTGCCGGCGCAGATCTGTGGTGGCGTTGCCGGTGCCGCGTATCCAGAAGACCTGGATCAAGGTCACAATCGCGCCGCTGCCGTCCGCGTATTCGGCGCTGAGCGCCGACCAGGTACTCTTGGAGCGCAGGGTCTGGCTGGTGATCTCGCCGGTGTCGAGGCTGGATTGATCGGCCCAGGCGCCGCGCACGTAGGTGACCAGATTGCGGTCGGCGCGGGCGCGTTCGCCCTCGCGCGCGGCGGCGTTGAAGCTAGTCCAGCGGGGCGGGATCAGCAGTGCGGTAAAGGCGTCGAGCAGCGTGGACTTGCCGGAGCCGGAGCGTCCGACGAACAGAAAGCCGTCCGGCGCGATCAGTATCTCGTGCAGGCCGGCGAAGGTGCCCCAGTTGAACAGGCTGAGCCGTCGGAGTCGGTACTGCTCGTCCCGGTCGGCCTGGATGCCCGCGTCGGCGTCGGTGCGTTCGGTCTGGTGTAGGTTCATGATGCGGCATCCTGCAGCGCCGAGTAGAGCAGCGTCAATCGTTCAATCTCTTCTGCGCCGAAGATCAGCTTCAGGCTGGCCGAGACCTCAAACCGCTCGGCGTTGCCGCGCACCGCCGTCAGCAGGCTGTTCTTTTTGGCCTTTTCGATGGCGTTGTTGATCCGCTTCTCGAAGCCGGCGCGGTCGGTGTTGTCGGCGGCCTCGTACAGGCGCAATTGTTCCGCCAGCTCGTCTCGCTCCACCAGCGCCGGCTGCGCGCGCATGTCGGCCTCCACCAGCACCTGGCGTAGATACAACAGCAGCACCGAGTCGAGAAAGGTCAGCGGCGATCGACGTAGCAGGATGGGGGTCTCCAACTCGCCGGTGTCGGCCTGCCGGGTGAAGGCGACGCCTCGCTCGGCGTCCAGGATCAGCTCCAGAAACAGGTCGGCGAGTCGGGAGCGAATCGGCGCCTGGTATTGCAGCAGCGCGGGCCAGAGCCGAGAGTGCCGGGCCTGCTCCAGCGACGGGCCGGACAGCAGCTGCACCAGCGCGCGGCGCGCCATCTCCGGCAGCAGACCGGTATCGCCGGGATAGAGCTGACCATCGTCGCCGTCGTGGTTGGCGCCAACGACGGCATCAGTGTTGTCGGCGCCATCGGCGGCATCGATGGTCGGTCTTGCGTTCATGGTCAGGTCAGGCTCTTCCACGCTGTCTGCCTCCGGTTGTTGATTGACGCACAAAGTAGATGCGCGGGATACGGGCGCGGCGCTCGACGCCGTCCAGTCCGCGCCAGCTGACCTGGTCGCTGTGCTCGGCGACGATGCCGTCGCGCACGCCGAGCGCCAGATAGCCGACCAGGGTGCCGAGCCCCTGCTCGGCCGGAAACCGCTCCAGCAGGTCCGCGATGCTGATCTGCCCGCGTTCGGCGAGCAACTCGGTGATATGCGCCTGGAGGGTACGGAAATCGATCTCGGATTGGGCCACCAACTCGGCGATGCCTGTAAGCGAGATCGCGGCGCCCTCCGCCAGGTCGATGCCGCCGTCGACCGCATCCAGGCTCGGGTCGTGCAGGCGCAATTGCGACAAGGAGCGCAGCGATGCGCCGGTCAGGGTCAAATCCCGCTCCAGGGGCCGTTGCGGCCGAATGCTTCCCTTCAGCGCCAGCGAGCGCCGCTGGGCGGTCTTCAGCAGCGTACTCATGCGCTGCTGCTCGCGGTACTCGCGGCTCTGCACGAACTGCTTCAGGCCGCGCGCAAACTGATAGAGCACGTCGTGCACCTCACCGCCGCGCTCCAGCAGGGTGCCGGTCAGGCCCGACAAGCCGTGCCGCTCGCGGCGTTGCAGACGGCTCGCGAAGGCCCGGCGCATGACGGTCTCCAGCGCCGCTTCTAGCTCGGCGCTTTGACTGGGGTCGGTCAGCAGGCGCCAGAAGGCGCGAAAGGTCTTGCCGGCATTGCTGTCGGCGATCAGATCGACATCGGCAAAGACCGCATTGAGCACGTCGCCGCGATGGCCGTCGTTGTCGACGATGCGCTCGCGCAGGTCTCGGTTCAGGTTGCGGAAGTCATCGCGGACGCGCCGGAAGTCTCCGGCCAACTCGTCGCTCAGCGCAATGATCTCGCGCAGACGCTCCAGCGCGCGGTCATCCGCCAGCGGCGCCAGCCGGCCGGAGCGCACGGACTCGATGCGCGCGTCGATGCGCTCGCGCTCGCGCAACAGGCGGTCGATGCGACGCTGCGGATCGGTCTCGGTCTCGTCGGCCAACTGCACCAGTTGCGAGATCACCAGCCCGAGCCGGCTCTCGGTGGCCACCGTCCTTTGTTCCGATAACCCTTGCGCAAAGCGGATTGCCTGGGCCGCCGCGGCGCTGGCCTCATATTCCTCTTCAGCCTCCGGCGACAGTCCGCGCTCCAGCCAGCCCGCCGCCAGCCAATCGGCCAGATAGGCGCTGGCCGGCTGTGGTAGCTCCCAGCCCTCGGCGCGCAGACGTTCCAGATCCCGACCTAGACGCTCGACCAGCAGCGGCGCCGGTAGTTTGCGCGCGCCGTCCAGCAGGTGCGCCTGGATCAGGGCCATGATTGCCGGCGCGTTCTCGGCCGAGAGCAGCCGCCAGGTCGGCTGCTGTCGCAACTGCCGCAGCGCTTGGGCATGGGTGTTGGGGTGCATAGTAACGGCGGCGCTATTTGCTGTTTGTTGACCGGGTCTTCATGAGAAGCACTGTCGTCTGTTGCGTCGGCCGCTGCGAGCGCCGACCTTGTCATGCTGGCCTTGATCATCACTTCGGCACTTGTGGCGAGCCGATTGCGTAGTCTGGCCATCCTGGCCAACTATTGTTGGGGCTGTAAGCCCCGACGTCGCGGGGTCGCGAGCGGCCGGCTTGGATCATGATCAAAACCCTCTTGACCAAGTATCGTCGGCAGGGGGCTCATTGCGTGAGTCCGTGCCGAAAATGGCCAATCGAACTCTGTGCTATCGTGCACCGTCTTTGTTCTGGCCTGAGCCCTGCATGACCGACCCAGACCGCCTCATCGATCCGCAAGCCGCCGCTGATGACAGCGCGCTGGACCGCGCGATCCGCCCGCGCAGGCTGGCGGATTACGTCGGCCAGCCGGTGGTGCGCGAGCAGATGGAGATCTTCATCGGTGCCGCCCGCGGGCGCTGCGAGGCACTGGATCACACCTTGATCTTCGGACCGCCCGGGCTCGGCAAGACCACGCTGTCGCATATCATCGCCCATGAGATGCAGGTCAACCTGCGCCAGACATCCGGCCCGGTGCTGGAGAAGCCCGGCGACCTGGCCGCGCTGTTGACTAACCTGGAGTCCGGCGACGTGCTGTTCGTCGATGAGATCCACCGTCTGAGCCCGGTGGTGGAGGAGGTGCTGTATCCGGCGTTGGAAGACTTCCAGCTCGACATCATGATCGGAGACGGGCCGGCGGCGCGCTCGATCAAGCTGGACCTGCCCCCGTTCACGCTCGTCGGCGCGACCACGCGGGCGGGGCTATTGACCTCGCCGCTGCGCGATCGCTTCGGCATCGTGCAGCGGTTGGAATATTACTCCGCCGAGGACCTGACCTGGATCGTCCAGCGCTCGGCGCAGATTCTGGCCATCGAAACAGAGCCAGACGGGGCCGCCGAGATCGCGCGCCGCTCTCGCGGCACCCCGCGCATCGCCAACCGGCTGCTGCGCCGGGTGCGCGACTTTGCCCAGGTCAAGGCCGACGGGCGTATCACCCGAGGCGTGGCCGACCAGGCGCTGGGCATGCTCAAGGTAGACGGTTTGGGCTTCGACCACATGGACCGGCGCCTGCTCGAGGCGGTGATCAAGAAGTTTGACGGCGGCCCGGTGGGCGTCGAGAGTCTGGCCGCGGCCATCGGCGAGGAGCGCGGCACCATCGAAGATGTACTCGAACCCTTCCTGATCCAGCAGGGCTTTTTGATGCGCACGCCGCGCGGTCGCGTTGCGACCCAGATGGCCTATCAGCATTTCGGGCTGCGCCCACCCCGGCGTGCCGATAGCGCGCCGATCCCGGACCTATTCGACCCGCCGCCAAGCTGACCCGCGAGGCCGCCATTAGCGCCCTATTGCAGACATGAGCGTTGCGCCCTAGCTCTCCACGAATAGTATACTGGATTCCCTGGCGGCGGATGCTACCGCGACGGCTTCGGCTTGCCTTGAAATCACTAGCAACCGGTGGATGAAATGGCTAGAATCGCGCGTGTCGTCGTTCCCGGACTTCCGCATCACTTGACACAACGCGGCTATCGGGGACAACAGACCTTCTTCGGCGATGAGGACTTCGCCGAGTATCGCCGACTCATGGCGCTGTCGTGCTGGGACTGCGGCACACGCGTCTGGGCCTACTGCCTAACGCCGAACCAGGTGCAGCTGATCATGGTGCCGAGCTCCGCCGACGGCTTGCGGTGCGCGGTCGCTGAGGCGCATCGCCGCTATACGCGGATGATCAACCTGCGCCAGGGTTGGCGGGGACGCCTCTGGCAAGAGCGCTTCCACTCCGTTGTGTTGGACGAACCGCACTTGCTCGCAGCCGCGCGCTATGTGGAGCGCTATCCCGCAAGGGCGGGTCTGTGCGCCAGTCCCGAAGACTGGCCCTGGTCGAGCGCCCAGCCTCATCTGCGCGCGGCCAAGGATCAACTGGTCGAGGTACCAGCGCTGCTGAAGCTGGTCCCCGATTGGCACAGCCATCTCGCCGCACCAGATGCCGACGGGTTCTCGGAACAACTCGAGTTGCACTCGCGCACTGGTCGCCCACTCGGCGCGGATGAGTTCGTCCAAGGCATCGAGACGCGCTTGGGCCGATATCTGCGTCCGCGCAAGCCTGGCCCGCGCCCCAAATAGTGGAGGGATTCCGGTTTCGCCTGCCCATGTCGCGCCGGTGGTCGTCGCGATCGTCGTGGTTTTGCGATGCCAGGCGAGGTGCGCGGCCTCAGCAACACCGGGATGGATGCCGCCCGCGACTGGCTGGCTAGCTGAGGTGTTCGGGGCTTTGATCTCAGCAGCAACCGGTTCTTGCTGCCCTTGTCCAGGCCCGCGGTGCTCTCGGAGATCAGCTCGATGACGACATCCGCGGCGCCGTTATGAAGCTGGAGCTTCGTCACCAGAAGCAAAGCCCTAATTCACCACCACCAAGCGTGGTGGGCTTGCCGGCTCCGTTGGGCTGGGGCGGCGGACCAGTTCGCGTTGGTAGACAACCTCAACGGCGTCCTCGCCGAGGAGGTGGCGCAGGCGTTTCAGCAGTGCGTCGGCAGGCTCCACGCGCCAGACTTCGCCGAGGCGCAGGTGGCCTTCGGCACCTGGTCGCAGGTAGTGGACGCGCAACGCTAGGCCGTCATTGATGCGATAGGGCTCCAGGGTCTCCTGCAGTTGGCGCAGGTGCTCAGCGCCGGCGGCGTGTCTGGCCGGTTCGCTGAGGTCGAGCCGGACCAGCAGGTGGTCGGCAAGCTCGGCGCGGGTGGCCTGCAAGGTCCGGATGCCGCGGGCGATCAGGGTCCAGCCGTTGGTGAAGTCGTCCGACCTGAGGCTGCCGGTGACGGCGAGGATGGTATCCGGCACCAGCAGTTCGCGTGTCGATTCGTAGACGTCGTTAAACACGGTCGCCTCGATGCGACCGGTACGATCGTCGAGCGTCAGCGATGCCATGCGCCCGCGGCTGGTCTTGTTGCTGCGCATGCCGACCACTAGGCCGACGACGGTGCGCACATCGCGATCGTCCTTGCCGCGCAGGTGCGTCACCCCCGGCGTCGCCACATTCTGGGCGCCCTCCAGCAGCTTGCCGATGCGCGTGCTCGCCATGGCATTGAGCTCGGCCTCGTAGCGGTTGATGGGGTGGCCAGTCAGGTACAGGCCGAGCGTTTCCTTTTCTCCCAGCAGGCGTTCTTCTTCGTCCCAGTCGGGCCAGCGCCGGGCGGCGATCTGCGGGTCTGGCGCCAGCGCAGCGGAAGGTCCGCCCTCCAGGGCGCCGAACAGATCGGCCTGGCCGGCGGCCTCCTGTTCGTGCTGCTGCTCGGCCAGCCTGAGGGCCAGCGGCAGTTGGTTGATCAGCGTGGCGCGGTTGCGGCCGGCGCCAGGCTGCGCATCAGGCGCGCTATCGGCACCCAAATCATCCAGGGCGCCGGCCCGGATCAGGGCCTCGAGGACGCGCTTGTTGGCCTTTTGCAGGTCGATGCGGCGGCAGAAGTCCCAGATGTCCTTGAATGGGCCCCCGGTCTTGCGTGCCTCCAGCATCGCAGCGATGGCGGATTCGCCGACTCCCTTGATGGCACCCAGGCCATAGATCACGCTGCCGGCACCATCGGCGTGGCTGGTGAACATGAACTCGGAGCGGTTGATCTTGGGCGGCTCCACCTGGAGCTTCATCGACCGGCATTCGTCGATTAGCGTGACCACCTTATCGGTGTTGTCCATGTCCGCGGACAGCACCGCGGCCATGAAGGCCGCGGGATAGTGGGTCTTGAGCCAGAGGGTTTGGTAGGAGACGAGCGCATAGGCGGCGGAATGTGAATTGTGAACAATGATGTCGTTCGCAACGAAGTTGTGGGTCTCCGCCACTTCGAGGTCGTAGGTCATCGCCGCGCCGTCCGGTTGGATGACGGCAATGCGTTCCCAGAAGAGCTCGGCTTGCGCTTCGACCTGCCCCCAAGTCAGACCGCTCGCTTCCTTTGCGCGTCGAACCAACCGTTCAATCTCAGCCAGCAGCGTATCCACCGATTCTAAATCAGCCGCCGTGGTATCGAGATACGCCTTCAATGCCTCAAGCTCGACCGCGCGGCCGATCAATCGAGGCCCGATCGTCTCTACAAAGCGCTCGATGCTACAACGACCGAGTAGGTGCAGGGTGTAGCCAACTCGTCCGTCTTTGTACGGAAAGCGTTTCTCCGTCAGACGACTGACCATCCCTAGCCGCAGCAAGAGATGCTGACACTCACTCACTAGGCGATGCGACGAACTGGCTAGATAGGGTGTCATGTTGTTGCGGTCAGTTCCGGCGACATACCCGTCTCCGGACCATAGGCGCCCTAGCAGCAGCGCGAGGTCCGTATTGTTCAGCCGAAAGACCGCTGCCGGAACATGCTTTTCCGTTGCCTTATGCCCGACCATGTCTAGCGCTTCCAGCCACAAACGCGCTCCGGATCGAAGCGCAACGCTGCGCCCGGTACCGGTCCGCAGGCGTGCGTCTTGTCCAGCACCGACGTTGACGCACCAGGTATCGGCGCGGTCGTGGCGCATGGTCACCGTTGGCACTGTATCGGGGAACTGCGATGCCGCGGCAACAATGTCGTCCCTGGCCGCTGCGTCCTTGTTATAGAAATAGAAACCGCTGGGGTGACAGGTATTGCCTTCCGAGAGGGTCCAGCCGAGCGTGATCAACTCGTGCTCCGGCCAGCTTTCGCTCCCTTCCACGGGCAACATGGACGGCGCCGCAATACGATCGTAAGGCTTGAGTTCCTCCAATGCCTTCCAGCCGGAGGGCGTCAGCAGAGGGTGATTGCCAGTCGCTCGAATAGTCTTGCCGAGCGAGGTGGTGAGTTTGAGCACGGGTTTGATGCCGTTTTGCATCACCGCAACCACCGCGCCTGTGCCCATTTGTCGGGAGTGGTGCAGGCTGGCGACGGAGGTGATCCCGTTGCGATAGATCTCCTTCACCTGACGCAGTTCGCCGGTGTCGGCATCGGCGATCAAGGTCTCGCCGACGACACATTTATTGAAGCCGTAGCCGGCAAACTTATCCATCAAGTCAAAGATATAGGTCGCGGTCTTGGCCTCCACGCCGCGCTCGCCGGCGCCTTTTTCGAAGATGGCGCGCTGCTTGTCCATCTCGGATTGCTTTTTCTTGCCCATGGCGCGGCGCAGTAGGTCAGCACCGCCGAGCGAGTAGCCGGCCAGCACCTGGGCGATCTGCATGACCTGTTCCTGATACAGGATGACGCCGTAGGTGGGCTTGAGGATGGGCTCCAGGTCCGGATGCGGATAGGCAACATCGGCGCGGCCATGCTTGCGGTCGATGAAGTCGTCGACCATGCCCGATTGCAGCGGTCCGGGTCGGAACAGCGCGACCAGTGCGGTCATGTCCTCGAAGCTGTCGGGCTGGAGCTTCTTGATCAGCTCCTTCATGCCGCGAGATTCGAGCTGGAACACCGCGGTGGTCTCGCAGCGTTGCAACAATTTGAAGGCGTCGGCGTCTTTGGGATCGATCAGGTTGATGTCGATCGGCGGCTGGCCGTCGGCCAGGCGCTGGGCATTGATGGTGCGCAGCGCCCAGTCGATGATGGTGAGCGTGCGCAGGCCGAGGAAGTCGAACTTGACCAGGCCCGCCTGCTCGACGTCGTCCTTGTCGTACTGCGTCACCAGATTGACGCCGCCGGGCTCGCAGTATAGCGGCGCGAAGTCGGTCAGCTTGGTGGGTGCAATGACCACGCCGCCAGCGTGCTTGCCGGCATTGCGCGCGACGCCTTCGAGCTTGCGCGCCATGTCGATGATGGCAGTAACGGCCTCGTCCTGTTCGTAGGCGGTCTTTAGGTCCTGACTCTCTTCCAGAGCCTTGTCCAGGGTCATGCCAAGTTCGAAGGGAACCATCTTCGCGACCTTGTCAACGAAGCCGTAGGGATGCCCAAGCACGCGGCCGACATCGCGCACCACGGCCTTGGCCGCCATGGTGCCGAAGGTGATGATCTGCGAGACCGCGTCGCGGCCGTATTTGCTGGCGACATAGTCGATAACGCGGTCGCGGCCCTCCATGCAGAAGTCGATATCGAAGTCGGGCATGGACACGCGCTCGGGGTTTAAGAATCGCTCAAACAGTAGCTCATGCTCAATCGGATCAAGATCGGTGATCTTCATCGCATAGGCCACCAGCGAACCGGCGCCGGAGCCGCGACCGGGTCCGACCGGGATGCCGTTGTCCTTGGCCCATCGGATAAAGTCGGCAACGATCAGGAAATAGCCTGGAAAGCCCATCTGGCAGATCACGTCGAGCTCAATCCGCAGACGCTCGTCATAGACCTTGCGTTGCTCGGCATAGTCAGGTGCATCGCGGTCGAAGGTGCGCTCTAGGCGCCACTCCAACCCCTTGCGCGACTCGGCGCTGAAGAAGTCGTCGATGGTCATGCCCTCGGGGATGGGCGAGTCCGGCAGGAAGCTCTTGCCCAGCGCCAACTCCAGGTTGCAGCGCTTGGCGATCTCCACCGAGTTCTCCAGCGCCTCTGGGATGTCGGAGAATAGCAGCGCCATCTCGGCCGGGGTGCGCAGAAACTGCTCCGGGGTATGGTCATGGGGGCGGCGCGGGTCATCCAGCGTGTGGCTGTTATGAATGCAAACACGGACCTCATGGGCATCGAAGTCGTCGGCCTGCAAGAACGCGACATCATTGGTCGCCACTACCGGCACGGCCTTGGCAATGGCGAGATCTACGCTAGCCTCGACGCAGTCGGCGTCATCTTCGCGCCCGGTGCGCATCAGCTCTAGATAATAACGGTCGCCGAACACCCGCAGCCAAACGTCGAGCAACGCTTCGGCGTCGGCGCGGCGGCCACCGACCAGTGCACGCCCAACGTCGCCGCGGGCACCGCCAGAGAGCGCGATGAGGCCCTCCGCGGCCTCCAATACCCAGTCGCGCTGCACCTGCGCCTTCCCCTGATGCTGGCCCTCCACATAGGCCCGCGAAATTAGCCGCGTCAGGTTCCTGTAGCCCACCAGGTCCTGCACCAGCAGCACGAGCCGATGCGGCTTGGTCGCATCGGTCGGATTGACCACCGCCAGTTCGGTCCCGGCGAGTGGCTTGATTCCGGCCGCCATCGCCGCCTTGTAGAAGCGCACTAGGCAGAACAGGTTGGTGTGATCAGTGACGGCAACCGCCGGCATACCCGCCGCTGCCGCGGCATTGACCAAGGGTTGGATGCGCACCAGGCCGTCGACCAGCGAGTATTCGGTATGCAGGTGCAGATGGACGAAGCCGGGATCCGAGAGATTTTCCACGGGATGTTTGGGTCCGTTGAGTTGCGGGCGTTGAACAGCAGACAGCGTCGATTTTACCCGGCTACGGACTCCAAGGCCGAGTCCGCCGACGGATGCGCAGATCGCACCCCTAAGATTGCTTGACGGCGCCAGATGATTCCCTGATCATCGCGGCTTGGAGTCTTTGTGTACACCACCCCGTAAGGTGCGGCGGCTCGTAGGCTCGGGCACCGCATCGATATCGCTCACGGATAGGGCGAATTGCCGCGAATCCGGGCCGATCATGATCAGTTCGGAAAACAACAACCGACATCGCCGATCACCATGTATCCGACCACCCGCCCGACTAGCGACACGACCAGCTGGAGAACCCGGCTTGCCATACCGCTTCTGCTGGCCATCTGCGTCTGGCCCAGTATAGCGACGGCAGCGTTCACGCCCGAGCAGTGGCTAAAGCTCTACGGCGCGCTCGCCGAACGGGCGCCGGCCGGATGTCCGCCGGTCGCGCTGCCGTCCATTCCACCCGCGACACCATCGCGGGCATTTCCGTTTCCTCGCTTAGCCAAGGCTCAGGCTGCCACGGCTCAGGTCATTTACTCGCGCGATACGGTTGCGGAGCGCCTAATCGTGCTGGCCGAAGACGCCCGCGGCTGCGTTTACGCTGGCCTGTCTGGTCGCGCGGTTGCGTTCGCTGCCCGCGGCATCGACGCCCTCTTGCCGAATACACTGATCCCAGCCGCATTGGGTGCCACTCCGCCGGTCGCCATTGTCGCCGATCACAAGTCGATCCGCCCATGGGTCGATGTGATGCCGGAACCGGCATTCCGCGACATGGCCGCCCGCTCCTGGATCGGCTTCGGAGCCTATACCGGCATCCTGGCGGTGCTGCTGCTGGCGGGCATTAGTCTGATGCTCTGGCTGCGTAGTTCGCTGGCACTGGCCTATACCCTCTACATCTGTACCTTGCAGTTGTTCCAGATACAAACCTTCGGGCTCGGTTTCGCCTGGTTGCCGTTTTGGCCGGCACCGGAGCATGCGCGGCTGATGCAGGCGCTGGCCATGGCCATCATCGTGCCTGGCATGGCGACCATGGTGCTGGCCTACTTGCAGCCGCCCGCTGCGACGCGACGCCTGATCATCGGCGGCGTCGCGCTCTGCGCACTGGCCTTCTTGGCCTCGGCCTGGAGCAATAGGGGCTATGGCGTCGGCGCGGCAATGGTGACGCTGCTGATCGTCTCGATCATCGTGCTACTGGTGTGCCGACTGCGGGGAGAGCATGAACCGGCCATGCGCTGGTTCGCGGCGGGGCTGCTGGCGTCCATGCTGGGCGGCGGCATTCAGGCGCTCACCATCCTGCCTGTCGGCGCGGCGCTGCCCGACACCGCGGCTTCCGCCTTCCTGCTCGGCACACTCGTGGAATCGCTGTGTTGGATGATCGCGCTCGCGATGAGTCTGCGGGCGGACCGCCAGTCCATGAATGCCAAACTCGAGCACGATGCACGCCATGACCCGCTGACCGGCCTCTGGAACCGCACCTATCTATATCGGCGGATGGACGACGCCTTGAACCAGGTGAGAGTGCAGACCACGGCCTGTTTTGCCGTGCTGTTCCTCGATCTCGACAACTTCAAACAGATCAACGACAGCCTCGGACAAGGCCTCGGCGACCGAGCGCTCATCGCCGCGGCACGGGCGCTTCAGGAACTGCACTTGCCCAGCGATGCGATCGGTCGGCTCGACGGCGACGCCTTCCTGATTCTGCTTCGCCCGGGTACGCACCGGTCGGTGACAGAGGGTGCGGCGACCTCCATCGTCGCACGCTTTCGCGAGCCGCTTGATGCCGATGGCCGCATGGTCGTCATCGGCGCCAGTATCGGCGTCGTCATCGCGAACGACGAGTACGACGATATCGACGCCATCATCCAAGACGCCGATACGGCCTTGCTGCGGGCCAAGCGCGCGGGCGGCGGGCACCAAGTGTTGTTCGAGCCGCACATGCGCCGCGAAGCGCAACGGCGCGCCCGCATGCGCTCCGAGTTGATCACCGCGCTTGGAGCCGAGCAACTGATGCTGTACTACCAGCCGGTTTTCGAGTTGGCTTCATCGCGTCCGGTCGGCTTCGAGGCATTGTTGCGTTGGCGGCACCCCGAGCGCGGGGTGCTGTCAGCGACCGAATTCTTCCCTACCGCGGAGCGCTGCGGGCTGGTGCGGCAACTATCCGCACAGGTCATCGACCAGACCTTCCATCAGGTCAGCAACTGGCAACGGGCGGGTCTATGGCGCCGTGGAGAGTATCTAAGCATCAATGTGTCGACGCAGCAGCTTGCCGACGAGCGCTTGTTCGACCAACTCGACCGCGCCTTCGAGCGCTATCCGGTAGACCCAGGCTCGATCCGCGTCGATCTGCCGGAAAGCGCCATGTCGCGGCATCCTGAGCTGGTGCGCAAGGCACTACCGCGCCTGATCGGGCGCAATCTGCTGGTCGCCGTTGATGATTTCGGCAGCGGTCTGTCGTCGCTGACCTTGTTGGCCGATTTCGCTTTCGAGATGATCAAGCTCGACGCCAGCGTCGTCGAAGGCATCGCCCACCGTGAACGCTCGCAGAGGCTGGCGCATACCGTGATGCGCATTGCCGAGGAGTTGGGCTGCCTGGTCAGCGCCGAGGGTATCGAGACGGCCGCGCAACGCTCGCTGCTCGAATCCATGGGCTACCGCTACGGCCAGGGCAAGCTGATGGGCGCGCCGATGCCCGCGCAGGGGGTGTCGCAATGGATGGACCAATGGCGACCGGAACAATGGGCACCCGAACCCGCGATCGACGGCGATTCCGAACCGCCTCCCAAGCCGGTGCTGCACTGAAATCAACAGCAGAGTGCCCAGCCAGCAGATGGAGCCTGAGTTTCATCCTAACTGGCATAGCCGGAGTCGTGTCGTTGTCGTTGTCGTCATCCTAGTCTTGCGGTCACTCGACTGCGACATCGACAACGGGCATGCTTCGACGCTTTGATCAACACTTGCTGGGTTAACAACTCGCTGGGTTAACAACTCGCTGGGTTAAAATTCGCCGGGTTTGACACTCGCCGGGTTTGACACTCGCTGGCTCAGGGGCTAACCGCCAACCGATGTCCGGCCCAGCAGGTTCAAGAATAACGAGACAAGACCATGAGCTGGTAGGGCTCTAACAACAGCTCTTGGGTTGCGACGATGGTACGGCCAGCGAATAGGTCCACCATGGTCTTGCGCATGCCCATCTGGCGCAGTCTGCGCGCCTCCAGACGCTGCTCGTGCTCGCTAAAGTTGGCCAGCACGAACACCGTGGAGTCGCTGTTGGTGCGCAGAAAGCCAAAGACGTGCTTGTTGCCGCTGTCGAGAAACTCGGTCTCGCCGCGAGCAAAGGCCTGATTTTGGCCGCGCACCTGCAGCAACCGCAACAGGCCCTCGTAGACACGTCCCGGCACCGTCTCCCTGTCTCGGCGCTGCTCGGCCCGCTCCCAGTCAAACCGACCGCGGTGCAGCCAGCGTGAATCGCCGACTTTGTCCGGCTCCTGATCATAACCATAGTTATTGAGGGTCGCGATCTCGTCGCCGAGATACAACAGCGGGATGCCGCCCATGGTGATGATGACACCGTGGATCAGCAGGATGCGGCGAATGCCGAATTCCAACTCTTCGCCGTCGTTTTCGGCCAAGGCCTTCTCCACGCCGGTCAGTGATGCACAGGTGCCGGAGACGCGGGCATCGCCGGTGGTCGGGTCTTCTTGGAACGGCGCGCCACGGGCGAAGCTGCCCTCGTGTCGGCCGACGAAGAAGCGCGTTAGAAACCGGCGGTGCGGCGCCGGCTCGAAGCCCACCGCGGCGACATCATCATCGGCGAAGGCCCAGCCGATGTCATCGTGGGCGCGCACATAGTTGACCCAGGCACAGCCTTCTGGGATGGCAAAACGGCTCTCCATCGCGCGCAACAGCACCCGCACGTCGCGGGTGGCCAGGGCGTCCCACAGCAGCGCCATTAGTTGCGGGTTGTAAGATAGTGGGCATTCGTCGTTACTGACGTATTCCCTGACCTGATCCGGATGCACGATGGCCTCCGACTTGAACACCATGGCCGGGGCGGCGATGCTGACCAGCGCATTGAACGCCTGGATCACCCAATGCGCCTCGGGCAGATTCTGCGAGTTGGTACCGAGGCGTTTCCAGATGAAGGCGACGGCATCCAGACGCAGGATCTCGACGCCCTGATTGGCCAGGAACAACATCTCCTCAAGCATGCGGTTGAACAGTTCGGGATTCTCGTAGTTCAGATCCCATTGATAGGTATGGAAGGTCGTCCAGACCCATTTCCTGATGCCGGTTCGGTAGGTAAAGGCGCCGGGGTGGTCCTCGGTGAAGACCTCGGGCATGGTCCGCTCGTACTGATCCGGCAGTGTGCGATCCGGATACATCCGATAGTAGGCCTGGCGGCGCAGGTCACCAGACATGGCCGCCCGCGCCCAGTCGTGCTCGTCGCTGGTGTGATTGAACACGAAATCCAGCGTCAGCGAGATGCCATGGTGGCGCAACTCAGTGGCCAGTTCCGCCAGTTCCTCCATGCTGCCGAGTTGCGGGTCCACCTCTCGATAACTGCTCACCGCATAGCCGCCGTCGTCGTCACCGTCGGGACTCTTGAACACCGGCATCAAGTGCAGATAGGTGATGCCTAGTTCGGTCAGATAGGGGATACGCTCGCGCAAGCCGGCCAAATCGCCGGCAAACAGATCCACGTAACACATGGCGCCGACCATGCGGTTGGACTGATACCAGGTCGGGTCGGCTCGGCGCATGGCGTCGAGCGCCTTCATTTCCGGCGAGCGCGCGATCCACATCTCGGTCGCGGACGCGAGGATGCTCTCCAAATGATAGAAGAAGTCGTAATGGCCGCCGTAGAGGCCATACAAGTGCTTGAACAAACGTGGAAAGTGGCCTTCCAGCCGCTCCACGTAGGCGACCCACTCCACCTCCTCCACCGCGCCGCTAAAACGTTGTTCGAGGCGCGGCAATAGGCGCTCCAGCGAGTGCTGGCCCTGTTGCTGCATCCAGGCGGCGTCGGACATGCCTGCCCCTCTGGCCTGCTCGATACACTGGGGATTGACAGACACGATCAATTATTCCTCCGCCTCGACCAAGGCGCCGTTGCCATTGTTGTCTTCGATCAGGATCAGCTTGCCCAGCGTCGGATGCCGAACCGTGGTGACCTTAAAAACCGGATATTGCTTCTCCGCCAGGATGCGGCCCTCTGCTTTTAGGTCCGAGATGACCTGTGCCTCGGTGTCGATGATACGCATGCGCTCCGCACCTCCCAATGTTAAGCGATCAGTGTTCGGCAGTTCTGATGCGATAGGGGGCCAATGCCCAATGGCCCATGGTGACCGATCACACCGGACGCCTGCAACCATCTCGACCGCACGGCCCCGGTGCGTGACGGCCTAAAGGCACGAAAAGCGGGTCGGCCAAACCCATTGTCCTGCTGTTGAGGCGGAGAGACTGGGCGCGAGGCCAAATCCTGCCCCGTCCAACACTTAAACATGCGCTACACTTGCTTGTGTGTCAAACCCCATTTATTGGTAGCTTATGGCCATGTCTACGACCGTTAATTTTACTGCGTCCATTGACCGTGACCTACTCAAGCGCGCCAAGGTCATCGCGGCCAAGTCCGAGACCTCGGTCAATGCCCTGTTTGGCGCGGAACTTCGCTTTCTGGTTGAAACCTTCGAAGCAGCGGAGGCGACTGGCAATAAGAACTATCGGACCCTGCTGGACTTCTCCCTCGGACGCATCGACGACCTAAGGACAATGGCTGAACTCGAACTCGACAACGAAGAGGATCTTTTTCTGCTGATGACCCAGGCCCGCTTGCCCATGCCGAGACTGAGCAATCAAGCGACTCGGAAGATGGTCGATACCTTAAACGACCTGGTCCCGTGAGCGGGAGAAGGCCGGATGCAGATCGACAAAGCGTGCTGCTTCCGGATGCCGGGCCGCTCATCACTCTGGCCTACGCCGACGCGCTGGACCTGTTACTCGCGCCGGGATGGGCCTTGGCCTTGGTGGACATGGTGTTGCACGAAGTGACCCGTAACGAGACCCCGACAAGCCATCGACTCGGCGAATGGGCGAGCGAACGGGGGATTGCAGTGCTGTCTACTCGGATCTCGTCCCGCTACGAAGCACTGTGCTCAAAGACCCTTGAGCGACCACGCAAGGCCAGTCTCGGGGAACTGGCAATTCAAGAGGTGATGAATGGCCTTGCGCTAGAAGCACCTGCACGGACTGGCGTTTTTCTGTTCGAAGACCACAAAATCGCCAGGGCGAGTTTTCTTCTGCCCGACAATTGCCGCAAGGTCAGTACCCGTGCCTTTCTGACCTTTCTCGAACAGCAAGGCTGGCTCAGGTCTGCCGCGGAGATTGAACGTCGCGCGGTACGCGCCAGACGCCGCTTCTCACAACGGCGCTTTCCGCCATAGCTGGCGCTTGGGCGATACAGGTCATAGCCGACCGCATCCGGCATCGGCGACCACATCAGATCGATGCGCCCCGGCTTGCCTCGCCTGTACGGATCGCCGATGGGGCTCAAGGCCTCGCCATCGCCATTAGCTAACAGACGGACTCCCGCGGCTTAGCATCGCCGTGGCCAGCGGACTCGGTCGCGTGTTGCGCGTCATCGTCGGTCGTGTCGGCAACCTCCAGCAGCAACGCCGCCTTGAGACGATCTTCGAAGGCCAGCGCTCGCCGCAGCGCCCGTGCACAAGGGGCACAGCCTGCCGCGTGGGCTTGGAGATCGGCTTTTCGATGGTAGGGATCAACCAACAGTTGTCGACGAAAGGAGAGGCAGTTCACGGTTTAAGCCCTCGACGCGAAGCCTACAGCGCTTGGAATACCAGGTTAAGACCCGCTGCGCGCGGCAGATCTTTCGTGCCGATGACCGAAAGCGCTCGGGCGCAGCGCGACGACTCGATACCGCGTTGTAACGGATCGTTTTAACGAAACATGCTTTTAGGTTGACGAAATCTCCATAAAATCAAATTAAAACAGTAACTTAAAGCTTGGCACGACGGCTGCTGTAGAGCAGGCAGGTTCACTCATCAACATCGGGAGTCCTGACCATGTCCAGCTCTGCTGCGCTCGCCTCCACCTCATCGACCACTGCCATTGCGGCGCCGAGCTTCGAGGTCCTTGCCGAGACCCATCGGCACAGTCTCTTCAAGTACGCCTATCGGTTATCTGGCGACAAGCAGATCGCCGAGGATCTGGTCCAGGACAGCCTGCTGCGGGCCTGGCGCTCGTTCGAGCGGCTGCGGAATCCAACCGCGGCGCTGGGCTGGATGAAGACCATTGTGCGGCGCGAGAACGCACGGCGCTTCGAGCGCATCCAACCCCAGGAAAGCGCGATGCCGACCGAGGAGCTGCCAGCTCAGGCGGCTGCGGACTTTGACACCTCCACCGATGCCTTTGTCTTGCGTCGGGCGCTGGGTGCACTGCCGGCGGAGTATCGCGAGCCGCTGATCTTGCAGGTGCTGCATGGTCTCTCCCAGCAGGAGATCGCGACACGCCTGGGTCTGACCTCGGCAGGTGCTGGCACGCGGCTGTTTCGCGCGCGCCAAAGACTGCGCGATGCACTGGGTGAGCGTTCATGATGGTTGCCTTGGAGGGCGTTCAGGCCGAGACCGGTCAATTTGCACCGGACTTGCCAAATGCTCCCAGCCGGCATTCGAATTCGTCCAGTAGCTCGACATGCATCGGTTACTCGCCATACCGCCCCGAGGCGGCGGCGAGTTTATGGAGTTGGGTTTTCGGTGAGCTCGGCGTCCTTGAGCCGAGCGGTGACGCGGTTACGCATCCGCTTGGCGCGGTCACTGGCGGCGGGTGCCGAGCAGGATCTGGCGCTCACGCAGATCGTTGAGCAGGGCGTGGCCGGCCTCCATCAGCTGCGGCGGCCTTGGATGTTGGAGCTCGTGCGCGATGATACCGAGTAGGTCTCGCCCGGTCTGGTCGCTCTGTGCTTGCAGCAGCACCAACAGCCGCTGGGTCACAGGATTGATTTTCATAAACTCAATACGCTCCTCTCGCGTGCGGTACACGACCAGATGGGTCGGCTCCGGGTCAGGCGCTTGCGGCTGGCAGCTCGGGCCGATGCGATGCACCGGGAAGCGGTAGCTGAGGTTCCATGCCAGCGGCGAGACCAGGGGCACGCCATCAAGGAGATTGCCGTTTGGATCAGCGAGCGCGGGTCCGGCCTCGGCATCGCTGAAGGTCAAAGCGGTCTCGACCCATTCGTAATGGGCGAGCTCAAGCACGAAGGGCGGGTCTTCGGGTCGCAAGGCGCCCTCGGTGCTGAGGTAGGCCAACAGCTCCTGGCCCAGTTCCGGGAACAGTGGCGTCTCGGCGCGGTGCGCGATCAAAAAGCCGCGAATCAGCGCTCGCCATCGCTCGCGACTCAGACACTGGTACAGGACCGGGAAGCCCTGCTCGAGCAGCGAAGCGACGTTGTTGAAGATCAGCTCGCGATAGATCCGCATGCGGCGATCCTCAATGCCAGCCGGCGGTGGTTGCTGCTCGGGGTCGCGCAGATGGGCGGTGAAGGCCTGCTGAATCTGCATAAATGCGGCCGGCGCCTGTGCTGGGGCATGGGGCTCAGGCATGAGCAAGGTTTCCGCTGGCGGTGATCCGGGGGGCTGCGCGCTGTTTGGCGTGCAGCCGCTGAATGTCGCTGATCCGCTTGACCTCGGCCCTGAGTTCAGCGAGCGGCGGGATGTTGAAATCGCGCTCCAGCAGGGTCGGAAAGACGCCGAAGCGCGTATAGGCGTGCTCTAACAAGGCCCATACTGGCTCGATCACATCGGCCCCATGGGTGTCGATGCGCAGATCTGGCGCCTCTTCATAGTGCCCGGCGATATGGCCGTAGACGATGCGCTCGGCGGGCAGGGCATCAAGGAAGGCGATTGGGTCGTAGCGATGATTGATGCTGTTGACGACGATGTTATTCAGATCCAGCAGCAGGTCACAGTCGGCTTCGTCGAGCACCGCGTTGATGAAGTCGATCTCGCGCAACTCCTGGCCGGGCGCGGCGTAGTAGGAGACGTTCTCCAGGGCGATGCGTCGTTCGAGGATCTCTTGCACCTGGCGCACGCGCTGAGCGACATACCTTACCGCCTCGGCGGTGAACGGGATCGGCATCAGGTCGTAGAGCTGGCCGTCATCCGAGCAGTAGCTCAGATGCTCGGTGTAGGCGCGGATTTGGTGTTGATCAAGAAAGCCCTTGATGCCCTGCACAAAAGCGACATCCAATGGCGCCGGCGAGCCGATCGATAACGACAAGCCGTGACAGACGAAGGGATGGCGCTCGGTCAAACCGCGCAGCAACCGCCCCCAGCGGCCGCCGACATCGATCCAATTCTCCGGCGCGATCTCCCAGAAGGAGACCTCCGGCGGAGGTTGTTCGGCTGCGGCGGCGAGAAACGCACGCCGCAGACCGAGACCGGCGCCATGAACGGGGTAAAGCCTGGTGTTCATGGCTGGCTTCTCGCGTTGGTCTATTGGTTCCTTACCAGCAAGCTTGAACGAATCGTAGAATAATGCTCGTTGTCGTTGTCGTAATCGACTCAGCATACGACAACGACCATAGTTCCGGCTCTGCTGGGTTAGGAGATCAGGGCGTGATCAGCCCTTATTACCGCACTTACCCTCGCCGCACTTGCCTTCGCCCTCGCCCTTGGCCCCGCATTGCCCTTCGCCCCCGTCCTTGGCTCCGCACTTGCCTTCGCCGCAGCTACCTTCCGCGGCCAGCTGCACATAGCCGCTTTCGAGCTGCTCGGTCACGAAGGGGTTGTCCCCGGCCTGGGCCAGATTGGCGATGCTCAGGGTGCCAACGAGGGCGGTGCCGGCGACGATGGCGGCTGAGGTGATGATTGGTCTAGACATGGGATCACTCCGATAACAAAAAAGAGATGTGTGAACTGAGAGCCCCGGCAGCAGCCTTGGTTGGCTTGCACTTGGCCTGTGGCTCACACCCGCTAAAGACCCGGGTCGATGGTGAAATCTTTCGACGGTCTTTGGCGGCGGCGCCCAGACACCTGGTCTCGCCGGGGAACCATGGCTTGCGGGCGTTGCGACGAGCGGCTTAGTCTTAGCGCAAGAACAACCTGCTCGGCTAGGGTGGAACAAGCGCGGCGGTTCCATCTCGTCCAGCACAAGACCGCTCACCTTGTTCTTGGACTCTTCATAGCCTTTGCGACGCGGCGACGCAGGAAGGTTATCGGTATGCTAATGCGTCGGAATTCTCGATGCATCCAAAAGATTGATGTAACTATGCCCCTATCCCGCCGTCTCGCCAGCTTGAGCTTCCAAGTCGCCGCCGCCTATCTCGCACTCGGGCTGCTGCTGACCGGAGCGAGCCTGTATACGGTCGGCGCCTTTCAACGTCAATTGGGCGCGATTGAACTGGTGAACCGTGCCGGGCAGCTCGAGCTGGCGGTCGAGCAGATGCACGCCCAGGCGATGAACTATTGGCAGAACGCGCCGCGCGATTATCCGACCTACTACCGCGACGTGCGCCTCTATTACCAAGATCTGCTGGCTCAGGTCGCGGCCATTGACGGCCTGGTCGACAGCTTCATGAGCGGCGACTTCAGCGACCTGACGCCCATGCCGATGCCGGCCTGGCTGCAACTTCACCTGGGTCTTGAGTCCGAGACGGCGATTGCGGCGCTGGAGCGGACTTGGGAGCAACAGCGCTCGGCGCTGTTTAAAGCCCTGGGAGACGACCAGGGCGAGCCGCGCCTGGAATGGGCCGCTGAGCAGGTAATCGACGCTCACAGCAGGCTGAACGCGGCGGTGGAGGTCTTTGCGGAGGCGCTGGGTAGCTGGTCGGCACGCGAGTACCAGCTCATGACCCAGGGTACCCTGACGGCGGCGGCTCTCAGCCTGATGATCGCGTTGCTCCTGCTGTGGCTGCTGCACTGGAAGGTACTGGCGCCCCTGCGCCGCACCACGGCCGGCTTTCAGCGTGTTGCCGATGGCGACTTTCGCTATCGGCTGCCGGTGCTCGGCACCACCGAGTTACAAGACCTCAGCGCCAGCTTCAACCGACTCTCCGAGCGCCTCGACCTGCTCTACCGGTTGATCCAGGCCTTGCAGCAGGGCCAGGATCTGGATCAGCTGATGGGCCTGCTCAATACCGAGTTCAGACCGTTATTGGGCTGCGACTGGAGCGGTCTGGTGTTCATTGACGAGCGCCGGGCGAGCGCCCGCGTCGAGACGAGCTGGCTTGATGGCGCACCACAGCTTGGCGACCAGCGCCTCTATCGGCTTCAGGGCACGCTGCTTGAGCGGGTATTGGCCGACGAGACGCCGCTTTATGTCGATGCCATGGTGGAGCGCGCCGGTGCGAATCCAGCCTATGAACTGCTGCGGCACCTGGTCGCGCTCGGCATGTGCGATGCGATCTTCCTGCCGCTGACCGCACAAACCCAGACGCCGATACCGGCAGTGGTCGTGTTCGCGACTCGCGATCGCGCGGGTTTCGGCAGCGCCCGCCGGCGCCTGCTCGGCAACATCGCGCAACTGCTCACCCAAGGGGTTGGGCGCACCGCGCGCTTGGCGGAGCAGGGGCGGCTGGCGGCGATTGGCGAGTTCGCCGCCGGCATTGCGCACGAATTACGCACGCCACTCACCACGATCTCGATGGCGCTAGGTTATCTGATCGAGTCCGAGCAGGCGCCACGGGCCCAGCGTCGCCTGGACCTGGCCCGGGGCGAGGCGGAGCGCATGCGACGGCTGCTTGAAGAGATCTTGCTGTATGCTAAGCCCTTGAGTCTGGACCCGCGTCCAGTCGAGCTCGGCGGGCTGCTTGAGGCGCATCTCGCGGCGACCGGCGAACGCCATCCCGGGCAGCCGATTCGACTCGAACGCCCAACTGATGCGCTTGCGGTGATGGCCGATCCCGACCGCCTGCAGCAAATCCTGACCAATTTGACGGACAACGCCTGCGAAGCCGCGCCCGCCGGCAGTGCGGTGACTTGGCGCATCACTGAGATTTCGGCGCAGACTGGCACCAGCACAGTGCGGCTCGCGGTGCACAATACCGGTGAGCCGATCCCCGCGGCGCTGTTGCCACGCCTTACCGAGCCCTTCTTCAGCACCAAGGCCAGCGGCACCGGGCTCGGGCTGGCCATCGTGCGGCGGCTGGTCGAACAACAGAGTGGCCAGATTGCCATCCACTCAACGGCCGAGCAGGGCACCCGGGTCGAGATCGACCTGCCGCGCTGGATGGATGACGTGCTCGCGACGGCGGCTGATGCTGGCAGTCACCGACAACGCTGAACGCACCGCTGACCGAGCGCCAAGAGACGATGCGAGTACTCATTCGGCGGGCGGACTTGGGTTCAGCTTTCCTTCGAGGTCGTTGCCGTTGGCGTAATTGAGTTTCTGCAAGGCGACGGTTACGACAACGACGACAACGACAAGACTGTGCCGAGATATTGAGGCGGTTTTCTAGCCTTTCCGGGAGGGCTGTTGTTGCTCTGGGACTCAGCGTTTCATGACCCGAAGCTGGTATTTCTCGATCTTGCGATCCAACGCTGGCCGTGAGATTCCGAGGATCTCGCAGGCCTGCCCCTTGTGCCCCTGGGTGTGGTCGAGCACCCGCTGAATATGCCCAGCGGCGACCTCGTCGAGGCTGAGTCGAACCGCGGCCTGGCCGCTGTCTACACCGCCCGCCTGGTCGTCGAGGCCTCCAATCGAGGTCAGGCCCATCGCATGCTGTCGGCCGCTGCTGGCTCCATCGCCGCAAAGCTCAAGCGTCTCGGAGGTGATCAGCGCATGGCGGGTCTGCAGCAGGGCCTGGCTCAGTCGGTTCTCCAGCTCGCGGACGTTGCCAGGCCAGTCGTATGCAGTCAGTCGCGCCAGCGCGTCAGGGGTGATCTTTGGTAGCGGGCGCTCAAGCCGAGCCGCGATGCGCGCAAGCAGTCCCGTGACCAACAAAGGGATGTCCTCGCGGCGCTCGCGCAGCGCCGGCATGCGGATCTGGATGACCTGCAGCCGGTAGATGAGGTCCTCGCGAAAGCGCCCGGCGGCGGCATCAACCAGAAGATCCCGATGGGTGGCTGCAAGGATGCGTGCGTCGGTGTGGACGGACTCATGGCCGCCAACGCGCTCGAAGACCCGCTCTTGCAGCACACGCAGCAGCTTGGCTTGCAGCGCCGGTGCCAGCTCGCCGATCTCATCAAGGAACAAAGTGCCGCCCGCGGCCTGCTCAAAGCGCCCCTGCTTGCGCGCCTGGGCACCGGTAAAGGCGCCCTTTTCATGGCCGAACAGGTCGCTCTCAAGCAGGGTGTCGACGATCGCCGCGCAGTTCACGGCCACAAAGGGGCCGTCGCGTCCGCTGTGCTGATGAATCAGCCGCGCGACGACCTCTTTGCCCGTGCCGGACTCACCGGTGATCAAGACCGTGGTCTGCGTGCGCGCGCTGCGGGCGATGGCTTTGCTGACGCTCAGCATCGCGTCGCTGCGACCGATCAGATCCCGCGGTGACTCATCCAGGGGCGAATCGACAGTCAGGCGATCGTCGTTTTCAGTCAGCGCCGCGCGCTCGCGCAACAGCCGCTGCACGGTCTGGGTCAGTTCTTCGGTCTTGACGGGCTTATGGACGAAATCCGCGGCTCCCTGTTGCATCGCATCGATCGCCAGTTCTAGGTCATGCTTCCCGGTCATCATCAAGATCGGCAACTGCGGGTCAAGCTCAAGCAGCGGGCCGATCAGCTCACTGCCGAGACCGTCTGGGAGCTGCTGATCAAGCAGAAGCAGGTCGAAACGGCCGCGGCGCAGCTGCTCAAGCCCGGTCTGGCCGCGCTCAGCACAGGTTACAGCGCAGTCCAAGTCCTCAAAATGCATCGCAAGCATCTCGCTAAGCGCAGGATCATCCTCGATGATGAGCAGGCGGTGGGTCATCGCATTGTCCTCCTTACCAAAAAGTCTTGACGCCGGCATCCGCCGTCTGAACTGTGCCCCCGGAAAGGCGAGAAAATCGCTTGGTTTATTGGTCAGTCTTTATCGTTGTCATTGTAGGGTCATTTTCTATTTCGCCCGATAGACCTCTGTTTCCGGATGAAAGGCATACCAGGCGAACCAGAATAGGGTCGTGGCCGGCAGTGGATGGCCCTCGGCATCCAAGGCACGCGCACTGGGCTGCGCCCAATCGAAGCGCACCTCAATCGTGGTGCCGCCAAGCTGATCTGAAACGCTGCCATCGGTTCGCGAGAGTTCGGAGAACGGATAGGCCTTGAACTGCCCATTGACCTCGACGCCAAGCCCGCGCTCCTTCGGGTGATAGCGCTTGGAGCGCACGCTGACAAGGAAATAGAGCTCATCATGACGGCTGTAGCCGCCATAGGTAGCGCGGTCATAATCGCGGCGATGGCCGGTCTCGGTGGACAGGACCTGGGTCCGCGGATGGGCACGGCGCCAGGCGTCTCAGGCGGTATGGTTCAACGGCAGCGCGGTCAGCTCGGTCCCGGCCAAAGGGCCGGCGATGGCCTGCTTGGAGATCTGACTCCAGAGGCTCTCGGTCTGGCGATCATAGAGCAGCAGGTCACTGTTGTAGAGCAGCCCGGAGACGCCGAAGCTGAGCTCGCGTCCTGCATGCTCGGCGCGCAACGCGAGCGGGATGAGGCTGTTGTCGAGATCAAAGCCATTGAGCCGTTGTACCTTTGGGGCGGCGTCCAGCAGCAGACTGGCACTGAGGGCGACGAGACCGACGACAACGAGGGCCGGGATGACGGAGCGCAGGCGTTGAGTCATGGTGTTTCTCCTCAGCTCGCCGCTGTCTGACGCTTCGCCACCGTCTGACGGTAGCCGGCGCGGGCGGTGGCGAACCCTGCCGCGGTCTTCTCAGGCGCTCGGCGACGCCGATCAAGCCAACGCCCGATCCAATCATCGACCGACAGATAGCGCCCAGCGCCGATGAAGAACAGCGCCACCAGCATGATCAGATAGGTGGCGGCGAATTCGATGCCGTTGTTCAGGATCACCAGGCTGCCGTTCTCGGTCAGCCACTGGTAGTTGCCATGCTCGCGCAGGATCTCCTTGGCGCGGTCAAGCCGCTCGATTGCGCCGATGGTGCGTTCATTGGCGAACAGCGAGCTACTGCCCTCGGCGATGGCGAGCCAGCCCTGCTGCCAATGCACCGTGACCATGGCCACGATCATGGTCAGGATCAAAGGCACCGAGATGAGCCGCAGGCCCAGGCCAACCACCAACAGGACCGCACCTAGGGTCTCCGTTGAAGCGGCCAGAAAAGCCATCGCCGTCGGGAAGGGCAGGCCCAACCCCCAGTCTGGGTTACCGAACCAAGCCACCGTGCTCTCAAAGCTGGCGAATTTTTTGGTCCCAGCCGTCCAGAAGATCGGCGCGAGATAGAGCCGCAACAACAGCGGCGCGATGAAATCGACGCGGCGCGTGCCATCCATTAGGCTGCGAGCCTGAGTCAGGAGGTTGATTACCATGAGCGACACTCCAATCGGGTTGCTGAGTCGTTGATAGCAAACAAGACCCGATCAGCGCGCTTGATCTTTCGCGGAGGACGGGACGACATCTCAAGCAGTCGGCGCGGTCGGGCTCGACGCCATCGGCAGGTCCCAAGACTTCGACAAGGTCCGCCAGGTACGGCCAAGTCCGCTAGGAACCCATCGCCGGAGTGAGTCCAGGGTCCGGAAAGCGGCAAATCGCCGCTGACAGCGGTTCCCTTGATTGTGGTCTGCTCGGTTGCTTGAACCGAAAATCCGTCCTCGATCAGGCCCTGACATCGGTGGGCGCATAGACCGGTGTCCGACGGCCAGTCACAAAGGAGCGACTAGGATCGACGAGGGCGCGCCCGGCGAGTGCCCGGCGCCCAAGCAGCATGCGAAAGCGCATGCTGTCGCGGTCGGTCAGTGTCAGCTCGACCGGCCAGCGCTGGCCGGCGACGATCAGGTCGGTGGTGATGACGTAGCGTTGTTCGCGATGACCACCGGAATCGGTGACGCTGCGCCGGTCCAGCAGCGGGGCCTCGCAGCGGACGATGAGGTCATCGCGTTGTTGCACCGGGTGCACCGCGAAGTGAACCATGTCGACACCGTGGCACAGTTCGGTCTTCACTTCAAAGGCATGCAGCGCCGAGGTGCGCGCACCGGTGTCGACCTTGCACTTGATCACCGGCAGGCCGAGGGCCGGTAGTTCTATCCATTCTCGCCATCCCAATGTCAGTAACGGCGTCTTCATGGATAAAGCACCATCATCAAGGTCCCGGCAAAGGTCAACAGCACATTGGCGAAGGTATAGGTACCGGCGTAGCCGAGTGAGGGTACCGCACTGCGGGCGGCCTCGTTGAGAACGTTTAGCGCTGGGGTGCTGGTCATGGCACCGGTGATGGAACCAAGCAGCAGGGCTGGGTTCATGCGCAGCGCGTAGCGCCCGAACAGGTAGCCGATGGTGGCGGGCACCAAGGTGACGACGACACCGGCCAGTATCATGAGCGGCCCGACGGATGTGAGCGCGTTGAGCACGCCACCGCCGGCGTTAAGCCCCACCGAGGCCATGAACATCATTAACCCCAACTCCATCAGCACCAGTCTGGCCGGTGCCGGAACGCGCCCGAAAGTGGGCATGACCGAGCCCAGATAGCCAATGATGATGCCGATAATGAGCAGACCACCGGCGGAGCCCAGCCCGACCGAAATGTTTCCAAAACTGATCATCAATAGCCCGAGTATCGTGCCGGCTATGAGACCGAAGGCAAAGGTGGCCAGGTCCGTATGCTGCACGTCGGCCTCGACGTAGCCGATGTCGCCGGCCAGCCGAGCTAGGCTCTTTTCCTCGCCCGAGAGCAAGAGTCGGTCGCCCTTCTGCAGGGGAAGATTGGCGTCCACCGGCAATTCGATTGAGGCGCGCACCAGTCCGGTGGCAAAGCAGCCGTAGCCCCCAGGTAGATCGAGGTCGCTCAACGACCGGCCGACCACGCGCTGATCTGTGACGATGATCTCGCGCGAGCGGATCTGATAGTTGAGCAGGTCCACGTCCAGTACCTCAGCATGTCCAGCGGACTGCGCCTCGTTGTGCACGCGCACGCCAGCAATGAAGGCGATGACGTCGCCCTCCTGCAATACCATGTCCTGGTCCACGTCCATCAGTTGGCCTTTGCGTCTGAGCTTTAGCGCGCGGCCCCGGTTGTCACCTCGCTCCTGGGCCACCTGGGCCAACGACTTACCGGCGAACTCCGGTGCAACCTGGTAGGCTCGAATAATGGGCATGCTGGCCGATGTGCCGCTAAAGCGCCGGGTGCCGCCAAGCCCGCGTTCGCGCGCCAAACGCGCTGCCTCGGCGGGTAGATCAAGACCAATCAGCCGCGGTACGAAGCGCACCGAGACGATCATGCCGATGGTGCCAAAGAGGTAGGTAATGGCATAGCCGACGCTGACGTTGTCGCTGGCCTGCTCAGCGCTGATGCCCTCGGGCAGCGTCGCCAGACCGCTGTTGAGGGCATCCTGGGCGCCGGCCAAGGTCGGCGTGCTGGTCAGGGCACCAGCCAACAGGCCCGCACCGTAGCCGTAGTCGAGCCCAATCAGCGTGGCCAGTGTCAGTGCCAGGGTTGCGGCCGTGGCCGCCACCACCAGTGCCAGCGTCATATAATGCAGACCGTCGGCGCGGAAGGCGCTGAAGAAGGTGGGGCCGGCCTGGATGCCGACGGAGAAGATGAACAGCGCAAAGCCGAAGGTGGCTGCCCCGTCGGGTGCACGGAAGCCAAAGTGTCCGCAGAGCAAGCCGATCAAGAGCACGCCGATCACCGGCCCGGCCTCAATGCCGGCCACACGGATGTTGCCGAGCAGATAGCCAAAGCCGATCACGCTAAACAACAGCAGCATGCCGTTGTCGCGCAGGAGTGAAACGACGTCGATTTCCAAGAAATTGTTCCTGAGGGTTGGTTCCTGAGGTTAGTGCCCGGGGGGATGGATGGTTCCGGGCAGAGGGTTTCGGACGACGTTACCGCTCTGCCCAAGCGGCCGTCAATCGGAGTCAGTGACAGGATGCGATTGCCGCAGATCGACGCCACGCTCCGCATCGCCTTGGCGGCGCAGTTCCCGCTTTAGGACCTTGCCGGTGGCGTTCTTCGGCAGGGCATCGACCACTTCAATGCGGCGCGGGATCTCATGGCTGCCAAGGTGCTTGCGACACCATGTCTTCAGCGCGGCGGTGTCGAGCGGCTGCTCGGACGTGGCGGTGACATAGGCGATAGGAATCTCGCCGTGAATGCGATGAGGTTCGCCAACGACGGCGACCTCGGCAACCTCGGCATGGCGCGCCAGCACCTCTTCGATAATCCGCGGATAGACGTTGATGCCGTTGCTGATAATCAGGTCTTTGATGCGGTCCACCAGGTAGAAGCAGCCGTCGGCGTCGCGCCAACCGAGGTCGCCGGTGCGAAACCAATCGCCGAAGAAGCTCTGCGCGGTCTCGTCCGGCAGATTCCAATAGCCGCGCATCACGCTGGGTCCGCGCACGCAGACCTCGCCATGCTCGCCGTCGGCGAGCCAGTTGCCCGCGGGATCGGCGATGCGCATCTCGACACCGGGAATCGGCGGGCCGATGGAGCCAGGCTTACGCAGACCGTCGGGCCGATTCACCGCGGTGACCGGCCCGCATTCGGTGGGACCGTCGCCTTCCAGCATCGGCACGCCGAAGCGTTGTTCAAACGCCTGCAGCAGCGTCCGCGGCAAAGCGGCGCCACCGGAGATGCAAAGCCGAACGCTCTGCCAAAGACCCACTTGATCGTCGCTGAGCCGCATCAGCACCGCATACAGACTCGGGACGCCGAGAAAGATGGTTGCATGATGCATCTCAATGGCCTGGGAGATTGCCTGTGGATCGAATCGCGGCACCGGCACCAGCGCGGCGCCGCTGAGCAAAGGCGTCAGGATGCCTACGGTTCCAGCAAAGGCATGGAACATCGGCAACACGACCAGCAATCGGTCGGTTGCTGGGTTTAGGTTCAGTACCTCGGACACCGCTTGGGCATTGCTGGCCAAATTGGCGTGCGTCAGCACCGCGCCCTTGGGCCGGCCAGTGGTTCCGGAGGTGTAGAGGATGACCGCTGCGTCCTTAACCGGGTCGATGGCCACATCTGGTGGCTGGCCAGGTTGCACCAGTTGGTGTAAGTGGCAGTCCGCGAACTCAGGGTCTTCCTCCAAGCAGATACCGATACGCAAGGTCACGTCGGGGGCATCAGCCAATGCCTTGACCGCGTTCTCGGCATAGTCCGCATGGAAAAACAGCGCCCGCGCGCCAGCGTCGCGCAACATGAACGCGATCTCACGCGGGTTCAGCAGCAGGTTGAGCGGCACCACGACGGCGCCCGCCTTGAGGAGACCCAAATAGGCGACGACAAACTCGGCACAGTTTGGACAGTACAGGGCTACGCGCTCGCCGGACGCGATGCCACGGGCGGCAAGCGATGCCGCGACGTCGTCGGTGGCGGCATTGAGAGCGGAGTAAGTCCAGGTGGGCGACTCGGCGAAGATGGCCGGCGCGTCGCGTTGAGCGGCCGCGACGCGCCGAAACAGCGCCGGCAGGTCGGCACCGTCCTGGTCGCTTGGATGAATTGGCGCACCCCGGTTTTCGCCCGCAAAGCCGCCGATGCCTGAAGTTGATCCCATTCGCAGGCGCCTCAGATGACCTTGGAGAAGCCGATCGGTCCCTGCTTTGTCTCAAGATAGGCATCGAAAGCCATGCAGATGTTGCGGATCAGCAGCCGTCCCTTTGGCAATACGCGGATGCCGGCCGAGTCGACCTGCAACAACCCATCTCCGACCATGTCGTCTAGCTTGGGCAGACTGGTGGCGAAATAATCGGCGAAATTGATCTTCCAATGTCGCTCAATCTCGGCAAAGTCGAGCCGGAAGTGGCAGATGAGCCGCGTGATCACGTCGCGCCTTAGTTCGTCGTCGCGATTCAGCTCGATACCGCGAAAGACCGGCAGGCGGCCGTTGTCGATGTCCTCGAAATAGCTGTCGAGCTCACGGCGATTCTGGCCATAGGTGTTGGCCACCTTACCGATGGACGTGACGCCGAGGCCAATCAGATCGCATTCGGCATGAGTGGAGTAACCCTGGAAGTTGCGGTACAAGGTGCCGTCGCGCTGGGCCAGGGCGAGCTCGTCATCGGGACGGGCGAAATGGTCCATGCCGATGTAGAGCCACCCGGCATCGGTCAGGCGTTCGGTGGTGGCCTGCAAGATGTCGAGCTTGACCTCCGGTGGCGGCAAGTCCTCGTCGGCGATGCGTCGCTGCGGCATAAAGCGGCTTGGAAGGTGGGCGTAATTGAACACCGACAATCGATCTGGGTTGACCTCAATAATCCGCTCCAGCGTGGTCATAAAGCCCTCAACGGTCTGATGCGGCAGGCCGTAAATCAAATCAATACTGATGGAGCGAAAGCCCTCGTCGCGGGCCGATTGCAGCACCTCCATGGTCTCGCCCTCGGTCTGGATGCGATTGACCGCCTTCTGCACCTGCGCGTCAAAGTCCTGCACGCCCAGGCTCATCCGGTTGAAGCCGATCTCGCGCAGCAGTTTCACGGTGTCGCCGCGGGCCTCGCGGGGGTCGATCTCGATGGAGAACTCACCCTTGTCGTCATCGGCTAGCTTGAAGTGCTTGCGCGTCTGCTCCATCAGTTCGCGCATCTGCGTCTGGCTGATAAAGGTCGGCGTGCCGCCGCCCCAGTGAAGTTGTTCGACCACGCGGCTATCGTCGAACAGTGCCGACTGCATTTGCATTTCCTGATAGACGCGGTCCAGGTAAGGCTGCGCCATGGCGCGGTCCTTGGTGGCAATCTTGTTGCAGGCGCAGTAGAAGCAGACCGTATCGCAAAACGGAATATGGAAGTACAGCGACAGCGGTCGGCCGCTGGCGTTGCTTTCGCGGCAGACCTGGGCGTAGCGTTCGGCGTTGAAGGCCGGGTCGAACTCAACCGCCGTAGGATATGAGGTGTAACGCGGTCCGCTCTGATCGTAGCGTTTGATCAGGTCGAGATCGAAGACGGTGCGCTGATCCTGGTCGGAATGCTTAGCCTGGTTTGGTGCCTGGGCCTGATGCTGGATCTGATCCGGGGTCTGATCCCGATCTGGGGTAGCGTCGTCTGTGGGATGTATGGTGTCAAGCATCGTCTTTATCTACCTCTAGACCAGAGCTTTAGGACTCGTTGATCTATGTTGTTAAAGTTTTGAACGGGAGCTCATCGGCATTCTTTGAACGTCTCAATTTCATGTCTATGACTCATAGCTTAAAACTCGTCAGCTTAGGGATCATGCGTTCAAGATTGGCGATTCGGAATTCATAGGTCGGCCACCGCCTCGGAAAACCTGGGGTGATACTCAACGAGTTGCTCACGACTGAGCAACAACACGCCCTCGCCGCCACGCTCGAAGTCGAGCCAGGTAAAGGGTACATCTGGAAAGCGCCTTTGCAGCGTCGCGGCGGTGCTTCCTACCTCGACTATGAGGACGCCCTCATCATCGAGATAATCCGGCGCATCGCGCAGGATGCGCAGGACCAAGTCGAGCCCGGTTTCGCCGGCTGCCAGCGCCAGCCGTGGCTCGTGCAGATACTCAGCCGGCAACGACTCCATCTCCTCGACGCCCACGTAGGGCGGGTTCGAGACGATGATGTCATAGACCTGTTCCCAATGCGGGTCTGGGTTCGCTTCTGGGTCCGGGTCTGGATGCAGTCCGAAGTCCATCGTTCGTTCCCGCTCTAGGTCTGGGCTCGGGCGCTGCCTTAGATTAGGATCTGCGACGAATCCCGTTGGGCGAGTCCTACTCGGCGAGGCGCACGCCTGCTCTATGCTGGCGAACAGGTCCGATTCGATGATGCGCACCCGTTCGTCAAGTCCGTGCAGAGTGCGGTTGCGGGCGGCGACACGCAGCGCCGCTGGTGAGATATCCGCCAAATCGACCCGCACGTCGGGCAGGTAGGCCGCTAGCGCGATACCGAGACAACCACTGCCCGTGCAGAGATCCAACACGCGCCTGATGCCTTCGGGATTGACCCAGGGTGCGAAGCCGTCCGCGATCAATTCGGCCAGCGGCGAGCGCGGTATCAAGACCGTGTCGTCGACGATGAATTCTAGACCGGCGAACCAGGCGAGACCGGTCAGATAGGCAGCGGGCCGGCGTTCGGTGATACGTCGCCGCAGCAGCGCCAGCACTGCTGCACGCTCGCCGACGGTGATGTGACAGTCGCGATAGCTTTCCACGCGCTCAAGCGGTAGATGAAGCGCGTGTGCGACTAGCCAGGCCGCCTCATCAAACTCATTGTCGGTGCCATGGCCGAAAAACAGCCGCGCGTCGGCGAACTGGCACCCGCCCCAACGGACAAGGTCCTGTATCGTCAAGAGTGCATCGGTTTCGGCTGTCATGGTCTAAGCTTCCAGTAGCCGCTGCTGCTGGGCCAATAGCCCTGACCAGGGTTCGCGTTTCAGACAGCGGACACCGAAGAATAGCATTATTGCCCGTAGCGCTTCAGATGCCGAACCAATCTTTGACCTCAGTCATTCGCACGGCTTTGCCGAGGAGCCTGCGCTTTAAGATTGGCGTCGCAACGACCTCTTCGCTCCGCAGTGGGTGGAGCCTAGGAAAGGCGCAACGGCTGATAATCCTCACTATCGAGGATTAAAGATCAACAAATCAGTGCAAGGTGGGGACGCGCATCCGGGTGGTGTTAATGCGGTTTAAGGCGTAATAGAATCTACGGCCCAGCCGGGAAGGATTGGCTGGGCTTTCAGTGCCGGGAGCTAGGGGAAGACGGGTTCAAACAACCTACAGGAAGTCGCGCTGGCGTCAGACGCGCCGACCTGAAAAATGCGGTCAACGCATCAGGTGGGGTGATCGTGCCTGAGCGAGAGGTCGGCGATTGAGCTTATGGCGACCTAGGGAGAGGCTCGCCTGGCGGCCGTTGTCAGGTCGACAAAAGCCGCCTTGCGCGACGCTGTCCAGTCCTCCTAGGCCAACCCTAGGCCGCCCGTTGCTTATCCGCTCGAACCTGCGTGGAATCGACGGGCCGCGCCTCACGCTGACCGCGCTCGACGAGATCCGCTAAAGAGATTTCGCTGAGGAAGGTAAAGATCTCGTCGCTGAGCTGATCCCAAAGGCTGTGGGTCAGGCAACGCTGGCCGTCGCGGCAATTCTCGCGGCCTCCACAGCGGGTAAATTCTACCCATTCGTCAACGGCGCAAATGACGTCCGCAATGGAAATATCCTGGCTTTCTTTGCCGAGGTAATAACCTCCGCCTGGCCCCCGTATTCCGCGCACCAATTGCTTGCTGCGCAAGGCCGCAAACAACTGTTCGAGATAGGATAACGAGATGCCTTGGTTGACGGAAATGTCAGCCAGGGTTACCGGTCCTTTCCCCGAGTGAAGAGCGAGGTCCAGCATCGCCGTCACCGCATATCTGCCTTTAGTTGAGAGTCTCATGGTGGTACGCCTAAGTTGTCACGGCTCTTTCTTCAAATGGGTAACTTGGCTTCAGAATGCCGATAGTCAAGTAAAACCGTCAACAATTTTTCTGCGGCCGGATCGAACGCCGGCGCCAGCACCTGCGCAGGGTCCGGCGAGTGGATTCCTGTGCCGAATTCGGTGAAGGCACCGACGCTAGTGGACCAAGAACGAAAGGGTAGCAGCGCGGCTTCCGCTATGACCGGCGACGGCCAGGGGTTAGACAACTGATCTAGGACGCTGAAAGCAGCGCCCGAGGGCTATCAAGCAGCGGACGGGTTGCCACGGGTGGGAAGCTATGCCCCTGACTCAAACAGTAGCTGAGCCACTTCGAGACGAACAGATTGGCCTTCCACTTCGCCTGCAAGGCAGGTGAAGCGTAATGGCTGAAGACAGGCAAGGCGGTCTGACGCAGATCGAGCACCTCGACCTGACCGGCGTCGTGGTAGGCCCGTAGCATCGCATCCGGGTCGGGCCGCCAACAGCCGATGTCGTCCGGGCCGGCGAACAGGTGAGTCAATCGAAAAAGCGTTGTGAATGGCGCCTGCTCGCGCACCTCAAGCAGTAGATCGGCTCCGCCATCCTTGCAAGAGACAAAGGGACCCCGAAGCCTGTGGAGGTTCGGCGCCAGACGCAGCATTGCGCGATAATTTTCCTCGCACAGGCTCATCAGCGCGCCGACGGTTGGGCTATCGCCGTTGAGTTCAGGACAAAGTTGGGGAGGTGTCGACAGCTGCATGGGGGTCAGAAGGCCAATGGGCGAGTCAGGTGAGCGAGTCAGGCGTTCTCGCTCTCCTGTTGCTCGGCAATCTTGGCTCGCACTTCGGTCATGTCTAATTCGCTGGCCTTCGCCAGCAGATCTCGCAGCGAGCCTTCCGGCAGCATGCCCGGCTGGGAAAAAATGATGATGTTGTCGCGGAAGATCATCAGCGTCGGAATCGAACGAATTTGGAATTGGGCTGCGATTTCCTGCTCGTCTTCGGTATTGACTTTGGCGAAAATGATGTCGTCGTGGTCCGCGGAGACCTTGTCGTAAACCGGTGCGAAACTTCGGCAAGGACCGCACCAAGGAGCCCAGAAGTCAATCAGCACGAAAGGATTGTCGTTGATGGTCGACTCAAAATTATCTTTGGTCAGCTCGATAACGGCCATGTTCTACTCCTATAGTCGGGTATTAGGAAGGAGGGAGTTTATCAGATACGTCCGACCGTGACAGTTTCCTAGCTTCCTTCCACCGCAGTCGAGTGGAGAAGCCGGGTGATTACGATGGTTATGCCAGGTCAACGCGCGAAGGAAACGGTAAAGTCGCCGGGAAGATAGTCGTCGGCGAACTCGGGCTCCACACCCAGGCCCGTCGCGAGCGGCAGGAGATCGTCCGGGAGGAAATAGTTGAACGTGCCCTCTCGCTGATGTCCTCTTAACAAGTTAAAGACGAACCCCCGCTTGGCCGCGGAGAAACAGCGGCGGATGAACAATTCGCTCTCGTCGCGAGTCAACGTGTTCATGGCACCGCTACAAACATAGTAATCGGCGCCCGGCAACTCATCCTGGAGCACGTCGAGGTGCAGAATCCTTCGACCGGTCCGGGCCGCGGCCGCCTCCACCATCGGTTCGACCACGTCTATGCCCAGATAGCTGAATGGGGCTTCGCCTTGCTCTTGCAGAAAGACAAACAGGTCGCCAAGCCCGCAGCCGACGTCCGCGAGGGCGACAGCCGACAGGTCCCGCGGCAGGAAGCGCCGAAGCGCAGCGAAGCGCGCTTTTTGTGTGCGCGCTGATGCCCAATGCACCCCCTCCGCATTGTTGCCGTGCCGCGCCAGGGCGCCGCGATAGAAGTTGTCGGTGTCAACTCTTGGCATGGTCGATCAGGCGCCGCGGCTCCACCTGACTAGCCGCTCAAGACGCGGGCTCGACCGGCATCGTCGAGCCCTGAATGCCAGCGTCTTCAGACCCGCGTACGATGAAAAGCCGGTCCGCCATCTGATCGAGCGATGCATAGGCCTTGCGCAGCCAGACCTTGACCCGCTGACGCTCCATTAGGCCCATCTCTTCGCGGTTGTTGGCGGCGGCCCAAAAACTTGCAGCCTGGTGGTCGACCTTGCGCATCGTCGCCTGGTGCAGGGCGGGCAAGTCCATCAGCAGCACCCCGGCCTGCTCGGCATCGGCAAGCTCCGGTGAGCTGTCGAAGCGGTTAAAGTCACCACCACGACCAAAGTTGCGCACGGCCACCAGATGCTCGCGACCGTCCCGACGCTCGAGCATCCCGCGCAGCAGCGCAATGCTGTCAGCACCGTCGTCCATCATTTGCCAAAACACCAGGCCGATGCCCTCGTCAGCGGCCAGCGAGATCAGGTCGTTGTCGTCGATCCATCGAAACAGCGGGGTTGTGGTCTGTGCGGCCAGATCGACGATGACATCCCGCGGCTGCTCCAACGCCGTCTCCACGACCAGATCGGCGCTTTCGAAGGCATCAAGACTCACGGGCACCGTGTAATCGCCGTAAAAGCGCAGCAGGGCCCCGTGCGAGCGGTCGGTGTCGAACGCGCAAAACGGCAACTCGCGATCAATATGATACTGGGCCAGCAGACGCGCAAACACGGATTTGCCGACACCGCCCTTCTCCCCTCCAACGAAATGGATATTGCTCAACCGCGGAATCCTCAGTGAAGACAGATGTGCCGGCCCGGTTGATGATCGCGGCCCGGCCGATGATTAGAGAGCGCGCATGTTAAGCGCCAGCGGAGCGAAGTCAAGCGGGATGAGAAGAAGCCGATGATCTCGGCGCTTCGCTTGCCGGCTCGACAAAATCGGCCTCGGCGTCGATAAGGGCGGCCTTGGTCATCATCCCCGCTAGCTGCTCGCGACCCCTGCATCGTCAGGGCTTGCAGGCCTAATGGTATCAGGCCCAGATGGCCTGACTACGCACGCGGGCGGCTGAAGTGGCCGGTCTGATGATCGATGCCCCAGTCGTCGGTGCGCTGAGTCAGTACTCGAAGTTCCATTCGATGCCTTGGTCAGCATGGATGCGCACGCGCTTGCACGTGCGTGCAGCCGCAAGGGACAAGCCGACCTCCGACGCACCGCGCTCGACCGAGGCGTTCTCCGGTGGGGTCGTCTCGGGCAGCGGATTCGCGTCGAACTGCACCAAGATCTCGGCCCGTTGCGTAAGCCAGCGGTCGAGATCGCCCGCACTCGGCAACGGGATGCGCCGCTCGGCTCGGGCGACTAGCCTGAGCAGATCAAGGCGGGCCTCCTGGTTCGGCTGCGCGGCCAAGGTCTCGACAAGCGGGCGCGGACACAATAGGAACAGACCGGCATCGGCCGATTGCAGCGCGCGACGCGCCAGCAGGCGCGAGGCGACATCGGCCAAGGTTGCGGCAATGACAAGACCGCGGTCGGGGTAGCGCGCCTGCAGGCGAAACAGCAATTGGTCGATGCTCGCTCGCATGCGGCCGACGCTGCTTGAGCGCATGGACTCGGGCACACCGACGATCAGCATGCGTGCCAGACCTTGGCCCGAGCGTGCCAGCAGGGCTGGCACCAGCCGCACGGCGAAGCGATCAAGGTCTTTCATGGGCCCGGACAGGTCGGCGTAGCGGATCAACTGCGGGTGGTGCTTGCGAGCGTTGTCGCGTGTGGGCGCGTAGCTCCAGCCGTCCAGGTAACGATCCGCGGCCCAGCGCGCGTGTTCAATGATCGCGAGCCGTTCGACTTCCGCTGGCGCGAAGGCGAAGGACTCGACGAAATCCTCAGGCACGGCGCGGCAGTCAGTCATCGCCAGTTTGGCCCAGAGATGGTCGGCCTGATGACGGTTGGCCTGCCGGTACGAGTCCGCCAAATCGCTCCAGGGCCGCGACGCAGGCTCGGCGTCCGGATCGCGCCCTTGCGCAGCGCTCGTATCTCGGTAGTGGTCGTGAATCACCTGAGCCAACTCGTCGGCGCGACCGTCCAGCAAGACCTCCGGCGTCAGCACCAGGCGGCGATGCGAAAACGGCAGGATCTGTCCGTCCCATTCGCCAAGATCACCAAGGGGTTGAGCGCCTCCGACGTCCAGCAGCACCGGCGGCGACACGCCCTGCTGCTTGGCGATAGTGCGGACCAGTGACTCGGCGCGCTGCAGACCGGCATCCGCCGAATGGGTACAAACGACGACACCGCAAACCGGTGCCTCGGCGCCAAGGATGGGCTCGTCGAGCGCGCGAAAACGCAAGCGGCTGAATGTTTCGGCCTGTGGGTGTGCGGCTGCGGACTCATGCTGCCAGCGCTCAGGGGCATCGGATAAGAGCGTCATCACCGGCCCGCGCTCGCTGTAATGGGCAACGCGCAGTGCGTGAACCAGCAAGGCATCCGCCAGCGCCGTTCGACCGACGATGACCAGATGCACCTGCTGGCCAAACAGCGGATCACAGCCAGCGTGCAGCGGCCAACGCGCAAGCAGTAGACGCGCGGCCGTGCGTTCGACATCCACGCGTTCGAAACGCGGCCCGGCGTCGTCGTCCGAGGTCCAGGGTGCCAACGGCTCCTGGGCGTCCGACAGCAACAGCACGCGCGGCGGCGCTTGGCCTTGATGCAGGCGCCGCGCGGCGACCATAGGCAGCACCTGGTCCAAATCGGCCCCGGCGGTCAGGATCAAGGTCGAGCCGGCGCGCAAGCCTGAGCGAAGCCGGTCGGCACCAGACACGCGATCGACCCGACGATGACACCGCCGCAGCGATTCCTGCGCTGCGTCCGCCAGCGGGCCGGCCCCCATCACCAGCACTTCAGGCGCCCGAAACATCGTCCATCTGATCACCCCCTCGTCCTCGCTGATCAACAGGCAGATCGCCACTTCCCCAAGCACGCGCGCCGTCGGCCACAGGCGGCCCGAGGTTTCCCAGCAACGACAACGTCAGCGAGGCAGTGCCTGAGACCGACAAGATCACGGCGCTGCCTTTATCGACCGGTGGGCGTCTTAAAACGAGCCGCGCGCCGAGGATCGCTCCTGTGGGCAACCTCGCATCTTAGGCTCTTGGCCCTTGGCGCTCGGCCCTTCCCGTGGCAAACGCGTCTTTGCCATGAAAGTTGAATCATCTGCAAACATCTGGCGCCTCCAACCAACCTAGGGCGCCATCGCCTCAATCGGCGCTGTGCAAGAGATTGCCATCCTCATCGACCACCCTGACGGCGATCGGGATGCCCTCGCGAATACTCGCAGAGACGACGCAGAAGTCCTCAAACAGATCCTTGCAGCGATCGAACCGATGCGAATCGGTGAGCGCATTCCCAGCAATCAGCTTGACCTCCATCCCGCCGATCCGCAGCCGCTTCCTATCGTTGCGCACCAGGATGCAGGTGGCCTCCGCACGCAGACTGTTTTCGGGCGGCTCCTCCTTGGCAAGGCAGTGCAGTAAACTCGCAGACAGGCAGTTGGCCGCCGCAGCGGCGAGCATACGCGACGCGTTGGGGCCGGATTGCTCGCCGAGCGGAGGCGGTTCATCCATGAGCAGATCGGCGACCCGCTTCCAATCGAAGCGGACGTTGATCTGGTAACCCTCCTTTTGCTCCAGATAGATGGTAAAGCGGCCTTGTTCGGACATGCAATGCTCTCCTGTAAAAGGCGGCGGGGTGCCGACATCAGTGTTATGCCGCCGACCCTCGTCGGCGAGAGTTGTGGTTAGGATCGAGCCGGCTGCGAACGGCCGCGGTGCGGGTGCGGGTGCCGTCGCGGGACAGATCGCGCCAATCGCCCGACTCGATCACCGCATGATCCCTGACTGCACCGCGGTACAGATAGACCCAGGCGCGCCCGAAGCGCGTCTGGATCAGGCGCCGCAGATAGAGTCGAGGATAGTCTTCCAGGCGGTCTAGCATACGCAGATCGGCCTGATTGATGCGATAGATCTCACCGCGAACCGCGGTGCCACCACCACCGACCAGCCCCGGATAACCGCCCAAGGCATATAGCCTGAAGCAGGGCTTCGTCCGATGCGCACCCAAAAATCGCGCATCCGCGAGCAGGCCGTGATTGACCTCGCCACGCAACAGCGTGCCGTAGACGAAGATGCTGTGTTCCATCGCTGATGGGGTATTCAGGCCGCGGGCGGCCCGTCAGGGCTCAATGCGGCTGCCCAGCACGTCCAAGAACTGGCGCATCCATTGCGGGTGTGCGGGCCAGGCCGGGGCCGTGACCAACGTGCCGTGAGTGTGGGCGTTGGCGAAGGTCTCTGCGACCTCATGCCAGCTGCCGCCGGCCATTTCGATGTCTGGGCGCAAGGCCGGATAAGCGGTACAGGTCATGCCTTCTAGCACGCCAGCGGCGACCAGGATCTGCTGACCGTGGCAGATGGAGGCGATGGGCTTGGCCTGTTGCGAGAAGTGCCGCACCATGTCGATCACCCGCCCGTTCAACCGGAGATACTCCGGCGCGCGACCGCCCGGGATCACCAGGGCGTCGTAATCGGCGACATCGACCTCGGCGAAGCTGGCGTTGAGGGCGAAGTTGTGGCCCGGCTTCTCGCTATAGGTCTGATCGCCTTCGAAGTCGTGCACCGCGGTGCGCACCGTATCGCCCGCCTCTTTGTCAGGGCAGACCGCATGCACGCTATGCCCGACCATAGTCAGGATCTGAAACGGCACCATAACCTCATAATCTTCGACATAGTCACCCACAAGCATCAGGATCTTTTTCGCAGCCATGATTCTGTCCTCCGGTGTTGGTGTTTCGAACCTGCCGCCAGAC
>JGI12048J13642_10461982_pt1 | contig 124960 bp, 112 predicted proteins | sample ElkSlonscriptome_16_FD_13642 | JGI IMG/M metagenome (IMG submission 13642)
CCGCTGATTTCGTCGTTTCAGCAGTTTCACGGCGATGCGCCGGAGGGGACAACGGTACTGAAGGCGGCGTGACGCCATGACGGTCAAGGCGAGCGCTCCGCGGTTGGGAGCCGGACGCGGCCCGTCGCGCCGCACCGTCCTCGGTCTGCTTGGGCCTGTGTTGCTCGGGCTTCAGGGTTGCGAATGGACCTCGAGTCCGTCGCTGCCATTCTACGGTGCCTATTTTCCCTTCTGGTTGGTCTGCGCCGCCCTGGGTGTGGTTGGCTCCGTGCTTGTCCGAATGCTGTTGATACGCCTAGGCGTCGACGACGGCATGCCCTTCCGGACCCTCGTCTACATTGCGCTCGCCTGCCTCATTGCCTTTGCGATCGCGGCAACGGCATTTGGACGCTAGCGCATGGCCAAGTCCGCCTACGCCCGAAAATACACGGTCACCGGCGTCATCTTGGCGTTGGCGATCGTCGTCGGCGCGGTGTTATCGGGGCGGTTGTATGTCCAGCGCGCCGCGAACAATCCCATGTCCGAGGATGCCGTGCTGACGGCGAGCCTGGTGAACGTCGCCGCGACCATCGCTGGACGGGTCGTTACCATTGCGGTGGCCGATAACCAGCGCGTCGCCGAGGGCGATCTGCTGTTCGCGCTGGACCCCGAGCCCTACAAACTCGCCGTGGCGCAGGTCAAGGCGGACCTGCAACTCGCCGAGGCGACGCGCGACGCTCAGCGCCGGACGATCTCGGCCGAGCAGTCGAATGCCGTGGTTGCGTCGCAGCAGGTGGAGCGGGCCCGCGCCAATCTTGCCTTGGCTGAAGCGACGCTCGCACGGCTCCTACCCTTGGCGCCTAAGGGCTATGTCACGGCCCAGCAGGTCGATGATGCTCGCACGGCTCGGGATGATGCGCAGACCAGCCTCGATCAAGCGTTGGGCCAGGCGGAGGCCGCCGATGCGCTGGTGACCACGCTCGACGCCTCGGAGGCGCTGGTCGACGCCCGACGGGCGGCCCTGGCCATCGCCGAGCGCGAACTGGCGGCGACCGAAGTGCGTGCGCCCCATGACGGGCTGGTAGTCGGACTGACCGTCTCGACCGGCGAGATTGTCGCGCCTGGTCAGTCGCTGTTCACACTGATCGACACCGAGCACTGGTATGCCTCGGCCACCTTTCCCGAGACCGAGCTTTCCCGCATCCTGATCGGCGACTGCGCGAGCGTCTACGTGCTGGCCGATCGCTCGCGTCCCGTCGGCGGCCGGGTCGAGAGCATCGGCTGGGGCGTCATCTCCGAGGATCTGGTGAACCTGCCCCGCGGCGTTCCCTATGTTCCAAAGTCGCTCAAATGGGTGCGCATCATCCAGCGCTTCCCGGTGCGCATCAGGCTCGACAATCCACCCGCCAGCCTGATGCGAGTGGGCGCCTCGGCGGTTGCGGTGGTGCGGCATGGCGAAGGTTGTGGAAACAGCGCATCCGAGTGACGCTTTCGACGCGCCGCCGTCGCTGTGGCGGCAGGCGTTGGAGGACCTGCGGCCCTTCCCCGGCCGTGCCGGTCTGACCTGGCGGGTCGCCCTGCTGTGCTCCCTCGTGACCGCCGCCAGCATGATGCTCGAGGTCCCCGAGGCGGCGATCAGCTGCTACCTGATCATCTTCTTGATGAAGCCGGACGCGGTGGTGAACATCGGCACCGGCATCGGCTTCTTGGTGCTGCTGCCTGGACTCATCGCCTTTCTCGTCTGGGTTGTGAACCTCACCAGCGGCTCGATGCTGCACATCATGGCGGCAATCGTCATCACCTCCTGTCTGTTGCTTTACCTCGGCGCGGCGACTCAAGTCGGCGAGCAGGGCAGCGTGGCGGCGCTGATCATTGCCTTCGTGCTGACCTTGATCGTCAAGGCCCCCTTCGGTGACGCCGCGACCTTCGCCTTGCGCGAGGTCTGGGCGATGGCCGCGCTGCCGATGATCTTGATGGTCGGCTTTAATCTTCTGCTCGGCTTTTCGCCCGTGATGCTGTTGCGCGACAAGCTTCGGGCCAGGCTTGCCGCCGCGGCGGCGGCCCTGGAGACGGGAGAACTGGCAGGGTTGCGCGAATTGCTGCGTGAAGGCAATGCGCCCTTCGACCCGCAGGCGCTGGCGGCAAGGTTGTTGGGGATGGTTCCGCGCGCGGATGCACGCCAAATCGCCGCGGACCTGCGCGCAGGCTTTGCGCTGATGCTCGCGGTGTCGGCGCTGCCCGCGGATCTCGCCCCGGCCCGTCGCGCCGCGCTCGCGGAACAGGTCCGCGCGGCCAATGACGCGCTCGGCAAGGGCGAGGCTCCGCCGCCGCCACCCACCGGGCTCAATGGTCCGCCCGCGGACGCAGACCCCGCCGAGCGCGCGGCATGGAACGCGCTCGGCGTGCTCGCCGGCGCGCCTGAACCAGCAGTGGTGCCGGCCCCGACGATCCCCTTCGTCGCCCCGGATGCGTTGCGCAATCCGGCCTACATCCGCTTTGCGCTCAAGACCACGGCGGCGGCGGTCATCTGCTTTCTCATCTATACCGCGATCGACTGGCAGGGCATTCATACGGCGATGATCACCTGCTATGTCGCCGCGCTCGGCACCACCGGAGAGACCGTACACAAGCTCGCGCTGCGCATCACCGGGTGCCTGATCGGGGCTGCCATCGGTGTTGCGGCGATCTTCTGGGTCATTCCCCATATCGACGGAGTCGGCGCGCTGATGGTGCTGGTTTTCCTCGGCTGCCTGGTCGGTGCCTGGGTCTCGACAGGTCCCGAGCGTCTTTCCTATGCGGGGGTGCAGGTGGCGCTCGCGTTTCTGTTGACGGTGTTGCAGGGTTTCGGCCCGAGTACGAGTTTGGATACGGCACAGGGCCGCATCTTTGGCATTCTGCTCGGCAATCTCGTCGTCTACCTGATCTTCACGCGCATCTGGCCGGCGCCCGTCGTCGGCGAGGCCCGTGCACTGTTCGCGCGTGCGCTCTCAGGGCTGGCCGGGATGGCCCGGCTTGCGCCCGCCAGTCGACCCAACGCCGTGAGCAGCGCCGCCGCGGTCGAGGCGCTGGTCGGCAAGGGGGAGGAGGTGCTGCGCCTGCTGCCCTTCGAGCCCCGCGAGCTGCGCCCGCCGCCCGCGAGCGAGGCGGCGCTCCATGGCGCGGTCGCCGAGATCGAGGCGCTCAATCGCGCCATCTGGCTGAGCCGTGACGCGAATCTCGCGCAGACCGCCGAGCGGCTCGACCTCCTCGCGGAACGGTTTCACGGACCCGCCGGAGAACCCGGGCGCCATCCCGATCCCTATTCCGACCCCGACCCCGGTCCTTCCGCGTCGCCGGCGCTGCATGCCGGTCCAGCGCCGATCGCCGGCCCCTTCGGCCGCCAACTCGACCAACTGCAGGGAGCCGCGGGATGAGGGACCATCAGGCCTTGTTGCACCGCGCCGGTGCCTCGGTGCTCGCGTTCGTCCTGGCATTGGTGCTGGTTCTGGTGCTGGTGCTGGTGCTGGTGCTGGCTGGCTGCGCCTCCAACGCGGAGAACATGACCTCAGCTTCGCCGGATCAGCCCTGGACGCCTCGGGGCGACGAGGAGACAGGCCTGTGGAGTCTCGCGCGCGCGAATCAGCCAGCGTCAGGTGCAGGGGACGGGACTGCAAACTTCAGCATCCCCGCGGATTCAGCCCGCGCACAGCTCGCGCTGACCGAGGGGGCCGAGCCGGGCCGCAGGTATCGCCTGCCTGAACTCATCGATCTCGCACAGCGGACCAACCCGGCGACCCGAGCCGCCTGGCAACAGGCCCGGCAGGCGGCGCTGGCGGTCGGCATGGTGGAGGCGACCTACCTGCCGGTCATCACCGCGAGTGTGATCGGCGGGTATCAGGAACTGACAACCCCGCTGCCGGACCTGCTGGGCGAACGCCTCAGTTACGACACCACCGAAGAGGGAACGGTACAGATTCTCGCGCTGCAGTGGCTGCTGTTTGACTTCGGCCAGCGCCAGGCACTCGCGACCGCGGCGAAGCACAGGGCGATCGCAGCGAACATCCTCTTCAATGGCACGCATCAAAAGCTGATCTTCGACGTGTCGCAGGCCTACTACGTCTATGGTGCCGCACTCCAGCGACGTGGTTTTGCCGAAGGGGCGTTGCGCAACGCCGAAGCGGTTCGGGCTGCTGTTGAAGCACGTAAGGCTCAGGGGCTCGCCACCAGCATGGAGACGGCGCAGGCGCGCCAAGCCGTGGCACAGGCCGAGTTACGTCGGGTGCAAGCGGACGGGGAGGAGCGCGATGCCTACCAGAATCTGCTCGCCGCCGTGGGTGTAAATGCTGCATTGCAGGTCGATGCGCAGAGCGCCGCGCGCCGGTCGCTCCCGGCGCCGGCCTCGGCACCGCTTGAGGCGACGATCCGACTGGCGCTGTCGCAGCGACCCGACGTTGCGGCGAGCTATGCGGCAATGCAAGCCAGCAAGGCAGGTGTCAAAGCAGCGCAGGCAGGCTATCTGCCTAAGGTCTATGCTGGCGGCAACCTCGCTTCAGGCTCCGGGAATTTCAATGTTTCCGGCCTGCCCTCGATCGGCCAGCAAGGCTCGGGCACTGGCTTGCTGGTCGGGGTGACCGTGCCACTCTACGATGCCGGTCTGCGGGATGCTCAGGTCAGCAAAGCCAAGTCTCAGGCCGAGGGGGCCGCGGATGAGTTTCAACGGGTGCGGACCGCCGCGGTGACCGAGATCGTCGCGGCCCGCAACGCGCTGCGCACCGCGCTCGAATCATACCGCGCCGCTACGGCCCTCGTTGCTGCCGCCTCCACCACCTATGATGCAGCCTTGGCGGCCTACCGTAGTGGCGTCGGCACGGTCGACGCGGCGACAGCGGCGGACACCGCGCTGCTCGATGCTCGCCAGGCACAGGCAGACGCGCATGCGGCGGCGCTGATCGGCGCGGTGAACCTCGCCTTCGTCGTCGGCTCGCTGACCTCGCAAGAGCCTTTGCCCTAGTGCGTCCTGCCCGAATATTGCGTGGAGATGCTCGCGGCGCCTCTAAGATGCGCGTTCATGACCGCGGCAACGCCAATTGCCGATTAGGGAAACGCTGAATTCTTCAGCGTTTCCCGCCGGGCAGGATGCCCAGGCATTTCTCAACTGCCCAAGCAGTTGAAAAATTAAGCAAAGCGGAAACCGCATTTTCGCTTTGCGAGCTGAAAAATGCCAGGACGGCATTTTTTCAGTATCTCCTTGTCATAAGCGCCAAGCTTGAGGTTCATCGCATGCTCAAGATCCATCACGGGAATCGAGCACCCAGCGGTTTAATGCCGGACTCCGCACCCCATAAGCGTCCGATCCGCTTCGCCATACTGCTCTTCAGCCTGCTCGTTCTTGGCGCCACCAGCGGCTTTGCGACCACGAGCATCGGGGAATTACTGGGCAACATCGCTGCATCAGCGGTCCTGCTCGCCGGACTGGCCTCGATGTACAAGAAACGGATACTGCTCGTTGTCGGCATCGTGCTCTTGGTGCCGGCACTTGCCGCCCGGTGGACCTTTTTCTGGCTCCAAGCCTCGGCGCTGGCGCCGGTTTCGATCCTGTTCTCGCTGCTGTTTATCGCGTTCAATGCTGGCGCCCTATTCGTTTACATCCAGCGCCGTGGATCACCAACCAACGACACGGTCTACGGCGGCATCTGCGTCTACATCCTGGTCGGCTACTGCTTTGCGCAGGTGTTCATGCTGCTGGAGCTACTCTCACCGGGTTCGTTTTATTACGCGCATGCGGCCCCGGTTGGCATCGTCCAGATCGAGAGTCAGCTGATCTATTTCAGCTTCTCGACCTTAACCACCGTTGGCTTCGGCGACATTACGCCACTGACGCCGCCGGCCAAGTCGTTCGCGATGATCGAGGCCGTTGTCGGCCCGATGTTCGTTGCCGTGTTCCTCGCCCGCCTGGTTGGAATCCGGACCTCAAGTCACTAAAAGTGACCTCACCGGCATCAGCCGGTGGGTCTGGCATCCGCCGCTGTTCTTCACCGCGCTGGTCGTCGTCTGCACGCTGCTGATTGGCTCGACGCTGGTGCCTTCGTTCTTTGGCTAACGCCCTGGCGATGGGTCTAGCATTCTGGGTGCTGGTGCTCATCTGGATTCAAGTTCAATGGCCGCCGCGGGGGCTGCTCGCGGTGGTGATGGCGCTGGTCATCATCGGCGGGCAGACGCTGCAGAAAACCACGATGCTGGAGCCAGTCAAACTGTCCCTGATCGGCTTCCTCATCGGCATCATCAGCGCGGCCCCGCTCTATTTGCTGGTGATGCCGCGGCTAACGGGTTACTTCCAACTTGCGCTCTTGCTATTCCCGGTCTATTGCGCGATCACGTACTTCTTGCACGCGCTGTCACCACCCTATCAACTTGTGTTCCTGCGCATCGGCATCGTCATGACCCTGCTGCTCAACCTTGAGCCGCAGCAGGTCTAATGCGTTGCACGATCTTGCCGCGGCACTCGACGGGATAAACTGGGCGGCCTGGCGTCGAAATCGCTTTTGATGGCGATTACGCCGTTCCTGCTCCCCCGTAAAGCTTCTCATGATTTTCACCGCGGGCAATGTAGTGGCCAGCGTTGGGCTTGCCTTATCGAACACAGCCGCCTCCGCTCTCTTCCGTTGATGCCATGTTCCACGCAATTGCGCTCAAGGGAAACGCTGAATAATTCAGCGCTTCCCTAGCGGCTCATCGGCCAAGCAGGCGCTCGATCACAGGAAGCGCAACGTGGTAAATTCTCGGACCGCCACGGACCGGGTTGCGTCGGACCGGGATGTTCGGTCAGGGCAAGTGGCCAAGGCCACGAGCACGCCATCTTTCCGAGGAGATTTGAATGCCAGGGTTTTCGATCAACCACCCGCCATGCCTCGCGTGGCTGCTACTTGGCCTTGTTCTTGGCTATCTAGGCGGCGCCTGCGCGGTAGCGGCGGCGGATGATCCGTTGCCCATGTCGAGCGCCGGCGTGGTTCCCGACTACGCCAAGGCAATTCAGCCGATCTTCAACCGCCGTTGCATCGCCTGTCACGGCTGCCTCGGCTCTCCTTGCAACGTCAAGCTCGATTCATTCCGGGGAGTCGATCGCGGCGGCTTCGGGCTCAACGCCTACTCGAATCATTTGGGCGCTTACCCACGCACCGATATGGACGCCGCGGAGAGCACGCAGGCCTGGCGTCAGCGCGGCTTTTATCCAATCCTGTCCCGCGACGGCGCCGCGGATAAGAACCTCGATGGCTCGCTGCTGTACCAAATGGTCGCCGCGGGGATGCGCCACAACGGTCCCGACTTCAGTCGCGATGCGCTGGACGGGTTGCGGCCCGAGCGCTACCGGGCCAGTTGTGCGGCGACCCCGGCGGCGCTGGCGGCGCAACTGGAGCAACACCCGGCGGTGGGGATGCCGTTCGGGTTGCCCGCCATCTCCAACGAAGATTTCGCCACGTTGCAGGCCTGGGTGGCCGCCGGCGCCCCCGGTCCGGATGCAACCGCACAGCAGCAGGCTCAGGCGGCAGCCAGTCCTGAGGCAGTTGCCGCCTGGGAGGCCTTTTTCAACGCCGATGATCCGCGCACCAAGCTGGTTAGCCGCTTCATCTTTCAGCATGTCTTTCTTGCAACAATCGTGCTGACGGACAGCCCCGGCGATCAGTTCCGCCTGGTGCGCTCCAGCACGCCGCCGACGCGGATCAACGAGGACGCCGATGGTCGGACGCGGGTCGAGCATCCACCGGTACAGGTCATCGGCACCGGCCTGCCCTACGATGATCCCTATCGCTATGCCGGAATCGACAAGTTCTGGTATCGGCTGCAGAAACTTACCGAGCCGCCGGTGCAGAAGAACCACTTCATTCTCCGCCTCGGGCGCGAAGACATCGACCATTTCACGCGGCTCTTCGCCATCGACAGCGGGGCTGGTTGGGATAAGGATGCCGATCTGGACCCTCCGTACGGCATCGAGAGTCCGTTTGTCCAGTTCGCGGCGATCCCAGCCGAATCGCGCTATCGCTTCATCCTTGAGAATGCCGAGGTGATGGTCGGCGGGATTACCTATGGTCCGGTCTGCAACGGACAGACCGCCACCTACGCCGTCAAGGATCAGTTCTGGGTGTTCTTCCTCGACCCGGCCTATGATCCATCGGTGCAGGAGCCGCAGCTGGGTTTGGACAGCGAGGCGACGCTGATGGACCGCTCGGTGATCGGCAATACGGCCTACCTAAATGCCTTTGCCGAGACCAAGGCCCGACTGTCACCAGAGGGCTGGCCATTAGAGGCCATTTGGGACGGTGCAGGCGCCGATTCCGTCGATCGCGGCAATGCCTGGCTCACGGTATTGCGGCACGAGACCAATGTCTCGGTGCTGAAGGGCGCTCAGGGCGGCCTGCCGCGCAGCCTTTGGCTGATCAGCTATGCAGGCTTCGAGCGCATGTACTATGACACCGTGGCCGGCTTTGCCTATTGGGAAGGTGATCCGCAAAAGCTCGAGACCCTGTTGTTCTTCAACATGCTGCGCCAGAGCTTCGAGGACCATTTCCTGCTGCTGTTGCCGCCGCGCTATCGGCAGAGCATCCGCGACGACTGGACCCGTGGTATCGGCGCCATCGCCCTGGCTGGCATACCCTTCGCTGGTTCCGACCAGCCGACCCGCGTTGAGATGACCGGGGACCGACCACGGGCCGAGATCGTCGCGCGGATCAATGAGCGCCTCGGTCCGTCGATCAGCGGTTTGCCGGACGCGCTCAACCCCGAGCTCAAGCCCAGTGTCAAACTGAGCGCGCCCATGCAGGGCTTCGACGACTTCGAGCGTGCCATCTCAACCTTGACCGCGGTGGACCAGCGTCGATTCTTACGTTTTCTGCCCAGTGTCATGGTGCTGCGTCTGAACCACGGCGGCGAACAGCGCGTCTATTCGCTGGTGGCCAACCGCGTCTTCGCCTCGCAGTGGACACTGCTGTTCCAGAACGGCGCGGCGCGGCCGAACGAAGACACCATGAGTGTTTATCCGACCCTGGTGAACGGCTTTCCGAACCTGTTCCTCGACCTGGACCTAGCTCAGGCGCCGAGCTTTCTAAGCGACCTCGCAGCCGTTTCGACCGACGATGGGTGGAGGCGCTTCCAGGAGCGCTACGCCATCCTGCGCAACAGCAAGAGATTCTGGCCATTCTACGACTGGCTGAACGGTTGGAACTTCAGCGAGCGTGGTGACGAGGCAGGCTGGCTCGATCTCACCTACTACGACGCGCCGGAGCGCTGATGTTAGCGAGGTGCGCGCACGGCCTTCCCGTCTCTGCAAGCCTAGGAGCCTGTCCGACTTGGGGCGATGGCGTGGATCTCCGTCCAATATAGGACATTGACGCGCGCCGCTGCACACCGGAGGATATTCCGCAGTCTTGGGTTGGATCTGAGTCAACTGGGAGTCGGTGGCGATGGCAAATAGACCACATGTGTTAATCTTCGGCGGCAACTTCGCAGGGCTCGGTGCAGCCCAGAAAATCCGGGACAGCGCCGGCGACTCGGTCGAGATCACCGTGATTGATCGTGAGGCGACTGGACAACGCATGTGAGGGGATGACTTCTGCCAATCCACTTCTCGAGGTGACATAGTGGACATCGATCCCGTTTCGATCTCGCGGCTGCAGTTCGCCTTCACCGTCTCCTTTCACATCATCTTTCCCGCCTTCACCATCGGCCTCGCGGCCTGGTTGGCGACGCTGGAAGGGCTGTCGCTCGTCACCGGTCGCACCATCTACCGGCGCCTGTTCGACTTCTGGCTCAAGGTCTTTGCCGTTGCCTTCGGCCTCGGCGTTGTCTCCGGGTTGGTGATGGCCTTTCAGTTCGGCACCAACTGGGGCGAACTGGCGACTCGCGCGGGTCCGATTCAGGGGCCGTTGCTGGCCTACGAATCCTTCACCGCTTTCCTGCTGGAGGCGACCTTTTTCGGCGTCTTGCTGTTCGGCCGCGACCGGGTGCCGGGATGGGCCTACTTTCTTTCGACCCTGATGGTCGCACTGGGCACGACCTTCTCGGCATTCTGGATTATGGCCAACAACAGTTGGATGCAGGTGCCGGTGGGATACGAGCTGGTCGACGGCATCTTTACGCCGCGAGACTGGGCGGAGATCCTGCTCGACCCGGTGCTCTGGGTGCGTTTCCCGCACATGCTGCTGGGCGCCTACCTGACCACGGCCTTCTGTGTCGCGGCCACCGGCGCCTGGTATCTGTTGCGCGACCGACACCTCGGCGAGGCGCGCGTGATGCTCGGCATGGGGCTTGGCATCGCCGCGGTGCTGATCCCCGTCCAGATCCTCTTCGGCCACCTCAACGGCGAATACACGGCCGAGCATCAGCTCAGCAAGTTCACCACCATTGAGGGGCGCTGGCAGACCGAACAGCCGGCTCGACTGATTCTGTTCGCCTGGCCGGATAGTGCCGAAGAGCGCAACCGCTTCGAGATCGCGTTGCCCTATCTCGGTAGCTTCGTCGATCAGGGTAACTTCACCGCAAAAGAGCCCGGCATCGTGACGGTGCCCGCGGAGGATCGCCCGCCCTTTTTAATTCCCTTCTACGGCTTCCGGATTATGGTCGGCCTGGGCTTGGTGATGCTGGTGTTGTCCTGGGGCGGCGTCTTGCTGACGCTCCGAGGTCGATTCCGCAGGCCGCGGCCGGGGCCGCGTTGGTTCCTCTGGGCGACCTTTCTCGCCTGGCCAAGCGGTTTCATCGCCGTGCTCACTGGTTGGCTCACCGCCGAGGTCGGTCGGCAGCCCTGGGTTGTCTTTGAGGCCATGCACACCGCGGAGGCGGTCACGCCGAGCCTGTCGAGTGGCGCCGCGTTGACCTCCTTGACTGCCTATTTCCTGGTCTACGCGCTGATCTTCTCGGCGGGCACCCTCTACCTGTATCGCCTGTTGCGCGAGGGACCGCTCGACGATGGGTCCGGGTCGGAGGGCGGCCCCCCGGCGGCCGCTCGGCCGGCAGCACGCAGCGACTTCAATCCCGGTCGGCCATTAGCGGTTGGTGGCCCGCTTCCAGCAGCCGAGCCGCAGGCGACAAAGAAGACATCAGCCCCGACCACCCGGCCCGCACAACGTCGCCATAAACCCGGCCTCGACGGAGGCGCGGCATGATCGAACAGTTCTCCTTCTCGCTGCCCTTGTTCTGGAGCGCGGTGCTGGCCTTTGCGATCTTGGTCTATGTGTTGCTCGATGGCTTCGATCTGGGGGTCGGCATCCTCTTTGCGCTCAACCGCGACGAGACGCACCGCCAGCAGATGATGGGCTCCATTGCGCCGGTCTGGGACGGCAATGAGACCTGGCTCGTGCTCATCGGCACCACCCTCTTCGGCGCCTTTCCGGTGGTCTATGCGATCTTCCTCGCCGCCTTTTACCTGCCGGTCGCGCTCCTGCTCGTGGCCCTGATCCTGCGCGGCGTCGCCTTCGAGTTCCGCTCTAAAGACAAGGGCCACCGCTGGCTCTGGGATCTGGGTTTCGTCTTCGGCTCCATCGTCGCCGCGTTCGTACAGGGTGCGGCGATTGGCGCCATGGTGGCCGGGATCGCGGTCGAGGACGGCCGCTTCGTCGGTGGCCCCTTCGATTGGCTCACGCCCTTTGCGGTCCTCTGCGGTCTTGGGTTAGTGGTCGGATACGCACTGCTCGGCGCCGGTTGGCTGGTGCTGAAGACCGAGGGCGGGTTGCGCGATTGGGCCTATGCTTGGTTGCCGCGGCTCTTGGCGGGGGTGATCGGCGCCGTCGTCCTGGCCCTGGTCGCGACGCTCATCGGGGACTTTGAGGTCGTCCGCCGCTGGCTCGAGCAGCCGTGGCTGTTCCTGTTTCCGCTACTCGCCGGCGTCGCGGCCTGGGGTCTGTGGCGTGGGGTCAAGGCGCGGCGGGACTGGCAGCCCTGGCTGATGGCCTCGGCGCAGTTCGTCACCGCGTTCGCGATGCTCGCCGGCAGTTTCTGGCCCTGGATCGTCCCCTATCACCTGACGGTCGAGCAGGCCGCGGCGCCAGCGGCCTCGCTGAGCTTCCTGTTCTATGGCATTGGCCTGGTGGTACTGCCGGTGATCATGGTCTACACGGCGGCGGTCTACTGGATATTTCGGGGCAAGGTGTCACCCGAGGCTGGCCATGACTGAGCGTCTGTCGGCTCGCTCGCGCACCGCGCGGGCGTCACTGCAAAGACACTCGCCCGAGATTGGAAATCTGCAGGGCAAGCTGCGCTTGCCGATTGACCCCGGCTTTGCGAAAGACGGCCTTGAGTACATTTCGAGCTGTGCCGACCGTAATACCCAGTCTGTCGGCGGCCTGTTTTATTTGCATGCCGCTGCCGATGAGGGATGCGAGCCTCGCCTCGCTAACGGTCAAGTCCATGCAGTCTCGAAGCACCGAGGGATCGACCTGCGCGTCGCGCATAAAGGGCGCGGTAAGCACGACGACCTCCGCACTGGACCAGCGCCCGAATCCGGCCTGCGCGGCATCGCCGACCGGACTTGCCCAGACGGCCAGTTGGGTTCCGTTGGTGCCGATCAGCACGCAGGCCTTCGGTGTTTCGCACGCCAAGATCGCTTGGTGAGCCGTTGCTAGGTAATGCTCGAACTTGTCTCGCGCCGCGTCGACCTTCGCCGTGAAGTATCCGTCGGAATTCTCGAAATAGTCATCGAACTGCGATTGGGCCGATCTGTTGCTGAAGAGGATGCGGCCATCCGCGCTCAGCACATGCACGCCTGTATCGACGGCGTCGAGCGCCTGTTTCAGTGCCACTTCCATGCTTCCCAGGTTCGCCAGGCGCAACGAGATGCGCAAGGACTGCTCGACGTGTCGTCCGAGAAGGCCCAAGGTTTCCATTTCTTCGGACGTAAAGGGCCCCTTGGCCTTGGCTCTGGGAACCGATACGACGACCAGGTCATCCCAATCCGGGAGGATGACACAGGACATCAGCCAACCGAATCCCACGCGGTGGAAAAAGTCCGTGTAGATCGGATGGTTTGCTATCTCCGATTCACTTGCGATGGTTTGATCGCTCATGACATCGAAGCCGTTCAGGTTGAAGCTGATGGCGCGCTGCGCGTGCAGATCCCGCTCCCACCATTGCTCATCCAGGTAGAGTTGCACTGCTTGACGCAGCTTTTCCGGATAAATAAAGGTGGACGTCGACTGCGACTCGTAGAACAGGATGATGCTGCCTTTTGCATCGAAATAGTCTCCGATCTTTTCCAGGGCGTCCGGCCATCGTTCTGGGCTTGGGCCTGCGGCGTAGATCGCCTCAATGAGGTCGCTTAATGCCTGTATTTGTGCTTTCATCGAATGGCTGCTCTGCCCGAGGAAATAGACGCTATCGCAAAGCACGCGACTTGTGATCCATGGCTCGTGGTTCGGATCAGATCTGAGAGTCTTCTCGAGCATGGCGCGGGGCGCAACCCAATCGCTAATGCGCGGGGGCAACGGGAGCCCGCAACGGTTGCGCCACCACCATGTATAGCATGTCAGGAGGGCCGATTGCTTTGCGTTTTTCTTTGCGGACCGCCTCCAGTCGTTCTCGTTCATGAAACCAATCAGAATCCTGCTCTGGGCCGCCGTGCTGGTCGGTCTTCTGTTGGGCGCCGTGACCGCGTTCCTGCCCGGCTATTTGGAGAGCCATCGGGCGGCGCTGGCGGCGGCTGCTGGCGAAGCCTTGGGTCGGCCCGTCAGCATCGCGGGTCCCGTGGCATTGGTTTGGTCGCCGGGGCCCTCCATCGCCGTGGACGGGCTGCGCATCGAGAACCCAAGCTGGGCAACGGGGGATGCCTTCCTGACCGTTGGCCGTGTCAAGGTACAGCTCGATCTCGCCGCGCTGTTGCAGCGGCGCATCGAGCTTGCGCGCATCGTCGTGGAACGGGCCGAGCTGCATCTGGAGGCCGGAGCGCAGGACCGGAACAACTGGAGCTTTGGCGGACTTGGCGCGGGCGGATCAAGCGCCTTCGACTTTCGTCTGGATACCCTTGAGATACGCGATTCGGCCATCTCCTTCCAACCTGCTGAGGGTGCGCCGCGGTCCGTTGCGATCAGTCGGTTCGATCTTGAGGGCTTGGGAAGCCCAGCGTTGAGTCTGACCGCCGCCGTCACCGCGGACAACACCCGGATGGCGATCATCGCGGAGTCCGACGCGGGGGACCACCCGCGTCGGGGGCGCAGGCCGTTCAAGCTCCAGGTGGCGGGCAACGACGCTAGGTTGCAGGCGGAGGGCAGCTTGCAATGGGGGCGTACCGAGCCGCGGCCGCGAATCACCGCCGATCTGCGCCTGACGCCGATCGACCTGACCCGGTTGTTGCACAACGGCGATGCGTTGCCCCTATCTGAACCCTCAACTGCACCCCCCTCTGCACCCGCAGACGCGCGGGCAGCGCCCGCGCGCGATTCAGGCAGGTCTGATGAAGGCACGCCCCCGACATGGATGGAGCGGCCATTGTCGCTCGCGTTTCTCCAGACCTTCGATGCCGATCTCTGGCTCAACTTCGAGCGGATTGCGGCCGGGCCGGTCGTGGCGACGGGCCTACAGGGCCATGTCCTGCTCGACGACGGGCGCCTGAGGCTCGAAGACCTCGCGGTCTCGCTGCCCGGTGCTGTGCTGACTGGTGAAGCCACCGCCGATCTGGCGGACGACCCGCCGAGGATCGATCTCGTGCTGGCAGCGGAGCGGGTGCAGCTTCCGCAAGCGCTCTCGTTTCTCTCCGCGCCGCCGAAGATCGAGGGTGGGCTGCAGGCCGTCGCGCTCGAGGCCGAGGCGCGAGGTCATACGCCGGCTGTGCTGATCGCATCACTCGGCGCCGAGATCACGGCCGCGGTGGCGAGGCTGAGACAGCCCGGCGGGGCGGCGGATCAGGTTGTGCTGAATGGGATCAAGCTCTCCAGCGCGCCCGGCGCGCCGATGCGCTTGCGGGCCGAGGTCGCGATCGGGCACCAGACATTCAGTGCGGACATTGTTGGAGGTCTGCTGGCCGATCTGCTGCCCGATCTGCTACCCGATCTGATCAGGGAGGAGGGGGGCTGGCCGAGCATCGAGTTCGTCGTGGCCGGAGACCTCCAGGGAGATGCTGCGCGGCTCCGCGGTGAAGTTGGCCCGCTGAGCGCGCTGCTCGCGGGTCGCAATGTGCGGGTCGACCTGACCGCCAACTATCGCCAGGCGACCGCCACGCTGGCGGGCACGCTCGCTGCATTGACCGATCTGCGCGACAGTCGGGCCGTCGTCAAGGCGGCGGGGCCGAGCTTGTCGGCGCTGCGGCCGCTCATCGGCGCCGGTTGGTCGAGCGATCAGGGATTCGAACTCTCCGCCCGGCTTGAGGGCGGCGATCGCAGCCTGGCGGTGCAGGAGCTGAAGGCCAATATCGCCGGCAGCGATCTCGCCGGCAATCTGCGGCTTTCCTTCGGTGCACGACCCCGCATCCGGGCGACGCTCAGGTCGCGCTCCCTTGACCTGACGATGCTTCAGTCCGCCCGCGCTCCCAGCGCAACCGCTGCCGACGCCGGAGCTTGGATGCAGACGCCATTGCCACTCACCGCCCTGCGGCAGTTCGATGCCGACCTCACCCTGCAGGCCGACCTGATCAAGACCGAGCCGATCCGGGTAAGGGACCTTGCGCTGCGTGCATTGCTCGACAACGGTCGCCTACAACTGGAACGCCTGCGCCTCGCGTTACCGGGCACGACCATCACCAGCGAGGCGAGCGTCGATACGAGCGCCGCCGTGGCCGTGCCGACCATGAGGCTGGCGTTGGCCGCCGAGCGCATCGATCTGCCGCGGGCGCTCTCATTCCTGCCCAAGCCGCCGGCCATCGACGGATCGGTCGCCGCGATCGCGCTCAGCGCAAAGGCGCGGGGCGCAACGCCCGCCGGGCTCATCGAGACCCTGACCGGCGAACTGACCGCCAACGGGGCAAGGCTGCGGCTGGCAGTCCAAAAAGGTGACCCCCAAAGCGACCCCCAAGACGATCAATTCACCGAGATCAGCATCGACCAGCCGTCCCTCGCCGTCGACGCTGGCCAGCCCGTCAGGCTGCGGACCAATCTAACGGTCGAAGGGCAAAGCCTCAGTATCGATCTCACCGGTGGAAGGCTTGCCGACTTGCTCACCCAAGCGCAGCCTTGGCCGAAGATCGAGGTCGCCGTGAGCGGCGAGTTGTTTAACGAGGCGTTGGTGGTTCGTGGGCATGTCGGCCCCCTCGGTGCTTTGCTCGCGGCGCGCGATCTCGGCATCGATCTGAGCCTGCGGCATCCTGACGTCACGGCCAGCGTGCAGGGCGGCCTGACCGCGCTCGATCACTTCAACGGCAGCAAGCTCGCGGTCGATGCCTCCGGGCGGGATCTCTCGGCGCTGGGGCGGTTGGCGGGATTGGAGCTGCCGGGCGATCAGCCCTTCGATGTCCGCGCGCGTCTCGCGGTCGGTGCCCGACGCCTGGATATTCAGGCGCTGACCGCCACCGTCGGCGACAGCGACCTGCGCGGGGATATTCGGCTCCGTTTCGGGGGCAAGCCCCAGGTCGTCGCGACGGTTGCCGCGAGCGCCTTGGACCTCACCCCCTATCTGACTCGCGGCAATGGCGGACCAGCGCGGGGCACTCTGAGCCTTTCCGACCAGTTGCCGTTGGCGTTGCTGCACACCCTCGACGGCACGCTCGACCTCAGGGCGGACCATCTGCGCGTCGGGGACTTCGGAGTTGACGACGCCAGCCTGAACGCAATCCTGGACGATGGCTACCTGCATCTGTCGACCAAGGCCGGGCAGGAACGCCTGAACTTGACCGTGGCGCTGCGCCCGACAGCGGCCCAATGGCAGCTTGATCTCAGCCATAGCGGGAAGCTCGATTTGGCGTGGCTCATTGAGGACGAACGCATGCGCGCACTGTCGAAACTGCCGATTGCCATCGAGCTGCGTCTGCGCGGTCTTGGTGACTCTATCGAGGCGTTGCTCGGGTCCGCGAATGGGCGAGTCGAACTGGCCATGGGGGCCGGGCGGTTCAACAAGAAGGCCGCCAAGCTGCCCTTCGGCGCCATCATCGCGACGCTGCTGGACGCGGTGAACCCGCTGAGTCAGCAGGGTCCATTCCAGGATCTGCAGTGTGCGGTCTTGCAGTTCGACATCGCAGATGGCATCGCCACCAGCCACCGCGGGCTTGCGCTGCGAACCGCGTCGCTCAACGTGCTCGGCAGCGGGGCGCTGAACCTGCGCACCGAGCAGATCAGACTCCACTTCAAGACCGCAAAGCGCCACGGCTTCGGCTTCAATCTGCTGGGGATCGCGGACAAGTTCATCTACATCAATGGCACGCTCCGCAAGCCGCACATCGCCGTCGATCCCGGTCAACTCTTGATCGAAGGCGGCGCCGCCTGGGCCACGGCTGGTCTCAGCATCCTGTATGACCAGCTCTTGACGCGGCTCACGGCATTCAACGATCCGTGCGAAACCGTTCTGCGGCGAGGGGAGAAGCGAGACTGATGACCTTGGAGAGTTCAGCGAACCCCACTCGGATGCGGGTTAATCTTTGTCCCATATGGGACATTCACAATCGCCTTCGTTTTTTTTAGCCTCTCGCAGCTTAGGACCGAGCGACTCATGAGTTCGCAGCCCCGACATTTCACAAGCGGATTTGCGCCATGCCAGATACTGACAACACTCCGCAGATGAGGCCCGTCCCAATCGGCATCGCCGCCAGCGGCGTGCGCCATGAAACCGACTCGATGGGCGGAATCGACGTGCCCGCGGATCGCTACTGGGGCGCACAGACCCAACGCTCGCTGATCCATTTTTCGATTGGCGAGGACCGGATGCCCAAGCCGGTCTATCACGCCTATGGCTATGTGAAGCAGGCGGCGGCGCAAGTGAATGCGTCGGCGGGCCGGCTGCCGGAGTGGAAGCACGCGGCCATCATCGCCGCGGCGCAGGAGGTCATCGCTGGCGATCTGGATGATCACTTCCCGCTCTACGTCTGGCAGACCGGATCGGGCACGCAATCGAACATGAACGTCAACGAGGTGATCTCGAATCGGGCCATCCAGTTGCTGGGCGGCGAGCTGGGCAGCAAGACGCCCGTGCACCCCAATGACGACGTCAACATGGGCCAGTCGTCCAACGACACCTTCCCCACCGCCATGCATGTCGCCGCGGTGCTGGAGATGAACCGGGTGCTGATCCCGCGGGTGGCGGCGCTGAAGGACGCGCTGGACGCCAAGGCGCAGTCCTGGATGGACGTGGTCAAGACCGGGCGCACCCATCTGCAGGACGCCACGCCCCTGACGGTCGGCCAAGAGTGGTCGGGCTATGTGGCGCAGCTGGAGGATGCCCTGGCCGGGCTGGAGGCATCCAAAGCGGGGCTCTACCGCCTTGCGGCCGGCGGCACGGCGGTTGGAACCGGGCTCAACGCACCGGAGGGCTTCAGCGCCGCCATCGCGGCCGAGATCGCCCGGCTCACCGGTCTGCCCTTCGTCACCGCGCCCAACAAGTTTGCCGCTCAGGGCTCGCTGGATGCGGTCGTGGCCGCCATGGGCGCGGTCCGGCTGCTGGCGGTGGCGCTGATGAAGATCGCCAACGACATGCGCTGGCTGGCCTCGGGGCCGCGCTGCGGCCTGGGCGAGCTGATCCTGCCGGCCAATGAGCCCGGCTCCTCGATCATGCCCGGCAAGGTCAACCCGACCCAGTGCGAGGCCATGGTGATGGTCTGCATCCAGGTGATCTCGGAAGACACGGCCGTGGCCTTCGCCGGCAGCCAGGGCAATTTCGAGCTCAACGCCATGCGCCCGATCCTCATCAATAACCTGCTGCACTCGATGCGCATCCTCGGCGACGCCTGCGAGAAATTCCGCACCTTCTCGGTCGAGGGCACGGAGCTGAACCGGGCGAAGATCGACGCGATGGTCAGCCAGTCGCTGATGTTGGTGACGGCCTTGTCCCCGGTCATCGGCTATGACAAGGCCTCGCACATCGCGCACATGGCCAACGACGAAGGGACGACCCTGCGCGAGGCCGCGATCAAGTCCGGCTTCATCGAGGCGGCGCAATTCGACGAGATCGTCAATCCGGCCCACATGGTCGGCGCCGGACTGGGCGGGGCCTGAGCGGACCTGACCAGCCGAGACAACAGGCGTCGCTGAGCCGCTCGCCGGCGCGGCGGTCGGCCAAACCAGCAATCTCTATGAGGCAAGCATCATGTTCAGCAGACTGGCAGAGGTCGTCCAGGATTCCGACGGGCGTCGGACCCGCACCAAGGCGCGCGGCTATGAGGTGCTTCGCGATCCCGCGCTCAACAAGGGCACGGCCTTCACCGCGGTCGAGCGACAGGCGCTGGGCCTGAACGGGCTGCTGCCCCCGGTCGTGACGACCGACATGGCGCCGCAGTTGGAGCGCGCGTTGGCGGCCTATCACGCCGCGCCCAGGGATCTGGACAAGCACATCTATATGTGGCGGCTGCACGACAACAACGCCACGCTCTTCTACGCGCTGCTGCAGCGGCACATGCTGGAGATGCTGCCGGTCGTCTACGATCCCGTGGTGGGCGAGGCGATCGAGAAGTACAGCGAGGTGATGACCCGCCCGCGCGGCGTGTTCCTGAGTATCGACGCCCCCGACGAGATCGAGGCGCGGCTCGCGGCCTTCGGTGCCGGGGCCGACGACATCGATCTGCTGGTCGCCAGCGACGCCGAGGCGATCCTGGGCATCGGCGACTGGGGCTCGAACGGAATCGACATCTCGATCGGCAAGCTCGCGGTCTATACGGCCGCGGCCGGGGTGGACCCGCACCGGGTGGTCCCGGTCATCCTCGATGTCGGGACGGACAACGAAAAGCTGCTGAACGATCCGCTCTACCTGGGCTACCGTCACGGCCGCGTCCGCGGTCAGGCCTATGACGATTTCGTCGATGCCTATGTCACGGCGGCGCGGAAGCTCTTTCCGAAGGCCATGCTGCACTGGGAAGATTTCGGCTCCACCAACGCACGGCGCATCCTGAACCGGCATCGCACCCACCTGCCCACCTTTAATGACGACATGCAGGGCACCGGGGCCATCGTGATGGCGGCGCTGCTGAATGGGGTCGCGCACACGAGCACACCCTGGACCGAGCAGCGCGTGGTGGTGCTGGGCGCGGGCACGGCCGGGGTCGGCATCGCCGATCAGATCCGCGATCAGATGGTGCGCAAGGGCCTGTCGCAGGACGAGGCCACGCGCCGCGTCTGGCTGGTCGATCTGCCCGGCCTGCTGACCGCCGACATGACCGACGGCCTGCTGGATTTCCAGCGCCCCTATGCACGGCCGATGGACGAAGTCGCAGGCCTGGGCCGCACGCCCTGCGAGGTCGCGGCCAGTGCCGCGGCGCGCTGGCCGGAAATGGCGGCCCTGCGCAGGGCCGAGGCCGAGAAGGGCGGCATCATCGACCTCGCAACGGTGGTGGCGGCGGTGAAGCCGACGATCCTGATCGGCACCTCGACCCAGCCGCGGATGTTTACCGAGGCGATCGTGCGCGAGATGGCCTCCCATGTCGCGAGGCCGATCATCTTTCCGCTGTCGAACCCCACCGTGCTGCACGAGGCGACGCCCGCGCAGTTGCTGGGATGGACGGACGCAAAGGCCCTGGTCGCCACAGGCGCGCCCTTCGACGACGTGGTTCAGGGCGGCGTGACCTACAAGATCGGCCAGGCCAACAACGCGGCCCTCTATCCCGGGCTCGGATTCGGCGTGATCGTCTCACGGGCTTCGATGGTGAGCGACGAGATGCTGCTCGCGGCGGCGGAGGCGGTGGCCGGTCAGGCCACCGACGCCTCACCCGGTGCCTCGCTGCTGCCCTCGAACGCCGATCTGCGGGTGACCTCGAGCGTGGTGGCCATCAATGTCGCACGCACGGCCGTCGAGCAGGGGCTCTCGAGCGTCGACATCGACGACATCACCGAAATGGTGCGTACCGCACAATGGTGGCCGGTCTACTGCCCCGTTGACGCGATCTGACCCCGCTGCAAGGCGCCCGGCGAAGAACGCGACTGCGCAGGCCGCGAGCGCCTGCGCAGCCAGCCGCGTCTCTGCGTCACGGCGCCATCAACGGCCCCTGCCAGACATAGGAGAACCCCGCGATGCGCGTCTCTCTCTTCGTCCCCTGCTACATCGACGTCTTCGAGCCGCGGGTCGGCATCGCAACGCTGGAGTTGTTGCGGCGCTTCGGCATCGACCCCGCCTATCCGCTCGAGCAGACCTGTTGCGGCCAGCCCATGGTCACCGCCGGCTGCCATGCCGAGGCCGCCGCCACCGAGGCGCATTTCGCCCGCACCTTCGCGGATTGCGACTATATCGTCGTCCCCTCGGGCTCCTGCGTGCATCAGGTGCGCTATCACATGACCTCGGTGGAACAGACCGAGGAGGTCCGCGCGGCGCGCGCGCGCACCTACGAGCTGGTGGAATTTCTGCACGACATCCTGGAGGTCGATGCCTTCCCCTGGGCCGAGTTTCCCCACAAGGTCAGCTATCACAACAACTGCAACGCCCTGCGGGGCCTCGGCCACGGATCGGCTTCCGAGTTGCGCGAGGCGCCCTTTGCCAAGCCGCTCGATCTCCTGCGCAAGGTCAAGGGGATCGAGATCGTCGAAAAGGCGCGTCCCGACGAATGCTGTGGCTTCGGCGGCACGTTTTCGGTGTTCGAGCCGGCGGTCTCGATCAAGATGGGGCAGGACAAGGTGCGCGATCACGCGCAGAGCGGCGCCGAGTATGTCGTCTCGGCCGACAGCTCGTGCATGCTGCACCAGAAGGGGTGCGCAAGTCGCCTCGGCCTGCCGCTGAAGTTCCGCCACATCGCCGAAGTCCTGAACGGAGCCAGCGCATGAGCGCCTCACCCAGCCAGCCCCCCGGAGGCGGTCACGGGCCGCACGATCTCCTGCACCTCGATCTGCAGGGCGCGGACGACCAGGGCGCGCGGCACGAGGACGGCAGCCGGCTCGTCCATGCCGAGGCATCCTCGCGCCCGCTGGCACCCGAGCAGCCGGCCGCGACCCCAGAGCAGCAGCCAGAGCCGCAGCCAGAGCCGCAGCCGCGCGGGGCGAGCGAACAGGGGCATCACCCGATCGACCATGACGAGGCCGCGCGTCGCTTCATCGCCGCCACCGCGCATGAAAAGATGCATGACGAGCGTCTGTGGGATCTGCGCCAGAAGCGCGACGGACAGGTGCACGCGATCCCCGAGTGGGAGGACCTGCGCGAACTGGCCTCGGCCATCAAGCTGCATGCGCTGGCCAATCTGCCGGACTACCTGGAGCAGTTCGAGACCCAGGCGAAGGCCAACGGCATTGAGGTGCACTGGGCCGAGACCGGCGCGCAGCACAACGAGATCGTCCACGGGCTGCTGGCCGATCACGGCGCGAAGAGCCTGATCAAGTCGAAGTCCATGCTGACCGAGGAGACCGGTCTCAGGGATTATCTCCGGGGCAAGGGCATCGAGATCATCGAGACCGACCTGGGCGAGCGCATCCAGCAACTGGACGACGAAGCCCCCAGCCACATCGTCGTGCCCGCCACGCACAAGTTGCGCTCGGACGTGGCCCATCTCTTCGCCGAGAAGCTCGGCACCGACCCCGGCAACCGGGACGCGAACTACCTCGCCGAACAGCAGCGGGAGAAGACGCGGCCCTTAATCCTGAACGCCGATGCCGGCATGACCGGGGCAAACTTCGCCGTGGCGGAAACCGGCTCCTTCGTCGTCTGCACCAACGAGGGCAATGCCGATCTGTCGGCCAATGTGCCGCCGCTTCATATTGCCTCGATCGGGGTCGAGAAGATCATCCCGCGCATGGCCGATCTCGGGGTCTTCATCCGCCTGCTGTCGCGCTCGGCACTCGGCTCGCCGATCACCCAGTACACCTCGCATTTCCGCGGGCCGCGCCAGGGCGCGCGTATGCACATCGTGCTGGTCGACAACGGCCGCTCCGAGCGGCTCGGCATGGAGCAGTTCTGGACCAGCCTGAAATGCATCCGCTGCGGCGCCTGCATGAACACCTGTCCGGTCTACCGCCGATCCGGCGGGCTGAGCTACGGGGCCACCTATTCCGGCCCCATCGGCCTGATCCTCAATCCCACCTTCGACCGGAAGAAGTACTCGGCGCTGCCCTTCGCCTCCACGCTCAACGGCTCCTGCACCAACGTCTGCCCGGTGAAGATCAACATCCATGAACAAATCTTTGCCTGGCGCAAGGAGCTGGCCGAGGAAGGCGAGATGGCCGGCGGGAAGCGGGCGATGATGAAGGCGGCCGGGGCGCTCTTGTCGCATCCGACCATGTATCGGGCCGCGACCCGCGCGGCGGACAGCGCCCTGCGCGTTCTGCCGCATTTCGTGGCGGGCGAATTCGCCGGGGCCTGGACGAAAGACGGTCGCGACCTGCCGGATGCCCCGCCCGCGACCTTCCACAGCTGGTATCAGCGTACCCATGCCAAGACGGGGGCGGAATGATGAGAGACGCGGCGATGTCGGCGCGAGAGCGAATCCTGGGCGCATTGCGCGGCAATCGACCCGCGGGGCCACATCCGTTGCCCGACCTACCGGATTTCCCGCTCGACGACGGCGGCGATCGCGCGGGCCATTTCCTGGCTTCGCTGAAATCCATGGGCGGGAAGGTCTTCGACGGGCGGCCCGATGAGGTGCTGGCCGCGCGGTTTCCCGACGCAAAGCAGATCGCCTCCACCGTGCCCGAGGTGGCGGGCAATCGCGACCTGGCCGCGGTCGGCCACCCGCGGGATCTCGCCGATATCGATGTCGCCGTCACCCGCGCCCTGTTCGCGATTGCCGAGACCGGCACCGTGGCGCTGCCCGATGCGGTGCTCGGTGTGAATGCGGTGGCCTATCTGGCCCAGCATCTCGTCGTCCTGGTCGACCCCGCCGATATCCTGATGAGCGTACAGGACGCCTATCGCCGCCCCGAAATGGCCGCCCACGCCTATCTGGCCTTCCACACCGGACCCTCGGCCACGGCCGACATCGAAGGTGTGCTCATCCACGGTGCCCAGGGCGTGCGCTCGCTGACGGTCGTTATGGCAGGACGATAGGGCGCAGCGCGGGGACGCCGAGTCGTCTGCGGATGGGTGCAAAACGGGTGCGGCGGTGGGGTGCGCAAGGCACTCTGGCCCGCGTGTGAATAGTGTTCAAAGAGGAGGCGCGTTGTGACGACCATTTCAAGGTTGATCGTGGAGACGCTGGCGGCGACCGGGGTGGAACGGATCTGGGGCGTGACGGGCGACAGCCTGAACAGTTTCAGCGATGCGCTGCGCCACAACGGGGAGATCGCCTTCATGCATGTCCGGCACGAAGAAGCGGGCGCCTTTGCCGCGGGCGCGGACGCCGCCGTCACCGGGCGAATCGCGGTCTGTGCCGGCAGCTGCGGTCCGGGCAACCTGCACCTGATCAACGGTCTTTATGACTGCTACCGCAACCGTGTGCCGGTGCTGGCGATTGCCTCGCACATCCCTTCGACCGAGATCGGGCTGGGCTATTTCCAGGAAACCCACCCCACCCAGCTCTTTGCCGAGTGCAGCGATTTCCGCGAGCTGGTCACCAAACCGGAACAGATGCCAGGCGTTCTGCACCGCGCGCTGCGCACGGCCATCAGCAGCAACACCGTGTCCGTTGTCGTGCTCCCGGGCGACGTATCGCTGCTGCCGTTCGAAGGGGCGATCCCGCCCTTTGCGCCGCCGGCCCGGCCGCGGATTGTGCCTGCGCAGGAGCAGCTGGACCAGGCCGCCCGCCTCCTCAATGCATCCGACCGGGTCACGATCCTGGCCGGCTCCGGCACGGCCGGGGCGCATGCTGCGGTCGTCGCGCTCGCCGATGCGCTGAAGGCGCCGATCGTGCATGCGCTGCGCGGCAAGGAACATATGGAATGGGACAACCCCTTTGATGTCGGCATGACCGGGCTGATCGGGTTCACCTCGGGCTATCACGCGATCAGGGAGTGCGACACGCTGCTGATGCTGGGAACCGATTTCCCCTATCGGCATTTCTACCCCGAGCATGCGCAGGTCATCCAGGTAGACCGGATCGGCGGGCAGCTGGGCAAGCGCATCAGCCTGACGCTGGGGGTCCAGGCCGATGTGGCCGAATTCGCCGAAGCCATGCCGCCGCTGCTGCATAGCGGAAGAGCCGCCGCATTTCTCGAGAAGGCGCGCAAGCACTACACCGATACGCGTCGCGATCTGGATGCACTGGCCACGCCGCGCAAACCCGGAGAGCCGCTACACCCGCAGTTCGTCTCGCGCATGGTCGACGCGATCGCCCACGACGACGCCATCTTCACCGTCGATGTGGGCACCCCGACGATCTGGGCCGCACGCTATCTAAAGACCAACGGCAAGCGGCGGCTGCTGGGGTCGTTCAACCACGGCTCCATGGCCAACGCCATGCCCCAGGCGTTGGGCGCGCAGGCGGCCTGTCCCGGCCGGCAGGTGATTTCCATGTCCGGCGACGGCGGCCTGTCGATGCTGTTCGGTGATCTGATGACGGCGGTACAGCTACAACTGCCGGTCAAGATCCTGGTGCTGAACAACGGCACGCTGGGCTTCGTGGAGATGGAGCAGAAGGCCGCGGGCTTACTGCCTGAAAACGTCAGCCTCGAGAACCCGGACTTCGCCCAAGTCGCCACCGCCATCGGCCTGATGGGGATCCGGGTCGAAAGCTCGGAGGACCTGGAGGGCGCCCTGCGACAGGCCTTTGCCCATGACGGCCCGGCACTGGTGGACGTCGTCTCAAACCGCCAGGAGTTGTCGATGCCGCCCGCGATCGGGATCGAGCAAGCAAAGGGCTTTGCGCTCTACAGCCTGGACGCGATCCTGAACGGCCGGGGCGACGAACTGCTGCAACTCGGCCGATCCAACGTCTTCCGCTGAGATCAGGGGTGTGAGCCCAGAGCGTTACGCCGATGCAGCCCTTTCGGAGCTTAAGCGCGTTGTGATCAGCCACCGAGCCTGCCACCGCGCTGGGGGACATTCGCGGCGACACCCTCGGTGCGACCATGATGACCGTCGCCATGCCGACCGCACAGATCGCGCGCGTTAGGCGTCGCTGGCGTCGGCACTGCGCTCGAACCTATCGATGTCGAACTGATCGGTCAGCCACAACACCAGGCGCTCCAGGGTGGAGAGTTCGTTACGCGTTTGCATCACAGCACGCGCCAGGGCCGGTTCATCGGTGATCAGGCCGTCGATGCCCATGGAGATCAGGCGCACCATGGTCACCGGCTCGTCCACCGTCCAGGCATAGACCTTCTTGCCCTGCGCCTGTGCCTTGCGGATCAGCGGTAGCGTGATCTGGCCGGTATTGAGTGCGATAAAGTCCGCCCGCACCGCGGCAAGATTGCCGATGGCGGTGGCCGCGAGGATGCCTTGGGGCCAGTCCGGTCGCAGCGCCTGCATCTTCTCGACCCCCCGGCGCTTGAGCGACATAATGGCGACCTGCTCGCTCATGCCGGCCTCATCGACGATGCGCGCGACCCGCTGCTCCAGTTGCTCGTCGTGGCCGTAATACTTCAGCTCGATCAGCACACGGCCGCGGTCCTTGGCGGCGAGCAGTACCTGCCGCAGAGTCGGCGGACGCTCTGCGGCATAGGCCGGGTCGAACCAGCTGCCGATGTCGATCCTGGCCAGATCGGCCTGAGTGGCGTTCCAGACCTTGAGCTTGACGCCCGCCTGTCTCATGAAGTCGCTGTCATGGGCGACGACGACGGCTCCGTCGGCGGTTTCCTGGACGTCGATCTCGACCCAGTCGGCCCGGTCATCCAGGGCCTTTTCGACCGCGGCCAGGGTGTTTTCCGGACGTGCGCCGGCGGCACCGCGATGGGCGATGATCGCGACGCGGCGTTCGGTGCCGACGCGCGCGAGCCGATCGTCGGCAAAGTCGATCCCGCCCAGCACCAGGCCGGCGGCGATCACAAACACCAGCAGCAACGCCTTGCGCCCGAGTCGTGACGGCTTGGCATCCGGCTCGGCTGCGTCGGCCGGTTCGCCGCCGACGCGCTGATAGAGCCCATCCAGCACCACCGCAAGCGCCCCATTCGCCAGGGCCGACACCACCGCACCGACAAGCCACCAAACCGCCAGGATGATGAGGGTGGAGGCGACGATGATCCGCAGTTGTAGCTCGAACAGCTCTTGCGTGCCGGCAATCAGCAGACCACCGGTGGAGGCGACCAGGGTAGCGAGCAGGATCCTGACCAGGACCCATGCCAGCAAGCGCCCGATCACGCCCCATTGCTGTTCACGCAGCCCCGCCGCGCTAAGGGCAAAGGCGCGCTTGGGCTCGGCCCGCTGGAACAGCAGGAAATGCAGCGCCACCGCCCAGCGCGCGAGTTGCGTGAGCAGCACGGCGGCAAGCGCCAGGGCCAGCAACCCAATCAGGCTGACCGCGATGAGAAAGTCCGGCGGCTGATAGGTCAGGTAATAGTTGATGTCGTAGTCGCGCAGTGTCACCCAGGCGATGCCGGCGGCCGCCAGGCCGAAAGGCGCGGCGAGCAACAGCACTCGCAGCGCCAGCCTGACGCCCAAGCTGAACAGCGCGGGAAACCGTGCCAACACGAGGGATAAGCCAGAGATCAGCGCCGCGACGGCCCTATGCTCGCCACGCCGCAAGGTGCTGGTCATCACGGTCAGGTCGAGCACGCTGGTGATGATCGACAGACCGACGATGGCTAGCGCGCCAGCAAATCCGGCCGGGGTCAGCAGAAAGAGCGCGATGTCCTGATCGGTGATCGCCGTCTGACCCTCAAAGGCCAGCGCGGCCGCCAGCACCAGACCGGACGCGGGCACGATCACCGCGGCCGAGAGCAGCCTCAGCGCCAGATGCACCAGCGCGAAGGGGGCCGCGTAGCTCCAAGCGACTTGGTAGGCGGCCTTGATCTCTCGCAACAACGTCATCATGCACGCGAGATTGTCCTTGGTTTTGGCCGTATCCCGATCGACTCGCCGACCAGAGCCCGAATGTCCAAAACGGGACATAGATGGAAGCTGACACTCATCATACAATAATGCCGCAAAGTGAATGTCTGCTCAACTCACCCTGCCTCGGCATTCACGCCCGCCGGAACTAAGCAGAGCTATTGTGCTTGCAGCTGAATTCAAGAGACGCGCGATGTTCGTCTCCGGCAGGGTCCGTAAAAGATTGCGGTGACCGACAAGGAATAGCAGTGACCAGCCGTGCAGCCTTGACCAATAAGACCCGGGCGTTAACGATCCACTTTTTTGAGGCCAACCTATGGCAACTTTAACCGTTTGGAAATTTGATTCCGTTACTGGTGCGAATAACGCTTTAACCAAGCTGCAGGGCTTGCAAAAGCAGCATTTGATCGAAATCGCTGATGCCGCCATCGTTGAATGGCCAGAAGGCAAGAAAAAACCCAAGACCCGCCAAGTGATGAACCTGACCAGCGCGGGAGCACTCAACGGCGCCTTCTGGGGCATGCTGTTCGGGATACTGTTTTTCGTTCCATTCTTTGGCTTGGCGTTGGGTGCCGCGATGGGGGCTTTGGCTGGCCATTTTAGCGATTACGGCATCGATGACGATTTCATCAAGTCGGTTCGTGATCAGATCACCGAAGGGACGTCGGGCCTGTTTCTGCTCACCGGACAAGTGACGCTTGACAAGGTCGAGGACGAACTCAAGGGCCACTTCGGCACGCTGATCAAGTCCAATCTTACCAACGAGCAGGAGGCAAGGTTGCGGGCGGCGTTTGGTGAGGAATAGGCGCAAGCCAATGCGCGTTGGCATCCAATTGTCGGGACGGACGGCTATCAGTCGTAGCGGTGCGTCGAAGTGTGCGTCAGGGCCGAACAATCTGAGCCAATCTGAATGAGGCCGAGTTCGATCGATTCGCCGACGCCAACCTAGACCGCCCGAGCGATTGGAAGATGCTTGGGCCATACCTGAGCGAACGCGCCTGGGGAACAGTGCGCGAGGGCTACAGCGCCGGCGGCTACCGGGCGCTGCTCTTGAGGCTGGCAGCCATTCTGCTCGGCGGCATCATCATTCTCCAATGGTATTTTAGTGCAGCGTGTGCACAAAATGGTTCCGCGCTCGGTCTGGTCCAAGCGCTACGCCCAGATCAACGCCTTCGAGCGGATGCTCGCCGACAACGGCACAGATATCCTGAAGTTCTATCTCCACTCCCGCGCCCTCGGTGGACATGACCGAGATCGAGAGCAAGCACCACAGCATGGCAAAGCAGGCGGGCATCGCTGACCCAAATGCTTCGATCGAGGCGGGAAGTGACGGCTCGAAGAAGGGCAAGAAAAAAAACAAGAAGGACAAGTAGCGCGAAGACGAATAGCGCTGGTGGCGGTGCTTTTCTGGGTTCGATGTCTAGCGCGACATTCTGGTGCGGGACGGCTGGAAATGGGCCGGCCCGCTCAACAGGCTGCAATTCGTATTGATTCTGCTGATGGCGTCGATTCCGGTGGCGATGCCGGCGGTATTTTTGATCACCGCGGCTGCAAAGGGCCTTAAGATCTCGTTTTGGAGCTTTGCCAAGGTCGGCCTGCCCGTCTCCGCCGTGACCTTGACCTTGGCCATCCCTATCCGTGGATGCAGCTCTTGGTTGCGCACGGAGGGTCCGCCATACACAATGAGCAGCCTAGATGAAAGACCTAATGAAACCGATTCGAAGCTTGCTGGCGGCGCTCTGCATGCTGTCGTTTGCGTCCACCCTCTTCGCCTTCGATGCCGGGATGCCCAACCCGCCGGCTTCGCCGACGCAGGTCAAGGTCGGCATGTTCGTGGCCGACATCATCGACATGGATGAGGTCAACGAGACCTTTCAGATCGAATTGATTATGGTCGGCACCTGGACCGACCCCCGCTTGGCGTTCAACCCCGCCGAGGCAGGCACGGACCAGAAAATTTTCCAAGGCCCTTTTCAGTTCAACGAGGTCTACAGCGCCTGGTGGCCGCAGTTGCTTATCCTCAATGAGATCGGTTCCGGCGATGTGAATGCCGTCAAGATCGAAGTTTATCCAGACGGTAAGGTGCGCTACCTGGAGCAGCGCAACGTGACACTCGAAACACCGATGGATCTGAGAAAGTTTCCGTTTGATGTGCAGACGCTCAAGGCCTACTTCATCGCGTTTGGATACAACAAGCGCGAGGTCGAATTGCAAGTCGATCAGCGCGTGCTCGGGGCCACGGAGGAGTACGCCGAAAAGGAGCGGCATGTCGACATTGCAGAGTGGCGGCTGAAAAACGTCGATCTCAAGGCGGGTACCACGGATTATCGCTACTTTGGTGACAAGGAGGAGGTTTCCCAAATCGCACTGGAAGTGACCATGCAGCGTAAATCCGCCAACATGATCTGGAAAGTCATCTTTCCCCTGGTCGTACTCGTGGCCATGATGTGGACTGTGTTTTGGCTGGATATCGACAGTCTGACCGATCGCCTCAATATTTCATTCATCGGCATTCTCACTATCGTCGCTTACCAGTTTCTCATCGATGGAACCATGCCGCGCATTGCTTATTTCACCTTCACCGACGCCTTACTGCTCTATTCCTTCGTCATCATGGCGGCGACTATTGCCCAGAGCTTGCTTGTGTTCGATCTGGCCAAACGCGGCAAGCGGGCGACGGCACAGCGCGTCGATGCTGTCTCACGCTGGGCCTTTCCAGTCGTCTACAGTCTCACCCTGGTTTGGAGCTATCTCTATTACATTTTCTAACGAGGATCGCCCTGATGCATAGTCGATTGGGACTACCCGCGGTGCTGCTGTTGGCCGGCACTCTGACGCTCGCGCCCGCGCTGGCGCAGGACTCCGTGGACCTCGGCGCCGCGTCGGCGGAACCGGTCGCCACGCAGGCTGCGAAGCACCATAGCGGCGGCAAAGCAAAGGTCGAAGCCCGCGCGCACCGACTCGCGAAGGACATTGCGGCGGATATCGAGCGTGTCGAACCCTATTTGGAACGTTATGGTTATTGGGCTGTGTTTGCGGCAGTCGGCGTCGAAGGCATGGGTATCCCGGCGCCTGGGCAAACCCTGCTGGAGGCCGGCGCCCTGGTCGCAGCCGTTCCTGACAGTAAGCTCAACATATCCTTACTGTTGTTCGTCACCATTCTGGCGACATCGCTCGGGCAGACCATCGGCTATCTGATTGGTCGCTCGGGCGGGCGGGCCGTGCTCAATCGGCTGCCGCTGCCGGCAGACAGCCTGGAGGGAATCGAGCGCAGTTTCAACCGCTATGGCGGCTGGCTGGTCTTCTTCGGGCGCTTCGTCGATGGCCCGCGCCAGCTGATTGGGCTGTTTTCCGGCGTGCTTGCGATGGATTGGCGCCGTTTCATGCTTCTCAATATCAGTGGCGCCGTTATTTGGGCGAGTTTTTGGGCGCTCGGTGTCTATTATCTCGATCTCCATTTCGATAGCATTGTCACTGCCTTGCGACATGTGAACCCTTGGATCGCTTGGGTCACGGTGCTCGGTGTCATTGCCCTGCTGCTACTGACGACGATCACCGTCGTGCGGCGGCGGCGTCTGAGCAAATCCTAACGCTCGCAAGCGCGGTCGGTCGCTTCATCCAACAGATCAGCGTCCGAAATGCCAGGCGTTTTGCGGCATTGGCGCGAAGAGATCGTCTTTCACCGGGGGTGACGGGCATGAGGAAATGTCGATGCGCGGCGTCGGGGCGAATGGCGTGAGCTGCGCGGAGGCAGACCGGCACTGCCGCGGGCTGTTCGCGGCCGTCGCCTGGGTTCTCCTCGTTTGTGTGCAGTGGGGGGCCCTGGCCGCGGCGTTCGGCGCATCGGCCGAGATGCTCGGTCCGCCCGATACCAGCTCGCCTCGAGCCACCTTGACCAGTTTTCTTGCACTCACCGACGAGATCGCCGAGCGCTATGCCGAGTATCGTACGGCGCCGAGCTCTAGGACGCAGCGGGCGTTTCTGCGGGCGGTGGAACAAGGCAAACCACTGATGGACCTCAGCGCTGTTCCGCGAGCGGCGCAGCATGAGATCGCCACCGCGGCGATGATTTGGCTCTGGGAGGTGATCGCGCGGGTCGAGCTACCGTCGGTCGATGGCATTCCGGATGTCGCCGTCGACGCGAACGGACTTGCGCTGGCCGACCAGCCACCGCGATGGCGCCTGCCGGGCACCGGCATTGTTATCCAGCGGGTCGAGAACGGCGGGCGTGCCGGCGACTTTCTGTTCAGCCCCGAGACCATTGCTTCCGCGCGCACCTATGCCGAGCGGGCGCGCGAGCTGCCCTATCTGCGCCCATCGCGCCTCGACGCGATCGAGGATCTCACTGGCACCGCGCTCGGGTTCTCCGGCTGGATGTTGCCGCCGCGCATGATCGAGCGACTGCCCGACTGGGCGCGGCAGCCCCTGGCCGGCCAAGTGGCCTGGAAATGGGGCATGCTGCTGGCGAGCCTCGCGTTGACGCTGGCGCTGCTCGTCCTGGTGGTGCAGTGGGCCCGGCGTCGCGCCTGGGATGGTCGGATCGGGACCTTGCTGGCACGCCTCGGTGCACCTTTGGCGATGCTGATATTGACGCAGCTCTTGCGTGTCTTTCTCGATGATCAGGTACAGGTCACCGGAATGGTGACGGCTTGGCCGGATTACCTCGCGGAACTGGGCTCCAGAGTGGCCCTGATCTGGACGATACTGCTGCTCGCGCGCTGGGTCCCGGATGCGCTCGATGCCACCGAGTTGGGCGGCGGCAAGCACTTGGATCCGAGCCTGCTGCGCTGGAGCGCGCGCGTCATTGCTCTGCTCGCCATCCTGGTGCTGCTGTTCTCTGGCGCACAGGACCTCGGCATTCCGGTCTACGGCTTGGTGGCCGGCGCTGGGGTCGGCGGCTTGGCGGTGGCGCTCGCCGCTCGTCCGACGCTGGAGAACTTCATCGGCGCCCTGAACCTGTTCGCTGATCGGCCCATCCGCGTCGGCGACCTGTGCCGGTTCGACGAGCGCCACGGAGAGGGCTGGAATCCCGTCGGCACCGTCGAGGCGATCGGGCTGCGCTCGACCAAGATCCGGCAGTTCGACCGGACGTTGATTACCATCCCTAACGCAGACCTGGTCGAGCGCAATATCGTCAATCTCAGTGCTTGCGAGAAGTTCTTATTGAAACAGAGCTTCGCCGTGCGCAGCGACACCAGCGATGACCAGTTGCGCTACCTGCTCGCGGAGTTGCGCAAGCTATTGCATGCCCATCCCGAGACTCTCCATACCCGCGATGATCCGATCCGCGTGCGCTTTCTCGGCTTTCAGAACAATGCACTCACCGTCGAATTGCGCGTCTACATCCGCACCACCAGCAATTCGGAGTTCCTCGCTATCCAGGAGGACATCATGCTGCGGGTCATGAAGGTGGTGACGGAGGCGGGAACGGGCTTTGGGCTGCCGTCGCAGCTGCTGTACATGGCGCGCGACCCCGGACTTGACGCGGCAGCACGCGCCGCCGCGGAGCAACGGGTGCGCGAATGGGCCGCCGCCGAGCAACTGCCCTTTCCGGACCTGGACGAGACCCAGCGCGCGCAGGTCATCGACACGCTTGACTATCCGCCTGCGGGATCGGTCACCGCACATCGGCGTTAAGGCGCCGCACAAACCGCCCGGCCCATCTCTTTCTAGGTTCAAGCATTTGATGTCAATGCCTTGGTTCATGTCGAGAACTGCACGCTAGGCGAACACCTCAATTGCCTGATGCTGCTCGCGCAGCTCGCGCGCCAGGGCGGCGACCACTGGCAGCGGCGAGCGCGCCTATGCCGCGTTGACCAACTCCGCCGCCCATTGCGCGGTGCGCGAGCTCTCTCAGCTTTGTCGGCTAAGATGACCCGGTCCCGAGCATGACGGACAGCTGGAGCTTACCGAATGGCCACCTCAAGCGAACAGGGTGAAGGAGACGGTCACACCTGCCATGACGATCGCCACGATGCTCATCAGCTTGATCAGGATGTTCAGGCTCGGACCCGAGGTGTCCTTGAACGGGTCGCCGATGGTGTCACCGATCACCGAGGCACGGTGCGCCGGCGAGCTCTTGCCACCATGATGACCGGACTCGATGTACTTCTTGGCGTTATCCCAGGCGCCGCCAGCATTAGAGAGAAACACCGCGAGTACAAAGCCCGTGGACAGACCACCGACGAGCAGACCGATGACCCCTGCGACCCCGAACAGCAGCCCCGCCAACACCGGCGCTGCAATGGCGATCAGCGAGGGGATGATCATCTCGCGTTGCGCACCGACGGTGGAGATTGCCACACAGCGCTCGTAGTCAGGCTGCGTGGTGCCCTTGAGGATGCCCGCATCCTCGCGAAACTGACGCCGCACCTCCTCCACCATGGTCTGCGCCGCTCGGCCCACCGCCTGCACGGTGAGTCCGCTGAAGGTGAAGGCCATCATCGCCCCCAAGAACAGGGTGATGAGCACCGCTGGATTCAGCAGGGTGACGTTGTAGTAAGCCATGAAGTCGATCAGGGTCGCGTTGGCGGTGGCGACGTCGAGACTGTGCCCAACGTCCAGCATGGTCTGTCCGGAGCTGATCAGCTCGATTCGAATCACCTCAATGTACGAGGCGATCAGCGCCAACGCGGTCAGTGCGGCCGAGCCGATCGCAAAGCCCTTACCGGTCGCGGCGGTGGTATTGCCAAGCGAATCCAGCGCATCGGTGCGCTCGCGCACTTCTGGGCCGAGACCGCTCATCTCGGCATTGCCGCCTGCGTTGTCGGCGATCGGGCCGTAGGCATCACTGGCGAGCGTGATGCCAAGCGTCGAGAGCATGCCAACCGCCGCAATTGCAATCCCATAGAGCCCCTGCGACATGAGAGTGGGATCGAAGCCGGAGGCGAACAGGTAGGCGAGCATGGTTCCGGCCGCCACCGCGATCACCGGAATCACGGTCGAGAGCATACCGACACCGATTCCAGCGATGATCGTCGTTGCCGCACCACTCTCGGCGGCAGCCGCGATGCTGCGGGTGGGCGGGAAGGAGTCGGAGGTCGAATACTCAGTCGAACGCCCGATGATCAATCCAGTGACCAGGCCGGTGACAACCGCACCCCAGATGCCCCAAGGGTTCGTGATGCCGAGGACGAAGAGTACCACCGCCGAGGCCACCACGATCAATGCCGCGCTGGCATTGATGCCTTTCGACAGGGAGGCAAGCAGTTCCTTTTGCGTCGCGCCCTCGCGCGTCTTGACCAGAAACACCCCGAGCACCGAAAGCATGATGCCGACGCCAGCGATTGCCATCGGCGCCGCGATGGCCTTCATCTGCATCGCCGGATCGGCGACAAAGGCCGCCGCGCCAAGCGCCGAGGCGGCAAGGATGGAGCCGCAGTAGGACTCGAATAAGTCCGCGCCCATGCCAGCGACATCGCCGACGTTGTCGCCGACGTTGTCGGCGATGACGGCCGGGTTGCGTGGATCATCCTCGGGGATACCAGCCTCGACCTTACCCACCAGGTCGGCCCCGACATCGGCTGCTTTGGTGTAGATGCCGCCGCCAACGCGGGCGAATAGGGCCTGCAAAGAGGCGCCCATGCTGAAGGTCAACACCGTGGTGGTGACCAGGATCAGATAGGGACCTTGGCTCGAATCACCAGCCGTGAAGAGATCGATGAGCACGAACCAGAACGCGAGGTTGCCAAGTCCTAGACCAACCACCACGAGCCCCATGACGGCGCCGCTGCGGAAGGCGACGTTAAGCGCACCAGCCAGTGAGCTACGCGCGGCGTTGGTGGTGCGCGTCGATGCCAAGGTCGCCGTCTGCATGCCGAAGTATCCGGCAAGCGCGGAGAAGAAGCCGCCAAACACGAAAGTGATCGGCAGCCAGGGATTCTGCACCTGCAGCCCGTAGGCCAGGTAGGCGAACAGGCCGGCGACCAGCGTGAAGACGATTAGCATGATCTTGTATTGCTGGCGCAGATAGGCCATTGAGCCTGCGCGCACATGCGCCCCGATCTGACGCATGATCTCAGTGCCTTCATCCTGGGCCCGCATCTCCTTGAAGAAGCGCCAGGCGAAATAAAGTGCGAAAACGGAAGCGAGCGGAGCGAGCCAAAACATGGGTTCGTTCATAGTTCGACTTCTACAGTTAGGGGACCGCGCAAGTACGGCGGCCCAGCAAGATTAAGGATGAGGAAGCAGGCATCAGGACGATGCATGCGCTAATCAGTCATTCGAAATGCGAGATCTGTGCCGAGCGCCACCAATCATAATAGGTCGACTCTAAGGCCCTGCGGCTCGGGAATGGATAGAAGGCAAAGTCGTCGTGGTCACCGACGAAAAAGCCTGATTGCACCATGCGATAGAGCACCGCCTCGCGCACATGCTTGAGCACCAACTTGCTGTCTTTGGTATTGGCGGTGAAATCCGAGAGCACGTCGCGCAGATGCGGAATGTAGCCATAGGGCAGATCATCGGCCTTGCCATTCAAGGGGTCAAACGCGAGCTCGCCCAGTATCATATCCGAGAACACGATCCGCGGTAGGTTCACCGGATGCTTCGGATCGGTGATCGACCTGCAGAATGCTAGCGGCTCCAGTCGACTCGCCACCAGAGGGCGCTTGGGGCAGAGCTCTCGATAGAGATGCAGCGGATGCTCCCGATCCGGGGAGTAGTCAGCGCGGTCGAGCTCGAGCGTGCGGCCATCATCGGTGACCAAATAGAGCTTGCCCATGGCCGAAATCGGAATCCGCTCGAGGACATTATGGATACTGAGATAGACCGAGGATTTCGGTTTGCCATCGGGCTGGGTCACGCAGCGCTCGTCAGCGAGCGAGAAGGCAAAATCATCGGAGCGGAAGCTCGGATCGAGCTCGAAAAAGATGGCTTCACCGAAGGTGAGCCCGTTGCGTCCGATCGCGTAATAGGAGCCGAATGCTGCTGGCTCCAGCATAGAGGCGATTAGCGCCTCCGGGATTAAGGACAGATAGAGATGGTAATCGCTCATGGTCACTCCTAACTAATCGCAGAAAAAAACTGAACGCAAAAATCGGGCTGCTACGAGCTATGCCGCGGCAGCGATGTGGACGCCTAGGTCTGAGGCGAGAAGGCCACCCTTAGCGCTTGAAGGGATCAAGCTTCCTCGCCAGGATTGCGTTCTTCTATAGTGGCACGGAGCGCGGCAAGCCGTTCCCGAATGGCGGATAATCTTCACCTTAAGTCAGCGGCAACGGATACGTCTTGCATGCAGCCATGATGCCAATTTCATTGCCAGCACCGGGGCAGCGCCGCCGAACCGCGCATGGCCGAAGGCATTGCGCGACCCCTGCTCCGTAATAGAGCGTCCAACCTGGTGCTTGGCGCCCCCGAACACCATAATGGTGCGGAAGCCCTGGTGTGTTGGCCATCGCCATGAATCCGGCGAGAAACCGAATCACTCCGGATCGAAATCCACCTCCGGGACCCGATCACGTGCCGCAGACGCTGATGCGTAAGGACTGGGTTGTCCACTGCAAGGCCTGCCTCGCCAGCACCCAGGCGGTAGCGGATGCGATTGCCCGCAGATGGTAACGGAAACTCTCAACTTGTCCAGTCGAATATCAGCCACAATGGGCTTTTTGACGATTGTGGGCGCTTTATCGGCGGAGTTGCGACGCCTTGGAAAACCTGTTCGCCATCTTGCTCGTATTGTTGGCCGGCTGGTTCTGGCTGGACATGCTGCGCGCCCACGAAATGGCACTAGGCCAGGCCCGGCGGGCCTGTGAACGCCATGACGTGCAACTACTCGATCAGGCGGTAGCGCTGCACAAGCTCGGGCTGCGCTGGACCCACGAGGGGCTGCGGCTACGCCGCCAATATCGTTTCGAGTTCAGCGAGGAAGGAACGGGGCGCCGCGACGCCTGCCTGATCTTGCTCGGCTTACGCCTGGAACTGCTGGACATGGGGACCAACGAGACACCAGATGCGCCTATTTAGAGATCGGCTTTTAGAAACAAGCGCGGAACAAACGGCCTGGTTGAACGGTATAGCGCCTATTTGATGACGCGCAAAGTCGGGCGCGACGGTTTGTCGCCGCCTCCACTCCCACCATCGGTGGGCTCGACGGGGCTCCCCTCGTTGGCCGCGGGCTCTTCCTCTGGAAACAACATGCCATGCCCATTCTCTCGGGCATAGACGCCGAGCACGGCCTGGGGCGGCAACGAAACGGCAAATGGCGAGCCACCAAAGCGTGCCGAGAATTGAATGCGGTCGTTACTGAGTTGCAGCGCCTGCACCGCCTGTGGGGCGACGTTGAGTACGATGCGCCCGTCGTCGACAAAGCCGCGCGGCACCTCCGCGGACGGATGCTCAGCATCGACGACAAGGTGCGGCGTCATGCCGTTGTCGATGATCCAGTCGTACAGGGCGCGAATGAGATAGGGTCGATTGGAAGTCATCAGGGATTCGTCGGAGAAGGGCTCGGGGAATGGCCTAGGCGTGTTGATACGGATCCACGGAGATAGATTTTCCGCCGCGGCTAACTGCCAAGAAAGTAAAGACTATGGACGCTAGCCGCGATCCGCAACCATCTCGCGCTCCGCCTCCGTAAGACTTGGGCCGAACGAAGGCCATTCGAAGAGTCGCGTCGCGTATTGGGTGATGTCGATGGCGGAGCCTGGCAATTCGACCCCCAGCATCGGCAGACGCCATAGCAAGGGCCCGAGACAGCAATCGACGAGCGAGAATTCATCGCTCATGAAGAATTTGTTTGCACCAAAGAGCGGCGAGGTCACGGCCAGACTGTCACGCAGCGCGATGCGCGCAGCCGCCGCCTCGGCTTCGCTACCCTTGACGATGGCGTGCATCAGACTGTACCAGTCGCGATCAATGCGATACATGAATAGTCGCGCATTGGCGCGAGCGACCGGGTCGACCGCAAGTAACGGTGGATGCGGAAATCGCTCGTCGAGGTATTCCATGATGATCTGCGATTCGTAGAGCCTCAGGTCTCGGTCGACCAGTGTCGGCACCGTTCGATAAGGATTGGCGTCGGTCACCTCGGCGGGTAAGGCCTGAGCGTCAACGTCGACGACCTCGACGGAGATCTTCTTTTCTGACAGGACCATCCGTACGCGATGGCAGTAAGAGCAAGCAGGATCGGAAAAGAGCGTCATGATGAAGTGTCGGCTTGCAGCTACCGGCTTAGGTTGCCTCGAGACTAGGGGGCCGGACTGCCGTGCGACCGGCCGTGGCGTTCTGGGGCGACCGCCTCCGCCTCCAAGACTGCGTTGAACAGAGCCCAGGAACCTGCGGGAATGCCACCCAGCTTAAGTAGCATACGCTGATTTTCAGTAAGCGCGAAGATGCGTCGCATCCTTGCGCCGCATTCAGAGGTCACGGGCCTGGGCCGAGGCCGAAACGGTACGATGCTGCGATCTAGCGCCATAGATGGCGTTGGAATGTTATCGGCCCCGCCACCCGCCTGGCTGGCAACACTGGCCGATATTGGCGGACATTGGCCGACCGATCAGTGTACGTCCTTCCAGTATTCCTTTTTCAGGTAGTAGGCCAGGATGAACAAGAGACCGAGGAACAACAACACGTACAGGCCGAGGCTTCGACGTTCGAGCTTGTAGGGTTCGCCAACGTAGGTGAGGAAATTGGTCAGGTCGCGGACCATGGTGTCGTATTCCTCAACCGAGAGTTCACCCGGCTCAACCAGCTCAACATCGACGACGTGCGCTGCCGAGCCCTCTGCGCCGTGCGCCTCGGCATAGACTGGCATCTGAATCCCCTGGAGGTCGATCAACGGGTGCGGCATGCCGACCTTATTAAAAATGAGGTTGTTGACACCATAAGGACGCGATTCGTCGAAGTAGTAGGACTTGAGGTAGGTGTAGACCCAGTCCGGACTTCGCCAGCGCGTGACCAGCGTCAGGTCTGGTACGACTTTGCCGAACCATTTAGCGCCGTCCTCCGGGCGCATGGAATTGGTCATCAGATCGCCCGGCTTGGCGTCGCCGAAGATCAGGTTTTCGGTCAGCTCGTCTTCGGGAATATCCAGATCGGCCGCCATGCGGTTATAGCGCATATACTTCAACGAGTGACAACCCATGCAATAGTTGTTGAAGTATTTGGCACCGCGTTGCAGCGACGCCTTATCTTTGAGATCAATATTCGCATCCTGAAGCGCTGGACCTTCGGACGCGAATGCGGACATCGGGCCAATAAGGCAAACGAGCAGCAGTGATGCCGCAATAATGGCACTTCTCATGAGGTCACCCTCTCAGGAACGGGCTTGGTCTTCTCCAGCTTCGTATAAATTGGCATCAGCAAAAAGTACGAGAAGTAGACGACGGTGAAGATCTGCGCAATCAAGGTGGCAAGATCACTCGAGGGTTGCAGCCCCAGGTAGGCGAGCACGACGAAGGACACTGCAAATGCGGCAAGAAACCCCTTCGACCAGGGCCCCTTGTAGCGCATTGAGCGCACGCCACTGCGGTCCAGCCAAGGCAGCAGGAACATAATACCAATGGCTCCAAACATCACCAGCACGCCGGGGAACTGCGAACCGCCAATAGGCGGCACCGCACGCAGCATTGCGTAGTAAGGCGTGAAATACCAGACCGGCGCAATGTGCGCGGGCGTCACCAAGGGGTCCGCCGGCTGGAAGTTCGGCGCTTCTAGGAACAGTCCGCCAAAGTCTGGTGCATAGAACACCACCGCTGAGAAGACCGCAAGAAAGAACACCAGGCCGACCGTGTCCTTGACCGTGTAGTACGGGTGGAAGGGTATGCCGTCAAGCGGCTTGCCATTTTCGTCCTTCTTCGCCTTGATTTCGATGCCATCGGGATTGGTCGAGCCGACTCGGTGTAGCGCGACGATGTGCAAGAACACCAGCGCCGCCAACACGAACGGAATCAAAAAGTGGAAGGCAAAGAAGCGGTTTAGGGTCACGTCCGAGATCACGTAATCGCCACGTACCCAAACCGAAAGGCTCTCGCCTACGCCGGGTACGGCCGCGAATAGATTCACGATGACTTGCGCGCCCCAGTAAGACATCTGGCCCCATGGCAGCAGATAGCCGAAAAAGGCGGTTGCCATCATCGCCAAGTAGATCACCACGCCGATGATCCAAAGCAGTTCGCGCGGCGCTTTGTAAGAACCCCACATCAACCCGCGAAACATGTGCATGTAGATCAGGATAAAAAAGAACGAGGCGCCGGTCGAATGCATATACCGGATCAACCAGCCCCAGTTCACGTCGCGCATGATGTACTCGACGGAGGCGAACGCCTCCGTCGCGGACGGCTTGTAGGCCATCGCCAGCCAGATGCCGGTGACGATCTGCAGCACCAACACCACCATGGCGAGGGAGCCGAAGAAGGACCAGAAGCCCATGTTCTTAGGTGCATAGTAGTCCGCGAAGTGCTCACTCCACACCCGCATTATCGGGAGTCGCTTATCGACCCATCCCAGCGCCCCGGTTGGCGTCGGATGTATATTCTCAGTGCTCATCAAGCCGCTCCTTCATCCTCACCGATGAGGATGGTGGTCTCGTTCAGATAGGTATGCTTCGGGATCACCAAGTTTGTCGGCGCCGGAACACCGGCGAAGACCCGCCCAGCCAGATCGAACTTGGAGCCATGGCAAGGGCAGAACCAACCACCCTCCCACTCCGGCCCAAGGTCATCCGGCGCTGTTTCTGGCCGGTAGGTCGGCGAGCAGCCCAGATGAGTGCAAATGCCGATGGCGACGAAATACTCTGGCTTAATCGACCGCGTCGGATTCTTGCAGTACTCGGGCTGCTGCGGCATCTCCGAGTCCGGATCGGCTAACTTGGGATCATTTTCGGGGAGCGCTTCCAGCATGTCGACCGTACGGCTGACTACCCAGATTGGCTGCCCACGCCATTTGACGCGCATCAAAGCGCCGGGTTCCAACTTGCTCACGTCGGCCTGAACCGGAGCGCCGGCAGCTCGTGCCTTGGCGCTCGGATTCATCGACGATATGAAGGGAACGGCGACGAATCCGGCGCCTATGGCCCCAACGACGCTGGTCGCCGCGACCAGTACGCGCCGACGGCCTTTATCCACACCATGGGTGTTCATTTGTCTAGTCGACCCCCGCTAGGCTCGATGCACGACGTTTCCTCTCCGTTGAAACGTTCGGGCAGGCTAAAAAGTGAAAAATCAGAATATCGAGAAGCACTTGAATTTCGATCAACCATTGTCCGCGATTGCGGCCTGTCTGGTCAAGGATGACGCGGTTTCCGTGGGGCTATTGCCGCACCGGCATGGGCGTCTTCTCCTCGTCTCCAAGGTTCCATCAATTACAGATGAAAGTAATGTATGCCGCGACGACAAATCTCAAAGCCTTTGAAATAGAGGGGGAAAAGACATGATCGGCGCAAGTGGATACCAAGTGGATACAAAGCAGTCGCCGCACAACTGCAACCTCGAATGCTTTGTCACTAAACCGGGTTATCGATATCAATGTAGTGGTGTTGCAGGCCAAACCGCTGCGCCAGATGCGCCCCTAGCGCCTGCACCCCGTAACGCTCGGTGGCGTGATGCCCGGCTGCCAAATAATCAATGCCCAATTCGCACGCCTCGTGCGCGGTCTGCTCGGACACCTCCCCGCTAATGAAGAGGTCGGCCCCCAGCCTGTACGCCTCGCCAATGTAGCGTTGCGCGGCACCGGTGCACCAGGCAACTTCCCGCACCGGGCGATCGATGCCAGGCAGATGCAGCGGCGCACGCCCCAGTCGCTTGCGAACCCTTTGAGCCAGCCGCGTGGCCGGGCATGGCTCGGCGAGCCGGCCGCGCCAAAGAAGACCGTCCGCGCTTGCGGGACGCGCCTCCGCGATGCCCAATACTTCGGCCAGCCGACGGTTGTTGCCGAGTTCTGGGTGGACGTCCAGCGGCAGGTGGTAGGCCAGCAGCGCAGTACCAGCGGCCATCAGTGTCCGCACCCGCCGCCCTTTCATCCCGACCAGGCAAGGGGCCTCGCCCTTCCAAAACCACCCGTGATGAACCAAAATGGCATCGGCGCCGGCCTCGACCGCCACATCCAATAGGGCTTGGCTCGCGGTCACGCCGCTAACCAGCAGCTGCACCGGCCTGATACCTTCTACCTGCAAGCCATTCGGGCAATAGTCGTTAAAGCTGTCGGCGGATAGGAGTTCGTCGCAATGACGGGCGAGGGTCTCAGGGTCGATCATCAGCAGCGGCCTCTGTATACGGCACTATGTTTTGCCGGTGCCAAAATCGATCTCGGCATCAACTCTAGCATTAGGTTCGGGCATTGGCGTCGCTGTTTGTTGGACATCAAGCCGATGCCGGGAAAATCGACCGTGGATTGATATCGACTCACCGAAGGGCACGTATCGCGGCGGACAGTCAACACTCGTCTAAGACACCAACTCCGTCATAAGTTCCCGCCCAGATCTTCGTTTAGGTCTCCGTGGGGCGCCGCGCGAGCATCGTAACTGCCAAACCAGGATCGGCTCCGGCCTGCTGGTCTCCAACGTCGGGCGCATACTCACGAACCGGCGCTACTGCGATCGACTCCGCAACGCATGTTGAGCATCAGAACCGTCAGCTTGTGCGTTTTGGGTACAAAGGTGCCAAGTCCTCTTGGCTGGGAGGGGAGGTAGCGCTGCCGGCACCCAGTCCGTTCTTCACCGCCAGCCAAAGGGCTTCACCGTCCCAAGGACCGGCATCCGGGGCATATAAGCGCCGCTCCAGCAGACGCACCTGCTCCGCCGCGAGTGCGGACCCCGCCCCTGCTCCCTGCTGGATGCGCGCGGCGACGGAGGATAGATTAACCGGTCGATCATCCGACCACAGCGCCTGTGCCCATGCGAGCAAGGCCCTCGCCGCGGCGCCGGCATCGTTGCCATTACAGGCGTCTCGCACAGCCTCGCGCAGCGGACCTAGCCGCGGCGGCGAGCTCGGCTTAGCCGCTGGCTCGGCGGTGCTCGCGGCCACCGACCGACGACGCCGATACCAGGGCAACGCCAATGTACCCACTGCAAGCGCCAGCAGCGCAAGGCCGAGCCAGATGGGCCAAGAGATGGCGATCGTCCTATCCGTGATCGGCGCGGCGCGCTCGCTATCCTGCCCCGAGTTGGCGGCCCCCTGCCCGACCTGACTTGCGTCTGCCGCGGACGCGGGCACTGCCCCTGGGTCCGGCGCAAGCACCGCGGCGGCCTTTGCATCGTCGACGGGCGGCGGCGCTGCCGAACCCTCGACCAGCAGCGTCATGGCCGGCACCGTTGCGACGCGCTCCGTCTCAGCGACGGTGTCCCACCAGGTAACGCGCACCTCCGGCATCTCGACGCTGCCGCCAGCGGTGGGGATGAGCGTTACACGCTGGGCGCTGACGCCAAACAGCGTGGCGCCGTCGGTACGGCTCTGCGTCTCGGTCTTTTCCGGATAGGCACGCATGCCCGCCGGCGCGGGCAGTCCGATCTCGGGAATCTGCGCACCGGAGAGGCCCTTGGCGGTGATCGTCAGGGTGCGCGTAGCGGGCTCGCCGACCCGCAGCCGCGGCGGCTGGGCCGCCCAGGAGTCGTCGATTGCCACTGCCTCGGCGGGCAGCCAGTGCTCACCGCCGAAGCCCTCCGCGCGGGGCTTGACCTGCAGCGTCAGGGCACGGCTACGAGCACGCACCGGCTCGCCACGCCGTAACATCGGAAAGGACATGTCGCCAAACATGCGGTCGATCGTTGGGTCGTTGAATAGCCGACCGAAGCGGTCACCGGCCGCGGTGCGACCGCTGCTCATCAGCTCCCCCTCGAACCGTACCGGCGCGATGCGTAGTGTCCCGCTGCGCTGTGGGCTGAGGCTGTAGCGGCGCTCAATGACCTGATAGTCACGACCATTGCGCTGGGTCTTATACTGGGAGTCATCACCGAGGCGCTCCAGTACCGCCCCATCGGCACTCGGCGCGGACAGATCGCCGCCACGGATCGGCACGGCGCTATAGAGCCGCACCACCACCGGCACCTGCTGCTGGACCATCACCTGGTCGCCGTCAATGCCCAGTTCCAGTTCCACGAAGACGTCGCCGCCGGGGCTGCTTAGAGGACCCTGAGGCATCTCGGACACCGTCAGGGTTAGCGGCTGAGTCTGCTCGCTGCCGACCTGAATCGGCGCCACCTCAATCTTGCCCAGGGTCTTCGGCGACAGCGCAATTCGCCAGCTAAACTTGGCGCTACCGCGACCATTGATGATGCTCATCTGACTGCCGGTGCTGGTGCCCAGCACGTCGAATGCGCGCGCCAGGGGACTGAGATCCGGCTCGGCGCCGGAATTGGCCCCGTCCACCTCGATGGTTAAGGTGACCGTATCGCCCTCGTACACCTTCGGTCGATCGAAAGCGGCTCGCACGCCCGCGAGGGCATCGCCGGCCCACGGCAAGGCAATCAGTAGCACGGCCAACCCCGTTGTCACGCATAACAACCGCCCGGCGGCAGGTCGCGGCGCCCGAACTATTGTCTTCATCATTTCCGCCCTTTGCTGTCGAAGGCTACCGGCGGGCCACTGCCCCCGGCTCGCCTACCACGGATTGCCAACCGCCATGTCCGCCTGCTCCGCGGCCCGCCCCCGGTACTGATACAGGAACTTGCGCCGAAGCAGGCCGGCCGGATCATCAGGGATGCGCCTTAGCCATTGATCCGCCGCTTGGCGGGATTCCAACTCTTCCGGCGAGAAGTCCGGCTCCGCTAGCGCGCCGGGTGGCCCTTGCTGAGGCTGCTCGTCGGCCTCGGCCTGCCGCGCCGCGGCCTCATCACGATAGTCCGCGGCGGCCTGCTCCGCGGCTTCAGGATCGGCCCGATCGGATACCGGTTCCGATGCCTGTGCTGAGGCCTGTTCGGAATTTGGCTCCGATGGCTCGTCCGCGGGCTGTTTCTGTTGATCGACCGCTTTGCCAGCATCCGCGGATTGCTGCTGCTCCGAATCGGCCTGATCGGCCTGTTGCTGATCGGACGCCCCGCCAACGGACTGCTCTTGGTCGGTTTGATTTTGATCGGACTGGTCCTGGCCGGCGTCATCTTCTCCTGACTGGTTTTGATCCGATTGGCTTTGGCCGGGTTGATTTTGGTTGGCCTGGTCTTGGTTGGCCTGGTCTTGATCTGCCTGGTTCTGGTCCGATTGGTCGGATTGGTCTTGCTGGGTTTCGTCCTGCTGCCCCTGTCCGGATGGCTGTTGCTGCTGTTGCTGCAACAGGCGCTCGACCTGTTCCTTATTGTACTCAGCGTCCGCGTGGTCCGGGTCCTTGCCCAGTGCCTGTTGATAGGCTGCGATGGCCTGCTCATACTGTCCGGCTCGAGCCAGGGCGTTGCCGCGATTGTAGGCGTATTCGGCATCATCGCCAGCGGCGAAGGCCTCGGCAGCGGCGGCATAGTCGCCGAGCCGGAACTTGGCGGCACCAATTCGCGCCGGGTCTTCGGCGGCCGTTAGCGCGCGCTCGTAGTCACCGCTGTCGAGGGCTTGGGCCGCTTGTTGATCGCGCCGCTGCCAAAGATCGTTCCAGCCCAGTGCGACGGCAGGCCTTGGCACCATCAGACTCGACTGGGCGCCCAGCAACAGCACCAGGCCAAGCACCCAGCCGCGGCGAAAGGCCAGCGCCCCGAACGGCAGCAGCCCAAGCACGAGCCATGGCCCCAGGCCTTTCCAGACCTCGGTCTGCATGGCCTCGGTCTGCTTCAGACCGCGAGCCATGGCGGCTGGGTCGCGGAGCACGCGGTTGAGGTCGGCGTCATCGGCGCTAAGTACAGCATAGGCGCCACCGCCAGCGCGCGCCAAGGCACGTAGGGCGGGTGCGTCGAGCCGTGCGATGACGTCCCCGCGGGAGCTCGTCACGCCAGGAACGGCGGCACCATCGGCAGTGCCGATACCGATCACCGCGAGCCTATGGCCAGCCGCCCGCAGGGCCTCGGCCGCCAGCAGGGCCGGCTGGCCGCCAGCGTCGTCGGTCAGCAGGATCACCTCGCCGTGCTGCGCGCCGGCCTGCTGCAACAGGTCCGTACCGCGGGCAATGGCTAGGTCCGGTCGGCTGCCTTGAACCGGCATGATCTCAGGCGACAGGGCGTCGACCATGCCAAGGATGGTCTCGGCGTCGTCGGTCAACGGCGACACCGCGAAGGCATCGCCAGCGAAGGCTACAAGGCCCACCTGGCCATCGCCGCCGCGGCGCAAGATGTCCGCGAGCTTGTAGCGGGCGCGATCTAGCCGGGTAGGTGTCAGGTCATCGGCGAGCATGGAACGGGACAGGTCTAGGGCCACGACCCGTGCCGCATCGGTGCGGAAGGCCGGCACCGGCTGCCGCTCGAAGGTGGGATTGGCCAGCGCCAACACCGCGATCAGCCAACCCATGGCCAGCAACGCCAGTGGCCACCAGCGCCGCGGGCTGGTCTCGCCGCCAACACTGAGAACGGCGAGCAAGCGCGGATCAATGACCCGTCGCCAGGCATTGCTGGCAGACTCGGCCCGCGCCAGAGCCCAGACCAGCAAGCCGAGCGGGACCAGGGCCAGAAACCATAGCGGCGTCAAGAAGTGGAAGTCATCCCACATCAAGCGATCCTCCTTGCTGGCCCCGTCAGACGATCTAGCCAGCCACTGCGCCCGAGTACCGTGACCGCGCTGAGCAACAGCGCCGCGGCCAAGGGCCAGCCATAGAGTTCGCTGGTTGGGCGAAAGGTCTGCTCGTCCGATTGCACCGGTTCCAGCTCGTCAAGCATGCCGTAGATGGCTTGCAGGTCGCCCAGGTCGCGGGCGCGGAAGTAACGCCCACCGGTGGTCTCGGCGATCGCCCGCAGCGTGCCCTCGTCAAGAGGATTGCGGCCCATGGTCAGGCCAAAGGCGCTGCGCGGGTCGCCGCCGACGCCGATGGTGTGGATACGGATGCCGGCCCCTTCGGCCAACTCCGCGGCCTTTAAGGGTGCGATGCTGCCGGCAGTGTTGGCGCCATCGGTCAGCAGCACCAGCACGCGCTCGGCGGCCGGGGCGTCGCGCAGGCGCTTGACCGCTAGGCCAATGGCGTCGCCGATGGCGGTCTCGCGACCAGCCAGCCCCACCGCGGACTCAAACAACAGCGTGCGCGCGGTCGCGCGGTCGAAGGTCAGCGGTGTTTGTAGATAGGCCTGCTGGCCGAACAGGATCAGGCCGATGCGGTCGCCCTCGCGGCGGTCGATGAAGTCCCCGGCGACGGCCTTTACCGCCATTAGCCGATCGACGACCTGGTTGCCGATGACCATATCCTCCTCGCGCATGGAGCCTGAGATGTCTACCGCCAACAGGAGATCTCGGCCCGCGAGCGGCAGCGGCAACGGCTCACCCAGCCATTGCGGCCTGGCCGCGGCGAGCACCAGCAACAGCCAAGCCAGGGTAGCCAGCAACAACGGCCAGCGGCGCGCGTGAGCGCCAACGGCGGAGGCTCGTCCTTGCATCAGCGCCGCGTAGAAGGGCACGCGCAGTGCGCCAGGGTTAGACTGCTTCGCCCGCGGCAGCCAGAACCAAGCCAGCAGCGGCAGCGGTAGCGCGGCCAGCGCCCACAGGTGCGCCAGTTGGAACGTCATGTGTTCCTCCTGAGCCAATCCCGCGCCAAGGCGAGCAGGGTATCGGCATCGCATTGCGGCGACGGCGCATAGGGACCCTCGGCAAGTACGCGGCCTACACCGTGCTCAAAGGCGCCTTGCCCGCCGGTGCGGTCGAGAAAGGCGAGCCACTGGGCACCGGTCAGCGCGGCCACATCCAGACGCGGGAAACGGCTCAGTGCGACACGCTTGAGCAGCCTGGAGATGCCGGTGATCAGCGCCGGTCCGCAACGCTCAGTGCGCAGATCGTCGAGCTCCGCCAGGATGCGCCGCCGACGCCGCAAACGGCGTATGTAACGCCAGACACCTTGGCCCAGCAGGACCAGGGCCGAGAACACAAGCAGGGCCAGCAGCCACCAGCCTGGGGCCGGAGGCCACTCAGATGGCGCCTGCGGGACATGGATGTCGCGCAAATCAAGCTGCTGGACGCTGGCCTGTTTGGCGTTCATGGCGCCTCCAATCCTCTGCCCGCGGCCCGCTCAACACCGGAACTCGTGCCGATATCGGCACCTGGGGCAGTAGCAGCGCCTGTAGCATAACCGGCATCAGCATAGACTGCATCGACGCCCAAGCCGCGACCACGGGCAGCCATGGCCGCCGCGAGGCGTTCGGCGGGATCATCAAAGGTCGAGCATCGCAACAGCCGGATGCCGTTGCGCGCGGTGACCGCTTGCACCCTAGCATGGTGTTGCGCGAAGTGCGTCTTGTAGCGCTCCCGCTCGGCGCGGGCGGCAATGTCGATAAAGCCGTCGCGACGCCCATCGCTGATGCCATAGCGCCCCGGCGGCGGCGGCTCGACCTCAAGCGGGTCGAGGATCTGAAACGCGGTCAGGTCGTTGTGGCGAGCCAGACGCGCGAGATGCCGCTCGCTATCCTCGTCCATGGTGTAGAAGTCCGACAGCAGGAAGACCAGGCTGCCGGGACGGGCGACCCGACGCAGTCTCGACAGCGCCTGGGTCATGTTGGCGCCGCTGAAATCGGAATCGGGATCGGTATCGCCGCGGGTCGGCCGGTGCTCTTGAGACAGACTGCCTACTCGAGACAGGCTATCCAGACCAAGGCCGTCTTGAGAGAGCCCGCGCTCGGGGTCTCCGGCCTCGACCAGCGCCCGAATCAAGCGCATCTGGCCGCGGCGCCCAGCAGTGGGCTGAAGCTCTCGATGGCCGCCCCGGTCGAAGACTAAGGCGCCGATGCGATCGCCATGGCCGATAGCGGCCCAACCGATCAGCGCAGCGAGGCGCGCCGCAACCACCGACTTCATCGCGCCGCCGCTGGCAAAGAACATGCTCGGGCCGAAGTCCGCGATAATCACGACCGGCCGCTCGCGCTCTTCGTCGAACACCTTGACGTGCGCATGACCGGCCCGCGCGGTGATGCGCCAGTCCATATTACGAATGTCGTCGCCGGCTTGGTAGTGACGCGACTCGCGATAATCCATGCCCCGACCGCGAAAGCCTGAACGATGCGCACCCGCCAGCGCCGAGCGCGCGGGCATAGCGCGCGCAGGCTTGAGCCGCTCGGCGCGACCGCGCAACGCGATCAGATCGTCGGCATCGACCCGGATGTCGGCATCTTGGATGCCCGGATGTTTGATCATGGACCCGCCCTCATCAAACCATCGGCACCCGCCGTATCAACTCGCCGACGAAGTCGTCTGGGTCGATACCCTCGGATTCGGCGGCGTAGCTTAGCAGCACACGGTGGCGCAACACGTCGTAGGCGACGGCATGGATGTCGTCGGGTGTGACGTAATCGCTGCCCCGCAGCCAGGCGCGGGCGCGAGCGCAGCGGTCTATCGCAATGGTGGCGCGTGGGCTGCCGCCATAGTCGACGAGTCGCGCCAAGTCCTGGTCATAGGGCGACGGGTCGCGGGTCGCGAGCACCAGTTGCACCAAATACTCTTCCAGATTGTCCGCCATATGCAGGTCCATGACCTCGTCGCGGGCGGCCAGAATCAGATCTCGGCCAATCTGCATCTGGGCCTCGTCGTTGCGACGCAGGCGCCCGCGAGCCTCAGCACGGGCGATGTCGAGGATGCCGCGCTCCGAGGCAGGGTCCGGATATTGCACGCGAACGTGCAGCAGGAAACGATCGAGTTGGGCCTCGGGCAGCGGATAGGTACCCTCCTGCTCGATCGGATTCTGTGTCGCCATGACCATGAACGGATCAGGCAAGGCATAGGTGCGCCCGCCGACGGTGATCTGGCGCTCGCCCATGGCCTCGAGCAGCGCGGATTGCACCTTGGCCGGGGCACGGTTGACCTCATCGGCCAAGATCAGGTTGTGGAACAACGGCCCAGACTGGAATTGGAACTCTCCGGTCTCCGGGCGGTAGATATCGGTGCCGGTGAGATCGCCAGGCAGCAAGTCCGGCGTAAACTGAACGCGCTGGAAGTTGCCCTCGATCCGCGCGGCCAGTTCCTTGATGGCCGTAGTCTTGGCCAGACCGGGCGCCCCTTCTACCAGCAGATGTCCCTCCGCCAACAACGCGATCAACAGGCGCTCAATCAGCCCCTCCTGTCCGACGATGCGCCCGCGCAGGTCGGCCCGCAGCCGGGAAAACGCCGCCTGGGCGACGCTCGCGGTCTCGGCCATGGCGTAGGCCTGTAATTCTGCGGTTGTGCTGCTCATGCGCTGGTGCTCCGTTAGCTTGGTATGTTGTTGGAGGTCGGCTCGGACGATGACCCGGTGCGATGGCGGTATTTGGTTTTGCATGCCAATGCCGGGCGATCTTGGCTTCCGGTCTCTCGCCCGGTCTCTCGCCCGGTCTCTAACCCAGTCTCTAACCCAGTCAGCCTGGCTACTCGCCCGCTTTGTACAATAAAATATGCGTGGCGGGCATTAACCCAATCATGCCGCAGGATTAATTTTCGTTCATGGCCCGCGCCCTTGCTGCCTTGTATAATCTTAAGGTGCCGCACCTGCACGCATTCCCCAACCGAACGACACCGCCAAACACCTGAGGCGCGGTCAAGGGCGGGCGCGGTCGGAGGGACCAGCACGCGGTCAGCAGCGACGGCAACGCTAGAACGACCGGCAAATGCGGCCACCCGAACAGGACCCGCCCCCCACTCACTCACGTAGAGCCTCAGACCGATGCCCTCACCCGAGCCCCGAACGGACATCATGAGAAGGCTGCGCGAGCGCACCGCGTCGATCCATGCCTCTACCGAAGCGCTGCCGCTGATGCACAAGCTGCTGGCTCCGCACGCCGACGTCGCGCATTATCGGCGGTATTTGACGGCATTGCACGCTGTCTACCTGGCGGTTGAGCCTAGGCTCTACGCCTTCGTGACGCCGGACCTGGTGCAGCAACTCGGGCTACGGCCGAAGCTGCCCGCCTTGCAGCGCGACCTCAATGCGCTCGGAGTAGGCCCGGGGATGCCAGCAATCGGCTTATCGAAGCGAGTTCAGGTCATCGTACAAAACGAGCCCGCGGCACTGGGCGGGCTCTATGTGCTTGAAGGGGCAACCCTCGGTGGCCGGGTGATCGCCCGCAGGCTGCGAAAGCAGTGGGGCGGTGCAGGTGATCTGCCTTTTTTCTTTCTAGAGTTCAGGGGCGCCGATCCGGCAGGCGAGTGGCGGCAATTCGGCCGCGGCATGCAAGACCGAGCGACCGCCTGGGCCGCTCGGGATGGCGACGCCGACAACGCCATCATCGCTGGCGCCGTCACCGTCTTCGAGGCCATGCATCGAGCATTCCTCAAAGCCGACCCAAACACCGGAGAGGCCCTGTGTCAGATTCAGTAAACCCCGGCTTTCTCGACGCCTGCGAAAGCGAAGCGCTGCATCAAATCGGCGCCATACAACCCATCGGTGCGCTCGTCGGTGGACGCGCCGATGACACCAGGATTCGCTGCGCCAGTGTCAATCTTGCCGCCTGGACCGGACTGGAAACCTCCGCGGTCCTGGGCTACCCGATCTCCGCGCTGGCACCTTGGCTTGCCAGCGAACAGGCAGACAGGGTTGTCGCTGGCATCACCGGCGCCATGACCGGCTCTGGCGCCGGTTCTGGCACTGGCAGCTACTGGCCCGACGCAACAGAAAACAAAGTGCTCTTCCCGTCGCTCTGCCAAGGTCCGCGCGGCGAATTGGACGCGCTGTTGTCGCTCGGCACCCAAGACTGGCTGCTGGAAGTGCAACCGGCATTGCCCGCGGGCCAGCGCCACGATGCCTACAGACCGGTTCCTCACGCCCTCTACCGCAGCCCCCGCTACGCAGGGGAATGGCAGGAGCTGTGCGACTGTCTCGCCACTGAGATACGCCGAGCCAGCGGCTTCGACCGAGTTATGGTGTATCAGTTCAGGGCGGACGGCAGCGGCGAGGTCATCGCCGAGAGCCTGGCACTCGGGCTACATCCCTACCACGGGCTACGCTACCCGGCGTCCGACATTCCAAAGATCGCACGCAAACTCTACCTCGCCAACCGACACCGCCAAATCCCCGACGCCGAGGCTCAACCAGTCGCCGTTGTGTCAGCGGACAAGTCGCCGCCGGACCTCACGCTCTCCGACCTGCGCGCGGTCTCGCCAATCCATGTCCAATACCTGCGCAACATGGGCGTCACCGCGTCTCTCTCCTTCCCAATCCCGCTCAGGAAGGAACTCTGGGGACTCGTTGCCTGCCACCACCGGCAACCGCGCGCGCTGCCCTTGCCCGTTCGCGAGCGCTGCGCCGAGATGGCTAAGGTCTTCAGCATCGGCATTGCCGCCTACCGCAGCCAACAGCGCGTCGCCGCACTGAACGGCAGCGATCGTGACATCGAGCGACTGATCGAGGGCATCAATGGATTGCAGAGCGGCGCTTTCCCGAATTTCGAACTACGCGGAACGCTGCTGGGTCTGGTCGGCGCCAGCGGCGCGGCGCTGACCGAGAACGACGCCGACGGCAACGGACTCGACGAGATCCTGACCTTCGGCAAGACCCCGGGCCCTGCGCAGATTCGAGAACAGCTGGACTGGCTGCGCAGCACAACGATGGAGCGCGTCTTCGCAACCGACGCGCTGCCATCCCTGTTCCCGAGCGCCGGAGCCTATGCGGCACTGGCCAGTGGCCTATTGGCCGTGCAAGTCAGGCTGTTTTCCGGCGGTCGGCAGCGCGAGCGGACCTTTTTGTGGTGGCGCCCGGAGCAGCCACAGACGGTGCATTGGGCCGGTGATCCGCGCAAGAGCGTGCTGTTCGCGGATCAAAGCAATCAGCTCTCCCCGCGCTCGTCCTTCGAGGCATGGGTAGAAATCAGTCACGGCAGATCCGAGCCCTGGAGCGAGTTGACCCTGCTCAACGCCAAGAAATTCCGCAGTCTGGTCTTGCGCGACATCAACGCCGCGCTGTTCCGTGACTGACAGCGGCAGGGACAACCCCTTGCTGTCCAACATCCGTCCGCGCCGGGCCCTAGCACGCACGCTGAAATGGCTAGGCTGGGGCATTGCCGGTTTTGTCATCCTCTCGGTGCTAGCGGTGGGCCTGCTGCGCTGGCTCAATCCACCGACAAGCGCATTCATGCTGAAACAGCAGCTCGCTGGACGCTTAAACTCGCAACAACCAGCAATCCTCTATCACGAATGGGTCGACCTGAGCGCGATGCCACCGAGCCTCGCGCTTGCCGTGGTCGCGGCCGAGGACCAACGCTTTCCGCAACACGCCGGCTTCGATCTGGTTGAGATACGAAAGGCCTGGCAGCGCTACCGAAATGGCGGTCGCTTGCGCGGGGCCAGCACCATCAGCCAGCAAACGGCGAAGAATCTGTTTTTATGGTCTGGACGAGACTGGGCACGCAAGGGGCTAGAGGCCTGGTTCACGCTGTTGATCGAAGCCCTATGGAGTAAGCAGCGCGTCCTGGAGGTCTACCTGAACATCGCCCAATTCAGCCCCGATACCTTCGGTGTCGGCGCCGCGAGTTGGCGCTATTTCGAGCGCCCAGCCATTGCCCTCAAACCAGACCAGGCGGCCCTGCTGGCCGCTGTCTTGCCGAATCCAAAAATCTACCGTCTCGACGCCCCATCGGCGCGGGTGGAACAACGCGCCCGGTGGATCAGGCGGCAAATGCGGCAACTCGGCGGGGTCGAGTATCTAGAAGGCCTGGGAATTGGTCCCTAACGCAGTAGGCTCAACACAATCACGACTGGCGTCGATTACCCTCATACGGCCCATGGTTGCTTTGATGCATGCGTGACTGCACCTTTGGGGCAGCGGAGAGGAGCTTCCTCGACGCCTCCAAACTCCTTAACTGCCTGGATATGCCCATTATGAGCAAGCGTTCTGTTTCGATTCTGTCGTTATCTTTCTTCGGCCTAGCGCTCTTGTTTGGTGCTGGCAGCGTCGCGGCCGGCGATGGCAAGAGTTGCGGCGGCAAGAAGATGGATGGCGAGTCAGCCGTGGTTGTCACGCCTAACCTGCCGCGGGTATAAGCGCCTCAACGCAGGCGACCGCCTCTGAAACAGGGCCCTGCCAGCAGTTCGGCAGGGCCTTTCCTGTTGTCGGACACGGCTCGATGCAACTCCACCCCCACGTTTCCGGCATGATGGGGCATCGCCGCCGCGAATCGATAGGCCACAGAACAGAACAGTCGATTGGCTTCAAACCCGAGACAGGGTATCAACATCCTTAGCGGGGTCAAGCCCGTTCTGGCGGATATACAGTAATAGCTCCTTGGCTCGGCCCATGGCCTCCGCCATTGAGCGAAGGTCCCTCTCGGTCCCGTCTTCGTTCGGAAATTCCATCCACTCACTCCCGTCCAGCGCCTGGAAACCCATGCTCCAGTCGCGATATTGGCGCTCGGAAACCAACTCCTCGAACAAAAGCGCGATATGCGCATGCCTCGCGTCACCGCAGATGCGCTTGAATAAGGCCCTGACGGGCTGTGGCTCTCCTTCGAGCACCTGTACAAAATGCCCGCCCTGAAACAGCAACAAACCAGTCACGCCTTCATCGGCGTTGCGCTTGCGCGCATAGGTCAGTAAGGCGAGCAACTCTTCGCGGGGCATCTCGCAAGTGGCCGTGCTGGCGTAGCAAAGCTGAAAAGGCATGATCAAGGGTCTCCGGTTGCGCGTCGATCTTGCTCCGGATTCTACCCGAGAAGGGCTTGTCGATGGGGCTGCGACGGCGCAAAGGGAGGCCGCGCCGGGATTGGCGATTGTTGTTAGGATCAAACAAAGACTGCGCCTGGCGGGGCGGGGTCGTGCCACGCGGGTGAGCCGAACAAAGCCAGGCAAAAAAAAGCGGGGCCCGCAGGCCCCGCTTTGCGACTCGAAGACTGATCGGGATCAGAACTTGTGGGTCACGCCGATCGAGAAGCCGCTCCAGCTCGCGGTGTAGCCAGTAATGTTGTCGTCGTTGTCGTCATCGACATTGGTATACAGCACGTAAGCCTTGGTGCGCTTGCTGAAGTTATGGTCGAAGCCCACCGCCCAGGTGCTCTTGTCGCCAGCGAGATCGGTGCTGAGCGCATCGGCGATGCCGCCGATGTTATTGATGGCAAGGGCTTCGGATCGCGTTGCGTCCAGCGCGCGGGTATCGCCACGGTCAACCGAACCATACATGGCCTTGAACATGTTGTTGCCAAAGGCGTAACCAGCCTGGACCTGCCACAGTTGCTGCTCATCGGGGCCCAACGGGGTGGTGCCGACACTGATGTTGCCATCGGCATCGATGACGGCCAACGACGTACGCTGTTGTCCTGCGGCGCGGTTGTCCTCATTCGCGTAGATCGCCGTCAGCGTGAAGCCGTTCCAATCCAACAGACCCAGGCCGAAGCGCCATTGTGTGGCGTCGTCGCCGACATAGCTGCAGTCGAAGTCTTGGAGGCCGGTAGCCTCGTTGATGCAGCCACCCGCGCCGTCCATGCTCGTCATGGTGCCCATGAACATGTCGCTACTCAGCGACTCATAGGCAGCAGATGCGTAGAACGGGCCGTTGTTGTAGATCGCGGCCAACGAGTAGGCCCCGGCGAGCGAGTCCGAGTTGATGTTCAGGCCGGAACCGGCAGTACCGCCGCCCGGGGCCACCATGGCACCCATGAACGAGAACCCAGAAAAGCTCGGGCTGATGTAGGCAATAGTATTGTCGAGTCGATAGTCGGTGAACCCAACGGTGCCGTTGTAGTCACCGATGGTGTCGCTGAACAGGTCTAACTTGCCGGTCGAGATCTTCATCGGGGTGTCGTGACGACCGACCAGGGCGGTACCGAAGCTACCGGCCAAGCCGACAAAGCTGTTGCGAATGCTGATGCCGCCGTTGCCGCCACCTGGCATGTTGTCATCGCCAAAGTTGAAGCCGAGTTCGATTTGATAGATGGCCTTCAGGCCGTTGCCCAGATCCTCCGAGCCCTTAAAACCAAAGCGGTTGGCCGGGTTCTCGCCTTCGAGAAAGCCGTTCTGATTGACGCCCCAGCCCTTGAAGTCTTGTCCTCTTGTGGCGACCACCGGCTGTCCGTTCTCGTCCAGCATGATGATCTGAATGTTTCCGTCTCCCTGGACTTGTTCTAGCTGCGCCGCGGAGCTCACAAAGGACCAAGGGGTGTTGTTGGGCCCATACACGCCTGTGTAGGTGACGCTTCCGTCGGGATTAGCGGTTGCCGTCTGCGGTGCCCCCAGCTGGGCCGGGGACATGGTCTCGAACGTCGGTGCGATGACGTTGTCCACGTCTTCATAGGTGACCTGACCAGCGATCGTACCGTAAATGGTGGCCTCGGCCATCGCGGCTGCCGGCGCGGCGAGGGCCGCTGCGACTGCCACAGAGATGAGCTTTTTGTTCATCGTTTGCTCCGCTGTTGTGAAAATATTGAAAGACTGCTTGGATAACGACGCAATCATGTCTTGCGAACAGAATACTAGACCAGGAAGCAACATTGCGCAACAGTTTTTAGAAAAAAAGAGACAAGTGCCGCATTCGTTGCGTTTGCACAACATCCGAGGCTTCGCGGCTTCGGCTTGGATGGGCGATTCCAACAGGCGTGTGGCGTGGCGCGCGGCGGGGCCGAGGGCCAGGGGCCGGCGCTCGGCGCAGTCACCTCGGCCCTCAGGCCCTAGACACTTCCGCCAGACAGCATAAAGCCGGCGCGAAGCCGGCTTTATGCTGTCTGGCGACATTTGGCTGGGGGACAAGGATTCGAACCTTGGTTGACGGAGTCAGAGTCCGTAGTCCTGCCGCTAGACGATCCCCCAAGAAAGAAAGTGTCTAGGTGTGAGTGACGAGTTTCTAGGCTTGTCGTACGCTTGCTTAGAGCTTGGCTTAGAGCTTGGCTCGGTTACTTGAAAATGTTTGATGAGACCATGCAGCATTTTCGCAATTTCTTCTGCTTCCCGCACTAGAGGTTTGACTGCCTTCGCATCCAAGAGCTGGGCTTCCTGACCGATCAGCAACCGGGTCCAGCACTCGCCGCAAGAACCCTTTGCTGAGCGCAAGAAGCGCAGGCGTTCGTTGACGGTCCAGCGCTCATAGCCTTCGGCAAAATATTGGACGGGACCGACAGGGCGGACCGAGTCAACTGATCACGAAAGCCTCGGTCGACACATGCCGCTGTTCCGCGATAGACATCGACGGACAGTCGGCACGCCCTTTTCCATACCTCAAGATTTCGCAGCGCGTCCATGCCTTTTGATGGTCCTCGACAGGATCCACTCGTTACTCGATACTAGCGTTTCGAGAACTGCGGTCTCTTACGCGCCTTGTGCAGACCGACCTTTTTGCGCTCGACCTCGCGGGCGTCGCGGGTCAGGAACCCGGCTCGGCGCAGCGGCGAGCGGAGGTTCTCGTCGAACTCGACCAAGGCGCGAGCAATGCCGTGGCGGATGGCGCCGGCCTGCCCGGTGGTTCCGCCGCCGACCACGGTGGCGCGGATGTCGACGCGATCAGCCATCTCCGCGGCTTGGAGGGCCTGACGCACGACCATGCGCGCGGTCTCGCGTCCGAAGAAATGATCGAGTTCGCGACCGTTGACGGTGATGTTGCCGCTGCCAAGCGTAAGAAAGACCCGTGCCGCCGAACTCTTGCGTCGCCCGGTGGCGTATTGCGTTTCCGACATCGTGAATATCCGTCCGTTAACCTGAAGTTTGATGTGTTGCTTTTCGGCCCGCGAAACCACCCAAGGAAGCTTTCTTAGGCTATTTCCAGGCGGGCTGCTATCAGTCGGGATGATCGGGCATATGAAGCGGGATGTCTTGGCGCCGTTTGAGCACAGCCGCCACACCAGCCCGATCGTGACAAGCCGATATTTCTACCTGGGAACAAATTCTACCTGGGAATCAGGATGGTAGAGCTCAAGCGTTGATCTAGATCTCAAGAGGTTGGGGCTGCTGCGCCTGGTGGCGGTGCTCTGGACCGGCATAGACTTTCAGCTTGCGATACATGGCTCGCCCCAGGGGGTTGTGTGGGAGCATGCCCTTGACCGCGATCTCAATGACCCGTTCCGGATGCTCGGCGAGCATGTCCGCCAGGTTCTTGGAGCGCAGGTTGCCAATATACCCGGTGTGGCGGTAGTACATCTTGTCCTGGAGCTTGTTGCCGGTGACGCGCACCTTTTCGGCATTGACGACGACCATGTAGTCGCCGGTGTCAATATGCGGGGTATACTGCGGCTTGTGCTTGCCACGCAGGCGACTGGCAACCTCGGTCGCCAGGCGACCAAGGGTCTTGCCCTCCGCGTCGATAAGGTACCAGGCGCGCCGCACTGCGGCGGGCTTTGCGCTCTCTGTCGTCATGTCCGTCGCTCCAGACCCTGTTGTTCGGCCGATTCACCTGCGCTGAGGACAGGCCAAAAGGCATGTTTTTGCACCGGCGTCGATAAAGACCGCGAAGCATAGCCTAGATTGCTCAAGCCATGCAACCCTAGGGGACGCAAATCTTAAAGTGGCTCCGCGGATCAGAGTCGAAGCATCAGCACGCCGCCACAGATCGGCGCCGGTCGTCGGCGCTTGGCCCTCGGTTGCGAACCGGACCGCCACGCCGCAACAGCAGTCAGCCAGGTAGCCTGAGGCGCTCCACCGTCTCGCCACCGATCAGGTGCCGTTGCAAAATCTCTTCGAGGTCGGACGTATCGATATAGGTGTACCACACCGCTTCCGGGTAGACGACCGCCACTGGCCCCTCCGAGCAGCGGTCCAGACACCCGGCAACGTTGATCCGCACGCCGCCCTTGCCCGTCAACCCCAGTTGCTTGGTGCGCTGTTTCAGGAAATCTCGCGACGCTTGCGCATTGCATTGCGCACAGCATTGGCTGCCGTCTTCGCGTTCGTTGGTACATAGGAACACATGATGCTTGTAATAGGACACAATGATCACCTTTGGGCCTAGAGGTTGTTGGTAAGGTGGCGTGCGCGACCGGGCGAAGCAAGCGCACGCGGGGACGCGCTAGAATTCGCGGCACTGCGCCGCACGGAGCCGCACGGCGCATCTCCTGAGCTGTTGAACTTCGCGATTTCCGGCGATTTTCTCGATCCCGGCTTTTGGCTGCCGATTGCTATCGGCGGGTGCCTGCAAGAATGACTCACAGGGAGACAGGGAGGGCAGACACCGAGGAACGCTGTGGCCGAGTTGCAGAAATATTTCGACAGCCTAGGGTCACCCATATTGATTTGCGGAATACTTGCACGGTCTCTGCCGCCCCAGAGCCTCGTTTTGTCGGATTTGTTCAGACCTTGATCGAAAGTCTCACCTTGCAGCAAGCATCCCTTTTGCAGTTGGCCGACCAATGCGTCAAGTGCGGCTATTGCCTTCCGCATTGCCCCACCTTTCGGCTGCGCCATGACGAGGCCGAGTCACCGCGAGGGCGTGTGGCGCTGATCCAGGGGCTCCTGACCGGAGAGCTAAACGACAGCGCGCGCCTGGGCATCCATCTTGGCAACTGCCTGGAGTGCCTCGCCTGCGAGCCAGTCTGCCCATCGTTGGTCCGGTTTGGCGCGTTGATGGACGGGGTTCGCGCCCAACGCGTGGCGCAACTGCCACCTTGGCACCGGCTCTGGTTGCGGCTGCCGCTCGATTTGCTGGCCCACCCGCGCATGCCGGCCTTGCTGACGTTGGTCACGGCCATCTATCGGCGCACTGGCCTTGCGGCTGCGCTACGGCGGCTCGGCATGCTGAGCCGAGGGCGCTTGGCCGTGCTTGATGGGCTTGCGGACCAGTTGCGCAGACCTCGCCGATCGCATCCCAAAGCGCCGCCGGCCGCGCTTGCTGGCCATGCCGGCATGCCTGCTGTCGGCCATGAGACCGCGCTAGAGCGGGACGCCTCGTCAACAGGCGGGGTCGGGCTGTTTCTAGGCTGCATCTCCCGCGGTCTACAGGCATCGACGGCACAGGCTGCACTGCTGGTGTTGGAGCACCTCGGCATACCGGTGCAGGTGCCGAGTCGACAGGGCTGTTGCGGTGCGATGCATCGGCACAACGGCCATCCCGATAGCGCCGACCGGCTGCTGGTACAAAACCGGGAGGCTTTCTTGTCGAACCGGGTCGTCGGCTTCGCGAGCGCCTGTGTCGCGGAACTCCAACAGGGGCTGGATGCGCGGGAGATCTGCCGCTTTCTGATCGACACAGCCTGGCCGGAGCAGCTCAAGCTGCGCCCATTGCCGGCCCTGGTGGCCGTACATGAGCCATGCTCGCATCGGAACCTATTGCGAGACACGCAAGCCGTCTACGCACTGCTGGCCCGTATCCCTGAGCTTCGCGCCGTCGGCCTGGACGGTAACGATCGCTGCTGCGGCGCGGCCGGCACCTATTTGCTTGACCACCCTGAGACCGCACTTAGCCTGGCAGCGGATAAGGTTCGCTCCATCACCAAACTTGATGTGCGTTATCTGGTGACCACCAACACCGGCTGCGCGGCGCACTTGGCGGCCCGACTCAGGGCTGCCGGGTCACAAATCGAGGTCTTGCACCCGGTCGAATTGATTGCAAGGCAACTAGCGGAGAAGCCGAACGCCTGATCCAAGCCGAGATGAGCGAGGCGCTCGGCCCTTCCGCTGGCAAGCAGGTCGTCGTCATGAAACTCGTCATGAAACTTGACTCAGCTAAAAACTCTTAACGCGCTAATGAGAAACCTTGTACAGCCTCAAACTCTGGAGTATTACCATGTCGAGCAACACGATGTCCGATCGTCACTACAGCCCCGTCGACCATGCCCTGATCAACCTCGACCAGGCCGTCCGGACCCTGTTCGGTCGGCCGAAGGTGACCGAGCGGCGCAATCCGGCGGAGCAGTTTAGCGATGCGGACCTGAACGACGACGAGCGCCGGCACATCGGCCGGCTGATGCGCGTGAATCATACCGGCGAAGTGTGCGCCCAAGCGCTCTACCAAGGCCAGGCGATCACCGCGCGGACCTTCGAGTTGCGCGGGCAACTGGAGCGATCGGCTCGGGAGGAAAGCGATCACCTGGCCTGGTGTGAGCAGCGCATTGAGGAATTGGGAGGGCGCAAGAGCCTGCTAAATCCACTCTGGTTCGCCGGTTCTTTCGCGATGGGCGCCGCCGCCGGGCTGGCCGGCGACCGCTGGAGCCTCGGTTTCGTCGTCGAGACCGAACGCCAAGTGGAGGATCACCTAGATGATCACATCTCTCGGGTGCCGGCCGACGACCTGCGCACCCGCGCGATCATGGAGCAGATGAAGGCCGATGAAATCCACCATGCCGATGTCGCCTACGAGGCCGGCGGCCAGGAGCTGCCATCCCCCGTCAAGCTAGCGATGCGAGCGGTATCGAAGGTGATGACGACTGGGGTGTATTGGGTTTGAGATTTCCAGGAGGCTGCGCCCTAGATTTTGAAAACTCGATTGCTTGGTGGGGCCGAATGCTTGAAAGGAGTCAAGTTGGCTTTCGTCGTGGTCGTTGTCGTAATCGACTATCCGATTACGATTAGGACAACGACAAAGACGATCGGTGCCAAGCTTGCCAAAGCGGCGATGAGCCATCAAAGGTCTGGGGCGAGGCCTCACTCGTTCTCCCCCGGCAACCCCCGCCCCAGGTTGCGGCCATAAAAGATCTCCATCATCTCGCGCCGGACCAGGCGCTGGATGCAGTGACGATCCTTTTCCGATAGGTCGGAGGCGCGCACGCAGAACAGATAGTCGTCCAGACGGAAGTCGTTGACGACCATCTTCGTGTGGAACAGGTTTTCCTGATAGACGTTCACATCGATCATCTGATACCGGTTCTTGGTGTCGCGACACAGATAGTTCTGGATCGAGCTGATGTTGTGGTCGATGAAATGTTTGCGACCCTTTACGTCACGGGTGAAGCCGCGCACCCGGTAGTCGATGGTCAGGATATCGGATTCCAATGCGTGAATCAGATAGTTCAGCGCCTTCAGCGGTGAAATCAGGCCGCAGGTGGAGACATCGATATCGGCGCGAAAGGTGCTGATGCCGTTGTGCGGATGGCTCTCGGGATAGGTGTGTACGGTGATGTGACTCTTATCCAGATGCGCCGCCACGGTCTCCGGCAACGGCCCCGGTGTTGGCTTGTTCAACATGGCGTTGTCGGACTTGGTTGGCTCTTCCGCGATCAGCACGGTCACCGACGCGCCCTGGGGCTCGTAGTCCTGGCGGGCGATGCTGAGGATATTGGCGCCGATGATGTTGACGACCTCGGTCAGGATTGCCGTCAGGCGCTCCGCGTTGTATGCCTCGTCGATATAAGCAATGTACGCGGCCCTCTGCTCGGCCGAGTCGGTGTAGCAGACATCGTAGATGTTGAAGCTGAGCGACTTAGTCAGGTTGTTGAAGCCGTGCAGCTTCAGGCGCTTCGAGGGTGTTGGCATGGCGCGGTCCCGTTTGAGGGGGGCGGTCGATCACGAACCGGGGCTCGATTGTGGGCAGCGACTGCACCCGATCCTCAAGGTCCGGGCGCCTCGCCTCTGGCGGTCTTGCCGTCGGTCGTGATCCTCTCGGAGTCGCCATGACGCCAGGGCGCGCAAAATACGCGCACTGTCGCAATTTTTCAAGGGCAGTCGGTCAAGAGTTGATGGTGATGGCGGAGCACAAAGCGCAGATACTGGAGGCCGCAACCAGCGGTCCCTGCCGCCGCGGGCTTGATCTCACCGCCAAGCGTGGCGACGGACTGCCTGAGCACCTCGCGGACGATCTCTGCTTGTTTGTCGATTCCGCGGCAGCCGGGGCAATAAGCTCGGAACCAATGGCTGCGCATTAGGGCACGAAGATAGCGCCGCACGTCATCCGCGGCCTCCGATGCCCGACGGCACCAGCGCCGCCGTCGGTCTGCTGCTGTAACGAGGCATTGAGGTGAGAGCACAACCAGACCGTGAATAATTCGCGGGCGAGTTCGTCGAAGGCAATCGCCTCAGCTATCCCTGATCTCGAAATCATGGCTGATCTCCGCGCTGGCCCCAAGCATGATGGACGCGGAGCAATATTTCTCCGCACTGAGCTCGATTGCGCGCTCCACTCGACGGCGGTCCAGATCGCGACCCGTGATGATGAAATGGGCGTGGATGCGGGTAAAGACCTTGGGGTCTGCTTCGGCGCGCTCGGCCTCCAGTTCCACCACGCAGTCGGTCACCGCCTGGCGCCCGCGACGTAGGATCATCAGCACGTCGAACTGGGTACAGCCGCCCATGCCGAGCAGCAGCATCTCCATCGGCCGAACGCCAAGATTGCGCCCGCCGAATTCCGGCGGACCGTCCATTACCACGCCGTGCCCGCTGCCAGACTCGCCCAGCATCGCGACGCCTTCGATCAATTTGACCCGTGCCTGCATGTCTCCGCCCTCGCTGTTAAGCTCAAAGTGCCGTTTCTAGGTTAAATCCTTGCGGCAAGAGGCTATCATGGATCGACAAGCAGATAGAGGTTGCTAGAATCGCGATCTAGTCCACAAGCATCCATCCGAACACCTCATGTCCAATTACGCACCCAAGCCCGATCCGGCATGGCTTGCCCCATACTTGAGCTTTTGCCACGTCCGACAACACAACAAGAATGTCGATTTTATCCGCGCCGATGATCCCGCGGAGTCTCTGTACTATCTGGTCGACGGCGCGGTGAAGGTGCTGATTGAGGATCAGGACACGGACCACCGCGAGCTGACGCTAGCCCATATCAACAAGGGTGAGTTTATCGGTGAGATGGGTCTGTTCATGCCGCAAGAACGCCGCTCGGTGATCGTTCGCACGCGAACCCCATGCAAGGTGGCCGAAATCGGCTACAAACGTCTGGAACAATTGCTCGACCGCGAGTTGCGCGAGTACGCGAAGGGACTACTCTATGCGATCGGGCTGCAACTGTCGCTGCGCCTGCGCCAAACGAGTCGCAAGGCCGGCGATCTGGCCTTTCTCGACGTGACCGGCCGCATAGCGGGCACGCTGTGGGAGCTTTCCAAGCAGCCCGACGCCATGACCCATCCGGATGGGATGCAGATCCGCATCACGCGCCAAGACATCGGGCGCATTGTCGGTTGCTCGCGGGAGATGGCCGGGCGCGTCCTGAAGGCGCTGGAAGAACAGGGCCGCATCCGCGTCAAGGGCAAGACCATTGTGGTGTTGGGCACGAGATGAAAAGAAGTTCAAAGCTTGCGGCCAGTCGCCACTCACCACAAAGCGTCACCCAAACAATTCCGCCAGCTTCTCGCCTGGGTCGGGCGCGCGCATGAAGGACTCGCCTACCAAGAAGGCGTTGACGCCGTTGCGGCGCATCAATGCTACGTCGTCGCGGCCGTGGATGCCGCTTTCGGTAATGATAAGCCGCTCCGGGGGGATGGCGTCGATCAGCGCCAAGGTCGTGCCTAGGCTGACGTCGAAGGTGCGCAGGTTGCGATTGTTGATGCCGATGAGCCGACCCGGCACCGCCAGCGCCCGCTCTAGTTCAGCCGCGTCATGTACCTCGGTGAGCACGTCTAGACCCAGGTGATGGGCGAGCCCGCTCAGCTCGCTGAGCTGGATATCGTCGAGACAGGCGGCAATCAACAAGATGCAGTCGGCACCGATGGCGCGTGACTCGTAGACCTGGTAGGGGTCGATGATGAAATCCTTGCGGATCACCGGCAACGCACAGGCGTTGCGAGCCTCGCTCAAGTCGGTGTCTGCTCCCTGGAAAAAGTCGACATCGGTCAACACCGACAGACAGGCGGCGCCACCGCGCTCGTAGGAGCGGGCAATGTCGGCCGGGCGGAAGTCCTCCCGCAGCAGGCCTTTACTGGGACTGGCCTTTTTCACTTCGGCGATGACCGCGGCCTCGCCAGCAGCCGCCTTGCCGGTCAGCACGTCCGCAAAGCCGCGCGTCGCCGGTGCGTGCTCGACGCGTCCGGCCAGATCGCGCAACGGCAAACGTTTGGCGCGGGCGGTGATCTCTTCCACCTTGCGGAGCAGAATCTTTTTCAGGATATCGGGGGTGTCTTTCATGGCGCCTTAGAATCCTTGCGTCAGTGCCACAAGCCCATCAAGGCGCGCCAGCGCCTGGCCGTCGCTCAATACCCGCTGTGCGCGTTCAACACCCTCACTCAGCGTATCGGCCCTGCCGGCGACGTAGATGGCCGCACCCGCATTGAGGACGACGATATCCCGCGCCGGGCCGGGCTTGTCGCTCAACACGCCGCGCAGCATTGCCAGGCTCTGCTCGGGGCCCTCGACGCGGATCTCGTCGAGCTTCCCGCGTTGCAGGCCGAAGTCTTCAGGTGCGAGGCTATAGCGCTCGACCTGGCCGTGACGGAGTTCGGCCAGATCGGAGCGATCGGCGATACTGATCTCATCCAGCCCGTCGCGGGAATGAACCACCAGCACATGGTTGGACCCCAACGCTTGCAACACCTCCGCCAGCGGCAGCAGCAGGGTCTCGCTGAACACGCCAAGCACCTGATTCGGCACGCCGGCAGGATTGGTCAAGGGACCCAGCACGTTGAAGATGGTCCGCACCCCCAGCTCCCGGCGTGGGCCGATGGCATGCTTCATGGCGCCGTGATGTCCCGGCGCGAACATGAAGCCGACGCCAACCTCACGCACACAGCGCGCGACCTGCTCCGGCGTCAGATCGAGCCGGATTCCGGCCGCCTCCAGCACGTCGGCACTGCCAGATTTCGACGACACGGAGCGGTTGCCGTGCTTGGCCACGTGACAGCCGGCCGCCGCGGCGACGAACATGCTGGTGGTGGAGACATTGAAGGTGCCTGACGCATCGCCGCCGGTACCGACGATATCGACGCTGTAGTCGAGTCCGGCGATATCGACGCCAGCGGCGAGTTCGCGCATGACGCTGGCGGCCGCGGCGATCTCGCTGACGCTCTCGCCCTTGAGCCGCAGCGCGACCAAAAAGCCGGCGATCTGCGCTGGCGTCGCGCCTCCAGTCATGATGGCGCGCATCACCGCAGTCATATCCTCGGCGGTGAGGTCATGGCCGTCGATGACCCGTGCGATGGCTGTTTGAATGTCCATGGTTGGATGCGCCTCCGCGAAGAACGGCACCGGCCTATTGTTCACCCGCGCCTTGAAACCAGTGCCGATGACTCTAGAACCGGAAGCCGCTATGTATGTATGGCTAAGGCCTGTCGTTGAGAAAACTGTCCAGGAGCGCATGCCCATGCCGGGTCAAAATGGACTCCGGATGGAACTGCACGCCTTGCACCGGCAACTCGCGATGGCGCACGCCCATGATCTCATCGCGCTCGCCGTCGTCGCTGACCGTCCATGCCGTCACCTCCAGCGCGGCGGGCAGCGTTGCCGCGTCGATCACCAGGGAGTGATAGCGCGTCGCCTCGAATGGCAGGTCCAGACCTGCGAAGACGCCGATATCGGCATGATGGATCGGCGAGGTCTTGCCATGCATGACGGCACGCGCCTTGACGATGTCGGCGCCAAAGGCCTCACCGATGGACTGATGCCCGAGACAGACGCCAAGGATCGGCACACGGCCCGCGGCGGCACGGATCAACGCAACCGAGATGCCCGCCTCTTTCGGCGTGCAAGGCCCCGGTGAGATGACGATGCGCTCCGGCTTGAGCGCCAACGCATCATCCACCGACAGCTCATCGTTGCGAATCACGCGCACCTCGGCGCCGAGTTCGCCCAGATATTGCACCAGGTTGTAGGTGAAGGAGTCGTAGTTGTCGATCATCAACAACATCGCGATATCGTTCCTGTTCGAGTTATTCGTTTGGTTGTTGCTCGGCGAGCAGTTCTCCGATCAGCCGCACCGTTGGCGCGCGGCGGCGTTGCAGCGACACGCGGTCCAGTTCGTCGAGCAAACGCAGCAACGCGCCCGGGTCGCGTGGGCAACGGCTCAGGATATACCCTACCGCGGCCGAGCCGAGACTGAGACCACGCTGTTGCGCCGCAACGTCCAGCAGACGTGCCCGCCCGTCGTCGTTGAGTGGCCGCAACAGGTAGGCCGGCCCGGCGCTGAGCCGCGACATCAGATCGGCGAGGCCCAGGCCCAGCACCGGGGGCGGCACGCGCGCAGCCACCAACAGATGCCTGCCCGCATCCTGCAGCCGGTTGTAGAGCCCGAACAAGCCGCGCTCCCAGGCGTCGTTACCGACAACGGCTTGCAGCGCATCGACGACCACCGCATCGCAGCGTTCGAGGTCTTCGAGGATGGCCGGTTTCAGCCCTTCATAATCCATAGGAAGATACAGCACCGTGCGGCCGAGATCGATGGCCTCGCGGCAGGCAGCATGCAGCAGATGGCTCTTGCCGCTGCCCGCCGCGCCGTGCAGAAAGAGGTAGCGCTGTCCAGCGCCAACTGCCCATTGCCGCAGGGCCGTGACGGTCTCGTCGTTGCCATCGGCGACAAATGCGTCGAAGCCACCGGTGTTCGGCAACCTCAGCGCGAGCGTCATCTGATCCATAGACTGTCTCAGTGAAGTTCGGACCTTGGCCGGATTCCCCGGCAGGATCAGCGCCGCAGCGCCAAGGCGGTCTGCGCGAGCCGCCGGCCGAAGGCAAGGCACAGGCGCTTCTCGGCGTCGCTAAGCGGTCGGTCATTGTTGGCCCCAGCTAGGTGAGACGGCCCATAGGGCGTGCCGCCAGCATCGGTGTGCAACAGATCGGTCTCGCTGTAGGGTAGGCCAAGCAGCAGCATGCCATGATGCAGCAACGGGATCATCATCGACAACAGGGTACTCTCCTGGCCGCCATGCAAACTGGATGTTGAGGTAAACACCCCGGCCGGCTTGCCGGCCAACTCGCCTTTGAGCCAGAGCGACGAGCTGCCGTCGAGAAAATATTTCATCGCCGCGGCCATGTTCCCGAAGCGCGTCGGGCTACCCAACGCCAGCGCCGCGCAACCCGCGAGGTCGTCATGGCTTGCATAAGGCGCGCCCTGCTCGGGAACGCTATCCGCGACCGCTTCGCAGACCGTCGAGACGGCAGGCAGGGTGCGCAGCCTGGCCTCAAGGCCGGCCTCCTCGGCGCCGCGTGCAATCAGGCGCGCCATTTCCGCGGTGGCGCCGTAACGGCTGTAGTAGAGCACCAAGATGTACGACATTGTTTGAATTTTCTGTTGGTTAGGGGGTAAATTGGTGGCGAGGCGACGCCTCATGTGTTGCACTATGTTAAAGCTTGCCATCCAAACTTAAGACTGCTCTTCAATGCCTCCGGGCCTTGATGTCGGCCGGCACCACGGCGTCGGCAAAAAGCTCACGGGCATCGACTGCATCGAATCGGTAGTCGCGGTTACAGAACTCGCAGGTCACGCCGACACTGCCTTCGTCCTGAATGATCTGGTCTACCTCCGCCTGCCCAATCGCACGCAATGCATTGGCAACACGAGCGCGCGAGCAGCCGCACCGAAAAGCGACCGGCTCCGGTTCGAATAGCCTCAGGTCTTCCTCGTGGAACAAACGCCGTAGCAGTTCTTGTACCGACAGGCTCAGGAGTTCCTGCTCGCTGACGGTGTCCGCCAGCATCGTGGTGCGGTCCCAACCGTCCGCGTCCCTGCCATCCGCAACCAGGCCGTCTCGATCCGGGGCTGCTGATTGCGTGCCTGCTTGATCGAGCCCGGCTCGACTCTGCTGCTCGTCGTACCCACTGCCTGCCGGCATCCGCTGTAGCATCAGACCCACTGCCCGGCGCCCGTCCACGGCCAACCACATCCGCGTCGGCAACTGCTCGGAAGCGCCGAAGTAGGCCTCGACGGCAGCCCCGAGGCTGTTGCCTTGCAAGGGCACGATGCCTTGGTAGCGTTCTCCGCCCAGCGGATCGAGTGTGAGCACCAAACGGCCTTCACCGAATTGTTGCCCGATATCGCCGGCGGGCACCTCGCCGTGCCAGCGGGCAAGGCCACGAACGGTGCGTTGATGGGTACCCTGGGCCACCAAGGTGCGCAGCGGACCATCCCCCTGGGCCTGAAGGATCAGCGACCCTTCGAACTTCAAGGTTGCGGTCAACAGCGCCACCGCGGACAGCGCTTCGCCAAGCAAATGCTGCACCGGATCGGGGTAGGGATGGCGTTTCAGCACGGCGCGAAAGCTCGCATCGAGCCGCACCAATTCGCCACGCACGCCGAGACGCTCGAAGATGAAGCGGTGCAGGCTGTCGGAATCCTTGGTCATTTGGAAAATCGTGGTGTTCGAGTGATCTTGGCGGGGCGCAAGCTTGAGACACTAGCGCTGACTGCTTAGTCTATCGACATTCTAAGTAGCAGGGTGACATCTATCATGTCCGAATCTCACAAATCTCACGCCTTGCGCCCATCCGCGCTGCCGACGCTCTTGGTCGCGTCGCTTTTGGCGGGCTTTCTTCTGTCCGGCTGCGGCGCCTCGCGGCCGGTGATCTATAACGGCGGCATAGGTGCGAATCAGGATATCGACGACTGCATGCGCCTCGCTCGCAAGAACGGCGCCGATGCCGGCAAGGGCGCCGCCGTCGCACGCAATACCGCAACCGGAGCTGCCATGGGTGCCGCGGCGACCGGAGTCTACGGGGCCGTGCGCGGCTACAGCGATGTCGGCAATCGAACCGCGGCGGGCGCGGCGGCTGGCGCGGCGGTTGGGCTGATTCGCGGCGGCGTCAAGGCGAGCGAACCCGGCGATACGTTTAAGCGCTACGTCAATCGCTGCCTGAGCGATCGTGGTCATGATGTCTTGGGTTGGAACTGATCATTGGAACTGATCAAGGGCTTGGCCATAACGACTTGTGTCAAGCGTTAAACAGCAGATCGCCCAGCCGTCACACCGCGGCCATATAGGTGTCAACCGACGCCTGAAGCGTGATCTCGCCATCAAGTACCGGTTGCTGATAGCGACGGCGCCATTCCGGCATCAACAACTCGGCGCGGTCCCATTCTGTGTAGATCAGTCGCGCCAGCGGCCCGCCTTGTTCCAGAAAACCCGAGTCCGCGAAGTCCCGCCGGGCGCGTTCGCGGTCATACGCAAAGCGCTCAATACGCGCATGCCAGCGGCCCTGATGCCAGGTAAACTGTCCGTAACTGGCGCGTGGATCACCATCGAACGGAGAGCCGACGGAGCCGACGTTGACCAGGTCCATACCCTGGGTGCGACGCTGATGAGGCCGATGGGTGTGGCCGTTGACGAACAACGCAACACCCTCCGGGAGTTTACCAACCAACGACTCGTCGCTGGTACCAGGCGTGATGCCATCGCGGTTGCTGGCCATCGTGCCGTGAGTCACATGCAACCAAGCATCACTCTGCGGAGGATGCAGGCACAGATGATCTGGCCAGTCGCGCAAGGCGTCGGCATGCTCGGCAATCTGCCGCCAGGCAAAATCGGCAAATCGCCGTATCTCACGCTCACCTTCGCAGGTCGGTGCCGATCGACCGCAGTGCTGCACCCAGACCTCATGATTGCCGTAAACTGGCATCCAGCCGGCTTCGCGCCGCTTGCGGTCGAACAACGCCAAACAGCCTAGGCTGTCCGGACCGCGATTGATGAGATCGCCCGCCATTACCACCAGATCGGGTTGCCAGCGCTCGATATGATCGACGGCGGCCTCCATCGCGGGAAGATTGGCTTGGACATCGGAGAAAACGGCGACCTTCATCGTGACTGCCTCGCGGGCTGTGGTCGGGGACAAACTGTCACGATAGCGCAGACGGGCTCAGGCCGCATCGTTGCGGTCCCAGTCATCGGCCCTGGTTCGGTGGCGCTCGACGCTATCGGTCTTGGCATTTAAGCGGCCTAAGGGTCCATCGCGGCTATCGAATTTTGCGGTCGCATAGACCCGGCCGCAACCGAGTTCCGCCAGCAAGCGATGCGCGGCGGCGATCAGGGTAGCCGCCTGATCTATATCCGCGGTCTCCACCAGAGTGCCCATGGCGGTCAACTGATAGCGATGCCCACTGGCCGCGATCAGATCGACGACCGGTGCGACAAAAGCGCTCAGGCTTGGCCCCTGATCGACCGGAAAGATGCTCAACTCCAACAAAACCGACATTCTGTTTCCTCGTAAGTTGCCTGGGGGGTAAGCTAACGGCTCAAACAATCATTTTCGAGGGTACTCGGCGCATCATGACTGAAGACATCGCAACCGGGGGTTTCGCCGACGTGACCGATCCAGACTGGGACATGCCACTCAAGATCAAACTGACGCCCGAGCTGATCGTGCACGCGGTCATGCGGAACGCCGCCGCGGTGCATACCGGCTGGGAAAGCTGCATCGACGACGATGCCGCGTTGTCGCAACTAGTCGCAATGGACGATGCCGGCAGCAACGCCGTGCGCCTGGTGGAACAGGAGTTCGTGGACGAACAGGAAGAAGAGCTAGTCTGGCATGACTGGGCATTGGAGGTGCGTATCGGCAAGGTCATCACGACCGGCCATTTCTCGCTACGCGTCAATTCTCCACCGCTCGACTGGGAATGGCAGGCGCGCGAGGCCGAGCAGGCATTCGACCGCGCCTGTGTACTGATCGGCCGCCGCGTGCGCCGCGGACTCGTCATTGAGGAGCCGATGCCGCGGGAGTTGCCGCCTCGCGCAAGCCGCCACTGATCATCAGCCTGGCCGAAGCATGACATCCCTAGAAAAAAAGCCCGACGACAGCAAAGTCTCGACAATGGGTTTGACAACAGTTTTGCCAACCAACAAACCTTGACAACCAATAACCGCCGCGGCTCAATGCCGCCGGAGCGCGACGATGAACATCAAAATCGATATCGACGTTAGTCCAGAAGAGATGCGCAAGCTAATGGGTCTACCGGACGTCGAGACCTTTCAGAAACAACTCATGGAAGACATTCGCGACCGCATTAGCCAGGGTGTCGACGGCTATGACCCGCTCAAGATGTTCCAGCCATACTTGAACAGCGGCATGACGGGCATGGACATGATGCAGCGTTTCTTCACCGCCGGTCTCAGCGGCGGCAAGGACCTAACCAAAGGCGGCGACAAGGACAAGTGAGCCCAACGTTGGCACGCCGGCTCCGCGGCAAAGGCTCGAGCCTAGGCCACCAAGCCGCAAAAATCATCACTGTCAATGGTTTTTGCCGATTAGCGGTAATGGTTTTTATTGGGCAATAGAACCATGTGTGAAAATTCGACCACGACGTCGTTTGATATCCTATCGAAACAGCTAAAGGAGACGTATCGACTAGCGGCAACGATTGCCCCGCGCCTTCGAATCGGTGACGTGCTGCTTCTCACCGGCGACCTCGCATGCGGCAAGACCTACTTCGTGAAGGGGCTCGCTGATGCTCTAGGCTGCACTGAGATCGTCACAAGCCCAACCTATGCGCTCGTACATACCTATGGCATCGAGGCAGGCGACCTGATGCATATTGATGCATACCGATTGGAAGGCACTCACGAGTTTATGGACCTGGGACTGGAAGAGTACCTCGTTGACTCCATCACAGCCATCGAGTGGGGAGAGAAAGTGAGACCGCTTTTTGACGATTATCTGTCTATCGCATTCCACCTAGCAGACGCAGACATCAATCATCGAATGCTGAGGTTCAGCTGTTGTGGTGAGCGCTGGGCAACCGAAATGGACAACCTCAGGGAAGCGATCGGCAGAGAGCAACCATGAGTCTTACGCTCGTCATTGATACAGCAGCCAAACCTTTTAACCTTGCCCTTGGTCGAGACTCAGAATGCCTTTTTGACTCACTTGTTGAGCCAGCAATATCCAACACAATGGACTTGTCGTCGATCATTGCAACAGCCTTATCCCAATCTGGACTTGCACTGGACGATGTTCAGACCATTGCCGTGAACATCGGCCCAGGCGCGCTTAGCTCGGTGCGCTCTGGAGCGGCTTTCGCGAACGCGCTTGCATATAGCCTCGGCGCGACCGTCTACGCTTTTACCTCTTTTGAACTGATGGGCATCGTCGCCGCCAAGGTGCATCGGTGTCCGGTCCTGTGCTCCGCACGCGCGGCGAATGGCTTCGCCTACGTCGGCATCTACAGGGCGGGCAGGCGGCCGGTAATGGGCTTTGGGCGTCTTGAAACACTGGCGCCCGCGGCCATAGATGGAATTAAACGCGTCGCAGTTGCCGGGGACCACAAAAGGCTTCTCTGCAACATGTTGGGAAACGGCCGAGCCTTTGACAGTGGCATCGACAGTAGCCGCGCGGCGACGTTTTTCGAACTCGAACACACCTCTGACGGCGACCGAAAAGTCTTCCCTGACGTTGCAACTCCGCTCACCGAAGACTCGGAATTACTTGTCGATCTGGCAACGGTCTCTCGGTGAGACCCTCGCCCTAACCCCTAAGGAACAAGGCGCTGATCCTACCTTGAAAGCAGACATCGAAAAAGCAATCGCATCACTTAAGACCGGCGGTATTGCGTTATTGCCTACCGACACCGTCTATGGCTTAGCGGTAAGTCCCGATTTTCCTGACGCAGTCCACCGCCTCGCCAGGATAAAGGGGCGCCCTTCCGGACAACATTTTCCGATCATGGTGGCCTCGCCTGACGACCTAATTGCCCTCGGCATCGAGATCAATCAGCACGCAACGCGCTTACTGAACTCGCAGCACGTGCCCGGCCCGCTCACCCTTGCGCTTGGGTTTCGTGATGGTCCGCTTGTACCCTGGTTAAACGACCGGGTCGAGGTCGGCATTCGGATTCCGGATGATGCCCGTATGCTAGAGATTCTTCGCAAGACCGGCCCGCTACTGGTGACAAGTGCCAACAAGCACGGTCAACCCCCAGGTGAGACTATTCAGGTGATCTTAGCGCAGCTCGACGAAAGCCCTGATGTGATCATTGATGGCGGTATCCTGCATACTGTGCCGTCGACCCTGGTGAACTGCCGCTGTCAACCACCGGTTGTAGAACGAGTGGGCGGCATTCCGGAAGAAGAAATCCAAGAGATTTTAGGTCTTTAAAGAGATGCGCAATCTCGTGCTCGGTATCGAATCATCCTGCGACGACACGGCAGCTGCTCTCGTTGACGCCAAGGGGGTCGTGGTCGCCTCCGTAAAAGTCGAACAGACAGAGATCCACCGGCCTTACGGAGGTGTCTATCCGGAGTTCGCCAGCAGAGCGCATGTGGCTGAGATCCTGCCTGCACTTGACAGAACCCTCAAAGAAGCCGACATCACGCAGGATCACATCCGCGCCATTGGCGTCACGCGAGGACCAGGTCTCATCGGCCCCTTGCTCGTCGGGCTCAACACCGCGGCCGGATTAGGCATGGGCTGGAACCTGCCGGTCATCGGCGTCAACCACCTGCGCGGACACCTGCGCAGCGCTGATCTGGAGCATGCTAGAGTCACCTACCCGGCAACAATACTGCTCGTATCGGGCGGCCACACGATCCTCGCGCACATGCAAGATCAGACGTCGATCCGCCTGCTTGCGACAACCAGAGATGACTCGGTCGGCGAAGCCTACGACAAAGTCGGGAGGATGCTTGGGCTGGGCTACCCTGGGGGCCCTCCGGTTGACAGGCTCGCCAAGACGGGCGAGCCATGCATCCAGTTCCCCCGCCCAATGCTCCATCATGGGTTGGATTTCTCGCTGTCTGGGCTGAAATCCGCTGTATCGCGGTATCTTGAGGGCGAATCTGAGCCCTGCCATAAGAACGTGGCCGCGTCCTTCGTACAAGCGATATTGGACCTACTTGTAGTCAAGTGCCGCCGGGCTTTGGAACAAAATCCCTCGGCATCCCTGGTCATTGTCGGTGGGGTGGCCGCCAGCCCGCAGATCCGCTCCGCGGCGTCTGAGCTATGCCAAGAACTGGGAGTGGAGCTTTGCCTGCCACCACTGCGTTGGGCGACAGACAACGCAGCAATGATCGCGCTGGCTACATGGGATTACATCCGGGCCAATCAGCGGCCAGCCCCAATACCGGACGTTCGACTATCGATTGTTGATTACTAACCACGGCACTTCCTTCAAGCCACGACACTTCCTTCAAGATTCCGTCGCTGTCGCTTCATTCGCCTCTTCCTCCGCCGACGCGCTGTAACCACACTCTTTTTGCGGACAGACCTTCTGCGCGCCCTTGGTCTTGGTAACCTTGAGCGTCAGTACCGGCCATTGACACTTCGGACAGGGCTCGGCAAGGGGTTCGTTCCAGACCGCGTAGTCGCACTTGGGGTAGGTGGAGCAGGAGTAGAAGACCTTGCCGCGGCGGGATTTCTTTTTTTGCAACGAGCCTTTGTTGCACTTTGGGCAGTCGACGCCGGTGTCCTCGGGCTTTTCCAGCGGCTCAATGTGCTTGCACTTGGGGTAGCCGGTGCAGCCGATAAACTTGCCATAGCGTCCGCGCTTGATGGAGAGCTCGGAGCCGCAGTCGGGACAGACGCGGCCCTCGACGATTTCTGGCGCCTCGGCCTCGGCCTTATCGGCGTTTAGGTCGCGGGTGTAGTCACACTCTGGATAACTGGTGCAGCCAATGAACAGGCCGTTGCGCCCTAAACGCTTAGACAATTGGCCACCGCACTTGGGGCACTGCTCGTCAATGATCTCTTGGGTCACGTCCTTGCGCTCGACGTTTTCTTGCGTGTGGTCGATGCGATCCTTGAAGGGCTTCCAGAAGTGTTCTAGCAGCGGAATCCAATCCTCTTCGCCGCGAGAGACGGCGTCGAGTTCGTCTTCGAGCCGAGCGGTGAAGTCGTAGTCGACGTAGGACGTGAAGTGCTCGGTCAGGAACTTATTGACAACGCGGGCAACGTCCGTCGGCGTGAAGCGCTTCTTGTCCAGCAGCACGTATTCGCGATCCTGTAGCGTCGAGATGATGGACGCGTAGGTCGACGGACGGCCGATGCCGAAGTCCTCTAAGGCCTTGACCAGCGAGGCCTCGGTGAAGCGTGGCGGTGGTTCGGTAAAGTGCTGTTCCGGGCGGATGGCGGTGAGGTCCAACTGGTCACCCTGCTCCAGTCTGGGCAGCATGCGCTCCTCGTCGTCGTCGGCGGATTTGGCGTCATCGCGGCCTTCCAGATAGACGGCCATGAAGCCGGGCTCTGCAACCGTGGAGCCGGTGGCGCGGAAGCGGTTGCCGGCACCAGCGCCAAGGTCGATAGAGACCTGGTTGAGGACCGCATGCGCCATCTGGCAAGCGATGGTGCGCTTCCAGATCAGCTCATAGAGCCGGAATTGGTCCTTGCTCAAGTGTGCCTCTATCTCCTTGGGCAGATGACGAATGGACGTGGGCCGCACTGCCTCGTGCGCCTCCTGGGCGTTCTTGGATTTGGTCTTGAAGATGCGCGCCTCTGGGGGCAGGTGATCGGCGCTATAGCGGTCGGCAATATAATCTCGCAGCTCCGCCAAGGCCTCCTGGGCCAGGTTCACCGAGTCTGTTCGCATATAAGTGATGAGGCCAACCGCGCCGCCGCCGATGTCGACGCCCTCGTAGAGCTGCTGGGCGGTGCGCATGGTGCGCTGGGCCGTGAAGCCGAGCTTGCGGGCGGCCTCTTGCTGCAGCGTTGAAGTAATGAACGGCGGTGCCGGATTGCGCCTGCGTTGCTTGCGTTCGATGCGCTCGACGCTGAGCTTGCCCCTGGCCGCGGCGATCAGCGTCTGCTCGACAACGCGGGCACGGTCCTCGTCGGTAATACTGAATTGCTCGATCTTCTGGCCATCGAATTCAATCAGCTTAGCCGAGAAGGGCTTTTTGTCCGCGTCGTCCGGGACGCTGGCATCGGCCTCGACGGTCCAGTACTCGCGTCGATCAAAGGCCTCAATCTCCAGCTCGCGCTCGACGATCAACCGCAGCGCCGGGCTCTGTACGCGCCCGGCGGACAGCCCGCGGCGTATCTTTTTCCACAGCAGCGGCGACAGGTTGAAGCCGACCAGATAGTCCAGGGCGCGCCGCGCCTGCTGGGCGTTGACCAAGTCTTGAGACAGCTCGCGGGGATTGCTCACGGCATCGTGCACCGCGCGCTTGGTGATCTCGTTGAAGACCACCCGAAACACCGGTCGATTGCCGATTTGCTTGCGCTTGGCGAGCAGTTCGAACAGGTGCCAGGAGATGGCCTCACCCTCGCGGTCCGGGTCAGTAGCCAGATACAGGGCATCGGCCTTCTTCAGAAGCTTCGAGATGGTCTGAACGTGCTTTTCGTTGCGGTCGATGATCTGATACTTCATCTCGAAGCCGTGATCGGGGTCCACGGCACCTTCCTTCGGCACCAGGTCGCGCACATGGCCATAGGAAGCAACGACCTCGAACTCGGGTCCGAGGTACTTCTTGATGGTCTTGGCCTTGGCGGGGGATTCGACGACGACGAGATTCATGTTGGCCCTTTGCAAGCAGATCGGCGAGGTTGTCAGCAGACAGGATTACCTCAAGTCGAGTCAAGGTAGGGACGCAAGGCCACCGCCGTCAAGCCCAAAAAACAGGCTTGCCTTCCGAAGGGCCGAGGGCTAAGGGCCAGAATTGTTCGATCGCGAGCATTGCTCGATCGCGATGTACGGCGGCCCGCGGCGCTTGCTTGGCCCAGTTGAAGTAACGCACGGATCAAGCAACAGGGCAACCTGCCCTCGTCGGTCTGAGGCATTGCCTCGCTGGCCCCCGGCCCCTGCTTTAATGTAAGTAAATGACCTCATCTCCGTAAACCAGGTCTTCCATCTGGTTCAGCGCGGACTCGCGGCCGGGGCGGTTCAGCAGCACCAGCAGCACGACCCATTTGAGTTCGTCCGCCGAGACTGGATTCTGTTCAATGGCAACGGCGCGGTCGATGACAAGCTCACGACTCAGGGGATCGAGGATGCCGCCTTGCTCCAAAAACAACAACAAACCGCGGGCGTCGATGTCGAGTATTTGGCACTCGGCATCGGTGTAGATGCGCATCGCATCGGCGACGCGGGGCTGGTAAAGGGTACTGTCCATCCGATTGGCGAGTTCATCGAGCCAGGTCAGCGCCTCGGAGATTTCGCTGTTGGAAAACCCCGCCTCGGACAGTTCGTTCTCGAGTTCATCCTGATCACGGGGCGGGGTCGACTCCCCGTCCATGTAGTTTTCGTACAGGTAGATCAGGACATCGACCATGTTTTCGTACATGCACCAACCTCGGTGTGGCCGTGGGCCTCATATGGAATCGACTGCACCCGATCCGCGACGATCGCGGCAGCCTTGGGATGCAGCCGATGATCTCAGCGCGCACCGCTGTTCAACTGCATTGCGCGGATCAACGGCCCGCGCGCAGACTGTAACGACCGCCAGGATGTGATGATACATGCCCCTGCAACTCCAGCAATAGCAGCATGGATGAGACCGCCTGCGCCGGCAGCCCCGAGCGGGCAATGATTTGATCCGGCGCAAGCGGGTCGTGCCCCATGGCGTCGAGCAACTGGCGATAGTCCGGATCGGTCAGCATCGCCGACGCCCCAGGCGGCGCTGCGACAATACCCTGATCGCGTTCCGCGGTCGGCTCAGCGATCAAGCGGCGCAACTGTGGACCGACTTCCTCGAGCACTTGGTCCGCGCTGTCGACGAGCTTGGCCCCCTGCCGGATCAATTCATGGCAGCCGCGTGCAAGCGGATTGTGGATGGAGCCAGGGATCGCGAACACCTCGCGGCCCTGCTCCATGGCATAGCGGGCGGTGATTAGCGAGCCACTGCGCGGCGCGGCCTCCACCACCAAGGTCCCGAGGCTCAAGCCGCTGATGACGCGATTGCGGCGCGGAAAGTGACTGGCATGAGGGCCGGTGCCGGGCGGAAACTCGGTCAGCAGGGCGCCGCGCTCGGCAATGCGCCGCGCCAGATCGCGGTGCGCCGCCGGGTAGACGCGATCCGGCCCGGTGCCGAGCACGGCGATGGTGCGCCCGGACTCCAACGCGCCGGTGTGCGCGGCGCCGTCGATACCAATGGCCAACCCGCTGGTAATGACGAGACCGAGCCCGGCAAGATAGCTTGCGAACTCGCGGGCAGTGTCAACACCGCCCGGCGTGGGATTGCGGCTGCCGACCATCGCGATTTGCGGCTCGGCAAGCAGTGTCGGGTCGCCGCGCAAAAACAGCACCGGCGGCGGTGCGTCGAGGCTCCTGAGCTGCGACGGATAGGCCTGATCCTCAAGCGTGAGGATGGCCGCCGCGTCCTGCTCGGCCCAGGCCAGCGCGGCGTCGATCGGGCCGCGCTCGGGCGCCTGCAAGGTATCGATCGCCACCGCCGACAGACCCAGCTCACGCAGCGCACCGCGTGCGGCGGAGCATGCGGCGGCAGCGCTGCCGAATTGCTCGAGTAGTTGGATGACGGTACGCGGACCCACACCGGGCGCCGCGGCTAGGGCCAGCCAGTGTCTGATCCGCCCGCGCTCACCCAGCGTCATGATCGGGTCCTCGCGGCGCACATTGGCAGGGCTAGAGTTCGCGCGGCGCCGACACCATCTCGCCAACATGCATAGCCCGGACTGCACGCATCACCAGCGCGAAGCTCACCCGCGGGAAGACGCGGAAGACCAGGACGACACCGGAACGCGAATCCGGAACGATATATTGGTCGGCATTGCGTGTCGCCCTGCGGTGCAGCGGCAACGGCGAATCAGGATCGGGCTTATCGCGGACCCAGCCATTGAGTTCCCAGTCCCCGTACCAGAACGACGAGTCCAGCGGTGTCTCATTGCGCCAATTCCAACCGGCACGATTCGAGCGGACCTGATCGCGACGCAGGTCACCGCCCTGGTAGGCCTCGAACACCTGTCCAACCTCCACCTGTTGTTTGGAGCCGCGATTCAGCACCACGACGTCGAACTGGCCGATCTGGGTCACGCCATTGAGCACCGCGATGATCTTGCCCCGCAGACCCGCCGGTGCGGGAACCGGAAAGAAGCTGCGAATCGGCTCCTCGCCGCGCGCCGGACGCACGCGATCACCGATCTCGACCTCTCTCTGCGAACGCGTTATCACTAAGGTGGCGGGATCGCCGGTCCGATCTAGTCGGGCCGAGGCAACATAGGACGCCTCGAAGCCGAGCACCCGATTGGTGTCCGGGTCACGGTACTCCTGCCCCGGCCGCAGCACCTCATAACGGTCGGTCTCTGCTTCAAGGATGCTGCGCACGAAGATGGTACCGCCGATACCGGCGAGGAGGTGACCTTCGGGAAAGCCGACCACGTAGGGCGCCTTGTCGATATCGCGGGCCTCGGTGACCACGGGGCGCGATAAGAACGGCGCTACGGCATTGATCGGGATGGTAGGAATCGACCGATCTAGCTCGGTCACTCGCACCCGCGGCGAAAGCTTGACGGTGCGCATGCCACCGCCGCCGCGCACCGTGCGGATGCGCGGATTGCCGCCCTCATAGACAAGTTCGAGCACGTCGCCCGGAAAAATGCGATTGGGATTGCGGACACCGGGATTTGCTTGCCAGACGTCGCGCCAGCGCCAAGGGTCGCGTAGAAAGCGCCCGGCGATGCTCCAGAGCGTGTCCCCAGGCTGTACGACATAGGTCTCGGGCGCGTCCGGGGCCAACGCCACCTGGGCCGCGAGCGGCAAAGAAAGCCCCAAGAGCATCAACAGGCAGAAAACGCAATATGCTCGTCGGCGAACCTTCGACCGAGCAGACAAGAATCCAGACGCCCCGCTTTGCCGTGCTTGCGTTTGCCGTCGAGGCCGAAACAGCGACAGGCTACCGGGCCAAGTTGCCAGCCAGGCCGGGACCCAGCTTGGGAATCGAAGTCGGGCGCCGAAGCCCCACTGGACACCGGAACGGAGACCGGGGTGGAGGCTGGGGCGGATTATCATATTGGCTCCTCATACTCGGGCGATGGCAAGCAAGCACGAGAATCGCGTGCGCCGGCTCTCGCAAGCGATTGGCGACAGGCCGTTTTCTGATGCCGCCACGCGGCACGAAGCGGCCTTGTCTGATGGTGTATCATCACGATATTAGCGCAATGCGTCGGTCTCGGACCAGCGTCCCGAGTATTCCCCGATACATCCCACAGCACCATTAAGCCCAAATCATGGCCATTTTAGATATCCTAACCTTCCCCGACCCCCGACTTCGGCGCAGCGCTGAACCAGTGCATCAGGTCGACGCCGCCGTCCAGCAACTCATCGACAACATGCTGGATACCATGTATGAAGCACCGGGTATCGGTCTCGCCGCGGTCCAGGTGAATGTGACCAAGCGCGTCGTCGTCATCGATACGTCCGATAGCAAAGACCGACCGCTATGCCTGATCAATCCGCAGATTTTAGCGCGCGACGGCGAAGAGCAGATGGACGAGGGCTGCCTATCAGTGCCCGGCTTCTCCGAGACCGTAACGCGAGCGGAACGGGTCACCGTCGCCGCTCTCGATCGCGACGGTCGGCCCTTCGAACTCGACGCGGACGGTCTACTCGCGGTCTGCATTCAGCATGAGATCGACCACCTCGACGGGCGGCTGTTCGTCGACCACATCTCGTCGTTAAAGCGGCAGCGCATCCGCAAGAAACTCGAAAAGGAACAACGCCAGACGAAGTCGATAGAGTCGTCCGACCGACGCAGACGCGCGATCTAGTACCATGCTGCGCGGCCTCTGTCTGGCGCGACGGCGAGCCGCCGGCGCGCCATCCACAACGGGTCTGTCCGACCAGGCATCCTTCGGACTCATCCCCCTCGTCAGGCAACTCTCCAGCAAGGCCCAGCAGCCAGGCAGCATCAACGACCTATGCCCAAACCGCGCATCATCTACGCAGGCACGCCAGACTTCGCCGTTCCGCCGCTCCTGGGATTACTAGCGGCCGGCTATGACATCCCCGCCGTCTACACTCAGCCCGACCGACCGTCCGGCCGCGGACGCAAGCTGACGGCTTCGCCGGTCAAGCAGTCGGCCGTCGACGCCGGCATTGCGGTGATGCAACCGACGACGCTTAAGGGCGAACAGGGGCTCGCCGCCTTGCGCCGGTTTTCGGCCGACCTGATGATCGTCGCCGCCTACGGCTTGCTGCTCCCACCGGCGGCGCTGGGCGCCACGCGCCTCGGCTGTGTCAACATCCACGCATCGATCCTACCCCGCTGGCGCGGCGCGGCACCGATACAGCGGGCCATCCTTGCCGGTGATAAGCGCACCGGCATCAGCATCATGGGCATGGAGCCCGGGCTTGATACGGGCCCAGTCTACCTCTTGCGAACCATCGACATCGCCGAGGAAGAGACCGGCGGCAGTCTGCACGACCGCCTCGCCCCGCTCGGCGCCGAGGCACTGTTGGCCGCGCTGCCAGGCATTCTCGACGGCACCTTGAAGCCCGTCCCGCAGAATGAAGCGCTGAGCACCTACGCGAAAAAGCTCAGCAAGAACGATGCACGCGTCGACTGGTCGCGAACGGCCATCGAGATCGAACGTCAGGTGCGCGCATTCAACCCCTGGCCCGTTGCGCAGACCCAACTTGGAGAGGACATGCTGCGGATTTGGGCGGCCAAGGCCATGCCGGGCGACAACAACGGCGCACCCGGACAGGTCATCGCAGCGAGCAAGAACGGGATCGATGTTGCCACCAGCGACGGGCTGCTGCGCATTAAACGCTTGCAGGCATCAGGCAAGCGGCCGATGGCCGCAGGTGATTTCATTAATGCACGCAGCCTGGATGGCGCCCGACTTGGTTGAACTTACCCCCACAGCTGCGCATTCCAAAGCCCCCCCCCGCGGACAACGGCGCGATAGCGAGACCAGCGGCGCCGCGGTGCGGGCAGCGGCAGCACGCGTGGTGCACGCGGTACGCGGCGAGGGACAGTCGCTGACCGCCGCCATCGAAGCGGCCTCGGCCCAATTCGACGAGCGCGATGCCGCGCTGTTACAGGCCATGAGCTTCGGCACCCTGCGTCTGCTGCCGCGGTTCGACGCCCTGACGGCGCAATTGCTCTCACGTCCACTGCGGCGCGGTGACGGCATCCTTCAGGACCTGATGGCGGTCGGTTTGTACCAACTGAGCGCGATGCGCATCCCGGAGCACGCGGCCGTCGCCGCGACCGTCGGTGCCGCGCGCACCCTGGGTCGCCCGCGTGCGGCAGGCTTGATCAACGCGATGCTGCGCCGATTCCAGCGCGAGCGTCCAACCCTGCTGGCGCGCGTCGAAAACCATCCCGGCGCACGCTGGCTATTCCCGGACTGGCTGCTGAGGCGGCTGCGGGACGCCTGGCCCGAGCACTGGCAGGCCATCGTCAACGCCTGCAACGAGCAGCCGCCGATGACCTTACGCGTGAATCTGCTGCGGACCAGCATGCGCAACTATGCCAAATTGTTGGCCGGCGCCGGCCTGGCGGCGCGCCCATTGCCGCATCTGGCGGGTGCGTTGATGCTCGACACCCCGGTACCGACAAGTTCCCTGCCCGGTTTTGCCGAGGGTCTGGTGTCGGTTCAAGACAGTTCGGCGCAGTTGGCCGCAACCCTGCTCGCCCCCCGAGACGGAGACAGGATACTCGACGCCTGCGCGGCACCCGGCGGCAAGACCGCGCACCTCTTGGAACAGGCTGGCGCTGGCGCCTCGGTTACTGCAATCGACGCCGACGCCAAGCGACTGCAGGCGCTGCGACGCAACCTTGAGCGCCTTCAGCTGTCGGCAAGGGTTCAGGTCGGGGACGCGCTGCTGGCAAATCTCGACTGGCCTGGAGTGCCATATCAGCGCATCCTACTCGACGCGCCCTGTTCCGCCACCGGCGTGATCCGGCGCCATCCGGACATCAAGTGGCTGCGTCGCGAGACCGACATCGCCGCACTCCGCGAGACGCAGCGCGCCATGCTCGAGGCCTTATGGCCGCTGCTCGCGCCGGACGGACGCATGCTCTACGCCACCTGCTCGGTGCTGCCGCAGGAGAATGAAGACCAGATACGGGCCTTTCTCCAGCACCGCACCGATGCCATCGAACGGCCCATCGACGCGACTTGGGGGTTGGCGCGCGCCCCAGGGCGCCAGATCTTGCCAGAGTCAGGCGCTGGCGATGGCTTCTATTACGCGGTGCTGGAGAAGTTGCCGTGAATCACAATGACCCATCTTCTGAGAATAGGACCGCGCCGTGACCATCACCCTGAATCGCTGGGCCGCGGCTCTAGCATTAACTCTGGCATGACAGGCGCCATGATCTTTTGCCTGACGCCCTCCCGCTGGCGGCAGTTGCTGCTCGCCGTCCTGCTACTCGGCGTCGTTGCGGCATTGTCCGCAAAGGGCTTCGATGTATCACAAGTCGACACACGTCTAGCCGACGACACCTACGTCATGGATGCACAAATTGACTACGATTTCAGCGAGCGCGCTCTGGAAGCCCTCGACAACGGTGTTCCGCTGACCATGGAGGTACATGTCCAGGTGCGCCCGCGGGACGATTGGCTCTGGCACTCCAGCCTGGTCGACCAGCGCCTTCGCTACCGCATCCGCTATAAGCCCCTGTCCGAACGCTTTCTGGTCTCGCGGCTACCCGGCGAGAGCGGGCGCACCTATGTGACGCGCGAGGCAGCCATTGCCGCCCTAGGCGAGATCAAGGGCTTGCAATTGCTTAACCGCGATCGGCTCGAAGCGGATAGGTCCTACGAGGTGCAAATCAAGGCATCGCTCGACATCGAAGAGTTACCGCTACCGTTGCGGCCCATGGCCTATCTGTACCCGTCCTGGAAGCAGTCCAGCAAGTGGACCAAATGGCCGCTGAACCCCTAACATCACCCAGCGAGCCGACAAGGCACAGGTTCGTGCAACCCGGCGCAATTGGCGTTGGATTGCTGCTGGTCGCCCTGTTAGTCGCGCTGCACCTGATGAGCAACGCGGTGCAAAACTCCGAGTCACTGAGCCGCGCCTTTGTGCCCTTGCTGACGCTGGTGCTGGTCGGGCTGTTCGCGCTGGCGCTGATGGTCGGCGTGAATGTCGTCAAACTGGTGCTGAGCTACCGGCGCCAGACGGCCGGCTCCCGCCTCACGGCGCGGGTGGTCTTGTTATTCGCGCTGATTTCACTACTGCCGCTGGGGGTCGTCTACTATTACTCGCTGGGGTTCTTGCTGCGCGGCATCGACAGTTGGTTCGATGTCGAGGTCGACAGCGCGATGGAAGACGCACTGACGCTGAATCAGGCCTCGCTGGACCTCAATCAGCGCGTGCTGATGAAATACAGCGCGCAGTTACTGTCCGGCATCGAAGACCGCTCGGCCACCGCGTTAACGCTCACCCTGGACGATCTCCGCCGTCAGGCCGGTGCGCGGGAGCTGACCGTCTACGAACCGAACGGCCAGGTCATAGGCACCGCCATTGATGATCCGACCCAGTTGGTGCCGGACCATCCGGAGCGCGAGGTCATGCAAGGGCTGCGGATGGGCGTCGACTATGTCGGGCTTGAAACCAGCGAGGATGGCGAGTTGATCGTACGCGTACTGGTCAACGACCCGCGCGCCCGTCCGTTGCTGCTGCAGGCGATCTTCCCCACCTCGGCGCGCATCGGCGAACTGGCCACCAGGCTCGAAGACGCCTACAACCGCTACACCGAGCTTTCGTTTCTGCGCCGCTCGTTAAAATTCAGCTTTTCGCTGACGCTCTCGCTGGTGTTGGTATTTGGGCTGATGGCAGCGCTGCTGGCGGCCTTTGCCACCGCGCGTCGGCTGGCCGCCCCGGTGGCAAACATCGCCCGCGGCACACGCGAGGTGGCCGCTGGTAACTACGAGCAGCAACTGCCGCTGCCGGCCAACGACGACGAGTTGGCCTTTCTGGTCGCCTCGTTCAACGCGATGACCCGCCGCATCGCCCAGGCACGCGACGAGGCCGCCAGCAGTCAACGCGTGGTAGAGGAGCAACGCAGCTATTTACAAACCTTACTGGGCCGGCTCTCCAGCGGCGTCATTGCCTTCGACGAGGCATTAAACCTAGGCACCATGAACCCGGCCGCACAGCAGATCCTGCGCCTCACCGAGGCATTCGACGAACCCCTATCGCTGGACGCCTTGGAGGCGGCACATCCAAGCCTGATGCACTTGGGAGAGACCGTGCGCCGCTATATCGCGGCCGGTCAAGAGTGGCGCGAAGAGGTAACGCTGTTCGGCACCGAGGGCCGCCAGGTGCTGATGTGTCGTGGTAGCCCGCTGCCGAGCAGCAGCGGCGAAGCGGTTGGACACGTCGTCGTATTCGACGATATCACCATGCTCATCCGCGCCCAGCGCAACGCGGCCTGGGGCGAGGTCGCACGCCGGTTGGCGCACGAGATCAAGAACCCGCTCACCCCGATTCAGCTCTCGGCCGAGCGGTTGCGGCACAAGCTGCTGAGCAAGCTGCCCGAGCCCGATTCTCGGGTGGTCGATCGCGCGACGCACACCATCGTTGCGCAGGTCGAGGCGATGAAGGCAATGGTCAACGACTTTGCCAATTACGCCCGCGCACCGCAAATGCAAAACGAACCATTCAGACTCGATGTGCTGGTTGGTGAGGTGGTGGAACTCTATCGCGCCAGCAATACCGGTATCTCGGCGCAACTCGGCGCCGAGGGCGCCATGGTCAGGGGCGACTCGAAACGCTTACGGCAAGTCATGCATAATCTGCTCAAGAATGCAGGCGAGGCCGTCGACGGCAAGCCGGATGGGCGCGTCCAGGTACGGACGCGATTGATCGCAAGCGACGAGTCGCCGGCCGTCGAACTCGGCATCGAAGACAACGGCGGCGGCGTGCCGCCCGACCTGATCGATCGGCTGTTCGAGCCCTATGTCACGTCAAAAACCAAGGGCACCGGCCTCGGCCTGGCCATCGTCAAGAAGATTATTGAGGAACACGGCGGTATCATCACCGCGGAAAATGCGGAACAGGGTGCCCGCTTCACGGCCAGACTGCCGGTTTGGCGCGAAGACCGGCCCACACCCGAGCAGCCAAGTCGGCAAGCAGGAGAATCATGAGCGCGACCCACATCCTCGTCGTGGACGACGAGCCCGACATCCGAGAAACGGTGCAGGACATCCTTGAGGACGAGGGCTACACCGTCAGCGGCGCCGAGAACGGCGAGGCGGCTCGCCGCGGGCTGCGCGAGCGCCGCCCGGATCTGATGCTGCTCGACATCTGGATGCCCGATCTCGACGGCATTAGCCTACTCAAGGAGTGGGCGGAGGACGAGGGCCTACCGTGCCCGGTGATCATGATGTCCGGTCATGGCACCGTTGAGACCGCGGTAGAGGCGACCCGCCTCGGTGCCTATGACTTCCTCGAAAAACCCCTTTCCATGGCCAAACTGCTGCTCACGGTGGAGCGCGCGATGGAGGCGGACAAACTGGAGCGGGAGAACATCGGCCTGCGCCGACGCGCGCCCTTGGTCCATGAACCGGCGGGTCGCTCGTCCGCGATGCAGCGGCTGCGCGAGCAGGTCAAGCGCATCGCGCAACACGACACCTGGGTGCTGATCACCGGCGAGGCCGGTGCCGGTCGCGAGACCTTCGCCCGCTTCCTGCATTCGCAGAGCGCACGCAAGGAGCGCCCCTTTGTCGATCTCGGTGTCTCGGCCATCGCCCGCGGCAACGCCGCGCTGGAGCTGTTCGGCAGCGAGGAAGGCGGCCACGTCCACTACGGCAGCCTGGAGCAGGCCGCTGGCGGCACGCTGCTGCTCGATGAAGTCGCCGACATGGACCTGGAGGCCCAGGGGCAACTGCTCGGCGCCTTGGATACCGGCTCGTTTCTGCGCGTGGGCGGCAGCGAGCCGGTCGCCATCGACGTGCGGATCATCGCCGCGACCCAACGCGATCTGAAGGAAGAGGTCCGGGCCGGCAATTTCCGTGAAGACCTGTTCTACCACCTCAACGTTGTGCCGCTGCACATCCCGCCGCTGCGCGAACACGCCGAGGACATTCCAGACCTGCTCAACTACTACGTCGACTACTTCGCGACCCACGAAAAGTTGCCGTATCGGCATTTCAGCGTCGGCGCGCAGAACTACCTGCGCAATTACAACTGGTCCGGCAACATCCGTGAGCTGAAGAACCTGGTGCAGCGGATGCTGATTTTGGGCGCCGGAGACGAGATCACGCTGACCGAGGTCGAAACGGCGTTGGGCTCCACACCGCCGGTACCGACCCAGCCGCTGGACGGCCTGGTATCCTTTGACCAACCCCTGAGGCAAGCCCGCGAGCAATTCGAGAAGGCCTATCTGGAGTACCAACTCGACAAGCACGTTGGCAACGTCAGCAAAATGGCCAAGGAGGCCGGCATGGAACGGACACATCTGTATCGCAAGCTCCGATCCCTGGGCATTGAGATCAAGGAACGACGTTGAAACGAATAAGTTTCGAGTGTCGAGTAGCGAGTGACTAGTTGAAGCGTGGCGAGTAGCCTAGTGCCGTATTTCCCTCTCACGCCTCGATACTCGAGCCTCGATACTTCCTCCAAATGAAAATCCTTATCCTCGGCGCAGGCCAAGTCGGCCGTTCGGTGGCAGCCAATCTGGTCAGCGAGGCAAACGACATCACCGTGGTGGACATCCATGGCGACCGACTGCGCGAACTCGCCGACCGCTTCGACCTGCGCACCGTCCAAGGCCATGGCGCCCACCCGGACGTCCTGCGGCGTGCCGGCGCCGAAGACGCCGATATGATCATCGCGGTGACCAATAGCGACGAGACCAATATGGTCGCCTGCCAGGTGGCCTATACGCTCTTTCATACGCCCACCAAGATCGCACGCGTGCGAGCCCCGAGCTTCTTGGAAGAGGCAAAGCTGTTCGGCCAGGAATCCTTGCCAATTGATGTACGCATCAGCCCGGAACAGTTGGTCACCGACTATATCCTGCGCCTCATCGAAAACCCCGGCACCTTGCAAGTCACCGATTTTGCAAACGGACGCGTGCGCCTAGTCGCGGTACGCGCCTATTATGGCGGCCCGCTGGTAGGCCACGAATTGCGGACGCTCTATGAGCACATGCCGCATGTAGACACGCGGGTCGCCGCGATCTATCGCCACGAACGCGCCATGCAACCGGGGGGCGACACCGTCATTGAGGCCGACGATGAGATCTTCTTTATCGCAGCGCCACAGCACATCCGTTCGGTCATGAGCGAACTCAGGCGTTTGGAGAAGCCCTACAAGCGACTGATCTTCGCCGGTGGCGGCAACATCGGCACACGACTGGCGCGTGCCACCGAACGTGATTATAGGGTCAAGGTGATCGAGCGCGACCTAAACCGTTGCAAGCACATTGCCGAGGCCCTGGAGCGCACCATCGTCCTGCACGGCGACGCCGCCGACGAAGAACTGCTGCTGGAGGAGAACGTCGAAGACACAGACGTCTTCTGCGCCGTCACCAACGACGACGAGGCAAACATCCTATCGGCGATGCTGGCAAAGCGCCTGGGAGCGCGCAAGGTGATGGCGCTCATTAACCGCACCGCCTACGTCGACCTGGTGCAGAGCGGGCCTATCGATATCGCCATCTCGCCGCAGCAGGCCACCATCGGCAGCCTACTGAAGCATATCCGCCGTGGCGACGTGGTGGTCGTGCACTCGCTGCGTCGCGGCGCCGCCGAGGCGATCGAGGCCATCGCCCACGGCGATCAAAGTTCAAGCAAGGTGGTCGGCCGCCCCATTGAAGCGATCCATCTGCCCAAAGGCACAAGTATCGGCGCCATCGTGCGCGGCGATAAGGTCGTCATCGGCCACCACGACACGGTCGTTGAGTCTGAAGACCATGTCATCATGTTCCTGCAGGACAGGCTTCGGGTCCCTGAGGTCGAGAAACTGTTCCAGGTCGGAATCACGTTCTTTTAGATGAAACGTTTCGGCGCCGTTCAAAAAGTGCTCGGCCTGCTGTTCGTGGTGTTCAGCGTGTCCATGCTACCGCCCGCCCTGGTGTCGCTGATCTACCGCGACGGCGCGGGCATGCCGTTCGTCTACGCCTTTGCGCTGATTCTAGGCACTGGCATCTTCATCTGGCTGCCGGTCGCGCGTCGGCACCAGGAGTTGCGCCTGCGTGACGGCTTTCTTGTCGTGGTGCTCTTCTGGGTCGCGCTCGGGCTCTCAGGCGCGCTGCCGTTCTGGCTCTCTCCAGAACCGGACTTGTCGCTGACGGACTCGATCTTCGAGTCCTTGTCCGGTCTGACCACCACCGGCGCGACGGTCATCCTCGGCATCGACGAGTTGCCGCATTCGATGCTCTGGTACAGACAGCAACTGCAATGGCTGGGCGGCATGGGTATCATCGTCCTTGCCGTGGCCGTGCTGCCGATGCTCGGCGTCGGCGGCATGCAGCTCTATCGTGCGGAGACACCCGGGCCAATCAAGGATGCCAAGCTGACGCCGCGTATCACCGAGACCGCCAAGGCCCTGTGGTACATCTACCTCGGGCTCACCATCAGTTGCGGCCTAGCCTATTGGGTCGCCGGCATGTCCGCATTCGACGCCATTGGCCACGCCTTCTCCACGGTCGCGATCGGCGGATTCTCAACCCACGACGGCAGCATCGGCTATTACGACAGCACGCTGATCGAGATGATCGCGGTCGTGTTCATGCTGCTCTCCGGGGTCAACTTTGCGCTGCACTTCGTCGTCGTTCGCGACAAAAACCCGCTGACCTACATCCGCGATAGCGAGTGTCGCTTCTACCTGTTCCTGATGGTGCTGACCACCGCCATCGTCACCGTCGCGCTCTTTCGGACAAACACCTACATCGACTGGGGCGAGTCCTTCACCAAAGGGTTATTCCAGGTCGTCTCGATCGGCACCACCACCGGATTTACGACCGCGGAGTTCTACTACTGGCCGCCCTTCACCGAGATCTTGCTGCTGTTCCTGGCCTTTGTCGGCGGCTGCGCTGGCTCCACCGGCGGCGGCATCAAGGTGGTCCGTTTTCTGCTGCTGATCAAGCAAGGCATCCGCGAGATTGAACGCCTGATTCATCCCAGTGCACAACTGCCGGTGCGCATCGGCGGCAAGGTGGTTAACCACCGCATCGTCGATGCGGTCTGGGGCTTCTTCTCCCTATACGTCGCCGCATTCACCTTTATGTATCTGGCATTGGCCGCCACCGGACTTGACCTACTGACTGCGTTCTCGGCGGTCGCTGCCTGTATCAACAATCTGGGGCCTGGGCTGTCAACGGTCGGCTCCGATTACTACGCCATGCACGACACGGGCATCTGGATTCTTTGTTTTGCGATGTTGCTCGGACGCCTAGAGATCTTTACATTGCTTGTGCTGTTAACGCCGGGATTTTGGCGCCGATAACAAGACCGCAACGAGAGCTGAGGTGACGCGCATGAACGCAATTCCGAGCAGCTACCTAAACCTGATCAATCCACTCATCGACGCCGCCCGCGGTTTTGTCGCCAACGGCGAGACCCTGGCACCCTTCGCGTTCGTCGGCAACCTGTCCGGCGGCGGCACCTTTCCGGTCATGCTGGCGACTGGCAGCGACGAAGAAAAGGACAACTCGGCGCGCACCGTCAAGCAATTAGCTGAACTCCACCAGGCCGATTTCGTGTTCACTGTGATGGAGGCCTGGTCACTGGCGCCAGAGCACATCGACCGTTTCGACGAGATCATCGAACAGTTCGGCTCCATCGGCGAATCGCCCTACCGGCTCGACGTGGTCTCTCTAGCGCTGGAGACGCGCCACGGTCTCTGGGTGGCGCAGATCCCGATTGAGCCCCTGCCCAAGGCGGACGGCGGACGCACCTTTGGCCAACCCTCGTTTCAGCACTTCGCCTCCGCCGAAGGCCGGTTCACCGACCTGCTGCCAATCAAGGACGACGGCGCCGGTCCCAGCGGAACGCTGCATTGAGCAGCATTCGGCGGAGCAAGCCAGCTTTGATGGATAGAAGCCGATAATCTACTCCAGGAGCGCAGGATCAAGGTCAGCACATGGGCCAGATCGGCGGCGCTTCCGCCACCCTGTGCCAGCAGGTCATTGAGCGAGGCGGAGGGTGGTCGGTTTGGCTCATAGGCAAACTCTGACCGCACCCAGCGACAGGCATCTTGCACCTGTACCAGCAATGCGACGCCGGGCTTCCAAGCGGGTGGCGCCGGAGGCGGGGGAGTGCCGTCCTCTCCTTCCGAGGCGGGCATTCCCCCGCGCCAGGCGCAGGCTGTTGTAGATAGAACTGCCGTAAGACCACCATAGGCTCCAGATTGTCGAGCACATAGGTATAAACCGCCTTGTCGTCGGCGATGCCAGTGCCGGGCGCGTTCACCAGCGACACCGAGCACCGAGTCGCCACGGAACACCAGCAGGTCTAGAAACGCATCATCGACGCGACGGTAGATCACGTCCACCTGGCTCAGGATAGGTGGTCTTGAGGTAGACCTTGTCGTTGCAGCAGATCAGGTCGCGGCCCTCGGCGAGTTCCACGCCCATCTCCTTGGCCAAGAAGGTGTGCTCGAAATAGGCCGAGTTGTAGATACCCGGCATCAGCACCACGATGTTTGCCCGGTCCTTGCCGCGCGGCGACAGATGCCGCAACGCCTGCAACAGCAGCGCCGGATAGTGCTCCACCCGGGGTGCCATTCCGGTGCCATTCCGGAGCAACTCGGCGGCAACGCAGCCGCCGACCTGGTTGGCTGCAACAAAGGCCCCATTCGACGCAGCATTGCTTGCCCTGCGCTGGTAATCTAAGCGTCCTCAGCCCTATTTTCACTGCCACCGGAGTCCGGCGTCCATGTCGATCCTCGTCGCCATCAACCACAAGACCGAATACCGTTTCGACCGCATGGTCGAGCTGGGGCCGCATACGGTGCGGCTGCGCCCGGCGCCCCATTGCCGCACGCCCATCCGCTCCTATTCACTGCGCATCGAGCCGGAAGAGCATTTTATCAACTGGCAGCAAGACCCGTTTGGCAACTATCTGGCACGGCTGGTATTTCCGGAAAAGACCAAGAAGCTGAGCCTTGAGGTTGACGTGATCGCCGAGATGATCACCATCAACCCCTTCGATTTCTTCGTCGACGAGTACGCCTACAAGTTTCCGTTCAACTATCACGCCCAGCTCACCAAGGAACTGGCGCCCTATCTGGAGCTCAAGGAAGACGGCGCGCTGCTCAAGGAATGGATGGCGGGCGTCGACCGCACCCCGCGCGAGATCGTCTACTTCTTGGTCGACATCAACAAACGCTTGCAGGAGGACGTCGGCTACGTCATTCGCATGGAGACGGGCATACAGACCTGCGAGCAAACGCTGCAGCTGCGCAAGGGTTCCTGCCGCGACAGCGCCTGGGTGCTGGTGCAGGTGCTGCGCCACCTGGGGCTGGCGGCACGCTTCGTCTCCGGCTATCTGGTGCAACTGACCGCGGACGTCAAGGCACTGGACGGGCCTAGCGGACCGGAGCGCGACTTTACCGATCTGCACGCATGGACCGAGGTCTACATCCCGGGCGCCGGCTGGATTGGCCTCGACCCCACCTCTGGCCTGTTCGCCGGTGAGGGCCACATCCCGCTGGCCTGCACGCCAGACCCAGTCTCGGCCGCGCCCATCACCGGCGTTACCGACAAGTGCGAGGTCACCTTCTATTTCCACAACCGGGTCAAACGCATCCACGAAGACCCGCGCGTCACCAAGCCTTACACCGACGAGCAATGGGCCGCCATCGAGTCCCTCGGCCACAGCGTCGACGCCGAACTGGCCGACAACGACGTGCGCCTGACCATGGGTGGGGAACCCACCTTCGTCTCCATCGACGACATGGAAGGCGCCGAGTGGAACATCGCCGCCCTCGGCCCGACCAAGAAGCTGCTCGCCGAGGACTTGCTGTTTCGTCTCAAGCGTCAGTTTGCCCCCGGCGGCATGCTGCACATCGGTCAGGGAAAGTGGTATCCCGGCGAGCAGTTGCCGCGTTGGGCGCTCGCCTGCTATTGGCGCAAAGATGGTGAGCCGGTCTGGCGCGACGAGGCCCTACTGGGCAACGAGCGCGACAGCTACAATGACGGCCCGGCCGAGGCCGAGCGCTTCATCAGCACGCTGGCGCACAAGCTGGGCGTGCATCCCGAACACGCCCAGGCCGCGCATGAAGACGTCTTCTACTACCTCTGGCGCGAGGCGCGACTGCCGGTCAACGTCAACCCCTTCAACAGCAAACTCAAGGACCCCATTGAGCGCGCCCGCATCGCGCGCGTCTTCAGCCAAGGCCTGGAGCGCGTGGTCGGCTACGCCTTACCGCTGCGCTGGGCGGGACTGCCGACCGGCCCGCGGGGTGGCGGCTGGGTCAGCGGCGAATGGTCGCTGCGCGACGGCAACCTGTTCCTCATCCCTGGCGACTCGCCGATGGGCTTCCGGCTGCCGCTCGACGCCCTGCCCCATGTGCCGGATTCCGAGCTCGACACGCATCCGGAGCGCGACCCCTTCGAGCCAGTACCGCCGCTGCGCAGTCACGCCGACGCGCTCAATCGCGATCGCGGCGCCGGCCGTTTCGTGCATCTCGTCGAATCCGAGCAGCCGCGTCAAGCTTTGCATGAACAGGGCGCGAATCCGGACGCGATCGCGCGCCGCTATGGCCGCGAGCAGTCGGTCGACGACCAACGTCAGCCGCTCTCAGAGCAATGGGCTCTACCAGACGAGTATCCGGCGCAACTGGTGCGCACCGCGCTCTGCATTGAGGCGCGCGAGGGCCGGCTGTACTGCTTCACACCACCGCTGACGCATCTGGAGCACTGGCTCGATCTGGTCGCTAGCCTCGAGGCCACCGCCGCGGAAACGGGGCTACGCATCATCGTCGAGGGCTACGAGCCGCCGCGAGACTTCCGCCTGACCAAGCTCGCGGTCACGCCCGACCCTGGCGTCATTGAGGTCAACGTGCATCCGGCCAGCTCCTGGGACGATCTGGTGCGCGACACCACCATCCTCTACGAGGAGGCGCGCCTGACCCGCCTCGGCACCGAAAAATTCATGCTCGACGGTCGCCACACCGGCACGGGCGGCGGCAACCATGTCACGCTGGGCGGCCCAACCCCGGCGGACAGCCCGCTGCTGCGCCGCCCGGACCTGATCCAGAGCCTGATCACCTACTGGCAACACCACCCGAGCCTGTCATACCTGTTCTCCGGCACCTTCATCGGCCCGACCAGCCAGGCCCCGCGCGTCGACGAGGCACGCGACGACAGCCTCTATGAACTGGCCATCGCCTTCCAGCAGATGCCCCAAGGCAAGGTGAAACAGCCCTGGATCGTCGACCGCGTGCTGCGCAATCTGCTCGCGGACGTCACCGGCAACACCCATCGCACCGAGTTCTGCATCGACAAGCTCTACTCACCAGACTCGGCCAGCGGCCGTCAGGGTCTGGTAGAGTTTCGCGCCTTCGAGATGCCGCCGCATGCACGCATGAGCCTGGCGCAGATCCTGCTGCTGCGCACCTTCGTCGCCCGCTTCTGGCAGGAGCCCTATACCCGCAAGCCCATTCGTTGGGGGACCGAACTGCACGACCGCTTCCTACTGCCGCACTTCGCCCGGCAAGACTTCGAAGACGTGATCTGCGACCTGCGGCGCGCCGGCTATCCGTTTGATCCGGCGTGGTTCGACCCCTTCTTCGAGTTCCGCTTCCCGCACTACGGCGATCTCATCACCGGCAACGGCATCCGCATGGAGTTGCGCGGGGCGATTGAACCCTGGCACGTCCTCGGCGAAGAGGTCACGGCGCAGGGCACCTCGCGCTTCGTCGACTCGTCGGTGGAGCGCATGCAGGTCAAGGTCAACGGCATGGTCGGAGAGCGCCACGCGCTCACCTGCAATGGCCGCCGCGTGCCCTTGCATCCGACCGGGCGCAAGGGCGAGTTCGTCGCTGGCGTGCGCTTCAAGGCATGGAGCCCACCTTCTGGCCTGCACCCCACCATCCCTTCCCACAGCCCGCTGGTGTTCGACGTGGTGGACCTATGGAACCGCTCCAGCCTCGGCGGCTGCACCTACTATGTCGCTCACCCCGGCGGACGGGCCGAAGAGCGCTTCCCGATCAACAGCTACGAGGCCGAGGGCCGACGCATCGCCCGTTTCCGGCTGATGGGCCACACCCCTGGGGACATCAATCCGCCAGCGGAGGCGCCCGCTTGTGAGCATCCCTATACGCTGGACCTGCGGTATAAAACCGGCTGCTGATTGAGGCTCAGTAGCCCTTGGGGCCGAGCACTGGGTCTGTAAACTTAGAAACAGCAGTAAACCACGAAGCACAGGAAGAGCACGAAGAAGAATACTAATTAAGACAAATAGTTAGCCTGATACCTCGCCGGGGGGTACTTCACCCTGTGGGTGAATGCGCGAATTGGCCTATACCGCGGACCCCCTTCGTGTTCTTCGTGCTCTTCGTGGTTCAAATACCGGATCTAAAGTAAAAGGCCGTTTGCCGAGGCATAAGCAAGCCTGCCTTGCCCGGCGAACGCCGATCGATCAGGTCCCATTGGCGGGGCTCGTCTCGCCATTCTTGGCCAGCGGCGATTGCGAAACAGCCTTAAGCCAGATATGTCACTGATCGGCTCGCCACCGACGCCACCGGGGAGCTCAAACAATCTCAAACCGCTCGAATTGCATCACGAACTGGCCGCGGCCTTGGGTCAGGCTGCGCAGGACCGTGGTGTAGCCGAGCAGGGCCTCAAGCGCCACCTGGCAGCGGACAGCGACGTTGCCGTCGCGCATATTGGTGGCCTGAATCTCACCGCGGCGTTGCTGCAGATCCCCGAGGACGCTGCCGAGATTGTCCTCCGGCACCAGCACCTCGACCTGCATCAGCGGATGCAACGCAACCGGTCGTGCATCCGCCAGCGCTTTGGCGACCCCGCGGGCGGCGGCGGCCCGCAGGGCCTCGGTGGTGGTCGCGGCGCCGAAGAGTTCGACCTGATCCAGAGCGATGGCACTGTCTTCGACCGGCGCCCCGTGCAGCGGCCCGGCGGCAAGCCCAAGATGCAGCCCCGCGCGTAGTGCGACCAACTGCTCCGGGGTGAGTTCCGACCCATCGGGGCGAACCTTGGGCTCGCATACCATCCGGTTGCCGGCCCCGCGCCCCCGCGGCGCGACGTTCAGCTTAACCCCTGCCGAGGCCTCCGGTTGCTTGCCGTCCGGGCTCGCTGGGCGCGCATACAGGGCCTCGGCGGTCGCGGCGCGCGTAATGGTCTCACGCACGGCCACCGCCGGCCGGCCACTGCGGACCTGCTGATGAAATTCGCGCTCCAGGCGCTCAAGGATGATCCGCAGGTGTAGCTCGCCCATGCCCTTGAGCAGCCGCTGGCCGGTCTCTGGGTCTTCGGCAACCTGTAGCGTTGGGTCTTCCTGCTCCAGCTTGTCCAGGGCCTCCAACAGCTTGTCCTCATCGGTACCGGCGGCCGGCTCGATGGCCAGGCTCAGCACGGGCTGCCTTAGGTCGATGCGCTCGAGGGTCAGCAGGTGGTCCGGCGCGCAGAGGGTGTCGCCGGTAGTGGCATGGCGCAAGCCAGCCAAGAGCACGATCTGGCCGGGCTCGGCCTGGTCGAGCTTGGTCTTGCGCCCTGCATCAATGTCAAAGATGCGCGCCACCTGCTCGGTGACGGTGCGCCCATCGCTAGTGATAAAGGAGACCTTGTCGCCGGGCAGGAGCCGGTTGCGGTAGACACGGGTAAAACAATGCCTTCGCCCGTCCCAGAGTTGAACCTTGAAGACCAGCGCCACCAGCGGCCCCTGATGCCCTAGTACGACCTCCTCGGTAGCGGCATCGGGCCGATGTGCCAGCGCGGGCGGGCGGTCCAGCGGTGTCGGCAGCAGCTCAACCGCGGCGTCCATGACGGGCTGCACGCCGAGATTGCGCAGCGCGCTACCGCCGAAACAAGGGAAGAGTAAGCCCGCCAGCGTGCCCTTGCGCAGTGCGGCGATCAGCTCGGTCGCATCGGGCTCTTCGCCGTTCAAGACGCGCTCCGCCAAGGCGTCTTCAACCTCGGCCGCGGCGAGCAACAGGGCCTCGCGCAGCCCTGCCAGGGACTCCCATAGCGCGGCAGGACAGGGTTCGCTCGACAGCTGGTCACCCTGGTCGCCCGCAAAACGCAGCAGGGTCTTGTGCACCAGGTCAACGACCGCGTCCTCCCCCCCCGCCTGGGCCTCGATTCGCGACTCGGCTGGATGTATCACTGGCACGGTTACAGCCACTGGCTCTGCCCCGAGCTTTTCGCGGATATGGGCCAGGGCGCGGATAAAATCGGCACCGGGCCGGTCCATCTTGTTGATGAAAAACAGCACCGGCAGCCCGAAACGGCAGCGCTGGCGCCACACGGTCTCGGTCTGAGGCTCGACCCCGCGTACGCCGTCGAGTACCAGAATGACCCCATCAAGCACGCGCATGGAGCGCTCGACCTCAATGGTAAAATCAACATGGCCGGGGGTATCGACGAGTTGCAGCAAATGATTGCGCCAGGGCGCGCGGGTAACAGCGGCAGTGATGGTGATGCCGTGCTGCTGCTCTTCCGCCATCCAATCCATATGCGCCACGCCGTCGTGCACCTCGCCGATCTTGTGCGAGGCGCCGGTATAGAACAGGATGCGCTCGGTCAACGTGGTCTTGCCGGCGTCCACATGGGCCGCAATGCCGATATTGCGCACCAGCGAGAGCTTGGCATGGGCGTGCCCGGACGCAGATTGTTTACCCTGACTCATCGACTCTTTTCCCGCGGAGACCTTGTAAAGAACATGAAGAACGAAACGCAGCGCATGACCCGCACCGACACCAAACTCAGGCTGATCGCGGTGGTCTGGGCTCTGACCGCGACGCCGACCCTATCAAGCGCCGACGTCTATCGGCTGCCCAGCCCAAACGATAGTGTCATCGGCGTGCCCTTCTATGTAAAGGCCGATTCAAAACACACGCTGCTCGACATCGGCCGCCATCACGGGCTGGGTTACGACGAGATGGAGCAGGCAAACCCGAACGTCGACATGTGGGTGCCACGCGGCGGCGAAGATGTGATGATTCCAACGCAGCACGTGCTGCCTAACGGCACACGCAACGGCATCGTGCTCAACCTGGCGGAGAAGCGGATGTATCACTATCGCACAGCGACGGAAATCGAGACCTTCTCGGCTGGTACCGGACGCGAGGGCTGGGAGACGCCGGTGGGCCGCTACACCATTATCGAAAAGATCAAGGACCCAACCTGGACGCCACCGGAATCCATCCGCCGCGAGCACGCGGCCAAGGGAGAGATCCTACCCGCGGTGGTGCCAGCCGGCCCCGACAACCCGCTTGGCATGTTCGCGTTGCGCCTAAGCAACCCGAGCTACCTGCTCCACGGCACAAATAAGCCCTGGGGTGTAGGGATGCAGGTCAGCCACGGCTGCACGCGCATGTATCCAGAGGATATCGAGCGGCTGTTCGGTCAAGTTGAGACAGGCACACCGGTGACCATCGTCGATCAGCCCTACAAAGTGGGCTGGCTGGGCGACAAGCTGTACCTAGAGGTCAACGCGCACAGTGACCTGAGCAAGCAGCGGCCGGTGAAGGAGATCATTCCGACGTCGATCGCGAATGCCGACGGGGTGATCGTGGATTGGGACGAGGTAAGACGAGTACAGGCGGAAAATGCCGGCCTGCCACGGGTGGTGGGAGGCCGGCAGGGCTCAGCGAGTTGGCATCACTTGGACATGATCTTCTGATACATGCGGTTGATGCGCTCCTCGTTGGCTTCGCAGCAAGCCTGGGCCGCGTTGGCAGCGTCCATAGCGGCCTGGGCCATGTCACGGGCTTCCTGATCGGTGGCGCAGCCGCCGAGCATGGAGGCGCTGAGCAGGGCAGCGGCGGACAGCGAGGTGATCTTTACTTTCTTGGTCATTGCGGTTTCTCCGTTTCTGGGGTTTGCTCTAGGGTTTGCCGATCGGCAACTGGTTTATAACACAGACTCAGGGTTTTTCCGAACCCTCACAGACGAATGTTAGCAGAATCTGACAGCGTCGTGTGATCGCAACGACGCCCGTGCTCTTCATCTGTCATGCCTTGTTGTAGCGGGCTTTGTTGCTAATTACAAGTGCCCGCGTAGACCCACCGGGCCGCGCCGCCGGGTCTCTTTTCTGACACAACGAGTTGCAAAAACACCAACCAATTGTCAGCCGGGCGCTCCGCTTGCGCGACAACAGACCCATACTCCCGACAATGCGACGACTCGTTATCCCCGGGTCGTTAATCTCATGATGGCCTCACCGCAACACAAGCGCCTTTAGAAATTCAGCTATGTCTTCAGTACCGCCAGAGCACCCCGCAACAAGAAGACCCTTGCTCAGGCCGCGGTGCTGGCTCAGCGCCGCAACGGCCGTTATGCTCTTCATACCACCCGCCGTCAGCGGATTGGCCAATGCCGACCCGACTCATGCCGAACCCCTCGTCGGCTCGGTACCAAAAGGCGCGATCATGGCGTTCATGCCCCGCATGGGCGAGGACTATCGCAGCATGGCGGAGTTGCGTCGCTGGCTTGAACGGCAGGGTTGGGCGATCTGCGACGGCTCCGGCGGCACGCCCGACCTACGCAACCGGATGCTGCTCGGCACCGTCGAGGCCGCCAGGACCGGGCAGCGGCTCGGCACCTGGGATCACCGACACCGCGTCCAAGGCGAGACCAAGGCGCCGGTGCGGCGCAACCGCAACACGCCCACCGGGAGATTGCAACGCATCCAGATCCCGGACGATCAACACCGCCATCGACTCGACATGCAATCCGACAAGGCCGATCATCTGCCGCCAAGCATGCGCGTGCTTTTTATCATCAAGAAACGCTAGCGGGGCGAGGCCACTGAACGGCTAGGGCGCAGCCTGGTGCCGCTCGATCCAGGGTCGTACGTCTTGGGCCGAGGGCAGAGCCAATCAGCGCCCCAGCCCTTGGCCCGCGGCGCTCGTCCCTGAAACCAGGACAACCAAATCTTGATCTCGGATACGCTTCGCCTGATGCGTTATCCTAGATTCGGTAGTTGAACCACGAAGAGCACGAAGAACGCCAAGCGATTCAGAAGAATAGGGCAAATCGGCAACCCACCCTCCTGGTGAGTGCCTTGGCCGCATAGCCCGGGTCAACGACCGTGGTTTTTCTTCGTGCGCTTCGTGTTCTTCGTGGTGCACTGCTCTTTCTAGGTTTATTCTTGATGCCTCCAGGCGCTGGCGGTGTCAGGCGCTCGCAAATAGAACGGCTCGACCATTGTAACCACGCCCCATTGTAACCACGCCATGGAAAAGATCGACCCCTACCAAACCCCAACTGCCGAGGTTACCCAAGGCCCTGGCGCGGAGGCGGTCACCGATACCCTGCGGATCTTCGAGACCCCGGAGGGCGTCGACCTTGAGCTTCGGCTCGCCGGGCCAGCGCCCCGCGCCGCGGCGCTAGCCATCGACTGGGCCATCCGCTCGCTGCTGTACCTGGCGCTGGCACCGCTGATGGCATTCTCCGGCCTCGGTATCGGTCTGTATCTACTGGCGCTGTTCCTGATGGAATGGTTCTACCCGGTCTTCTTCGAGTTGCGCAGCGGCGCGACGCCCGGCAAGAAGGCGATGGGGCTGGTGGTGGTGCACGACGACGGAACGCCGGTCGGACCCTCGGCATCGGTGATTCGCAACCTGCTGCGCGCCGTTGATTTTCTGCCTTTGCTCTATGGCGTCGGACTGGTCAGCATGCTGCTGGACCGCGATTTTCGTCGCCTGGGTGATCTTGCCGCTGGCACCCTTGTGGTCTATGCCGACCGAGCGTCGGGCGAGCGCCACATCCCAGAGCAACCGCCGCGGCCTCCGTCCGGGCACCTAGATACCGCATCGCAGCAGGCCATCCTCGACCTTGCCGAGCGCAGCGCGCGCTTGTCGCGGGCGCGCTGCGCCGAACTGGCAACACTGGTCATCGGCGACGGCGAGCGCGGCGAGCACACTCAGAAGGCCGTCGACGAACTGCTCGGCATTGCCAACTGGATCGCCCGCGGCCGATGAAACAGCAAGCGTTCGAACGCGAGCACGATCAGACCTGGCAGCGCTTCCGCGAGCTGTTGACCGCGCTGGAGGCCCGGCGGCGCCCTGGCCCTGAGGTGCCGGTTCAGCGCCTGCCGCCTCTGCTGCGTCGGATCAGCGGCCACTACGCCTTGGCTCGCAGCCGTGGCTACAGCCCCGGTCTGATTGAGGAACTGCATCGGCTGGTGCGCCGCGGCTATCGCCAGCTCTATCGCGTACGCCCGGCCTGGGCTCGACAGGCCCTAGACTTCGCCATCGGCGGCTTTCCGCGAGTGCTACGGCGGCACCTTGGTCTATTTTGGCTATCCTGCGCGCTGTTTTTCGGCCCTATGGTGGCCATGGGCCTGGCCTGCGCTCAAGACGGCGCCCTGATTTACACCCTGTTGCAGCCCGATCAGGTGGCCGAGTACGAATCCATGTACGACCCCACCAACGCCCGGCTCGGGCGCGGCGCGGAGCGCCAAGCCGACGACGATTTCATGATGTTCGGCTTCTATGTCCGCAACAACCTCGGCATCGCACTGCGCACCTTTGCCTGGGGGCTCGCGTTCGGCGTCGGCAGCCTGTTCGTGCTTGCGACCAATGGACTCTTCACCGGCGCGGTGGCCGGTCATCTGACCCAGCTCGGCTTCGGCGGGTCTTTCTGGTCCTTCGTCAGCGGTCACAGCAGCCTGGAACTCACCGCCATTGCCATTGCCGGCGCCGCCGGCCTGCTGCTGGCAAAGGCGCTCCTGGCACCGGGCCGACGCACGCGCGGCGCCGCGCTGCGGGTCAATGCACTCGACGCCGTACAATTGGTGGGCGGGGCCATGCTGATGCTGATACTGGCAGCGGTCGTGGAGGCATTTTGGTCTTCCAGCCAGGCCATACCGGTAGCGGTGAAATACGGCATCGGGGCCGGCGGCTGGCTACTCGTTGTGGCCTATCTGGGGCTCGCCGGCCGTTCGCTCGACCTACCGGCAAAACAACCGCCGCAGCTCGCGGGGTGGCGCAGCGCCATGCCCCTTGGCCGCGATGGCAACCGAGACACAGATCAGGACCGGCCCCATGGAGATTGATCGTCTCAGCGCGGTGCTGCGTCCGCGCGGTGAATGGGAGAGCGTCGATCTAGGCTTTGCCTTGGCTCGACGCTGGTTTGTTTCACTCTGGTCGCTGTGGTGGATCGCAGTCTTGCCGCCCGCTGCCCTGCTGCTGTTGCTGCTGCGCGATCACCCAAGCCTGTGGCTGCTCGGACTCTGGTGGCTCAAACCGCTGTACGAGTCCCTACTTCTGCGCTGGCTGAGCCGCGCGCTGTTCGGCGAGGTCGCGCCGGTGCTGGCAACGGCTCGGCAAGTCCGGCAGACCTTTCCGCCCCGGCTCTGGCCGCACCTGCTGTGGCGGCGACTTGGCCCGCGCCGCTCGTTCACGATGCCAGTGACGCTATTGGAGCAACTCTCCGGCCGGCGCCGCCGCAAACGGCTACAGGTGCTTAGTGGCGGCAGCGGTGTCGCCACCTGGCTGACGATCATCTGCCTGCACCTGGAGACGGTCCTTTGGATCTCCGCCCTGTTGTTAATCGCCTTCATGATCCCCGACCAGCTACCTAGCTTGGACCTGAAGGCCGCTGTCTTCGACAACAAGTCGCTGCTTTATTGGCTTGGTACGCTGTGCATGCTCGGCGCACTTTCGGTGATCGCGCCCTTTTACGTGGCCGCCGGCTTCGCGCTCTATCTTGGCCGCCGCACGGAACTGGAGGCCTGGGACCTGGAGCTGCGGTTTCGGCGCGCCCTCGCGATCAGACGAGCGGGTGCATCCAAGGGGCCCGGTCCTCAAGGGCTCGGCGGCGACCGACGGGCCCACCTAGGACCCCGGGTCGCGCTGCTGGCGCTGTTGCTCTGCGCCGCGCTCACGCCGCCCGAATCGGCGTATGCTCAGCCAGCTGACCCGGAGCAGGCGCGGGCGCTGATCGCAGAGGTGCTGGCCGAAGACGATTTCGGCGCTAGGCGTGCCGAGGAGACCTGGGTATACATCGGCGACGGCGAACCTGACGAATCGACTCAATGGCTCCCGCTTGAGCTCATCTTGGCCATTGCCAAGCTGCTGAAATGGCTGCTCGCCGTGGCCGCGGTCGCCGTGCTGCTGCTGCTCGCTTATCCTCTTTGGCTTGAGCTGCGCGGGCTGCGCCTCGCGCCGCGCGCAGGTAAGAGCGGCGCCAAGGCCGCCGCACCGCCCATCAGCGACGGGGCTGCGACCTTATATCCGCTTCCCAGCGACATCTCCGCGGTCGTGCGCGCCCTGCTTACCGCCGGCGATACCCGCGGCGCGCTAGCGCTGCTGTATCGGGCACAGATTGCCCATCTGCGGGCGAGCGGTCTCGATATTCCCGACAGCGCCACCGAAGCCGACTGCCTGGAGGCCGCCGCCAAGGCGGCAACAGCCGATCAATTCGCTTGGCTGCGGCGCCTGACCGGGCTCTGGCAGCGCGTCGCCTATGCGCACCGAAGCGCTAACCCAGAGGAGATCGCAGCTCTGCTCGACACGCATCCCGCGGCCGCGGCGCCATGACCGGCGGGCGCGTCAACCTCCTGCCCTGGCTGCTGGGCGCGCTGGCGTTTGCGCTGATGCTCGCGCTCTGGATCTGGTTCGATCGCAATTTCGAAAAGCAAACCCACGAGGTCGAAACCGGCTGGTCGGCCGAGGCCCGGCGCAATCCATTTTTGGCCGCGGAGCGTTTCCTGCGGCGCGCCGGGATCGAAGCCCAGAGCAGACCCGGCCGCGATCTGCTGCGTCAGCTACCACCGCCGGACGACATGCTTGTCATCAACGGGCTGGATGCCATGACCGAGCGCCGCCGCGCGCGATTGCGCGCCTGGCTCGAAGACGGCGGCCACCTCCTGGTCGAGGCGACGCGTTTATGGGCGCCCGATGAAACGCCTCGCGCAGAGGATTTTCTGGCGGGATTCGGCGCGCTACTGCGCGTCGGCGACGGTCAGGAAAACAATGGCGATTGCGATGGCGACAACGGCAACGAGACTTGCGCCATTGGCGATACTGGCGACGTCGGATCGGAGGTGGTGGCGGAAATCGAGTTCGACGGCTATCCGCAGCCGGTACAGGTGGGGTTCATTGCCCGCTATTTTCTCGAAGATGCGGACGGCGACGCGGTCGACAGCGTCGACGCGGGCGGCCTGCCGCGACTGCTCCAATATCGCGTCGGAGACGGCCTGTTGACGGTCACCAGCGACAACGTCTTTCTGACCAATGCCGACATCGGCAACCACGACCACGCCCTGGCGTTGGCCTTGCTGAGCGACGGCGCCGACAAGGTCTGGTTGCTCTACGATCACATGACGCCGGGACTGGCGACACTGCTCTGGCGCAGGGCGCCACAGGCCGTCATCTCCGCGGCACTGCTGGCGGCGGCGCTACTATGGCATCTTGGGGCTCAGATCGGACCGCGGATGCCGGCACCGGCACGGGCACGGCGCAACCTCACCGATCACCTTGAGGCGGCCGGGGCGCTGATGTGGCGCCACGGTCGCGGCGGATTCCAACTTGCGGCCACCCGTCGACGCGTCGAGCAGGCCTGGCTGCGTCGCCATCCGCTGCTGCATCAACTCGACGACAGCGGACGCGCCGGCTGGATCAGCGAGCAAGTCGGCGTGGATGCCGCGAAGGTCTACGATGCGCTTTACCCTGGGCATCAGCAAGACCAGGACTTCAGGGCCCAGAGCCGCATGTTGCAACGGCTTTGGATCGCGCTCTGAGCCAACACCAAAATACAGGACGACACCACCACCATGCCTGCATCTCCCGCACTGACCTCAGAGCAACTCGCCGCCGCGGCGGCCGGCCTGCAGGCCCTGGAGGCCCAGATCAACCGTGCCGTGCTGGGCCAGCGGCGGGTAATCCGCGAGCTGATCCTGGCCATGACCGCGGCCGGTCACGTGCTCCTGGAGGGCCTGCCCGGCGTCGGCAAGACCCTATTGGTGCGGGCACTGGCACGGGCAATTGGCGGACATTATTCACGCATTCAATTCACCCCGGATCTGATGCCGGCCGACGTCACCGGCCACGCCATCTTCGACATGAAGAGCGAGCAGTTTCATATCCGCCAGGGTCCGATCTTCTGCAACCTGCTGCTTGGCGACGAGATCAACCGCGCCCCGGCCAAGACACAGGCCGCCATGCTGGAGGCGATGCAGGAGCGACAGGTCACCATTGAGGGCAAGGCGCTCTCACTGGAGCCGCCCTTTTTGGTCATGGCAACGCAGAATCCGATCGAGCAGGAGGGCACCTATCCGCTGCCCCAGGCGCAACTCGACCGCTTTCTGATCAAAGCACTGATCGACTATCCGAGCGGCGAAGACGAGGTGGCCCTGGTGCGACAGGTCACCGATGGGTCGGTCGGCGACGGGCTTGACTTATCAAAGGTAGAGCGCGTGATTGGACTCACGCAGGTCTTGGAGATTCAGGCCGCGGCAGCGTCTCTGACCATCGACGAGCGTATCCTCGACTATGCCGTGCGCATGGCGCGCGCGACCCGCGACTGGCAGGGTATCGAGAGTGGCGCCGGCCCGCGCGCGAGCATCGCGCTGGTGCGTGCGGCTCGTGCCCACGCCTTGCTCGGCGGTAACGACTTCGTGACGCCGGGCGATGTCAAGGCAGTCGGCCATGCGGTCTTGCGTCACCGCATCAAGCTCAGCGCCGACCTTGAGATCGAGGGCTACCGCTCCGACGACCTGCTGGCCGAGCTGCTGACCGGCGTCGCGGCACCCAGATCCTGAACTGCAATCCTAAACCGGGAGCCTGAATGCGCCCGCACCGCCCGTGAGAAACCAGCATTGAAACCCGCTCGTCGTCTGCTCTATGCGCTCGGGGCCTGGGCCGGCATTGGGCTGCTGGCCGCTTGGTGGCCGCCTGCCATCGGCCCCTGGCAAGGGCTTGGCGTACTGCTGGGGGCGGCGGCAATGGTGGACCTGCTGCTGCTCCTGAACACCCGGCCACCCGAGTTTGGGCGCAAGGTCGCCGGTATCCTCCCGCAAGGAGTCTGGAGCCCGGTCGAGATCAGTCTGAGCAACCGCCATGCGCGCCTGCTCAGGATCGACTGCCACGACCTGCACCCGTCGGAGTTTGATCTTGAAGACCTGCCCCGCGGGCTGAACCTCGGCGCTCGCGAAGGGTTGCGGCTGCGCTACCGGCTGCGACCGCCGCGTCGCGGCCTGTTTCGTTTCACTGGCTGTGATCTGCGGCTATACGGACCCTTCCAGCTCTGGAGCCGGCGTCGGCGTAGCAGCGCTGCGACCGAGGTTCGCGTGTACCCTAATTTTGCCCAGATCAGCCGCTACACCCTGCTGGCGGCCAATGATCGCCTCGCGCAGATGGGCGTGCGCCAGTTGCAGCGCCGCGGCAGCGGCGCGGAATTCCACCAGTTGCGCGAATACCGTCGCGGCGACACGCCGCGGCAGATCGATTGGAAGGCCACCTCACGCACACGCAAGCTCATCGCCCGCGAATACCAAGACGAGCGCGATCAGCGCCTGCTGTTCTTGCTCGACTGCGGCCGGCGCATGCGTCACCTCGACACCGACGGACATGGCCACCTGGACCAAGCACTGAACGCGCTGCTGCTACTGGCCTATGTAGCCGTGCGCCAGGGCGACGCCGTTGGGCTCATGACCTATGGCGGACCGCGACACTGGTTCGCGCCACGCAATCACCCGGATACGGTCAATCGCCTGCTGGGCGCGGTGTTCGACCTGGAGGCCGGCCTTGAGGCAGCCGATCCGCTGGCCGCCGCCCGCGAGTTGATGCAGCGTCAGCCACGCCGCGCCTTGGTGGTATTTCTGACCAACAGCCGCGACGAGGACCATCCGGAACTGCTGCGGGCCGTGCAGATCCTGCGTCGCCGGCATTTGGTATTGGTGGCCGACCTGCGTGAAGCGATCTTGGATCAGACCCTAGCGACACCAATCGCGGACCATCGACAGGCACTGCGCTTTCACGGCACCCATGCCTATCTGTCGGACCGCCGCCGCCAACATGAACGACTGCAACATCTCGGTGCGCAGGTGCTTGATCTATTGCCGCAACAACTTCCCGTGGCCTTGTTGAACCGTTACCTCGCGACCAAGCGGGCTGGCGATCTCTAGCGAGCTGCGCAGGTGGAAATCACGAGCCGAAGCCCCAGGGCGGTGGCGATGGTCTTGGCCAGCCGATCCCCCACCCCTCGGGCCTTCACGCCCGCCACCAGATCGACCAGCCTAATCACCTGCAAACCGGCGTAACCACAGGGATTGATCCGCTGAAAAGGCGCTAGGTCGACATCGACATTCAGCGCGATCCCATGGTAGCTGCAACCACGGCGCACGCGCAGACCGACGGACGCGATCTTGGCTCGCTCCAAGTAAACCCCAGGGGCATCGGGGCGGGAGGCAGCGGCGACCCCATACTCGGCCAGGACATCAATGACGGACTGCTCCAACAGATTCACCAGGCGTTTGACACCGATCCCCGCACGCCTAAGGTCGAGCATCAGATAAGCGACAATTTGACCAGGGCCGTGATAGGTCACCTGCCCGCCGCGGTCGGTCTGCACCACGGGGATATCGCCGGGGTTCAGCACATGCTCAGGTCGTCCCGCCTGCCCCAGGGTGAAAACCGGGGGATGCTCGACCAGCCACAGCGCATCTTCGGTATCGGCACTACGCTCGTCCGTGAAACGGCGCATGGCCTGCCAGGTCTGGTCATAGTCGCTGATACCAAGGCAGCGCAGTTGCAGCGTCCGCGGCGCCTCAGCGATGCCGTCAGAGGGCATAGACAACGAGTTCGTGGGCGCTCAACTCGCGATAAATGGCGTCGAGTTGGTCCTTGCTACTGGCCTGGATGCGCACCGTCACCGACAGCCACTTGCCGCCGCTACTGGCTCGGGTTTCCAGCTTATCGGCCTCGAAGTCCGGCGCATGCCGCTCTAGGATCTCCAACACCACGGCCTCAAGACCGCTGTCGTATCGGCCCATCGCCTTGATTGGAAAGGTGCACGGGAACTCAAGCAAGGTCTCTGGGCCGGCCGACTCGCTACCCGCGGGGGCATTGGCGTTGGGGTCTTGACGCGCATCTGGCCCTAAACCGCTTTGGGAATCTTTTTTGACTTTGGAAATCATTTATGACACCGGCTTTGGAGTTAGCTTTAGCCTCAGACAGGCTGTGCTCGCAATCGGCGCTTGTAATCTTGGTAAAGGGCATCCGCGCGCCGCCACAACGGACCCGGCACGCCATCGCCGACAGCGGCGCCATCTAGATGCGTCACCGGCGTGATCTCACGAGTCGAGTTGGTCAACCAAACCTCGTCCGCCGACCGCAACGCACCGATGTCGAGCTCAAGTTCTAGGCAGGTGACGCCCGCTTGGCGCACCAGTTCGATGGTCAAAGCCCGGGTCACGCCAGCGAGCAAAAAGCGACTCGTCGGCGGGGTCATCAGCACGCCATCGCGGACGATGAACAGATTGCTGGTCGAGCCCTCCACCGCCAAACCGTCGCGCACCAGGATGGCCTCCTCGGCAGCGCACTCATGGGCCTCTTGGCGCAGCAGGACCGCGGCCAGCAGCGCCACCGACTTGATATCACAACGGCCCCAGCGGATGTCATCACGCAAGACCGCATCGACGCCCCGCCGCGCTACTGATTCATCGCGGGGCTTCAGCGGCTTGACCATGGCCAGCACCGTCGGCTCGGCATCCGCCGGGAAGCGGTGATCCCTGGCCGCTGCCGCGCCACGGGTCACCTGGACATAGATGCTGTGATCCATGCCCGCCGGGTCGCCGACTGAGGTGTCGGTCGTAGCGCTGGCAGAGTCAGTAGATGGCACCGGGCGCACCGATTCCAGCAATCGCCGAAACGCCCGCGACCATTGCGCGTCGGTCAGCGGCGGTTGCAGTCGGATGCCGCGCAGGCTGTTATCGAGCCGCCGCAGATGCTCGGCCTCGCGGCGTGGCACGCCCCCGTAGACCGGGATCACCTCATAGACGCCGTCACCGAACAAAAACCCTCGGTCCATCACCGACACCCTGGCCTGCTCGGGGGCCACAAAGTGGCCATTGAAGAAGATCTCGCTCATCGTTGTCTCGCGGTTGGAAGCCTGGACTCTGTCACCGGTTCTACTGGATCACCCGCACCCAGCTGAGCCCCTGCGTGAGCTCACGCAGCCGCGCCCAGACTGCCTCGCCTCGGGCCAATCTTGCGCGATGCCGCTCGGATTGATCGGGCGCGGCCATTGCTCGCAGGCCGCAACCGATGCGCCGGGATCTGAAACGGATTGGACGTCCGTTACGGTGGCGTTAATTCCGCTGGTCGTGGTAGCCAGATGCGTACAACCGGTTCAGGCAATTCGGCCCCAACGGCTTAGAATAGTTGCAGCACCGAATCCATGGCGCGGCGCAAGATGCCGCCCTCGGCGACGTCCTTCAGGGCCACCGCCGGCTCGCGCTTGATCTCGGTATCGCCGAGCTTGAAGACGATCTCTCCGACCACATCGCCCCAGGCTACTGGGGCGTTGATGTTGCCGGCCGGTTGTAACTCGGCGCTAAGCTCGGTGTACTTGCCGCGTGGGATAGTGATGAACAGGTCCCGCGCCGGCCCCACCGGCAGTTCGGTGGTCTCTCCGGACCAAATGCGCAATTGCTCCAATGGCTGACCGCCGGGATAGGGGTTATGTGTCTCAAAAAAACGATAGCCGTAATTGAGTAACGCCAGGCTGTCGCGGGCGCGAGCGGATTCGCTGTCGGTGCCCATGACGACGGAGGTCAGGCGCTGGCCGTCGCGCACCGCGGAGGCCACGAGACAATAGCCGGCCGCCTGGGTATGACCGGTCTTAACGCCATCGACGGACGGGTCTTGCGTCAGCAACCGGTTGCGATTGTTCTGTTTGATGTCGTTGAAGGTAAAGTCCGGCAGCGCGTACCAGGTGTAATACTCGGGGAACTCCCTGATGGTGGCCGCGGTGACCTTGAGAATGTCCCGCGGCGTGGTGTAGTGCTCTGGGGCCGGCAGACCGTCGGAGTTGACGAAGTGAGTATTGTTCATGCCGAGCCGCTTGGCATGGCTGTTCATCAACTCGGCAAAGGTGGCCTCAGTACCGGCAATGTGTTCGGCTAGCGCAACGCTGGCATCGTTGCCTGACTGCACGATCATGCCATGCAAGAGATCGCTCAACGACACCCGCTTACCCACCTCAATGAACATCTTTGAGCCGCCGGTGCGCCAAGCCTTTTCACTGATCAGCACCTCGTCGTCGAGCGACAGGTTTCCCTCGGCCAGTTCCCGAAAGACAACGTAGGCGGTCATGATCTTGGTCAGACTGGCCGGTTCCAGGCGTTCGTCGGCGTTGCTCTCGGCCAGGATCGCGCCGCTGTCGTGGTCGACCAGCAGATAGCCACGGGCGGCGAGGTCCGGCGGACTCGGAATGGGCACCTGCTGTTGCGCCTGGATCGGAGACGCTGGCAGCAGCAACGCCGCGACGCATAAGAGAGCAAACCATAGGGGGGGGGCGAAGCGGGCGCGTGGGATCATGGGTTGGCGGTATGCTGGGAAAAATGACTGCCCAATCACGGGCGGGCTTAGCACACCATTCTAACCGCTGCCCAAGGCTTTGGCATCAGAGATGCCGTATAACCCGCCACCAGCGCGGTGATGGCCTTACATGGATGACCTCAAGGTCTGAACTCAAGGTCTGAATTGGTATCAGTCGCTGACGAGCAGCGGCCGGGCGATGCCGAGCGAGGTCAGCTTGCGCGACAGGATGTCGGCGTCGGAGCGCGATGCGATCGGCCCGACCCGCACCTTGTACAGGCGGGGCGTTGCGGATGCGGGACCTGCGCCGGCCTTGCTCACCTGCACCGGGTCTTGCAGTAGACCCTTCAGCCGCCGACGTAACTGCTCGGCATTGTCCCGCGTGCCAAAGGCGCCGACCTGAACGTAAACCGGCATGTCGGCGCGGTGCCGCCGTTGCCGCTCCGCCGCGACCCGACGCATGCGCGGCACCTTGCCATCGTGATCGCGTGGATCAATGGACATGACCTCGACCCGCGCTGTACCTTTCTGGTCGACGCCGAGCTTCTTGGCGGCGGCATAGGACAGATCAATGATGCGATCGCCAACGAACGGACCGCGATCATTCACCTTCACAATGGCGCTGCGTCCGTTCTCCAGGTTGTTGACCAAGGCATAGGTCGGCAGCGGCAAGGTCTTATGCGCCGCGGTCATCTGGTGCATATCGTAGCGTTCGCCGCTGGAGGTCTTACGGCCATGGAACTTGGTCCCATACCAAGAGGCGATGCCCCGCTCCACGTAGCCGCGACTGCTTTGCTTAGGATAGTAGGTCTTACCGAAGACCACATAGGAGCGCATGTTGCCATAGCGCGCCTTGGGTTCAACGCGCGGTACGGCGTCCGGCGGAACATCCGACCTAGTCAGGCTCTCGCCTCGATTGGTTGAGCCGCCGCAACCGCCGAGCAGCAGGGCCAGCGTCATGACCAGGCCCATCGCTAGTCCCATCCTCGGGCCCATCGCCAGACGCAGCCTCGGAATGGCTAGGCTGGATTGCTTGATGACGCCAAATGCGGGCGGTTGGGTCAAGTTTGCCGGCGACAACAAGCCTGCCCTCCGCAGGGCCTGGCGCCGCTCGGATCGATCGCTCGGTGGCATCTCAATCCTCCTGCGCATCGCGATACTGCCGGGCGATTTCCCGGCTCAGTTGGTAAACGGCCATCGCGTACAGGTTGCTGTGGTTATAGCGAGTGATGGCATAGAAGTTCTCGAATCCGAGCCAGTATTCGGTCTCCATGCCGTCAAGCGCGATCAGCGTCGCACGGGTGCCGGCATCGGTCAGGCCGTTCTGGTGTTGCGCGGCAGGGGTAACGCCCGCGGTGGCGAGCTGCGATAGGGTCGCTCTTGGCGGCGCCGGGCGCTTGTCCGCGACGGCGATACCGGCCGGAAGACCCTCGCTCAGCACCGCCGCGGCGGCGATGGGCTGACCTCGACGCCAGCCATGCGCAGCGAGATAGTTGCCGATGCTGCCGAGCACGTCGGCGTTACTGGCCCAGAGGTCGCGGCGACCGTCTTTGTCGAAATCCACCGCATAGGCGCGATAGCTCGACGGGATGAACTGCGGCTTGCCGAGCGCACCGGCATAGGAGCCTTTGGCGGCGAAGGGGTCGACGCGTTCATCGCGGGTCAGCAGCAGAAATTCCTCCAATTCACGGCGAAAGAAATCGGCCCGGCGGGGATACGAAAAACCCAGGGTGCTCAAGGCATCAATCACGCGATGGCCGCCCAAGTTGCCCCCGTAATTGGTCTCGACGCCGGTGATGGCAACCATGACCTCCGGCGGCACGCCATAGGCGGCCTGCGCGCGTGCAAGCAGCGCCGCATTGTCGCGCCAGAATGCGACACCGGCCGCGATACGCTCCGGCGTGACAAAGATAGGACGGTAGTCGCGCCAGGGTTTGGCCTCGTAGGGGCGGTTCATCGCGTCGATGATGCGCTGCTGATAGCGCGCCTCGGCCATCAGCGCATTCAGCTGCGCCGGTGCAAAGCCGTGCTTGCGTGCCATGTCTTGAACAAAGGCGCGGCTGCCGGACGCGTAGGATTCCGGTGCGGCGGTGGCTTGAGTCTCGGCCAGCGCAGAGGCCGGGACAAGGACCGAGAGCGCGATCAACAGCCGGGCCGGTCGCCAGGTCAGTTGCCGGCACAGCAGCCGACCTAGCATGAGGCCGGCCATCGGGACAAACCGCGGCAATGCCGACGCCGAGCTTGTCAGCGGGAATACGACGGCGGACGAATAGGGGCGCGGTAGTTGCATTAGGTCACTGATTCCGGCATCGGGCGTAAGTGGAACGGACTCGGGCCGCAAGCATCTAGTGGGCTTGATTATCCTGCTGACCAGAGTGCACGCGCTGGCTCCCAGGCTTCGGAGACTGGGCAAGCATTCGATTCTAGGTTGGAACAAGCGCAGCGGTTCCACCTCTTGGCGCTTTGATAGCATCTATATAAGCCTGTCATCGATGCTAAGCCAATACATGGAGTATAGACGGGAACCAACTAAACTTAAAGCAATTTCCCATGCGTATACACGGACATGATCATGCCGAAACCGGCCATAATCGTCACCAGCGAGGTACCGCCGTAGCTGACCAGCGGCAGCGGCACCCCGACCACGGGCAGCAGCCCCACCACCATGCCGGTGTTCACGAACAGGTAGACAAAGAACACCATGGTCAAGGAGCCAGCGAGCAAACGGCCGAAGCTGTCGCGCACCTGGGAGGCGAGATACAGACCCCGCCAGATGATGAACAGGTACAAACTCAGCAGCAGCAGGATACCCATGAGACCGAACTCCTCGCCGATGACCGCAAAAATGAAGTCGGTCGAGCGCTCCGGCAAGAACTCCAGATGCGACTGGGTACCGTTTAGCCAGCCCTTGCCGTAGGTACCGCCGGAGCCAATCGCGATCTGCGACTGGATAATGTGGTAGCCGGCCCCGAGCGGGTCCGAACTCGGGTCGAGCAAGGTCAGCACGCGCTGACGCTGATAGGGGCGCATCAGCGTCCATAGCAGCGGCGTCGCCGAGGCGGCCAGCGCCGCCAAGGCGGCAATCAGGCGCCAGCTCATACCGCCAAGAAACAGCACCATGATGCCCGCGCTGGCCACCAACAAGGCCGTACCCAGGTCCGGCTGCTTGGCGATCAACAACACCGGCAAGGCCATCATCAGCGCCGCCGCCAGCACCCGTAGCGCACCCGGCGGTAGTGGCCGCAGCGACAAAAACCAAGCCAGCGCCATCGGCACCGCAAGCTTAAGCAGTTCAGAGGGCTGAAAGCGGACAAAACCGAGGTCGAGCCAGCGTTGAGCACCCTTGCCCACGTCGCCGACAAGCAACACGGCCAGCAGCAGCAGCACGCCGAGGCCAAATAGCGGCAACGACCAGATCCGCAGCAGCGCTGGCGCTACCTGCGCGATCGCGAGCATCACCACAAAGGCGAGTCCAAGCCGCAGCAACTGCCGCTCCACCTGCCCGGATGACGAATCCGAGGCACTAAACAGCACGGTCAAGCCGAACGCGCAAAGCGCGATCACCCCCAGCAGGAGCGGCAGATCGATATGCAGGCGCGTCAGCAGACCGGCGGACTCAGCATCCACGCTCTGTTGCGGATCGCGGCTCAGCATCCCGCGCGGGCCGGTGTTTCAGCGTTCATTCATTCCCTCGCTCGCCCCGGGTCTGGTGCTCGCCTTGTCCGAGCCCTCGAACCGCCGCATCAATGGATGTCGGCACGCGTTCGCCGAGCAGATAGCCGTCCATCACGGCGCGGGCGATGGGGGCCGCCACCGAGCCGCCGTGGCCGCCGTTTTCGATGATGACGGCCACCGCGATGCGCGGCTCTTCCACTGGCGCGAAGGCAACGAATAGCGCATGGTCGCGCATGCGTTCGGCCACCTCCGACTCGTTGTAGAACTCGTTTTGTCCCACGGTAAAGACCTGAGCAGTGCCGGTCTTGCCGGCGATGCGGTAGTCGGGACTGTGGATGCGCCGGGCGGTGCCGCGAGGCCCCTCAACGACCTCGGTCATGGCGTCGACCACATCCTGCCACTGGCGCGGATCATCGACGGGAACGCGATGCAGCTCGGGCGCGGTAGGTTCCAGCGGCTTGCCAACGCCGGCACGGGTGGCCCTGACCATACGCGGTGTGATATAGAGGCCATGATTGGCCATCGCCGCGGTGGCCGCGGCCAGTTGCAGCGGCGTCGCCAAAAAGGAGCCCTGGCCGATGCCGACGATCAGCGTCTCGCCCGGATACCAGATCTCCTTGCGCACCCGCTCCTTCCAGGCCGGCGACGGCAGCAGCCCGCCGAGTTCGCCGGCGATATCGACCCCGCTGCGCGCACCAAAACCAAACTCCGCTAGGAAGCCGTTCAGCCGGTCAATGCCGAGGTCTTTGGCAAGCCGATAGAAATACACGTCGCAAGACTGCACGATAGCGGCCTCCATCGCGACGGTGCCGTGCCCGCCGCGGCGCCAGCAGCGGTAGCGATGACGCTGCCCCGGCAGTTGGAAATAGCCGCCGCAATACTTGCCGTCAAAGGGGCTGATCTCGCCCAGGGCGAGGCCAGCGAGCGCAACGAAGGGCTTGATGGTGGAACCCGGTGGATACTGGCCGCGCACGGCACGGTTGTACAGCGGATGGTCAATGTCGTCACGCAACGCCGCATACTCGGCGTAGCCGATGCCGCCAACGAAGGGGTTGGGGTCGTAGGTTGGCGTGCTCGCCAGCGCCAGCACGCCGCCGTTTCGTGGATCAATGGCGACCAAGGCGCCGCGATGCCTGCCTAGCGCGGCGATGGCGTCACGCTGCAGCTCGGTATCCAGGAACAGGTGCAGATCACGCCCCGGTACCGGCGGCTGTTCTTCTCGCCGCTCCAGCACCCGACCGCGGGCGTTGACGACGGCCTGCTCATGACCGACATGGCCATGCAGCCACTCCTCATGGGCCTTCTCGACACCGAGCTTGCCGATGTGACTGGTGCCGGCATAGTCGGACACGTCGATGCGCTCCATCTCCTGCTCGTTGATGCGACCGACATAGCCCAGCACATGCGCCGTGACCGCGCCCTTGGGATAATACCGCAGCAATTCCGCATGGATGTCGACGCCCGGAAAACGATGCCCGTGCACGGCGATGCGCGCACGCTCGCGCTCGTTCAGGTCAAGGCGGATGGCCGCCCCCTGGAAGCGGCGGCGCTTGGGCAATAGACGCGCGAAGCGCTCGCGGTCGCCATCGGTGATGGTCAGGATCTCCGCCAGCGCGTCGATGGTCGTATCCAGGTCTTTGACGTTCTCGGGCGTTATCTCAAGGGCATAGGACGGCAGATTGTCGGCCAGCAGCACGCCGTTGGCGTCGTAGATCAGGCCGCGACTCGGCGGCAGCGGCTGGACCTTGATGCGGTTGTCCTCGGACAGGGTCGAGAAATGATCGTGCTCCACAACCTGCAGCTTGAACAGGCGCGCCGCCACCAGCGCCAAACAGAGCAGCACGAGCAATGCCGCCAACAGCGCCCGACGCGTGAACAGCGCGCGCTCGCCACGACGGTCTTTGAAGCTGGCATCAATCATGTTTTCGCTGTCGTGGTCATGCTCGTTGTCGTTGTCACTGTCGTCATCGAAGATCCGTACAACAACGACAAGGATTCCGGCTCTGCCGGGTTAAGGCCCAACGCGATCCCGCGTCCCGCGCATCAGCACGAACAGCCAAGGCCAGAGCAGCGCACCGACAAAGGTCGGCGTCCAGTACGCCAGCGACGGCGTCGGCTGCCCGGTGGCGCCGAGAATCCAGAGTGACAATAGCCGCTCCACCAGCAACAACAGCCAGACCGACAACGCCTGCTGCCAAGGCGGAAACGGCAGGATGCGCTGATGCAACTCCACGGCCAAAAAACAGACCACGGACAACCCAAGTGCATTCTGCCCGAGCACCGAGCCGGAGATCACGTCCATCAGGATGCCGGTGCAAAAGCCCCAGAACACGCCCACGCGCCGCGGCTGGTTCAAGGCCCAGAAGATCAGCACCAACGCGACCCATTGAGGACGATAGACCAGAGCCCAATGCGGGAGCGTCACGATAGTCAACAACAGGGCCAGGGCGAGCGAGCCAACAACGGCAACATCGCCGCGGCGGGTCGGGTCGCTCATGGTCGAGTCTTCTCGGTCTCGACGACGCGGCGGTCGGCGTCCGTCGCGGCCCCGCCCTGATTCTCGGCCGCTCTATCGGCCCCCAACCTGAACGAATCCCCGGTTGCGTCATCAGCCGAGACCGGGGGCGCATCCAGCGACCACACCAGCAATACCTCTTGGCTGCGGTCGAGCCTCGCGGTCGGTTCGGCCACAACGGTCGCGAAATGGCTGCCCGGATCATCGCCCACCTGGGTAATGCGAGCAACCGGATAGCCAGGCGGAAACACCCCGCCAAGACCCGATGTGACCAACAGATCGCCCGGTCGCACGTCCGCATTCTTCGGCAAATGCAGCAGATTGAGTCGGTTGATCAGGCCGCTGCCGGTGGCGACACTGCGCAAGCCGTTGCGATTGATCTGCACCGGCAGCGAATGCGCGGAATCGGTGATCAGCAGCACCGTCGCCGTCAGTGCGCTGGTGCGCACCACCTGGCCCATGACCGCATCGGCATCAAGCACCGGCTGCCCAACAAAGATGCCGGACGATGCCCCCTTGTCCACCAACACCTGCTGGCGATAGGGATCGAGGTCGACCTCCAGCAGCGTCGCCACCATGACCCGGTCGCGCAGTTTGATGGATGAGCCGAGCAAGTCGCTCAGCCGTCGGTTTTCGGCATACAGGGCCTCGAAGGTCTGCATGCGCCCCTTCAGCTCCAGGTTTTCGCGTTCCAGCAACCGGTTCTGCTCGCGCAATTGCGCTTCGGTGGCGAGCCGACCGTCCACAGCACGGCTCAGTCGGCTCGGCAATGCGGCCAGGTAATGCACGGGATAGAGCGCAACCGACAGGGTCGAGCGCAGAAACTCTAGATGCCGATAACGACTATCGGCGACAATCAGAGTCAGCGACAAGGCAACCGCAATAAGCAGCCGCACGGCGGGCGCGGGTCCGGTTACGAACAGCGGCTTGATGGCCCCTTACCTCAAACTTGGCCTTGCGCTGTCGGCCTGCGGCAAGCGCAGTCGTTACTCGTGGGAGAACAGATCACGGCCACGCTCGTCGATCATTTCCAACGCCTTACCGCCACCGCGGGCAACGCAGGTGAGCGGGTCCTCGGCGATGACTACCGGCAGGCCGGTTTCCTCGGCGACCAAGCGATCGATATCCCGTAGTAAGGCGCCGCCGCCGGTGAGCACGATACCGCAATCGGCGACATCCGCGCCCAGTTCCGGCGGCGTCTGCTCAAGGGCCTGCTTGACCGCCGTGACGATGCCGGCGAGCGGCTCCTGCAATGCCTCTAGGATCTCGTTGCTGTTCAGCGTGAAGCTGCGCGGCATGCCCTCGGCAAGGTTGCGGCCCTTGACCTCAATTTCCAGCACATCATTGCCGGGAAATGCAGAGCCGATGGCATGCTTAATACGCTCCGCGGTGGCCTCGCCGATGAAGGTGCCGTAGTTGCGGCGCACGTAGCTCACAATGGCGTCGTCGAAGGTGTCGCCACCAATGCGGACCGAATTGGAAAAGACGATTCCATTCAGCGAGATCACAGCTACCTCGGAGGTGCCGCCGCCGATGTCGAGCACCATCGATCCTTGTGCCTCATGCACCGGCAGACCGGCGCCGATGGCCGCGGCCATGGGCTCGTCGATCAGATACACCTCTCGGGCACCGGCGCCGGCGGCGGACTCCTTGATGGCTCGCCGCTCGACCTGGGTGGAACCGCAAGGCACGCACACCAGTACGCGCGGACTCGGACGGATAACGCGCGTCTCGTGCACCTTGTGCAGGAAATACTGCAACATTTTTTCGGTGACGGTGAAATCGGCGATGACGCCGTCCTTCATCGGCCGGATGGCGATGATGTTCTGCGGCGTGCGCCCGAGCATCATCTTGGCCTCCTCGCCGACGGCGGCCACCGACTTGCGCCCGGTGTCGCCCTCCTGGCGGATCGCCACCACCGACGGCTCGTTGAGCACGATGCCCTGCCCGCGGGTATAGATCAAGGTGTTCGCGGTGCCGAGATCGATCGACAGGTCGTTCGAAAACATCCCCCGGATGCGTCTGAAGAACATCGGTATCTTACCTTAAGATTTTTGACGAGATTGCGGCTGGGGCGAGTCTTGGCCGCAAGCGCCGCAGCCAATAGAACGCCGCGGCCGAGTGGCGCTCGCGACCGGGTAGCGAACTGAAATCCAGGGGAGAAGGCATGCGCAAGCGGATCGGCCCAAGCCGTAGACGCAGGCCATTAGCCGGCTGCCCATCGCACGGGGCGTTGGCAGGCGCGGCGTCACTTCATCCCGTGAGCAACTAACCCCCTAATTTAACAATGCGGGGAAAGATGGGCAAGGCGGTATTACGCAACGCGAGGCGATGTGTTAGCTTTTGCGTCCTATTCATGCAACAGCAGGATCATCCCTATGGCACTGGATAAGGGCGATGTCGCCAAGATCGCGCACTTGGCGCGGCTCGCCGTCGACGACGCCGAGCTGGAGCATTACGCCAGCGAACTCAGCAGCATTCTCGATCTGGTCGAACAAATGGGCAGCGTCGACACCGCGGGCGTCGAACCCATGGCCCACCCGCTGCACATGGCCCAGCGGCTCAGACCGGACCGCGTGACCGAGCCGAACCAACGCGAACATTTCCAGCAGATTGCACCCGCGACCCAAGACGGACTCTATCTGGTGCCAAAGGTGATCGAGTAAGCGCCAAGCGAGTGCGAGCAGTTCGGCTGTAGCCTTGGGTCCCTTAACCAAAAAGCGCTAAACAAACCGTCGAGGAAGCCGTCGAAGAATTCTCGTTGTCGTCGTCGTCGCAACTAGCAACTAGCAACTAGCCCCTCACCACGTCCACCCCCATGCACCAAAACACCATCGCCGAACTGGCCGACGGCCTGCGCGCGGGAAGCTTCTCAAGCCGCGAGTTGACGCAGCACCATCTGGAGCGCATCGCCCGGCTCGACCCGCGGCTCAACAGCTTCATCACCGTCGCCGCCGAGCAGGCGCTGCTTGCCGCCGACGCCGCCGATGCAAGCATCAAAGCCGATGCCGCCGGCCCGCTCACCGGCATCCCGATCGCACACAAGGACATCTTCTGCACCAACGGCATCAAGACCAGTTGCGGCTCGCGCATGCTGGACAATTTCACCGCACCCTACGACGCCACCGTGGTCGAGAAGCTGAGTCAGGCCGGCGCCGTCGTGCTCGGCAAGACCAATATGGACGAGTTCGCAATGGGCTCGTCCAACGAGACCAGCTTCTACGGACCGGTCCGCAATCCCTGGGACGAGCAACGCGTCCCCGGCGGCTCGTCAGGCGGTTCGGCCGCGGCGGTCGCGGCGCGACTCTGCACCGCCGCAACCGGCACCGACACCGGCGGCTCTATCCGCCAGCCCGCGGCCTTTTGCGGCATCACCGGAATCAAGCCCACTTACGGGCGCTGTTCGCGCTGGGGCATGATCGCCTTCGCATCCAGCCTCGATCAGGCCGGGGTCCTGGCCCGCTGCGCCGCGGACGCCGCCGCACTGCTGCAGACCATGGCCGGCTTCGATGCGCGCGACTCCACCAGCGCGGACGCCCCGGTGCCGAACTACGTCGCCGGGCTTGAGGCCGACATCAGGGGCCTAAAGATCGGACTACCCAAGGAATATTTCGGCGCCGGGCTCGACCCGGCCGTCGCTGCATCGGTGGATGCCGCGATCAAGGAATACCAGCGCTTGGGGGCAAGCGTCAGCGACATCAGCCTACCCAACTCGCCGCTGTCGGTACCGGTCTACTACGTGGTCGCCCCGGCCGAATGCTCGTCTAACCTGGCCCGCTTCGACGGCGTGCGCTTCGGCCACCGCTGCGACCAGCCGCGGGATCTGGAAGACCTCTACAAGCGCAGCCGCGCCGAAGGCTTCGGCGCCGAGGTACAGCGGCGCATCATGATCGGCACCTATGCCCTGTCCGCTGGCTACTACGATGCCTATTACCTCAAGGCACAACAGATCCGCCAGTTGATCTCAGAAGACTTCCGCCGCGCCTTCGAGCAGGTCGACGTCATCATGGGGCCGACCGCACCGACCACGGCCTTCGAACTCGGCGCCAAGACCGATGACCCGGTGGCCATGTATCTCAACGATATCTACACCATCGCGACCAACCTCGCCGGCCTGCCGGGGCTCTCCATGCCGGTGGCCCCGGCCGCCGGACTGCCGGTTGGCCTGCAACTCATCGGCAATTATTTCGACGAGGGTCGACTGCTGAATCTGGCACATCGACTCCAGCGCGAAACGGACTGGCATGCCGGCACGCCGAACGCGTTCAGCTAGGGCCTTAGGCTGCGCTATGGATTCATCAACAACAGGAAACGGCCTTTGCTGAAAGAGATGGAACCGCGTCGCTTGCCCCACCCTACCTCCGCGGGACGCGTGCGAGTAAAGTATTGATGTTGTTTCTGAACTCTGACTAAGATCGTGATGATATTCAATCAAGATTCTAAGCCAGACCATCTTGGCTGACAACAGCGCCGGCTTGGGTTAGGATTCACTTTCGAAGCACGCCAGTACCGACAACGCTCCCACGACCGGAGGCAAACACTATGACTCGCGGCATCCACCTGAAGGCGCTCAGCACCAACGATCTTGACCACCTCGGACTCCCGCCGGACTTGCTCCAGGGGGCCATGGACCTCATCGACTGCGAACTCGACGCGCACGGCGAGACCGCACCAAACGACAGAATCGACGCCCTGACCATTACCCGCGAGGTCCGCTGCACAATGGAGGAGGTGTTGGAGTTGCTGACCGACGCCTTGCCGGCATCGCACCGCTGACGCAGACGAGACAACCCTTCGCAAAGGCCTTGCGCTAAGGGCCAGAGATGCACGATCGCCCTATGCGGCGGCCCTTGGCTCTTTCGCCCTTGGCCGGCTATGCCGCCACCGTCTTCGTCAGCTCCGCGCTATTGCTGGTGCTGGAGATCGTCGCCGGGCGACTCATCGCGCCCTATGTCGGGGTCTCTCTGTATACCTGGACATCCATCATCGGCGTGATCCTGGCCGGCCTATCGCTCGGCAACTGGGTCGGCGGTGTCTGGGCGGACCGCGGCGGCAACGGGCGCAGCGTCGGGCTGGTGCTGGCCGCCAGCGGCATCTACTGCATCCTCAGCCTGGCGATGCTCGATCTCTTGGGCGAGGCGATTCAGCAACGCGGCACAACGCTGCTGACCGCGAGCTTCCTGTTCGCAGCGGTTTTGTTCTTCGTGCCCGCGGCCCTGATCGGCGTCGTCACACCGTTGCTGACCACGCTGGCGCTGCGGCTCGACCCGCGCGCCGGTCGGGTCGTCGGGCGCATGCACGCACTGGCCGCCATCGGCAGCATCGCCGGCACCTTCGCCGCCGGCTATTGGCTGGTGCAGACCCTGGGCACGCGCAGCATCGTGCTGATCACCGGTCTGCTTCTGCTGGCGCTGGCGCTGCCCTTCCTGCGCCGGCTGAAGCGCGCCGCGCAACTGGGCTTGCTGGCGGCGGCGCTGGGCGCCGGCACACTCATGGGCCTGCGCCACGGACTGAGCACAAGCTGCGACCGCGAAAGCGCCTACTTCTGCATGCGCCTGGTGGATCAGACCGCCCTAGCCCCGTTCGGCGAGGCCCGCGGTCTGGTGCTCGACCACCTCCTGCACGGCATCAATCACCGCGACGCCCCGGAGATGCTGATCGCACCCTATGTGCAGGGCATCGACGAGCTCGCCCACGCCCAGTTCGGTGCCGACTACGACCGGGGATTGCGCTGGTTCTTCGCTGGCGGCGGCGCCTATAGCCAGCCGCGGGCCTTGCAGACCCTGAGCCCGGCCTCCGCCATCACTGTTGCCGAGTTGGACCCCGCGGTCACCCAAATCGCCATCGACAAGCTCTATCTAGACCCCCAGTCCATGCGCATCTTGCACCAGGACGCACGGCTCGCGTTGCGAGCAGAGACCAAGCCCTTCGATGTCATCGTCGGTGACGTCTTTCACGACGTCGCGATCCCATTTCACCTGGTGACACGAGAATTCGCGGCACTGGTCCGCCAGCGCCTGACACCGAACGGCCTCTACCTAATGAACCTGGTCGACGCCTTCCCGGACCCGCGCCTCGTCAAGGCCATGGCCAAGACCCTGCAAACCGAATTCCAGCAGGTCGACATCTGGATGGACCGCGTACCCAACGCGCGGCGCGTCACCTTCATCGTCACGGCCAGCAACGCCGAACGCCTGCCGAAGACCGTCACCGCCCGGCTCGGCTTCGAGCGAGCCTGGAGCCGCATGACCGAAGACCTGCTGGCCTTCGGCACCGGCCCGGAGCAACTGCCGGTGCTCACCGACGACTACGCCCCAGTCGAGCGCCTGATCGCCAAGCTGCTGCTTGGCGACAGCCACTAAGCAGGCCGCGAGCAGAGACAAGGCTTTAGGCACCTTTTCGACCGCATCGACAGGGCGTCGGTCGCGGAGCCAAGGCCAATTGTTTGCCCCGGTCCGCCCTGGTTACGCAGCTCCAGAGACTGGGCGAGCACTTCTTCAACCAATAGGGCGCGATTCTAAGCCGCGGCCGGTGACGATGACGCAGACCGGTCCGCGCAGCACGGGGTTGATCGGGTCAGAGGGGCCGAAGCCCCGTCTGCCCACAGAACCGTGCGTACGGGTCCGTACACGGCTCCTCACGCAAGGCGTATCCACC
>JGI12048J13642_10345602_pt1 | contig 122808 bp, 108 predicted proteins | sample ElkSlonscriptome_16_FD_13642 | JGI IMG/M metagenome (IMG submission 13642)
CCCCAAGGTCCGCCCCAAGGTCCGCCCCAAGGTCCACCCCTAAGGTCCACCCCTAAGGTCCACCAAAGACGCCGGATGTCGGTGGCAACTCACCGTTCCGGAGGAAAGGCTATCTCAGCCCCGACCATTAACCAGAAAGGGCTAAAAAAGCAGGCGTTGACTATTCTCCACGGCAGACTACACTCAGCGGAACCGTTACAAGAGGGCGAGACAATAACCAGAGACTATAGCAAGCCCCAGACAGCGCAATCCGCCAACTCGATTGAAAGGCGGCACTGATTGATCGACCGGCATCTTGGTCGACCGGCATCGCGCTCAACGTCACAACGTGGCGATGTGGCGGATCAATCGCAATAGAATCGTCTTTGCAACACCACAGGAGGCGGAAACGGACGCATGAACAGCGGTTACATTCTCTCCATCGACGAAGGCACAACGGGCACGACGGCGATCATCTTCGATCACGACGGCCAAGTCCGCGCACGGGCTTACTCCGAGTTCACACAGCACTACCCCAAGCCGGGCTGGGTCGAGCACGACGCCGACGAGATCATGTTGATCACTATCAAGGTGATCGCCGAGGCGATCCGTGCAATGGAGATCACGCCCGACGCAATCCAGGCCATCGGCATCACCAACCAGCGCGAGACGGTTGTGGTTTGGGAGCGTGCCTCGGGCCGCCCCGTCGGTCGGGCCATCGTCTGGCAGGACAGGCGCACGGCGCGCTATTGCGACGAGCTCAAGTCGCGCGGCCTGGAGGATATGATCCGATCCAAGACCGGGCTGGTCATCGATCCCTATTTCTCCGCCACCAAGGTCAAGTGGATCTTGGACAACAGCCCCGGCCTGCGCCAGCGCGCCGAACGCGGCGAGATCTGCTTCGGCACCATCGATTCCTGGCTGGTCTATCGGCTCACCGGCGGTCGGGTGCACATCACCGACTATACCAACGCATCGCGCACGATGCTCTACAACATCCGCGGCCTACAGTGGGATAAGGAACTGCTGGAATTGCTAGACATTCCAGCCGCCATGCTGCCCGAGGTACGGCCATCATCTTATGTATACGGCGAGACCGACCCACAGGTCTTCTTCGGCACCCGCGGCATCCCGGTCGCCGGGATCGCCGGCGACCAGCAGGCGGCGCTGTTCGGTCAGGCTTGTCATAGTCCAGGCATGGCAAAAAACACCTACGGTACGGGCTCGTTCGTATTGATGAATACGGGAACCGAGGCCGTTAGCAGCAACGAGAGACTGCTGACCACCATCGCCTGGGGCATCGGCGACGAGCCGGTCGAGTATGCGCTGGAGGGCGCCATCTTCGTCACCGGCTCCGCGGTCCAATGGCTGCGTGACGGACTCGGCATGATCGCTCAGGCGGCCGAGACCCGCGAGCTGGCGCGCTCGGTAGCGGAGAACGAGGGCGTCTATTTCGTGCCCGCTCTCGTGGGACTGGGTGCACCACACTGGGACCCTTATGCCCGCGGCCTATTGATCGGCATTACGCGCGGCACCGGACGCGGCCACGTCGCCAGGGCCGTGCTTGAGAGCATGGCCTACCAAACGCGAGACGTGATCGAAGCCATGCAGCGTGACTCGGGCATCGTACTGAAAGAGCTGCGCTGCGACGGCGGTGCCTCGGTCAATAGCGTCTTGATGCAGTTTCAGTCCGACATCCTGGGGGTCAATGTCGAGGTGCCGAGCATCGTCGAGACCACGGCGCTCGGTGCCGCCTATCTGGCCGGGCTCGCGGTGGGCTTTTGGGCGAGCCGCGCCGAGATCGCCGACAAGTGGGCGCTGGACGTGCGTTATCGCCCGCGTTTCGACGAGGCCAAGCGGGAACGACTGTTCCGGCGCTGGCACAAGGCCGTCGAGTTGTCCAAGGGTTGGGCAATCGACGACGAGTGATCAGCATCATGACACTGCGCGACAACAACATCGCCAAGCTGCATGGCCAGGGCGTCTACGACATCCTGATCATCGGCGGCGGCATCAACGGGGCGGTGTCGGCGGCGGCCCTGTCGGGCAAGGGTGCCCAGGTGGCCCTGATCGACCAGCGCGATTTTGCCGGCTTCACCAGCCAACAATCGTCGAACCTCGCCTGGGGCGGCATCAAGTACCTAGAGAACGGCGACTACGCCCTAGTGCGCAAGCTTTGCCTAAGCCGTAACGAACTCATCCGCAGCTACCCGAGTCGGGTCAAGGAGATCCGTTTCTTCGCGGCGATCGACCAGGGTTTTCGCTTCTCGCCGCTGTTTCTCTGGCTCGGTACCTGGGCCTACTGGGTGTTCGGCAATGGCTTCACCAAGGTCCCGCGATTCCTCACCAAAGACCGCATCCGGCGGGAAGAACCGATCGTGAAGACCGACAAATCCGCTGGCGGCTTCGAGTACTCGGATGCCTACCTGCACGACAACGACTCCCGCTTCGTGTTTCAGTTCGTTCGCTCGGCGATGGATCGCGGTTGCATTGCGGCGAACTACGTCGAGTCCCTCGGCGCGCGGCGCGAGGCCGATCTCTGGATCACCCAGGCGCGGGACACCGAGACAGGTAAGACCTTCGAGATCCGCTCCAAGGTGCTGATCAACGCCGCCGGCCCCTTCGTCGACGATCACAATCGGCTGACGCAGGAGCAGACCAAGCACCAGCATCTGTTCTCCAAGGGCATTCACCTAATCGTGCCCAGGATCACGCCCAACCCAAGAATCCTGACCTTCTTCGCCGACGACGGGCGGCTATTCTTCGTCATCCCGATGGGCGTGCGCACCTGCATCGGCACGACCGACACCCGGGTCGAGCAACCACAGACCGAGGTGAGCGATGCGGATCGGGACTTCGTGCTCGACAACATCAATGAGCGCCTCTCCTCGACCAAGCCCATTACCCGTGAAGACATCATCGCCGAGCGCTGTGGGGTCCGCCCTTTGGTCGTCAGGCGCCGGGTCGAAGACACCGGTTCCGGTGGGGCCGAACGGGACTGGATGCACCTATCACGCAAGCACCAGATCGACTGCGATCACGAGCACGCACACCTGTCGATCTTCGGCGGCAAGCTCACCGATTGCGTCAACGTCGGCAACGAGGTATCCAGACTCATCGAGGAACTCGGGGTCGCGATGCCCCATGCCGGCTACCGCTGGTACGGCGAGCCACACCGCTCCGTCTACGAGGAATACATGCACCAGGCACGGCTGATGGACCTGGACAGCTACACCTCGCCTAATTCCATTGAGCAGCTCTCCAGCCGGCTCTGGCGACGCTACGATCAGCAGGCCTTCGAGCTGCTCGCCCAGATCCGCGAGGACCCGCGCCAGGCCGAGGTGCTTATCAAGGGTACCGATTATCTGCGCTGCGAGATCCAGCTCGCCAAACGCCAAGAGATGATTGTCAAGCTTGAGGACTTCCTGCGCCGTCGCTCGAAGATCGCCCTGGTCGTGCGCCACCAAGAGATCCGACAGGCCGAGGGTCTGATGGAGGCATGCCAGATCCTGTTTGGTGACCGGGCACAAGCGCGCTACGACGAATACTTCGGCGAGTCCGGGCGTGTCGCGCCGGCACAGTCGAGTTACCCGGAATCGAATGTCGCCTAACCTTCAAGGCGCGGTGCGAACCCTGGCTTCTTCGACATTTGCGGGGGTGGAATCGAGTCCTTGAGGGCGCAAATTGCTTGTAGATAAGCCACATTTCGACCAGGCATCTGACCATCCAACGCCGTCGGGATCGGGGTCGGGATCGCTATCGTCGTTTCGACCCCTATCCCGATACCGATCCGGATGGCGTGACTCGCCGGTCTGAGGCGCAGCCTCGCTAAGAACCAGACTGGCCTCTCCGCCGGCTCCCGAATTCTCCCGGCCAACACATCACCGGAGCCAAAACGACAATGAACCCATTCTTCGGAGAACTGATCGGTACAGCCCTATTGATACTGCTCGGCAATGGCGTTGTCGCGAACGTGCTATTGAACGAGACGAAAGGCAAAGGCGCGGGTTGGATCGTCATCACCTGGGGCTGGGGCATGGCCGTCTTCGTCGCCGTTTTTACCGTAGCGGCGTTCAGCGGGGCGCATCTCAACCCGGCGGTCTCGATCGGCCTTGCGGTGGCCGGCAAATTCGAGTGGGGGCAGGTGCCCATCTATGTGCTGGCGCAAATGCTCGGCGCCATGATCGGCGCTGTTCTGGTCTGGGCAACCTATTGGCAGCACTTCGCGCGGACGGAAGACCCCGATCTCAAGCTCGCCTGTTTCTGTACCGGACCCGCGGTACGCAGCGTCCCGTCCAACGTCTTCTCGGAAGTCATTGGCACCTTCGTCCTGGTCTTTGCGGTGCTGTTTCTCGCTGTCTCCGTGTTCGGGTTGGGCGCACTCGATGCATTGCCCGTCGGCCTGCTAGTCCTTGCGATCGGTCTGAGCCTGGGTGGGACGACCGGATACGCGATCAACCCGGCGCGCGATCTCGGGCCTCGCATCGTGCATGCATTGCTGCCCATGCCAGGCGGCAAGCGCGACAGCGACTGGGGCTACGCCTGGATTCCGGTGGTCGGACCCGTTATTGGCGCAGTCATCGCCGGGCTGCTCTATCTGGCGTTGCAGGACCCCACCAGCATGCAGTTCCGCTAACGGTGGTCCGACAGACATGAGATCGAACGCGATAGGGGTTGCCCGATGAGTCAAATCAGGCGAGATGAGCCCATACGACCCGAGCGACGGCGTTTCTTGGGTCTCGCCGCCGCTTTTGCTGCCGCCGCCGGACTGCCGCGCCTGGTCGGAGCGCAGAATGAGGCGGAGTTCGCTCCGCTGCGGACGGCCGCGGCACGCCGCTGGATACTGGGTGAGTTTTCGCCGTCTACTTTAGATGTAGACGCGCAAATGGCCGAGATGGAGTTCTTCATCCGTGCCGCCGCACCCTTCCGCGGTCAACGCATCCATGTGGTCTCGGAGACCATCCCGACCCACGTCTACGAGCAGCGCTTCCTGGCCCGGGCCTTTTACGAGATCACCGGCATTCGGGTGCAACACGACCTGGTGCATGAGGGCGAGCTCGTCGAACGCATGCAACGGCAGACGCGCACCGGTCGAAACCTCTACGATGCCTATGTCAACGACTCAGACTTCATCGGTACGCACTTTCGCAGCGGCGCCGTCGTGCCCCTATCGGACTGGATTGCCGGCGACGGTGCCGAGGTCACGCTGCCGACACTGGACTTGAATGACTTCATCGGGCTGGCCTTTACCACCGGTCCCGATGGCACCGTCTACCAACTGCCGGACCAGCAGTTCGTCAACCTCTATTGGTTCCGCGCCGACTGGTTCGGCCGCGCCGACCTGAAGCGCGGCTTCGAGGGCCGCTATGGGTATCCGCTCGGCGTACCGCTCAACTGGAAGGCCTACGAGGACATCGCCGACTTTTTCTCCAACCAGGTCCGCGAGATCGACGGCCGGCGGGTGTATGGACACATGGACTATGGCAAGGTCGACCCATCGCTGGGATGGCGTTTCACCGACGCCTGGCTCGCCATGGCCGGTGTCGGTGATCCGGGCCTGCCCAACGGCACACCTGTCGACGAGTGGGGCATTCGCGTCGAGGCGTGCCGACCGGTCGGTTCGTCCATGTCCCGCGGCGGCGCGACCAACAGCCCTGCGGCGGTCTACGCCTTGCGCAAGTATCTCGACTGGCTCGCTCGCTTCGCGCCCGCGGAGGCGCGCAACCTGACCTTCACGGACGCCGGCCCGGTGCCGGCACGCGGCGACATTGCCCAGCAGGTCTTTTGGTATACGGCCTTCACACCGGACATGATCAAACCGGGCTCGGCCGTGATGAACCCGGACGGCTCCCCCAAATGGCGGGTCGCGCCGTCGCCGCACGGCGCCTATTGGGAGCCCGGCATGAAGCTCGGCTATCAGGATTGCGGTGCTTGGACCCTGCCGGCCAGTACCCCCATTGAACGCCGTCGGGCCGCCTGGCTCTACGCCCAGTTCTGCACCTGCAAGAGCGTCTCGTTGAAGAAGACGCTCGTCGGTCTGACCCCTATCCGCCGCAGCGACCTGGAATCCGTCGCCATGACCAAGGCCGCCCCGCGGCTCGGCGGCCTGGTCGAGTTCTATCGCAGCCCGGCGCGTATGGCCTGGACCCCGACCGGACTCAACGTGCCGGACTACCCGAAGCTCGCGCAGCTTTGGTGGACGCGGATCGGCCAAGCCCTGACCGGTAAGACCGATCCCCAGCAGACCGTGGATGCACTGGCCGAGGCCCAAGACCAGGTGCTCGGTCGCATCGCGGCATCAGGGGGCTTGAAGCGTTGTACGCCCGAGCTGGCCGAAGCCGAAGATCCGACCCTGTGGCTGGCCCGCCCGGGGGCGCCGAAACCACGCCTTGAGGACGAGGAGGGTGTCGGCCGGACAGTCGACTACGAGACCCTGCTGGAGGCCTGGCGCGCGGGACGCGTTGGCGTTTAACGGGCGCTTGATTGGTCGCCCTGTCCATTTCCCAGGCCCAATTTCCCAGGTTGCTCGTCGCTGCGCCCGTCTCGGCCGCGGTGCGACCGCGGGTGCGGCACACCGCGGCATTGTGCTATTCGAGCCCCAGCACCCTGGCCACCTCCTGAACGGCGCGGTAGGCGGTTGCAACGGCGACTCCAGCGCCGCAGCGCTGGCGAATCCAGTCTTGGTTTGCGAGTAGGATACCGGCGGCGAACAGCCGCGGGCTGAGCGGCTGACCATTCGTGTCGAGCGGACGGAACTGCTCGTCCGCCTCGACGCCGGCGCGGTTCACTGGGTGACCGCGTGGGTCCATATACTGCTCACGGTACCAGGCGCCGCGACCGTCCGGCTGAGCGACCGGGAGCCCGAGCAAGGTCTCGCGGATACTGTCGACCTGGGCCTGGAGCCCGCCCGAGAGAAAGCGACCCGTTGCGAGGATCAGTGTTTCCGCCTCAATGGTCACGTCGCCGTAGCTGTCGCGTAAAGACAGACGCCCGCCGCCGTCGCCGAGTTCGAGCCGTTGCACCTTTTGCTGCGGCACCAGCGCGAGCCCCTCGGCCGGAAAGCGCTGTTCGAACATCTCCCGCAAGCGCGTCCCTGGCACCGCGGGCGGCATGGTGGGGATCTCGAACAGCGGCACGCCGATGAGCCGTTGCAGCTCGGCATGGACATGGTCGGGGGCATGGACGCCCAGGATCGCGGGCAGGCCCAATACCTCGGCGTCGCCGAGGACAGTCCGGATACGCTCGGCGAGCCGCTCCCGGGTCTCCGGCACCTCAAGGGCGCGCGCCATCACCTCCGGATAAATCTCGCCACCCGCCTCCAGGCCGGGAAAGGGCAGTCGGTCAGTGCTGAGCGCCGGCCAATCGGCGATGAGGTTGGCGGCCACCTGACGGACACTAAAGCCCTTCAGGCCGCGAAAATCGAGCAACAGGCAGCGCTGGCGACCGGCATAGGCCTGCGCCCCCGCGAGCATGGTCATGGGTACGCTGAACGTCGGCTTGACGGTGCCCGCGGGCGACAGAACCCTGAGATTTTGCTCACCCGGCTCGCTGTAGCGCACGCCCAGCCGGCCAAGCACGCCGATGAACTCGGAGAAGGCCGCTCGGATATCCTCGTCAACAACACGCGCCAACGGATGCCGAGGCTCGTCACCGCGCAGGGCATCCAGGCCCGCCCAAGGGTCCTCAAGCAGCGTGCCCGTCGCAACGGGATGGCAGCCGAGCAAATCGAGATAGCCAGTGGTGTAGGCGACCGCGCCGGTGTTGCCGACCTGCGCCGTGGCGATGCCGCGGCCGAGCGCAAAGACGCTGGCAGCCAAGCCGGCCATGCCCGAGCCGATCACCGCGAGCTGGGCCTTGTGGTGACGAGGCTCTTGAATCATGACTTATCCTCCGCGGCGGTCGTTGCCTCGTCGTGAAGCAGGTCGAGGCCCATGAGACCGCAGTGCAGCGCCTCCGAGAGCTCCATCTGGGCCATCTGCTCACCCCAGAGCACTGGTCGCAGACCACGGAAACGCTCGTCGACGAACTCGCGCATGTGGCTGAGCCCTGCGTGGTCTTGGTAGAAGCCACGGTCGTAAAGGTACGACGCGATGCGGATACTGCAGAACGCACCCTGGCAGGGCCCCTTGCCGACACGACTGCGCAGTCCGATCGCCTGCAGGGTCATGTCGGCCTCGGCGCCGGGGGCGCATTGAACGATCTCGTCCACCGCCGACTGCGGCACCATCTCGCACTCGCACAGGATCATGTCGCCCGGGTTGTTGCGGTCATACCAATAGCGGGGCGCCCGACCGGGCTCCGTCCATTGGCATGCCGGGGCGGACTCGAGGGGAACCTCGGCCGTGCGGCAGGGCGTGCTGTTGCCCATGCGGCCGGCCACCAGGTCGCCGGCCTTTTCTGCCATCAGGCGGTAGGTCGTGAGCTTGCCGCCGGTAATGGTCGTGAGGTTGCTCAGCCCCTGAGAGACATGGTCGATCAGGGCGAGGCCGCGTGTGATGCTGCGCCCATCGCCTGCGCCGCCGCCACTTTGCACCAGCGGGCGAACACCGGAGAAGGCCCGCATGAAACGCGCGTGCGCAAGCGCTGGAACCATCACCGCTCCCTGGGTCACGTTGCGGTCGATCTCTTCGACCGTCGGGCGCACCCCGTCCGGGTCGTCGACGGCGTCGGAGGTCGTGCCGAGCAGCGACACCGTGCCCCCCGGCACCAGGATGTCGCCGTCGCCGGGCGGACGCAGCCGATTGATCACCCGGTTGGAGATGCGGGTATTGGTGATCGCAAGGGTGCCCTTGGAGTAGAACACATGAACATCATCGCAGCCGGCGAGCCGGGCCACACGCATCGCCCAAGCGCCGGCGGCATTCACGAACTGGCGGGCGCGGATGCGCACTGTCTCGCCGGTGCGATTGTTGCGGCAGCGCGCCTCGGTGATCGCATCCCCATGGCGCTCAAACCCGATCACCTGGGTATGCGGCAAATAGACGCTCCCGTTGAGCTCACGTGCATGGTTCACGTTTTCCAGCGTGACACGGAAGGGGTCGATGGTCGCATCGGGCACCGCATAGGCGGCGAACACGCGCTCGGACAGTGCGGGCTCGAGCCTGCGCGCGGCCGCGGGGGTCAAGGTCTCGCAGGGGATGCCGGCAGCGGCGCAGAGTCCCGGAAAACGCTCGGCGTAGGCCGGATCATCGCCTTCGACGGCCACGAACAGCCCGCCGGTGTCCTCGATGCACTGCGGCGCGAGCCGTTTGAGGATGTCGCCTTCGACCCGGCACTCGGCGGCCGTTTCCGCATCCCCCGAGACATAGCGCCCACCGCTGTGCAGCAGCCCGTGGTTGCCCCCGGATGCGCCGGCATTGAGGTCCTTCTGGTCGATGAGCAGGCACTGAATGCCGCGCAGCGCGAGGTCTCGCATCACGCCGCACCCGGTTGCGCCGCCACCGATGATCAGGACCTCCGTCTCATGAATTGGCTCGCGCGATGCTGAGTTCGACGCGGAATTCGACTGGAAGCTCGACTGGGCTTTAGACGTCATTCGGCTTTACCTCTCCGATAGCGGCTTCCTTGGTGGCGATCGCTCCGAGCGCACAGTCGGCACCTGAAAACAGCGGAATTATTGACTGGATGAATCTTCAGCCTAAGCCGCGATTGGACGGGCCGCAACCCAAGCGGATTGTTCGAGATCAGGCATTGCCTCGAAAGGCCAGGTTTTCGCCAGGGCGCGGTTGAAGCTGCGAGGAACGTAAGACTAGTATCGAACTCAACATTTGAGCAAAACAGGGCGAGAGCAATGGTCACAGCAGCAAGCGCAGTCCCGGTGGTCGATTTTAAGCAGGCCGCCTATGAACTCCTGCCGGAGGGCTCGAGCTTCGACGCCTGTCTCTCCTGCGGTCTGTGCTCGTCCGGCTGCCCGGCCTCGGGTCTCGAAAATATGGACCCGCGCAAGTTCATCCGCATGGCCATGTTGGGCATGAACGAGGCGTTGGCGACAACCCCCTGGGTCTGGACCTGCACCCAGTGCAAGCGTTGCATGCATGTCTGCCCGATGAGCATCGATATCGCCCAGCTAGTCTTTCTGGCGCGGGGCGCCTGGCCGGACGAGAAGAAGCCGAAGGGGATCCGCCGCTCGTGCGAAATGCAGCGGTCCAATCCCAGCACCAGTGCCATGGGCATGCGGCCGGAGGACTTCATCTTCGTCGTCAACGATGTCCTCGAAGAGGTGCGCGAAGAGGACCCGCGATTCGCCGACATGGAGGCGCCGATCGACAAGGAAGGTGCCTTCTTCTTCGTCAACCAGAACTCGCGTGAGCCGCAGTCGGAGCCCGAGGAGCTGGTGCCATTGTGGAAGATCTTCCACCTGGTCGGGGCGGACTGGACCTACGCCTCCAAGGGCTGGGCGGCCGAGAACTTCTGCATGTTCTCCGGCAACGAGGCGGCCTGGCGCGACGTCATCCAGCAGCGCGTCGACGCGGTCAACGGACTGGGCTGCCAGGTCTGGCTCAACACCGAATGCGGCCATTCGTATTACACGCTTTGGAATGCGGTCAACCGCTTTGGCATTGAGGCCAACTTTCGCCCCGCGAGCCTGATTACCTACTACGCGCAGTGGATCCGCGAGGGCAAGCTGCCGGTCAACGCGAACTGGAACAGCATGGGCCTCAAGTTCACCCTGCAAGATCCCTGCATGCTGGTGCGCAAGTCACTCGGCGACCCGGTCGCGGACGATCTAAGATACGTCGCCAAATCCCTCGTCGGCGAAGAGAACTTTGTCGACATGCAGCCCAACCGCAGCGCCAACTACTGCTGTGGCGGAGGCGGCGGGCTGTTGCAGGCTGGGATGACCGAACATCGCCGCGCCTATGGTAAGCGCAAATTCGACCAGATCCAGGCCACGGGCGCCAACTACGTCCTCACACCCTGCCACAATTGTCATTCGCAGATGGAGGACATCGGCGCGCACTTCGGCGGTCACTACCATGTGGTGCACTTTTGGACCCTGATCTGCCTGTCGCTCGGCATCCTGGGCGAGAACGAGCGCCGCTACCTGGGGCCGGAGCTGGAGCAGATCGGGCTCTGACACGAATCACACCCACTCAATTCGGCGTATCGCCGACCATCAGCCGACGGTCATGGCGCGGTACCATGCCGCAAGATCAAGCAATTGCTTCATCGCCAGGCAGGCGTTGCCAGCCGGTTGCGGGCCGATCGGGGTCTGTGAGTGCAAGCGAGGCTTCGCCTCAGACCGACGAGTCGCGATCATCGGTATCGGTATCGAAACGACCGGCAAGCGACCCGATTCCGATCCCGAGGACCCTCGCTGGTCCTTGGCTGCGTCGAAACTTGAGTCATCTGCAGACACTTCGCGCCGTCAAGCAATCAGGACAGACGACCAAAGGCCGGAAGACTCGGTGGTTGCATCCGATTGGCTGCGTGAACTTTCCGAAGCCCTGCACGTCCTATTTATGTCGGTTTTTGGCAAGAGTTTTTGGCAAGATAGGGCGCATTGAGGCTCAGGTCCGCGTGCTTGACCCACTGCCGCGGATCGACGCAATCATCGACCGCTGCCTGATCGAACTACCAGCGGCGACGACCCGCTCAGCTCGGACACCAAACAGTGAATGAACACCTGGCGCGCCTGCGCTCCATCATCAGTGATATTGGTCCATTGGCGGTGGCCCTTAGCGGCGGCGTGGACAGCATGACCCTCGCCGTAGTGGCCCATCAGGTGGATAAGCGCAGCGCATCCACCATCCGTCCTGTTGGGGACGAGACCTGAGTGACAAGATGGGCCCAATGAGATCGAACCGATGAAACCAGACTGGGACCTAACCCCCGATCATTCCCGGGCCGAGCGCGTCGGTTTCGACGAGGCCATCTTTTGTGCCGGCAAGAGCGCCGACCAAGTCCGCCGCATCTTGGAGGGCGCTATCGACACCGGCACACCCCTGCTGCTGACCCGACTGTCGCCCGACAAGATCGCGGCGCTTCCGGACCAGATCAGCGCCAAACTGGACTACGACCCCGTCTCACGGACGGCGATCCTGGGGCGAGCTGCGCGGGATCAGACCCCGGAGCGAGTCGCCATCGTATCGGCCGGCACGTCCGATGTCGGCGTCGCCCGCGAAGCCGCGCGCACGCTGCGTTATTACGGCATCGCCGCGCGAGAGATCCACGACGTGGGTGTTGCCGGACTCTGGCGTCTGCTGGAGCGGGTCGACGAGCTGCGCCGTATGCAGGTGGTCATCACGGTGGCCGGCATGGAGGGCACCCTGCCCACCGTGGTGGCCGGGCTGGTGCCGGGCGTGGTGATCGCCGTACCCGGTTCGACCGGCTACGGCGTCGGCGCCGACGGCATCGCGGCACTGCACGGCGCGCTCGCCAGCTGCGCACCTGGGCTGCTGGTAGTTAACGTCGATAATGGCTACGGTGCCGGCTGTGCCGCATTGCGCGTTTTGAACGCACTACGCACAAGGTAGACCGAGGCAAACGTGAGGGCGTATCGTTGATTTGAGAATAGACGCGGGTACACCCAACCAAAAAACGAGGAGGGGCTCGTGGCGACAATCGTCCATCTGACCAATGACGTGTGACGGTCGCCGATCCACCATGAACCGGCACCACATCTTCGGCCTGCGCAGACCCCGTCTGCTGCGACCAACCATTCCGTTGACCGAGAACCTCTCGGCAGCCCTGCTCGGTCTCTTGCTGTTCGCCTTGGTCGCTTGGGCGATGAGCACCGGCAACGACTACGACCCGACGGAGCGCGACCTGCCGATCGAACTGCAGATCAGCAACGCCCGCGACATCGCCATCTATACGCCGCCGCTGAAGCCCTGGGTCGATCCCGCGCGGCCCGTGATCGCCGGCGCATTGGACCTGGCGCCCTACCCTGCCGACATCCTGGACGCCGAATGGCAGCCGGTTGGCCGCGTGAAGCGCTTTCAGGCGGCCAACCTGTTCGAGAAGATCAACGGCGAGGCGGAGAAGTTCATCAAGCAGGGCTTCGTCGAACTCGCTTACTTGCTGCTGCGCTCTAACCGCGACGACAGCGAGATCGCCATCGAGCTGTTCGACCAGGGAGACCTGGCCGGCAGCCTCGGCGTGTTTGCCGAACATGCGGCGGGACGCAATGTCGAGGAATCTGGCGGCGTGAGCTTCTTTATCACGTCGGCGGGGGTCATCGGGCGCGTCGACCGCTACTTTTTTCGCGCCGCCGGTGATCGCGGCAGCGACGCCATCACCACCAAGGCACTTGCCTTGGTCAATACCTTCAGCGAGCTCAGCCCCAGGGCGGGCGGCGCGCCGGCCGACGGCCAAGGCACAGCCGAACTGCCGGTCGGCTTCGCCTTATTCCATCAGCGCCTCGGAATCCCGGAAAAAGACATCCAGTTTCAGGAAGAGAACGTCTTTCAGTACGACTTCGCCCGCCAATTTTGGTTTGCCGACGCCGGTATCGACCCCGAGGCGCGCCTGTTCCTGCATATCGCCGAGGATGCGACCGCCGCCGAGGCCCTGATCAACGCCCTGCTGGCCGAGCAGCGCTACGACTACGAGGACGTCGCCAGCCAAGGCGGTGTCAGCATCCTGCGCCATCGTTTCCTCAAGACCTACTTCGTCGTCACCCGCGAGGACCAGCTCGTCTTCGGTCTGGAAGGGCTGCCGGACAGCGAGGCCGCCGCGGACTGGCTGGCACGCATCCGCAAGGGCCTAAGCGATGAACAGACCTAAGCCAAACAGACCCAAATACTATCCCCACGCCGACTACCGCGGCGATTATCTCAGCCGCCGGGACCTGCTCAAGCGCGCCCTGCTCTTGGGCGGCGCCAGCGCCGCCGGTCTCTACCTGGCCTATGCGCCCGAAGACCGGCCCTGGTCCAGGCGCGACTTCAGCGGCCTGCGCGGCATGCCCGAGGAGACCCCGTTTCAGTTGCCGGATTTTCGCGTCGCGCCGGCAGACCCCGCCGTGGCGGTGGGCATCGGCCGCGGCGGCAGCCCCCGCGAGATGCTACTGAAGGCATTGGACGCCCTGGGCGGGCTCGGCCGATTCGTGCAGCCCGGCGATGTGGTGCTGATCAAGCCGAACGTCGCCTTTGATCGCTCGCCCAATCTGGGCGCCACCACCAACCCGGCCCTCATCGACACCCTGGTGCGGCTATTGCTGGTCGACGCCCGCGCCGCGGAGGTGCGGGTGGCGGACAACCCGATCGAGTCACCGGCGGACTGCTTCGCCAAGAGCGGCATCGGCGCCGCCGCCGAGCAGGCCGGCGGCCGGGTCTACCTGCCCGACGCCAATGCCTTCGAGCCCCTGTACACCCCAGGTGCGAAACTCATCGAGCAATGGGCCTTCTTCAAACGGCCCTTTAAAGACGTCACCAAGGTCATCGGCGTCGCGCCGGCCAAGGATCACAACCTGTGCCACGCATCACTCGGGATCAAGAACTGGTACGGCCTGCTGGGCGGGCGGCGCAACCAGTTTCATCAAGACATCCACGAGATCGTCTCCGACCTGTCCATCATGATCCGCCCGACGCTCTCCATCGTCGATGGCACCCGCGTGCTGATGGAAGGCGGCCCCACCGGCGGCGACCCCGCCAACGTGCGCGACGGCGATGCCATCCTGGTGGGCCTGGACCCGGTCGCGACCGATGCCTGGGCCTATGAGCACCTGCTGCTGCGCCCGGGTCGGCTGCCGGACTATCTGTACATGGCCGAGCAGAAGGGCAGCGGCATGATCAACTACGCGGGCCGCATCCGCGTCGTTACATGAAGCGTTTTAAGCAACGGCTCGCCAGGTTGCGCCTGGCACAGAGGCTGGGACAGCTTCCTGGGCTACTGAAGAAACGCCTGCCTGGACTGCCAGCGGAACCGCTGCGCGAACAGGCCAACCGCCGGTTGCGGCTGACCAATGTGCGCATCCTGTCGCAGGTCCTGTTCTTCGCCTTGTTCATGCTGGCGGTCTGGGCCACCTGGACCTCGCGGCTCGGCGGCTACCCGGTGTCCGGGCTCTTGGAGCTCGACCCGCTGGTGCTGATCTCGACCTTTCTGGCCACCGGCTATGTCTACAAGCTCCTCGGTTGGGGGCTGATCATCATCGCCGTGACCTTCCTGTTCGGGCGGGTGTTCTGCAACTGGATGTGCCCGTTCGGCACCCTGCATCAGTTCGTCGGCTGGCTGTTCGACCGGCGCCCCGCCGCCGAGCGCATTCGACTGAACCGCTACCACCCGGCCCAGTACATCAAATACTCGATCCTGATCGTCTTCCTGCTGATGTCGGCGATGGGCGCCCTGCAGATCGGTCTGCTGGACCCGATCGTGATGATGTACCGCGCCATGGCCACCTTCGTCTCGCCGATCAGCGATGCGACCGTCGATGGTGTCGGCGCCGCCGCCGAGGGCATGGGCGGGGGCGTGCAATGGCTCGACGCGCTGAAGTTCGCGCCCGGCACCGACAGCCGCATCTTCGTCGGCTCCTTTTGGATCGGTGCGCTGTTTTTGTTCTTCGTGTTGATGAACCTCTGGCAGCCGCGCTTCTTCTGCCGGTTTGTCTGTCCGTTGGGGGCGCTGCTAGGCACGCTGGCCAGCAAGAGCCTGTTTCGCATCAATCGCATCGTCGATCGCTGCACCGACTGCAATCTCTGCCTACAGCGTTGCGAGGGCGCCTCCGACCCGCAATCCCAACTGCGCCAGGCGGAATGCTTCAGCTGCATGAACTGCATCGACGACTGCCCGGAGAACGCGCTGGAGTTCACCTTACTGCGGCAAGACAAAAAACAGGTGCTGCCCTATCCCGATCTTTCCCGGCGCCAGGTCGTCTTCGCCGGCGCCCTCGGCCTGATCGCAGCGCCGGCGTTGCGCAACAACGGCCGGGTCAACGACGAGAACTTCTCCGCCGCGATGATCCGCCCGCCCGGCTCCGTCGAGGAGGCGGAGTTCCTGGAGCGCTGCATCAAGTGCGATCAGTGTCTCAACGTCTGCCCGACCAACGTGCTGCAGCCTGCGACCCTGGCCGAAGGCGGCTTCGAGGCCCTGTGGACGCCGGTGATGAACTTTCGCATCGGCCACTGCCAGCTCAAGTGCAACCTCTGCTCCGAGGTCTGCCCCACCGGCGCCATCCGCCGCATCAGCGTCGCCGAGAAGCTCGGCGAAGGCCGCTACGCCGAGCAAGGCCCGGTGCGCCTCGGCACCGCCTTCTTCGACCTCGGCCGCTGCCTACCCTGGGCCAACCAGATACCCTGCGTCGTCTGCGAGGAGGTCTGTCCGGTGGCCCCCAAGGCGATTCAGACCTACGATGAAGAGGCCAAGGACGTCTTCGGCCAGATGGTGGTCTTGAACAAACCCTTCATCGTGCCGGATCTCTGCATCGGCTGCGGCATCTGCGAGGCGGAATGCCCGGTGCAGGACCAGCCGGCCGTCTATGTGACCGCCGTCGGCGAAAGCCGCTCCGACAACCGCAAGCTCCTGTTGCGCTCCAGAACCCCGGCGCGCCCAATCTGAGGAATCCCACCATGGCCAGCGAGCAAGAGCAAGACCATTCACCCCAGGCACCAGAGCCGAGCGAACCGGCACGCCGCCGCTTCTTAAAAACCGCCGTCGCCTCCGCCTCCGCGGTCGGCACCGCGGCCATGCCGCTGGCCGCTCTGGCGCGCGACCCAGACACCCGCGCGCAGGCGAGCGGCAGCGGCATCCCAACGCGCGCATTCGGCAACACTGGGCAGCAAGTGCCGATCCTGCATCTGGGCACCGCACAGCGTCTCGACCCACGCTACGACAAGCTCATGCATCGGTCCTACGCGGCCGGCGTCACCTGGTTCGACACGGCGCTGGCCTACGGCCGCGGCTCTTCGCATCGGGCCATCGCCAACTTTCTCACCCAGATCGACGATCGCAAAAAGCTCATGCTGACCTCCAAGTCCGGCGCGCAGCGCGTCGCCGGTCTGCGCGCCGGGATCGACAAGGCGTTGGCGGAGCTGGGCACGGACTATCTGGACCTTTACCTGATGCACGCGGTGGATGATCCGGCGATGCTCGACCGGCAATACCTGGCCCTGGGCGAGGAGCTCAAGACCCAGGGCAAGACGCGCTTCTTCGGCTTCTCCTGCCACGACGGCAACGTCGTGGAGCTGCTGAACAAGGCCGCCAAGACCGGCGGCATCGACGCCATCCTATTCCGCTACAACTTCCGTCGCTACGGCGACCTGGCGCTCAACCGCGCCATCGACGCCTGTCATCGCAAGGGCATCGCGATGCTGGCCATGAAGACCCAAGGCGCGGTGCCGAAGGAGATTGAATCCGTGGTCGAGTTCCGCTCGCAGGACTTCACCCTGGGCCAGGCCAAGCTCAAATCGGTCTGGGCCGATGAGCGCATCGCCTCCATCGTCTCGGAGATGGACAGCGTCGCGCTGGTGCGCGAGAACGTCGCCGCGGCGCGCTCGGAGGTCTCACTCACCGCCGAGGAGAGCCACCAGCTCAACCAGCTCGCCGCCTTCACCGCCGGCTACGCCTGCAACGGCTGTAAGCACCTGTGCGAAAACGCCGTCTCAAGCCCGCTCGCCATCGCCGCACCGCTGCGCTATCTGATGTACCACGAATGCTACGGCAAGACCGAGCGGGCGCGGGAGCTGTATCGGGAGCTGCCGGCCACCGCCCGCGCACTCTCGGCGCCGGAGATCGAGCGCGATCTGGCCCTGGCCAGTCGCCTATGTCCGCAGGGGATCGATATCGCGGGGCGGCTGCGGCGGGCACGGGAGGTGCTGGCTTAGGAACCTGTCCGCCTTCGGATTCGAGTATGAACTTTTTGTCGTTTTGTTCAAGAGTCGAGCAATCTCGGCCTCTGGCGAGCTTGCAAGCCCAGCCTTCCCTCATTCGGTATTGCGTCGTGCCGCCACCAGTGTCTTGAGCCGGGCACGCGACTCGTGGTCCAGTTCAACAAAGGAAACACCGAGATCCCAATGTGCGTTCGCGCCGTCCTGCCGCACCCAGGCAACACGCCCGACGATATGGATAGCGGGTGGACTCGGCATCGAGATATCGAGTAGCAGACGCGTATCGACCGCCATGAGTTCAGGCGACAACAGCTTCACCCCACCTTCGCTGAGGTCTTCGGCGAGCATGTAGAAGAAGCGATTCGCGGACGCTCCACCAATCGGCTGAACAAGGATTGGGTCTTGATGTTGAACCCGGATGTAGAAGCGCCTCGTGTTGGCCTGCGAAGCGGTCATCAGCAACCGGCCTCGTCAAGGCCGTCGATGTTCTCCCGCCACCAGGCCAGATAGTCATCGTCGGGGGCTACGACCCTGGCCTCGGCGATCGACAACGGCTGGCCTTCGGCGTCTGTCAATGCGATCTCCATATCGATGATGCCGCCGCGCAGGATGCGCGCGACGGTCAGGATGACGTCAATCTCGTCGCCGGGGCAGACCGGGCGTCGAAAGCGCTCGGGACAAAAGGTCAGACCCAAGCAGCCATCGCCTGGAAAACTGGTGCCGAACAGGGCCGAGATCGTCGTCTGGATCAAGCCGCCCGGAACGATGATGTCCGACGTGTCGGGAAATCGCATCCGCGCCGCGTCGATATCGCGATGGATTGCGTTGTGATCGGCGACCAGCAGACAGTATTGATCGACCTGCTCGCGCGTGAAGCTCAGGCGAGCTTCGAAGCGTGCGCCGACTTCAAGCATCGACGCCGTCAGGCAGCGGGTCTTTTGCATCGTTCTTGGGCTCCGTGGCAATAGTTGATCTAGCTTGTTGTATTGGCGAGGGGCTCGCGGCGCGAGTCGAAGAGTTCGATCCAGTGCACCACCGGCACCCCGGAAGCGGCTTGCAAATGAGTCTGGCAGCCGACGTTGGCGGTCGCGATCAGCGCCGGGCCACCCTGCTCTAAGGCCTCAATCTTTTTGGTACGCAAGCGTCCGGCCAGTTCGGCTTGCAGCACGGAGTAAGTGCCGGCGGAGCCGCAACAGCTATGGCTGTCGCGCACCGGCAGCAAATCGAAACCCACCCCGCGCAACAGCCCTTCGACTCGCCCCATCAACCCTTGGGCGTGCTGTAAGGTACAGGGCGGATGGAAGGCGATGCGCGTCGGCAAACCGCGCGCGACGGGACTCGGCAGGCTTGTCAAGTCCTCGGCCGTGATCAGCTCACTGAGATCCCGCGCCAAGGCCGAAACGCGCGCTGCCCGCTCGGCGTAGACGGGGTCATCGCGCAAGTGCCAGCCATACTCCTTGACCATCGCGCCGCAGCCGCTGGCCGTGATCAGGATGGCCTCGGCACCGGCCTCAATGGCGGGCCACCAGGCATCAATGTTGCGGCACATGAAGCCGCGTGCCTCCGACGGGGCTGCAAGGTGCTGACTGACCGCACCGCAGCAGCCACCGCCGGGCTGCAACACCTCAATGCCCAGGGCATCCAGCACGCGCAGGGTCGCCGGGACGACCCCAGGCGTCAGTGACGGCTCGACGCAATTCGACAACATGATGACCTGGCGTGCATGGCTGCTGGTTCGCGCAGCAGGTATCGGCGGCTCCGCCTTGGGTATCTTCTCGCGCAGCGGCGCGGGGACCAGCGGTCTTAGCGCCTGACCGATCCGCAGCAACGGCCGAAACCGCTTCGGATAGGGGAGTAGTTGGCGCAGGCCCCAGCGCATCAGCCGCTCGCCTAGGGGCCTGGTGACTTGTTGCTCAACTTGATGGCGGCCGATATCGACGAGCTTGCTATATTCCACGCCCGACGGGCAGGTGGTCTCGCAGTTCAGGCAGGTCAGACAACGATCGAGGTGTGTCTGCGAGCGGCGCGTCGGCGCCTCCCCTTCCAGCACGTTCTTGATGAGATAAATGCGCCCGCGCGGCCCGTCCAGCTCGTCTCCGAGTTCCTGATAGGTCGGACAGGTGGCCGTACAGAAACCGCAGTGCACACAAGCACGCAGGATGCGATCGGCCTCCTGGCCCTCGGCGGTATCGAGTACGGATTGAAGGAGATTGGTCTGCATGGCGCCGGCCTGCTCAGCTGCGGTTTAGAAGTCCGGATAGAGACGGCCGGGATTGAACAGACCGGCAGGGTCGAAAGACTGCTTGAGATTGCGATGCAGGCGCATCACCACCGGGTCGGGTGGTGCGAAAACGCCGTCCGCTGGCGGGCTGGTATTGCCGCAACGAAACAGCGTTGCATGTCCGCCCGCCTGCTTGGCCGCCGCCCTGATCTCAGTGGCAGCGTATTCACCCCGCAGCCAGCGCAAGGCCCCGCCCCACTCGACCAATGGTCCGCTGGTCGATTGGCCGGATGGCGGTTCCGATGCATGGCCAGGGAGGTCCTGCGGCGGCGTTGCGGGTCGCACCGAGAGCCTCCACAGTGGTGCATCACCAGCAAAAAACGCAAGCCGCTGCTCGCGTAGATCGTCCCAGAAGGCATCGGCCTCCGCCAACGGCAGACCTTCGACCAAGCGATGCGTCTCGGCCAGCCCTTCCTCGCTGCCGCAGATGCGCAGGTACAGTCGACCGTCGATCCAGGCCGTCGCGGTGATCGGCAGCGAGCGCCTTGCCCAGCGGCGCATCAGCGCTAGGGCATCGGTCAGCGTCTGCTCACGGACCAACGTCATGCGCCCGACCGGGGTCGGCGTCACCTTCAACGACACCTGCAGCAAGACACCGAGCACGCCGAGTGAGCCAACCATGAGCCGAGAGAGGTCGTAACCGGCCACGTTCTTCATGACCTGTCCGCCAAAGTCCAACACCTGGCCGCGACCATTCAACAAGCGCACGCCGAGCACCGCATCGCGCACACTGGCGGCATAGGGCCGCCGCGGGCCTGAGAGTCCGGCCGCGACCATACCGCCGACCGTGGCCTTGGGGCCGAAAAGCGCGGGCTCGAACGGAAACTGCTGATGGTTGGCGTCAAGCAGCGCCTCCACCTCAGCGAGCGGCGTACCGCCACGCAGCGTGATGGCAAGCTCGGTAGGCTCATAGGACACCAGACCACGGTGCCCGCCGCACTCCAGCGCCCGATCCGCATGCACCGGATTGCCGTAAAAACCCTTGCTGCCGCCGCCGCGGATCAGCAATGGCGAACCGGCCTCGCCCGCCTCCGCCACCTGCGCAACCAAGGACTGCTCAAGGTCTGCATCCGGAATCTCAGTCATCGCTCTATACTCGGGCCTCTGATTGGTCTCGTAGGAGCGGCGCCTCGCCGCGACCGCCGATTAAAACCTCGGCAACTCCGGAAATTTGAGCTCGCCATGATGCACATGCATGGCACCGAACTCGGCACATCGATGCAAGGTTGGCACCGCCTTGCCGGGATTCAGCAGCGCCCGCGGGTCGAAGGCGGCCTTGACCGCGTGCATCTGGCTCAGTTCGTCGCTGTTGAACTGGACGCACATCTGATTCAGCTTCTCGACACCAACGCCATGCTCGCCGGTGACGGTGCCACCCACCTGAACGCAGAGTTCCAGGATCTCGCCCCCCAGGTCCTCGGCCCTGTCCAGCTCGCCGGGGATATTTGCATCGTACAGGATCAGCGGATGCAGATTGCCGTCTCCGGCATGAAACACATTTGCCACCCTTAGCCCATACTGATTCGACAGCTCGCGGATGCGGTTCAGCACCGTCGCCAGTTCGCGCCGTGGGATGGTGCCGTCCATGCAGTAGTAGTCCGGCGAGATGCGCCCGACAGCGGGAAATGCCGCTTTGCGTCCCTTCCAGAAAGTGAGCCGCTCGGCATCGTCTCGAGCGGTGCGCACATCGCTGGCGCCAGCGGCAAACAGCAATTCACGCACGCGCATGACCTCATAGGCAACCTCGGCATTAAAGCCGTCAAGCTCGCAAATCAAAATCGCCGCCGCCTCCAGCGGATAGCCCGCATGCACAAAGTCTTCGGCGGCGCGGATCGCCAGTCCGTCCATCATCTCCAGCCCAGCTGGCGTGATGCCGGAGGCGATGATCTCGGCGACGGCGGCACCAGCCTGTTCCACGCTGTCGAAGGCCGCGAGCAGGCCCTGTGCACGCTCCGCCTTTGGCAACAGCTTGACCGTGATCTCGACGATGATCGCGAGCATGCCCTCGGAGCCAGTCATCAATGCCAGTAAATCCAGGCCCGGGGAGTCCAGCGCATCGGCACCCACCTCAAAGGGCTCGCCGTCGATGCCGATCAGCTTGAGCTTGAGAATGTTGTGCACCGTGAGCCCATACTTCAGGCAGTGCACGCCACCAGAATTCTCGGCCACATTGCCGCCGATGGAGCAGGCGATCTGCGACGACGGGTCCGGCGCGTAATACAGCCCCATGGGCGCCGCCGCCTCGGTGATGGCCAGATTACGGACACCAGGCTGCACCCGTGCCGTGCAATTGTCGGGATCGACTTCTAGGATCTGGTTGAATTTGGCCAACGACAGCAAGACGCCATCGGCCAGCGGCAGGGCGCCGCCGGACAGGCCGGTACCGGCCCCGCGCGCCACCACCGGCACCTGCGCTTGATGACAGATGCGCAGCACCGCCTGCACCTGCTCCACCGTCTCCGGCAGAACCACCACCATGGGCCGCTGACGAAACGCCGTCAGGCCGTCGCATTCATAAGGCGCCAGTTCCGCGGCTGTCGCCAGAACGCTGGCCGCGGGTAGCAGCGCCTTGAACTCGGTGATGATCTCAGGCCGCGGGTTTAGCGGTCGTTCGTCGGGAATTCTGGGCATAGTGATCAACTCCGAGTGAGGCTAAGCCGCGGTCTGGCGCGGTGGCGCGCAGGTTCGAACAACAAGAAAATGGTGGATGCGCGTCGCTTATCCACCCTCCCAGTATTCGCTGAATTCAGGCGCCGCCAACATAGCGACTAGGCGACATCTTATCAGGCCAGGGTCTCAAGCTCGACGCTGAGGACTGCTGGTGGCTCGCGGCCGAAGCCGAGGCATCCGTGATCGTCGGTCGCGTTCAGGCTCCGGCTCCGACCTCATCGGTTCAAACGCTCACCGAAAGATTGTCGCGCCTGTTGCGCCTCGTAGAGCGCCCTGATGTCCGGCGGCAATTCGTCCAATGGCTCGGAGGATGGCGGTCGCGGCGTGGCGGTTGCGGCCTTCGCTTCCAGATCTTTCAATGCCTTGGACAGCTCCAACTGCTGTTGTTCCGCGTTAGCGCCAGCGTCGGCAGCAAGACCGGCCTCGGTGAGCGAACGCGGCGCTGGCGATACCGATGCTGCTACTGCGGTCGATTGAGTTGCCGCGGTAGATCGAGCCCCAGTTGCCATGGCAGATCGGGTTGTCCCGGCAGCTCCAGCGGCGTCGGATGACGCTCGCCCCGAAGCGTCGGCGGAAACAGCGCCCTCTGCACTCCTCGCCGGCGGTGTGGTCGGTTCGGGCTGGAGAGCGACCACCAAAGCCACTAGGCCTAGGCCGAGCAAACCGCCGCCCAGCAGGTAGATCGGTAGGCGAGCGCCAGCGCGACCGCGCGGATTGCCGATGGTACGTTCCAGCGCCCGATTTCGGCGCGCAAAGGGTGATGGTCCAGATGCTGTCCGTGGATTGACGGATCGCGAGGCATCGGTCTGCACGGCAGTATTCGGGCCAGGGTCCGCAACACTGCCCAGTCGGGAAGAGACCGCCTGCCGAATCCTGAATTGGTCCATGGACAGACCGCACACCTGGCAGGAATCGGCCTCAACGCGCGACGAACCGCAGCGGGGACAGCGCTCCCCCGCTGCCTCGCGGCTGCTCTGCGCAGCTGTTTGCACCTCGACCGGGACCGGTCGTTGCGCTGATGCCTGCTGGGGCGCTGGCTTCGACATCGCTCCCGGCGCGGAGACTCGCGAGCCGGTCTCCGCGGCCAGCTGCAAGGGTACAAGTTGTACTTCCAGCCCCGCTTTGCTCAGCGCATCAACCAGCCGGTCCGCTGTTTGCCGGTCCAGGTCGCGACGAATGACCCGCGGCTTGCCGCCGAGTATCAGTTTGGATACGGCCTCAGTAGACAAATGAAAGGCAGAAGCGACTGCTGCGATGGCTTGTTGCGGCGAACAAGCTGGCTTCAATTGGCCGGTAAAGATCAGGTTGTAACGCGGTTCCATTTCCACCTCCTGGCATCTTCCACCTCCGGTCAGGTCAAGCACGGACTGCGCGAACACGCATGGCAGGGTGCGACGGTGGAAGATGAAGCCTTTGTTGGGTGCTAACGGCCATGACCTGCGGCCACCCCGCAAGCTGAAGCCATTATTCCGTCGCAAGCATACCCGTCTGATCAAAAGGCGACAACGTCAGGGCCTCCAGCGCTGATCCAGATCCAGCAACACCCGAGCGTCAGGAAGATGCAAAACGATGAAGACCGTGGCCGACCGCTGGCGGCAGCGATGGTTATTGTGCCACCCCCGCCTTCTTCAGCAGAGCACGCACATGACGTACCGGGATGGCATAGCTAATGCCGCTCGGTGCCGTGATGGCGGTCTCTTTGGTCTTTTTGACGTAGACGCTGTTGATGACGCCGATGACGCGACCGGTGTCGATCGTGTAAAGCGGGCTGCCGCTGTTGCCCGGATAGGCCACCGCGTCGAGTTGAAAGACGTTAAACGGAGCGCTAAGGCGCTTGAGCATGTTTGGCGTCAGCTCGCGACCCGACCCGACCGGCGCCGCCACCGGCGAGATCGCGGCGATGGTCGCGCGATGGGTGGCCGGATAGAGCCCCAGCGCGTTGAGGATCGGATAGCCGGTAAATGCCGCCGACTGCCCCTCGCGCACGCCCTTACTGCTACCGAGCCGCATGGACGGCAGCGCGCCGCCGTTGAAACGCAGCAGGGCCAGGTCATGGTCGCGATCTTCCTGCACAAGCTTGGCCTTGCGCATCAACACCCGATTGTCCGCGCCGGGCAGGTAGACGGCCAGGGTCTCACGACGCCCGCCGTCGAGCTTGCGCGGTACCACATGCGCATTGGTGACGACATGATTCCCGCCGACCACGAAGCCGGTCCCAGCGGGCCGCTTCTGCTGTTGGCGAACCGCCATGAAGGTGCCGACGGCAACAATGCTCGGTTTGATCTTTGCGACGGTTGCCGGCAGGTCCGCGCGCAGCGTCGAGGACATCAAAAGGGCCAATGCCGTAAACAGAACCGGCAGTGGGCGGAACAGGTTCATCACCTTTGCTTTCATAGAACACCAAATAGTTTCCAACCAAGTTCAGTCGTCATGGTAAAGCGACGGCTGCCGGGCGGAGTGACGAAGTCATAAAAACTGAACGGGCAGTTGGCGCAGCAGGTGGAACCGATGCGCTTGTTCCGCCCTACCCGTCCGGCGAGCACTGACGGCTCAATGGCAACGACCAGCAATGACTGACCCATGGCAAGCTTAGCCGGAAACTTGCTAACCTTGCTGTGGTTTGTTCAACTACACTTAGTGACGGTTCAAAAATCACCTGACCAGGCGCTTCGTGGTAGCGGTGGAACCGCTGCGCTTGTTCCACCCTACCTGGCTAGCCTTGCTGTGGTTTGTTCAACTACACTTAGCGGGGAATTGATGGTCTATGGGTCGATGGACTATCGGTTCGCCCGCGGGCCGGAACGGCCTCCGGGATATCGCGACCTGGCAGGCTATAGACAACCCACAGGCAGCCTCTCGGCAGTTCAAACCACCCAACCGCTCCGGAGAGCGCGATGGACGATACACTAAAACGGCTGCTCGACGCCGAATTGCGGGCCGAGAAGCTCGCCCAAGACGCGGAACAAGAACAGGAGCGCATGATCCAGGCGGCGATCCGCGAGGCCGCTTCCGGAGACGAACGCTTCACCGCGCGCATCCCCGACCTGCACCGCGCCTGCATCAACAAAGCGCAGGAACGCGCCGAGCAGACCGTTGCCGAACTCAGGCGGCGCTATGACGAGCGCCATCTGCAACTGCGCAAGATGGCAGCAGACCGCGAGCAGGAGGCACTGAAGGCGGCTTTCTCCCTGTTGATCGATCCGAGCCTATGACATCCGCACCTGTAGTGGAAGCATGGCTGTTGCGCTTAGCCGTCACGCTCTTGCCAGACGCTCTGCCCCCGGCCCATGGCGCCCTCGGCCAGTGAGCATCACCTCTCAGGCCTACCTCAACACCCGCGTCACGGCGATGTCAACACGGCTGCTCGCGCGCGAGCAGCTTTTTGCGCTGGCGCAGTTGTCACTGTCGGAGCTGGCCGAACGCTTCGAGCTGCAGCCGCTGCTGGACGAACAGCTCTCCAGACGCGCCAAGAGCCGTGCCGTGGAGCAGACCCTGATTCGGTTGTTGCTGGCTGAACTCGCGATACTGATCCGGCCCATGGCACCACCACAGCGTGGCTTAGTGCTGGCCTGGGGACGAAAGTACGCGCTGTTCAACCTGAAGACATTGGTCCGCGGCAAGCTCTACGACCGAGAGCAAGCCGAGATTCAACAGAACCTCTACGACCTGCCCGAGCGTGATCGGTTGGTCAACCAGGAGTTGCTCCGCGCCGAAAACGTGCTGGAACTGTTGCGCACGCTGGAGCGGGGTCCGCTGCGCTCGATCGCACGCCAGGCACGAGAGGTCTATGAGCGCAAGCGCGACCCCTTCGCCCTTGAAGCGGCGATCGACCAGCGGTACTACGCTGAAATGCTCCGCCAGGCGATGCAGTTTCAAGGGGAGAGCGGACAGCCGCTGCAACAACTCTTGGGCGCGATGCTCGATCGCGTCGATCTACTCTGGCTGCTGCGGTTCCGCTTTTGCTATGGACTCTCGCCCAGCGAGAGCTTTTATCAACTGGTGCCCTCACCCAAACTGCTACACCGAGACCGATTGCTGCAACTGGCCAACCTGGAGACCTTTGAGCGAGTGCTGGAGGCGCTGCCGGCACCGCTCCACCTACTGTTGGCCGGCAGCACCAGTCTGATCGACGCGCAGCGTCGCCTCGGCGCCTACCAAAGCACTCGGGCGCGACGTATCCTAGCCCGCGGACACTGCGGCGTCGCGCGGGCGCTGGCCTATCTGCTGCTGCGCGAGGGTGATCTGCTAGTGCTGTTTTCGCTGGTCCAGGGCCGACTCTTGGGGTTGTCGCAGGCGGTGATCGAGATCGGCGTCGAGTTGACCGAGCCCGATTGCCCTGTCGGCGGCCTGGGTGCCTAGTCAGGCCATCTTGACCTAACAGCATCGGGGCTAGAAGCGCCGACTAGGCAGAGTTCGCGAGCAACCGGCTGTTGCGGCGACGACCACGAAAGCGATAGCGATAGCGATTAGGAGCATTGCGCGATGGCGCAGTTGCGGCAATCCATACACAGACATCAAATTAAGGCCTGACCCATGCTGCGCCCGCTGCAGATGAAACATGTCCGCCTGCTGGTCATGGTCGATGACCTGCCCCAGGCATCGCTGACCTTAGCCGAGACCGAGAGCTTTCACCCGGACCCGCGCGAGCCGGAAGAGCAGATGCTCACGGGCTTCCCCGGTCGCGACTATCGCGAACGCTACCAACAGGCGCATTCGCGGCTTGAGAAGATCGCCAAGCTGGTGTCGGTCGACGAGACGCCCGAGATCGCCGACCTACGGGTCGTTGATGAGGATGAACTGGCCGCTACCAACGCGCTGCTGCGCGAGCGCTGGGAGCAGGCGTCGCAGTTCGAGGAGCGTTTTCGGCAGTTGGACGAGGAGGAGGGCTCGATCAAAGACCAGGAGGCGGCGTTAGCCAACTTCGCCGACCTGAAGATCGATCTTGGCACGTTGCGCAACAAGACGCGTTTTCTGGATTTCTATGTCGGCGTCGTGCCGCGAGAGAACGTCAGCCGGCTGCAAGGCGCGGTCAAGCTCGCCGACCATTTGCTGTTTAGCTATCTGCAACGCGGGGACAGCGCCCATGTCGTCATCGTCGGCCCCCGCGGCGGGCAGGAGGCACAGCTCGACTCGGTGCTCTCCGCTGCCGGCTTTCAGGCACTGCCGATCCCGCGGGGGCTGGACAACGCCAGCCCCGAGGGCAAACGCGAGGAGTTCGCCCGCCTCCGCGATCAGTTGCGGCGCGACCGCGAGCATCTACAGCATGAGCTGACGACCTGGCAAAGCGCGAACCAAGACCTGCTGCTCGACGCCCGTCGCACGCTGCTGCTCGCCGAGCCCTTCGTGACTCTAGACCCGTCCATCCGCAGCGTCGGGCAGCTCGCGATGCTGGCGGGCTGGGTCCCGGCACGCGAGGTTGAGCGGTTGGAGCAGCGCCTGCGCGATAGCTTGCTCTTGCCGTTCGCACTCGACGCCCGCGACCCGCTGTCGGCCGAGCGCCCCTTGGTGCCATCGGTGCCGATCAAAAACCGATTCCTCGAACCCTTCGCGATGCTGGTCAAGCAATACGGCATCCCGCAGTACGGCGAGGTCGATCCGACGCCGCTGTTCGCGATCACCTTTCTGTTGATGTTCGGCTCCATGTTCGGTGATGTTGGCCAGGGTGCTGTGATCGCCGCGCTTGCCTGGACCTTCCGGGCCAAGCTTGGGCGCTTCTACCTGTTCGGCATCATGGCCGGGATGTCTTCGATGCTGTTCGGTTTTCTCTACGGCAGCATCTTCGGCTATGAGGAGATTTTGCCGGCGCTGTGGAAGAGCCCGATCCATCATCCGATCTTGATGCTCAAGATCGCGCTCGGCTACGGCGTCCTGTTCCTGGTCACCGCCTGCCTGCTGGCCATCTACAACCGGCTCGTGATCAAGCACTTCAGCGGCGCCTTGTTTGGCCATCACGGCGTCGTTAATCTGATTTTTTATCTCTCCTTGGTGTGGGGCGGACTCAATCTAGGCCGCGGCGCGAGCTTCGGCAGCGGACCGACGCTGCTGGCGATCGCGGCCCTGAGCGCGCTGGCCTGGTTCGGTTGGCGCCAGCTCGACGCACCGCTCGGCGAGAAACTGCTAGTGGTCTCCATCGAAACGCTGGAGACCATCATCGGCTATGTCTCCAGCACGCTGTCGTTCCTGCGTGTCGCCGCCTTCAGCCTCAACCACGCCGCGCTGTCCATCGCCGTGCTCACACTGGCCGGCATGATGGGCACCACCGGGCACCTGATCACTGCCATCCTCGGCAACGTCTTCGTGTTGGTGCTGGAGGGCGGCATCGTGATGATCCAGGTCATGCGCCTCGAGTACTACGAGGGCTTCTCGCGCTATTTCTCCGGCGACGGCCACGAATTTGCACCGCTAAAGCTGCACCGAGCTAGGGGTAGCGCCGCGGCGACGTCCTCATCAAACGCCCCTCCTAGGCAGGTGCCGGCTAAGGTACCGCCTGAGATTTCGGCTGAAGCACCGGCCGAGGCAACATCGGCACCCTGATAACGCCAAGCCGGGCCCCGACAGCAGTCGCTACCATTGATCCGCTCACCCAACAACTGATCTAGGAGTCTTCCATGTACTGGCTCGTCGCACTGATGACCTTCGCCATCGCCGGCCTGATCCTGACCGGTCTCTATCTGGAGCTGCGTCCGGCACTATCCTTGCGCATGCGGCCCTGGTTCAAGCCCGCCATGGGCACGCAACTGCTCCTGTTCGTCGGCGCCCAACTCGGGCTGCTGCTGCTTGGCATGAACGAGGTCTTTGCGCAAGAGGCGGTGGAAGTGGTCGAGGTCGGGGAGATCACCACTGGCATGGGGCTGGCCATCATCGGCGCCGGCATCCCCACGGCGCTATCTACCATTGCCGCCGGTATCGCGGTCGGCCCCATCGGCGCGGCGTCGCTGGCGGCCATCACGGAAAAACCAGAAAACCTCGGCCGCACGCTGATCTACCTCGGTCTGGCCGAGGGCATCGCGATCTACGGTCTGGTCATCTCGATCCTGCTGCTGAACCGCATCTAACGCGGAGCGAAATCCGCACGCGATACCCACCGAAGTCCAACGCGCAACCATTGAGATGAGCGAATCCAGCGATACCCTGCCACCAACACGCATGCTGTTCCTCGGCGACGACAGCCTGGCCGATGGCTTCCGTCTGATCGGCTTTGAGACGCATCCTAACCCGACTCCAGATGAGGTGGATCAGGTGTTTCTCGAGCTGAAGCGCTGCAACGACAAGGCCTTTGTCATCGTCGACGACGCCGTGATGCGCTCGGAGGCGGGTCAGCTCAAGCGCGTGCGCGATGAGGGCGGGCGCATCGCCGTGGTCTCAGTACCCGGTCTCGCCGCTGATCCGCCGCGGCTCGCGAGCGAGGTCGCGGATCAGCTCGCGGTCATGTTCGGCAATTCCAGTTTGATGCAGGCAAGACGGTGACCCAAGCAGAAGCACTAGAACGCGCCATACTGGCTCAGGCCGAGCGCCTCGCCAATGAGTTCCGCGACCGTGCGAAACGCAGTAGCGACAGCATCTTACGTGAGGCAGCGGAGAAACTGCGGCTGCGCGAACAGCGCGAGGACGCGATCGCTAAGGCGCTCGGCGATCGCACCTTTCGACAGCAGGTCCAGGCCGAGGAGTTGCAGATGCAAGGCATCCTCGACCGCACGCGCTGGGACCTGATATCGGGGGTGGAGCAACAGCTCGTCGATGAAATGCAGGCGCTGATCGCGAAAGAATCAGTCTACCTAAAAACCCTGCGTGACTTCATCGTCACCGGCGCCGGGGAGATTGGCCACGAGCGACTGCACGTGCAGGCCAACAGCCGCGACCGACACCTGCTGGCTGCTCACTGGGCGGACATCCAAGCGCAGGTCGGCAAGCAATCGCTGCACCTAGTCGAGCGCCCCATCAAAACACTGGGCGGCGTCCTGGTCATCAGCAACGACCAGCGCATTCGCGTGGACAATACCTTCGAGGGCAGACAGGCCCGCCTGCGTCTGCGCATCCAACAGGTGATTCAGGAGCAGTTGCTACATAGCGGCTTCGACACCGGCAACCTCTTCGGCGCCTGAGCGGCGCCAGGATTAGCATGACCAAAAAACCACGCATCGGTGCCGTCCGCGACATCAACGGCCCTATCGTCACCATTGATCTTCCGGGCATCAAGAGCGGCGAGCAGGTCAAGATCGGCAAGCTCGGACTGGTCGGCGAGGTCATCTCCCTGGCCAACCAACGCGCCATCGTACAGACCTATGAGAGTACCGATGGGGTTCGACCCGGTGAGCCGGCGATCGGCCTTGGCTGGCCGTTGTCGGTCGAGCTTGGGCCCGGGTTAATGGGCGGTATCTTCGATGGCGTGCAGCGACCGCTGGAACAACTTGCGCTGAAGTCCGGAGACTACATCCGACGAGGGCTCAGCCTGCCGGCACTGAACCGGGGCAAACAGTGGGAGTTCGAACCAAACCGGGAGCTTAGCCTTGGCCAGCCCGTGAGCGGCGGCAACCTGCTCGGCACGGTGCAAGAGACCGAGGCCACCGTGCACAAGATCATGGTACCGCCGGGTATCGAGGGTGAATTGATCGAACTGGCCCCAAGGGGCGATTATGGCATTGAGGTTGCCATCGCCCAGGTCCGCGAGCATTCCGGTGAACAACATGCACTCAAGCTCTATCATCGCTGGCCGGTGCGCAGGCCCCGCCCCTATCGTCGGCGCGACGATGGCATCTCGCCGCTGATCACCGGTCAGCGCGTGATCGACAGCTTCTTCCCGCAGATCAAGGGCGGCAAGGGCGCGGTGCCCGGCCCCTTTGGTGCAGGCAAGACCGTGGTACAGCAGCAGGTGGCGCGCTGGTCCAACGCCGATATCGTTGTCTATGTCGGCTGTGGCGAGCGCGGTAACGAACTGGTCGACGTGCTGGAAACCTTTCCTAAGCTCAAGGACCCGCGCACTGGTCGTAACCTGATGGAGCGCACGCTGCTGGTGGCCAACACGTCCAACATGCCGGTAGTGGCCCGCGAGGCGTCTATATACGTCGGCCTGACCATGGCCGAATACTACCGCGACATGGGCTACGACTGCGTCATGCTGGCGGACTCGACCTCCCGCTGGGCCGAGGCACTGCGCGAGGTGTCCGGGCGCCTGGGTCAGATGCCGGTCGAGGAGGGCTACCCCGCCTATCTGGCCTCGCGCTTGGCGGCGGTCTATGAGCGCGCGGGACGGGTCGAGACCTTCGACGCCGGCTCCGGCTCGGTCACGCTGATCGGCGCCGTCTCACCGCCCGGTGGAGACTTCTCAGAACCCGTGACCAGCCACACCAAGGACATCATCGAGACCTTCTGGGCGCTATCCAAAGAGCTCGCGGACGCCCGGCACTACCCCAGTATTGACTGGGTCACCAGCTTCTCAAGCCATGTGCACACCGCCGCCGAATGGTGGCACAAGGAAGTTGATCGTCACTGGGAGCGGCGCCGCACCGAGGCCCTGGCGCTGTTGGCCCGCGATGCGGAACTCTCGCGCATCGTCAATCTGGTCGGGCCCGAAGCGCTTTCCGATGCCCAGCGCTGGCAGCTTGAAGGTGCAGCCTTGATCAAGGAAGGCGTGCTACAGCAAAGCGCGCTGGACGACGTCGATACCTTCTGTTCGCCGCAAAAACAATTTGCGCTGTTAGACCTCACACTGTCGATTTTCGACCAAGGCATGGCACTGATCGAACTCGGCGTACCGGTCTCGGAGCTGCAGAACCTGCCGCAACTAGCCAAGGTCCGACGCTGCAAGTCGCTCTATACCAGTGAGCAGGTCGACGACATCCGCGCCTTTGCAAAAGAGGTCCACTCGGCGTTTGAGACGATACGGATTGAATATGCGAAGCAGGCGGAGCATGGCTGAAGCCATGCTCTGAGGGCCAAGGGTCGAGGGCCCTTGCTGAATCTGATCAATCTTCCCGCGGCTCGTACTTGGCGGCACTCGGCCCTGCCAAATTAACTCCAGATTTAACGGATGCTGCCGGGCGTAACGGCATCGAAACCAAACAGACCACCGACCCACCCAATGAGCATCAAAGAATACCGAACCGTCAGCGAGGCCCGTAGTGGCCTGATCCTGGTCCGCGATACCCCCGGCGTCGCCTTTGGCGACCGCGTTCGGCTTACTACCGGCAAAGGCGAGACGCGCGATGGGCAGGTGATCCGAGCCGCCGACGACGAGGTGCTGATTCTGGTGTTTGAGGGCACGGACGATCTGGACCTGGACGACATCTGGGTGCGCTATATGGACGAGCCGGTAGAGATCGCGCTGTCGCCGGAGATGCTCGGGCGAGAATTCGACGGCCTTGGCGACCCCCGTGACGGCCGTCCTCCAGTGCTGTCCAACATTCGCCGCGCGGTGGGCGGCGCGCCCATCAACCCGGCCGCGCGCACCTACCCGCGCGAGTTCATCCAAACCGGCATCTCTACCATTGACGGGCTCAATTCGCTGGTGCGCGGCCAAAAGCTACCGATCTTTTCCGGCTCTGGCCTGCCGCACAACCGGCTCGCGGCGCAGATTGTGCGGCAGGCCAAGCTCAAGGACGACGACTCCAGCTTCTCGGTCGTATTCGCGGCCATGGGCGTGTCTTACGCCGACGCCAAGTTCTTCCGCGACGAGTTCAGCAACTCAGGCGTCCTGCGCAACGTGGTCATGTTTGTGAATCTGGCCGACGACCCGCCGGTGGAGCGCCTGACCCTGCCGCGCACCGCGCTGACCGCGGCCGAATATCTGGCCTACGACCTCGACCGCCACGTACTGGTGGTCATGACCGACATGACCTACTACGCCGAGGCCCTGCGCGAGGTCGCCACCGCCAAGGGCGACGTGCCGGCGCGCAAGGGCTATCCGGGTTATCTCTACTCCGACCTGGCCGAGATCTACGAGCGCTGCGGGCGCATCCACAACCGTCATGGATCGATCACGATGATGCCGGTGGTCAGCATGCCCTCGGACGACATCACACACCCAATCCCTGATCTCACCGGCTACATCACCGAGGGCCAGATCGTGCTGTCTCGCGAGCTAAACAACCAGGGCATCTACCCACCGGTGCATATCTCGCCAAGCCTGTCGCGGCTGATGAAGGACGGCATCGGCAAGGACGATACCCGCGAGGATCATCCCCAGGTCGCCGCCCAACTCTATGCGCTCTACGCTCGGGCGCTCGAGACCCGGAATCTCGCTAGCATCATTGGCGCCGACGAACTCAGCGAGCGCGACCGCCGCTACCTCAAATTCGCGGACGAGTTCGACAACCGCTTCGTCGGCCAGGGTGAGAACGAAGACCGCTCCATCTATGCCACGCTCAACCTCGCCTGGGAACTGATGAGCAAGTTCCCCCGCGACATGCTGACACGCGTCACCGAGACCGAGCTCGCCAAGTATCACCTAGGCACGGCATGAACAGGCACAGACACCGAGCACCGCGCTAATGCAAGACACCAAGCAGATCTCCTGCACCGACTGCGCCGCGGTCTGCTGCCGGCTGGAGGTCCTGTGCATCACCGACACCGGCGTGCCGGAGCCTTATTTATACGACAGCGACAACGGCGTGCAAAGCATGTATCGCCTCGACGACGGCTGGTGCGCGGCGCTTGATCGCGTCAACATGTGTTGCGGCATCTACCAGCAACGCCCGCTGATCTGCCGAGAGTTCGACATGGGCGGAGCGGATTGCATCGCTGAACGCGCCAGCTTTGCCGCTCAGTCATGAGCCCAGACCTCCTGCAAAGGCTAGACAACCGCCTCGATCTTTGGACAGCAAACAGCTCATGACACAACAAGTCCTCAAGGTCCCGCCCACCAAGAACACCCTGCTATCACTGAAAAAGCAGGTCAAGTTTTTGGAAGAAGGCCACAATCTGCTGGAGCGCAAGCGCGAACTCCTCACGCGCCTGGTGTATGAGCGCATCGGCGAATACCGGCGCCTGCGCAGCGAGGCCGAGACCGGGCTGGAAGAGGCATTCCGCTGCTTGTCCATCACGCATTTGCGCATGGGCAGCCGCGCTCTGCATCAGGCCGCGCTCGGCTCCGAACCAGCGCTCAAGGTCGATATCTTGCCGCGTCGCGCCCTTGGCGTCGAATATCCAGCAGTCTCCAGCGAACGCCGGCCGATCAAGCCGGTCGGCCTGCTCGGCACCGACCCCAGTTTCGACAACACCCGCGAGCATCTGGCCGACGCAGCGGTGCTGCTGGCCCGACTCGGCGAGGTTGAGATTGCACTGCACCGACTGATGGAAGAACAGCGCAAGGCGCAAAAGCGCGTCAATGCGCTCAAATACAACATCATTCCGCTCTACCGCCGCAGCATCCATTTCATCCAGTCCTCTCTGGAAGAAGAGGAGCGCAACACGCTGTTCCAGGTCAAGATCCTGCGCGACCGCTCGGCCGTTGTCTGATTCGGGGTGCGCTTGTTCCGCCCTACCCGTCCAGTTGGTTCTAGCACCGTCACTCAGGCGACAGCGGTATCGTCGTCGGCGGGGTCGAGCTGTCGGTGGCCCAGTAGATGACCCAACGGTCTTCTTCTAGGCGCAGGCGAACGACCATATAGGGCTGAAACGCCCAGGGGCCGTCGATGAACGCTTTCGGGGTGCGAAACCAAGCGAGCGCGAAGGCGTCGTCATGGTCGATGACAAATACCTTGGGGGGGACCCAGGTGGCCATGTCACCGTCGTTGCCAAGCGTGAACTCCGTGAGTTGCTCGGCGATATTGGCGCTGAAGCCTTGTCGGTAATGGGCGTAGAGCGCTTCCCAGGTACCGAAGCGCTGGGGGTCTCGCCAATACGCGGCTTCGAGGCGATAGGCCCGTATCACTGCGTCGGCAATCTGCTGCGCCTTGATTTCGGCCACCGCGGTTGACGCGGCGGCGACGCCGAGCGGCATCAGCAACGCAAACAACAAAAGCCAGGGAGGCCCATGACCGCGCGGCTCTGTTAGCTCACGTAGGGTTAGCTCACGCGGGGTTAGCTCACGCGGGTTTTGGTTGTGAGGGTCGATAACGCCGGTGGCTATCCATCGCCACCTCAGACTCGCCCCCAGAGCGGCGCCAGGTCGGCCCTGGAGCCACCCCGGAAGACGATGCCTGTGTTTAGCGATGCTTCCGGTCAATGCCCAACGGCGCGGGACAGATCCCAGACCTGCGGCGAGTGGTAGAGTCGCGCCAGTTGCAGTTCGCGTTCCAGTTCCATCTCCCGCGGGAGGTGGTCGCCGAAGCGGGTGAAGAGTTCATCCTGATCGACGGTCTCCTGGCGCGCGACCTCTTTCTCGATGTTCATGATGGAGAAAAAGTCTTCGGGACTAAACTCAAGCCCGTCCCAGGTGAGGTCATCCCAGCCCGGCAGCCAGCCGAGCGGACTCTCGATGGCGGACGCGCGACCATCGCAGCGGTCGATGATCCATTTCAGCACGCGCATGTTCTCGCCGAACCCGGGCCAGACGAAGCGCCCGTGCTCGTCCTTGCGGAACCAGTTGACGCGGAAGATCGGCGGCGGGGTCGCGACGTGCTGCCGACCGATGCGCAGCCAGTGTTTCCAGTAATCGGCCATGTTGTAACCGCAGAACGGCAACATGGCCATTGGGTCGCGCCGCACCGAAGCCTGACCGATGGCGGCAGCGGTGGCCTCAGAGCCCATGGTTGCGGCCATATAGACGCCGTGTTCCCAATTGTAGCTTTGGAAGGTCAGAGGGAAGTTCTTGCTGACGCGACCACCGAACAGCAGGGCGGTGATCGGCACGCCTTTGGGATTCTCCCAGTCTGAATCGATCGACGGGCATTGGTCGGCCGGCGCGGTGAAACGCGAGTTGGGATGTGCCGCGGGACGACCACAGCCAGGGGTCCAATCGTTGCCCTGCCAGTCGATGACGTGCGCCGGCGGCTCTTCGGTCAGCCCCTCCCACCAAACGTCGCCATCATCGGTGAGAGCGGTGTTGGTGAAGATCGCGTTGGCGCGGCAAGACGCTAGCGCATTCGGATTGGATTGATCATTGGTGCCGGGGGCGACGCCGAAGAAGCCGTACTCGGGGTTGATGGCGTAGAACTTGCCGTCTTCGGCATTGGGCTTGATCCAGGCGATGTCGTCGCCGACGGTGGTGATCTTCCAGCCATCGAAGCCTTCGGGCGGGATCAGCATGGCGAAGTTGGTCTTGCCACAGGCGCTCGGAAAGGCCGCGCCGACGTAATGCTTCTGGCCGTCTGGCGATTCGACGCCGAGGATCAGCATATGCTCGGCGAGCCAACCCTCGTCGCGGGCCATGACCGAGGCAATGCGCAGCGCGAAGCATTTCTTACCCAGTAGCGCATTACCGCCGTAGCCGCTGCCGTATGACCAGATCTCGCGGGTCTCCGGAAAGTGGCTGATGTACTTGTCATCGACACTGGGGGCACAAGGCCAGGGCACATCTTGCTCGCCCGGTGCCAGCGGCGCACCAACACTGTGCATGCAGGGAACGAACTCACCTGATTCGCCAAGCACGTCCAACACCGGCTGACCCATGCGGGTCATGATGCGCTGATTGACCACGACATAAGCGGAGTCGGTAATTTCGACGCCAATATGCGCTATCGGCGAACCCAGCGGCCCCATGCTGAACGGGATCACGAACATCGTGCGTCCGCTCATACAACCGCTGAAGCGCTCGTTCAAGATCTTGCGCATCTCGTCGGGAGGCATCCAGTTGTTGGTTGGGCCTGCGTCTTCTTCTTGTTGAGAGCAGATGAAGGTGCGATTCTCGACCCGAGCGACGTCGCTCGGATGTGAGCGCGCTAGATAGCTGTTCGGTCGCTTTTCGGAATTCAAGCGCGTAAAGGTACCGCCTTCAACCATCTCCTGGCACAGCCGGTCGTACTCTTCCTGTGAGCCGTCACACCAGTAGATCCGATCAGGCGTGCAGAGTTTCGCCATCTCGTCGACCCAGGCCAACAGTTTCTTGTTGCTGGTGCGGTTTGCACCATCGTGAGTTGTGGTCATGAAGTTTCTCCGGTCCTCTCTTTAGGGTATGAGTTCTTAAGAACTCGCTTTGGGGGAACTCGCTTCGGGGGAACCCGCTTTCGGGGAACTGGCTTTCAAAATGCGCCTGCGAGGGTTAGACGATTTGAGTCGAAGTTGGTCAGCAGTCTGCCAGAAGCAGCGAAAAAAATCCGCACATGCTCTCCGCGGGATGCTCCACCTTGGCGATCGGGAAGTTTCGCTACTATCCTAACAGCACAAAACGCGCCAACGATAGCCTTGAAGGCATCCAATTTTTGGGATTTATCTGAACCTGATCAACCTCGCCGAGGTAGGTCTGCCATACAGAGCTCCAGGGATTGGCGCCAATCCGGCAGCACCAAACCAAAGGTCTCGCGGAACTTGCCGGTATCTAACACCGAATAGGCTGGACGGCGCGCCGGTGCGGGATACTCGCTCGTTGAGATGGGGATCAGGTCGCAATCAGCTCCTGAAATTCTGCGAATGGCCTGGGCAAAGCCGAACCAAGATGCGGCACCGGAGCCGGTAACATGGTAGAGCCCGCGGACCTGCTCCAACGATAAATCACCGATAAAGATGCGATGCAGGATCTGCGCTGTTACCTCGGCCAACATCCGGCTCCAAGTCGGCGTGCCGACCTGATCATCGACAATACGCAGCTCGGGGCGTTCACGGAAGAGATTGAGCATGGTCAGCAGGAAATTGCTGCCGCGCACGCCATAGACGAAGGCCGTCCGAAATATCAGCGCATCGGCGCCGGAGTCCAACAGCGCGCGCTCTCCAGCGAGCTTGGTCTCACCGTAGACGTTGACGGGATCGGCCTCGTCGTCCTCGCGATAAGGCCTTTCAGTATTTCCGGAGAAGACGAAATCGGTCGAGTAATGGAGCACGGGGATCTCCGCTGCCGCGGCCAACTCTCCTATCAATTGTAGGGCGTCGCCATTGATCGCCTGGGCCAGTTCGCGCTCCGTCTCGGCTCGATCAACGACTGTGTAGGCGGCCGCGTTGACGATAGCGTCCGGGCAAGTGTCGGCGAATACCTTGCGCACTGAGCCGGCATCGACGAGGTCGATCGCAGGCCCCGCCTCGCCCGCGACGGAGGCGGCGATGACCTGCCCCACCGACGCCAAGGTTCGGCGCAGTTCCCAGCCGACCTGACCGTCGGAACCGATGAGCAGGATGCGGGGATGGTCACTCATGACAAGGATGCTCCGATGCGGATGGATCGCGGGGAATGCGCCTCGCCGAATACGAGCTCGAATCGACGCGATCTTTGGTCGCCGCGATACCGGACGGAAGCAATTGACGGCAGACAGGACATAAGGTGCAGGCTGTTTGACGAAGATCGGGATTGGGCGGTTGGCTAGAACGGGATGTCGTCGTCGAAGCCCCCAGTATCGGACGGACCGCCGGTTTGAGGACCGCTGGTGTCGGAACCGCCGGGGCCGGCGCCGGAACCAGAACCCTCCGAACTGGAATGGCCGAAGTCGCTACCAAAACCACCGGCCCCGCCCTGTTGGCCGCCCTGTTGGTTGGTGCCGTAGCTCGGTCCTTGACCGCCGCCTTGGCCGCGACTGTCGAGCATCTGCATCGTGCTGCCGAAGCCGCCGACGATAATTTCGGTTGTGTATCGATCCTGACCATCCTGAGCCTGCCACTTGCGGGTGCGCAGAGAACCTTCTACGTAGAGCTTGGAGCCCTTCTGGACGTACTGCTTGACCACCTCCGCGAGCTTCCCGCGGAACACGACACGATGCCATTCGGTGCGTTCCTGAGGCTCCCCGGTGTTGCGATCCTTCCAGGCTTCACTGGTTGCCAGACTCAGGTTGGCGACGGCATCTCCGTTGGGAAAATAGCGGATGTCCGGATCATTGCCGACATTGCCGATCAAGATCACTTTGTTCACGCCCCTAGAGGACATATGCAGCTCCCGCCGTGCCCGGAAACCCAGGACATCGGCCACGATGGATAGGCCTTGAATTCGATCTTCACGGACACGAGCGACCGATACCGGATCAGGCCCCGCCCGTGGCTGCCTTCAATCTTGCCCAATCCAACCGCCCGTTGTCTACCTTCAGATAGGCAACCCCTTCGTCGATGGCGACAACCGCCTCCTCGACGCCCGGAATGGCGAGTAGCTGCGCGCGTAGCGTCGGCTCTTGCTCAGCGGGCAATACGCCGAGGGATAGCACGTGGCTACTCAGGTTCTCCGGCGGGCGCAAGGTTGTCACCACGCCCAGCCACAGCAGCGCTGAGCATCCGGCGAGCAGGTAGACGGCTTCTGGCCCGAATTGCTCGTGCGCCAGACCGCCCAGCAGACCGCCGAGGAAGGCGCCGATGAACTGCGAACTCGAAAACACGCCCATGGCCGTGCCCTTGTCGCCGGCGCTGGCGGCCTTCGACACCAGCGACGGCAGCACCGCCTCTAAGAGATTGAACACCGTGAACATCACCGTGAGCAGCAGAACGGCGACCCACAGCAAGCCATCGAAGGCGGCAAAGCCGAACATCGCGGCGGACAAGGCCAGGGCGGCACCGATCAGTATTGCCCGGACTTGGCCGCCGCGTTCGGCGACAATGATAAAGGGCACCATCAAGACAATCGCCATCAGGACCACCGGCAGGTAGATCTTCCAGTGACTGGCGAGCGGCAGCCCGGCGTCCACCAACGACAGCGGCAGCACCACGAACAGACTAACCATGGTCAGATGCAGCAAAAAGATCCCGAGATCGAGCCGCAGCAGGGTGCGATTGACGAGAACGCCGGAGATCTGGCTCACTACCGGCTGGGCGTCACGATGGACGGAGGACCGTTCCGGTGTCGGCACGATAGTCGCCAGAACCAGCATGCCAAGCAACGCGAATCCCGCGGTCAGCCAGAAGATGCCATTGACGCCGATCAGGTCACCGACCACCGGGCCGAGCACGAGCGCGGCGGCAAAGGACAAGGCGACGCTGATGCCGATAGCCGCCATGCTACGCGTGCGGACCGACTCCCGCGTCAGGTCAGCCGCCAGCGCGGTGATGGCCGCGGCGATGGCGCCGCTACCCTGAAGCGCACGTCCGATGATGACGCCCTGTATGGAATCGGCACCAGCAGCGACAACGCTGCCGATGGCAAAGAGCACTAGACCGGCGAAGATAACGGGCTTGCGCCCGATCCGGTCAGACAGCAGCCCGAACGGGATCTGCAGCAGCGCCTGGGTCAGGCCATAGGAGCCGATGGCCAGTCCGACCAGCAAGGGTGTGGAGCCGGTTAGGTCATGCGCGTAAAGCGCGAAAACCGGCATGATCATGAACAATCCAAGCATGCGCATGGCGAAGATCATCGCCAGGCCGGTCGCGGAGCGCCGCTCCAAGGCATTGAGCGGGGGAACTGGAAACTGGTTGGGTTTAGCGCGAGCCAAATTGAAGGTCCTCAGTCTGAAACAGGCGCTCGGATATGACCCGAGTGGGTCTCTCCCGAGTGAACCTCTATGGTATCACTCCAATCGGCGAGCTCGCGCAGCAGTGCGGTCGCATAGCTGCCCGCGGGCAGCTTAAAGCGCAGCCGAACCTGATCCGTTGCCACCTGCTCCAAGAACAGTCCCTCTGGCAGCAACTGTAACGGACGGCGTTCTTGCTTGAGATCGGCCGCGGCGAGGCCCTTGATCCAGTCCGGGAAGGCGGCGGCAACATCGGCCTCTAGCGCCGCAACCTCGCCCGAGGTCAAGGCATCGCCGGCACCAAACAGTGGGCCGGTGGGCTGAACATCACCGCTGTCGACACGGGCGCGGATCGCGTCGTCGATCGAGTCGGCCAAAAAGTGGGAATGGCTTCCGCTCAGCGCGAGCCGATCGCCTGGCAGAGCGGCCCGCCAATCACCTTGCCGCACCCGCCGCGCCAGCACCTCGTTGAAGAGTTGCGAGCGCGCGGCCGAGAGCCAGAGCCCCTTGACATGCCGGCTCACCCTTGAGCTTCGGCCCTGGCTTGAGCTTGGATGCCGCCGAGCGGGTGCTGGCCGAGGCGGCTCCCCGCGAAACAGCGCGTCGGCTTGATACAGGTTGCCCTGATCACGACCAAACCGCTGCGGCCCGAAATAGTTCGGCACTCCCTGGCTGCTGACCCGGTCGATGCGCGCCGCCAAGGCGTCGAGATCACCATAGACATCGCGCAGCAGCAGCGAAAAGCGGTTGGCGGCGAGCACGCCGCGACGCAGTTTGCGCCGATGCCGATAGCTCTCCAACACCTCGATACCATCCGCCACGAGTAAACCCCAGTTCGGCTCAGCACGTCGACCAAGCTGCACGGAGAACCATTGCTTGGTCACCGCGTGGCGATCTTTGAGACCGGCATAGCCCACGGCCTTGGCCGGCACGCCGGCGACGCTTGCCAATCTGCGCGCTGTCCATTCGGTGTTGGCGCCCGTCTTGCGCACCCGCAGCAGACAATGCTCGCCGTCGCCGTCGGCGCCGAACGCGAGTTCTTCATCGACGACGAAGTCCTCGGGATACATACGGAGCCGGCAGCGAATTGAGGGCTCACCCAGTGCCCGCGGCAGCGCCGTGAAGGTCTGCCAGCAGGGCGGGCGCGGCTGTTCGACCAGCCTGTTTTCAGACAGCATATTTTCGCCCAGATGACAGCATCGTTTCGTTGCTCATTGCCCTTCTGATTCCAAAAGCAAAACGACAGCGAATGCGGCGATGCCTTCACCTCGCCCGGTGAAGCCCATCCGCTCGGTGGTTGTCGCCTTGACGTTGACCCGCGACGACGGACATTGGAGGTCGGTGGCCAGAAGCTCGCGCATCGAGTCGATGTAGGGGGCAAGCTTGGGCGCCTGAGCGGCGATAGTGAGATCGGCGTTGTGCACGGCCAGGTTGCGCTCGCCGAGGCTGTTCATGACCTGACGCAACAGGATGCGACTGTCGATACCAGCGAAGGCCGCGTCGGTATCCGGGAAGTGATGGCCAATATCGCCGAGGCCGGCAGCGCCGAGCAGCGCATCGCAAAGGGCGTGGATCAACACATCGCCGTCGGAATGGGCGGCGAGGCCCTGATTGTGGGGTATGTCGACACCGCCAAGCAACAGGCGCCGGCCAGGTTCGAAGCGATGAGCATCAATGCCCTGTCCAATCAACATAATCGACCCTGTTGCTGCAGAAAAAAGCGCGCCAGGTCCAGATCCTCGGGGCGCGTAATCTTGAGGTTATCGCCGCGCCCTTCCACCAATCGCGGCTTCAGACCGAGCAGTTCGACGGCGCTGGCATCGTCAGTGACGACTTCGCCCCGCGCCTCCGTCGCCGCCAGCGCCCGCTGCAGCAGCCCAAGCCGGAATGCCTGGGGCGTGAACGCGCGCCAAAGCGCCGACCTCGGCACGGTGGCATCCGCATGGCGCGCGTCAGCCGAGCGCTTTACGGTGTCATGCACCGGCACCGCCAACAGCGCGCCAACGGGTTCGTCTTGCAGCGCCGCAATCAGCGCGTCGAGATCGGCCGGATGCAAGCAAGGCCGGGCGGCATCATGCACGAGCACCCAATCCTCCGCTGACGCTTCCACCGCCAAGCGGTCAAGACCCTTGCCGACCGAGTGACAGCGCTCGCGCCCGCCAGGCGCGCGATGGACGCGCGGATGCGCCGCGAATCGACTCCCTGGCCAGTATTCATCCTCGGGGCTCAGCACGACCACGCAGCCACTGATAGCGGGATGGTCGGCGAATAATTCCAGCGCATGATCGATGACCAAACGACCGGACAGTTCCAAATATTGCTTGGGCACCGGGCCGCCAAAACGCTTGCCGACACCAGCAGCCGGAATCAGGACCCAGTGTCGCGCGCGATCGGGGGTCATGCGAGAAACCGGCATGCTAGCCGGGCGCGCCTCCAGTTGGATGCGGAGTTTAGCTTTTTCTTCATAGGTTTGTTGCGCTTGCTTCGAGTCCAGAACTCCCAGCAAGGCTAGAAAACCGCCCGATTTCTTGGACTGAACTTGTGCCGAGAAGATTAGGGGTTCGGGCCGTCCTTCGGCTTCTCGATGACTTGCAAGAAGACTTCCCCACGCTGAATCATGCCGAGTTCGCTACGGGCACGGTCCTCAATCGCCTCTAGACCGCTTTTGAGGTCCTGCACCTCTGCCGCGAGTGCCAAATTGCGCGCCTTCAGCCCGTCCAACTCGGTTCGATAGTCGGCGATCCGTGCCCGCAACGCATGCAATTGCTCCCGGCTGCCCTCACCGATCCAGAGACGGTATTGGAGCAGCCCGAGCAGAATAATCAGGCCCGGTATCAGCCAGCGCATGGTGTTGGTGCGGCGGATCGGATCGGCCCCTGGGCGCCGGTCGCGCGCCTGGAACCGATCACATCGCCGTTACAGGAAGCGGAATGCTGAACGCCCGGCGTACACCGCCTCGTCGCCCAGTTGATCCTCGATACGCATCAGTTGATTGTACTTGGCGACACGGTCGGAGCGCGACAGCGAGCCGGTCTTGATCTGTCCCGTGGCAGCGGCCACCGCCAGATCGGCGATGGTGGTGTCTTCGGTCTCGCCGGAACGGTGCGAGACCACCGCCGAGTAGCCGGCTTCATGCGCCATGCGGATGGCCTCAAAGGTCTCAGTCAGAGAGCCGATCTGGTTGACCTTGATCAGGATCGAATTGCCGATGCCCTTGTCGATGCCCTCTTGCAGGATCTTGGTGTTGGTCACGAAGAGGTCATCGCCAACCAGTTGCACCTTGTCGCCTAAACGATCGGTATGGTCCTTCCAACCCGCCCAGTCACCTTCGGCCAGACCGTCCTCGATGCTCAAGATCGGATAGTTGCCGACCCAGTCCAGCAGCAGGTCCGTCAGCCCTGCGCTGTCGAGTTTGCGGCCCTCGCCTTTGAGGTTGTAGAGACCGTCCTCGTAGAACTCCGAGCTTGCCACGTCCATGCCGAGGTAGATGTCCTGACCTGCCTTGAAGCCGGCGTTGTCGATGGCCTCCAGGATCACTTCGATCGCGGCCTCGTTCGACGGCAGGTCTGGTGCGAAGCCGCCCTCGTCGCCGACGCTGGTGGCCAGACCACGTCCGTGCAGCACGGATTTCAGCGCATGGAATACCTCGGCGCCGTAGCGAACGGCCTCGCGCATGCTCGACGCGCCCACAGGCAGAATCATGAATTCCTGGAAGTCGACGCTATTATCGGCGTGCTCACCGCCGTTGATGATGTTCATCATCGGCACCGGCAAGCGATAGGTGCCGTCGCCCAGGTACTGATACAGCGGAAGCGATTTCTCCTGCGCGGCCGCATGCGCCGCGGCCATAGACACGCCGAGAATGGCGTTAGCGCCCAGGCGCCCCTTGTTCTCCGTGCCGTCCAGATCGATCATGCGGCTGTCGACCGCCTCTTGCTCAGAGACCTCCATGCCAATGACCGCATCACGCAATTCGCCATTGACGTTGGCGCAAGCAGTTAGCACGCCCTTGCCGACGTAACGCGACTTGTCGCCGTCGCGTAGTTCCAGCGCTTCACGCGAGCCGGTGGAGGCGCCGGACGGCACCGCAGCCCGCCCGATCGCGCCATCGGCGGTGATGATATCGACCTCGACGGTCGGATTGCCACGGGAATCTAAGACCTCACGGGCCTTGACATCAACGATTTCGGACATGGACTGGTTTCCTCTGGTAGTAACGAACGAAGTGCTGGTAACGAACAAAGAGCCGTAAAGCTGAATTCCACCGCGCAACACGCTGGCAATGCCGAACGGCTCGCGACGGCCTCAGACAATAGGATCCAGATCTTCTATGCCCCGGCGATGCCGCGCAAGCGCCGCGTTGACAAATCCGCGAAACAGCGGATGCCCGTCGCGAGGCGTCGACGTAAACTCCGGGTGGAACTGGCAACCGACAAACCAGGGGTGATCCGGAATCTCCACGATTTCTACGAGTTTGGAGTCAAGCGACCACCCCGAAAAGCGCAAGCCTGCATCTTTCAGCCGATCGCAGTACTGATTGTTAAATTCGTAGCGGTGCCGATGGCGCTCGCGAATCTGGTGGCGACCATAGACCGCCCGCGCCAAACTGCCGGGCTCAAGCCGGCAGTTCTGCCCGCCCAGGCGCATTGAGCCGCCCATATCAGCGCCGACATCGCGGGTCTCGCGGCGACCGTCGTCGGTGCGCCATTCCGTGATCAGCGCAATCACCGGATGCACCGTATCACGTTGGAACTCGGTGCTGTGAGCCCCACCCAGCTTGGCGACGTTGCGCGCATAATCAATCACAGCCACCTGCATGCCGAGGCAGATGCCGAGATAGGGTATACGATTTTCGCGTGCATAACCGGCGGCCGCGATCTTGCCCTCAATGCCGCGCTCGCCAAAGCCGCCGGGGACAAGCACGGCATCCATATTCGCTAGGCAGCCGGTACCGTCGCGCTCGATCTCCTCGGCATCAATGTATTGAATCTGCACCCGGGTTGCGGTGTGCACGCCAGCATGGGCTAGAGCCTCGGACAAGGATTTATAGGCCTCCGTCAAATCCGTGTACTTACCAACCATGCCGATGGTTACAGAATCGGTCGGATGCTCGAAACCATCAAGCACGCGCTGCCACTCGGACAAATCCGCCTCAGGTACCTCCAGCCGAAACTGTTTGGCGACTAAGGCATCCAGTTGTTGGGCGTGCAGCAACATCGGAATACGATAGATATTTTCTGCATCGACGGCCGAGATAACCGCATTTTCCTGCACATTGGTGAACAGCGCAATCTTGCGTCGCTCGTCGTCGGGGAGATTGTGCTCGGCCCGGCACAACAGGATATCAGGCTGAATGCCGATAGACCGCAGTTCCTTGACCGAGTGCTGCGTTGGCTTGGTCTTGATCTCGCCGGCGGTGCGGATGTACGGCACTAAGGTCAGATGCATAAACAACGAGTGCTCGGAGCCGACCTCCACGCGCATCTGGCGAATGGCCTCAAGGAACGGCAGCGATTCGATATCGCCGACGGTGCCGCCGATCTCAACCATGGCGATGTCCGCTTCGCCGGCACCCAGGCGGATGCACTCCTTGATCTCGTCGGTGACGTGCGGAATCACCTGCACCGTGCGCCCCAGATACTCTCCGCGGCGTTCCTTACGAATCACGCTCTCGTAGATTTGGCCGGTGGTAAAATTGTTGTTGCGGCCCATGCGAGTGCGCAGGAATCGCTCATAGTGGCCCAGGTCGAGATCGGTTTCGGCCCCATCGTCGGTAACATACACCTCACCATGCTGAAATGGGCTCATGGTGCCCGGATCGACGTTGATGTAGGGATCGAGTTTGATCATCGTAATCCGCAGACCACGAGCCTCAAGCAAGGCGCCGAGCGACGCCGAGGCAATACCTTTTCCGAGCGACGAGACGACGCCGCCGGTGATGAAAATAAGCTTGGTCATAGGCTTGAAAGAGAGGGGGCATGAACCTGCATACCGGATGCCTTTAGACGGTAGCAAATTAGCTCGCCCCCCTCAATTACAAACCGACAATTCAACCGCCATCAGACCTCGGGCAGAGCCCGGCTCGCTGGGCTTCCCATGCACGGACCCTGCACGTATACTCCAGCCGGTTCGTATCCTACGGACCAGCTTGATCGGCTCAGGGCTTTTCTCGGTCACCGATCGGCGCAATAACGCGAACCACGACTGTGGAGGACGAGATCATGAACAAGTTTGCCAAAGTGCTCGGCATTGCCGCCATCGCTGGCGCAACATCAATTTCGATGAGTGCCGCGCATGCCTGGGGCGGCCCAGGCTGGGGCGGCGGTGGACCCGGTTACGGCGACGGTATGGGCGACATGCTCGGCGACATGTTCGGCGACGGTTACGGCGATTTCAACATGAGCATGTCCGGCGGCGGTCGTGGCTATGGCCGTGGTCGCGGCTACGGCTACGGGCGAGGTGATGGCTATGGTTACGGTCGTGGTTACGGCCATCCCGGATATGGCTATGGTGGCTATCCGGGCTACGGCTACGGCGGCTATCCGGGCTACGGCTACGGCGGCGGTCATCCCGGCTACGGCGGCTACCCCAGCCCTTACGGAATGCCCCCTGCTCCCCCGGCCGCCCCTGCTGCGGGCGAAGCCAAGTAAGCGAATTGGCTAAGGTTCGAGCATTTGAAAGCCGCGCCCCCTAGACGCGGCTTTTTCATTCAGATGTTTTATACGGCGAAGGGGCTTCGACTATTCGGGCGGCACCGCCCACTGTCGCTAGCCCCAAGGTCGCTTGGTAGAAATACCTAAGCGCATTGGTGAGCATCGGGGGCTTCTACTCAGAGCTTCCCTGATACCGGTTAGCGCTTGATCCTAGTCAACAACGATTGCACAATAGAGTCCCCTAACCAACCAGGTCCCCTGCCGTGGCTCAAAGAAAAGTTATTTCCTTCGAGACCATCCGAGTGGCATGCAAGAACTGCACACTGTCACAGCTCTGTCTGCCGATGGGCCTGTCGGCCGACGAGATCGACCGTCTCGACAGCATCGTCAAGCGCACGCGCCCGCTGCACCGGGGCGATCATTTGTTTCGCGGCGGCGAGCGCTTCCGCTCGCTCTACGTCGTCAAGACCGGCTCGGTCAAGACCTACGCCCCAAGCGAGGAAGGCGGCGAGCAGGTACTCGGCTTTCACCTCCCAGGAGAAATCATCGGCTTGGACGCCATCGCCAAAGACTGTCACGCCTGCTCGGCCAAGGTGCTTGAGACTTCGGCCATCTGCGAGATCCCCTTCCAGCGCTTCGAGGAACTCTCGGCTTCGATTCCATCGCTGCAACACCAGATGTTTCGGTTGTTGAGCAAGGAGATCGGCCACGATGCTGAGATGCTGCTATTGCTAGGAAAGAAAAACGCCGAAGAGCGTCTCGCGGCATTCCTTGTTAGTATGTCGAAGCGCTTAAGCAAGCGTGGGCTATCGCCAACCGATTTTTACCTTAGCATGTCGCGGCACGAGATTGGCAACTACCTAGGCCTTGCAGTCGAGACCGTCAGCCGTCTGTTCACCCGCTTCCAAGACGAGGGGCTGTTGAAAGTTGATCGCAAGCACGTCGAGGTCATCGACTACAACACTCTAGAGGCCCTGGCTGGCACGCCTGCCCCGCTGGATCACCAGCAGCGTTCCAACTGAACGGGGCCTGCTCTAGCTCGGACTTGAGCTGAATCCGACCTATTCTGGACCAGCGCTCCCGTATCGGAATTGAATTTAAAAGGAATTTTTAGGTATCAGCATCACTGCCCGCCTCCCCAGCGAGCCACAAACACCGCCCCCCGCTGACGGCGTCGATGGCGTTAAGTCGTTCGACATGGACCTTGAGTTCGCCTGCGCTGGCGCGCACAACCGGCAAAGGCGCGCGCTTGTTTGAGAGCCGTCGCACCGTCGTCCTCGCTGAGCCGCTTTTCCGGACGTCGCCGCGCTGGTCGCCCAGATGCAGACTCACCTGGCCTCCCGTCATGGCCAGATAGACGTCCGCTAGTATCTCCGCATCCAGCAAGGCCCCGTGCAGATCACGGTGGGAATGATCGATGTCGTAGCGCTTGCAAAGGGCATCGAGGCTGTTGCGCTGTCCGGGGTGCATCTGCCTAGCCAGAACCAGCGTGTCGGTCAGGGTGCAAAGGGCGTCGATGCGCGGTGCCTCATCACCGCGCCACAGCCAGAGTTCGTGGTTCAGAAAGCCGACATCGAACGGGGCATTATGGATGATCAATTCGGCGCCACGGCAATAATCCAGAAAGGCTTCGGCCACGTCGTCGAAGCGCGGCTTGTCGACGAGGAACTCGTTGGAGATGCCGTGCACCTCCACTGCCCCGGCATCAATCTCGCGGTCCGGCTGCAAATAGCGATGAAAACGACGGCCAGTCAGCCGGCGCTCAAGCAATTCCACGCAGCCGATCTCAATCACGCGATGCCCTTCGGCAGGTTCCAGGCCAGTCGTTTCGGTATCTAAGACAATTTGGCGCATAGATTCAGGCGAAATTCAGAGCGACTCAAGAGCATTCAAAAAGGTCGAAAGCCGCTCACCCTCGCGCAGGGATGCCACGGTTTGCGAGTTGGTCAGCGCGTTCGTTCTCGGGATGGCCGCTGTGGCCCTTGATCCAATGCCAGCGAATGTCATGACCGACCAGCGCCGCGTCCAGCCGTTGCCAGAGGTCCTGGTTCTTCACCGGCTTGCGCTCGCGAGTCATCCAACCGTTGCGCTTCCAGCGCGGCATCCAGCTTTCCACACCGTCGCGCACGTAACGCGAGTCCACACTCAGTTCAATGCTGCAGGGACGCCTTAGTGCCTCCAATGCCTTGATCACGGCCATTAATTCCATGCGGTTGTTGGTGGTATCCAGGTCGCCACCACAAAGTTCTTTCTCGTGTTGGCCGAAGCGCAATAATGCGCCCCACCCGCCCGGCCCAGGATTTCCCTTGCAGGCGCCGTCGGTGAAGATCTCAACCGCTTGAGGCATGGCCATTCTTACGTGCCGTTGGTTCCACGGCTCTACCGGGCAGAATACGCGCGCGTTGCGTCCAACTCGGGCGCAGCGGCGTCAGTGCTTGCACACGCTTGACGGCGCGCACGGCAAATACACCGCCAAACATCGGCCAGTAGCGCATGCCCGCGGTTTCCAGCCAATCCAGTTGAGACAGATAAGCACGCTGCAGCGGTGGGCGAAAGACCAACATCTCCCGGGTCTCCTGTTGCAGCCCCAGCAACCGCAGCCAATCACCGACACGAAAGGGCGTTAACTGGCCACCGCACCAGGGTGCCTGGCGACTCCGGCGCGGCATCCATCGCATCAGCCCCCACGTGCTCAGTGGGTTAAAACAAAACAGGATGACGCGCCCTTCAGGAATCAGAACACGTTCCACCTCGCGCAACACCTCGTGCGCCTGCACGCAGAAATCCAGCGTGTGCGGCAAGATCACGGCGTCGACACTGGCGGATGCCAACGGCAGCCGATCAGGTTGAGAGCGGATGCAGGCAAGGCTGAACGACCGCCCAGCCGTTGGCATGCCGGGGCGGCACTCATTCAAGGTTTCGCCAAGCACCAATCGATGGCGCATACGACAAGCGCGGGCGGCATCCTCGAACTGGCCGGACGCACCAAACTGCACCAGGTAATGACCGAAGGTATCACCGAGCAGTCGCTCCAAACAGGCATTCTCGGCGCGGGCGACTTGCCGCCCGAGCGGCGTCGTATACCATTTCGCCAGCGTCGCCAGCGGGTCGCCGTCACGCGGGTCGCAAACTTTCATCGGGGCATCCCCCATGCCGCCAACGGGCGGATTGCGGCGACGCTTTGATGGTGTGATTGGGTCACAGGGTTAAAATCATTGATCGGCATTGAAGCAAGATATGGATGGAAACGGCTGGGGTTATCCCGTATATTGCGTGCACACTGTCCGGTAAAACAACGCCTAAGCCGGCTCAATCCTTGACCCATTTAAGCACCCGCCATGCAAACAGCGCCGCGACATCCGTCCCACCGGCTGCCAGCAGCAGCATTATTCACCGGCCCAGTCGTCTATTTTCTTATCGCTGCCGTCAGCTTGGCAGCCCTGCCCGGTTGTGCCTCCAAGCCGAACGGCTACCAAGCCGGCTATGACCCGAGCCTGGATGTGCCTCGCACGGTTTCGGCACGCGAATACGGCTATGTCCGACCCGCCGCCGATGTCCAGGTGCTGGGTCGTAACGCTCGCGCGTCCTATGGGGGCCGCAACAGTACCGATCTGTGGGACCGCGTGCGCCGCGGGCCGAGTCTCGGCATCGCGCACCACGCACGCATTGATCGCGCGGTGAAATCCTTGCAGCGTAATCCGGCCTATCTTACCGATCTTGGGAGACGCGCGCGTCCCTATCTGCATGTGATCGTCGGCGAACTGGAACGCGCCGGAATGCCGACGGAATTGGCCCTGTTGCCCGAGGTAGAAAGCCGCTACAATCCGCGCGCCGTCTCACCGAAGAGCGCATCGGGCATGTGGCAATTTATGCCTTATACCGGCACCGAGATGGGACTGGTTCAGAACGGCTGGTACGACGGGCGCAACGACATTCTAGCCTCTACCCGCGGTGCTATCGCCTACCTAAAGCAATTGAATGCAGAGTTCAACGGCGACTGGGCGCTCGCGCTGGCGTCCTACAACGCGGGCCCAGGGCGCGTGCGCTCGGCGCAACGGGTGAACAAGGCGCGCGGCAAGCCCACCGACTTCTGGTCTCTGAATCTACCCACCGAGACCGAACTCTACGTCCCCAAGCTGCTGGCCATCGCCGATTTGGTACGATCCCCGCAACTTTACGGCATGCGCATGCCACCCGTCGAGAACCGTCCGACGCTCGAATTGGTGGAGGCGCGCGGCCAGATCAACCTAGCCAGCGCCGCTCGCCATTGTGGCATCCCACTCAGCACCCTGCGGTCGTTGAACCCCGGCCTCAAGCGCGGCATGACACCGCGAGCAGGACCACATCGCTTGTTGGTACCGCTCGGCACTGGCCACAAGCTGCGCAAGGCCCTGGCAAAGTCTGGCAAACTCGCACCCACCGTGGCGGGCCGTTCGCATCCGCGTGGCGGCGACAGCTAAGGCCCATACTTAGGCGGAAAGCGCCAAGTTTTCAGTCCGAGGCGGCTCCCATTAACGCGGTTGTATTGCCAATCGAGCCTGTGCTGCCGACCCTCGCGGTCGCGCTCGCCAACGGCCACGCGGTGCTCTCGGCAACAACTGGCTCCGGAAAGACCACCCGTGTCCCCTTGGCCCTGCTCACTGCGCCCTGGCTCGCCGGCCAAAGCATCCTGATGCTGGAGCCACGGCGCCCGGCGGCGCGCATGGCCGCAGCTTATATGGCGCAACTGCTTGGCGAACCGGTCGGCGAACGCGTCGGCCACCAAGTCCGCTTCGAGCGGCGCATCGGCCGCCAGACCCGCATTCAAGTCCTCACCGAAGGCATCCTGACCCGCCGCATACAGTCCGATCCCGAGCTGAGCGGCTGTGGTCTGTTGATTTTCGATGAATTCCATGAGCGTGGTCTGAATGCCGACCTAGGGCTAGCATTGGCATTGGACGCGGCGACGCTGCGTCCCGACCTGCGCATCCTAGTCATGTCCGCCACCCTCGATACCGCCGCGACCGCGCGCCTGCTCGGCGATGCACCCATCGTTGTCGGTGACGGCCGCGCCCACCCGGTCGAGATTCGCTATGCGGAGCAAGCGCCGTCGGACCCGATCGACGCGGTGGTCGGCAGCGTGCATGTCGCGCTGCGCGAAGGCGACGGTGACCTCTTGGTGTTTCTACCCGGTGTCGCGGAGATCGGCCGTGTCGCTGCCCGGGTTGCCGCCGGACTTGGGGAGCAGGAGGCGATCGACCTGTTGCCGCTGCATGGCAGCCTGTCCCTGTCCGAACAGGACCGCGCGCTGCGGCCCGACGGTAGCGGTCGACGCCGAGTCGTGCTGGCGACCGATATCGCCGAGACCTCGCTGACCATCGACGGCATCACAGCCGTCGTCGACTGCGGTCTGACGCGCAAACCGCGCTTCCAGCCTGGCTCCGGCCTCACCCGCTTGGTGACTGAGCCGATCTCACGGGCATCGGCGGAGCAGCGCGCGGGGCGTGCCGGGCGGCTCGGTCCAGGCGTCTGCTATCGGGCTTGGACCCGCGCCCAGGAGCAGGGGCGTCCGGCGCATCGACCGGCGGAGATTTTGCAAGCAGATTTGGCTCCGTTGGCATTGGAGTTGGGCCTATGGGGCGTTGCCGATCCCCAGGCGTTGCGCTGGCTCGATCCACCCCCGACCGGCGCCTGGGCGCAAGGCATCGATCTACTGCGTCAGCTTGGCGCCTTGGACGCCAGCGGCAAGATCACAGCCCAAGGGCGCCGCATGGCCGCCCTGCCGCTGCACCCACGCCTAGCCCGCATGCTCGTCGAGGCGCCAGCGTCCGCGCGCTGGCTCGCCACGGACCTCGCCGCCCTGCTCGAAGAGCGCGATCCATGGATTAACCGGCGCGACCTGCCGCGCCCCGCGGATCTAATGGTGCGACTCGGCGCACTGGCGGCAACGCGCGGCAAGCAGCACCTGGAGGGCTTTGACGCTCGCCGTCTTCAAGCCATCGATCGACTCAGCAAAGACTACTTGCGGCTGCTGAGCGACAGCGCAGCCGCCGACGGGGCCTCTCAACTCGCCGCCCAAGCACCGTACCCCGCGGATCAGGACCCCGGCGCCCTGCTCGCCCTCGCCTATCCGGACCGCATCGCCCAAAATCGGGGCGGCACCGGCGAGCGCTTTTTGCTCTCCGGCGGCGCTGGCGCGGCACTGCCGCGGGGCGACGCATTAGCAATAGAGCCCTATCTCGTCGTCGCCGACCTGAATGCGGCCAGCGGCGACAATCGCATCCGTACCGCGCTTCCGGTCAGCGAGGCCGCTCTGCGCAGGCTGCTGGCCGAGCGCACTCAAGAGCAGCGACTGCTGGGCTGGGATCAACAACGCGAGGCCGTCGCCGCTCGTATCGAACTGCGCCTCGACGCGTTGGTGCTGGAATCGCGCGCCGTACCCATAAGTGACCTAGACGCCGCGCTGGACATCTTGCTCGACGCAATCGCCAATGCATTTGAGCAAGCGTTGAACTGGACGCCCGCGGCGCGCCAACTCCAGGCACGCGTCATGCTCGCGCGACGCATGCAACCCGATGCCGACTGGCCCGACCTGTCGCAGGACTGGCTGCAGCGCCATGTCGCGGACTGGCTCGGGCCTTGGCTGGTCGGCAAGACACGCTTCGCCGACGCCCGCGCGCTGAATCTGGTCGAGGTATTGAAGCAGAGGCTCGGCTGGCAACTTGCCCGCCGACTCGACGAACTTGCACCGGAGCGGCTGACCACGCCGGCCGGTACACAACGGCGCATCGACTATTGCGCCAGCGCCGATCCGCCTGCCTCCGCCGAGGCACAGGGGCAGGCGGCACCGGTGCTGGCCGCGCCGATGCAGGAACTCTATGGCAGCGCGGACACGCCGACCATTTTCAACGGCCGCCTACCGTTGCGCTTGCATCTCTTGTCGCCAGCCCGGCGTCCGCTGCAGGTCACCAGCGACCTCGCCGGGTTCTGGAACGACGCCTACGCAGAGGTCCGCAAGGAGATGCGTGGACGCTACCCGAAACACCACTGGCCGGAGAACCCCGCCTCCAGCCACGCGATCGCCGGCGGGCTCAAACGGCGCAAGCGCCATCCACCGTCTTAGCAGTCGACTCAGCCGCATCGACACCCACCACCCTGACTACCGCAAGAGCCGCGTGCTGAGTTCGTGGACCTGCTCAAACAACAGATCGGGGCGGTGACGCCGCAGCAACGCAGCGTCATTGTAGCCCCAGGCAACGACGCCAACGGCCATGCCAGCCCGACGTGCCGCGTCGATATCGCGGACCTCATCGCCGATATAGATGGCCTGTTCAGGGGCAAACCCGGCGCATCGCAGCAGCTGCGTCAGCCGGCCATGTTTGGCCGAGACACCCACGCCGCACTCCCGGTGTGGGATCAAACCCCAAAGCCGCGGTCCCAGCACCCGCCGGATATTGGCGGCAGAGTTCGAGCTGACCAGGCCGAGGCAGACACCTGTAGCATGCAGCCGCTCCAACTGCTCCCCTACCCCATCGAACAAGGCAATGCGGTCGATATCCTGAGCCATGCGGCGGCGCATGTCCGCCGCAATCAGCGGCAACTTCCAGCCAGGTACCTCCAGGCGCCGGAAGATCTCAGTTGCCTTTAGCTGCCGAAGCGCCGCATGCTCGGCCTCCCCGACGGTCTTGAACCGCCAGCGACGCGCAACATCGTTGAGCACCGAGACGAACCACGGGAAGCTGTCCGCTAGGGTCCCGTCGAAATCGAGAATCACACAACGAGGCAACATCTGTCCGGGAGCTGTACGCTGATAGAATTGATCGAAATCGCCCCGCTGCTGTTCCTGCTGGCGCTCGGCGCCGGACTCGTGGATGCCATCGCCGGCGGCGGTGGGCTGATCACGGTGCCAGCGCTGTTATGGGCGGGCCTGGCACCGGTGGAGGCATTGGCAACCAACAAGGCCCAGGGTGTCTTCGGCACCTTTGCATCCAGCCTGCACTTTATCCGTCGTGGCGCCATCAATCTAGGCGACGCCGCACTCGCGGTCGGCTGCACCTTTGTCGGTGCCGGCCTTGGTGCCGTGGCAGTGCAGTTCCTAGCGACCGACCTGCTGTCCCGGCTGATCCCAGTATTGCTGATCGGCTTTGCTCTGTATTTCTTGTTCTCGCCGCGAGTCGCGGACATCGATTCACGCCGACGCATCGGCAACGGCGCCTTCGCGTTACTGATCGGCACCGGTGTCGGCTTCTATGACGGGTTCTTCGGCCCCGGTACCGGCACCTTTTTCACCATGGGTTATGTTGCACTGCTCGGCTACAACCTGCGCCGCGCGACCGCCCATGCCAAGCTGCTGAACTTTACCAGCAACCTGGCCGCCTTTTTGTTTTTTATCGCCGGTGGCCAGGTCCTGTGGGGTATTGCTCTGACCATGGCCGCGGGCCAGTTCGCCGGGGGCTGGCTGGGCGCGCACCTGGTGATCCGGCATGGGAGCCGACTGGTACGACCGGTCCTAGTGGTCGCGTCGCTGGCGGTATCGCTGAAGCTGTTGTTGCATCAGGCTGGTTGACGGTGCAAGCTTTGAAGGCAGGTCAGGCTATAGCCCGACAAAGGCTGCTCGCTCACGCGACGCTCTGATAGTAGAGGTTCTGCGGATGACTGGCTTCGGCGAAAAAATACCAGCGCTCGGCCATTAGGCCGAGGTACTGCACGACGAAGGCGGCGATGGGCAGGGTCGGGGATTGCAGCACGTAGGCGACGCCGATGAGCAGGATCGGTAACGGGAAGACCAACACCAAGAAGGACAGCCGAACCCACTTCAGGAACTCCGGGCTCTTGTGATGGAAGAACTCGCGGGTGTTGAACGAGCCGGCGGTAAAGCCCTGGGTCTTCTGTTCAATGGCGCGATGACGGATGCCAATGGCCGTCTGCAGCGTACTCTTGCGCTTGAGCGTGGCATTGCGGATCAGCGATGCGGTGCGCGTGGCCAACCCGAGCAGCGTGAAGCCCACGGCCCAGGTGCCGTAGAAACCGACCAAATGGTTGCCGATGTAGGCGGAATAGGCAGCGGCCAGCATGAACCCGGACGCCATGCCGAGAAACAGGAAATTACCCACGGTATAGGCCGAGTGCCACTCCTGCAGGAACTTGACGCTAGCATAGATCATCGCGGTGCAGACGAACAGTGCGAAGGCCGCCAGGATGCCAGCGAAGCCGAGCAACAACGTGAAGTCGATGGGCAGGGCGCCGCTGCCAGCGATATAAAAGGGCTGGGTCCAGCCCATCCAATGGAACAGGCCGTAGAAGAACACCACGGCCATCATCAGTGGCAATACGATGACCTCCCGCGACAGCCAAGACGTGCGCCACTTGGACGCCGCCCGCCAGGCCCGCTCCGGCCGGCCCAGATGGAAGAACGAAGCGGCAAGACCAGCGATCAACAACGCCAACGACACCGCGCTCCCCAAGGCATAGAACTGCGCTCCTTGCGGCTGGATCAACTTGATGCTCGCATAGAGCTGACCGGTAAACAACGCCAGAAACAACCCCTGACCGGCGCCGATCAGGGTGGTAAGAAAGATGACTGAGAAGGCAGGATGCATTTTTTTAAGTTTGAAGGGTGAAGTTTGAAGGAAGAAGGCTGAAGGAAGAAGTTTGAAGTGGGCGGGGAATCCCCAGTTCCTGGGCTCAGGGCTGCAAGCCCTGGCGGGTCACCGACCTTAGGGTCGACTCCGCTTTCACACGTCAAACTTCAAACTATCTTCACCAGGTAACGTCGTCCAGCGTCTCTTCGCCGGTGTAGACGGTGATGTCTTCCTTGGTTAACGGGTTGTCGGCGCGCTGGAGTTCTTCTTCAGTGATGTGCATCCGCGTCTTGTGGCGCGGCAGGTAATGGTTGGCCGGCTTGGTGCCCCATTCGGGCATCAGCGGATAACCGCCGCGCTCGCGGATGGCGATCGAGACCTCGGAGTCCGGATCGTGCACGTCGCCGTACAGACGCGCGCTGGTCGGGCAGGCGAGCACGCAGGCGGGTTGTCGCTCGCGCTCCGGCAGGGTCTGGTCGGTGATGCGATCGATGCACAGGGTGCACTTTTTCATCACCTGCTGCTGCTCGTCGAGCTCACGCATGCCATAGGGGCAGGCCCAAGCGCAGTACTTGCAGCCGATGCACTTGTCGTAGTCCACCAGTACGACGCCGTTGTCCTCGCGCTTGTAGGAGGCGCCGGTAGGACAGACCGGCACGCAGGGCGGCTCTTCACAGTGCAGGCAGCTCTTCGGGAAGTGCACCGTCTCGGTGTTGGGATAGGTGCCGACCTCGAAGGTCTGCACGCGATTAAAAAAGGTGCCGGTAGGATCGGCGCCATAGGGATTTTCGTCGACCATGGGTCCGGCCCAGCCGGAGGTATTCCACTGCTTACAGGAGGTCACGCAGGCGTGACAGCCGACGCAGACGTTGAGGTCGATGACAAGGGCCAGCTGGGTCATGGGTCTTTCCGAGCGAATGTCCTAGATTACTTGAGCGGCCAGATGGAGGGGCCAGATGGAGGGGCCAGATGCTTGCAGATAAGCCGAATGTGTCATTCTTGTTATTTTCGTCGTTGTCGTTGTCGTAATCATTGTCATTTCGGCTACGACTAGGATTTCGGCTCATCTGATGATTGCGGTGCGGTTCCTAATTGGCCAACGCGTGCGCCTAACGCTTACCGAATAGGCCCGCTACATAGGCCTGCCATTTGCTGCGCTGGGGCGATGTCTGCCCCGGTAGGGCCTTCATGGCCGCAAACTGCGGCTCGGTGATCTGCCCAGCCTGATCTTCGACGCGACTGATGCGTACGCGCACATCGAACCAGGCCGCCTGCCCGGTCACCGGGTCGGAATTGGATAGGTGGCTGCCGTCGCCATTGGCGGGCAACTCCTCGCCAATGATGTGATTCAACAGGAAACCCTTGGTTGATTCGTCCGCATTTGGCGCCAAAGCCCAGGCACCAGATGCCTTGCCGATGGCATTCCATGTCCAGACCGTACCGGGCTCGACCGCCTCGGAGTAACGGCACATGCACTTGACCCGGCCCAGGTGCGACTCGACCCAGATCCAGTCGCCGTCATTGATGCCCTGCCCGATCGCCATCTTGGGATTGACGTACAGGTAGTTGTGGCTGTGGATCTGCCGCAACCAGGCGTTTTGGCTGTCCCAACTGTGATACATGGCCATCGGCCGCTGAGTCAGCGCATTCAGCGGGAAGCGGGTCTTGTCGACCAGCTGTCCCTCCAGCGGCTCGTAGAAGAACGGCAGCGGGTCGAAATAGGTCTCGATGCGCTTGGCGAGGCGCGCCGGCGGCTTGCGACTAGGCCACTTACCCTGCGCCGCGGCGCGGAAACGTTGCAGCACCTCGGAATAGACATGCAGCGTAATGGGCTCGGCCCAGCGGGTCATGCCATGGGCACGCGCCCAATGCAGATAGCCCTTGTTCCAGTTGCGCATGTACTGATAACTGCGCGGCATCTCGTGGTGGAAGACGCAGTTGTTGGCGGCGTATTGCTCCCACTGGCGCGGGTTCGGCTCGCCCTTGATGAACTTCTCACCGAACTCGCCGCGCCAACCCGCCAAGAAGCCGATGCCGGAACCGGGCGAGGTCTCGTAGTTGACGACGAAGTCTGGATAATTACGGTACTTGGCGCTGCCGTCTTCCTTGGTGAAGACCGGCAAGCCGATGCGCGCGCCGAGATCGATCAGTACGTCCTGGAAGGGACGGCAGTCGCCCTTCGGCGGCAGCACCGGCAGGCGCACCGCGTCCACCGGACCGTCGAACTCCGAGATCGGCCGGTCGAGCATGGAGAGCACGTCGTGGCGCTCCAGATAGCTGGTGTCCGGCAGCACCAGGTCGGCATAGGCGACGGTCTCAGAGGAGAAGGTGTCGCAGACCACCAGGAAGGGGATCTTGTACTCGCCGTTGTCGTCAGTGTCGGCGAGCATGCGCCGCGCCTCGCTGGTATTCATCGACGAGTTCCAAGCCATGTTGGCCATAAACAGGAATAGCGTGTCGATGGGATAGGGATCACCGCGCCAGGCGTTGGTGATGACGTTATGCATCATCCCATGCACCGACAACGGATATTCCCAAGAGAATGCCTTGTCGATGCGCACCGGCTCACCGTCTTCGTCGACGAACAGGTCCTCGGGGCGTGCCGGCCAGCCGAGCGGCATGCCGTCGAGCGGGGTGTTCGGCTGCACTGCCTCGGGGCCGCTCGGCGGCTTCGGGCAGGGCGGGATTGGCCGCGGGAACGGCGGCTTGTGACGGAAGCCGCCGGGGCGGTCGATGGTGCCGAGCACCGTCATCAGGATGCTGAGCGCACGGATGGTATGAAAGCCGTTGGAGTGCGCCGCTAGACCCCGCATGGCGTGGAAGGCGACCGGATTTCCGGTGACGGTGTCGTGCTCGTTGTCCCAACAGTCGGTCCAGGTGATGGGCAGCTCAATCTTCTGGTCGCGGGCGGTGACGCCCATCTCGTGCGCGAGTCGGCGGATGGTCGCGGCCGGGATGCCGGTGATGCCCTCAGCCCAGTCCGGCGTGTAGCGCTCGACTCGCTCCTTCAACAACTGGAATGACGGCTTCACCGGAGTACCGTCTTCCAGCCTGTAGTTGCCCATCAGGCGGGGGTCCGCACCCTTGGTATGGGTCAGCGTCTGGCCCTTGTGACGGTCCCACCAGAGCTTGTTCTCGGGGTCGGTGCAGCCCTCGGTGATTTTGGCCGAGGTGTCGCGATAAAACATGCCGTGGTCATCGCGCTCAGGGTCGTCGATCACCAGCTCGGCGGAGTTGGTGTACTGGATCAGGAACTCGCGATCGAACAGGCCCAGCTTCAGGATCTCGTGGATCAGGGCCAGGAACAGCGCACCGTCGGTGCCGGGCTTGATCGGTACCCATTCATCGGCGATCGCGGAATAGCCGCTGCGCACGGGATTGATGGAGATAAAGCGCCCGCCGCGGCGCTTGAATTTGGAGATCTCTATCTTCAGCGGATTGGAGTGGTGATCCTCGGCGGTGCCGATCATGATGAACAGCTTGGAGCGCTCTAGGTCCGGCCCGCCGAACTCCCAAAACGAACCGCCGATGCTGTAGATCATGCCAGCGGCCATGTTCACCGAACAAAAACCACCATGGGCGGCATAGTTGGGTGTGCCGAACTGCTTGGCGAAGAGGCCGGTAAGGGCCTGCATCTGGTCGCGCCCGGTGAACAGCGCGAAGCGTTTTGGGTCTTCGGCGCGCAGCTTAGTCAACCGCTCCGAGAGCATCGACATTGCCTCATCCCAGGAGATCTCCTCGAATTCTGACTCGCCGCGCTTAGCGCCGGCCTTGCGCCGCAGCGGCTTGGTCAAGCGCGCTGGCGAGACCTGCTTCATGATGCCAGAGCTGCCCTTGGCGCAGATCACGCCCTTGTTCAGCGGATGGTTCGGGTTGCCCTCAATGTAGCGAACCTGGCCGTCGCGCAGATGCACGCGGATGCCACAGCGACAGGCGCACATGTAACAGGTGGTTTCTTTGACCTCCGCGCGACCGGTGTCGCGATCGGAGTGGACGGTAGGGTCTTGCATTGAGGGTTTCCAAGGCGGCCGTTTAGAGCGAATTCAACAGATTCTAATATGGCGATATCGAAACTGCGAGAATTTCCTGCCCAGTTGGCGACGCAGATCAAAGGGTTTGAGCCTGAACAGCTCATTCTTCGACCGCCATCCAGTGGCAGGCGCGGTAATCCCCGGCGCTAACGTGAAGTTGGAAAGCCGAGCCGAAAAAGGTGATCGGTTTGTAACATAGCCGTAACCGGCGAACCAAGAGCTTACCCATCCGTGAGGATGCGGCGGCTTCGATCAATCTAGGGCATTGTGCAGCCCATGCCTCGCCGTACCTCGCTGGAGTGTCATTAAGGAAATACTGTATCTTTAATCCCTTAGCCCAGTCTCTAGCCAGCACCGATGCAGCAAACAACTCGCAAGACCCTGGAATCAGGAGATCAACAGCGGACCGCCATAGACCGGCGACTCGCCATCGCCCCAATGCTGGACTGGACAGATCGGCATTATCGCTATTTCGCGCGGCTCATTAGCCACCACACATTGCTCTATACCGAGATGGTCACCACCGGTGCCTTGATCCATGGACAGCGCGATAGGTTTTTGCGCTTCGATCCCGCCGAGCACCCTGTAGCGCTGCAACTCGGCGGCTCTAACCCCAAAGATATGGCGAGCTGCGCACGCATGGGTGCAGACTCGGGCTATGACGAGATCAACATCAATGTCGGCTGCCCTTCGGACCGGGTCCAGTCGGGGCGCTTCGGCGCCTGCCTGATGGCCGAGCCGGGCCTTGTGGCGGACTGCGTCGCAGCCATGAAGGCGGAGGTTGAGGTGCCGATCACGGTCAAGAGCCGCATCGGCATCGACGACCTGGACAGCTACGAGTTGCTGGTCTCCTTTACAGACAACATCGCCTCGGCCGGCTGCGACGCACTGATCCTGCATGCACGCAAGGCCTGGCTCAAAGGCTTGAGCCCGAGAGAGAATCGCGACATTCCGCCACTGCGCTACGATGTCGTCGAGCGGCTCAAGGGCGATTTTCCTGCTCTGACCATCGTTCTCAACGGTGGCATTAAAACGCTACAGCAGGCCAAGGTGCACTTACAGAGGCTCGACGCTGTGATGATCGGTCGCGAGGCCTATCAAAACCCTTGGATGCTAGCTGAGGCCGACAGGCTGATCTTTGGCGACTGCCGGCCAGCACCCAGCCCGCGGGCCGTGCTGGACGCGATGCTGCCCTACGTCGCCCAACGTTTGCAGGAAGGTGTGCCGCTCAATGCGGTCACCCGACACATGCTCGGTCTGTTCCATGGCCGGCCCGGCGCGAAGGCTTGGCGCCGACACCTGAGCGAACAAGCCCATCGCGCGGGGGCGGACATTGAACTATTGGTGCAAGCAGCGAACCTGACCAGATGACGCGACGGGTGGCCATCAGAGAAGCCGTCGCCGAATGTTCGGAATAGATCAATGCAGTTGATCAGGCTCAAAAATTATTTAAGAAAACACTGGAGAAGCCTGACTTTCTGTAAATTTTCTTAATATTCTCTCTTGTCTTTCCGATTTTCCCAGCCTATGATCTCATGGAGCAAGAGTTTTGGGGGACCCGACCTGGTCGGGGGACAAGGTGCCCATGCGGGCGCCTGGGTCGGGTACTTTTCTGGCTCGGCCGCGGCCAGCATCCGGATCCCAGCATCCGGATCAGAGCCCAAAGCCAAAGCAAGGTCCAAGGTCAATTCCAGAGCAGGCATTTTCTGCGGGGAGACTCTATGCACGCCAATAAAACCACCGCTGGGGCGATGCCCTGGGACGGGGCGGATTGCGCAATCGATCGACGCACCTTTTTGTCCCTTACGGGCCTTGCCGGCAGTAGCCTGCTGCTCAGCACACCAGGACTGGTTGAGGCTGCTCACGGCCCGACGCTTCAGAGTCAGGTGGTTGGCCTGGTCAAGCGCATGCGCGCCCAGGGCAAGATCCGCTGGGACGAAAAAACCTCCTGGTCAGTCTACGACTTCACGGGCGGCAAGAAACTCGTCTCCATCAATGAAGAGATACCACGCCAGGCGGCGAGCATGATCAAGCCGTTTGTGGCCCAGGCTTTCTTTTACACGGCCAAGGACAAGGGCTCCCGACTGCGCTATACCGGCTCTATCCGCGACACGATGGAACACATGATCCGCAAGAGCAACAACGCCGCGACAAACGAGATCATGCAGATTGTCAGCCGCTACAACGGCAACGGCGGTCCACGAGCCACGGAGGCCGTACTCAAAGGTCATGCAGCGAACGTCTATCGCCAGACCAGCATCGTCGAGTACATCCCCGCGAACGGTCGCACCTATCGCAACAAGGCATCCGCGCGCGATTACAGCCGATTCCTCTACGCCCTATGGCATGATCGCGCACCCTACTCTCGCGAACTTCTGGACTTGATGGCGCTGCCGAATCACGACCGCATCACCAAGGGTGTGAGCAGCATGCCATCGAGCGTGCGCGTCTATGATAAGACCGGCTCTACCGCAAGGCTGTGCGGCAACATGGGCATCATCGAATGCCGCAATCGCCGCGGGCGTCCACGGCCTTATACTTTTATCGGCGTGATCGAAAAGAGCAGTCGAACTAGTGCCTACGGCACCTGGATCACCAATCGCAGCAATGCGATGCGCCAGGTCTCGAATCTGGTCTTCCGGTACATGAGCAATCAGCATCATTTGGCCTGAACGACAACGCATTCTTCGACGGTTTGTTCTAAATATCGCGGGGTAAGAGACTAAACATTCGCACCAAGCGCTATCGCGAGTTCCATAGGTTCCATCTCAAGCCCGGCCAAGTCAGCGCCCCAATCCGGCCCAACCAGCGCATCGTCTGCGTGCATTCCGGGCAGCCAATCCGCGAGGAAGTTGTCCAGATCAATCGGCGTTGGCACGCAATCGGCCCAGACGTCAGCGCAATGGATACGCGCCGAAGCCTCATTGGACCAAAACGGATAAACGCTGGCATCTTCGTACTCGTTTGACGGGCAGATTGCCCAGCTTCGGTCGGACGACTTGATGCCCCAGATACGTCCGGTCTTGAGGACGCGGGTCACGAATTGGGCCAAAACGGCCTCGTCGTTGGTCTCTTGCTCCGCGGCGAAACGCGGTTTGTGGTCGGTCATTGGCGATGCACTCCGGCGCATGTACCAGTTGGTGACGGCATCAAAGCTCGCGCAACCCGAGCACGTCTTGCATGTCGTATAGGCCACGCTCTCGGCCAACGATCCAGCGCGCCGCGCGGACGGCACCGCGGGCGAAGGTCATCCGGCTGCTGGCCTTATGGGCGATCTCGACGCGCTCGCCATCGGCGGCAAACCAAACCGCATGCTCGCCGACGGCGTCTCCGGCACGTATGGTCTCGAAACCGATGGTGCGGCGTTCACGCGGTCCGGTATGGCCCTGACGACCGTAGATCGCGACCTCGTCGAGATCGCGACCAAGAGCGGCAGCAACTACCTCACCCATGCGCAGCGCGGTACCGGACGGGGCATCGACCTTGTGCCGATGATGCGCCTCGATGATCTCGATATCGACATCCTCTCCCATGACACGCGCGGCCATATCCAGCAGCTTAAAGCAAAGATTGACGCCAACGCTCATATTAGGGGCATAGACCAGGGCGGTGTCAATGGCCGCCTCGGTGATCGCCGCGCGCTGGCTCGGCTTCAGACCCGTGGTGCCGATCACCATGCGGCAGCCCGCGTCGCGGCACAGGGCCAGATGGTGCAGCGTTGCATCCGGCGTCGTGAAGTCGATCAGCACGTCGAAATCCGCCAACACCTCGTCGAGGTCTGGACGGATCGGCGCCCCGACCCGCCCGATGCCGGCAGCCTCGCCAGCGTCGACCCCAACCAGGCCGCTCTCCGCGCGCTCGGTTGCGGCGCTGACCGTCAGCCCCTCGGTATGATGCACGGCATCGATCAGCGTGCGGCCCATGCGACCGCCGGCTCCGGCAATCGCGACTCGGATCTGCTCCATATCAGCTAGCTCCAATGGTTGATGAGAAATTGGCCGCTAAGATACCCGACTCAGGCGGGTGAGGAGAAGCACGACGGCGACGCTGGACGGCCTCCGGCGATTCGGCGTACCCTCTTGGGGTTGTCAAACAGCGGCCAGGCTACCGGAAATGAGCGTCCACAACCGCAAAACCCTGCAAAAGATCTCGCGCGGGCTTCGCTCCCGTTACCCCATTTTCTATATGCTCGGCTGGGAGGAGGAACGCATCGAGCGGCTACTGCGCTCGGTCGCCAAGTCCTATTACAGCGCCAACGACCGGCTGACCGTCTGGACCGCCACCAAGGGCTTTAGCCGGCGTTTCGACGCCGACCCCGAGCTAGACAACAGCAGTGACACGGAGGTGCCGGCCGATCGCGTAACCGATCCGCTGGAGGCCCTGCGGCAGATCGCGGAAAACGACCAGCAGTGCATCTACCTGATGAAGGACCTGCCGGTCTGGTTCGACAAGCATCCGGCCTTGGTGCGCGCCGTGCGCGACCTCTACTATCGGCTCAGACAACGCAACATCCACGTCTTTCTGAGCTATCCGGAACTGATCCTGCCCGAGATCCTAAAAAAGGAGGTCTTTCTGATCGAGATGGACCTACCATCGGAGGAAGAGATCCTTGAAGTCTTGACGTCCGGCAATGCCGCCGCCCACACACCCCGCGACCACCTACACCGCTTCGCGGCCGCCATGCGCGGGCTTTCACTGAACGAGGTTGGGCATTTGCAGGCACGGCTGTTTCGCGGCGAGTCCGTCGAGCCTAGTTCGGCCTTGGCGGAGATCCAGGAAGAAAAAGCGCAACTGCTGCGCAAGGAGAGCTGCTTGCAGTTTTATCCACCGCAACCTTCACTGGATGCCATCGGCGGCCTTGAGAACCTCAAGGAGTGGGTCCTCAAACGCAAGGAGCTGTTTTCCGAGAAGGCCTACAACTCGGGCGTACCGCTGCCGTCGGGGGTGCTCTTCATGGGCGTGTCCGGTTGCGGTAAGAGCATGGGCGCAAAAGCCATCGCCTCTGCTTGGGACCTGCCGCTGGTGCGCATGGACATGAGCCTGGTGTTGTCCGGCAGTTTCGGCACGCCGGAGTACGCCTTTGAGCACGCCACACGCATGGCAGAAGAAGTGGCCCCTATTGTGCTCTGGGTAGACGAGATCGAAAACAGCTTCGGCTACGACGAACAGACAGGCGGGGGTGGCGGCAACGTCAATATTTTCTCCAGTTTCCTGACCTGGCTGCAAGAAAAGAACCCGCGCGTCTTCGTCGCCGCTACAGCCAATCGCATCCAATCGCTGCCGGCGGAGTTGATGCGCAAGGGACGCTTCGATCAACTGTTTTTTCTGGATCTGCCCAACAAAGACGAGCGCAAGGAGATCTTCCGCATCCACATCTCCACCAGCGGCGGAAACGCCGATGACTTCAACCTCGGCTATCTGGCCGCGAGCACCAAGGACTGGAGCGGTGCCGAGATCGAACAGGCGGTCAAGTCGGCGCGCATCGACGCCTACCAGCAAGACCGCGACTTCAACGAACGCGACGTGGTCAACAACGTCGTCACCACCATTGCGCTCTCGCGCACTATGGTCGAGCAGATCAAGGCCATCAAGGATTGGTGCTATAAGCGAGCGATCACCGCGTCGCGGCCGGCCGCGAAGGAATAATCCAAGAATGCTCGCGGGTGCGGCATCTTCGCGGATGAGTTGAATTCGACGGTTCTTTGGCGCGACGCAACCGCGCGATCAGCCACATGCCATCGAGGGCGCGAGCGCGCCCTCACCGACCAGAGGTCGGCGCCTTAAGGGGCAGGCACAACTCCGGAGGCGCCAAATCCCTTCTTCTAGCCATGGATCTGAATGTGGCGTTGTGCGAAACTCACGACGCTGCATGTGGGCGCATCCATGCTGCTGTTCGCAACACAGGCCAGATCCCGACATGCACCAATAGCGCGCCGCGCGTCAGAAGATCATCGCCCCGGTCGGTCATCGTCCGGTCGGGCGAATTGCGCCTAGTTACCTTTTACCAGACTCTGGAGATGAACGCGAGATGAACACAAAGAAAGCCATTATCATCACATCCGCCGCCCTCAGCCTGACACTGTCCGCTCTGGCCATGGCCGAGGATGACGCAGTGGCAGCCGCCGAGGCGGAGGCCGAGGCTATCGCAGAGATCGCCGACGCCGTTGAAGCCGCGGCCACGGATGCACAGGCTGAAGCCGATGCCGCGGTCTCGGTGGCGGACGACAACGCTGATTCAATCATGGCCCAGGAGGCCGCTGAAGAGGCATCGCTGGACGCCGCCGCGCTCAAGGAGGCCGAGGCCATCACCAGCGAAGCGGCAAAAGACGCCAAGACCGACGCCATGCTAAAGGAACAGAGCGACTTGTTGCAGAGCGCCGAGTAAGCGCTAGCGACTCGCGCGGCGCGCCCGATCGCTATTGGCAGGGGCGCCGTGCGGATGCAAAGCGATCGAGGATCTGCCTCGGGGCAGGCGCCGCCGGGGCGCCAACCGCTAGCGCGGTGCCTTGGTCCGACGAGGCCAGGAAGCCTCCTTGCGTGATCTGAGCGTTACTTCAACGGGAGAACCATTCGTCTGGATGCATGCCTTAGAGCCCCATCTTCTCGAAGAAGCTCTTCACGCCATCAATCCAGGTAATCGACTGCGGGCTGTGGTGCTTGCCGCCAGCGCTGACGCTCTCGTCAAATTCCTTCAGCAGTTCTTTTTGCCGCTCGTTGAGGTTGACCGGGGTCTCCACCAGAACACGGCAGATCAGGTCACCGACCGGGCCGCCACGCACGGGTTTGACACCTTTAGCGCGCATGCGGAACATCTTGCCGGTCTGGGTACCAGGGGGCACCTTGAGCATGACCTTACCGCTTAGGGTAGGCACTTGCATCTCGCCACCCAGGGCGGCAGTGACAAAACTGATCGGTACCTCGCAGAACAGATGGCTGTCTTCGCGGGTGAAGATGGCATGCGTCTGCACATTAACCTGGACGTACAGGTCTCCCGGTGTACCGCCGTGGCCTCCGGCCTCGCCCTCACCGGCTAGACGGATACGATCGCCGGTGTCGACACCGGCGGGCACCTTCACCGACAAGGTCTTTTCCTCACGCAGGCGCCCTGCCCCCCGGCAATGGCCGCACTTCTCCTCGATCACCTTGCCGGTGCCGCGACATTGCGGGCAGGTCTGTTGAATCGAGAAGAAACCTTGCTGCATCCTCACCTGCCCGGCACCGTGGCAGGTAGAGCATTCCTTGGGCTTGGTACCCGGCTTGGCCCCGGTGCCGCCGCAATGGTGGCACTCAACGGTGGTGGGGATACGAATCTTGACGTCCTTGCCGGCCACTGCATCTTCGAGCGTCAGCGACAGGTCATAGCGCAGATCGGCGCCGCGCTGCGTGCGCCGACCCCCCGCGCGTCCGCCGAAGATGTCACCGAAGACGTCGCCAAAGATGTCAGAAAATCCGCCAGCACCGAAATCACCAGGCCCGCCGCCGAACCCGCCCTGACCGCTGACTCCAGCATGACCGAATTGGTCGTAGGCCGAGCGCTTGCGCGCGTCCGACAACACGTCATGGGCCTCTTTGGCTTCCTTGAACTTAGCCAGTGCCTCGACGTCATCCGGGTTCCGGTCTGGGTGATGCTTCATCGCCAGGCGGCGAAACGCCTTTTTGATATCCTGTTCACTGGCGTTACGGCTAAGGCCGAGGATCTCGTAATAATCGCGTTGGGACATAGCAAGTCTTCAGATTCCGGTTCTCGGTTTTCCGCTGCTTATTTCTTGTCGTCCTTGACCTCTTCGAATTCCGCGTCGACCACGTCATCGGCCGTCGGCTCCGCACCGCCCGACGCTCCCGCGGCCTCCCCCCCGGGGGCCTCAGCACCCTGACCCTGGGCATAGACTCGCTCGGCCATCTTGCCGGAACTCTCGCTGAGGGCCTTGGTCAAGGATTCAATGCGATCCTTGTCCTCGCCTTTCATCGCTTCTTCCAGCTCCTTGATAGCACTGTCGATGCCGTCCTTCTCGCCGGGCTCCAGCTTGTCGTCGCCGAGTTGCTCGACCGACTTGCGGGTGGCGTGGATCATGCTATCGGCCTGATTGCGCGCGGCGACCAGTTCGTGGAACTTGCGATCGTCGTCGGCATGGGCTTCGGCATCCTTGACCATGCGGTCGATTTCGTCATCGGACAGACCCGAACTGGCCTTGATGATGATCGACTGCTCCTTTCCGGTCGCCTTGTCTTTAGCGGACACATTCAGGATGCCGTTAGCGTCGATATCGAACTTGACTTCGACCTGTGGAACGCCGCGCGGTGCAGGCGGGATGTCAGACAGATCAAAGCGCCCCAGGGACTTGTTGTCGACCGCGCGCTCACGCTCACCTTGCAGTACGTGCACGGTCACCGCGGTCTGATTATCGTCGGCGGTTGAGAACACCTGCTGCGCTGAGGTCGGGATGGTGGTGTTCTTCTCGATTAGCTTGGTCATAACACCGCCCAAGGTCTCGATGCCCAGCGACAACGGCGTCACGTCCAGTAACAACACATCCTTCACCTGGCCGCCAAGCACACCGCCTTGGATGGAGGCACCGATGGCAACCGCCTCGTCCGGATTAACGTCCTTGCGGGGGGCCTTGCCGAAAAAGGCCTCGGCCTTTTCCTGCACCTTCGGCATGCGCGTCTGACCGCCGACAAGAATGACTTCGTTGATCTCGCTGGTGGTGACGCCGGCATCCTTCATGGCAATGCGGCAAGGATCGATAGTGCGCTCGATCAGGTCCTCGACCAGCGATTCCAGCTTAGCGCGCGTCAACTTGACATTGAGGTGTTTCGGGCCGTTTTGATCCGCTGTGATGTAGGGCAGATTGATATCCGTCTGCTGGCTGGAGCTGAGCTCGATCTTGGCCTTCTCCGCCGCTTCTTTGAGGCGTTGCAGCGCGAGCGGATCATTGTGCAGATCGACACCCTGGCTCTTCTTGAATTCGGCGGCCAAGAATTCGATGACGCGCAGATCGAAATCTTCACCACCCAGAAAGGTGTCACCGTTGGTCGAAAGCACCTCAAACTGATGCTCGCCCTCGATCTCGGCGATCTCGATAATCGATATGTCGAAGGTGCCGCCGCCAAGATCGTAGACTGCGATTTTCTGATCGCCACGCTTCTTGTCCATACCGTAGGCCAAAGCGGCCGCGGTAGGCTCGTTAATGATGCGCTTGACGTCGAGACCAGCAATGCGTCCGGCGTCTTTGGTGGCCTGCCGCTGAGAGTCGTTAAAATAGGCCGGCACGGTGATAACGGCCTCGGTGACGGTCTCGCCGAGATAGTCCTCAGCGGTCTTTTTCATCTTTTGCAGGATCTTCGCCGAAACCTCTGGCGGAGCCATCTTCTTGCCGTTGACCTCGACCCAGGCGTCGCCGTTGTCGGCGCGCACAATGCTGTATGGCACCATGTCCTTGTCTTTGGCCACAACCTTGTCCTCGAAACGGCGCCCAATAAGGCGCTTGATCGCGAACAGGGTGTTGCTTGGATTAGTTACGGACTGGCGCTTGGCTGACTGCCCAACCAAGACCTCACCATCGCCGCTGAAGGCGACGATACTTGGGGTGGTGCGATCTCCCTCCGCGTTCTCGATCACCTTGGGCTTGTCGCCCTCCATGACCGCAACACAAGAGTTTGTGGTACCGAGATCAATACCGATGATCTTTCCCATGTCTTTATCTCCGCTGAAATACTTGAATTTTGGGTGTTTGATCCGGGCGGACCGGCTTGCGTACCCACGAGCTTGCGGACGAGTTGGGGCAAAACCCCGGGGTTCTCAAGCCAAATCCTGCCCGGTAACGGCCCGCCGCAATCGCCGCGGGCAGCTGTCGAAGCTTGGTTTCGGTCGACCGTTGTCAGTCTTGTTTCGAGACCATGACCAGCGCCGGTCGCATCAGCCGCCCGTTGAGTAGATAACCGCTCTGAATCACGGCGGTGACGGTATTTGGCGGCACGTCGGTCCGCGGCTGCACGGACATGGCCTGATGAAAGGTCGGGTCGAACGGCTCGCCCTCGGGGTTCAGACGCTCGACGCCGAACTTGACCATGACATCGCCAAGTTGCTTTAAGGTCAGCTCAGTGCCCTCGCGCAGCTTGATCACATCGGCGTCCGGCTCGATGGCCGCGGCATAGCCTAACTCCAGACTATCACGCACTAGCAGCAGCTCCTTAACGAAGCCGTCCAATGCAAACTTGTGCGCGTTTTCCAACTCCTTGGCCTGGCGACGCTGCATGTTTTCCATCTCGGCCCGAACTCGCAGCAATTGGTCGTGGGTCTGGTCGGCCTTGGCGCGGGCGTCTTCAAGCAGCATCTGCAATTCGGTCGGATCGCCGATGGCCGTTGCGTCAGCGTCGCCTGACGCCAGGTCGACCGCTTGATCGGTCGCCGCCGAGACGAGTGGGTCAGCTGGCGAGTCGGCCGCGGGGTCAGCCTTTGCATCAACCTGGTGCTTTGCTTCGTCCTGCTTCGCTGATGCGGACTCGTCGCCCCAGACCTTCTCGCGAGACGATTGCTCATCTTGCTCCTTCATGTCGTATACCTCTCTCAAGGGCAGCGGCGGTGGCGATAGACACCCGCGCCACCGACCCCACCCTTGATATTTTTCAGTGGATTTACTGTTGTCTAAGCGCCGCCGCCAGCAGCCGAGCCGTGACGTCGACGACGGGAATTACGCGTTGGTAGTCCATGCGCGTCGGTCCGATGACGCCAAGTACGCCGAGGATTTGGTTCTCGACCCGATAGGTCGTCGTGACCAGACTGCAGTCGCCGAGCAACTCATAGCCCGACTCCTGGCCGATGAAAATCTGTACGCCATCGGCCGCAATGCAACGGTCGAGCAGATCTAGGATCTGGCGCTTTTCGCTGAAGGCATCGAACAAGGACTTAAGCCGCTCGACGCTCGCCAACTCATGGAACTCCATCAGGTTGGTCTGCCCAGCGATCAACACATCGTCTTTGTGCTCGGCGGACTCCATCACGCGCTGTGCCATTTGCACCGCACGCAGCATCAATTCATCCATACTGCGGTGGGTGCGCTTGAGGTCATCGACCAAACGTCTGCGCACCTCGCGCATGTCTTGCCCGGTGAAGATCTCTGTAAGATAGTTGCCGGCCTGCACCAACTGCGATGGCGAGCAGGTCTTATCGGTGATGATGATGCGGTTGTGTACCTCGCCTTCGCCGGTGACCAGAATCGCCAGCACTCGAGTGCCGGACAATGGCAGGAACTCAATTTGCCGGAACAGATCACGCTCATGTCGCGGCACCATGACCATTCCGGCCATATGTGTTACACCGGAGAGTAGTCGCGACGCGGACTCCAGCAGAGCCCTGGAGTCGTCGCCCTGAGCAAAGCCTAAGCGTAGGGCCTCCAGTTCCTGGTCCTCCATCGGCAGAACCGTCAGTAGGCTGTCAACAAACAATCGGTAGCCAGACACTGTTGGCACGCGGCCCGCGGATGTATGCGGCGACGATACCAAACCAAGTTCTTCGAGATCGGACATCACGTTACGCACTGTAGCCGGGCTCAGGTCGAGCCCCGTATCCTTGGATAGTGTGCGCGATCCAACCGGCTGGCCGTCACGGATGTGCCGCTCGATCAGCGCCTTGAGAAAATGCAACGCGCGCTCACTGATTTCCCCGACGCCGCGTAAGTCGCATTGTGTCTCGTTAACTCGCGTCATACCACCCACGGTCTGGCCTACTGCTTGTCAGCGCTTGCTCGGTCAATGATCAGAGGGTCCGTGATTCGGACGGTTTAAAGTCACGACAATCTGTTAGCACTCTCGAAAGCTGAGTGCCAAAAACCGGTAATTTAAGCATTCAGGTGCGGGCTGTCAAGGTCTCTGCGGTAGCAGCAGGATCTTCGCCCAAACCGAAGATGGCCGAATCCCCGGGGTGTGACGCGCGGTTGGCGACCGGTTGGCCCCGTGCTAACGTCTCCAATCATCCTCCATCTTTTTTGTTCCCAAGCTATCGAAGGAATCAACCGCCACCATGACCTCGTTTCATACCGCAGGCATCATCGGCAAGCAGGACGACGATCTACGCGTCGCGACCACCATCGGGCGTTTGGCGGAACACCTCGGTCGGCTTGGCCTGACCACTTTGTTCGAGGCTGCCACCGCGGCGACGGTCGGCGCTGACGAAGGGCTGGCGCTCAGACTGCTCGGCGAGCGTTGCGATCTGATCATCGTTGTCGGCGGCGATGGCACCTTCCTGCATGCAGCACGCGAGCTGGCAGACCTGGACGTAGCCCTGGTCGGAATCAACCTTGGCCGGCTTGGGTTTCTGGTCGACATATCACCAGACAACATCGAACGGCGACTGAACCCGATCCTTGACGGCGAATACGACGAAGACGCTCGCACACTGTTAGATGCGCGCTGCAACGGCTTCAATGGTCGCGCCCTAAACGACATCGTCTTGCATAAATGGAACACGGTGCGGATGATCGAGCTGGAGACCTATGTCGACGGACAGTTCGTCAACGCCCAGCGCTCAGATGGCATCATCGTCGCGACACCGACCGGGTCCACCGCCTATGCCCTGTCCGGCGGCGGACCGCTGATCCATCCCAGCCTAGACGCCCTGCTGCTGGTCCCCATTTGCCCGCATACACTGAGCAACCGGCCACTGGTCATCGCGGGGGGCAGTCAGATCGAGTTTCGCATTTGCGATTTCCAGGCTGACCAGGTCCGCCTGACCTGCGACGGCCAGGTCGACTTACCGCTGGTCGATGGCACCCCTATCCGCGTGGAGCGCAGCGCGCAGCGAGTGCGGCTATTGCATCCCCGGGGACACGATCACTACCGCATCCTCCGCGCCAAGCTCGGCTGGGGCGGCCACACGCGACCGGATCAGCCCTGTTGATCTCTGTTGATCTCTGTTGATCTCTGTTGATTCGCACGGCAAAGCTTAAACCTCAACAATGCTCACACACATCAACATCAAGGATCTGGTGATCGTCAGCGCCTTGGAGCTGGACTTGGCAGCGGGCATGTCCACGCTGACCGGCGAGACCGGCGCCGGTAAGTCCATCCTGATCGACGCCCTAGGCCTGGCACTAGGCGAGAAGGCCGACGCCAGCATGATCCGCACCGGCTCTGATCGTGCCGAGGTCAGCGCTGGCTTCGACCTCGCGCACTGCCCAGAGGCGCGCGACTGGCTTAGCCAGCAGGCGCTGGACGACGGCGACGAATGCTTAATTCGGCGTGTGCTGGTGCGTAAGGGCCGCGCCCGCGCCTTCATTAACGGCCAGTCTGCCAGCAGCGGCCAACTGCGTGCGCTCGGGGACCTATTGGTAGATATCCACGGCCAGCACGCGCACCAGTCCCTGCTGCGCACGGCCGCCCAGCGCGAGCTGTTGGACGCCTACGGCGGCCATCAGGCCCTGACGACGCGAGTCGCGGACCTCTACCGCAGCTACCGCGATCTCGACACCCGCTGGCGCGAACTCACCGCCGCCCGAGACGAACGTGCTGAGCGTATCGATCTGCTACGCTATCAGGTCCAAGACCTCGACGATCTAGCGCTAGCCAAAGGCGAACTCGGCGAACTCGACATTGAGCAGCGCCGGCTCGCCAACCAGGGGCAACTCCAGGGCACCGCGGCAGCGCTGGTCAATCTGCTCTACGAGGGTGGCGGTAGCGACATCGGCGAGGGCGCGGTTGCGCTGCGCGATCAACTCGGCCATGCCGCCAGCGAGTTGGCCGGCCTCGCGGACATCGACCAGCGCCTCCGCGAGACCCGCGAGTTGATCGACGGCGCCATGGTCCAGGTGGAAGAGGCAGCGGCCAACCTGCGCCAATATCTCGACGACTTGGACATGGACCCGGCGCGCTTGGCCGACATCGAAGACCGTTTAGGCCGCATCCACGATATGGCGCGCAAATATCGCGTCAAGCCCGAAGAACTACCGCAGGCGCTAGAGCAACGCCGCACCGAACTCGACAGGCTGGAACAGGCCGACCAATCCATCGGCAACCTCGGCCAAGAGCGCGACAGCGCAGCCGCCGCACTGTTGGAACAGGCCGAGGCCCTAAGCGACGCCCGGCGCAAGGCAGCGGAACGGCTCGGCAGCACCGTCACCGAAACCATGCAGACCCTGGGCATGGGCGGCGGGCACTTCGCGGTTGAGATCAACAGCGCAGGGCCGGACGGCATCGGCGCAGGCGGACTCGACAGCATCGCCTTCCAGGTCAGCGCCAACCCGGGCCAACCGCTGCAGCCGCTCGTCAAGGTCGCCTCCGGCGGCGAGCTTTCACGCATCAGCCTCGCCATTCAAGTCGCCACCGCCGAGATCGGCAGCATACCCACCCTAGTTTTCGATGAGGTCGACGTTGGCATCGGCGGCGGCGTTGCCGAGATCGTCGGCCGACTGCTGCGCCGCCTCGGCGACGCCCGTCAGGTCCTCTGCGTTACCCACCTACCCCAGGTCGCCGCCCAGGCGCAACAACAATTCCGGGTGCAAAAACAGGCCATCGACGGGCAGACCTATACCGATATCCAACCCTTAGGCAGCGACCAGCGAATCGAAGAGATCGCGCGTATGCTCGGCGGCACCGAGATCACCGCAACCACACGCGCCCATGCGGCCGAGATGCTCCGCGGGGCCGGCTGAGGCAAAATGACCACAGCGCGAATGTCTCTCTAGCGAGCCCGCCTGTAACGCTTCTATCAAGATTCGTCTCAGATCTTTAACTTGTGCTGCATGCGATCGGTGAGTCGCAGCGGGTCCCAGCGATGACGCATGACCTTTTGAGGCTAGCGCCAGCAAGGCGGGCACCATGCGCCGGAAATGCCCAGGGTAGGAATTGCGGATGACAGTGCGAAGCGTGACGCGATACGTCGGCCCCCTGGCCTTCCTTTCCTTGACCAGGTCCTGCAAGGTCTGCTCGCCGACGACGGGGAAGACGACCTCGCGCACCACACCGTCCGACCGGGCCAGCGCGGCATCGGCCAGCTCGAACAGCAGGTTCTGCTCGCCGGAGACGCGCTTGAGGTCCTCCAGCAAGTCGCGCTCGACCTTGCGCTCGGCGCGGACACCGATCTTGTGGATGGTCTCGATGAGCAGATCCACGAGGTCGTCGGTCAGGCTGCGGATACGCAAACTCGGGCGACCGGGATCATCACGCAATTTCACCAATCGCCTGGGCGTGCGATCCGTCGAGGGATCTTGGGCGTCCTCGGTATCGGCGTCGACTTCTTCGGGGTACAGCAAGGCATCGAGGCGCTCGCGCGTGGCGGGTGGGAGCCGCTCATAGACGCTGGCGTAGAAGCGGTCCTCATGGGCACGCAGGGCACTGCGCGCGATCCGCTCCATCCGCTCCGGGGTGGGCGGTTCAATGGCGAGCTCACGGCAGCGGACTTCCAACTGCTCGGCATCGGCGACCTTACCCTCGCGAAAGCCGAAGCGCGCGCGGATCTCGGCACGGAGCCGCTCGGCCGTGCGTCCGGTGAAAAAGGCTTTGTCGGCAGTCGGGGCTGGGATGTCGAGTTGGCGGCTGAGGGCGGCGATGCCCTGTGCCTCGATCTCGCTGGGATCGCGGGGGAAGCGACCCCGCTCGCGGAAAAAGGTCAGCAGGACGGCAAACCCCAGCCGGCTCGCCCGGTACTTGGTCAGCACCAGTGCCCGCTCGGCCGGTGTCAACCGCCAGCGCTCGTCGATCCGCTCGGATTCCGTCACGTCGACTTGATGGGCATTGCAGATGTTTGGGCTACAATGTAGCCCACACTCACCGAGAGGATCACGCGATGTCTGAAAACACTGTTGTCCGAGCCCGCATCGACGGGCACATCAAGGAAGAAGCATCCACTGTGCTGGCATCGATGGGTCTCACCGTGTCCGATGCGTTCCGCATGCTGCTGACCCGCGTTGCCCGCGAGAAGGCGCTGCCGTTCGAGCCATTGGTGCCGAACGAAACCACCATCGCGGCCATGCGCGAGGCCCGCGCCGGCAACCTCGAGGGCTTCGACAGCGTCGAGGCACTGATAGCGGATTTGCATGCGAAGGATTGAGCGCACCGGCCAGTTCAAACGCGACTACAAGCGAGAGGCCAAGCGGCACCGTGCCGTGCTCGATGCGGAACTGATACCCATCGTAAAGGCCTTGGCGCATGATCTGCCCCTGGAGCCGCGTCACCGCGACCACGCGCTGACCGGCGACTGGAAAGATCACCGAGACTGTCACGTCAAGCCCGACTTGCTGTTGATCTACCGAAAGCCCGATGGCGAGGTGTTACAGCTTGTGCGCCTCGGCTCGCACAGCGAGCTTGGTCTATGATCCTAGAAAGAGCAGTTGACCGCTCTGTGCCATTTGCAAGTGATTGCGTTGCTTGAAATTCCTCCGCCACGTTCAACGCACCCGCAGGGTGAAGGCCGCTACGGCCGCCAGGGCACGCCCTGGCGACCGTCCAACTGCTCTTTCTAGGATGATCCGGTACACACACTGGTGATGGGTGGATCGGCATGAGGATGAACGAATTTCGCCGATTGGCCGCGCAGATGGATCAGCACATGCAACAGCTTGCGTCCCAAAGGGACAACGATGCTCCCGTCATCTGCCCAGGCGTTCGCCGACTGGGATCAGATCTTCCACGACCAGATGATGACGGTGGCCGCCGTCGACCGCCTGGTGCATCACGCGAGCATCATCGAGATCGGTGCCGACAGCTACCGGCGAAAGCACGCCCTCGGCCAGCCAGGCGGCGAGCCAGGGAACCCACGCCTGGCGCCAGCGACCACGGCGACGCCAAGCGCCGCCAACAGCGCGCGGCTTGCCGAAACCGCCGTGCCGGTCGTCAACCCCGAAGTCTAGTCGTCGTCGCGAGCCCGCCCGCGCGGCGCGCGACGACGACAACCGCCAGGGGCGCCCAAAACCACCCACCCAGGAGGCTCCCACCCCACAGAACAGCGACAACTAACCGGCCAAGATAGTTGTCGCTGACCGGACAAGCTAATTGACATCGGATAGCGATTCGAGCTCCAGGCCGAACAGCCTGCGCAGGGTCCGCAACACATTGGAGGTGATCGAAGAGGTGAAGGGAACGGCGACCGCCAGCAGCGTATAGACGAACCAGACCTTGCGCCTCTGGCCTTGAGCAGTCTCGGAGAAAGTCTCTCGGAGCGGGGTCAGCAGGTCGCGTAGACGTACTAGTCTTCGGTTACCGTCACACACACACCGAGCTCGACCGGAACGCCGGCCTTGCCTTTGCTGATCCATTCGGTGTGCGGCGCGAACAGGGAGAACACTTTCCGTAGTCGGCATTGAGTCCCAAACGCAGCACGCCGAGCACCAGCATCCGCCACTGCGTCATACCCGGGCGCCCGGTCGCGATGCTGACCGGCCCATCGCCATCCTCGCGCATCGGCAACACCTCTGCGAGGATGGCGAAGACCGGCTCGCGCAGCGCTACCTCGGTGTAGATGTGCCGCAGACCGCGCAGCAGCCGCGCGAGGTGACGTCGAGTTCGACCGCGCCGATGTCCTATTCGCCGAGCTGCAATTGGGGGCTGATGATCTGGCGCATGGGGTGAGGGAATGAACGAAGTTGATGGATGCTTGTTCCAGTTGCATTCGAAATGGCGTCAAAAATCGGGAGACGGCGACGGTGTATCATGTCTATCAATCCCTGGGCCATCTTCGAGGCTGCCTGGCAACAATGCCTGATCCGTGAAGGATGCGGATTTAGCTCGGGCCGGCCAGTTGTGATATCGCCGTCGGCCAAAGCTGTACGCATCACCGTCGAAGAGGCCGCCCGAGTGAGTTGCCGCCCCATCTTGATGATCATCTTCATCGCTATCACTGTATCATTAGGGAAATAGGACCAAAGGCGGCTTCGTGGGACCAAGTCGGTACGATAGGCATCCGCCGCCAACTCGCGCAGCCCCGAGTTCTGCATCAGCTAGCCGCCCCGACAGCGCACCGCCGGCACCCATCAACAGGAGGACGCTTTATGCGGCAATCCGCGCGTATCAACCCGGTCCAGATGCTGCCTCTATGGCTGGTTCTGCTGTGCCTGCCTGCCGCCGGCTTCGCCGCGCCGCCTGAAGCCGCTGTCCGGGCGCAGACCCTGATCGACCTGAACCCGTTGCTCAGCGGTTATGGCCTTCGGGTGGTCGGCGAGAGTGGACGCCTGCGGCTGCAAGGGTCCGTCGCCGACACCTCGGACCGAGCACTCGCAGCGGCCCTGTGCGCGCTAGTCGCGGACGAGGCCACGATCGATAACCAGCTGGATCTAGCCGCCGCGGTGCCTAAGGCGCCGGGCGGGCTGTTCGGCGATGACGAGGACCTGACCACCTTGGCGATGCTGCGCCAGACGCTGGCGTGGCAGACGGATACCGCCGGACTTGACGTCACTATCGACGTCGACGGCGGCGCTGTGCACCTCAAAGGCAATGTCGGCACCACGGCGGAGCGGGATCGCGTCGTCGCGCTTGCGGGCACCACCGAGGGCGTGGATCGCGTCTTCAGCTATATCAGCATCGATCCGGAGCTGATTCCGGCAATCCGTGACCGCCAGGCAAAGCTCGCCGACGTCCAGCGCTCCGACAACTGGATCAGCAGCCGGCTGTCGCGGCTTCTGCGGTTCGACACGACCGTCAATGCCCACAGCATTGAGGTCCAGGCCCTTGAGGGAAAGGTGATCCTCAGCGGTACGGTCACGTCGTCGGCCGAGCGCAGCGTTGCGGAGAGCCTAGCCGAGCGGGTCCCCGGCGTCACGGCGGTGGACTCCCGCCTCATCATTGAGCGTCCCCTCTGAGCCGACTGCCGGCGGCTGCAATCGCTGCGTTGCGCTGCTGGTCAAGGCCGCAAGTGCAGTCAGCGGCTTGCAAGCTGTGTTGTCGGTTGATAACAAAGCCGCAAGCGCTGTTGCCGGGAGGGGCGGCGAACAATCCAGGCGACAGCGCCCAAACATTGAGATCCAAGCCTTTATCCATCGTCAAAAACGAGCAGAGATGCATTATGACCATGAAACTGACCTCCCCCGCCTTCGCCACTGGCACTCGTATCCCAGATAGCTACACCAAATTCGGCGCCGACGACCAGCCGGAGCTTGTCATCTCCGGTGTGCCGGAGAGCGCCGTGGAACTGGCGGTGATCTGCCACGACCCGGATGCCCCGATGCCGTCCGGCTTCACGCATTGGACCCTCTACGGCATTCCCGCGGACATGCGGCAGATACCAAAGAACGGGGAGCACCAATTTCGTCCGGGCCCGAACGACTTCGGCGATGTCGGTTGGGGCGGACCGCAACCGCCCGATGCCCATGGCCCACACCACTACTTCTTCTGGCTCTACGCTTTAGACAAGGCCGTTGACGGCGCCCCGGACCGCGACGGCTTTTTGCGCGACTATGCGCCGCATGTCCTCGAACAGAGCCGCATCGTCGGCGTCTACGAGCGCTGAACCTGTTTGCCTTCGGGCTCACGCTGTTCCTGATCCTGGTGCCTGCCGCGGCCATCGTCATCACCCTGGCGGTGCCTATCGTATTGCATCTGGTGAGCCTGGGCAGCCTGACCAGGCTCTAACCGGGACTAGGCTCTAACCGGCGACGCTACGGCTGGTCAAATCTCTTTTTTCACCTGTGCATAAGTGATCAGGGCAAACAAACCCGTTCCGCCGACAATGTTGCCAAGCAGCGCCGGCAGCAGTCCCGCTATCAGGGCTTTGGTCCAGCTGAGTTCCCCCGCGAGCGCGAGAAGAAACCACTCCGTTGACCCCGCAACGACATGGGTCAATCCGCCAAGCGCGATCATGTAGGTGATCAAGAAGATGACCCAGAATTCGCTGCCTTTGGCGCTTGGAATCAACCAGACGATGGACGCCACCATGAAGCCTGCAGGTATCCCGTATAACAGGGTCTGAGCCGCGGAATACTCAAGCAAGTGCCTTGAGATGACGAGCGATACCGCCAGTTGTTCCGGCGGCAGCATGCCGCCTTTGGCGACAACCAGCGCCGAGGCAAAACTACCGATCATGTTGGCCGCGAAGACGATGGCCCAAAGCCTGACCGCGCGAGTGAGGTTGCGACGACCGAACTGTGTCAACACCGGCAGCACCACGGTGATCGTATTCTCGGTGAAGAGCTGAAGGCGCCCGAGGATGACAATGACAAAACCGACCGTGTATCCTACGTTTTCGATGACCATGCCGAGCGGATGATCTGGCACTGCGCCGTGAAGAAACGCGGTGCAATAAACAGACAGGCTCAGGGCAATGCCCGCGGCGATTCCAGACCAAAACAAAGAGTTTGTCGGGCGGAGAAGCTCTTCGTCACCTTGCCGCCGCACGACTTCAAATATTTGCGGCGAGCGCAGGCTTGAGCGTTCCGAGACTTCGTGCTCTTCGTCGTGGCTGAGACTGCCGTTTTCTGTGTTCGTTTGCATTTCGCCTGTCCCGCCTTGAGTAGTGCTAGCCAGTCTGGCCAAAGTGGCAGCCATGCCGCCCTCGTAACCTGGCATACAAGGCCCTGGAACTGCGGCGTCAGCGCTTCACCGCTGAACTGAATCGGAGGCCTCGAATGCCGCGCGTGCCGCGAGTGCCACCTGGCCGTCGCTGCGCTGCGCCTCCAATTGCAATTCGCTCCCGCCGGACGGGGTGACCACCAGCCGGAACGGCGCCAGATCGAACAGCGGTGCTTGGCCGCGAAAGCTGAATCCGACTAGGGGCTTGGACACGGTTTTCAGCGCGGCATGCATCAGTAGCATCGCGGTCAGCGGACCATGGACCACGAGCCCGGGATAGCCTTCTTCACCGGCGGCATAGTCGCGGTCGTAGTGAATCCGATGCGCATTGAAGGTCAGCGCGGAAAAGCGGAACAGCATGCGTGGGTCCGGCGTCACCAGGCGGGATTCGGCATCCGGCGGCAGCGCCGGCCAGTCCACCGCGGCCGGTGGCGGAACCCTGGCGCCGGGCTCGCGATAGACGATCTGCTGCTCCTCTTCGATACAGAGCACACCCTTCTGCTCGAAGCGAATGGCGACCGTGACAAAGGCAAGCGGGCCGGTCCGTCCACTCTTGAGGCTGACGCCGACAATGGTCGCGTGCCGCTCGGCCGGGTGTCCGAGCAGCAGCGGTTGGTGAAAGCGCAGCTTTGAGCCGGCAAACATGCGCCGCGGGTACGGAATGGGAGGCAGAAAGCCGCCGCGTCGCGGGTGCCCGTCGGTGTCCAGCATCGACTGTGGCGCACGTGGCAGAAAATAGAACCAGTGCCACAGCGGCGGTACGGGGGAGCCTGGGCTCAGGTCGGCGCTGGGTTGGGCGTTGGGTTGGGCGCCCTGGTAGGCGCCGGAGTAGGCGCTGGCGTCATCGAATAACGCAGCCGCGGCAAGCGCCTGCGTCGGGCACAATGGATCATCAACGCGCTCGGTCCGACCGACCCAGGCACTGAAATCGTCGCTTTCGGCGTTCACTCAGGGGCTCCCTCTCGTTCGGTTTTGGGTGGGTTTGATTTTAGAGTCTTGGCTACGGGCGCCAACTTCGCAGTTCTCACACTTGGGCGTCTCAGGTTACTATGCGGCTCGCCTAGCCGCGGCTATGATCCTAGCACGCGCATCCGCAAATGCGGTAGGCTAATATACACAAGCCGAAGCGTCATCAAGAATAAGGCGCAAGGTAGTCCCTAACAACGAGGAGGAGCAAGCATGGTGCATCCTGCGAGTGCGTCGGAAGCGATGTCCGAGCAATCGACTGTCGATGGCGCGAGCACATCCGCGGGCGAGACAGCGTTGCCCTTGGCCGGGCTGCGGGTGATCGACGTCGGCAACTTCCTGGCCGGCCCCTATGCCGCGTCTATCCTGGGCGAGTTTGGCGCTGAGGTCATTAAGGTCGAACATCCGAATGGCGGTGATCCACTGCGGCGCTTCGGCACGGCCTCCCGCGACCCCGATACCACCCTCAACTGGCTCAACGAGGCACGTAACCGCAAGTCGATCACGCTGAATCTACCGACACCGCAAGGGCTGGAGATCTTCAAACGCCTGATCGACAAATCGGACGTGCTGGTGGAGAACTTCCGGCCGGGAACCGCGGAGTCCTGGGGCCTGGGCTGGCCCGAGGTGCACGCGATGAATCCGTCCATCGTGATGCTGCGCGTATCTGGCTACGGCCAGACCGGCCCCTATCGCCGCCGCTCGGGGTCAGGTCATATCGCACAAGCCTTTGGCGGCCTCAACTACCTGGCCGGTTTCCCGGGCGAGACCCCAGTGCTGCCGGGGACCGTGCCCATCGGAGACTATATCGCGAGTCTGTTCGGCGCCATCGGCGTGCTCGTCGCACTGCGGCATAAAGACCAGACCGGTCGAGGACAGCTGGTCGATGTCGGCACCTATGAGGCCGTACTGCGGGTGCTGGAAGAGATCGCACCGGCCTACGCGATGTACGGCAAGATCCGCGAACGCGAAGGTGCCGGCAGCTTTATCGCCGTTCCTCACGGGCATTTCCGCACAGCGGACAACAAGTGGGTGGCGATCGCATGTACCACGGATAAGATGTTCGAACGTCTGTCGGTGGCGATGGGGCGCCCCGATTTGGCCGCTAAAGACCTGTATGGAGACCAATCAAAGCGCCTCGCCGCACGCGAGATTGTCAATCGGCACGTCATTGATTGGGTCGGTTCGTTGTCGCGAACCGAGGTATTGCATAGCTGCCTGTCCGAATCAGTGCCGGTGGGTAATGTCAACAGCATCGCTGACATTTTCGAAGATCCGCACTTTATTGCCCGCGGCAATCTGGTCAGCCGCAATGAGGAAGACTACGGCGAAGTCGTTGTGCCGGGCGTCATACCAGCGCTGTCAAAGACCCCGGGCCGCATCAGCGGACTCGGGCCAAAACTCGGTAACGCCAACCAAGACGTGCTTGGCGCATTGCTGGGAATGGCGAGCGAAGAGATCGAGCAATTGCGCAAAAAGCACATCATCTGACCGGCAGCGAGAAGACCATGACTGAAACTCTCCAATCTGAAATCCCCGCGGCATCTCCAGGGCCACTTGCTGGCGTTCGCGTGCTGGATGTGGCCACGGTCGTTGCGGCACCCTTCTGCGCCACGGTGATGGGCGAATTTGGTGCCGACGTCATCAAGGTCGAGCAGCCCAAGGGCGGCGACACCTTACGCAAATTCGGAACCCCAACCTCGCGCGGCGATACCTTGACCTGGCTCAGCGAGGCGCGCAACAAACGCTCCATTACGCTTGACCTGCGTGCCGAAGAAGGCGCCCAGGTGTTCAAGGATCTGGTCGCACAGGCCGATGTGTTGTGCGAGAACTTCCGCACCGGGACCTTGGAAAAATGGGGGCTGGGCTGGGATGTGCTGCATGACATCAATCCACGTCTTGTGATGCTGCGCATTACCGGCTATGGTCAGACCGGTCCATACCGAGATCGTCCCGGCTTTGCGCGGATCGCGCACGCGGTCGGAGGCCTGGCCTACCTGACCGGCATGCCGCGCGGCACGCCGATGACGCCTGGGTCGACGACCCTTGCTGATTATATGACGGGCCTCTACGGCTGCATCGGCGTGCTCATTGCGTTGCGTCACCGAGACATCACTGGCGAGGGTCAATACATCGACGCGGCCTTATACGAATCGGTGTTCCGCTGCACCGAGGAGTTGGCCTCAACCTACAGCCTGCACCGGACGGTGCGCGAGCGTACGGGCTCACAGCAGAACGACTTTGCCTGTCCGCACGGCCACTTCTCCACTCACGACGGCAAATGGGTAGCCATTTCCTGCGCGACCGACCAGTTGTTTGCCCGCTTGGCGGAGGCGATGAGACAGCCGGAATTGGCATTGCCGGCCAACTATGGCGTACAGCGGACGCGCTTAGCCCGAGCCGTGGAGGTCAACGAGATTGTGCGTGATTGGTGTGTCTCGCTGGATCGTGCGGAGATCCTCAGGCGCTGCGAGGAAACTGGTACGCCGGCCGGACCGCTGAACAACATCGCCGATATCTTTGGCGATCGGCAGGTGCATTCACGCCGCAATCTGGTCTCGATCGACGCGGAAGACATCAATGAGGTCGTCGTCGCGCCCGCGCCGGTACCGAGATTGTCGGAAACGCCGGGCAGCATTCGTAGCCTTGGGCCGTCGTTGGGCCAGCACACCGATGAGGTATTGCGGGAGGTCCTCGGCTTTGATGCCGAACGCCTGGACGAATTGCGTGCGAGCAAGGTGATCTGATGAACGGCATTCTGCATGGCATACGCATTGTCGAGGGCTCGGCCTTTGTCGCAGCCCCGTTGGGCGGGATGACGCTGGCGCAATTGGGCGCCGACGTAATCCGCTTCGACCCCATCGGTGGAGGGTTGGATTACCGGCGCTGGCCGGTGACCAACGACGGTGAACACAGTCTATTCTGGGCTGGTCTCAACAAGGGCAAACGCTCTATTGCCGTTGACATTCGCGCACCGCGCGGCCAAGAACTCTTGACCGAACTGATTTGCGCGCCAGGCGCCGAGGCGGGTCTGTTCAGCACCAACTTTCCGGCGCGTGGCTGGCTAGCCTATGACCGGCTCGTGCAGCACCGGGCCGACCTCATTATGGTGAATCTGGTCGGACGGCGCGACGGCAACTCGGAGGTCGACTATACGGTTAATCCGCAGATTGGCTTCCCGGAACTCACTGGCCCGAGCGATCGCGAAGAGCCCGTCAACCACGTCTTTCCTTCCTGGGATGGCATCGCCGGCCATCAATTGGCCTTGGCAATGCTGGCCGCGCTGCGGCATCGCGATCGCAGCGGCGAGGGCCAACTCGTGACCCTGGCATTGAAAGACGTTGCCTCGGCAATGCTCGGCCACTTGGGCATGCTGGCCGAGGTGGCCATCAATGACGTTGACCGCCCGCGCTACGGCAATTATCTCTACGGCGCCTTCGGGCGCGATTTCGAGACCCGCGACGGTGCCCGTGCGATGGTCATCGGGCTGACCGGCTTGCAGTGGAAGTGTCTGGTTAAGGCGACCGATTTGAGCGCGTCGATGACGGCCCTCGGCGAGCGACTCGGGCTCGATCTGCGTGATGAAGGCAATCGCTTTCGGGCTCGCGAGGAGATCGCCGCACTGCTCGAGCCCTGGTTTGCCGAGCGTACCCTGGCCGAGGTGCGAGCCCTGTTCGACGAGCACCGTGTCACCTGGGGACCCTACCGAAGCGTGCGTGAGGCAATGGCCGAGGATGCGGACCTGTCGGTCGATAATCCGATGTTCCAAAGCGTTAGGCAACCCGGGATTGGTAGCTACATCGCGCCCGCGTCGACATTGGACTTCAGCCGAGGCGGACGCCTGCCGGCCATGCCCGCGCCACAACTGGGCGAGCATACCGACGAGATCCTTCTCGATGTACTCGGATTGCCGGAAGCCGAGATTGGTCAGTTGCACGACAGCGGCATCATCGCTGGTCCGGCAACCTGACCCATGATCCGAAATCTTGGCTCCGGAAGCGTGACTCCGGAGTCGTCACCCCAGAACCATCACCCCAGAACCATCACCCCGGAATCATCACCCCAAAATCATCACCCCGGAATCTCAACCTTAAGCCGATGTGCTGAGCCAGCACCCTGAGCAGTTGCGCTGACTCGTCTTTAACATCCCTTTGCCTGCTGGAGATCGACGCCATGAAGCTGCCCCTAAATTTCTACCAACCGATGGCCATTGGCGCGCCGATGCCGATGCGCGAGTTGCCATTGCGTGCCGAGCGCGTGGTGCACTTCTTCCCGCCGCACCTGGAAAAGATCCGAGCTCGGCTGCCGGACACCGCGCGCAAGGTCGATGTGCTCTGCGGCAATCTGGAGGATGCGATCCCGATCGACGCCAAGGAAGCTGCGCGCGCCGGATTTATCGAGGGCGTGAACGCGCTTGAGCCCGGTGATACGGCGATCTGGGTGCGTGTCAACTGCCTGAACAGCCCATGGCTGCTGGACGACCTCGAACAGATCGTGCGCGAGGCCGGCAACCGACTCGATGTGGTGATGATCCCCAAGGTCGAAGGCCCTTGGGATATCCATTTCGTCGATCAATACCTCGCGTTGTTGGAAGCACGCCACGGCGTGCAAAAACCCATCCTGATTCATGCGCTGCTTGAGACAGCCCAAGGCGTGATGAATGTCGAGCAGATCGCCGCGGCCAGTCCGCGGATGCATGGAATGAGTTTAGGTCCGGCCGATTTGGCCGCGTCACGCGGCATGAAGACCACCCGCGTCGGTGGCGGACATCCGCGCTATGGTGTGCTGGCCGATCCGTCCGAGGCCGATGGAGACCAGCGCGCCTTCGTGCAGCAAGATCTCTGGCACTATACCCTTGCGCGGATGGTCGACGCCTGCGTTGCGCACGGACTGCGCGCATTCTACGGTCCCTTTGGCGACATCAAGGACGAGGCCGGCTGCGAGGCGCAGTTCCGCAACGCATTCCTCATGGGATGCACCGGCGCTTGGTCGCTGGCGCCGAACCAGATCCCGATCGCGCTTCGCGTGTTTAGTCCAGAGGTCAAGGAGGTCCTGTTCGCCAAGCGCATTTTAGAAGCGATGCCCGACGGCTGCGGCGTGGCAATGATCGATGGAAAAATGCAGGATGATGCCACCTGGAAGCAGGCAAAGGTGATGGTCGACTTGGCGCAATTGGTGGCGCGCAAGGACCCCGAGCGTGCGGCCGCCTATGGCCTCTGACCCGGTGACGCAGACCATGAGCAACAAGACAGAGCCGGGAAACTTTTTCGAGGATTTCAGCATTGGACAACGCATCAAGCATGCAACACCGCGTACCCTGACCGAGGGCGAGATGGCGCTGTATGTGGCGCTGTTCGGAACGCGTTTTGCCTTGAACTCGTCTGACCCCTTTGCGCGTCAGATGGGCCTGCCGCGCGCGCCTCTGGACAGCATGCTGGCGTTCCACATGGTGTTCGGCAAGACCGTCGCCGATGTCTCGCTGAATGCCATCGCCAATCTTGGCTATGCCAACGGGCGCTTTGGCGTGCCGCTCTATCCTGGCGACACGGTCACAACGGATTCGTCGGTCATCGGGCTGCGCCAGAACAAAGATGGCCGCACCGGGGTCGTCTATGTGCACTCGACCGGCGTCAACCAAAACGGCGAGATGGTACTCGATTACGTGCGCTGGGTGATGGTGCGCAAGCGAGATTCCGAAGCACCCGCGCCGGAAACGGTGGTGCCGTCCCTGCCGGAATCAGTCGGGGCAGAAGACTTGATTTTGCCCTACCAGGTCGATCTGGCCCAGTACGATTGCCAGCGCGCGGGAAGCCCGTACCTTTGGGACGACTATGAACCGGGCGAGCGCATCGACCATGTGGACGGGATCACGATTGAGGAGTCCGATCATATGATCGCGGCGCGGATGTTTCAAAACACGGCGCGCGTCCATTTTAACCAGCATGTCGAGAAGGATGGTCGATTCGGGCGCCGCATCATCTACGGCGGTTACATCATTAGCCTGGCACGCGCCCTGTCGTTCAACGGCCTGGCAAACGCTCAAAGCATCGCGGCCATCAACGGCGGCCGGCATGTCAGCCCCTGTTTTGCAGGCGACACCGTCTACGCCTGGACACAGGTGCAGGAGCGCCGGGAGATCCCCGGTCGTAGCGATCTTGGCGCATTGCGTTTGCGCACTGTCGCGACCAAGGACCGCACCTGTGCCGACTTCCCTTACAAGGACTCCGCGGGCGAGGCTTATGACCCGGCGGTGCTGCTGGACTTTGACTACAGCGTGTTGATGCCGCGGCGCTAGCCAGCACGGATGAGTCCTAGTCGAGTGTCCGTAAGACAACGGCAACAATTTCGGCTTTGCCAGATTGAACAGCGGCAGACCTGAAGAACAAGAGACGGGCGCTCGCGCGACTCGACTTTCTACGATGCATCAAATAACCGACATCCCGACCCGCCCGTTCCCGGGACAAGGTCTTGTCGCCTGCCTTGGCCTGGGGCTTGCGGCATTGGGACGCCCTGGCTATATCAACCTCGGCCACGACCAAGACACCCGAGATGGGCGCGGCGTGGAGGCGATGCGCGAGCGGGCCTTCGCGGTGTTGGATCGGGCTTGGGCCGCTGGCCTGCGGTATTTCGATACCGCCCGGTCTTATGGTCGCGGCGAGGAGTTTCTGGGCGATTGGCTGCGCGAGCGCGCGCTTGCGACGGAGGCCGTCACGGTCGCTTCGAAGTGGGGTTATACCTACACCGCGGGCTGGCGCATTGATGCCGAGCAACATGAGGTCAAGGATCATTCGCTCGCGGTCCTGCGGCGCCAGTGGCGCGAGACCCAAGCCAATCTGCGAGGATTTCTGAACCTGTATCAGATCCATTCCGCAACCCTGCAAAGCGGCGTGCTCAATGATGCTGCCGTACACGCCGAACTGGCGCGCCTAAAGGATGCGGGCACACTGATCGGGCTGACCCTGAGTGGCCCCAACCAGGCCGACGTGCTGGAAAGCGCGCTGGCGCTGAGGGTCGACGGCGTGCCGTTGTTCGATGCCGTGCAGTCGACCTGGAATCTGCTGGAGCCTTCCGCTGGTCCGCGCTTGGAGACCGCCCAGGGCGCTGGCCTTGCCGTCATCATCAAGGAGGCGCTGGCCAATGGCCGGCTGACGACACGCAATCAGATGGCGGACTTCACCGACCGACGACGGTTGCTTGAGGACCTCGCACAGCGCCTGAACACCTCGCTTGATGCGCTCGCGCTGGCGGCCGCCCTGGCCCGGCCTTGGGTCTCGGTAGTGCTCAGCGGAGCCACCACCGAAGCTCAGCTGGAGTCAAACATCAGGGCCTGTTCGGTGCACTGGGATGCCCAGGCCGAGTCGGCCATCCAGGCATTGGCCGAAGATTCGCATGCATACTGGGACAAGCGCGCTCGGCTGGCCTGGAATTGAGCCCAGATTCATCGAGACTAGACAAGCTGAAACGTCGAGAAACTTCGAGCAGCCGCACTGAGGGCTGGGCGCCAGGGCGATCGACGGCCTCAGTCGGCATAGTCACCGGCGAGCACGCGCTTGAGGTCAATGTGTAACGGGATGCTCGGGTTTAGGTGGTGCCAGGCATCTGGAACACTCGTATAGTCCAGACTCAATCGTGAATTCATTCCGCCAAACCAATCCAAGCTGCCAAGATACTGCCGCAGTCGGTTTAGACCGTCTGGGAACGCAACAACCGCGCCAGTCGTAATCACACTGATATCGCGCGCGCGATCAAACTGACTTCGGTCCGAGCGGGAGGCAATCTCCTGCAAGGCATAGGAAATACTCAAACAGCCCTTGGAATGCCCAAGCAGGGTTTCGACGCGTCGCTCTGCCTCGCCGAGCAAGCGAACCAGTGTGCCGGTATCCGGACTGAGGCGCTCAACTGGCCCGGTACGACTAAGCTGCTCCGCCGTTTCGCTGCCATCCATGTACGCACTGCTCAAGGCACGGTGGAACTGGGTTAGCAGGCTAAGCGCCTGATTGGACCTGCGAAAGAAAAACCAGCCGCCCATTGCCTCTCCAAGGAGATCGGCCATGCCATATCCGGCAACGATCGCGCCAACCGGGGCATCAAGGTGATTGGCCAGCGTCCGTCCGAAGGCCGCGGCACCGACATCAGAACTGCCGACGCCCGCGACGGTGAAATGACGCAGTAGATCGCCTGGTTCTGAACGAAATGCCTCGAAGGTTTCAAACTTCTTAATGCGATTCGAATTGTCGCCATCCGAAGGTTCAACGACCAGGATAGCGCCCTCGCGATTGGTCTGTTGCGAAAGCAACCCAAACTCCTCGGCGCTGAGTCCACCGACATCGTAGAAGGTCCAGTCGGCCATTGTATTGCGTCGCTGAACAGCGTCGGTTACCGCATCGAATAGCGTCTGTGATGCAGATTCGGAAACCATAAAACCCTCGGTGCAGATCGATGATCCGCAAAATTTATCCTAAGAACCTCTGTCTTGTCTATGCCGTCATCGGGCCGGAGACTTGACGTCTGGCCTGGCATCTGGTCTGGCATCTGGCGCAGAAACTGGGGCAGTACAGATGCCTCTTCAGCCGCTCGTCGCCAAGCCTCATCCGCTGCGTCTGCCCAGCCCTTCGGCGCACCGCTCGCGCTGGCGTTCAAGATTCAAACACCAAAGGCCCCCCAAGGCCTTGACGAGATCGACGGCACAGCCCAGGACCTCCCCAAGATAGCACTGGACGCCGAGTCAGATACCGGTGCCGGCAGTGTGGAACCGAGGCCGAAGACGCAAGCCAGCGCCGCGCCATGTTGCCGACCGTCACCGTCGGAGATACCATAACGGAACAAACGCTACCAACTATCACCAGTCGCTGCCGCCAACAGCCGCCAACCGGACAGGTCAATGCAGGAAATCATTCGAAGACTCGAAGAAAATCGCAATGCCGCGCTTCTCGGAGGGGGCGCGAAACGCATCGAAAGCCATCACCGCAAAGGAAAATTGACCGCCCGCGAACGCATTGAGCTGCTGCTCGACGCGGGCAGCTTCGAAGAGTGGGACATGTTCGTGGAACATCGCTGTGTCGATTTTGGCATGGCCGAGAACAGAATCCCGGGCGACGGCGTAGTGACCGGCTACGGCATGATCAACGGTCGGGTGGTATTCGTCTTCAGCCAGGATTTCACCGTCTTCGGCGGATCGCTGTCCGAGGCCCACGCGGAGAAAATCTGCAAGATCATGGACCACGCCATCCGCGTCGGCGCACCGATCATCGGGCTAAACGATTCGGGTGGAGCGCGGATTCAGGAAGGTGTCGCGTCGCTCGGCGGCTATGCCGAGGTCTTCCAACGCAACGTCATGGCGTCCGGGGTCGTGCCGCAGATCTCGGTGATCATGGGCCCTTGTGCCGGCGGCGCCGTCTATTCGCCAGCGATGACCGATTTCAACTTCATGGTCAAGGACACCTCCTATATGTTCGTGACCGGTCCGGATGTCGTCAAGTCCGTGACGCATGAGACCGTGACCGCGGAACAACTCGGTGGTGCAATCACCCACTCGACTGTCTCTGGTGTTTGTGACCGCGCGTTCGAGAACGATGTCGAAACCCTGGTGATGGTTCGCTCGCTGATCAACTACTTGCCGTCAAACAATAGGGCAACGATGCCGTTCCGCCCGACGCCGGACCGCGCGGATCGGGTTGAGATGTCGTTGGACACCTTGATACCGGACAACCCAAACGTTCCTTACAATATGAAGGAGCTCATCTACAAGGTTGTCGACGACAGTGATTTCTTCGAGCTGCAGCCCGAACACGCGCAGAACATTATCGTTGGCTTTGCCCGAATGGAGGGGCATGTGGTCGGCATAGTCGCCAACCAGCCCTTGGTTCTCGCCGGGTGTCTGGACATCAAGTCGTCGATCAAGGCCGGACGCTTCGTGCGCTTTTGCGACGCCTTCAACATTCCGATCGTCACCTTTGTCGACGTGCCCGGTTTTATGCCCGGCACTGCGCAGGAGTACGGGGGCATCATCAAGCATGGGGCCAAACTGCTGTTTGCCTTTGCCGAAGCGACGGTCCCCAAGGTAACGATCATCACGCGCAAGGCGTACGGCGGGGCCTATGACGTGATGAGCTCTAAGCATCTTAGAGGAGACGTAAACCTGGCCTGGCCTACCGCCGAGATCGCGGTGATGGGGCCGGCGGGCGCCGTCAAGATCATCTTTCGAGACGAGGCGGAAGACGAGCAAAAGATTGCCGAACGAACCGAGGAATATCGACAGAAATTCGCCAACCCCTTCATTGCCGGACGCCGCGGCTACATCGACGATGTGATTGCCCCCCACAAGACGCGCAAGCGGATCTGTCGTTCCCTCGCCATGCTGCGGGATAAGAAGCTGGACAATCCCTGGCGCAAACATGCCAACATCCCGCTCTAAGGCGAGCAGTTTCGTTCTCCGCACAAGCTCCGGTCAGACACTGCCCGGCTCTGTTTCTATCACCGATTGCGAGGGTCGCGAGCAAACGAACGCGAGCCTCGAATGCCGGCCCTGGGTCGGCCTCAGGTCGGCCCCAAGTAACCAAGCATCGGCTGCAAACGGCGAGCTCCAGTAGACATCCCACTATGTTCGAGAAACTCCTTGTCGCGAATCGAGGCGAGATCGCCTGTCGTGTGTTCAAGACGGCTGCCCGCATGGGCATCAAGACCGTCGCCGTTTACTCCGACGCGGATCGTCGAGCACCGCATGTGGAGATGGCCGACGAAGCGGTCCACATCGGGCCGCCGCCGAGCACCGAGAGCTATCTGCTCGGCGATCGAATCGTTCAGGCCTGCAAGGACACCGGTACCCAAGCGGTTCATCCCGGCTACGGGTTTTTGTCCGAGAATCGCGCCTTCGCCAGCACATTGGAGCGCGAGGGTATCGTCTTCATCGGGCCGGGCGTGCATGCCATTGAGGCGATGGGCGACAAGATCCGATCTAAGCAGCTTGCACGGGAGGCCGGCGTCAATACCATTCCGGGGTTCAATGGGGTAATCGAGAACCAGGAGCATGCACTCCAGATCGCCAATGAGATCGGATACCCGGTGATGCTCAAGGCAAGCGCCGGTGGCGGGGGTAAGGGCATGCGCGTGGCGCACAACGATGCCGAGTGTCGCGACGGCTTCGATCGCGCGACCAACGAAGCGAAATCGAGTTTTGGCGATGAGCGGGTCTTTGTCGAGAAATTCATCGAACAACCGCGACACATCGAAATCCAACTCGTCGCCGACCGCCACGGCAATTGTGTCTACCTCGGCGAGCGGGAATGTTCGATCCAACGCCGGCACCAGAAGGTGATCGAGGAAGCGCCCTCCTCGTTCGTCGATGAGCCCATGCGAAAGGCGATGGGTGAGCAAGCGGTTGCCTTAGCGACGGCGGTTGGCTATCACTCTGCCGGCACGGTCGAGTTCATTGTCGACGCGGACAAGAACTTCTATTTCTTGGAGATGAATACCCGGCTGCAGGTCGAGCATCCGGTGACCGAATTCGTGACCGGGCTGGATCTCGTAGAGCTCATGATCCGAGTAGCCGACGGCGAGCAACTGCCGTTCGCGCAGCACGAGGTAAAGCTTACCGGTTGGGCCATCGAAAGCCGCATCTATGCGGAAGACCCACTGCGAAACTTTCTTCCGTCGACCGGGCGATTGGTGCGTTACATCCCACCGGAATCAACAGAACAGGTTCGCGTCGATACCGGCGTATTCGAGGGCGGCGAGGTCTCGATGTACTACGACCCCATGATCGCCAAGCTGATCACTCATGGTGCCACGCGCGATCAGGCCATCCAGACCATGCGCACGGCGTTAGATCGTTTCTACATCAGAGGCGTCGCACACAATATCGGCTTTCTTGCCGCGCTGATGCACCACGAGCGCTTCGTGGAAGGACGGATCAGCACGAACATGATCGCCGAGGAGTATTCCGACGGCTTCAGCGCTGCCGATATCGTTCACGATGACCCAGCGATGCTCGTTTCCGTTGCCTCATCAATCAATGCGCGCTATCGAGAACGCGCGGCGCAGATCTCCGGGCAGATGCCGGGTTACGAATACGTCGTGCCCACCGACTGGGTAGTCCTTATGGACGGCAAGTTCTATCCCCCGGTCAAGGTTTTCGCGGTCAATGGCGGCCACGACGTCGAATACGAGGGTGCAGTGCACCAGGTGCGCAGCGACTGGCAGTTTGGGCAACCGTTGTTTCGCGGCACCTTCAACGGCGCACCTTTGTGTATCCAGGTCGAGCGCAGAAACCTCTATCATCACCTGTATCATAGTGGTTCCGAGGTGAAGGTCGCGGTCGCCAGGCCTCGGGTCGCCGAGCTTTGGAAGCAGATGCCGGTCAAGCAGCCACCGGATATGTCGAAGTTTCTGCTCGCACCAATGCCTGGGCTGCTGACTTCGCTTGCGGTCAAACCGGAGCAGCAAGTCAACGTCGGCGAGGAGATTGCCGTGGTAGAGGCGATGAAGATGCAAAATACGCTGCGCGCCGTGCGCAAAGGCAAGGTCCTCACCATACATGCCTGGCCGGGCGAAACGCTTGCCGTCGACCAGCCGATCGTTGAGTTCGAATAATCCCAACGATGCAGACTTAATTCAGTTCCAGCACATCACCGTTACCCAGGTAGAGATTTGTCTGCGAGCCGTTCTGAGCCCTGCCGCGCACGACCGGCAGTCCCTGCTCCAGCATCTTCTCGACCGCGGTGCGGCCCGTGCAGTGGTTGCAGGCCACTTTGGTGATGCCGTAATCACGCAGGGCGTCGACGACCTGCTGCTTCGACGAATCCCAGTCCTCAAGCGGCGCGATGTGCAATCCCCCGTAGATGGCGTGGATGCGCTCACCATCGCGGAAGGTCCGGCCGGCATAGTCCAACAGGTTGAGCACGCCGCCATGACCGCAGCCGGTGACCATTGTCATGCCCCGATCCTGCAAATTGGCATACAAGACATTCTCTCCCTCCACCCGCAGGAGCGTGCTGATGGGAAAGCTGACCAAGGCCAGACCGGGGGACAACAGCAGCGGCTGGTCGACGGGCAGGGTAACCAACTCACCGGTGTGGCCCTGCTGCCGAATCATCTCGTAGCCGGCTGAGTGGAAGCCGGATGGGACGTAGATTGTCAGATCGGGACAGTGTTTGAGGGTCGAGCCGATGCCCCAGAAATGATCAAAGTGCTCGTGGCTGATGATCAGCGCGTCGATCGCGCCCTCGCGCAACAGCAGATCGATACCCTCCTCGGCAAAACGCCGATCGATCCAGGCGGGGTTCCAGCCGGTGTCGAACAGCAGGCGGCGCAGGCTTCCATCCGCGGTTTCTGCTTCGAGTAAAGCGGAAAACCCGGCGGCGTTGTCGGCATGCAGCGGCCCGAACGGCGGCCAGGGAATCTGGTACTGATCGGTTTCGGCACCCCCGGCATCGCGGATGTCGCCAAATACGGTGTCCGTGTCGAACCAGCCCGTCTCGGAGATGCAGAGAATCCGTAAGCGTGTCAGGGCGCCGATATCAAGATCCGAATGCAACGATTTTTTCATCTTTGTTCTCGCCAAGAAGCTTGTGAGAGAATACCTTCACCCATAGCGGGTCAACATCGAATACTAGGGGCTAAGCGACACCGGCATCCCCGTCAGCCGATCGTCGGTCGGCATCTAGTTTAACCATAGCGCCTGCGAAGCAGGTCGACAACAGTCGTCACTTGGTGTGCAACGGCAAAAGGCGGCACGCCGCGGCAACATCGGCGCAACTCGAATGCAAGCGCCCATCGCCGCCCCAGACTGAACGAAAAGGAAGACGGGGCTCAGGTTTTGCGTTTTGCGTACAACACGCTTATCGTCTAGGGCATAACGCCTAAGTTGAGCACCGGCCCTCCTAACCTTCCGTGCCAAATTGTCTCGCTCGGCGTCGGGCGTGGAAACACTTGAAAATGGTCATGCATCAAACCTGTTCCTCCGCACAGACCACAGGATCAAACCGAGAGCACCGATGCCCGGCACCAACTCGCGTCTCCTCGGCGCGCCTTCGACCTGTACCGACCGTCGCGCCGCAAGCAGAGGTCACGGAATCAACTCGCATCGCCGCAGGCTGTCGAGCCTTGCCGCACTGCTGCTGGTCTTCTCGCCGCTGATGACCCGAGCCGCATCACCAACGCTCGACCTCTACGCAGAGGAGCGACAGCGTCTCGTTGACCAGATCGAGCTGGAGGTGCAGGCGACCAGCGCGTTTCTCGGCACCAGCCGACTCGACCCCAACGTCATTCGCGCCATGCGCCGTGTCCCGCGCGAGCGATTCGTACCCAAGTCGGCACGCGGGAGTGCCTATGCAAACCACCCGCTGCCGATCGGCGACGGCCAAACCATTTCGCAGCCCTATATCGTCGCGATCATGAGCCACTTGCTGGGCGTCTCGCCCGGTCAGCGCGTCTACGAACTCGGCACCGGCTCCGGCTACCAGGCCGCGGTGCTCGCCGAGATGGGTATTCGGGTCTACAGCGTCGAGATCCTGCCTAGGCTCGCCGAGCGCGCCGCATCCACGCTAGCCGCTCTGGGCTATGAAAACGCCAATGTGCGCGCTGGCGACGGCTATCTGGGCTGGCCGGAGCACGCGCCCTTCGACGGCATCATCGTAACCGCCGCGCATGACGAGGTGCCACGCCCCTTGACAGAGCAACTAGCGCCGGGCGGGCGTATGATCATGCCGATCGGCGGCGTCAACGAAGTCCAGCAACTGATGCTGTTGACCAAACAACCGGACGGCAGCCTCAGCCGACGCGAAACGCTGCCGGTGCGCTTCGTTCCGGTCACGGGCCCAGCGGCGCGATGACGAAAAGGACTCGCCCAAAGAGCACCCGCTCGATCGAACTCTGCTACCCCCTTTGATGCATCCAGTTGCCCGGGGCCGATTGGTCCATCTCGTTCGAACAGCTTGGCCTGACGCGGACCGATCGATCGCGATCGATCGAGAGGCCCCGGTGAATTTCAATTATCCAGTCCGTTCTCGGAAGCACTTCCCCGCGAGATATCCGTGGTATGTTCTATTCCTTTTGTCTTCATTTCATCCTGCCCATCCTTCGTCCCCAATAGTCCCCCCTGAGGCAAAGGTCATGAAAAAGCACTGGCAAGTGGATCACCTGGTATGGGCGGGGTTTGGTGTTGTCTTTGTCATCATGCTGGCCGTTGCAGCCTTCTCATGGAAAGCAACCAACGACTCGGAGGATGGCATTACCTGGGTCACTCATACATTTTCCGTGAAACTTGGAATCGCCGATATTGAAAAGACGATAATCAATGCCGAGACGAGCCAGCGGGGCTTCTTGTATACGGGGAGTGAGGATTATCTGCGTCGCTATGACCAGGCCGGTGCGACTTACCAAGGCCAACTCGATGCATTGCGGGAAGAGGTCAGTGACAATCCGGAGCAGGTGCAGCGCGTCGATCGTCTCATGGAGTTGGCCGAGGCCAAGTTTGCTGAGTTACAGAAGACCATCGATCTCAGGAAATCCGGACGACTTCAGGATGCCTATGACCTGGTGATGTCGCATCAAGGTCAAGAGCTTATTGATCAGATTCGAGACCTTGTGTCGGAATTCACGGATGCCGAAGAAGCCCTATTGAAGACACGGGTGGCGGAGATGAACGCCTCGCTCGGAAACTCACGCCGAGTTTCCCTTTGGGGGACCACGGTAGCCTTGGCAGTTGGTGTTTTCGTGTCCTTTTTTGTCGCATCGAATATCATGACCCCGATTCAGGACAGCGTGCGGGACCTTTCAACGTCCGCCCAGCAAATGAGCGCCGCCGCTGAAGAGCATGAGCGCAATGCGGCGCAACAAGCGACGGCCGTCAATCAGACTTCAACCACAATGGAAGAGCTGGATCGATCGTCACGACAATCCGCCGGTCAGGCCGAGTCGGCATTCGATCAAGCGCAGAAGGTGCTGCAGCTTTCCAAAGAAGGTTCAGGTCAAATTCAGCAGGCGCTCGACGCCTCCAATAGCCTGCGTCAACAGGTGGGCGACATTGAGGAGCAAATACGAAAGTCCAGCGAACAGACCGGCCAAATCGAAGACATCACGCTGTTGGCCACCGATCTGGCCACACAGACCAATTTGCTGGCCCTCAATGCCGAGGTGGAAGCGGCCCGTGCCGGCGAGCACGGCAAAGGCTTTGCAGTGGTCGCCACCGAGATCCGCAAACTGGCCAATGAAAGCAAGGCGTCAGCACTGCGTGTGCAGGCCTTACTGGACGATATCCAGCGGGTAACAAAATCAACAGCCACGGTAACCCAGGATGGAACTAAGCGCGTCGAGGAGGTCGCCGAACTCTCTCGGCAGAATGCCGAAGTGCTGACCAACATCGCATCGGCCGCGGAACATGCCACGCAAAGCGCGCAACAGATTTCTCTCAACGCCAGTCAGCAAGCAGAGGCCATTAGACAGGTGGTAGAGACCATGATGTCACTTAATGCCGGCGCCAAAGAAACGGCCAATGGCATTGTCCAATTCAAGATCGGTTTGCAAAGCGTAGAGAATTCGGCTCGGCGCCTCCGACAAATGGTCTGATAGCCTCGTCTTGCATCATCGACCGCAAAGGTCCAAGCTCTTCAGTTTACAGTGGTACTCGCGGCCTCGCCGACCTGCCCCGCGGCCTTGGCAACCTCTTGCTTAAAACCATCGAACATTGACTCGGCAGCAGCGATGCCGACTGCGACGGTCAGCAGCAAGCAAGTCGCGGAGCGACTCCAGGCATGGTTGATATGCATCACTATTGGGGATCGACGATGCCGACGGGCTGCTGACCTTAATATCGTCTTGATGGACGCTCGCTGCGTGGGCGGGCCTCGTTGACGGTCAGCTTACGACCCTCTTGCATGACGTCATGCAGGGCCTGAATCGCGTCGTTGGCCTCAGAATCATTAGGCATGTCAACGAAGCCGAAGCCTTTGGACTGGCCTGAAAATTTGTCCTTAATGACATCCGCGGTCGTCACGTCGCCGAATTCGCTGAACATGTCGCGCAACTCTTCGTCGGTGACAGAGTATTTGAGATTGCCTACGTAGATCCTCATCGCTTAGTCTCGAAAAGTTCGTGCATTGAGCACGCGAACGCAGCCGGTCAATCAACGCACAAATCGACGGGCAACGGACGTCTTCTCCGATCCACAGCCCAACAGCATAGACCTCGGACGCAGGAGTGACGCCAAGACGTTAATCAACCGCGAATCTAGTCTATCGAGCGATCAGCGTCAACAGCAAGCGCGGCGCCGTTGATGGAAGCGACCGAAAAACCCGCCTGCTCTACAGCCCGCACCAAGCTGCTTGCATCGAGCCTACCGCCCCGAATATAGACCCGTCCTGAGGCCAAATCCGGCTGCGCCTCTTCGACCGCATGCAGCGCCTCTAGAGAGCGTTTAACGCTACCGACGCAGTGTTGGCAGGTCATGCCATCCACGCGCAGCACCACGGAGCCGTCCGCAAAGTTGATCGCCGGGGCCATCCGGGCACGCAGACGTTGTACCGATAACAGCGTAAACAATGCGAGCAACACCAGCGTCGACAGCACCGCGATCCAGCCGCCGCCCGCGTGTGCGTGGGCGTGGAGGGTTTGCGCGGAAGGCGTCAACAAATGGTCGAAGGTCAGGCCAAACAGAAGACTCATGACCACGACGGTACCAAGGTATAGGCCGAGCACTCGCCCCCCAAGGGCGCGGTAAACAGCACCAATAGTAGCCAGATTGGTGGCCGGGCCAGCCATAAGAAACACCAAAGCCGATCCGGTCGGCATGCCGGCAGCGATCAACGATGCAGCAATGGGCACCGAGGCCGTGGTGCAGACGTAAAGCGGTAACGAGATCGCCAACACCACAATCATGCCCAGCAGCCCTTGCGCCCAGACCTGGCCGGCAAAGAAATCCGCCGGAGTTAGCGCCGTCACCAGCGCCGCGACGAGCACCCCTGCGATCAGCCACAGATCGATGGATGCCAACAGGTCGAACACGGCGTAGCGGACAGCCTCGACGAACCCGTCGACCAGCCTGTTGAACTTTCCGCCGGCCAACCGCTCGTCAGACGGTCGCTCGTTGGCGGCCGGTGCCGGACCTTTCGCCTGCCCGGACTCAAGGTTGGACTCGGAATCCGCTCCAGGCTTAGACGGTACGAAACGATTGACAAGTGCACCGCCGGCAAGGCCGGTGATGAAGGCCGCCACCACCTTGAACAGCGCAAACGGCCAACCGAGGAAGGCGGCGCTGACCAGAATCGAGTCGACCCCGGTCTGCGGCGTGCTGATCATGAAAGACGTTGTGGCGCCTGGTGATGCGCCTTCCTTGCGCAGACCGAGCGCGGTCGGAATGACGCCACAGGAGCACAGCGGCAGAGGCACCCCGAACAACGACGCCCGCGTCACACTGATCATGTTGGGCCGGTTCAAGCCACGATGGATCAAGCCCGTTGGTAAAAAGGCATGGATCAAACCGGCGATAAAGAGTCCGAGCAGCAGCGACGGCGACAGCTCCAACAGGATCTGCCAAAGTTCAATCAGGTAGCGCTCGATCATGGGTCAAATGGCTCCCAGCCGACTTTGATGGCTAGTAGCCGGTCCGCTTCCGCTCCTTTTCCTTCTCGTTCTGGTCGTAGATGTACCCGCCTAAGGCACCGACCCCGGCACCAATCAGCGCACCCTTGCCGGCATTCGCCGAGGTCGAACCGATCGCGGCTCCCGTTGCGGCGCCTGCCGCGGCACCGGTCGTGGTGCGGGAGGCAGTCGTACCGCCGCAAGCCGTGAGGCTGGCGGCTAAAAAAATGCTGATCGTCATGACGAATGATTTCATGATGTCGATTCCTGAATAAATGACGGTTTGCTTTCGGTCTTTGCAGGGACGATTGGCGGTCGACCGCCGGGAGGTCGCTGGATCATGTCAAATGTTTGTGGATTAGCCGCGTTTTCCAGCTGCGGCAGGCTTGCCTTCCGAAGGGTAGCACGCTCAGCGTTAAAGACCAGAGACCAGGCTTCAACCTCGGCAGCAGGCCGGCCCTTGGCTCTAGACGGTACCGTACAGGCCCAGCAACAAGGCGCCGTGCTCTCATCGAATCGAAGCATTGCCTCGCTAGACCTTAGTCGATATTACCCTTCTGGTGTTGATCGACCAAATAGCCACTCAGGGCGCCGGCGCCGGCACCAATCAAGGCACCGGCGCCGGCGTCTGCGCTCAACGAGCCAATCAGCGCGCCACCAGCGGCGCCCATCAGAGCGCCGCTGCCGGCGCGTTCGCCCGTGGTGCTGCCGCAGGCGCTCAGCATCACCAAACTGCCGATCAGCAGCAGGGCGGTTGCGGATGTCTTCATATTGATTTCTCCTGATGATGGTCGCTTCAAGGCGGCGGGCATTGAGGTGCGGGCCTGACATTGAAGCGCGGTTAGACGCTGCAGCGCCGGTAGACCTGCCCTGGTCGATCTTCCCTGGTGGATCTTTCCTGGTGGATCTTCCCTGGCGGAACCACTTACATGCAGGGGTATTCGGCGGCCAGTGCACGCACTAACCCTACCACCGGCAATTCTCCCATCAGTGTCTTGTCGCCGGAGTTGGCCTCGGCCCAAGCCAGAAAGGCCCTCCGCCCATCGCCAACAGTGGCGGTCTCCGGATAGCAAACCAAGCGCTTCATTTGCTTACGGTCGCTGACCGCATCATGGTACTGCATCGACGCCTCAATAAAAGCACGGCAGGCGAAGGTTGCAGGCATGTGTTCGGGGCTGTCGGGGCTGGGCGAGCAAACCTGATAAAGGTCTTCCGTCGTGTCGAAATTGAAATCAACGCTCTCTACCGCGGGCGTGGCACTGGCCAGGATTAGCCCCAAAACGCCGGCAAACAAGCTGGTTAGCACCGAAAAACTGACTCTCATTAACCTAGTCCTCGTTGAATTAATCTATGGTGGCCGATCCCGCGTCAGACCTGACAACCGCGGTCGCGCGCTTGGATTCTACCAGCGACCTTCGTCGCGCGGGGCAGGAAAACGGCCGCCCCCCGCATCCGCTATCATAGAATGCGCGCTTTGGGTCTTCCTCCCGCGCGGAAACAGGCATCGAGCCCATCCGCCAAGGTCGGAAAACGCAACCGAACACCGAGTTCGTCGAGCATGCGGCGATTGCTAAGCCGCCGTGATTCACGCAGATAAGAGAGCATGCCGGCGGACACCTGCCCCGGGGCTTCGGCCAATGGAATCTGCGGTGGTCTCGGCAGGCCCGCGGCATCGGCGATGCGACAGAAATAGTCGGTCATGGTGCTCGGATCGCCATCGCACACGTTGTACAAGCCGCCATTCGGGCCCCGATCCATTGCCGCGAGGCAGACCTCGACCAGGTCGTCTGCATGGATGCGATTAGACCAGGGCGCCTCATCGACCTCGACCACCGGTTGGGCGCTACGAATACGCTCGATCGGCAGTCGGTCGCAGGCATAAATGCCGGCCACACGCAGAATGACCAATTCAGCGGCGCTCGCCCTGCTCCAGCGGCGCAATTGCTGTTCCGCATCCCAGCGCCGCAGCGAACGCTCGGCACGCGGATTGACGGGTCTGGTCTCGTCGACCCAGGCACCGTCGCAATCGCCGTAAACGCCCGTGGTGCTGATATAGACTAGACGCCGCGGATTGCCACGACGGGCGAAGAAATCCAACAATCGTGCCGTACCCGGATCTTCCACGCCTTGCCCGGGTGGTGGGGCGAAGTGGAACATGCGCTCGCCTGCGGAGTGCTTCGCAGCGCGCCCGGCACGACAAAGGACATCAAGGTCGTCTTGCTCCAGGTCCAACCGCAGGGCCTCGGCGCCGAGCGCTGCAATGGCCCGCGCACTCTCCTCGCCGCGCACGACGCCGGTCACGGCCTCACCCTGATCGAGCAGCGCGCTCGCGACCAGACGGCCCACATAGCCACATCCGATAATGATCATGTCGATTGTTTTAAACCTCGTAATGGCCAGCTTGACCCGCGGCTGTCGGCAGGTTTGAGCTCGCCTTGCAGTGGGCGCCAACGTCGGCACATGTTAAGGTCAGGCGCGCCGTCGCAACCCCGATCATCGATAGCGGCTGCGCATCGACTGCCCTTTGAGCCTATACATCATCATGAGTTTTGTCATCCGAACCGAGCCAGGACAACACAGTTTCCGAGTTGAGCGCGGCCAGACGGTCCTTGAGGCCGCGATCCAGCAGCACATCGGCCTACCCTACGGGTGCCGCGACGGCAAATGCGGCAGTTGTACGGCCGAGGTGCTCGACGGCAGGGTTGGCTATCCGTCGGGCAAGACTGAGGCCCTGTCCAGCCAAGTTTCGTCCGCTTGCCTCACTTGCCAAGCAGTCCCGGAATCCGACCTTGTGCTGCGTGTCTCGGAGTTAGAGACCGCCGCGGAGATCGCCGTGCGCACCCTCCCCTGCCGTATCGAGGACAAGCGCCTGCTCAACCACGACGTTATTCGGCTGCGGTTGAAGCTGCCGGAGGGGCAGCGTCTGCAATTCTTGGCCGGGCAATATCTGGAATTCATCCTACCCGACGGGCGCAAACGGGCGTTCTCAATGGCCAGCGCCCCCCATGACGACGCGCTGATAGAACTCCATGTGCGCCGAGTTCCAGGCGGCGAGTTTACCGATCAAATCTTCGACGAGGTGCAGGAGAAATCGATCTTGCGGATCCAGGGACCGCTCGGCACCTTCGTGCTGCGCGAGGCATCCGAGCGGCCAATCATTTTCATTGGCGGCGGCACCGGCTTCGCGCCCGTCAAGGGTCTCTTAGAACACGCCTTTCATACCGGCATTGAGCGATCGATGACGCTGTATTGGGGCGTGCGCTCCCGACGCGACCTCTATCTGCCGGAATTGCCGCGGCAGTGGGCGGCACAGCATGCCCACTTTCGCTATGTGCCGGTGTTATCGGAACCCGACATCGACTGGAACGGGCGCAGCGGGTACGTGCACGAGACGGTCCTTGAAGACCATTCGAACATCGCCGACTACGACGTCTACATGAGCGGCCCGCCAATCATGGTCGAGGCCGGGCGCAGCGCCTTTGAGGCTCAGGGGCTGACCATGGACCACATGTTTTCGGACGCCTTCGAGTGGGCCGCGGATAGTCCGAAGCATAAGACAGCAGGTTAGCCTAGATTGCCCGGCTGCATGGCCGACGGCACGACCCGAAAGAGGCCAGACTGTCGGACGCGACCGGGATACCAATACCCTTCGGAACATCTCTGCCTTCACTGATGCAAGGCGCGCGGGTCTGATGCCACTTTCTTTTGCTCGCGCTGCACGCCGCCTGGCGGCAGTGGGCCGACTGGCAGTCGGCGCTCAGGGTCAGGCTGGGGCCAAGACCGAGGACTGTTGCAGGCTGGCGAGTAGGCGCATGGCCTCGCGGTTGGTCCAGGAGCTGGCGAGGTCCAGGGCCTTGTCGATGGGTAGCCAGAGGAATTGGCTGTGTTCAATCTTGTTCAGATGGATGATGCGCCGGTGTGCCAGAGGCAGCGCGAACCAGTGCTCGCGATTAAAGCAGACGCCGTTGCGATAGCGCGCGCGCCATGCCTTGACGATCGGAAACAACCGGGATTGGCGCAGGTCGATCAGACGGGCGGCGCCGAGCAACCCGGTCTCTTCCTTGAGTTCGCGCAAGGCTGCGCTGCGCGGCGATTCACCGGCACGCAGGCTTCCGGTGACAGACTGCCAGAAGCCTTCGGGTCGGATGCGGTTCATCAGCAAGAACTCGCCAGCGGTGGTGAACACCACGACCAGCACGGAGATCGGGCGCTTGGCCAGTTGCGCCGACTCTGCTTCGACCGCGGCTGGTGCGACCAATTGACTCGTTTCGGCAGCTTGCTCGCCCTTCGCCTCAAGGCCATCCGTCGTTTGCTGGACCAGGTCCAGGGCTATGCTATCGGCTTGCATGACATCAGGCCCTTAGGCGGATGCGCAGGGCCAGCTCTTTGAGCTGGGCCTCGTCGACGGCGGACGGCGCATTGGTGAGCAGGCAGCTCGCGGTCTGGGTCTTTGGGAAGGCCATAACGTCGCGAATCGAGGTGCTGCCGGTCATGAGCATGACTAGGCGGTCGAGGCCGAAGGCGATGCCGCCGTGGGGCGGGCAGCCGTATTTGAGCGCGTTCAGCAGAAAGCCGAAGCGTTCGTCGGCATCGGAGTCGCTGATCTTGAGCAGCCGGAAGATGCGCCGCTGCACGTCCTCGCGGTGAATACGAATGGAGCCGCCACCGACCTCGGTGCCGTTGAGCACCAGGTCGTAGGCGCGCGACTCACAGCCACCGGGGTCGGACTCCAGCAGTTCGAGTTGGTTTTCTTTGGGGGCCGTGAACGGATGGTGCAGCGCGACCCAGCGACCGCTGCGCTCGTCGTGCTCGAACATCGGGAAATCGACCACCCAGAGCGGGCGCCAGTCGCCTTCCATCAGACCGCGGTCGCGACCGAGCTTGACCCGCAGCGCGCCGATGGACTCATTGACGACCTGGGTCTTATCAGCGCCGAAGAAGATCAGATCGCCGTCGGCGGCCTCGGCGCGCGCCATGATGCCCGCGACGGCGGCATCCGGCAGGAATTTTAGGATCGGCGATTGCAGCCCTTCCCTACCCTTCGCGGCCCATTCGTTGACCTTGATATAGGCCAGCCCCTTGGCGCCGTAGATGCCGACGAACTTGGTGTATTCGTCGATGTCCTTACGGCTGAGTTCCGCGCCCTTGGGCAGACGCAACGCAACCACGCGGCCATCCGGGTCTTTAGCCGGGCCGGCAAAGACCTTGAAATCGACCGCGTCCATCAGATCACCGACGTCGATCAATTCCAGCGGCACGCGCAGGTCCGGTCGGTCGGAGCCGAAGCGGTGCATGCACTCGGCATAGGTCATGCGTGGGAAGGGATCGGACAGGTCGACGTCCAGCACCTCTTTGAACAGGGCGCGGATCATTTGCTCCATCATGCCGGTCAGCTCGGCCTCGTCGAGGAAGGAGGTCTCGATGTCGAGTTGGGTGAACTCGGGCTGGCGGTCAGCACGCAGGTCTTCATCACGGAAGCAGCGGGCGATCTGGTAGTAGCGGTCCAGGCCGGACATCATCAGCAGTTGCTTGAACAACTGCGGCGACTGCGGCAGGGCATAGAACTCGCCCGGATGCACGCGGCTCGGCACCAGATAGTCGCGCGCGCCCTCAGGCGTAGACTTGGTTAGGATGGGGGTCTCGATGTCGAGGAAGCCCTGCTCGTCTAAGAAGCGGCGCATGCACTGGGTGATGCGGCTGCGGATGCGCAAGCGCTCCTGCATCTCCGGGCGGCGCAGATCGATGTAGCGATAGCGCAGGCGGATCTCTTCGGAGGCGTCGGTGTGATGCTCGTCGAGCTGGAACGGCGGCGTCTCGGCGGCGTTCAGCACCGTCAGCGACAGTGCCAGCACCTCGACCTCGCCGGTGGGCATGTTTGGGTTGACGGTGCCCTCGGGGCGGGCACGCACGCGGCCTTCGACGGCCAGCACATATTCGCTGCGAACCTGTTCCGCCTGCTCGAATATCGCTGGCTGGTCTGGATCGAACACCACCTGCACCAAGCCGTCGCGGTCGCGCAGATCGACAAAGATGACACCACCATGATCGCGGCGGCGATGCACCCAGCCGCACAGGCGCACCTCTTGGTCGATAAAGCTGCTGTCGAGTTGGCCGCAATAATGACTGCGCATGAGGGTCGATCCCGTGGCTGAAAACCGAAGAAGGCGCCCTAGGGCGGCCTGAAAAAAGCCCTACAAAGTACCCTGGCCAGGCGTGAAGCGCAAGGCCGATCGACGGGTTTCATTGGCCAGCGAGGCAATGCCTCAGAGCGCCGAGCGCACGGCGCCTTGTTGCTTGACATCTGCGTCACTTCAAGGGGGCTGAGGGCCGCCGTACAGCGCGATCGCGCAGTGCTGATCTTTGGCCCTTGGCGCTCGGCCCTTCGGATCGGAAGCGACGCGAAACACTCAGGTCGACGCGACGGAATCTTCTTGATCAGGCCTGTGCATGCGTATCTCGTGACGCCGTTCGGGGCCTTGCAGGCGCAGGATGTCGCCCATGCGCAGCGGGAACTCGCCATTGATGCGATCTTGAAAATAGAACGTCAGCGACTGCTCAACGACCGGGAAGGCGAGATCTTCCCAGGGGATCTGGGATTCCGGCAGCAGCGCGACTTCAAGGCTCTCGCTACCGGGACCAAAGTCGAGGTCCAACAGACGGGCTCGAAACAGCATGAAGACCTGATTGATGTGCGGCAGGTTAAAGAGCGTGTAAAGCTCCCCGACCGCAACCCGTGCGTTCGCCTCTTCCAGGGTCTCGCGAGCGGCGCCCTGCTGCACGGTCTCGCCGTTCTCCATAAAGCCGGCCGGCAGTGTCCACCTCCCGGCGCGCGGCTCAATGGCGCGCTTGCAAAGCAGAACCCGATCTTCCCACAGGGGGATGCAGCCGACGACGATGTTCGGGTTCTGGTAGTGGACGGTGCCGCAGGCGTCGCAGACATAACGAGGCGCGTTGTCTCCCGCCGGCACCCTGAGCGCAACCGGCTCGCCGCATTGGCTGCAAAAATTCATGATTGCTGCTCAGGACTCCGCCGCGCCCTTGAATTCGGCCTGCGTCTTTGGCTCCGGTTCAGGATTGCCGATCCACACGCCGATCTTGTCGCCGATACCTTGGAACATGACATACAGGCCGGGGATCAGCAGGATGCCGAACAGCGTCGCCGCGAGCATGCCGCCCAGCACAGTGAAGCCGAGATGCACGCGCGAGTTGGCGCCGGCACCGGTGGCGAGCACCAAAGGCAACAGGCCGATGATAAAGGCGAGCGCGGTCATTAGCACCGCGCGAAAGCGCATGCGGGCACCGGCCAGCGCGGCGTCGAATCGAGACTTGCCTGCCTCGCGCTGTTCCTTGGCAAACTCGACGATCAAGATCGCGTTTTTGGCGGCCAGGCCGATCAGCAGCACCAAGCCGATTTGGGTGTAAAGATCATTGTCCAGCCCAATCATCCACAGCGTCGTCACGGCGCCGAGCAGAGCCACCGCGACCGAGGTCAACACCGAGAACGGGATTGCCCAGCTCTCGTAGAGCGCGACCAAAAACAGATAGCCGAACAGGATCGCTAGGCCGAAGATCGCCGCCTCACCGCCCGCGCTCTGCTGTGCCTCCTGAAACGACAGCGCGGTCCACTCAAACCCATAGCCGTCCGGTAGCGATTTTTTGGCGGCCGCCTCCATTGCCGCCATCGCATCGCCGGCCGAGAAGCCCGGCGCCGGGGTGCCGTTGATCGAAGCGGTCGGGAACTCGTTATAGCGAAAGACCAGATCGGCGCCGAGTCGGTTCTCCACCTCGGCCAGCACCGACAAGGGCACCATGCTGCCGTTGTTACTGCGCACATAGGTACTGCCGATGTCATCGGCGGTCGAACGCTGGTCCTGCTCGCCCTGCAGATTGACCTGGAAGGTTCTGCCCAGATAGGTGAAATTGTTCACATAGGTCGTGCCGAAGACCGACTGCATGGTGTTGAACACCGTCGACACCGGCACATTGAGGTACTGCGCCTTGGTGCGATCCAGGTTCAGGTACAGCTGCGGGTTGTCGGCGCTGAAGGTGGAGTAGGCATTGGCGATACGCGGGTCTTGCTTCGCGGTCGCGATCAGCCCTTTGAGCACCTGGGTTAGGTCCTGCTCGGACTGTCCGCCCAGGGCCTCGATCTGCATCGCAAAACCGGCGGCATTACCCAGGCCGGGGATCGGCGGCGGCGGGAACACCAGGGTGTCCGCTCCGGGCAAGGCATTGAGCTCCCCGCTGAGTCGTTTGTAGAGGCCCCGCAGCCCTGTCTCTGGCGTCGTGCGCTCATCCCAAGGCTCGAGCACCAGCACCCCGAGACCTGCATTGGACGACGAGGCGGAGGTCAACAGGCTGTAGCCGGCAACCGTCAGCACATTGGCGACACCCGGCGTCTTGGCCGAGATATCGCGCACCTGCTCCATGGTCTCGGCGGTGCGCGGCAGTGCCGCACCACCCGGCAGACTCACGTCGACAAACAATGCCCCTTGATCCTCAGTGGGCAAAAATCCAGTCGGCAAGCGATCAAGCACCAAGCTTGAGGCCAGGCCGATCAGGATGATGAGCAGCCCGGCTACCGCGGAACGGCGCGCAATCAAGGCGACCACGCGCACATAGCCGTTGCGTACCCCGTTGAGCCCGCTGTTGAACCAGCTGAATGGTCCGCGCTTGGCCGTCCTTGGCTGACCGAGAAACAGCGATGTCAACACCGGCGAGAGGGTCAGCGCGTTCAGCGCCGAGATCGCGACCGCCGCCGAGATGGTCACAGCGAATTGTCGGAACAGCTCGCCGGAGATTCCCGGCATGAAGGCCACCGGCGCGAAGATCGCGAACAGCACCAGGGTGGTGGAGATGATGGGCCCGGTGATCTGGTCCATCGCCTTCAAGGTCGCGGCGCGCCGGTCCAGACCCTCTTCCAGCATAATCCGCTGCACGTTCTCGACCACGACGATGGCGTCATCCACCACCAAGCCGATGGCCAAGACGATGGCGAACAGGCTGATGGTGTTGGCCGAGAACCCGGCCACGAGCAGCAGGATAAAGACGCCAATGAGCGACACCGGGATGGTCACCGCGGGCACGATGGTCGCACGCAGGTCTTGCAGAAAGAGATAGACCACCAGCAGCACGATGACCGCGGTGATGACCAGGGTTATGATGATCTCGTGGATCGACGCTTGCACGAAGAGTGTCGAGTCGTACATCACATCGGCGGCAACGCCATCCGGAAAGCGCGTCGACAGTTCCTTGAGTTGCGCCCTGACGTTTTTGACCACCGCCAGCGCGTTGGCCCCAGGCGCCTGGTAGATGGCGATCGCCGCGGCCGGCTCGCCGTTGTATGACGTGGTCGAGGCGTAGGACTGAGAGCCAAGCTCAACCCTGGCGATATCGTCGATGCGCACGATACCGCCGTCGGCGCCGCTGCGCACGACGATCTGGCCGAACTCCTCCGGCGAGGCCAACTGCCCCTGAGTCGTGATGGTGTTCTGGAAGGTCTGATCCTTGCCGATCGGCGGCCCCCCAACCTGCCCTAGCGCGGCTTGGATGTTCTGCTGCTGGATTGCGCTCTGCACATCCTGGGGCGAGATGCCCAGCGCCGCCATGCGCTCGGACTTGAGCCAGACGCGCATCGAATAGTTCAGCGGACCGAACTGGCTGGCGTTGCCGACGCCGCTGACGCGTGCCAGTTCATTCTGTACGTTGATGGTCGCGAAGTTCGACAGGAACAGCACATCCTTGCTCGCGTCCGGCGAATACACGGGGATCACCAGCAACAGGTTGGTGGACTCCGCCTGCACCGTCACGCCCAGGTTTTGCACCTGGCTCGGCAACTGGGCCAGCGCCTGGGTGACGCGGTTCTGAGTATTGACCTGGGCGATGTCCGGGTCGGTACCGACCTTGAAGGTGACGGTCAGGCTATAGCTGCCGGTACTTGAGGCCGTCGAGGACATGTAGAGCATGTCTTCGACGCCATTGACCTGCTGCTCGATCGGGGCGCCAACGGTGTTGGCGATGGTCTGCGCGTCGGCGCCCGGATAGCTGGCCGTCACCAACACGACCGGCGGCGTAATGCTCGGATATTGGGCCACAGGTATGGCGAGGATGGCGAGCAGGCCCGCCACGACGATGACGATGGAGACAACGGCCGCGAGCCGAGGTCGTTCGACGAAGGTCTTGGAAATCATCGCGTGCCGCCTTCTGCGCCGTCATCGGCGTTCGATGACGCCTTGGGGCTGCCACCGCCGGCGTCGGTTCCGGTCGGCGCGTCGTCTTTGACGCCAGCGCTCCCGGAACCAGGGCTCCCGGAAGCAGTGTCGCTTGGCGCGGGCGCCTGATCCGATTCGGTTGCAGACGGCGCATCGGCGCCCGCGCTGGGGTCGTTGCCGTCGCCGGCACGCGACGCCTTCACGGGCTTGACGACCATGCCGGGCTTGACCTTCTGCAGGCCGGATACGACGACGATGTCACCCTGCTGCAACCCGGATTCCACGGCATAACCGGTGCCGACCAACGTCCCGGTCTTGATCGCACGCTGTTCGACGCGATTACCCGCGCTCACGACATAGACCTGTTCGCCATCGCGGGTGCGCTGCACCGCCGCCGCCGGTACCACAGGCAGCCGGCTCGCCTGCGCGCTGCGCAGCATCGCAGTGACGAACTGCCCCGGAAGGAGCATCTGGTCTGGGTTCGGGAAATCCGCATAGATGGCGACGGTACCGGTACTGGCATCGACTTGGTTGTCGGCAAAGGCGATGGCACCCTGCTTGCCATAGGGCTGCCCGGTGGGCAGTATCAGCTCGGGAACGAACTGCCGCTTGACCGCGTCGGCATCGCCACCGACCTGCTTGACGCGCTCCTGAAAGCGCACGAAGTCGGCGCTGGGGATAGAGAACACGGCCCGGATCGGGTCCAGCTGCACCACCGTCGACAGCGTGCCGCTGTTGGCGTTAACCAGATTGCCCAGCGTGTAATTGGTCGCGCCGATGCGGCCCTTGATCGGGCTGTTGATGGTGGTATAGCCGAGGTTGATCTTGGCCGTCTCCAAAGCCGCCGCCGCTTGCGTCCGCGCCGCCTTCGCGCTCTCCACACTGGCCTTGGCCTCGTCGCGCTCGGCCTTCTTCTGGTCGTACATGGCCTGAGACGTATCGCCCTTGGGCAGCAGTTCCGCCTGCCGGTCGAAGTCTCCCTGTTTGTTGGCCAGGTTGGCCTGTGCGCTGTCGAGTTCGGAGTTTGCCGCCGCCACCTGCCCCTCTGCGCTGGCCACCGCCGCTTGATAGGGTGCCTGCTCGATTTGGTAGAGCAGCTCGCCCTTGTCCACCATGTGCCCCTGCTCGAAAGCGACCTGCTCCAAAAAGCCCTCCACCCGCGCGATCAGATTCACCGATTGGATCGCCTTGATGGTGCCAATGAATCTGCCAGACTTCTCCACGTCCTGCATCTCGATCGCGGCGACCACGACCGCCGGCGGCGGCGGGGGCTGCGCACCGCCGCCCTCCCCGCCCTTGCCGTCAGCGACCGCGGCACCCGCCGCGCACGCAAGCATCGCCGCGCCCGCGATCAGGCATTGCATCGGTCGGAGGGTCAAAGCGCGCCGTAGATCTAAAATCATATCGTCAAACCCTGTGTTATCGTGTCGCCCGCGGGCGACTATCAATGATCGATTCGCGCTGGGGCTGCAAAGATTGCTTGGGGCGCCACATGTTTGCGGTCACAGCGGCGAGACGGTCGCCGCGGGCGGCGGCGGTCTTGGCGTGGCACGAAGCACGGCCGCGACATCACGGCTGAAATCGCCAAGACATTGGCTCATGGCGGCGACCACCGCCTCCGCCTCGGCCGCGGCGAGTGCCTGCTGATCGCTTCTGGATGTGTCCGGTCCAGGAGTTGCCCGCACGGGGCAACGGTAGACATCCTCGCGCACCGTCAGGGCCTGTTCCAAATAACTGTCCATCACCGCCCAGCGCACCTTCAGCAAGGCCTCACGAGCGGGCGTACCCTCGAAGCTGAGCACCTCGGCGGTGACGCGGACGTCGATCGGGATGCGCGTTTCGCTGGGGAAGACGATGACGCGGCTGGTGCCGAGCAGGTGCGACAGGTTCTCTCCCCAAACGCGCAGGAAATCGTCCTGCAGGCCCCCGCCCCAACGGTTGAATTCATTCAATGCTAAGCGGTTGGAACCGTCGCGGGTGACGAGTTGCGGCCGATCGAGAAATTGCGGAAAGACCACCGGCCCGATACCCACGGAGAGACCACCGCCGGAAATGTCGTCACCACGCCCGGTGGCCTCGGGGATGGGGGTCAGCACATAGAACCTGGACGGCGGTGTGCTGGCGCAACCCCCGACCCACAGCGCCCAAGAGACCAAAAAACAAAGCAGTGCGACAGATCTAAAGTGAGTCAACGCCCCCTCCCCTTGCCCTGTAGCAGGGCCTCTGGATGTCGTTCTAGATAATCCGCCAGAACACGGAGAGAGCGCGCCGCCGCACCCACCTCCTGCATTGTACGCACTGCGCCGACGTTGATGGGTGCGTCTGGTGCAATCAGGGCGCTGGCGTTCTTCATTGCCTGCTGAGCCTCGCGCAGGGTCGAGCTGAGTTCCGGAGCCATGTCGTTATCGAGTTTGGCGCTCAGGCTGCGCAACTCGCGCAGCGTCAGCTCCAGCTCAGTCAGGGAGTTCTTCAGCGCGGCCGAGTCGATCACCGCGCGCGCGCCGGCCATGGTGGCGCTGAGGTCCTCACCGATCTTGTCGATGGGAAAGGCCTCGACCTTGGCCAAGATCTGGTTCACCTGGGTGGTCACTGCTTCCAACGGAGTCGGCAAGGTCGGCACCACGCGATAGTCGCCGCTTTGCGTCAGCCGGGCCGGCGGCGCGTCTTTGTGAAAGTCGAGTTCGATATAGAGCTGCCCAGTCAGCAGGCTGCCGGTCTTTAGCTGCGCGCGCAAACCGGCCTGGATCAGCTTATCCAGAATGTCCGGGTTCTGGGCTAGCACGTGATCGCGAGTGCCACCTTTGCCGAAGCCGATGCGCTCGGGCTCGATCTCAACCAGCACCGGGATGAAGAAGTCCAGCTTCTCGGTATCGAACTTGAGCTGAACATCAAGCACCTGGCCGATCTTGATGCCGCGCAGCAGCACCGGCGCGCCGATACTCAGGCCGCGCAGGGAGCCGGTAAATACCAGCAAATAGCGCTCCTTGTCCAGATAGACCCGCTCATGGGCATCGTTGCGGTTAGCGTACAACGGAAACAGCTGGCCGGACTTGGCCGGCATGCCATCGGACTCAAGCGTGTTCGGATTGTCGAAGGAGACGCCGCCGATCAGCACCGACAGCAGCGAGTCGGAATAGACGCTGACGCCGTCGGCACTGAGCTGGATGTCGATGCCGCTGGCATTCCAAAAGCGGGTGTTTGAGACCACCAGCCGGTCGTGCGGTTGCGCGACGAAGACATCAATGGTGACGGCCCGACCGTCTTCGTCGAGCGCATAGCTGACAACCTGCCCCACCTGAATTTGGCGATAGTAGACCGGCGAGCCCAGATTCAGCGATCCGAGCGCATCCGAGCGCAGCCTAAACAGCGTTCCGGGCTCGTCGGTGGTGATCACTGGCGGGTCCTTCAGACCGACGAAATGGCGCTCGGGATCTCCACCAACAACGGGGTCCATGGCGACATAGGCGCCTGAGAGCAGCGTCTCGAGCCCAGAGACCTGGCTCGCCGTGATGCGCGGACGCGCGACCCAAAAGCGGGTTTGGGTGGTCAGGAACTTCTCAGAGCCTTGCCGCAGCTCGGCACTCACTTTCACCTTTGAGAGGTCTTGACTGACATCAATGGCAGTGATCTGGCCGATCTCCACGTCCTTGAACTTGACCTTGGTCTTGCCCGCTTCTAGGCCGGCGGCGGTCCGAAACTCGATGGTGATGGTCGGCCCGCGCTCGGAGAGGGCCTTGTACGCCAACCAGCCACCCACCAGCACCGCCAACACCGGCAACAGCCAGACCATCGAGAGGCGATCGCGCCGGATGATCTGCGCCTCTGGCAGCTTTGGCGGCGATGGCGACGGCGGACGCCCGGGACCGGATTCAGACGCTGCCGGGTTCATGTCGGGCCCCCGCGATTGCTGGTTCTCCGGCTTTTTGAGCTCCGGCATGATCCTGCTCCATTGCGTCCCAGATCAGCCTGGGGTCGAAAGACATGGCGGCGAACATCGTAATGATGACCACCGCACAAAAGAACACGGCCCCGGCTTGCGCCTCAATACTCGCGAGATTGCCGAGCCGCACCAACGCCACCAGGATGGTGACCACATAGACATCCACCATCGACCAGCGCCCGATGGCCTCGGTGAGGCGATAGAGCTGGGTGCGATCGCGCGGCCGCCAGTGTGAACGGGTCTGCACCGAGAGCAGCAAGAACACCAGGATCACCAGCTTTAGCAGCGGCACGAAGATGCTGGCGATAAAGACAATCGCCGCCAACGGCCACATGCCATGATGCAGCAGAAACACAACCCCGCTAAAAATGGTGTCCGCCTGTGTCTGCCCCAGCGAAGTCACCGCCATGACCGGAAACAGATTGGCCGGTACATAGAAGACGCAAGCAGCAATGACCAGGGCCCAAGTACGCTGAAGGCTTCGCGGTTTGCGCCGATGCAGGATATTGGTGCAGCGCGGACAGCAGGGCCGAAGCCGTTGATCGCGCGGCGCAGCGCGTTCGGGCACCACCAACTCGCAGATACCGCAGCCGAGCATCTTCTCGCCCGCAAGCGGCGTCCGACGCAGGTCCGCCGGCAGCTTGACCCGCTCCCAGACTAGATCCGGGTCCAGCGCGGCCTGTGCCGCCGCCAGCACGAAGATCAGTGCCACAAAGGCATACAGCGAGGTTCCGGGGACGATGCTCGCCATCTCCGTCAGCTTCACGACCGACACCAGGATGCCGATCATGAAGACATCCATCATGCCCCAAGGCGCCAGCGTCTTAAACCAGCGAAACAACACCGGGAACCCCGGCGGCAAGCGCCCGCCCAACCTCAGCGGCAACAACACGATCAGCAGCAGCAACAGTTGCAGACCCGGCGCCAAGATGCTGGTGAACAGCACCACCGCCGCCACTTCGCCCTTGCCCTGTTCGGCGAGGTCCTTGACGCCGGTAAACAAGGTCGTCTGCGTAAGCTGTCCCTGCATCTCAAAAGACAAAAAGGGAAAGCTGTTAGCGATAATGAACAGGACCAACCCGGCAAGCGTCAGCGCCAGCGTGCGGTTGATGCTGTCCGGGCGATGCTTGTGCAGCAGATGCCCGCAACGCACGCAATGCGCCGAGCCGCCCAAGGGCAACGGCGGGTTGCGCTGGAGCAGATCGCATTCTTCGCAGAGGGTGAGGGCATCCCGACACATGTCCGCGGAGTATACCCGCAAACCAGACTTAGCCGTTGGGGAACTCTGCCTCGCCTAGATTGCTTAAGGGCGCCGAATGTTCGAGGCCGCCGAATGAAAGCAAATGGGTCAAGGCTCATGGCGACCCACTTGGTTCAGGGCCGAGGGCCAAGGACTAGAATTGCGAGGTCTTGCCGCGAGGCGGCCCTCGGCGCTTGGCGCTTCGCCCACTTGAACAAATGCAAAGGTTAAAGCGACATGGCGCCGTGCTCTCGTCGGTATACGGCAAGGCATCGTTTTCAAACGGCCTGCGTCGACCGCGAGCGCTTACCGGCTGTCGTTTGCACCCGACGCAAGCGACTGCCGACCGAAAGACCTGGAGACCCAGGCCGCGGTGGTTACGCACCAGAGATCGGTTTCTTTGCCTAACGCAAATTCAATTTACCGAGCCGAATTCCCTGGGAGACATGCCTGCCAGCAGACGCACCTTGACCTGGGCACGGAACATGCCTGGAACATGCACGAGTGAATGCGGTTCGCGAGTGCCTTGAAGGCGGCTCTATGCATGTCTAAATCACGGAGCCTTGAATGCTGCGCGCGATGATACGAGTCCAGATGCAATCCTCGGGTCCCAGTTCTAAACCAATTAGGATTGCTGCCATGCTGAACTTCAAGAACGGCGCCTACAAGATTGTCTTGGCGCTGACTATTATCCAGAGGCCTTCGCGAGTCGTTCATCGGGCCACTCACCGGGGCGTCAAGGGCATCGGTGTCGCTTGTGTACCCGAGCTTCCGTACTCGCTGGCGCCGTGGTACTAAGATGAACGCTAGCAGCCGCCCAACGGCGTTAACGGCCACAGGCTTCGACCCATCGTCTGGTCGCTGGATTGCCAGGGAGCCAGTTCAGGCCGCGGCAGTCGATCGGCTGACCCTGGTCACATACAATATCTGGTTCGGTGAACATCGCTGGCGTGAGCGTCTGGCCCATTTGCTTGGGTTGGTCGCGCGTTGCGAGCCAGACATCGTTGCGTTGCAGGAAGTCACTCCAAGGCAGCTCGAGCAGATACTCGCGACAGATTGGGTCCGCGACGATTTTCTGGTGTCGGATGTCAACGGCACCACGCTGAGACCCCATGGCGTTTTGCTGCTCTCGCGGTTGCCAATACAGGCTATCACGCTCTTTAGGCTGCCGAGTCGCAAAGACCGCAAGCTGTTGATCGCCTCAATCAATACCGGACACGAACAGATCAGTGTCGGCAATCTCCATCTTGAGAGCAATCCGAGCAATCAGCTCTTGCGCTTGGCTCAGCTCAAGCGTGTCTTGTCTCGCCAATCGGCCGCCAGACATGCCCTACTGATGGGTGACTTCAACTTCGACCCCCGGTCGCGCGCGGAGCAGTTTCGACTGGGCCGACACTACATCGACTTGTGGCTTGCCCTTGCCAGCGGCGCTGGCGCTGGCGCTGGCCACACGGTCGACAGCAGCCGCAACCGCATGCGGTTCTTGCACAAGTGCAAGCACAAACATGTCCGCTTCGATCGCATCCTATTGCGTTCCGCCGCCCCAGAATGGGCGCCCCGGAGCATTCGCCTGCTAGGGACAGAGCCTCTTTCTCCGGCAACGCCCGACATCTATCCGTCAGACCACTTCGGGCTGACCGCGGTCATTGAGCGACAAGCGGACATCGAAGTGGTCGGATGATTGCCGAGCCGCGGCCAGGGGTCAATCAACGTCGTGGTCGGCGCGGTTCGCGCACGTCGATGGAACGCAGCCGGGGCGCGGTCGGGGCGTCCGAGGACGTCTTAACACTCGATGCCGTTGCAGCCGTCGCCGCCCAACGGAAGGCGGAAGGTGACCTTGTCCGGACCTAGGGTCAAACGACCGCAATGGTCGTTTGCCGCGCGCTCGGCCGCCTGTGCCATCAAGCGCAGATCGACGCGCTCGCGCGGCGTGTCCGCGGGCTGGCTGCCCTGGGCACTGACGACCAAGAGCAGATCTCCATTGTTACGCTGCACTTCGAGCATCGGACGTTGAGCGCAGATGCCGTTGCAGTCGGTGCCCACACCGACGAGTCGCATCGCATGGACCAGAGCGGCCTCAAGACTCGCCGGCTCCACGGCCATGGTCGTCTTGGCGCTCGCGGCGGTCGCGGTGACGACCTGGCCACCGAATGTGCTGACCACCTCAGCCGCGAGCCTGGTTGGATCAAGTCGCTGCCGCGGACCATCTCCGAAACGGACCGCGTTGACGGCAACAGAAAGCTCGTTGGCGAGGCTGCCCGCGGCGCCCTGTATTCGCGCCAGGCGTTCGGCGCGACCCTCGTCAGACTGGGCCTGCAACTGCAATGTCTCCGCGACCAGATTGATGACGCTGAGCGGCGTGCGCAGACGATGTGCCTGCTGCCGGACCTGCTCGGCCAGCAGCGATCGCCGCTCTAGGTCGGTGAGCCGCTCCAAACGCGGGTTGAGATCGGATGCCTGGTTGCGCCTGTCCGGCGCGGGGTGGCCGCCCCATGTGTCCGCCGCCATTTGCTCGCTCGCTTGTTCTATGGGTTTGCTGGATGTCGCTATAGACGTGGCTCATTAGGTACGCTGCGGTGTGCTCGCAACGGCCAATCCGGCCTCGATCATCTGCGGTTCGTCGATCTGCCTCTTGGCCTGCCACTTGGTGACGCCCAAAAACAACTGCACGCGGCCGACAAGCCTTGCTCGTTCTATACAACATAAAGCAACGCTCATACCAGGTTGGCAGAGCGCGTCAGTAAGCCACGGGTACCCGAGACGCCCGAGAGCGCCAAGTCGGGCTTCAGACGCGCATGCCGCCCGGGCACAACGATCGGGAGTCGACTGCCGCGGGTTCAGCCGCTAGAGCGCAGCGCGCGTCGGTCGAGCCAGAACAGTCCGCCGAGGGAGGCGGCACCCACCAGCAGCAGCGCCACCGCGCGCAGGTCGACGCGGCCGATCAGCGACATCAATCCCTCGGCGAATATCGACATCGCAAGCACGCCCGGGAGCATGCCAATCACTGTGCCGATGGCGCAATCCCGCAGCGGTACCTAAGTGGCGCCGGCCGCCAGGTTCAGCACGGCGAAAGGCGACGCCTAACCGCGTACGCGCGCGACCATTTCCGGCTCCGGACCGGCGGCGGCACCGGCATTCTCGGCGGTCTCGAGGTCGAACAGGTCGATAAGCCCCACCAGCTCGCCGTTGGCCTCGGTGACCGGGAGCGTTGACAGACGCAGCGCATGCATCTGCTCGCGCACCTGCGCGAGAGTATCTTCCGGTCGGCACGAGGGAGGGTCTGGTCGCATCTCGGCGCTGACCTTGCGCTGGTCCGGGGCGAATCCTTCGGCGACGCTGATTGCGATGAGGTCGAAGGCCGAGAGGGTACCCACCATCCGCCCGCCGAGGACAACCGGCAACAATGGCATCCTACTGCTGGCCATCTGTTTTGCAGCGCTAATGAGTGTCGCGTCCGGGGCAATCACCGGCGGACGTGGATTCATGGCTTGAACAAGTGTCACGCTGAACTCCCCCTAATTCGGTTACCCGCTTGTTGCTGAATGTCGCTGCGTCGAGTCACCAATCCGCCCTTTGGGCCGGGCCGCCTGCGGGCTAAACGCCCGGCCACCGCCCTTGTGCTTAACGAACAAAGCTTGCCAATCCACCATCGGCGGCCTGCACGCGGGGCATTAGAGCCGAACCCAGGTGGATTTGCACCGACTTCTTGCCTCTCATCCCCGCAAGCTTCCGTGGGCGCACTTCCATTTTCCAAATGCAGGAAGACGCTAGATCGTCTCGCTCCGCCGTGGCAGTGCCGCCGTCGCAGCGGTGTTCGGCGCTACGCAGCTCTTCGCAAGATCATTAAAGCAAAATTTACGCCAGCCTCGCCTTCGTTTCTGCAATTCTAACCTTGACCGAATGCGATGCGGATGCTGGTGGATGAGGCGCTTCCGACCAGCATGCTTAGGCTCCGGCATCGACTCATCGCGCCTTATCCACCCCGCGACCAGATGATTTCCGTAGCGGCCTCGTGTAAACCATTGTTGGAATTGCCGCTGTCCTCTGCCACAAGAGATTGCAACCTCAGAGCAGAACGAGCAAACGGCACGCTTGGGCCAGCTATGCGGTAGTCAAGGACCGAATTGGGCACCAGTTGGCACCCGCATTGCTTCATCTTCTTGAGTTTGGCGGGGCGCACAAGACCGATCGTCGAACCGAGTAAGAAATGCCATCCCCTCCGAAGCCCGATGTTGATTCTCCTTTGCCCGCCGAACCAACAACGACGCCCAGAATAAGCTCCGACTACTGCGCAAACCATGTCACAAGCTACCGTTGATCCGGCAAGCCAGGGAGACCCGCACAGCAACAGGCGCCAGGGTCCCGCCGAACGCATCGCCCGGACCTTCATCAAATCGCCGCTGACGCCGCTGCTGCTGGTGGCGAGCCTGGCCATCGGGCTGCTGGGGCTCTGGACCACGCCGCGCCAGGAGGACCCGGACATCTCCGTGCCGATGGTGGACGTCCGGGTGCGCTTTCCGGGGGTCGATGCGGATCAAGTCGCGGCCCAGGCCATCGCGCCGCTCGAACAGCTGTTGGCGGAGTTGGCCGACGTCAAGCATGTCTACTCGGCCAGTCGGCGCGGCAGCGGTTTGGTGACGGTGCGCTTTCAGGTCGGCACCGATATGCAGGCAGCCGTCGTGCGTGTGCGCGACAAGCTACGCGCCCATGCCCACCTGATCCCGCCCGGCGTCACCGGCTGGCGCGCCGAGGCCAAGGGCATCGACGACGTGCCAGTGTTCGCCGTCACCCTCTGGTCCAAGGGACAAGCGGCAGAACGGCTGGACGACGCAGCCTTACGCACCCTCGCGTTCGACCTGCGCGAGCGACTGCAAGCCGTGCCGGGCACCGCGGCTGGCTATATCATCGGCGGCCGCCAGCGACGGATTACCATCGAGCCACGGCTGGCGCAGCTACGCGGGTTCGGCGTGACCTTGGAACAACTGGCCCGCACCATCCGCGGCGCAAACCGCGAGGGGTCCAGCGGCGCGGTCGAGCGCGGCGGCAACCGGCTCCAGGTGAGCGCCGGTGGCCGGCTCAAGAATGCCGAGGAGGTGCGCCGACTTGTCGTTGCCAACCGCGGTGGTCGTGCCATCTATGTTGCTGACGTGGCCCGCGTCAGCGATGCGCCGGCGCGAGCGGAGCGGTTCATGCTGCATTATCCCGACGAGGTCAATGGCCCCAAAGATATCGATGGCGCGTCGGATGCGCCGACGTTGCAAGATACGGCCGGCGCGACGCAATCGGCAGGCCCGGGGGCCGAGCCGCCACTGATGATTCTGCCCAAGACCCCGGCTCCCGCGGTCACCGTTGCGCTGGCCAAGGAACCGGGAACCAACGGCGTCGCCGTCACCCGCGCGTTGAACGCACGCCTGGAGGGCCTTAAGGGCAGATTGATCCCGCCCGGCGTCGGCATCACCGTCACCCGCGACTACGGCGAGAGCGCGAATGACAAGGTCAACGATCTGCTCGTCTCGCTGCTCGGCGCCACCGCGGCAGTTTCGCTGCTGACCCTACTGGCGGTGGGCCTGCGCCCGGCATTGGTGGTGCTGGCGGTTATCCCGGTGGTTGTGCTGCTCACGGTTTGGGCAGCCGGCATGCTCGGTTTTACCATCAATCGAGTCAGTCTGTTCGCGCTCATCTTTGCGATCGGTATCCTGGTGGACGACGCCACCGTGGTGGTCGAGAACATCTTTCGGCGCTGGTTGGCTGCTGGCGAGACCTCCGCCGAAACGGCCGTGGACGCCGTCCGCGAGGTGGGCAATCCCACCATCATGGCCACGCTGACGGTGCTGGCCGCGCTGCTGCCCATGGGCTTCGTCACCGGCATGATGGGGCCTTACATGCGCCCGATCCCGGTGCTGGGCTCGGTGGCGATGATGCTCTCACTGCTGGCGGCGTTTGTCTTTACTCCCTGGCTCGCGTATCAGCTACGCCCGCGCCTTGAGGGGCTGGACAAGGCGGCCC